>FLOH01000018.1_pt1 | contig 749110 bp, 628 predicted proteins | sample 756751 | NCBI WGS metagenome assembly FLOH01 (sample SAMEA4026879, study PRJEB14308) | marine metagenome | biome: coastal water; material: water | depth 74 m
CCCTGCCAAGTCAGTACTAGCGGTGAACCTGTATGATTTCCATTGGTCAGCGCTACACCACGGTTTGAGTTCCGAAAATCATTGCCATCCAGCTCTGCCAGGCGACCCAGATAATTCAGGGCATAGAAGCTGCTACCACTCATGTTATTGTTCTTGAGCACCCAGTCAATACTATTGGCTTGATAGTGACTTTCGAAAGCATTATTGCTTGAACCACTCATGTCGTTACCGATCAATGTGTTGCGATAACCAGCGCCGGTGACATAAACACCATTAAACAGACCACTCAGATTATTGTTCTCAAAATGAGAGTCTCTGACTGCGTTTAAATTTAGACCGCGCTTAGTGCTTGCGGTTGCAGTAAACAGTGAGGATATATCCCAGCCACTTACATTTACCCAGTACATGTTGCTAAAGGATAGTGGATCAGAGGTGTGTCCACCAAAAAGGTTCTTGTTGGGACCTGTTGTTGGAACTGTTGTTGTTCCCTGCCAAGTCAGTACTAGCGGTGAACCTGTATGATTTCCATTGGTCAGCGCTACACCACGGTTTGAGTTCCGAAAATCATTGCCATCCAGCTCTGCCAGGCGACCCAGATAATTCAGGGCATAAAAGCTGCCACCACTCATGTTATTGTTCTTGAGCACCCAGTCAATACTGTTGGCTTGATAGTGACTTTCGAAAGCATTATTGCTTGAACCACTCATGTCGTTATTGCGAACAATAACATTTGAGCTCGTACCTGATACGTAGAGCCCGTTGAAAAGACTTGAAAAATTATTGAATTCAATAATTGCATTGTTGGAGTTGTTTATACTGACACCACGACCCTGGTTGACAGTAGCTCCAACAACTGTGACATTCTTGATGGTCACTCCGCTTCGACCGTTTAATTCGATACCATTATTGTTTCCGTTAACTGTGATTGTAAAGCCTGCACCATCGATAGTGATGTTGTTGGCGCCAACGCGAAGTGCTGATCCACCATAAGCTGAAGCATCAAGGTTTGCGGTTAGGGTTAAATTTGTTGTGATAACATCGCCAGGGTTCACCTGCGCGAATGCCATTGAAGAAATTGAGATGAATAGCGCTAAAAATGCTATCTTAAATAAAGACTTAGACATGTTTCTCTCCTCGTTAGAAGTACCTGTTAGTATTTTACATTTCCCGATCGCCATGCAATTCCCATCGCTAAAACAAACCCCAATTGGCTTACGGGCTGGAAGAGATTATTCTAATATTGGGAGGAAATGAAGGTTTGAGGTGCGAGATGGCGCAATAGTACCCCAATAATGACGTATATGTAATCTACTTTGTCTTGCTTGCTTCGCTGGGAGCTATATTAAATTCGCGTTGAAAAAGACGGGAGAAATATTTTACATTATTAAATCCGACTTGATTGGCTGTTTCTGAGACCGTCAAAAGTTTATTGTTCTCTAAGAGCTGTCGCGCACGCAATAATCTTGTTTTTCGAATAATCTCCCCGGGAGTTAATCCTGTTAAATCCCTTAGTCGTCGCTCAAGTTGTCTTCGACTTAAGAAGGTTGCCCGGGCAAGGTCGTCAACTGAATATTCGGATTCCGATAAATTTGACTCTATGCTGTTTTTTATTCGATTCATAAACTCCTGATCTGGTCCATCCAAGGCGCTTACTTCTTGTTGAAACATCCATGTATCAGAGAATTTTCTATATAACCGCCTCCTGGATTCTAATAAACTCGCCACTTGAGCAACCAATTCTTCAGAATTAAAGGGCTTTGCAATATATGCGTCAGCCAGGGATTTGTGTCCCGTAATTCGAGCATCTTTACCTGCTTTAGCCGTTAACAATATAATCGGAACATGGGACAATACTTCATTTTTGCGAATTTCTTTAACCAGTGTATACCCGTCCATTTTGGGCATCATTACATCGCTGATTATTATATCGGGTAATATTTCAATGGCGCACTTTAGTCCCTCTTCGCCATCATAAGCATTTGTTACATTGTAATCTGATTTCAACTGATCGCGAATATAATCCGCCATATCATGATTGTCTTCAACAATAAGAATGTTTAAGAAACCCTCTTGCTGGTTCTGTCGTGATTGTTTTTTTTCGAGGTTGACCTTTTCATTCTCTTGGTCGATTGTGGTCACTTTGCTTTGGATTTCACTCTCCTGCAAATGATCTGATCCTTTTGGCAATTTTATTGAAAATGTCGTACCCATTCCCGCTTCGCTTTTTACCGAAACGGACCCACCATGTAATTCGGTTAATTCCTTTACCAGCGCTAATCCAATACCGGTACCTTCATGAGACCGCGTTGCCGTAGTGTCCGCCTGATAAAAGCGATTGAATATATGCTCAAGTGACGCTTCGGGAATTCCCTCTCCAGTATCAACAATATCAATATTGATGAAAGATCCAATTCCGTCTATATCGCCTTCACCTCCATTATGTAAAACGCACTGAATGGTGCCGCCATTAGGTGTGAACTCTATTGCATTTGCCACCAGATTGTTTATGACGCGTTCCATCTTAATTTCATCAAAATAGATTATGATGGACTCTTTTGGTAGTGCAAGCTCAAAGGAAAGTCCTTTTTGATGAATCATTACTTGAAACGTGCTTTCAATTCTTCGCAGAAACGTTGTGATGTCAAGAGGCTTAGCATTGAGTTTAATTGTACCGGCTTCAATTTTAGACAGGTCCAGTAACTGGTTCATCAAATCTTCTAATCGATCAATATTGCGGTTCGATATATCAAAATGCTTCTTGAGATTTTTTTGCTGAGACGAGGATAAAACTTTTTGAATATCGTGAATTCTACCCTTAATTAAGGTTAATGGGGTTCGAAACTCATGGGAAATATTGGTAAAAAATTCTGACTTTATTCTATCTACTTCCTGCCGCTTTTGTGATTCAAATCGTTCTTCCCGTAACTGGTTTTTTAAACCAACTCTCCTAAGCTCATAGGATCTGATCAGATATAGAAGTATTAACCCGAACCCTAAATAGAGTATGTAGGCGAGAGGCGTTTTCCAGGGTGCAGGACGCATATGAATTGTCAATCTTGTGGATTCATTATTCCTTTGATCTTGATCTATATAGGCCTGAACATGAAAGTCATAATCACCTGCTGGTAAATTTGAGTAGGTCACAAATCGCTTGGAAGCTGGTGTAGTTACCCAATCGTTATTGACGCCCTCTAATTTGTATGCGTAGTTTACCTTTTCAGATCCACTATAATATAATCCAGAAAACTCAAAAGAGATTACTCGATCCGTGTGTTGCAATTTAATTTTGTTCAAGTAGGATATATGTTTTTCTAAGCCCGTTTGATTATTTATCGGTACACTCTCGTTAAAAAGTTGAAAATCTGTTATAATTGCAGTTGGTATGCGTTTTTTTGATAAAACCTCATCTGGGTAAAATGCATTTAATCCCTTAATCCCGCCAAAATATAATTCACCTGTCCAGCTTCGATGATAAGCTCCTCGATTAAATTCATTGCTTTGAAGTCCATCGTTTATATCAAAATTATAGACCGTATTATGCTCTCGATTAAAAGCCGATATGCCTTTATTTGTACTAATCCAAAGGTTTCCATCGGTATCTGGGAGAATACCGTAGATAATATCGTTGGCTAGTCCTTCGGCAATAGTGAAATGTTCAAAAACCTTTGTCTTGCTATTATAATAGTTTAATCCCCCCCCCGTGAGTTCCTATCCAAAGGGTGGTGTCTGATTCTTCGTAAAGAGATAAAATAGCGTCACTTGAAATACTATTGGGATTTTCATGATCGTGAATAAATATTTCGTGGCTACCCTTGATACTATTAAAATAGTACAGTCCATTATTCTCGGTACCGATCCACAGATTAATACCCTCCGACACCACTAATGATCGTATGACATCCGCATTTTGGGCGCCTTTTCTGAAATAGTTTGTGCTCGTTAGGATTCCACCCCTTGATCTTTCTATTTTTGCTATGCCATCTCCAGTGCCAATCCATAACCGCCCAAGCTCATCCCTGGTCATACAGTATATGAAATCATCGGGAATACTGTTTGGATTAGAATCATCATGCTTATAGGTAAAAAACTGTTCCTTGTCGCGGTAAAAATACACCAGCCCCTGTCCTTCCATTCCAATCCACAAATTGGTTGGTCCGTCTGGTAAAAAGGCATAAATATTATTACTTGGGAGGTCCCATTTTTCGCTTTCATAATGATAGCGCTTGTGCTCTCCCGTTATTGTATTAAAAAAATCCAATCCGCCATATGAGCCTACCCATAGATTGCTGTCAATACTAAAATACGTTGCTCGCACGCTTGAATTACTTAGGCTATTGGTCTTCTCCAAATCTGTATAAAGTCGAAACGTAGGGTTGGGATCAAATCGGAATATTCCCAATCCATTCAACCCCCCCCAAATATTGTTCTCCCTGTCGCGGAATAATTCAAGGATTCCACCGTCGGGAAGTCCCTGTGGGTTTTTGTCATTGAACGATATTCGAGTGATTTGTCCTGTATTACTATCACGCTGAAACAAACCACTTCGCGCTGTTCCTAACCACAGGTTCCCGAATTGATCTTCTTCTATCGTTATAATTTCCTGACTGTCAACATCGTCCGATACTTGTGTGTTTGTAAACTGTCCTGTTTTCGGTTGATATAAACTTAACCCCTGTACAGTGGCAAACCATATTCGGCCCTCTTTATCCTGATGAATCTCTTGAACGCGAGCACTGGCAATAGATTGGCTATTGGATGCGTCGTGGCGAAATTTCCTGAAAATTTGTGTTTGCGAATCAAAAACGCAGGCACCGTTGTTCTCTGTTCCAATCCACAACAATCCATTCTTATCAAAAAGAATATCATTAATAAAATCGTCGCTTAACGATTCCTCTGATTTAATATCAGCACGGAAAGCAAAAAACCTTTCTTGTTCTTGATTGAAAATATTTAAACCTTTGGCCGTCCCCAGCCATAGATTGCCTAACTGGTCTTCAACTATTGCAGAAATATAATTGCTGCTAATACTTGAACTGTCCTTTGGGTCGTGGATATAGTTCCTGAATATTTCGGTCTCGGGATCATACCGAGTCAATCCGCCATCCGTAGTTCCAATCCACATAATTCCTCTAGAATCCTGGAAAAGACATTGGATATTATTACTGGTTAGGGAAGCGGTCGGATTTGGGTCGTGGCGAAAAATTTTAAATTCATAACCATCGTATTTATTTAACCCGTCTCGTGTGGCAAACCATATATAGCCCTGCTTATCCTGGAGAATATCCGTCACTGTGTTTTGAGAAAGACCATCTTCAACGCTGAGCTGGTAAAACCGGAGGGATTGTTGCTGAGCCCAACCATCTCCTGGTAAGAACAAAAACGCTAGCAGGATAAGAATGGGGCTGTGTTTACCTAAGAATAACTTCGGATTCTTGTTGTTGGTTGACATGCGCAATGAAAGCTATAAATACTTTAAAACGATTCGTATTAGTTTCCGCTTAAACGAGTTATACGGTGGTGTAATTAGCATTATTGGGCTGAATCGTGATTGCCTTAGAACCGCACGTCGATTCGAAAATGCTTCAAATCCAAACCATCCATGGGCTTTTCCGATACCGCTATTATTTACGCCGCCAAAGGGGAGATTCATTTGTAAATAATGCATAACCGTATCATTAATGCAAGTGCCTCCGGCGCTGGTTTCTGTGAGAAGCCTCTGTATGATACCTTCGTCCTGACTGAAAATATATAATGCCAAGGGCTTGGGGTTTGACTCTATGATCGATATGGCTAAATCAATTGTTGAATATTTAATGATCGGTAAAATGGGTCCGAAAATTTCATTGTCCATAATTGGTGAATTCGGAGAAATATTCGAAATAACGGTAGGGGAGAACCATTTGCTTTCTTCATCTGTGTCTCCACCAATTTCAAGGATTCCGCCCTTTTCCAAAGTGTTCTCGGCAGCAGTTTTCAGTGAATTAAAGTGCCGGTTGTGAACTAATCTACCAAAGGATGTTGAATTTTCTCTTTCTTTGGCCGTTTTACCAAATACGCGATCAATTTCATTTTTTAATGCGCCCACTAATTCATCATGGATATCTTCATGCGCCAGTAAGTAATCAGGGGCTATACAGGTTTGTCCGCTATTCAGAAATTTCCCGTAGACAATCTTCTTAACTGCATCATGTATTCTAGCCGTTTTATCAACAATCGTTGGCGATTTGCCGCCCAGCTCAAGGGTGACCGATGCCAAATGCTTTGATGCAGCGTTCATTACTTTTTTGCCAACTTCAGGACTTCCGGTAAAAAACACGTGATTAAATGGTTTTTCCTGCAGGGCTTCTGCAACGTGGTAATCTCCCTCAATAACCGCCACTTCATCTTCTGGGAAAAGTTCTGTGACCATTTCATTAAGAATTCGTGATGCATTTGGTGTGAATTCCGACGGTTTAATTATTGCACAATTACCAGCAGCTATAGCTGAAACCAGCGGCCCAATAGAAAGGGTGAGTGGGTAGTTCCAGGGCGCAATAATGAGAACCACGCCTTTTGGTTCATATTGAATCCAGGATTTTGCCGAAATGGTCGCTAAAGTTCGACGAACAGATTTTGGTCGCATCCATTTTCTCAAATTTCGGATGGCGAATTTCAACTCTGTCGTATTCATCCAAATTTCTGTAAGGTCAACCTCTTCCAATGGTTTTTTAAAATCAGAGGATACTGCCTCATGGACTCGAGAACGGTTTTCCTGAATCCAGTTCAGCATACGTTTCAATTTGAGAATTCGTTCTTCAGCGCTGGAACGATTTACTAACGACTGTCGAGCTTGTTGTTTATTCCAAATTTCATTAATGCGCGATTGAATATCTTTCATGTCATTTTCCATTGGTTTTCCTATTTCTACCATGTATAATTCTACCAATTATGGTAGAAAGTTCGCTTTTTTGTTCTGATTTTTCCAATAGAGTTTATACATCATATTTCCAGTATGATTTTGATTGGAAGCTTTAATTAACTCAAGCCATTCTATTCTTTTTTGTTCTGATTTTAAAAAGGCATATTCAGAAAATTCTTTGCACTTTTCAGGTTCAATCTCCTTCGCCATTTTTATCAAATCTTCTTCTAATTGGTTTCTTTCCTTTTCGTAGAGAGTAATTGACATTGAAAAATTCTTTAAACTACGACGATGGAGTTCTTCGTGCCGCCACCACAATGATTTATCCGAATATACGCCTGTTCCATGTCGGGCGCTTTCAGGTAACAGTACATCTGAAACCCAAATGGGTTTAAAGATTGATGTGCAGGGCGATGATGTCCCCGTTAACCATGCCATTGATCCTGATGGTTTTAGATGGGCAACCATTGAACTTGTGCTTTGAGATGCGTGGCGCGAAACAGGATAGGCCGCGTGGGCGCAGACCTTATTCATAAACAAATGTTTATGTGGTTGATATTCATTAACGCTGTGATCTCTTAAGGCTGAAAACGCATCGTGAATGGCAAAGTCTTTTTTAACATTATTCAAAGAACAGTTGCGTCTCTGGCGACTACCAGAAAAAGTAGTATAAAACCAATCTGAATAACATTCTGAGAAATTGAAAACGGCGCCCTTTTTTAACCAGCCTTTGCTTTTGGCATGATCAATAACTTCTGGATGTGATAGATCATATTCTTCTCCAATGGTAAGTCCATTGCTGATTGCATAATATTCCTTAATGTTTTTTGCCACCCAATATTTACCTGCAGTTTCCAAGACCCAAGCTGTGGAAGAATCGGCAATCAGAAAGCTGTTATGGTAAGTTAATTTTTTATCCTCAAATCCACATGGGCCTCCCTGACCATATTCACGCAATAATTCTGTAATCACCTCGACCGCATTCTCTGAAGATGACGATCGCTCTAGAGCCAGTCTCAATAAGTCCATGCCGAGAAGTTTCCCATCGGAGTCCATGGGTTCTTTCGTAAAAACCGCTTCATTTCCGATGGCCACACCTGCATCGTTGATTCCCATTTCGGCGCCCCACATCCAAAAAGGACGACTTAATAAAACGCCGTGTGTTTTCTCTGTTTGGGGAATTTGAATATACGTGCATTGTACATTCATAGATTTTTCGTGTTCTTGTGGTGGGTAATAATCTAAAAGTTGTGCTTCATTTGGTTCGCGATCGCTGTTTTTGCCCAAGATCACCGAACCGTCTTTTGTTCTGGTCTTTAGCGCGACAAACGTATCACACATCTTTACCGATGCTCAATCTCTGGCAATATAAATTCATAGCGCGATTGTAATATTTTCCTCTGTAAAAAACGGTCTATTTTCCTAAATGAGAGAAAAAGCTTCCAGATTAGTTTATCGCTTTGATAATATGATTCTATATCTTTTATGCTCAGCGATATTTCAAGATGGTGATTAGCGATTCCAAGTATAGTCTGAATATAGTCGGCAGCTTGTTCTTTAAAACAGTTGGCTGCTAAATCTTTATAAACTTCCCGGCGATCATAATACCGATTCATCACCTCTTCTAAAAACAGCCACCGGATGATCCATCGCAAAAACGAAGGGGCGCTTTTCAAAAACAATTCCGGATCCAATTGCTCTACTTCTTTAAGACGATATAGTGGCGTACTGGTGTCGATATAGATCATGGTTCGCTGGCCCGTTTCGTCTTCATGCCAAACCCAGTTGGATAATTGGCCATCAATGGCAAGGGCTACAAGAGGATGATAACTTTTATTAAACGACCAGATTTTTTCCAAATGATCCGCTATTTCAGTAAGCATCGTTTGAATTTCTTCACGATTCTCACCGTGAATACGGTTGTGACAAAAATGGCTCTTTGGATAAGCCCGTTGGATGATGTACAAAACAATGGGGCGCCCCGGAATGTCTACAATTTCGGTGTGAGATTCCGGTAAAATCAATCCCGCATCATTAAGATACGTGCAATATTCATTGTATTGAGTTAAATAAACTTCAGCGGCATCTATTGTCTCGAACAATGGCATACGTTTGTATGCCCAATCTTTGTTACCGCCCAGTTTAAATACAGTAGATATTTCCCCATATCCCAACACTTCAACCTGAAAAGCCGAATCGTAAGGATTCCAGGGTTTTAACGTTTCTTCAAATTGGCGTAAAAAGGCCGTGTCGGGTTTTGACATTATTTTTTCACTTTAAATTTATTGCTTAAAAATGATAATGTGGATTTGGCTTTCAAAAGTCGGCGTAATCTTTTCGCCAGGGTTAGAGATTTATCCAATGCTTCCATAACCTCATCAATGGAATGTATATCCATTGTAAGCGGTGGTAAAAATTGACAGACCGATGTATCGTTGTTTGCATAAACAAGTAGCAGATTATTATCATAAGCCGCTTTGGTGAGAGCAGGTCCGCTTATATCGTCTTGAAGCGTCAATCCAATCATTAACCCCAGTTGCCTATAGCCAGTGAAGAATGGGCGGTGTTTTGTGGTGAGCATTTCAAGCCGTTTCCCCAATCTGTCAGACAATTCATTTACATGTTTCAGAAAATCAGGACTTGATGAAATATCCAGCACTTTATTTGCGGCTAGGCACCCTAACTCAGATCCTCCAAATGTGGAAATATGGATGAAGGGATCATCGTGAAAAACAGATTCCAGTTCATCTCTAATTACCGTTGCGGTGATGGGATAAATTCCGCCTGATAGGCCTTTTCCGAGAATGACTATATCGGGAATAATGTCATAATGCTCAAATGCCCACAATTTTCCCGTTCGGCCCAAGCCTGTTTGAACTTCGTCCAATATAAGTTGTGCGCCCCAGTGATTACAAATTGCTCTTACTTCCTGAAGATATTTTTTGCTGGGTACAACCATGCCTAATGTGGCCGGTATTGTTTCTAAAATAACCGCGGCTGTATTATCATCCATTTCTCGGTTCAGAAGCTCTGCGTTTCCAAATGGAACTTGAACAAATCCTGGAGCCGGGGGACCAAATGGTTTTCGATATTTCTCATCGCCGGCAGCCAACGCTAATCCCGTGTGCCCGTGGTACCCACCTTTAATTGATATAATTTTTGTTTTATTCAAATATGCGCGAGCTACCTTAAACGCCAAATCAACAGCTTCGCCACCACTGACTCCAAAGACTGTATAGTTCAAATTTCCAGGCATTAGATTCGCCAGTTTTTTTGCAGTAGCAGCACGGTGCTGACTCATCAAATGATGATTACCAATATCTATATCATCTAACCCCGTCTTGATAACATCAATAATCTCCTGGTTTCTGTGTCCCAGATTAAAGACGCCGCCATTGCAATGGAGATTAAATAGTTTTTTCTTTCCGTTTATATCCCAGAGCCAGTTTCCTTCTCTCCGGCCCATGACGAAATCCATACCATATTTTTTAAAAAAGGCGGCTTTTCCGGAAGAAACATGATCCCGAAAATTCTGGATAACCTGAGGTTTTTGATTTATCGACATTTTGCAAAGAAAATACGGAAGAAGCTAATTTGCTTATTCTTTATAACAAACGATGTTTTTTATGCAACTCGTGCTAGAATTTTAATTTTTTACTATAAATATATTTATCATCGCCATCAGCGTAGAAATCTTTTATGACCGTTTCTAAAACGTATCCCTGGGATTCATAGAATTTTCGTGTGGATGTATATCTTTCCTTTCCAGACGTATCCACATAAAGACATGTTCCATTATGGTTCAATATATCCTTTTCTGTCTTTTGAAGAATCCGTTTACCAATTCCATTCTGACGAGAATTGTAATCCACTGCAATCCAATATAAATCATACCGATTTTGTGTAAAAGGAATTGGTCCGTAACTCGAGTAACCTATTACTCTATTGTCGTATTCAGCAAAGCAGAAATAATAATCGCTGGAGTCCCCCTTATCCAGAGTTTCCTGTATTAGCTCAAGGGCAACTGTTATTTCTTCTTCGCTGAACCATTCTTTTAATGATAATAAAAGATATTCTACAGCCTGCAAATCTTCGGGGTTGACAATATACCGGAAAGAAAGGTTCGTTGGGTTAAACATAGGTGTTCGAACTTTTATGGATTTTTGCATGTAAAAATATTTTTTTTATAAGGTCTTCTACGGTATATCCGGCTTTTTTCCCCGCTACTACAAAGCCAGCATCCGGAGACAGGCAGGGGTTTGCGTTTATCTCAAGGACATAGGGATTATTTTGATCATCAACTCTAAAATCAACCCTCGCATACCCCGAAGCGTGAACTGTTTGCCAGCATTGTTTACTTAAATCTCTTAGCTGGTCGACCAGATATTTATCTTCAGGTTTATGTTCAAACGATCTTACGGAATTGCGATAAACATTGCTTTCGGGTGTCCATTTTGCATCATAATCCAGAAATTTTTTCTGCCCGTTTCCCCAATGGATAAACTGAATTTCCGCCGGAGGGAAAACGACTACATCGTCGCCTTGCTGTAACATTGATACATTAAATTCTCGTCCATCAATATATCGCTCAGCAAATAAACTGCATTGAGTAGCTCTTTGCTGTTCCATGCACGATTTTAACAAAGCTTCGCGTGTCGCAGCTGTAACCACAGAAACAGAGAGAATGCCTATGGAGGCATCTTCACTAATTGGTTTGATGATGTATTCTCCCGGCTCTATAATTGCGCGTGGTTTTTTTAATTCCGCAATGGTATAGTATTCCGGCGTAGGAATGTTTGCTTTAATAAGGCATTTTTTAGTTTCTATCTTATCGGTGGTAAGAATCATGGCTTTTGTTCCGAACCCGGTATAGGGGATTTTTGACTCATCCAAAATTTTCGGGACTTGACAGATTGTCGCTTCTCCGTCATTAAGAGCCTCAAAGAGGTTAAAAACAACATCTGGTTTTTGCACGGTAAGCACTTTTCTCAAATTCTCAATGGGAGGCGAAATAAAATACACATCCACACGCGCTTCCAATTCCTCCAGCACTTCTTTCACTACTTCAATTTGATCCAGAACATCAATTTGATCTGGAGTTGAATCTTCGTTTAAGGCCTCTGCCAGAATGAGGATTTTCATTTCACAACCTTACGTTTTTCTAAACGCAATAAGGCTGATTCCATTATTTTCTCCATTAATTGTGAAAACGATATCCCATTTAGCATACAGAGAATGGGTAAGTCAGAATGTTCCGGGTGTAGGCCCGCCAATGGATTTACTTCGATAAAGTTGGGAACATCTTCTTTGTCAAGTCGGATATCTATTCGACCCCCATCGCGACATCCCAAACCGCGCCATGCCGCTAACGCAACGGCTTCTATTTCCGCCAAATGTTTTCCCCGTGCACGTCGATATTGGACTCGAGTTTCACATTCTTCTTTATTGATATATGAATAGACGCCCGGCTCAGCTTCGTCAAGTAAATTTACTTCCATTGTACCGATTACATGCGCGCGGCCTCCTGTGCCAACAATACCAACCGTATATTCGCGACCGGGCAAGAACGTCTCCACCAGGGCGGGTTGATTGAATTGCTCCCAAATAGCTGCGCACATTTGACGTAATTTTTCTGGAGATTGTACAATCGATGTTGGTGAAATACCCTTTCCCGTGCCTTCTGCCACGGGCTTGACAAAAAGCGGATACGGAAGGTTAATGTCATGCAATTCGGCTTGATTGCTTGCAACAATAAAACCTGGTGTTGGTATTCCAAGGTTCTGAATGACATGCTTCGTTGCTCCCTTGTGCAATGTAAGGGCCAGAACTAATGCATCTGAGAACACATAGGGAATTTTATACTGATCCAAAAGGGCAGGAACGAGGGCTTCACGACCATACCCATATAACCCTTCGGCAATATTAAAAACAATATCCCAGCGATCACCGTTTATTAGTCGCTTCATGAGTTGTTCAAAATGGCCAATCCGATCTGTGTGGTATCCTAAATCCTGCAAGGCCTTTTCTAAAAAATCTACCGTGTCATCTCGATCAAATTCTGCCGTTTCCTCTTCTCCAAAACCGCGGGCGATATATTCAGATCGAAGATCGTAAGTTAATCCGACGCGCAGGGAAGCCGGTGCGGAAACAAGCACGTTCATCGTTTTGGTGCCCGATCTACTGTTTCAACCTGAGGATCGTTATAGAAAAACTCCTTGCCCTCATAATTTCTTAATAGCCAACCCTGTGAATCACGTCGAACAACCGGATTTGGAAATAATCGAATTTTTCCACCACCACCGGGAGCATCTACAACATAAGAAGGAACGGCATACCCCGTTGTGAAGCCCTGTAAACCTTGCATTATTTCTAATCCTTTATCAATAGATGTTCGGAAGTGAGCGCTACCCTTTATGGGGTCACATTGATAGATATAGTAGGGGCGAACGCGAATTTTTAACAAACCATGCATAAGCGTTTTCATTGTTTGAACGGTGTCATTGATTCCCGCGAGAAGGACTGTTTGGCTGCCTAGTGGAATACCGGCATCCGCCAGTCGAGTAAACGCTTTCTGGGCTTCAGAGGTTAATTCTGCGGGATGCATCACGTTGATGCTCATCCATAGCGGATGGTATTTACGCAACATTTTGACCAGCGCTGATGTAATGCGCTGAGGAAGTACTACGGGGACTTTGGTTCCAATTCGAATAAATTCAACATGCGAAATATTTTTTAGTCGCATGAGGAGATATTCCAGGCGTTCGTCTGTTAACGTTAACGGATCGCCTCCGGAGATCAATACATCCCGAATAGAAGGCGTGGATTCAATATATTGTAATGCCGCTTCCCACTGTGCCCGCGAAAAGGATATTTCACCATTACCGCCGACCAGACGGGAACGCGTGCAGTACCGACAGTATACGGAGCAATAATCTGTGATAAGGAATAAAACCCGATCCGGATATCGGTGTACAATCCCCGGAATTGGGCTGTGAGAATTTTCGTCTAATGGGTCTTCAGATTCACCCGTAGACTGCAGCACTTCCTGAATGACAGGTACAATGCTTTTTCTAATTGGATCATACGGATTGTCTAAATTTATCAAACTGGCATAATATGGCGTGATTGCCAGGGGTAAATTGCCTCCCCGACTATTAATAAATGCCTGCTCATCTTCGGTAAGGCTAATAATTCTTGTTAGGTCACTGCTGGTTTTAATACGGTGACTTAGTTGCCATTTCCAATCATCCCATTGTTGGCGCGTTGTATCCTGATAAAAACGACGCCGAAACCGATTCTGCTTATTTATTATATCAGATGAAAGTTTGTCGGTTAAAATAACTTTTTTTACTGGGTCGGTGATTGTGGTGGGATATAGTTGAGGGGCTTGATATAGAGAATAATTGAGAGAAGCGTTCTCTTTCGAGGGGGGCTTTTTATTCGCGGATTTAAAATCCACGGAGGGCTTTAAACCATTCTTCTGAATGTTCATGTGTATCCTTTCTGGTTCGTTTATTTCACTGTAAACGCACGAACGGCTTACAGTTTTGATCGTTTGGTATTATTCTATTATGCGATTGCTATGGAACAAAAACTCATGACTCAATCAGGTAGATCGAGTCGCAGCCTGGAAAATCACTTTGAATTTTCATGTCTTGGTTGGCCTGGAAGGTCTATATCTTTGATAAAAGATTTATTTTATCTGTACAAAATTTACCAAAATAACATCTTTAGAAAGCAATAACTATTTTTATAGTATACTAACCATAAATTTGGTTGTTAACGATTGAATTATCCCCTGAAAACTTCATTTTCGTCGTGAGGAACAGAAACAATTTGAGCCTCGAACTTTTTCTTGAGCCATTGCTTAATTATCGCTCTACTTGCCGGAATGAGCAAAAGAAAACCCGTTAGATCGGTCAAAAGCCCTGGTGTTAGCAGAACAATACCACCGACGAGCACCAAGAGCCCGTCCACCATTTTATCCGTTGGCATTCGTCCCATTTGCAGTTCTTTTTGAACTTCCATCCACAATGTCCAGCCATATAGACGTGCCAGCCAGGCTCCAAGGATTCCTGTGCCAACAACGAACAAGACGGTTGGCCAAAATCCCATCGCCTCGCCCAGCCGGATGAGAATCAGAATTTCTATAAGGGGAACACCAATGAAGAGAAGTAATAGTCGTTGAAACATCATAGTGAAGTTTTAAGGTTTACATATAAAGGTTCAAGGGTTCATTTATATTATTTCTTGCTAGATGATTATCAAGGAAATACTCTGACAACTTTCAACGGATTTCCTTCTCAAAGTTGCTTATGTTCAAGGTCAATTTCGGAGTTTTTTTATGAGTAAAACCAAGCGGATTGTTATTCGCATTATAATCTCTATAGTTATTATTGGCATTGGTGGTCTAATAATGGTCACACTAATGAATGCCAAAAAAGAAAGCACAAAGCGCGATATCAAACCAGAAGCGCGAAAAGTGCGAACTGTCGCGCTACAGTATAAAGATGAAGAAGTGACGGTAGAAGGAAATGGCCTCATTCAATCGCAACAGACGTTACAACTTATTGCCGAGGTGCGTGGTTTAATCACTTATTCAAAAAACAATCTCAAAAGCGGAACCTTTGTTGAAGCTGGTGAAGTAATATGCAAAATTGATGTGCGAGAAGCTGAAAACAATCTACACTCCAGGCGTTCTGAATTCATGCGCGTTCTTTCTGCTTTTCTTTCCTATGCAAAATTAGAAGGCGATTCATACTATTCTAAATGGTATGATTATTTTACCCAGTTAGACCTTAATACAGAAGTGCCTGACATTCCTGAAATCACGGATACCCGAGAGAAAATTCACGTTAGTAATCACAATGTGCTTACTCAATATTATTTGGTAAAAAACGCCGAAATCGCCTATTCAAAACACAGCATCATTGCACCTTTTGAGGGTTTTCTCACTTCTGATGGCGTTCTGGAAAACAGCTTTGTAAACACAGGTCAAACCATTGCGACAATTCAAGATGCGCGTCATTTGGAAATATCCGTTCCGCTACTCCTTGAAGATGCGCGATGGATCAATTTTGATGAATCTGCAGACGTAGTAATTCAATTTGGCGAAAACGCCACGGATGTCATTTCTGGTTCGCTTATTCGCAAAGATACACGTATTGAACGGAGTTCTCAGTCCATGAATGTGCATATCGCATTTACAAACAAAGATATGATTCCGGCTCTGTTTCCCGGCAATTATGTTACTGTCTTTATAGCGGGAGTTACTCTGAACAATGTAGCCAGAATTCCACGGTATACTCTTGACAATCAGGATCATATTTATTATGTCGAAAATGGAATTCTTGGTCGAGATGAAGCTACCGTTTTAGCTGTTCAAAGGGATGATGCGCTTATAAAACAATCTCTCCCGGAGGGTACGCGAGTGATTACGACTATCCTGCAAAAGCCATTACTTGGAATGCAAATACATGATATGGATAGCGAGCCCGTAGCGATTGATTCGCTCGTGACGACCGAAGGAGAATAAATGATGAGCTCCTTTATTCATTATTTTATTCGCCATATCAAGGTTACCAACTGGATCATGCTGGTCATCTGTTTGTCTGGTGTATTTGCGTTATTTAATCTTCAGAAACGCATCAATCCCAAATTTGAAATGCAGGAAATTTCTATTGATGTCCCCTATCCAGGTGCCTCACCCACAGAAGTTGAAGAGGGGATTGTCATAAAAATTGAAGAATCCCTCCGTGGACTGGAAGGTGTTTCTGATGTCTGGGCACGCTCGACGAACAACTATGGCTCCGTCACGGTTGAAGTTGATGACGGCTACGATATGAACAAGGCTATTCAGAATATTAAGAATGCCGTGAATTCCATTAATTCATATCCCGTCGGCGCTGAAAAACCTGTTGTATATCAGGAAACAACCTGGAATCGCGCCATCATGATAAGCATCTACGGTCCCGATGATTTATTTGTGACAAAAAAAGTGGTGGATGAATTCCGTGATGAATTATTAAAGACCGGAAAGGTTTCTAATATTAGAATTTGGGGATTGCCTGACCGTGAAATTTCCATCGAGGTTTCACCTACAACTTTAGAGCGCTACAAGCTTACGGTCAACGATATCGCTATGGCTGTTCGAAACTCCAATTTAAACATATCTTCAGGGTCGGTATTGACAGAACAAGAAGAAATTCTTATCCGATCCTATGGAAGAAAATATGAACAAAAGGAATTCTATGATATAGAGGTGGTTTCTTCCATTGGCGGAGAAAAAGTACGGTTAGCAGATATTTGCGATATTCGTGAACAATGGCCAGAAAACCGATTCTATTCTGAGTTTAACGGAAATCGTTCTGTGGCTTTTAATGTTATGTATAACAATAATGATGATGTAATAGAAGTCGTTGATATCGTTGAAAAGGTTCAACAGCAATTTAGCGAGAAATACGCCGGACTTGTTTACTTCGAAACATTCATCAAGGAAACAGATGATCTGCAAGAACGAATGCGATTATTGATTCAAAATGGATTAATTGGTTTGACTTTAATCGTTGTTCTATTGGGCATATTTTTAAATATACGACTCGCGTTTTGGGTCTCCCTGGGAATCCCAATATCGTTTTTAGGAATGTTCTTTGTCCTTTGGGTCACAGGCATAACAATCAATGAAATGTCGCTATTTGGAATGATTCTCGTGGTGGGAATTCTAGTGGACGATGCTATCATTATTGGGGAAAGTATTTATGCCCAGGCAGAAAGCGGAAAACCAAAATTGCAGGCTGCAATTGATGGAACGCTTGACGTGATAAAACCTGTAATAATTGCGGTATTAACCACAATTATTGCCTTTATTCCCTATTTTTATTTTTACGGTCAGCTTGGAAATTTTGTTTGGCAAATTGGTGCTGTGGTCATTTTTAGTCTTCTTTTTTCGCTGGTAGAAGCTATCATTATTCTGCCGGCCCACATAAAACATTCCAAGGCTCTTGACGACGCTCGCCACAAACGTAAACATAATAATCCCTTTTTTGAAATGATGCGATCTGGTTTAAACAAATTTCTCATCACATTCTTCGATAAAGTGTATAGCCGTTTTCTACGATTTTGCCTCACCAACCGTTGGAGCGTTATGGCGGCAATGCTGGCTGTTCTTCTTATCATTTCCGGGATGTTTGGCGGTGCTCATGTACGAGCTCAATTTTTCCCGGAGATGGAATTCCCCTTTGCGCGAATATCCATTGAAATGCCCGCCGGAGCTTCAGCAGACGTGGCCAGTGATGTTCGACATCATGTTATTGAAAAAGCATTGGAATTCGGCAGGCTGAAAGAAAAGGAAAACGGTGTAAATCCTATTCAGCGTTATACGTCCTGGCGGGGAGGTAATATTAGTATTTTTCTTGGTCTCGTGCCGGCCACGGAACGGGATTGGTCCGTCAACGATTTCATGGAAGAGTTGAATGAATATATAGGCTCCGTTCCAGAAGCCGATAATGTAAATATTGGCACTGCAACGTTCGGGGGCCGACCTATTTCGGTGAAACTTCTCAGCTCAGATTATTCTCAACTCCTTAAGGCCAAAGATATCCTCAAAGCCGAATTAACAAAAATTGATGGTATTAAGGACATCCAAGATGATACACCGCTTGGGAATAACGAATTTATCATTGAATTAAAACCCCGCGCTAAAGCCCTTGGGTTTACATTGCGAGATATTACAACTCAATTACGCCAGGGGTTTTTCGGACAGGAAATCATGCGACTCCAAAAGGGGCGCGATGAACTCCGAGTCTGGGTGCGTTTTACAAAAGATGATCGGGTCTCCATTAGTCAAATTGAAAATTTAAAAATCCTGACTGCTGCTGGTGATTATGTACCGTTTAAAGAGCTAGCGGACTATCGTATTGAACGTGGACTCCGCCAAATTCGCCATGAGAACGGATATCGATCTGTACGAGTTTATGCCAATTTCGATCATGATAAAAATAACCTGGCCGTTGTTCTTGAGGAGCTCGGCTCTGAAATTGTCCCTCGCGTATTATCTCAGGTAGATGGCGTGAGTAAAAGTGCCGGAGGTCAGCAAGAATACATGCAAAAAATGATGGGATCCATTACATATTCCATGTCTATTGCAGCCGTTGCCATCTTTACTATTTTAATGTTCTTACTGAAATCATATTTCCAGACCCTGCTTATAATGTCTCTTATTCCTCTCGGTGTAATCGGTGCGGTTATTGGGCACTATATGAAAGGGATTCCAGTTTCTATTCTTTCGTTTCTTGGTATTGTGGCCTTGGCGGGAATTATCATTAATGACTCAGTAGTTCTCATTGATCGCTACAACAATTTAATTCGAAAGGGAATTGATGTAAGGGATGCTGTTTGGGAAGCGGGGAAAACACGATTTCGCCCCATTATTCTCACAACAATAACAACGGCGGTCGGACTTGCTCCGCTTATTCTTCAGAGAAGCCAACAAGGACAATGGTTAGTGCCCATGGCATTATCTGTTGCAGCAGGACTTATATTCGGTACAATGATCACGTTATTGTTGCTGCCATCTGCTATTTATTGTGGCAGTGATGTTCGATCATTGTTGAACCGACTGGGTAATAAAATGTTTGATAAAGAACTAAAGACAAGATTGGAACTGGAACCGGCGCATAAAGCGTCGACCAATGCACAAGATTAAAACCAAGACAATGCTTTAACTATTAATATTATTTACGGTATAAATCCTTAACAAAGCGGGAATCTTCTTCCGAAAGAGCTTCTCCCAATTCTGCTGCTGCATTGACTTGATCCACATTTCGTTGACCCAAGAGTATACATCCCGTGGGGGCATCCGTGAGAAGCGCATCAACAACGCCGTGAATTACAGGCTGAGGATGATCTTTAAACTTTTTCTCCAGCACAACTTTGTTTTCCAACATTCTTTGGATAACGTCGGCATCCCCAAACTCATTTACGTTTTGCCGAAAATCACCATCTGGGAAAGTCGCGGGTTCAGCGTATTTCCCTGTAAGCAGCCCATGTTTTAAGGGAGAAAAGAAACATACGCCAATATTATTGTCTTCAATCCAATCTTTTAACCCGCTGGAATGATGCATGTCATCGAAGACGCTACGGTATGGTTGAACGGCATCCGGGTCGACACGTTCAATATATTTCATGATTTTATTACTATCCCAATCCGATAATCCAATAAATCTAATTTTACCCTCTTCCTTAAAACGGCGCATTAGTTCTACGGCATCCTCAAAAGCAGTATCGCTATCAAAGTTGCAATGGTGGAAATAATATAGATCAATTTCATCAACCTGTAGATTTCGCAAGGAATGCTCTACATGCCTACGCATCATGCTCGGATGATACCAAGTATCAAATCCTTCCTTATTCCAGCCTACTTTTGTAGCTAGAAAAATCTCTTTTCTTGGAATGGTTCTCCACATGGCGCCAATAATTTTTTCTGAGCGACCATTGCCATAAACGTCTGCCGTGTCCCAATGGTTAATCCCAACTTCCCAGGATCGTGCTAATGCGGCACGTGAATCGTCGTCATCCTGTCCAGCCCAGCCAACAGACGAATCTCCTGATTTATTCCCACCGCCGTACGACCAGGTTCCCAGGCTGATGGTTGATACTTTTTCATTTGTACGACCTAAGACGACTTGCTTCATTTCTCACTCCGGTAACATTTAAAATATTGATTCAAATTAGTCGTAAAATTACGTTGTTTTATTATTGCTTACATCAAACGTCTCAATGGAACCAGTGTAGTATTTTTAATTAAACATCAATAACATAGCTGCTTACTTATGGTACTTAAGGAAACATTACCTCCAGCAAAACAGAAAAGCCTGATTTTATTTCTCGCCGGTCTTTGCTTGATTTTGCTCCAGTTTTTCATGATCCGCGAAGTTACCGCTTTGCTTACCGGTACTGAGCTGGTCATTTTTCTGGTGGCGATCGCATATTTTTCAGGATATTCTGTTGGATATATTTTGTCTGATAAACTTTCTTTATTGGCCATTCGAAGGTTTACGCTTCTTTTTTGGATAAGCCACTTATCCCTGCCTTTTTCTTTAAGATACTGGATGGGATCGGTCGCCACTGATTTACCATCAGTTGCTTTTGTTTTTATCATCTTTTTTACCGCTTTTGCTCTCTCATCGTTTTACAGTTTGTTACTGCCCCGGTTTATTGATATGTCCTCTGATGGTGCAGATTCTTTAGCGTCGCTTTACAGTATTGAGTTGATGGGAGCGATTTTTGGTCTCATTGTAGTGTTTTTATTTGGCTCTATTACATGGCTTCAACCTGTAATCTATCAGATCGCTCTTGCAGCAATTGTGATTCTAATTATTGGTGGAAATAAAATCAAAATTGTTGCCGGGTTTGTTTTGGTTATGTATGGATTTTCTTTCACGACACTTGACTTCAAAAGTCTCGCCTATCATTACACACATTTCCATGGTATCCCCGGGTGTAAAATCCTATATAGCGTAAACAGTCCCTATCAAAAAATCGATATTGTTGAATCTGCGTTTGGTGAGCGTTACATCTATCTTGACGGAAAAAAGAATTATGGCTCTACAGGCCTCAAGCTTTTTAATGTTTTTCTTTCCCAAACGCCGGCGAATCTTGTTAAGCCAAAAAACGCTCTCGCCTTAGGCGCCGGATCCCTGGAAGCCATAAAATATGTGGGATCGGTTGCAGATCGGTTACGCATTGTTGATATTGATGGAGCTGTCCCCGAGGGTAGCAAATTACATTTCAAGTATACCAATAAATTTGATGAATATGATAATTGGGTATTAACCATTGATGATGCAAAAAGTTTTTTGAATGAAACGGATGAACTCTTCGATCTTGTTACTGTCGATATTCCGGCACCGCTTCAAATTCAAACAGGATTACTGCATTCGGTAGAATTTTATGAAATGGTGAAAGAGCGTCTTGCTCCTGGCGGTGTAATCTCGATTTCCCTCAGCGGTACATTTAAACGAACAAATAAAACACCGCGAACCGTGGCAGCTGCCTTAACTCGTGTATTCGATGAAGTACTTATTTTTACACCCGATGTTGCCCATCGATCCTTTGCGATTGCTGGTGACAAATTACCCTTTACACGTGAAGATTTGATTAGCGAAGCTGTTCGATTGGGAGCAGAAGAAGTAAGCGTATTTGATAAAACGCAGGCAATAAACATTATTGGTACGATGCCGCCAATAACCTATAACGATGTAAGCTATCCGTTAAAAAGAAGTATTCGACGCGTGCGAAAGTCATATTTTTCGTCGAAAGGGTCATCTGACTGATGTCGGTTAGAATTAAATATCTATTCGTTATTGTAATGGGGATCTTTTTTGCGTTGTTGCAAACGTGCTACTTTTTTCAATTGGAAATCTGGTTAACAGCTGCTTACCCCTCTTTTTTAACTATCACGATGGCTTGGTTGCTTGGCAATGTGGTTGGGTTGCGTCTTCTTTCCGATAAAACAGATTCCGTTTTCGTTTCTCGCCGACTTTGGGTAATCCTCAGCGTAATTGCATATTATTCAGTCCTGGGCCTTTTACATCTTTTTCCCTATCAAATGAATCTGTTGCCTGTTTATGGTGTTCTCATTGGCGTTTCGGGCGTTATGGCGGGTCGGTTTTTTGTAAGATCTCGATCTATCTTCGAATCTTCATCCAGACTTTTCCTAATGGAAAACAATGGTTTTATATTGGGCTGGATTATTGGGTTCTTAGGCTTCGTCAGATTTGGAATCTCATTTAATCTCTTCGCGCCACTGATCTTCGGAATTTGTTGCTATGTTCTTATTGTATCTGTTTCATCCAGCACAAAAGGATGAGAAAACGATTAGTGTAAGCGTTGCTTGGATGCTTTTGAACTAAGCCATTTAAAAAGGGACAAATGTTCTACGCGTTCTATAAGTAATTCTGGGTGCCACTGAACCGCTACCAATAAATCAGGATATTGTTCACTCTCTACCGCTTCAATAAGTCCGTCAGAGGATTTTCCTGTTGCAAAAAGCCCTTCACCCAATTCGCGGATTCCCTGATGATGTGTGCTGGCAACTGATGGAGATGTGGTTCCCATGATGGATGCAACTAAAGAGCTTTTCTTAAGCTCTACGTCATGTTCAATCCAGGGACCATTGAAAACACCATGATTAATATGATTCGGAATTAGTGTGTTAATATCCTCATACAAGGTTCCACCGTGAATGACATTAATATGCTGTAAGCCCACACAAATTGCTAGTACCGGTTTATGTGCTTTTATTGTGGCTTTGACAATTGCTCGATCAAAAGCTTCTCGTTCGGGAGCTAAAGGTGGGTCTATAACTAACTCGGGATGTTGGCAGTTATATGTTTCTGGTGGAATGTCATCGCCGCCCACCATCATCAATCCATCAATGCGCTGAACTATATCATCAATTGAAATGTCTTCTGTTGGATAATGCAACGTAACGGGGATTCCGCCACCTTTTGAAACGGCTTCGTAATACTTTTTCTTTGTTCCGTTCCACGTAGCGTCATTGTATTTAAAATAGTATGGATTAATCCCAATCAGCGGTTTTGTCATATTAATTCTCTGTAGAAATTTCACAGAAGTTAGGCTCACCTATTACTAAACTCACACCCCATTTTTATGAAGCAATTAATGAAAACACTAGATATTGGTCACCGGAATCATCATCTCGATACGGCGTTATCCATTCTGGAAACAGAGGTAAGCGATGCCATTTTTGGCGGGAGAATACATGCCATTAAAGTCATCCACGGTCATGGAAAGGGTGCGTTACGAAAAGCCGTACGAGATTGGTGCGATGGTCAGTCCGGGCGTTTTATGGCGGTGATATATGGTGAAGATTATGATTTTTTCCACAAGGATTCTTCTGAAATGCGCATGTCTTGCGGGCATCCTCATGATTATGATTTAGGAAAGAAAAATCGAGCTGTTACTTATATCTGGTTACAATAGTTTATTGTCAATATTCAATTATTGATTATCAACTATCTTAAAGCTTGAACCTTTCGACTTAAAACTTATTATCCAACCATCCTTAGCAGGGATGCACAAATCAGAGCCGCGTAGGTTCCTAATACGTATCCTGCAATTCCAAGCATAACGCCTACCGAGGCCAGAGCCGGATGAAATGCAGCTGCTACGATAGGAGCAGAAGCTGCTCCGCCTACATTCGCCTGGCTACCAACAGCCATAAAAAATAATGGTGCTTTTATCAATTTCATTACGGTTAGCATAATTATAATATGGACTGCTATCCATGATAAACCCATCCCGAACAGCATGGGGTATTCGATAATAGCCGTTAAATCTGCATGCGCACCTATAACACCAATGAGCAAGTACAACATTATCGTTCCTATTTTGGATGCTCCTGCGCCCTCATAGGTTTTTACTTTTGTAAATGATAATATTACGCCGGCGGTAGTAATAATAATGACCGTCCATGTGGTGTGGGATATAATCGCTCCAACAGGTGGGAGCGCCTGACCTGCCAAATATGCCAACCAGGACCCGCCAAAGGCTATCATCATGATTACCATATAATCCGTGACTGTCGCAACTCGGTTTGTTTTTTCTTGAAACGCAATTACCTTATGTTTCAGTTCTTCAATTGCCGAATTATCTGCATTTAACCATTTATCGATGGATGAATAGCGACCCGCTAAAAAGAGCAGGGTTCCTGTCCAAATGTTTGCCACCAAAACATCGACAATCACCATCGTGCCCAACATGGCATCCGTGGCGCCGACTGATTTACCAATGGCAATGAAGTTTGCTCCACCGCCAATCCATGAACCTGCTAGCGCCGCCATTCCCTTCCATACATCTTCAGGTAATTGATTGTGAAACAATGCCAACGCAATGGGACCTCCAATGACAATCCCTACCGTACCGGACAAAAACATGATTACGGCTTTGGGACCCAACCGCATAATGCCAACAATGTCCACCGCTAATGTGAGTAGCAATAAACTGGCGGGCAGTACAAATGTTTTAATTGCAGAATAAATGGGGGCGTTTTGTGGAATAATATGAAGCGAAGACAAGATAGATGGAATGAAATAGGCAAACACAAGCGCCGGAACCACTTTGAATATTTTACCTGTTCTAGGGTGATTTGCTGCGATAAAAATCAGCGCAGGGATTGTGGCTAATACTGCTAATAGCCCAAAGGGGTGTTGAATATATGATGTTTCCAGACGTTCCTCCGTTCCTTAAAAAATTCCGGCGTAGCGTTCCATCAGAAATTCTTTCAATGGTAAACCTCGACGCCAAAACTGATCCTGAACCTGAATGCTGGGTGACCCACCCTTTAGAAGCGTGTCTAAATATCGCTCTAAAAATATTCCTTCAGATTTAGGATTGTCTTTTTGTCGCTCGCTCAAACCTTTAAAGGCAAGCTCACTGAACCGTTCAATCCATTGGCGAATGGTTTTATTGCCGGGACCCATAATATCCAGACCGAGTTGATTGGCGCTACGTTGAAGTTGAATCCGTTCTTCTTTTGTCCATGTGTTGACGATCTCATATACTTCACCGCGCACTGTATTTGAATATAATAGTCCAACCCAAAAAGCGGCTGGTGCTAATTCAGATCCCATTGGAGGGCGATCAGCATTACGCATTTCTACGACTTTTTTAAACCGTACATGTGTAAACAGTTGGTGCAACGCCAGTTGAATAATATCGTCGGATAATGCATTTGCATCTTCTAATAATTGCAGCCATTTTCCCATGGGACCGTCGAATGGGAGTAATTCGTCATCCGTGCCACGGATAAATATTGCAGGTGTCATTTGGACGAGTCTGCTATAACCCTCCAACAACCCCTTTTTCTCAACGATGCCAAAATCCATAAGACTGCCACAGCGTTCGTTGTCGGTATTGTTCCAGATACGGTATCGCAGATTCTCCATGTTTGCAGGTTTCCCATTCCAAAATGGACTATGGGAAAACATCATGGAGGATAGGGGCGTTATACAATCAGCAACAAAGGCCATTTCTTCTGCTTCCTCTAACGAGGAATAATCCAGATTAATCTGAACGCTGGTCGTATTCCGCATCATCCAGGGTCCCAATTCTCCTGTGAGTGAAAATCGATTGTGCATATGATAATATTTGTTTTGATTTATTAATTCTACGCTTTCCGGCATAAAAAGCGGCTCCACCGATAAATCTAACTGAATAAGTCCTTCCCGATCCGCAATTTCTTCTGTATATCCAAAATATTGTTGCAAAGATTTATCAACATCAAATAAAGTTTTATGGGGCGGGGAAGCCCATTCCATTTGACCGCCGGGTTCAATGGAGATGTGGGGAGGAGTCGCAGTTTTACTAAATTTTTGCTCTAATTCATCTTTCATTGCCTGAGCTGAGAAAGATTCGCCGATATTAACAGGTAAACGTTGACCCTCTTTTGTATAATAAAGACACTCAATCTCGACGCCTATTTTTCGATCTTCAGGTGCTCTTGTATTAGAAAGAATAGATGAAAGGATTCTGTCTGTGAGTGTCATAACGCAGGAGATTACTTATTCCGACACTCAAGGCAAAAGGAAATTGTGGTTATATCTTATAATTAAGTAATAATGTCGGCTTTATACCGTCTTTGTTGAAATTTGTTATATAAGTTGATTCCATGCCGAAATAAAAATGATTGCTAACCCATGGCAGATTCACCTGGAAACCATATGAAAATATGGGGCAATTATTACTTTCCATGCTCATCCAAGTATGATTCGCTTCATAATAATATATCCCAAGCTTTAGATAAGCACATAGAGATTGAAATCTTAAAGCTGTTTCGGCATTCAAGGATAACCCCGAAGATTCAGTTACCCCAGAGTAAAAATGATTATTTGATCTATAATATCCAAGACTAAAACCGTTAGTAGCCATGATTTTTCTGTTTTCATTAAATGTGGCGGGAACAACATATGAAATCTCGGCTGAACCATAACTTTCATAAGGAATTCCCGCAATCCCAACACGCCAGTAGGCAATTTTTAGATCATGTGCTTGGATGTATGCTTTTGCTCCTCTTACGCCGCTGTTAAATATATTGGTGATTCCATTACTCATGCCCGATGTAATGTTTTTTGAAGTCTTTACTGTGGAGTTGATTGCGGAATCATAAAATTCTACATTTTTTGTCATTGATAAATCTGTAGCAACAGCTTTCATCCCTCGTGTAAGTATGGATTCGATTCCTGAGTTGCTGTCATAGTCCGTTACTTTCAGCAACTCTCCCGTTTCGACGTCGATCATGCGGACAGATGCAGTAATAATGTTTCCGACAATGCTAATACTTCCACCAACAATTTGCGTAACACCCACCATTTTACCAACGGAAACAAGACATTCATCTGAGACGCATCCTGATTGCTGGAACCCCTGTTCCTGTAAAATTTCATCCATCAACTCTCTTTCGATAACCTGATATGTTTCCAATTTCACCAATTCGTTTCGCAGGCGATTTGACAGCGCTTTGTTTTCGATGGCGTTGATGCCGTTCGCCTCAAAATCCACTACAGCGATGGTGGTTTGGGCAGACAGCGTTGAAATAATAAAAACCGTGCTTAATAATAAAATTGATTGTTTCATGTTTTTACAACCGGTTGCTTAAGAAATAGATATGGGATATGTTAACGGTTTAGAGTTTATAACTGTGTGATTGAGTTCACGTTATTCTTCATCCGCGATCGCTTTAATATATATTATTTTGCTTGTATTGGGAATAAATCTCGGTTTTTCAATCCACCCATCAAATGTATCTGTATCTTCAAAAATCGTCACTTCTTTTGTCGTCTTGTTTATCAGTTTCAGCATACGATTTTCCCTCCCAATGACAGATTTATAAACAATATATTCGCCAGAAGAACTTATGCTGGGATCATAATCATCACTCGCGTCATCTGTCCATTTTATTTTCTCACCACCGTTAACGCTCATTGTAAAAATGTCACGTTCAGATCCGCTCAGCATATCAAATATAATTGAGTCATTATCTGCAAAAAAATCCATATCATTTAAACCGCTTGTTGATGTAATCCAAACGGCTGAGTCTTGTGTGGGTGTGTATAGAAATACATCCTCTGAATAATATGTTTTATGTCTCCGATAGAGAAGTGTCTCTGTTGAGGAAATCCAATAATAATAAATAGATCCGGGGTTCCCAAGTAATATAGGCGTTATTGAGTTATTTGATAAATTTAGTTTATAAATATCGCTCATTCCACTTATAAAATATATTGTTGTATCTGATGCAAACCTTACGTTCCATTTCTCCAAAGAATCTGACATGACCGTTGTCCATGTGAGGTCACTCAAAGAAAAGAGATATATTTGGAGTCGACCTTCATAGTGCGTTGCTATCGCAACGTTGTTTCCTGAAGGGCTAATTGAAAAATCGTAGGTGACCCAATCCAATATTTGTATGTCTTCATCCGTCTCCATGTTATACAACATCGTTTTTTCGTAGGTCGTATAAACAATTGTTTTTCCATTTTGTGAAATATCATAATTCTGGATTGCTGACATTGAGTCAATCTCTATCTTTGTTTTTTGAGTTGATTCTACATCATAGACATAAAGTCCGTATTTATAATCATGATTATGGTCTTCATATTCATCATATGGATCGCACGAAATAATTATTAATAAAAATATATAAATGATGCCTTTCTTCATTTAATAATTACCCTCTCTATACTGCTTGCGGATAGCGATGTAATAAGTCCACGACCGCCCTCGACATTAACGGATAGATTTTCGCCACCAATACCAAGAAACATAGAAAGAAATTCATCGTCTACGCTGCTTACATATTCATCATAATATGGATCAAAAGACAATATGTTAATTCTAATCGAATCCGGCAGAAAATTAGAATTAATTATATTCTCTCTTTGCCAAGATTCAACATGTAAAAACAAAGATTTATACTCAGGCTTGGCATATCTATTATTCGAAAGCCAAGAATATCCCGAATCGTCCTTTTGATGGGCTTTTAACAATGTTGATGTCCCCGCGTCTGATTCCCACGATATATTATATCCTGATAAAATTGACACAGTGTCAGGGGTTTGATCTTCAAGAATAATCGGTTTCGATGGCGTTGTAACAACTCCCGTCACCATCTTTCCATCCTTGGATATAACCTCAACCGTATATTGTTCATTTGGTTTTGGATAAAACTGAAATGTTGTGTCAATGTAAAGACCTCGCCAGGTTTCAAAGAGTAGTCTTGCTATAATATCATATTCCCACGATCGAAGGCGAAAAAGTTGTTCCCCTGTAACATAATGCAACCGATATGATTTCTCACCATCATATATTGCAACATGAGCATCCTCAACCGCAAAATTGTCTTTCTCTCTGTTTTCCGTATAATAATCGTATTGTCCAGGACCGAACCATAGGGTGTCTTCTGCGAAATAGTAATCCCTTTCATTCAGTTCGAGGGTTCTTTGTACGCTCACAAAGCTTAAATATGACGAATCTGACGATATTAATCCGAATACATTTAGTTCAGATTCATATTCGGATTGCACTTTTTCCCAACCCCATTCTCCACAACTAATTACGAGCAACAATAGTATTAGACCGTATTCTTTAAAAATTCGAGTATTCATTGTTAAAATTCAATCCTCCAGCCAAACGTTGGTGTAATTGGAAACATGGGCATTCCAAACCGATAAATACCCGGGCTTTTCTCTTTATATGTTTTTAACCCCTCTTTTTTTCTGCTGGAATATTCATAGAAATACATAAGCACATTCATGTGATTGGTTACGTTTAAAATATCAAAATACCATTCGCGCGCGCCGTATTTTGTATCTTTTCTTTTTGAGAGTCCAACATCACAGCGGAAATATGGTGGATATCTTTGACTGTTTTTTTCGCCCAGCAAATAACGGGAGCTCCAGTAGTGATGATTGTACCCACTATAAATAATGTTTTCAGTACGTCCTAAAATGGGAGTATATGGATTTCCCGACATATAGGTGATTGCAATACTGGCGTGGGTTCGTTCTGTCCATTGCCAGTCGCCTACAAGGTTTAAAGCGTGGGTTCTATCATAATTGGGATGATACCAATCATGTTTGATTGTTTTCTTTTCAATGCTTGAATATGTATACCCTATCCAACCTCGAATTTTTCCCGTTTGTTTTTTTATCAATATCTCAATACCGTGAGCCCTGCCTTGCGTATCCCAGAAATCATTAAATGGATTCACGCTTAACCAATTATCATATTGTTCAAATTCTATTTTTTCATCATTTAGAGTTAAGAGATTGTTAAAGGTTTTTTTATAGGCTTCAATTCGAAAAAGTATGTTTTCGTCTGTAATATATTCTAATCCCAATACAAAATGATCAGAATGACTAGCAGCTCGGTCTTCCGGGATAGGCATCCACAAGTCCACATAGGCAAAGTTCATATCTGGTGGGTTTACAATAGTTAAAAATTGATGATATCTTCCCATGGATACCTTAAGCGATAAGTTTTCTTTGATAAAATATTTTAGACCAAGGCGCGGTTCAAAATATAACGTGTCGTGAAGGCTGTAGCGATAAAGTCTGGCTCCAGCTTGGAAGGAAAGTTTTTTCGTGGCCATCCACTTATCCTGAAAATATACCGATTGCTCGGAGGGTCTGTGGGTAATCCATAACGATGTATCGGCGTATAATACAAAACCGCTATCTTGAAGGCTACCTGACGCACTAATAAGCCCCAGATCAAAATCGATTTCCTTATATTGATATCCAACAGTAATTGTATGTTTTATACTGGGCAACCATGTTAATTCTGTCTCAAGGGTCTTATCATTTATTTTATCAAAAGCATCGAAGTAATTTTCATTTTGATAATATGTTGTATCGCCTGCATATTTATCCCAACCGGAACCTATATCGTCCATATTAATTGCAAAACGGAACTGACTATTTGCCACAAATGCTTTTAAAATTAATTCTGGTGAAATAAGCCATCGCCAAGTTGCTGAATTAATAAAATTTCCCCACCGCCAATCTATTTTTTCACGGTTGTAGTTTTTCCATTCATTAATCTGCCCCTCATTTTGCCAGATATAATTAGATGTGTTTTCGACGTTTACAGCTAATATATCATCCCCAAAATAAGAGCTAAGTGTAAGGCGATGATTATTGTTCAAGTCCAGATTTATTTTGCCTTCCAGATCGTAGAAATAGTAGGGAAACCCGGGTAAATCTTTCTCCCAGTTCTGATTGTCGCGGAAAACATAATCTGCAATGTCGAGTCCTGCCTTGACTATTCTATCAAAATAAGTTCTTCTACCTGCCAGCATCCAAGAACCTTTGATGCCCTTGTAATCGGGGAGTGGTCCCTCAATCATGGCTTTGCTTGAGAGTATGGAAATATTTGTCTTTCCGGTAATCGCCTCCGTGTTTCCTTCGCGGTTCTTGATCATGAGTACCGAGCCCATTCGTCCGCCATATTTCACCGGGAATCCACCAGAACGAAAATCTGCTTCTTTGATGGCATCTGTGTTAAACGTAGAAAAAATGCCTCCTAGATGGAAGGGGTGATATACATTAATTCCGTCGAGCAGGATGAGATTTTGGTCTGGCGTTCCACCTCGTACATATAGCGCACTTGTAAAATCATTTAATGTATGAACCCCCGGGAGCAATTGAATCGCGCGGAAAATATCCGCCTCAATAAAGGCGGGCATGGCAGAAACTTCTCTTACATCCAATGTAATTTGACTTGGTTCAACCATATCAAGGAATTTCTGGCGTTCGGCGCTTACAATGATTTCGTCTGCTTCAATTGGCATTTTTACGAGTCGATGATCCTGGCGAAGATTTTTGCCTTTACCCAATACAATTGATATTTCTTTCTTTTCGTATCCCATAAATGAAACGATAAGCGTGTATTCTCCCGGGTATATATCTGTTATGACGTAGTACCCATCAGAGTTTGAAACATTACCATAACGGGAATCCTTGAGAAATACGTTGGCATAAGATATGGGTTCACCGGTAGCGTCTTCCCTGATAAAACCGTTAATCGCGCTCCGTTTCTTTTTTAAACCATTTTTTGAAATGATATATTGATTACCAACTTTCTGCCATATAAGCGAGGTGTTCATAAGTAAAGCCGATAACGCTTCATATTCATTGCACTCTGTGCAGGTTGCAGATATGAATATGTCCCGAACGTGATTGTCCTGATAAATTATGGCGACTTCAAATTGATTGCGGATGCTATCCAATGCTGTTGATAGCAGTATATTGTCATATTCATAAGATGTTTTGTCCTGAGCAAAACACAGTGTAAAAACAAGTGCTATAAATGGGGTTTTATATATCTTCATAAATGTATTTCTAAATACTATTAGTAAATAACGTAATAATCGTCTTTGTAGGTATACTTCTTCTGAATCAAAAAAGATAAGATTGTAAGCGCTTCGTCTAAATTGTCTGCATTTATTTTGCCTGAAACCGTAATGTTCTCCAGTTTTGGATTATTTAATCTGATTTGTATATCAAATGTTCTTTCGAGTTCATCACAGACTTTTACCAATGCTGTCTTTTCAAATATTAATGTGTCGAAAAGCCATCCGGGATAATTCTCCAGTGCCATTGTTTCCGGGTTTGATGGCTGTTGGTTCTGTTCAAATCGTGTACGTTCCCCTTTTGTTAGGGTAACGGTACTATCGTATTGATTAACTGCTACCGTCCCCCTCATAACTGCCACTTCGATATCTTCTGAATAATTTTTGATATTGAATGCTGTCCCAAGAACTTCAACCTTGAGATTCCCCGATGAAACAATAAAAGAAGAGGATGATGGCAATATGGAAAAAAACGCTTCTCCTTCAAAAGTGAGATTTCTATTGTTTTTATCAAAGTCGCGTTTATACGATAAAGTCGAGCCGCTATTTAATTGAACGGTTGATCCGTCGGGAAGTATTAATTCCTTTCGTTCTCCAAAATCAGTGGATATTGAAATAGTGTTCCAACTATTATATAAATAGGGACTAAACAGTATAAGAAGGATGACTGCAGAAGAAAAGAACGCGAGCATGGGACGTTTACGAAACCGCCATTGATATCTTTTGCTTTGGGAATTATTCGCAACTGGACTCTTATTTAATTCTATTTCCAGACGTTGCCACGCAATATCCGTTTCCGTATCAGGACTTTGATATTTCTCCCGCAAATGATTTAAAAATGTATTTAATGGGTTGTTCATGGCTTACCTATACATTGTATACGATTATAAAGTAGAAAACCCCTATCCCAATGTTAAACGTGTTTGTTTATTATCCGGTTCGCTTTTGTAATGTGGTTTTCAACGGTTTTTGTTGATATCCCTAAATAGGTCGCTATTTCACGATGGCTTAATCCTTCTAATCGTGACAGAGTAAAAACTTCAGCACATTTTTTCGGTAGTTTTGAATTTACAATCCAGATGACCTTATTTATTTTTTCTCTATGTTGGTCGACTTTTTGATTCTCATCATCTTGGCTGTACAGTTCACTGGTAATATCGTCGCGGTGATCCAGTCTTACTTTATTATGTTTATAATAATCCAGGATCAGTCGACGACTAATTGTTAACAGTAATGGGAGCGCAGGTTTATTCGTTTGAAGTTTTGCCCGCATTTTCCAAAGACGTAAAAAAGTTTCTTGAACAATATCATCTGTTAAATCGCGATCTTTTATACGAAAATGAACAAACCTGAATAGAATGGGGTGCATTTCAAAAAACAACTTTTTAAAAGCTGTTTTATTGCCAGATTTGATTTTGAGTATAATTTCTTTTTTCAATTTGTATTATATGCGACGTAAAAGAATATAGAACACTTTAAAGTTAAAATTAGAATGACAAATTACATGACGGTTATTCCTTCATCGTCGGGTCCAAAGCATCTCGAAGTCCATCGCCCAATAAATTAAATCCGAAAACAGTTATTGCAATGGCAATTCCCGGTGCCATGGATATCCACGGGGCCAATCGTAGAAAATCTTTCCCTGTGCTTATCATGGCTCCCCAAGACGATATGGGCGGTTGGGCACCCAAACCTAAAAAGGATAAACTGGCTTCTGCCATAATAGCTCCTGCGATTCCCAATGTGTAGGCTACTATCACGGGAGCCAAACAATTGGGTACGACATGCTTCCACAGGATGTGCCATTTGCTAAACCCTAACACCTTTGCCGCTTTGACAAATTCACGTTCTTTTATCGACATAACTTGTCCACGCATGAGTCGTGCCATTCCAGGCCACGTCACAAACCCAATGGCCATGAAGACAACAAACAAGCTCGGTTCAAATGCTGCCGTAATACCAATGAGGAAAAGAAGCGTAGGAAACCCAAACATAATATCGGTAAAACGCATTATGATGGTTTCACGCCAGCCACCATAATATCCAGCCACAGCTCCTAATAACAATCCAACAATCAGCGATAACGTTGAAGCACTAATACCCACCATCAATGAGATTCGTGCTCCGTAAAGCAGCCGCGACAAGACATCCCTGCCAAAATTATCTGTACCTAACCAATAACGATGATTACTAACCCATTCATTTTTGGTTTTCCCGATTAATTGATTTCGATGAAGTGTAAATGTGCGGTTCAAGCGATCTGTATATTCAATTCGTTCACCAAATTCTTTTACTTCACGAACCGCAACCATTTGAAGCGGTAACTCCGGTTGGTATCGGAAATGAATAACTTCACCGCGAAAACCGGGTGGTTGATTTAGAAACTCCAAAACTTGAGCGTTTGGATCCATGGGGGCAATTATTGGTGCCAACAATCCCGCCAGAATGATAATACTCACAAATACCAGTCCAGCAATAGCAGCTGGATCGCGCATAAGCTTTTGCCGTGCCACGCGCCATGGAGATTGAACCTGTTGCTTCATTTGGTTTTCTCCGTTTTGCGCTCTGCACGTATCCGCGGATCAACAACGCCGTACAATATATCTACAACTAAATTTGCTAAAATAAACATGATCGCCATAAAGAGAACGGTCCCTTGAATAACAGGGAAGTCCCGTTTTAAAATGGCATCCAAGGCTAAACGCCCTAGCCCGGGCCAGCCAAAAATAGATTCTGTTAATACGGCTCCAGACAGGTAACTCCCGAAATCTGTACCGATTACTGTAATGACAGGAACTAACGTGTTGGGGAACGCATGCTTGAGGATAACCTTCCATTCGGGCAATCCTTTCATACGTGCAGTACGAATATATTGTTGATCCAATACTTCCAGCATGGATGCCCGGGTTAGGCGGGCCAGATAGGCTGCAGAACGTAGTCCAAGCGTAATTGCAGGTAGAATGACATATTCAATACCGCCAAATCCTGTTGGGGGTAACCAATGTAAATAAACACCTACAAATAAAACCAGCATGAGTCCGACCCAGAAGACTGGAGCCGAAATACCGATTAGGGCAAAAAACATAGTTCCTTTGTCTAGCCAGGATCCTGGTTTTAGTGAAGAAATAATACCGACAAACAATCCAACAAAGATAGCCACCACCATTGCAGTTAATGCCAAAATCATTGTGTTGGGAAACTTTGCCATTATTTGAGCTGAAACTGATTCCCCCGTATAAAACGATACACCAAAGTCCCCATGAAGGATATTCCATATATATCGAAAGAACTGCATGATGATTGGATCATCCATGTGGAGTTCTTGGCGTAATCTTTCAACGGTCGCTTCGTCATATCGCTCACCCACCATGGATTGTACCGGATCACCGGGAACGATATACATAAGAATAAATGTAATGACGATGACGCCCAACAATACCGGGATGGTTTGCAGAATTCGATTTAATATATATTTACCCATTACAGTTTTTTATACCACCCGTCATAACGTTGGGCATTGAAAATGAGTTTTGATTCAAATCCTTTTAGCCAGGGTTGAATTACCACATTGCTTTCGGGGTACCAGAGAAATACCCAGGGCGCTTCTTCAAATATCCGCTTGTTTGCCAATGCTATAAGTTCCTCGCGTTTGGGCGTTGCCGGCAATGCTTGGATCTGATCAATGATGGAATCAATTTCAGCATTACTAAACCGGTTTCGTTTTACCATGGATTCTTTAGAGTGGAATAATGGATACAGAAAATTTTCACCATCGGGATAATCGGCAAACCAGCTTAGATAATAGAGCTCAGGCTTGCCTTCTTTGACGGCTGTTCGAAATACATTCCAATCGCTTAGCAGTAGCTCCACACGAATTCCAACGGCCTGCCAATTGGATTGCATCGCCTCAAGAACGTGATACATTTCAGCGTCCCCAGCAACCCACAGTTTTGTATCTAATCCATCAGGATATCCAGCCTCTTTTAAAAGCCTTAACGCTTTTTCCGGATCATAAGGATAAGGATCGATTTGGTTACCTTTTAATAACGACGGTGGTACAGGTCCAGATGCAGGGATACCAACACCAAACCGTAATACTTCAATGATTTTTTCCCGATCAACGGCATAGTTCATTGCTTTCCGTAATCGTATATCATTAAAAGGCGGGCGTGAACAATTCATCCCCACATAGTATAAACTCAGATCGTCCTCTTTGTAGAAATATTCCCCCCATTTGGGATGGTTTTGCCAGGCGCGAATTTCCACATTGGGTACATCCAACATGTCAAGATTGCCTGCTTCGAATTCTGCGCTACGAGTCATGGGTTCAGATAAAATACGTATTCGCAATCGCGGCATTATTGTTTTTTTGCCCCAGTAGGATTCATTTCTTGCAAAAATAATTTCACCGTCACGTTCCCAGGATTCCAGATTCCACGGGCCACTTCCCGCAGGGATCACATGAATATTTTCAATTTGCCGATAGTTTACGATTGCCGCTGATGGCATGGCCAGATATTGTATAAATGGAGCAAAGGGTTCGTTTATGCGGATAATAAGGGTCGAATCATTGTTTATCACAAGGCCTGACACATTTTTAGCTAGACTTTTCAGAACATCTTTCGCTCCCACGATTCGATCAAATAACCACGATTGCGGCGATGTTGTTTCCGGTAAAAGAATTCTGGTGAAGGAATACACCACATCGCTTGCTGTAATATTGTTGCCATCAAAAAACAATGCATCCTTGCGTAAGTGGAAGGTGTATTCGATACCGTCTTCAGAAACTTCCCAAGTATTTGCCAAACAGGGTACCAATTCGGTTCCCACATCGAATCTCACAAGATTGTCATACACAAATGACATGGTGCGACCCGAACGAAAATCCGTGGCGGTGGAAGGATCAAATCCGCGGATATCCGCGGGATAGGCAATTGTCAGTTCATTGATGTTCTTATTATCGGGACTACACGAAAGAATTAGCAGAGCAAGGGGCATGATCGCTAGAATTCTTTTTTGTGGCAGTGACAGCATGGCGGGAAAATTACACTGGATTATTGTGCGAAGCTAAGAGTAGAATGATTGACGACAAAGATGAGGCCAGAAAATACATATTAAACATTACTGCCTGCATTCTTTCATGAAGAGCATTAAATTTCAGGCTGAATTTTCTTACAAAAAGAGGTCTTAAATGAAACATGTATATTTTTTCGGTAACGGTAAAGCTGACGGTCGTGCCGATATGAAAAATCTTTTAGGTGGAAAGGGCGCCAATCTTGCTGAAATGACAAGCCTTGGCATTCCTGTTCCGCCAGGGTTCACCATCACAACAGATGTGTGCACTCTTTATTATGAAAACAACGGACACCTGCCTGAAGAACTTGATGCGCAGGTTCGTGATAGTATTTTACAAACTGAAGCCATTATGGGAACTAAATTTGGTGACCCGGAAAACCCACTTCTCTTTTCCGTGCGTTCTGGTGCTCGTATGTCCATGCCCGGAATGATGGAAACAGTTCTTAATATTGGTCTTACATCCAAAACGATTCCCGGGTTTATAGCAAAGACTAACAATCCGCGATTTGTGTATGATTCCTATCGCCGTCTCATCATGATGTATTCTGATGTTGTAATGGAAAAGGCTGCTGGGATAGAACCAAAAGAGGGCAAAGGTATTCGTCATCGTTTAGAGAGCATTTTAAAAACATTCAAAGAATCTAAGGGTTATACATCTGACGTTGATTTAAATGGTGATGATTGGAAAGCAATATCTGACTCTTTTAAAGATGAAATTAAAAGTGCTCTTGGTAGTGAATTTCCCGACGATCCATACGATCAGCTTTGGGGTGGTGTAAAAGCCGTTTTCTCCAGTTGGAACGGAAAAAGAGCCATCAGCTATCGTCGCATTGAAGGCATCCCTGGGGAATGGGGCACTGCTGTGAATGTTCAAACCATGGTCTTTGGAAATACTGGAGATGATTCTGCCACGGGTGTGGCGTTCACTCGTAATCCGGCCACAGGAGAAAACCTCTTCTTCGGCGAATGGTTACAAAACGCACAAGGTGAGGATGTTGTGGCTGGTACACGAACACCAAACCCACTTAACCTTGCCACAAAGACCGATGGCAATAAAGAAAGTTTAAGCTTAGAAGAGTTTTTGCCGGATGTATACAAAGCATTAGACGGTTACCGTACTAAACTGGAAAACCATTATCGTGATATGCAGGACGTGGAATTCACAATTGAAGAGGGACGTCTCTGGATGCTTCAGACAAGATCCGGAAAAAGAAACGGTCCCGCTGCAATCAAAATGGCTGTGGACATGAAAAATGAAGGCTTGATAAATAAAGAAGAAGCCATTCTTCGTGTGAAACCTTCACAACTGGATGAATTACTACATCCTATGATAGATCCTGCTGCAGAATTGACCATCGATGCTCTTGCCAAAGGATTGCCCGCTGGTCCAGGTGGCGCAAAAGGACAAATTGTCTTTACTGCCGATGACGCTGAAGCATGGGCCAATGATGGCAAAACCATCATTTTATTACGCGAAGAAACGTCGCCCGAAGATGTACATGGAATGCATGTAGCCGCTGCAATTTTAACCGCTAAAGGCGGAATGACAAGCCATGCAGCATTGGTAGCTCGCGGTTGGGGTAAATGTTGCATCGTTGGTTGCGCTGCACTGCAAATCGATATCGATAACAAAGAGGTTCATATCAATGGACAAACCTTCAAAGAGGGTGATTGGTTTACTTTAAATGGTACAGCTGGTAAAATCTATTCTGGCGAACTTCCATTGTTAGATGCAAATCCAGAACACAACCAGGAATATGCCCAATTGATGACATGGGCCGATGAAGTTCGCACACTTAAAGTACGCACCAACGCCGATCGACCTGAAGATGCCGCACAGGCACGTGGGTTTGGAGCTCAAGGTATTGGTCTTTGTCGAACAGAGCACATGTTTTTTGATCCTGAAAGAATTTTAGCCGTTCGAAAAATGATTCTTGCTGGCTCTCAGGAAGAGCGCCGTGGTGCCGTTATGGAATTACTTCCGTTCCAGCGCGATGATTTTTATGGTATCCTGGCTGCAATGGAAGACTTGCCCGTAACGGTTCGTTTTCTCGATCCGCCGCTCCATGAATTCATGCCCCAGACCGATGAACAAATTGATGAGTTGGCTGGTGAACTAGGTATTACATCTTCTGTAATCCGCACACGCATGGGAAATCTTCATGAGTTTAATCCTATGTTGGGTCACCGTGGATGTCGTTTAGGTGTTGCTTACCCGGAAATAACAGAAATGCAATCTCGCGCAATTTTTGAAGCGACTGCCAAACTTACAAAAGAAGGTAAAAATGTCCATCCGGAAGTCATGATTCCATTGGTGGGTACCTTCACGGAATATACGAACCAGGAAAAGATAGTTCGCGCAACAGCAGCTGCCGTCATGGAAGAACAATCAATTGAATTTGAATTCATGGTTGGTACCATGATCGAGTTGCCCCGGGCAGCCTTAACCGCTGATCAAATTGCAGAACATGCCGAATTTTTCAGTTTTGGTACCAATGATCTTACCCAAACAACCTATGGTTTCAGCCGTGATGATATTGGCGGATTTTTACCCTACTACATTGCAGAAGGCATCCTTGATCATGATCCATTTGAAAGCTTGGATATAACGGGTGTTGGTCAATTGGTAAAAATGGGCGTAGAAAAAGGTCGCAGTGTTCGTAAAAACCTAAAAATTGGTATCTGTGGTGAGCATGGCGGCGATCCGGCTTCAATCGACTTCTGCCATAAAACTGGTTTGGATTACGTAAGTTGTTCTCCATTTCGTGTTCCTGTGGCACGATTGGCTGCGGCACATGCAGTGTTGAATAACAAATAATATCGCTTTTCACATATAGTGTAAAAAAGGGCCTCTCTTATGAGAAGCCCTTTTTCTTTTATAAAATATTATTGTGATCCCGCCCGGTCTAGAGAAACAACTCTAGAGAAGTATGAGATTGCTTTGCCATCGCGAACTGAAAGTGATGCGATCTATACTATAGAATTGATACCAACGGCTTACGGCTAGCAAGCATGTTCACAATAAAACTAAAGAGGAGAAAACTCTGCTGAGAAATGTCTGAGAAACTTAGGTTGTTTTGTTATTTTATAACCTCTCAATGATGCTCTTTTATCATAGAGCTCCCTGGCCACCTCAATAACATAATCGATGTGACTTTGGGTATGGGTTCTCCGGGGGAGAGCCAGACGGACTAACTCCATATGCCCGGGGGTTTCGACGCCCGTTTTCTCGTCAATTTTTCCAAACATCACTGAACCTATTTCCACTGTACGGATTCCGCCCTCCAGAAATAATGCCGTTGACAAACTTTGTCCCGGATACTGCGATGGTGGAATATGAGGGAGAAGTTCCTTGGCGTCAATATAAACCGCATGTCCGCCTGGTGGTTGAACAATAGGGTATCCTATTTCAGCAAGATGTTCTCCCAAATAACGAGCTTCGGCTAATCTATATTTTAAATAATCTTCCTGAATAACCTCTGTTAAGCCTACCGCAATGGCATCTAAATCTCGGCCAGCTAAACCGCCATAGGTTGGAAATCCTTCAGTAAGAATAAGCAAATCCTTTTCTTGTTGCGCTAATACATCGCTATTTGTACACAAGAAACCGCCAATATTAACCATGCCGTCTTTCTTTGCGCTCATGGTGCAGCCATCGGCATAACCCATCATTTCTCTTACAATTTCCTTCACCGGAATTTCTTCATAACCCGGCTCCCGTAATTTTATAAAATAGGCGTTTTCCGCAAATCGCGCAGCGTCGAAATAAAGAGGAATACCATATTTATCCAGGACAGCCTTAACTGCTTTTACATTTCCCATGGACACTGGTTGGCCGCCACCAGAATTGTTTGTTATGGTCAGCATGCAAAGTGGTATTCTGTCAACACCAACATCTTTAATTGTTTCTTCAAGTTTTTCAGGATCCATATTTCCTTTAAATGGATGTCGTGATTGCGGATCCAATCCTTCGTTGATTACCAAATCCCGCGCTTCAGCCTGCTGAAACTCCACATTGGCGCGAGTCGTGTCAAAGTGTGTATTGTTTGGTACAACATCCCCGGGTTTACACATCACCGAAAATAATATTCGCTCAGCGGCGCGACCCTGGTGAGTGGGAATGACATTCTTAAACCCCATTAAATCTTTTACAGCAGCTTCAAAGCGTTGAAAGCTAAGGCTGCCGGCATAGGATTCATCTCCGCGCATAATAGCCGCCCATTGCTCAGAACTCATGGCGCCTGTACCGCTATCTGTAAGCAGGTCGATTATTACATCTTGTGATTTTATTTTAAACAAGTTGTGTTTTGCCTCTTCTAATATCCCAATACGCTCTTCTTTGGTAGTGAGGCGTAATGGTTCCACAGACTTAATCGTGAAAGGCTCTATTACGGTTCGAAATGTTTTATGGTCAGATGACATATACTCTCCAAAAGTTTAGGGTGGATATTACTGAGTTTTACACGTTTACTGATAGAACGGTTATAAACAAAAAACCCCGCAAATGCGGGGCTTTTAAAGAATGGGACTTTATTATTCCACCATATCTCCGCCTTCAATAAAGTCGGCCAATTTAAAGACGCCGTCTTTTTCCATCTGTCGCGCTGTCTTTACTAATTCTTTTCGCGCCCCATCAACTTCACGCTTGGCAATCGAGCCTTCTATGGGTTCATACATGGCCTGTTTTTTCTGCGGCAGGTTATCTAGCACACGTTTTTCCATTTCCTCGGGCATTCCTTTTAAGGCCAAGGCAACTGTATCCAATTCAACTGAATTCATAATATCGCGTAGTAGATTGTCGGGGAAATACTCAAATATGTTCTCAAAGGTAAGATGATATTTTTGGATTTCCTTGGCAAGTTCAGGACTTTCTCTGTGAATGGCCTCGAAATATTTTTCTTCGTCCGCTGGTGCCATTTCTCCAAGAATTTCAGCAATATCTTTTCCGCCTCCGCGTGAGAATTCAACTGTGCGAGGTAAAAAATGTGATTTTTCTTTTAGATCTGTTGCAATATTTACAACCGCCTCAAGAGGTACGTTTTTGAGGTTACCCATTTCAATGAGAACGCGACCTTTGTCTTCGGGTTGCATCCTGTCTATTACTTTCATTCTACGATCTGCTGGTACTTGAGCCAGAATAACTGCAACAATTTTTGGTTCTTCAGCGGCTAGAAGTGCAGCCAATTGTTCTTGAGTAAGCGTTTCAAGAAATTCAAAAGGTCGTTTTGGTTCATCTTTGTCATCTGCCGATTGAAATTTTTCACTTACAAAGCTAAAATAAAATTCTTCAATAACGCGTTTTTTTACTGAAAAGGAAACTCTTTCCATTTCGCGTATTGATGCTCGAATCTTACGAATTTCCGTTTTGGTTAATCCGGTCACGAGTGTCAAAGCGAGGCTTTCTCCTAAAACAGAAAATAGGATTGCCACTTTCTGCAAACCGGATAGACGATTATAATCCATGATCATGGTGTCTCCCTATTTCTTTTTCCGTTTTTTCTTATTATCCGTTTCTTCTTCAGCCTCTTCAGGTTTTTCTTCCGGCGCCACTGGTTCTGGCGGGGCTTCTTCCTGCAGCCATTCCTTTACTATTCGGGTGGTTGTTTCAGGTTGCCCTACACTCATGGATACAATTGACTTTCTGATATCGCCGATTTCACTTTGTAACACGGCGGGGTCTTCATCCACGCTCGGAGATGCCGATTGTTGTGCCGATTGAATCGGTTGGACAGGCGCTTGTACTGGTTCAGCTTGAGTTACGGGTTGTGGTCTTCTTTTTTTTTTAGGTCGTCTCGGCGGATACCCATAAGGCGGTGGATACGCAGGTTGACGTTGCCCACGAAAAGCCATAATCATTAATGCTATCAATAAAATAAGAAGCAATGATCCTAAAATTGATAGAAGAACAGTAACGAATAGCGGTAAACCTGTATCTTGTTGTAATCGATCCAGATCGGCCTGGACGGCCTCTAATTCTGTAATTTTTCCTTCAATTCTTGTATCCAGGCTTGCGCGTTCTTGTTCTTTTTGCTGAACAACCGATTCAGTTTCGGTTGCTTCTGAATCAGAAACTGTATTCGAGACCAGCATATCTTTAAGCTGTTGAATTTCCGAATTCAAAGCCTGGAGCCTTATGGAGTCCTGGCGAAGTATTTCTCTTTTTTCTTCACGGAAGGATCGTTCTTTAGCGGCGGCTTCCAGCGTCCCCAATTGAGAAGAAAAGAATTCTCTGTCATCTTCCCGCCGTTTGGCCTCCTGTTCCTTATAGTCATCCAATTCTGTTTTCCAGTCATCCGTCTGGCTATCATCTTTCTCACGACGAGTTTTTTCTAAAACTTCTAATTTTTCCGCAATATTCCTCAATAGAATTTGTTCTGCGGTTTTATCATCACGTCGCTCTTTAAAGCTGGCGGTCATAATACTTAAGACGTCTCCACGAGCGCGGTTATAACGTGAGGCGACCATAACTATTTGACGAACATTTTCGATTAGTTCGGGAGCAAACCCTTCCTGCAATATTACACTGATTTCCATTTTTTGAACACGAGCCATAGAGGGGCGTTTTACAGAAGCTGTACGAGATAAAACATTCTCGTCAGCTGTAGACGATTTGTCTCCGCCCGCTGTCAGTTTTTCTTCAAAATCAGAATCAATTGTTTCAACATCAGAGCCTTGCGGTTCTACTTCAAATTCAAAACCCGGAATAGGGAGACCCACCATTGTTTCTGAGCCAACTTGACCTCTTCTCGACTCTGTATCTTTCAATAATGCATCCATCTGACTCTCAAGCTTTTTTTTCGCTTTTGAACTTGTCGACCCACCTGTTGGACCATAGGTTACTTGCTCTTCAATTGCGTCGCTCAACTCTAAAGTTACATTGATATCCACCACAAATTGTGATGGGTCTAATATCTTTGATAGAGCATCCTTAATTCGTTTACGCAGATCATTTTCGACCATTAATTTCTGCGTGAGATATGTTGATTCCTGTCCAATCCCAACACTGATGGCAAAAACAACAATCATCAGTAGTGTAATGGGTTTTATATACCTTTTCCTCATAACCGCTCCTAAATAAACTTTATCAATTCTTCTTTGCATGCTATTTGGTCTTATCTGACTTGCTAGTAGACGGTTCTGTTCGGCTTCCAGCAGGTGCTAAAAATGTTATTTCTACTCTTCGGTTGCGAGCTTTTTGTTCAATCGTTGAATTCAAATTACGTATTAAATCCGCAGTAATTACGCGATCCGTTGGGCGATCTCGTGGAATATATTCGGCAAACCCAACTGACTGCAATCGAGTTGGCTTTATCCCAAGAATTACAAGTTCTCTAACCACAGCCGCTGCACGCGCTCCAGATAATTCCCAGTTTGTTGGGTATTTTTCTTGATATTTTTTTGGCAAGAGGTCTGAGTCCGTATGCCCTTCAATCGCCACCATGAAATATGAGTTTTGTATCGTTGGAATAAAGCTCTTCAAAATAGGAATGATTTCTTGTTTCATATCTGCTGAACCCGATGGAAAGCTCACATCTGAAGATATCCCGATCGTAACGCCTTTTGGGCTCGTTGTTACCTCTACGGGTTTTTCACCAGAATTGGGATCAACTGGCATATCTTCAACCATTTTGTCCACGGCTTTTTTGATATCAGACAACGACATTGCCTGACTTTCCTTTTTAATTTTTTTCCCAACGGATTTCCCCATCGAGTCAGCCATCTCCTGTAGCTTTACAGGGTCAATGGTTGATATAGCTGCAAGGAGTACAAAAAAGGCAAACAAAAGTGTCATCATATCTGCAAAGGTGCCAAACCATCCCGGCAACCCCTCTTCCACCTGGTCTCGTCCTATTTGGATATACTTTTTCTTTAGCTGTTTAATATTTTGAGCCATCGGAATTGCTTAGGCTTCTCGCTTCCATTCTTTAGGCGGAATAAATGAGTTCAGCTTTTCTCTTACAATCAGCGGGTGCTTCTTTTGATGAACCAACCTTGCGGCTTCAACAAGTAGGGATTGCACTGTGTTCGTAAATGTAATTCTTAACGAAAGCTTTGCGGCCATTGGTAAGAAAAATAAATTCGCAAATACTGCGCCGTAAAACGTTGTGATAAGCGCAGCAGACATACCAGCTCCAAGGGCATCGGTACCGCCACCTTCACCGCCAAACCCGGACAACATAATCACAAGACCAATAAGTGTACCAATCATGCCCCAAGCCGGAGCCATTGTGCCCATGGTTTTAAATAAATCTGCTTGCGTTTTTTCCCGAATTTCTCTGTAATCAATTCTTGTTATTAAAATGTCTGTTAATTCATCTGCTGAATAACCGTCTACCACCATTTGCACACCATCCCTGAAAAATGGATTTTTAATGGATCCTATTTCTTTTTCGAGCTCTGCTGTTCCTTTACGCGAAACCTCGGCTACATTAACCGCCATCTCTACATAATCGCCAAGCTTGGTCTTGCTCCCCTTGAATACAGCTGCCATGGCAGAACCCAGTTTTAGCACTTCGGATAATGGAAAGGCAACGGATACAGATGCTACCATTCCCCCAAAAACAATGGCGAAACTTGATGTTGATATAAACCCAGCCATGCTGGCTCCTGCGGCCGATGCAGCAAGAAAGATTCCTCCATAAATTGAACCCAGTCCAATGATAATTCCAATGATGGTTGTTAGATCCATAAATGCTCCATTTATTCCTCAAATATACTTGTCGTTTTAAGGCGATTTTCATGAAGGGCCTTTAAAATGTTTCTTACATCCTCATATTCAGGGTCAAGGCGCAGAGCCAGGTTCCAGTCTATTGTTGCCCGTTGGATGTCCCCTAGTTTGTAATAAATCGATCCTCGTCTTGCGTAAGCAAGTGCCAGATTTGGGTTAAGCTCTAATGCAGATTCAACCTCTTGAAGCGCCCGTCGATAATCGCCTGAATAGAAATATCGCAAAGACCGGGAAAGATGGCGCAAGGCTTCATTCATGTTGTTTTCCGAAACATTCGTCTTCAAAACCATGCTCATGAGCGAATCTTCTGTGGCTTTTGCGTGTTGCTCCATGGCAGATAACCTAATAATTAGGTTTCGCATTTCATTGCTCATCATATCCATAGAATCGCGCAATGAATGAACGGTGAAGTCAGCCATCTGTAACGTGGAATCAATTTGCGTAAACCGTTCATTTGTTCCCGGAAGCGTCATTTGTCCATCCACCCTTGGTGAGGGGCCTCCTCCCGATCGGCTCCCTGCAGGCGCTTTGGGAACCGCCATGTCTAAACCGAACGTTAAAGCTGGATGACCTTTCCAATACCGTGAAGACCAATTTGGTAATTTTTCAATGTGGGTGAACCCAAGGCTTAAGCGATAATCCGAGGTAAGGGGGATGCGGAGTCCCACATTGACGCCTGTTCCGTCGAATTCACCCACGAAGTCCATACCACCCCATTTTTCAAAATAAGGTGTGTTTAATAAAAATCCTGCAAATACGCCAGCAGTCATACCTGCTGAGTCCGGTCGTGCTACAGAGTCTGCCGCAGCAAAGCCACCGCTACCAAAACCTAAAAACGTGCTCATGGCATAGCGGCCTAATGGTTTTTTACTCCCCACTACGACAAAAAATGATAGTTCGTTCGGGTTTAGGCTCAAACCTTGAGAATCTTGGTTCTCAAAAACAATATCCTGTAACCCGATTGAAACAGATATATCATTATACGCATAAATGCGTTGTTGCAAATGAAAACCAAATTCCACCGGAATTTGAACCTGAGAGACAGCAAGATTCGCAGTTGCAGTTGTGTCTCCTCCAATTGCAGAAGAAAATCCCATTAAAAAGTTCTTGCCCAGCTCAGCTTCAAAGCGAATTCCTTTAGAAGTATTTAGTGGTGTAAAATTGTGAATCTCAATACCAAACCCAGTTTGGAATAAATACGGGCTTCTTTCGGGCAAGCTGGTGGGAATTCTCATCATGGTTCCCGGGCGCGTATAAGTTACCCTGGTTGCTGAATATCCGACGGCGGATATACACGCGAATAGTAATAGATATGATTTCAATTTCATGGGATAAGTTCCGCCTTTTTAAGTTCCAATTGCGCCAGTCTTAGATAGTCACTGTCAGGATATTGTTTGACAACGGTACTAAATGACTCCAACGCTAAATCTTCGCGCCCCGTTTTCCGATATAACAGTCCTTTTTGTATAAGGGCATCATCTGTTCTCTCGGATTTTGGAATTCGCAACAATTGATCCAAGATCGTAATGGCTGTAACATAATCACCTAATTGCTGATGGGCGTCGGCTACCCAGTATAATATATTTGCCGCAGTAGGTATATCTGTTTTAGATAAATCTAAATTCAGGAATTGGCGAATTGCTTCTTTATAATCTTCCTTTTGATAGGCCATCACACCCGCCATATAATCAGATGAGCTGAAGGCCGGTTTTATTATTGCTGCTTTTGCTTTTTCCGGCTCTTTCATTTTTGGAACAGTTTTCATCGGTGGCGTTTTATCAAAAGTCGTTACTTCCTTCAAGATGGCTAAATCCTCTTCAACGGAGGTTATATCGATTTTCGGACGTGAAGGTTGTTGCATGGGAGGTCTTGTATAATCTGCCAGTATTCCCCGAAGCTCTCTGTTGTCTTCTTTAAGAGAATGTATTTCACCTTGAAACGAGACTTCCAGTTCCTCCATGCGTGTCTGGATTCGCTGAAGAGCTGCTAACATTTCTTTCGAAGCAGCCATATACACAGACCCGCTTTCCACTTTCTTGATTCTAATTTTTACTTCATCTGAGGTATTCTGTACAAAACGAGAATACAATTCATTCCCGGTAGAGGGTTCAATGACAATGCCCAGATCTAAGAAAAAAATATCTGCTGTTGTTGGAGATACAGCATCTTGGGCTAGCGTGAGGCTTGCGCATATTAGAACAATGCTAATTGTTTTCATGGTGAGAATTTTAGAAATATTCATCATTTCGGGATGTTGAATTATTCGTACTCTTCCCAATCGATAACATAAGAATATCCAATAAAGGAACCAAATGAGTGGGGGACATAAAGCTCAAAGGTTCCAACAGCTCCTGGTAGCAATGAAGCGTCCGTTGTGATGCCGGAATCAAACGTATGGTACGCGCCCCGTACAAAGGATGTAAGGGTTTTTGTTTCTCCGCTCCAGTTTTTTCTGAATACAAAATCAACCTTGCTAAAATCTGCTCTTCGCCCACCAATATTCTTTATTTCGCCCGTGAAAATAAGGTTGCCCTGTTTGTCTTTCTTTTCGGAAATGTTACCCACTAAAACACAATTCGCAGAATACTGTTTTGATGCTGCACGATTCATGGGGTCAGCAGATGTATATTGCGGTTGTGCCAATTTTGGCATCGGTGGCGGTGAATAGCTGTCCCGAATTTGTTCGGGAATATACTCTTGCTGTTCTTCTGTGATTATGTTATCAACAACTCGAACTATATTGTCTCTATCAATAATCAAATAGCCCACAAGCGTTTCAACCTTCATTGTTTTATCGTCTTGATAAACAATTTTCCCGAAAACAGTACTGCCATTTTTCAGTATGATTTCTTTTGTGTAAATGGCTAATGGATTCACCCACATTTTACTCATGGCTTTTAAATCTTCAAGCTCTGAATTCAAATGTTTTATTTCCGCAACCATTTTTTTGATTTCAAAGCTAAGCTCATTTATAATATATGATTGATCCTGACCGCCGGCTTTAATCCCGGTTGCGGATGTCGCAGTCGGTTCGGTGGCACTTTTTACCGCTTGCTTAGGTACTGTCGACAAATGTATTTCAAGATCTTTAACGTCGCCAGCAATAATTGATACGGGAACAGAAGCTTGTCCCAATGGTCCCGCATTTATATCAATAACATATTCACCTGGCAAGACCTTCTTTATTTTGAATTTCCCCTTGCCTATACGACCCTTTGTTTCGGTTCGTTGAACCTCAACGCCATCTTCCGTTTGTAGCAACACGGTGGTTGCCACCTTCTCACCCTGCTTGTCCAATACTATACCCGCAATGGTATATGTATCAGCAGGGATCGCGTAGGAAGAGAGGGCGCATAGCACTATAACAGCTATGGAAAGCCTTTTCATGTGCGCCTCAAATTTTATTATAACTACCTCGGATTTGCAGTTCTTGGAGTTTAAAACACCAAGACAGTAAATATTACCGTGAAAATTTCAAGCAGTCAAGAATTAATCCTTAACTGAAGAATAGAGTGAAATTAGACCCAAAACCCGTTTTAAGCGGATCTTTGCGCTTCTCAATTCCCCTCAAACAATGTCATAATTGTTACTATAAATTGTATATCTCTGAGAATTTGTTTTCTAAATAATCCATGAATGGACTAGCTGACAAAGAATTTCCAGTAAGGTCTAAGATCAACTCGGAAGCTGTTTTTCGACGTCCCACTTCATGTACTTTTGTTTTTAACCAATCCCGAAGACCCAAGAGTTTTCCGTTCGCGAGTTGATCGTCTAAGGCAGATATCTCTTTGCGCGCCTGGTTCATGATTGGCACATTATATAAATTCCCTAGAGCATAAGTTGGGAAATATCCAAATCCGCCAAAAGACCAGTGAACATCCTGTAAAACGCCATTGGCGTTTGTGTCTGGGCGGATACCCAAATATTCTTCCATTTTATCGTCCCACATTCTTGGAAGCTCAGAAACAGGTAAGCCTTCGTTTATTATAAGTTTTTCCATTTCAAACCGCAACATAATATGCAAATTGTACGTAGCCTCGTCTGCATCAACGCGGATAAATGTCGGTTTTATTGTATTGATTGCCATATAGAATTGGTCTAGCGGAACATCTTTCAGGTTTTCTGGAAACAGACTTTGAAGTTTCGGATAATAGTGTTTCCAAAACGGTTTGCTCAATCCTACCAGGTTTTCCCATAATCGCGATTGGCTTTCATGGATGCCAAAGGAGATGGCTTCGCCAAACGGCGTTCCAAACCAGTCCGCGCCTAATCCTTGTTCATAAAGAGCATGTCCTCCTTCGTGAACGGTACTTGAGAAACCGGACAAGAATTCATTTTCATCAATGCGCGTTGTGATCCGTACATCCGTGGGGTGAAAATTGATTGTGAAGGGATGGGCAGATCGATCTTGCCGACCATAATTCATATCATAACCCATATCTTTTAATACTGAAAGCCCAAACTCCCACTGTTTATCAGCATCGTACTTTTGCTTCAGTATTTCTTGACCTGTATTTACTTTAGAGTTTTTAATCTTTTGTACTAACGGCACCAATCGATCACGCACTTCACCAAACAAACGAGTTATTTCGGCGGATGTCATGCCAGGTTCATAAAAGTCTAACAAGGTATCGTACGGTGACCCTTTTTGTCCCAGGTATTCAATCTCTTTGTTCTTGAGCTGAATAATTTTTTCTAGCCAGGGGGAAAATTTAATATAATCATTTTCCTTGCGCGATTCAGCCCACACTTGTTGGGCTCGAGAAGTTGTCTTGGATAGTTCCTCTACAAATTCACCCGGAAGAGCTGCTGCACGATGGTAATCTTTCCAAATTTCACGAACAAACCTTTGGCTTTCGTCAGACAAATCTTTGTTTGGTTCTCCATTGCCAATGTTTACAACATCCCTTAAAGGAGCTTTGATTCCATCTCCAACGAGTCGTTCATGGGCTAATGATTCTAAAAGCGCAATTTGGTCGGCTCTTGCGTCACCACCGCCTGCAGGCATATAGGTTTCCTGATCCCAATGAAGCAAGGATGCTGCTCCGTGGAGATTTGCAATTACGCGCAATTCTTTTTTTAACTGTTCAATGGCCTGCATGGCTACTCCCGATAATGTTTATTTCCAAAATGATTCTAGTACTTCTTTTTCTTTTTCAGCCTTATCTAATGATGCTTTTGCATCTGCTTCTAATTCTTCTGGCAAACCTAATTCAATAGACTTTTGGTATAGCTCAATTATGTTTTGGTAATCACTGTCGTCCTTTTTGCTATAACCCTTTGCGGACCAATAAACAGAAAGGCCATCGTCCGGCCGGTAATATGATGCTTTACTAAACTGTTCTATTGCGTCCCACAGCTGACTTTTGTTTCCTTTTTTAAATAGTCTGTGGCCCTTTGCCATCGCATAGGCGTATTTCACATTTATGTTTGTTTTATCAATCTCTAAAGCTTTGATTAAATAAGCCTCGGCTGTTTCATAATCTTTCTTTTCAAGCGCTTTGTTTGAAAGATTAATATGGGCTGCAATGACCATCGGGATTATTTCAGGATCTTTATCAGACCGTAACAAAATTGAATCTTTATGCGATACAACATATTGCGGATCTGTTTCAGATAGCGTCTTTAGGCTGGGTTTTGACGAAAAACACCCTATCGCGCCTAAAATAAGCAATAGAATAAATCCCTGAATTGTTACTTTCCACGGTTTCGTCGCAGAGAAACTGTTCATCCCTTAATTTTTCCCATTATACCAAAATAAATTTTGGTGTTCATAAAATGATTTGTAGAGTTCTTGCATGGACTCCACGACAAAATATCGATCTTGGATATCACTATAATCAAACCTGGTCATTACAATCTCTTCCATATCAAAGGGCAAAAATTTCGCGCGGTTTGATTCGCCCTTAGCACATTGAACAACATTACGCGTTTCATCGTAGGACGATATAATGCCAGCCCCGTATATCTCAACATCGATATCATTTGGTTTCCGGCGAAAACGGTCTGTTTCGCCATGGTTTTTCACCAGACCAAATTCATAAGTCCACCAGGCAAAATTTTGTAAGCGTTTAAGATTGTGTGAAACGAGTTCTGATCCCAAATCTTTTTCGTCTTTAATTAGGGCATATCCCAATTTGCCCATATCTGCCAGAAATCGCGCATAATCTTTATTCATTAAAAAGGGAACATGCCCCTGAATGTCGTGAAAAATATCTGGTTCTGGCGTGTACCCCTGGTCGTTCTGAATTGTCTGTCCAGCATATTTTTCATCAAACCGCGGTGATTGTCTGACGATATCTGTCACGGGAAATTGTCGACTTGCGTTTAAGTCAAAAAAAAGTTCTTCATCTAGAAACCCCGCTGCTGGGAAGAGACTCCATCCTGTGGAATTTTCTATTAATGAAGATATATCGTTAAAACTTGGAAATCGGTCTCTAGGTATTGGGAGTGTTTTTATGCCAAGTAGATATTCCCTACAGGCGTACTGATCTAATTGCCGTTCCTGGTTCTGATAAAGCCCCGCCCAAATTTTATTTTCAAGATTTGTTACTTCATCATATTTCTGAGGTTTTCGGTACCCATCGTTCCGTCCAAAGATTTTAATTCCACCAATAGCGTTTGGTTTTATGTTTGAAAAGAGGTGGTCGTATTTTTGATGTTGTTCGGTCATGATTGAGGGATTTATAATTGGCGCGAATTTACATTGCCGTCGGACTGAAACAAATGTCTGTATATAAATCAAAAGCCCCAACTTCTCAGCTGGGGCTTATACAAGTCACTCTCCATTTATAAAGCACACTTGACTTAGCAAGACACAGCGATAAGCTAATCCTATTATCCCAAAACCGTCAATACGTAGAACTACGTATTTTTTAAATGTTTTTTCACTATAGGTAATCATTTAATTTTTACCAACAATTAAATGGTTTGTTATATTAGATGATACGAGTATTTGTAGCCGACGATCACAACATTGTCCGTGAGGGGCTTATCATGGTATTGTCTGCCAATGAGGAAATAAATATTGTCGGTTGGGCCGATAATGGGGCATCTGCTGTAAAACAAATATGCTCTCTTCGGCCCGATGTTGCGCTCTTGGATATATCCATGCCAGAAATGAATGGCATCCTTGCCGCGCGCGCAATTACAAAAGACTGTCCATCGGTTCGAACGATAATATTATCCATGTATTCTAGCCGAGAATACATACACCAATCTCTATTGGCTGGTGTATCAGGATATCTGTTGAAACATTCCGCAGCGAGTCAATTGATTGAGGCCGTACAATACGTACATAGGGGTAGCCAATTTTTTAGTGATGCAATACGCGATATCGTTATCGAATTACAAGCACAACCAGATTACGTGCGTCCAAATCCCGTGCCGGAGCTCACAAGCCGCGAAATTGAAATTCTCAAGCTGATTGCAAAAAGGCTGACATCGAAAGAAATTAGCGATCGGTTGTTTATAAGCACCAGAACCGTTGAAAAGCACCGCGAAAACTTGATGAACAAACTCGACCTTCACGATGTGGCGGGTTTAGTTCAATATGCCCTTGCCAACGATATCGAGAACTAAAGCAACAATAAAATTATCAGCATAGTTGTAACGGCTCCTGCGCCCCACATTGCTGTTGTTTTTGAATTTCCATCCTTAGATGTTTTATAAAGCAGCCAATTATCTGGGTCGATTTCAATATCCTCAGCATTGCTAAATGAAAAGATCTGGCCCTGATCCGTGACGGGTAACCGCTCTCTTCTCGAATTGCCTTCTTCAATCAGTTCTATCTCTAATGGCATTTGAAATCCCTTCGGCTCCCAGAAAGCCGTTAAGGTCACGCTAGTGTCAGATTTTATCTGTGATATATTTAATACAGGAAGATTTTTTGAATAGAGATATTGATTATAAAACCACTGTAAATCTTTGGTGTAATATTCCCCAACAAGTTTTATAAAATCATCCGTAATAATATGGTTTTGGGGAAGCCGTTTTTCTTCTTGAACGAGTCTGTATAATAACGAATCCATGGCTTCTTTGCCCATGAGATATCGCAACATGTGTAGCACATAAGCGCCCTTGAAATATATATCCGAAGTGTACACTTCGGATGATGTGGCATTCCTCGTTGGAACAATCGCCTGGTTATTTTGAATTTTTTGTTTTACTGTTTGCGGGAAAAATTTTATGTACTCCTCTGGGCCATAGGTCTCTTCGATAAAAAGACCTTCAACGTATATTGCGGTTCCCTCATGTAACCATAGGTCTGCCCAGTCGTCTGCTGTTAAATAATTCCCCCACCATTCATGTGCCATCTCATGAAACAACAAAAAATCATATCCAAAATTTGTATTCACGTAGTTGTTCCCGTAGGAATTCATTGTTTGATGTTCCATGCCCAAATAGTCCGATTGCGCTAATCCAAACTTCTCATTTATATATGGAAATTCGCCAAAGTGTTTGGCGTAAAATTTGAGCATATTGTCTGTCTGCTCTAAAAGCGAATCGGCTCCATCAACAGCATCCTTGAGTACATAAAAAACGATATCCATATCTTTTTCGCCGTGATACGTTCGACGTCGTTCGATATAATTTGCCACATTGAGCGTCACACAATAATTATTAATTGGATACTGTGTTTTCCAGTGATATGTGTGCCAGCCCTCATCTGCATCGCTTATGTTTACTAAAACGCCATTTGATGCCACTACCAGCGGCTTAGCCACCGTAAAAAACATTGCAACGCTGTCGGGTTCATCTGACGGATGATCTTTACATGGCCACCAAATTTTTCCGCCTTCGCCCTGGCATGTAACTCCAATCCACGGATTTCCGCTGGCATCCCGACTCCAATTGAATCCGCCATCCCAAGGAGGGTTTTTTGCTTCTGGCGGTATTCCGCTATATTCAATCCGGGCGGTGATTATTTCTAATCCCTGGGCTTCGCCAGGTATATGGATAATAATTTTATGGTGTCGTCGCCTATATTCACATTCGATATTATTAATCCAAATGTGACTTATTTCGTAAGCGCTTATGAGATCAACTTCCAGTTTTTGAAACTTTTTTATAAGCGGCTTTACTCGAATATCGGTATAGCCAGAGATAGACTTCGTTGTTGGATCAATTTTTAAATGAATTTCATAATAATTTACATCGTATGCGGCCTGGAGTGCGCTTATTTTCCCGCCGGACGGATATTCCGTTTCATCAAAAGCGGATAGGCATGTCGAGAGGAAGAGGGCGATAGAAAATATGTTCGTTGTTTTTTTCATATGATTGTTCGGATTGTTAATTTACCAAGGTTCGTCCAAACATTAATGGTATTATTATCTATGAAAAATATTAGAACACATGCCTGAATTACCAGAAGTAGAAACTGTCGTAAAAAGCATTCGACCGCGCTTAATGGGAAAAACAATTGACTGTATTTCCCCTTGCAATGATTATATAAATGTCTTTGCTCCGCAGTTAGCCTTAACACTGCAAACTCAATCAGCCGGACAGCAAATAACGGATATATATCGTCGTGCCAAGTATATCATTATTGTTCTTGAATCTGGGTTTATAACTATCCATTTAAGAATGACCGGGCGATTGCTCTTTTCTTTGTCTGACGATGACAAACCGAAGCATATAACGGCCAAATTTATTTTCACAGATGGGTCAAAACTCTACTTCAAGGATTATAGAAAATTCGGTCGTATTCATTACCATGATTCTTTGACGAATCTAGAAAACAAGCTGGGACCTGAACCATTAGACGATACTTTTTCGTCAATTAACTTTTATCAATCTCTCCACAAATATAAGCGACAAATAAAGGGCTTGTTGCTTGACCAATCGTTTATTGCCGGGGTTGGAAATATCTATGCTGATGAAGCTTTATGGGCGGCGCGAATTCATCCAGAAACACATTCAAACTCTATAAGTCGCATAAAATCAAATCGGCTATACCAGGCATTAAGAAGTATTTTATCCAAAGCTATTGAACAGCAGGGAACGACTATAATTAATTTCTATTTTGGCGAAGGTTCGAAGGGCAATTTTAGAGACGCTCTTAATGTTTTTGACCGTCATGGGCAAGGATGTCATCGGTGTGGAACAATTATCAAAAAAATCAAAGTCTCTCAGCGGGGAACTCATATCTGTCCAAAATGCCAGAAAAAGAAAAGCCCCGATAAATCAGGGCTTATATAAGGGATTGTCGGAATTGGAGAGCTGGAAATTAAGTCTGTTTGGCTTTTGTGTTTGTGACGGATTTCACTGATTTTGTCCTTATGGAAAAGATTTTTACATTTTTTTCTTTTGACTTTTATATTGATACTGAATTATACCTTTTCCGGGAACCACATCAACCGCTTTAATGAGCTCCAAAAACAATTGCTCTTCTAACCCCGTAAATAATGGAATCCCTTTACCAAACACGATTGGGTGGATTGTTAAATAAAGATGCGTGAGAAAGGGTGCAAACATTGTGTTTGTTCTACCGCCACCGGCAATAAAACATTTCTTGGCTTTAATGTTTTCGAGAATCATTTTTGGTTCGTCGTCACGGTGTACAACAATAATTTTACGACCTTCTAATTCCTTGTCAATTGTCTTCGCCGTATTAGAACCCATAATGATGGGGAATCCCATTGTCTGTTCTTTGAATACGTGTAAATCTTCGCTCCAGGTTACAGGATCGTTTTCGTGGCGGGCGATGAAACCGTCAGCCGTGATCGCAGCAATTAGTATGATATCCATAGTAAAAATAACTTCGGTAAAAACTTTCCGATTTCCTTATCTCTATAAATCCTCATCTGGGAATTTAATGAAATCTCCCGGTTGCATCCAAAGATCGAAGGTACAATTGCTTTTCATATGAAAGTCCCCAGCCGCCTGATCACCCACGGGCACATTCAACAACAGAATGAGGCATTTCTTATGGAAATTTTTGTCAGGAAAGATTGACCCCTGGACTTTACACTGGACAGAGAAGCCCTTATTCCAGTTATCAATTTCCAGCGTGGAATTCTTGAACAAGGCGTTTCCAACTTTACCCGCAACTGAATAATCTGGCGCCACTTCTAATTGGAATGCAACTGATCCCACTTCAGCTTGAAATTGAACATTGTAGAATCTTCCTTCTCCAGACAAACTGCCGACTAATACATCTCTTGAATCAGGTTCATTTTGACCAAAAACGAAAACATTTATTATGAGCAATATTCCAGAATAAAATATATGTCTATTCATTGGTTTACCTCCCGTATGAAAATTTCTGTTTCCAAATCATCTTCTTCCAACTGTTTTTGCATTTGCAATAATGAGATTCCGCTGGCTAACAAAGGTCCCATAAATAGAATTATTACCACCAGTCGTCCGTTTGCCAGAGGATCCGACCCGAAGATTTTATACCGGCCGAAGAAGTTAATGGGAACCTCTTGTTTAAAAAGCCTGCCCCATACTGAAATAAATCTGGGTTTTTGGTTCACCGGGCCGGTGAGTGAGATTGTAGGACCAATCCAATCGTGCCAGGCCAACAGGTGTGTCCAGACGAATTCCGCTGCCAGCAGACAGGCGTAAGTCAAACTGTTTAACGTCCACCGGATTACGCCAGACGTTTCCCAGATCGATGAATACGGCACTTCTAAGAATTTTATAGACCGGAAATCGCATCTCTACCAGATTGCAGACTAGCTTAACTGCTCCACCTACCGGCAGATTGTTGGCTTCCAATGGTCCCACCCGTTGATAGGGGAATCCCCGCAGGGAGCCGGGACCGCCACCATAGAAGCGTTCGCTTAAAGGCACATCGCCAATACCATTAGCAGCATTGATTAAACCGATTTCAAAGGCAGTTGCCCAAACGATATTATGTGGACGTGGTAAAAAATATTTCAGCGTTGCTATTGAGCGCAGAAACATGCCGGTTTTATTCCCGGCAAAACCAACAAGTTCGGTGTTTACATCAATTACAGCGCCGTTGGTTGGATTGAATAGATTGTTGCGACTGTCGCGGATCAGGTTCACGCGCAGACTGCTGATATTGTCACGGCTTTTGCCGGTGAAATTTTCCACCCTGACGCTGGCATAGCGAATATGCTCCTGTCGGAGAGCCAGGCTAGTGATAGTGTGCTCATTCAGGGCGCGTCCGACGGTCATCCTGCCCAGCACCCGGAAAAAATCATAGCCGGGCTGGTGTAAAAATTCATAATTACCGTTGATATCGGTTCGCCAAGGGCGTCGGAAGGTCCATGGCTCGGTGAAGCCCAATTCAAGACCTCGCGTGATAGCGCTGACTTTTGCGGTACCACCAAGTTTAATAGCCTTTCCGAAAATATTGATGTCAAAAAGTTCAACTTTGCTGCGCAGGTGGTCCACAGTGCCATACCCGACGGAAATATTAAATTCTCCGGCTCTTCCTTCCTGAATTTCTACTACAATATCCTTGTACGGTTGTGATTCTAGAGATGACGTTTCTGGCCGGATAAAAACACTTTGAAAAAGACCCGTTAGATATAACTTTTTCTGAGAGACCAGAAGTTTTGAATAGTCTATAATGTCACCGGGTACAAAATTAAATTCACGCTGCACAGTGTTTGGGCGAGTAACCGTCAGCCCTTTTATTCTTATTTCTCCTACGCGATATTGCTGGCTTTCAACAATTTGAAAGTCAATCAGAGCTGTATGCAGGACAGAATTAATTCGAATGTCGGGATTCACTTCCGCATCCAAGTATCCGTGGTTGGCATAAAAGCGCAGAATTACCAGGGCAGCGGCCTCGGTCTTTTTGGGCAGGTAGGGTGTGCCGGCTTTTAAATTAATCAGCGCAAATAACGTTTGATCGTCGATTACACTGTTGCCTAAAATGCTGACGCTTTCGATTTCTGTTCGTGCGCCTTCATCAAGAACAAAGCTCAAATAGGCTTGTCCGCGTGTAGTATCAATTCGTACCTCTGTTCCTGCTACACGGGCTTCCAGATAACCGTTCTGACGATAGAAGCGTTCCAGCCCTGAGATATCCTCAGGCAACATTTCCGGCAGATAATAAACCGGCGTTAACAATCGGGATGTACGTAGAATAATTGCCTTTTCAAGTTGGGCATCGCTGAAAACATGATTATTTTCAAAGTGTACTGAATTGACTTTGATGCGGGAGTTTCCCCGGTCGACAGGCCAAGCGGCAGCAATCATAAGGATCAAGAAAAGGAAAATAAAACGTCTCATTTGAATTTTACTTTATATTTCAAATCGACCCCGGAGCGCCCCTGGTTGTCGGTCTGTCCTTCCACAGAAAGTTTGTCAGTCAGTTTGTATTCCAGGCGGATGTTTTGATCGTTCATGTAACCAACGGTTGTGGTATAAGTCACTGCAACATTTTCGGATATTTTCTTGGAAGCCACAAGTTCAGGTCCCCCTTTATCGCCAAAGTCAAACAGGTTGCCTTCTACTGACACTTCTTCGAGACCCAGCAACGTACCCACTTTTTGGCTGGCATAACTTGATATTTTCTGGCTGGAATAATCTTCTAAGCGATTCTGAAGGATGTCGGACATTGATCCTGGCTTAGCGGTGGGATCCTTGCCAATAAGCTGCTCCCGTGTTGCACCCATCGTGAGCAGAGTTAAAATATCCGTCTTGTCCAGCGGCGGATCGGAAATTAAATTAACAACCGGTTGATCCAAAGATCCACTGATGGATAGGGTTATGAGATACGGTTTTTGAGAACGAGTCTGATAACTTTTCAATTCGGCCACCGCGACGAGGTTAAAGCTGGGATTAAAACGATCCTGAGTAGTAAAGTCGATGGTTCCCTGTTTGACGCGGAATTTCCGGTCGATGTACAAAACATAACCTTCCGTAACTGTTAGGCGACCAGTTACATTAATGTCGGCGGCACTGCCTATGATGCTGATTTCAGGATGCAGGCGCAGGCGCGCCAGATTGTTTTCAATCCAAATCTGTTTACTTTCCCGCAGGCGGATGTTTAGTCGAATTTTTGCCAGTAGCGGATTGCTCTCGGCCGCTGGCAAATCTAAACTGCGCAAGGTAGTGAGCACCTGCTTTGGCTGAATATTGGTCGTATAACGGGTCTCGTCCAGAATAACGTCACCCTCGATATCGTAGTATTGATTTCTTTTACGACAATTTATATCGGCGGATTTCACCCCCAGTTGATAATTCCGCGGCTTGTTAAAAGTAAGATTATTGACTGATACTGTTGTCGCGAGATCCGTCAACTGTGCAAAATTATGTTCAAGAAAACCGGTGGCGCGGACGCGACCCCGGCCGGCGAACACCTGAGCGGTGTCCAGCACAACGCGGTGTTTATCAAACGTGGCGGCCACTATACCGTTTTCGAAGTTGACAGCCAGCATGGGCACAGTAAATCGAATTTTTCGAACTGTGATCTTACCGTCAATTGACGGATCATCAGGTGTACCTCCAAGTAGGATTTGGGCACTGGTTACACCTGAAAGTTGCTTGATTCCAGTTAAAAAAGGCTCCAGCAGGGACAGGTTGACGTCGTCGATTTTGATATTACCGGTCAGTTGGTCATGAATCAGACTGCTATTCCCTTTTACGATGCTGGATTCCCGCACTTGTAACTTGAAGTCGGTCGAATATATTCCCGGGGAAGGATAGTTAATATTACCCTGAAAAACGAATGGCAACTTCTGTATGGTTCCCGCCAGATAAGATACAGTAGCTGCTGTCGGTGTCATCACCATGGTTAAATTAATGCTTTCCACCGCGGGACTATCCTTATAAAGATTTAGATAACCGTCCGATAGTTTGGTGTTACCGGTGATGGAAAGGTCGTCCCAATTTCCTAATATCTTTATTTCGCTGGATAGGTGCCCGGCGACCTGGTGGATTTCGGGTATCAGACCATTAATACCGTTCAAATCAAGGTCGGTGACCGCGAACTCACCGTCAACTCCTGTCTTTTCAACCCGTCCCGTGAAACTGGCGATCCTAATCTCGTTTAGCTGCAATTCAAGATCAGGATAATACTCACTCCACTTGGACGCCGTACGCAGGTGGCCAGCAATTCCCACGTGCCGGGCATTGACTTCCCCCGATATCGATATCTTGGGAAAATCCTGTTCGGACAAATCTACTAAAGCATCAACGGCTTGTATTGTAAGTTTTCGTTCAGGTAGAAAGACCTTGCCCTCCCGCATAGCGATATGGCCATTAATGGCAGGGTTATTGATCGTTCCTGAAACCGAGACTTCTGTTGATAACCAGCCTCCAATTTTCGGCAAATCATCAATAAAATATTGTAACTCGTCAAGAGCAAAATCAGAGGATGATAATTGAGCGGAAAACCGATTCTCGGTTGTGATTGTAAAGCGTTTTTCAGGATCCGCATTCAATTCCAATCGGCCCATTAGAGCAACTTTATTCCTATCCCTTACTACTTCCAAGCGCTGAATCTGTAAAGCGGAATTATTCAGAATAATTTCTGTCACCAATGTGTCAGCGGAATAGTGCTGATAGCCGGGATGAACAATGTTGGTGGACAGGCTCAGGTCGGGAGTTTCTACCGTTCCGTGAAAAGTTGCTTCAGCTGTGATTTCTCCCCGGATATTTGGCCAGTTTGAATCCAATCTTCGCAGGATAGTCAGAGGAAAACTCTGAATCCGCAGGTTGATCTTTAAATCTTTCTGGTCGGCGATATTAAATTCAAGGGTTCCGAGATCGGCGAGAAAATCGTCAACCACAACAGCCGTATTCTTGTAGATTGCTCCGACTTTCGCTGACAATTGTCCTTTTTTATGAGCTAGGCTGTACCGACCGATAAAATTAATTTTGGTAGTGTCGCGAAAAATAGCCCCATGTGATAAATAAATATCTTTTTTATCGGCTTTAATCTCCATCTCAATCAGATCCGCCGATTGGCCGGCGTAAACAGGCTGAGTCAGCTTAAGCTTTAAATCGCCTTCCGGATTATCCAGGGTGCCGGCTACCGATAGACAGTAGTCAATTCCAGCGGAAAAACCCAGCGGCACCAGAAAATCCGGTTGGATTGCTCCCCGGTTTAAGTTGCCGCAAATCAGGCTTTCGTCAACCTTGATTTGATTGTTGTCCAACCTGGCAGAAACAGAAATTGTATCCACGGGGAAATGTTGAACCATTAATTGGCTGCCGTTCAGAGAGAAAGCAATCTGTGGCTCACTCCAACTACCGCCCAGGATTCCTTTCGTGTTCAGGCGGCCACTCCACTCAGGTTGATTAGCAAGGGCAGCCAGATAGCGAATATTATCGATTCTCACCGAAAAGTCGCCCACCAGGTTTTCGTCATCCAGCTGAACATTGAGATTAATCCGATTTTGATCATAATACAGACTGGTTTGGATATTCCTGTGAGTCAGGCTGGTAATGATATTCATTTCAGCCAGAGCTATTTGGTCATAGACCAGTTCTGACAACGTGAGTTCGCCATCTATTTTCATTCCGTCTGGGTCCGCCAGACTTCCGCTGCTGTGTAGCTGTCCGTTTATCTTCCCATTATATAAATTCGGCGCAGTGTATAGATCGGCCAAGGTTTGCGCCAAGCTTATAGATGTCATATCAATTATTAGGTCGTGGGTTAGCGTTGAATCAAAACTCAGATTGCCCCGGGCTTCCAGTTTCCCGCCAGCCATTTCCAGGGTTAAAGACCGAAGGGCCATTTGATCCTTTTCGTACCCGGCAATCAGGTGTGAATTGGATAGCCTGAAATGATCCGTTTGTATTTCCGTCGATTTCAACTCTATTGAAGCTGAGATGTCCTCCAGGGTACCGTTCAAAGTAACGGCAAGATTAATATCGCCACTTATCGGAAAAACCGCAGGAGCAAGGAGGGCATCAAGCAAGGGTTCAAGAACCGTTGTTTTCCCTTTTATCCGCGCTTGTCCATTGATTTTTGTCGCCGATGACTCCGACCAATCCAGCAGATAATCTCCATTAGCGACGAGATCGGGCAGCGAGAGGCTCAAATTATCAATCCTAATACCGGCGGGTAACCAGTGGGCATCTACATCAAATCTGTCTACAGTTAAATGATTGTTCAGAATTTCAATTTTATCATCACCTGTCCGCAATCGCAAATGCGGGACGGCTTCAGGTTGTTTGATATAATTGACATCAACATTGTTAAGGAAAACAGTTAGCGGAATTGAACGATCCTCATAATTCAGATGGCTGTCCGATAATGACAGCGAATCAAGCAGTAACCGGAACCCTGAACCGCTACCGCTGGAAGTATCTGTCGACATCATCGCCAAGGGCAAGTTGAGCGTTCCACTGGAATCACGTTCAATGGCAATTTCTAGTCCGTCAATGTCGATTAAATTTATCTTCAATTGTCTGCTAAGCAGGCGCCAGGGGGAATACCTGATAATAATTTCTCGACAATCAAGCAACGTGCTCCTGTAAGTGGAATCGGACCAGCTAATGGTTGACAATCGCAGACGTGAGAATACGTTAGTCTCAAGAACACCAATGGTTATGTTTTGTCCCACATAAGCACTCAGGGTCTTTTCGGCGGCTTTGCGGATATAGTTCTCCCCTGGAGTGGTGCTCAAATACAATAACCCAGCAGCGACCAGTGCAATAATTACTAGAGCGGTTATAGTAGTAATGTGAAAAAGTGTTTTTTTCAAACTAAACTACGGAATTTTTTAATGTTGACTCAGATCTGTCTCTGATTCGTTCAGTCTCCATATTTCTGTTCAATTAAATTAGTGACAGAATGGAAACTGTTTATTTAAAATTTGGATATTAAAAAAAATTCGCATATCCCGGTTTATAACCAGGGCGTACAATTGCTTATTCCCTTTGTAGGTTAGCGCACCAAAAGAGTATTTATAAATGAAAGAATAAGGGCACATTCATAATGTGCCCTTTTCGTAACGGTTGTATTTCTGTTAATTATTCTTCAATTGGTTGACCGTTTTCGTCAATTGTCCCCGCTGTAACGGTTACAAGAGAGGATGGGTCAGCATACTTTTTAATGGCGGCGTTTACCTGCTCCAAGGTTAAAGCATTAATCAACGATGGATATTTATCCAAATATTCAACGGGTCTTCCACGTTCAGCGTTGGTCAAAATTTGACCGGCTTTTCCGCTGGTCGTTGCCAGTCCAACTTTGTAAGAACCTGTAATTGTTGATTTTTTTGCGGAAAGCTCTTCTTCGGAGATTCCTTCTTCAGTCCATTTTGAAACTTGCTCCATTGTAGCTGTTTTTCCTTGATCCAGCAAGGATGGTCCAAAGGTTCCCCAGGTATACCAATAGCCATCTTTACCGTTGTCAACGCCTCGCACCGAAGATCCTATGCCGTAGGTTAAACCTTGTTCGTCACGTACGGTTTGCATCAAGCGTGCAGAAAAATTTCCGCCTAACACATACACACCAACAAAAAAGGGATAATAATCCTCATGATCTCGATCAATACCAATGGCTTGACCAAAGTAGGTGTCTGTGCTGGTCTTGTCTTGTATTGTCACATTGCTCACAACCTTTTTTCCCGGGTTGGCTTTTTTATCCGTTTTTTTAAGTTTTAAAGGAGATTTCTTCCAGCCTTTAAAATGCTTTTTTAATGATTTCTCCAGGGCCTTTTCGTCAATATCGCCAACGGCCACAATAGTCATAGATCCCAATCCATAATTTTCTTTTTGGAAGGCTTTCAAATCGGCCGCTGTAACCTTTTCCACCATTTCGATTTCTTCATCAACGGTGAAAGAATAATTTGGATGTCCTTCTGGGTACAGAGTGCGCATAAATTCTCTAAACGCTTGTCCTCGGGTACTTTCTTTTGCGCGCTGCAATTGGCCCATATATCGTTTTTTGGTTGTTTCCAGATCTTCTTCATTAAAGGCAGGTTCTTTCAATTGTTCTGCCAATAATTCGATCACCAGCGGAACATCGTTTTTCAGGCATCGAATATCAAACCCAACATGATACTGGCTACTGTAAAAACTTAGCTCTGCTCCAACAGATTCTAGTTTTTCGCTAATTTCAAATTTATCCTGTTTTTTAGTGCCCTGGTCTAACATGGCCGCTGTTATATCTGCAATTTTACCATTAGAGGCGGGACTAAACTCATCTCCACCTAAAAAACTTCCCGTTATGGTAACAACATCTTTGACGGGTGTTGCCATGGTCATTAATGTTAGCCCCTTGACGACTTCCTTCGTTTTTATCTGATCGGCCATTGCCGCCCCGGATCCGCCAGAAGCGGGAACCGCAGCTAATGGGCCACCGACAGGTAGACCGTTTTCAGGTCGCCAATTCAAGGGTTGATGTACTGCTTTTGCGCCCAGATCGTTTTCGCCCACCGAACCTGCATTGGATTGTTGATCTTTCACGACCGGAATAAAAACACCGGTTGTGCTTTGGTCTTCGTCTAGATAAGCATTAGCAACGCGCTTTACGTCATCTGGTGTAACCTTCTCAATATTTTCTACGAATGTTGTGTAATAAGTCCAATCGCCCATAGCAATGGATTCGTTCAACTGACCAGCAACGGAATAAGAGCCGTCTCTGCTGAAAGCTTCATCCGCACGAATTTGTGCCTGCGCTCTCGCCACTTCTTCTTTTGTGACTCCGTTTTGCTTTAGGTTGTCCAATTCTGCCAGGATAATTCCTTCGACTTCGTCTGGATCGGTTCCAGGCGTAAGGAAAGCATACGCAACGAACAATCCATTATCGTGGAAAGGAAAATCCCACATAAACAGAGACGTTGCTAAACCTTTGTCCACAACGCTCTTATAAAGACGGCTAGATTTTCCATTGCCAAGAATTCCTGACATGATTTGAAGTGGGTAAGTGTCTTCATGAGAACCTTCCGGCGTTTTATACGCAATACCAACGATGGCGTTTTGTCCGGAACGTTTAATAACAATCCGACGCGGACCTTCTTGTTTTGGTTCTTTTGTATACATTTCAGGAATTTCGTGGGGGCTGGAGCTATGTTTACCAAAATGTTCTTTTACCATTTTTAATGCTTCGGCAACCTCAAAGTCTCCAATAACTGTTACTGTAGAATTATTTGGCCAGTAAAATGTATCATAAAATTCTTTCAAGCGTTCAATCGGAACGTTCTCAATGTCTTCTTTCCATCCAATGGTAGAATGATGATAAGGGTGGGCCTGATACGCTGTAGCCCAAACATTTTTATCCAAAACGCTAAAGGGGTCATTTTCTCCGCGATCAAATTCGTTGCGAACTACGGTCATCTCTGATTGTCTGTCCTCTTCGCGAATAAATGCGTTCCGCATACGATCAGCTTCGATGCGTATTGCACGTTCCAGGTGTTCGCTGGGCATTAGCTCAAAATAATTGGTCCTATCCATCCAGGTTGTGGCGTTGATTTGTGCGCCCACGTCTTGTAGAAGCGTCCAGATTGGAGTGCCTTTTTCTTTATTGAACTCCGTTGAACCTTTAAACATTAAATGTTCTAACACGTGGGTGGAGCCTGTGTATCCAATGGCTTCATTTCGTGATCCAACATGGTATGTAACCATAAATGTTGCAACCGGTGCGGAGTGATCCTCCATTAATAATACTGTTAAACCGTTTGAGGTAAGTTTGTATTCCTCAATCCCGCCAGAGGTTTTTACAAACTCATATCCCTCAACATTTGTTTTTGCCATAATTCCACCTGTTAATACAAGACTGCCCAAAAGGGCAAAGATGATTTTTTTCATTTTATATCTCTTTGTTTAATTAGAAGATGCTCTCAGTCCGTTTATTGACAGCAATATTTTTCTTTGGATGTCTTTGGCTTGAGAATAAATCAATTCTACTTATGTTGGTTAAACGTTCCTCCAACCGACCACAAATTTCACGTCTTCAACTATTAGTTGCAACGGTTTCTGCTCGTTTTAAACAAAGCCAAATAAGGAGCATTGTATCGCCTATTTCTAATTATTTTCAGCAACTTTTTTCAGGCTTTCCCTGGAGGGGAAAAACTGACCAGTTGTTTTCATATAATCTTGATATCTTTTTCCAAATTGATCCACCAATGATCGCTCCTCCCTTTGAACCAGCCATGACCAATAAATAGACAATGGCAACACCGATATCAGCAAAGACCACGATTGTTGGGAAATCGCAATCAACCCCGTAACTGAATAGATCAGGCCGCTATAAAGAGGGTGCCGTACAAATTGATATGGTCCTTCGGTTGCCAATTTGTTGCCCCATTCAGATTTCTTTAATTGAATGAAACTGCTAATGAGCAAATAGAGAAGATCCCCTCCAAACATGGCAATGAGCGTCCAACTCAACCAAAAAGTTATTTTCATTTCAGGAATTGGTATAAAAATGTCAATTGACAGGCAAACGCTCCAAGCGGCAATAGTAACGAGTAGGCCGGGAATACTAACGCCCAGCATTCTTTGAATTGGTGATCGTTTGGTCATTTATATTTTCTTTGGAATGTATAAGTCTGTGACGGTTCCCTCATAGACTTCGGCTGCATTGGCGAATGTTTCTGTTAATGTTGGGTGGGGATGGATAGACAAACTAATATCCTCTGCATCTGCACCCATTTCAATTGCCAAAACGCCTTCTCCGATAAGATCGCCGGCGTTCGGACCTACGATTCCTACACCGATAGTGCGTTTTGTTTCCGGATCAAAAAGAATCTTTGTGCGACCCTCGTTTCTTCCTATCGCCAAAGAGCGACCGCTGGCAGCCCAGGGGAATTCTCCTTTTTCATAGGGAATTCCTTTTTCTTTTGCTTCTGTCTCAGTAAGCCCCACCCAGGCAATTTCCGGGTCAGTAAAAATCACCGCTGGAATAGCTTTGGCGTCAAAAGATGCTGGCAAACCTGCGATTACTTCGGCTGCAACTTTGCCTTCGTGGGTTGCCTTGTGCGCCAACATGGGATCCCCTGTAATATCGCCAATGGCATAGATGTGAGGAACGCTTGTTTGCTGCTTTTGGTTAACAGAAATAAAACCTCTATCCGTTGGTGTAACGCCCACTTTTTCTAAGCATAGGTTTTCAGAGTTTGGTTTTCGTCCAACGGAAACCAACACCTTATCGAAGGTTTCTTTAAATGTTTTATCTCCGGCCTCAAAGGTCACTTCTAACGATCCCTCTTTTTGTGGCTCTATCTTTGCAACCTTGGTTGAAATATAAATCTTTTCGAAATCTTTTTTAAGTTTTCGATGAAGGGGTTTAACCAGGTCCTGATCGGCACCAGGAAGCAGGTTTGGCATAAATTCAACTACTGTGACTTTCGACCCCAGAGATCGATACACGGTTCCCATTTCCAAACCAATATAGCCACCACCAACAACCAGCAATCGCTCAGGGATGTCCTCAAGTTTCAGAGCGCCTGTAGAAGTGAGGACGTTTTTGTGATCCATGGGAAACCCGGGAATTGTAGAGGGGCGTGATCCTGTGGCGATAATTGCACTATCAAATGTCAACTCGTGTTTGCCGTCAACTGTCTCAACCTCGAGAGATTTGTCGGAAGAAAACGTAGCTGTTCCCTGGATTACTTTAATGTTTCGCGCTTTTGCCATTTGTGCAACGCCGCGATTTAATTGTGAAACAACTTTGTCTTTAAATCCCCGCACACCATCCAGATCAATGGCGGGTTCTCCGTAAAGTACGCCGTGTTTTTTTAATGCTGTTGCCTCGTCCATTACTTTTGCTATATGAAGAAGCGCTTTTGAAGGTATACACCCACGATTCAGACACACTCCGCCCAGTTCTTGGTTTTTATCCACCAACGTAACTTCTTTTCCTAAATCCGCTGCTCGAAAAGCTGCAGCATATCCGCCAGGACCGGCGCCAATCACTACAAGCTCTGTATGGTTTGTTGTTTTGCTCATCAGGTTAACTCCAGCCCCTTTAGTTGACTGAAATCTGTCACTATTTCACCAAATCGTTTCGTAAATCGTGCCGCTTGAGCTCCATCAATTACCCGATGATCATAAGACAGGGAAAAGGGCAATATCGTTCTTGGTGTGAACTTTCCCCTTAGAAAGACCGGGGCGATTTTCGATCGCGAAACACCCAAAATTGCAACTTCTGGTGGATTAACGATGGGGGTAAATCCCGTTCCGCTGATTCCCCCCAGGCTTGATATAGTAAAACAGCCGCCCTTCATCTCGTCAGGCATCAATTTCTTCTCGCGCGCTTTCCCGCTTGTTGAAACCAATTCATCTGATAATTCACGAAAACTTTTTTTGTCAACATCTCTAAAAACAGGTACAACCAATCCGTTTGGTGTATCAATGGCGACTCCAACATGAAAATATTTTTTGTAAATAAGATTTTGTCCTGTGTTGTCCAATGAAGTATTGAACTCAGGCATTTCATTCAACAATTGTACAACCGCCTTCATAAGAAAAGGCAGAAGCGTTACCTTTCGGTTTTTGTTTTCATTTAATGCCATTAGCGTTTTTCGAAATGCCTCCAGGTCTGTAATGTCTGCTTCATCAAATTGGGTAACGTGGGGGATGGTTTGCCAGGCTTGTTGAAGGCGTTCCCCCGTAATCCGTTTAATTTTTGAAAGCTTTACAGATTCAATTTCTCCCCATTTAGAAAAATCAATTGCCGGCATCGTCACAATTCTTGGTTGTCCGATTCCCGCTCCCGCCAACGCTGCTTTAATATAATTCTGTACATCTTCTTTGGTGACTCGGCTTTTCGAACCAGTACCGCTTACCAGTGATAAGTCGGCGCCAAGTTCCCTAGCAAATCGTCTGACAGACGGACTGGCAAATGATGATTTTTTCGATGGCGTTGGGGGCGTTGGTGATGCTTGTGCCTCCATTTTAGTTTCTACTTTATGCTTTTGCTGAGAAACTTCTTCCTTTAATGATTCCGTTAATGGTTTATCAGCTTTTCCATCAATAGCATCTTCTTCGGCTGTTTCAACTTTTAGCAAAATCGCGCCCGGTACAATTTCGTCACCCGTTGACACAAGAACTTCTTTGACTAGCCCGGCATCATTTGAAGGGATTTCCATGGACGCCTTTTCTGATTCGAGAATAATAATTGGATCGTCAATGTTCAGCTTATCGCCAATTTTCACCAGAACTTCGCTTACTTCTACAGATTCGATTCCTTCGCCAAGATCGGGTAAAATAATATCTTTAATCATAAATCTTTCTTTCTATACCGTCCGAGGATTGGGCTTTTCCGGATCCAGCCCATAAGTGTCCATGGCTTGTTTAACCAGCGCCGGGTCAATTTGGCCTTCTTCCATCAGGCTGTTTAGTGTAGCCAATACAATGTAGTGACGGCTTACTTCAAAAAAGTTGCGCAATTCTTCTCGAGCCTCGCTACGGCCGAACCCATCAGTCCCCAAGGCTGTAAAATTGTGTTGTACAAAAGGCGCTATTTGTTCTGCAACCAGTTTCACGTAGTCTGAAACCGCAATAACCGGACCCCGATTGTATTCAAGACATTTGGTCACATAAGGCATTTTTAACTCTTCGTCCGGATGCATGATATTCCAGCGCTTTTTATCTTCACCGTCCTTGCGCAATTCACTAAAACTGGTGACGCTCCAAACATCCACATCAATATTCCAATCGCTTTCAAGGATGTTGGCTGCGGCAAGGACTTCGTTTAAAATAGGTCCGCTCCCTAACAATTGAACCCGAGGATTGTGACGAACTTCGCCTTCACGGAATTTGTACATGCCCTTGATGATACCCTCTTCAACGTTAGGTTTCATGGCCGGTTGATTGTAGTTCTCATTATACAGTGTAATGTAGTAAATAACGTCTTCATTGTCTTCAATCATAGCAGTTAAACCATCTTGCACAATGACAGCCATTTCGTATGCAAACGCTGGATCGTATGCGCGAACATTCGGTACAACGGATGCCGCTAAATGACTATGGCCATCTTGATGTTGCAAGCCTTCTCCCGCCAAGGTCGTTCTTCCTGCGGTTGCGCCCAATAAAAATCCGCGAGTACGCATATCCGCTGCCGCCCAAATGGAGTCGCCAACGCGCTGGAAGCCAAACATTGAGTAATAAATATAGAATGGAATCATATGAACACCGTGGGTGCTATAGGACATTCCTGCGGAAATGAATGACGAAATTGCGCCAGCCTCTGTGATGCCTTCTTCTAATATTTGTCCATCTTTTGCTTCTTTATAGTAGAGAAATTGATCTGAGTCCACCGGATCATAATTTTGTCCACTATGATTATAAATCCCTAATTGTCTAAATAATGGATCAATACCAAAGGTTCGTGCTTCATCTGGTATAATTGGTACTACATTTTTACCAATTTCTTTATTTTTTGTCAAAATGGTTAAGGCGCGAACAAAAGCCATTGTTGTAGAAATTTCACGATCTCCGGAACCGCCAATCAACTCACTGAACACTTCAATCTTTGGGGCAATTATAGGGTCAATCTCATGTTTCCGAGATGGGAGAAAACCGCCAAGTTCTTTCTTGCGCTCCAGTAAATACTGAATTTCTTCGCTATCCTCTTGTGGTCGATAAAAAGGAGCTGTTTTTGAAACTTCATCCGTAAATGGAATATCAAATCGCGATCTAAACTGTAGCAGCTCTTCTTCATTGAGCTTTTTCTGTGAGTGGGTAATGTTTCGACCTTCTCCGGCCTCACCAAGTCCATATCCCTTTATAGTTCGTGCAAGGATAACCGTGGGTTGATCCTTGTGATTTACAGCTTCATTATAGGCGGCAAATACTTTTGCCGGATCATGTCCGCCAACTTTCAACTTCCATAATTCGTCATCAGTTAAGTGCTCAACCATTTGTGCAAGTTCGGGCGTTTTATTCCAAAAATGTTCTCGTATATAAGCTCCACCCTCAACGACATATTTTAATAGGTCGCCGTCAACAACTTCTTCTATGCGCTTTGCAAGCAGACCGTCTTTATCTTTCGCCAGTAATGCATCCCAGTCTGATCCCCAAACCACTTTAATCACATTCCATCCAGCGCCTCGAAAAGCTCCTTCCAATTCTTGCACAATCTTGCTATTACCGCGTACAGGACCATCGAGGCGTTGAAGATTACAGTTGACTACAAAAATTAGATTATCCAGGTGTTCGCGAGAAGCAAGGGTAAGGGCGCCCAATGATTCCGGTTCATCCATTTCGCCGTCGCCTAAAAATGCCCATACTTTTCTACCTGTATCTTTAATAAAACCTCTATCAACCATATAGTGCATAAACCTGGCCTGATAGATAGCCGTGATGGGTCCAAGCCCCATGGATACGGTGGCAAATTGCCAAAAGTCCGGCATGAGATAGGGATGGGGATAAGAACTTAATCCGCCACCCTCAGCTTGCTCGCGACGAAAATTGTTAAGCTTTTTTTCGCTGAGTCGCCCTTCCAAAAAAGCTCGCGCATATATCCCCGGAGAGGAGTGTCCTTGGAAGAAAACCAAATCGCCGCCCGATGAATGATCGTGTCCTCGAAGAAAATGGTTTTGTGCAACCTCCAGCAGTGTCGCAGACGAAGCAAAGGATGATATATGTCCACCAATTCCATGGCTTTCCTTATTTGCGCGGACTACCATGGCCATTGCATTCCAACGAATTAGGGACTTAATCCGTCTTTCCAGGGCTCTGTTGCCTGGATAGGGTGCTTGTTGTGATGGAGAAATGGTGTTTTGAAAAGCAGTGTTTGGACTGTAAGGCATCCGCACACCATTACGTCGTGCTAAATCTGTTAACTTTTCGATTAGAAAATGTGCTCGATCGGCACCTTCATTGTCCAATACGGATTGCAGGGATTCCAGCCATTCCTGAGTTTCCTCTGGATCTAGGTCTGGACGAAAAATCTCTTCACTCATATAATTCCTTTTGGGAAAGGTTATCGCTTTGGTTGCTAAAAGTAAAAATTACGAAGATTCATTGGCGTAAGGTTAGTAAAATTGTTTATATAATCTTCGTAAGATATTATAAATAAAGACCTTTTTATCTTAATTAGAAAGCCCACAAAAATTGGATTGTCGGGCTTTGTATTCTATTTAGACTAGAAAAACTTTTATACGGTAACTTGATAATCCTGCAACATTTTAATGTAATTCGCACGCATGAACGATCCTGGGTCTGGTACATTTTTCATGCTCATTGACCCTCGCATTTGCGTCAGACTTTCATATTCATTTTCGTCCATCCACGTTTCAATATCTTTTAAGGTTTTCGTGATGTGTTCGGGACCAAACTTTAAAAGAGCAGAAGCCATCATGGTTACATCCGCACCAGCCATTGTGAGCTTCAAAACGTCTTCCGCCGTGTGCACGCCTGAGGTGGCCGCCAAGGACATATCTACCTGACCACAGAGCACTGCAATCCATCGTAACGGTAACAACACTTCATCAGAAGTGCTTAAATGAAGCGCTGATTTCACTTCAAGGTTCTTCAGATCAATGTCTGGTTGATAGAAACGGTTAAACATCACCAAGGCGTCTGCGCCAGCCTCTTCCATGCGTCGGGCAAAGGCCGGAAGAGCGCTGAAATAGTGTCCAAGCTTTACGGCTACTGGAATATTAACTTTTTCTTTTACACAGGAAAGAATATCCAAATGAACTTGTTTCACATGGGTGCCAGATTCATTGATATCTGTAGGTAAATGGTATACATTTAATTCAAGGGCGTCGGCTCCCGCATCTTCCATCATTTTTGCTTTTTCAATCCAACCGCCTTCAGACACACCGTTCAAGCTGGCAATAATGGGTATATCCACAGCTTCTTTTAATTGTCGTATTTGGTTCAGGTATTCATCGGGCCCTGCGGAAAAATCATGATGGTCGGGAAAATATGAAAGAGACTCGGCAAAGCTTTCGCTTCCGTGTGACAAATAATGATCCAGCTCTCCATCCTCGTGATAAATTTCCTCTTCAAAAAGCGAATACATCACCACAGCTGGAGCACCTGCATCCTCAAGTTTTTTTACTGTATCTATGCTGCGCGACAACGGTGACGCAGAGGCTATCAAAGGATTTTTTAGATCCATTCCCATATATTTTGTAGATAATTTCATTTCCGCCTCCTAATTCTCTGTAACAACTGGTTCAAGCTTGGCAAGCTTCTGATAATAATCATATTGTTCCTTTGCTTGTCGATCAGCCTTTTCTAGTAACATCTGGGCTCGCTCAGGCATGGTTTTAGTCAACATTTTAAAACGGTTTTCACGATAAATATAATCTTTAATATGAATCGTAGGAGCCTTTGAATCAAGGGATAGCGGATTTTTACCTTGCTCTTGCAATAATGGATTATATCTAAATAATGGCCAGTGTCCACTGTCAACTGCAAGTTTGTGTTGATCCATGCCCTTGGTCATATTTATTCCATGGGCAATACATTGGCTGTATGCAATAATAATCGACACGCCCGTATACGCTTCTGCCTCCATAAAGGCTTTCACTGTTTGGGCATCGTTGGCGCCCATTGCCACTTTTGCTACATACACATTGCTATAACTCATGGCGATCATACCAAGGTCTTTTTTTCCAGTCTCTTTACCCGATGAAGCAAACTTTGCAACTGCTCCTATTGGCGTCGCCTTTGAGGCTTGACCGCCGGTATTGGAATAAACTTCTGTATCCAAAACCAATATGTTTACATCTTTGCCTGAGGCAAAAACATGGTCTAGGCCACCAAACCCAATATCATAAGCCCAACCATCGCCTCCCATAATCCAGACGCTTTTCTTTGTCAGGTTGTCGGAAATAGTTAATAGTTGTTTTGCTTCACGTTTTTTGCTTTTCTCAAGGATGGCGTTCATAGCATCCACGCGTTGCCGTTGCTCAAAAATACCCGGCTCATCGGATTGATCTGCGTCGCGTATGGTCTTAAATAATTCTGTGCCAATTTCATCTTGCAAGCCCTGGGCTAATTCAAGGGCATGTTCGCGATGTTTGTCCACCGTTAAGCGGAATCCCAAACCAAATTCAGCATTGTCTTCAAAAAGAGAATTTGACCAGGAAGGTCCGCGTCCATCCAGATTTTTTGTCCAAGGCGTTGTTGGGAGATTTCCACCATAAATCGAGGAACATCCCGTGGCGTTTGCCACAAGCATGCGATCGCCAAACAATTGCGATGCCAACTTGACATAAGGTGTTTCACCGCAACCGGAACAGGCTCCTGAAAATTCAAACATGGGCTCTAAAATTTGTGATCCTTTTACGGTATTTTGTTTTACGCGATCTCTTTTCGCTTCAGGTAAATTGAGGAAGAATTCCCAATTTGCCTTTTCGGCCTCCCTAAGTGGAGGTTGAAATTCCATGTTGAGGGCTTTGCGGCTTACGTTGGTTTTGTCTTTTACAGGACATACTTCAACGCATAATTCGCATCCCGTACAATCTTCGGGCGCAACTTGAAGTGAATAAACTTCCGAACTTTCCCATTCGCGACCTTTTGGCTTCATTGATTTAAATGTTTCAGGTGCATTAACAAGGAGCTCTTCTTCGTATACTTTTGGTCGAATCACACCGTGAGGGCAAACGAAAGCGCATTTATTACACTGGATACAAATATCAGCATTCCAGACAGGAATTTCTGTTGAAATATTTCGTTTTTCCCATTGTGTCGTGTCCGTTGGCCAGGTTCCGTCTATGGGCATTGCACTGACAGGAAGATCGTCTCCAAGGCCAGCAATCATCACTGAAGTGACATTTTTTATAAACGTTGGGGCGTGGTCAGGGATGAGCGAAGCGCTCACTTCCGTTCCTGTAACAGTGTTGGGGTGCTCAACTTTATTTAAATTGGCCAGGGTCTGGTCTACAGCGTTGTAGTTTTTCTTGACAATTTCCTCGCCTTTTTTGCCATAGGTCTTGTCGATAGCATATTTAATCTTTGCGATAGCTTCGTCTCTTGGAAGTATTCCGGAAATTGCAAAGAAACATGTTTGCATAATGGTGTTTATGCGCTTGCCCATTCCCGTTTCCAATGAAACTTTCAATGCGTTTATATTGTATATATTTACTTTTTTGTCCAAAATTTGTTTTTGGACGTTCCTCGGTAAATGCTCCCATACTTCTTCGTCGCTGTAAGGGCTATTTAATAAAAACGTTCCGCCGGGAACAACATACTTCAAAATATCAACCGTTTTCAAAAATTCGAAATTATGGCAGGCCACAAAGTTTGAATGCCGGATAAGATATGTGGATTGGATATTTTCATTTCCAAATCGCAAATGCGAAATAGTCATACTGCCAGATTTTTTGGAATCGTATACAAAATATCCTTGAGCAAAATTGTCCGTTTCTTCTCCAATGATTTTGATAGAGTTTTTATTCGCTCCAACCGTTCCATCGGCTCCCAGTCCAAAAAACATTCCCCGGAAAATATTTTCACCCGTCGTTGTATAAACAGGATCATAGTCTAAGCTTGTGTGTGAAACATCATCTACAATACCAATCGTAAAATGGTTTTTTGGCATGTCTTTTAACAATTCGTCATAAACGCCTTTCACCATGCCGGGAGTGAATTCCTTCGAAGAAAGTCCATAACGACCGCCAATTACAATTGGGGCGGATCCTTCTTGTGTTCCTTCAGCAAACGCCGTGACGATATCCTGATAGAGAGGTTCACCAATTGCGCCGGGCTCTTTTGTTCGATCCAATACGGCTATTTTTTTTACTGATGTGGGGAGCGCGTTTAGGAAGTGTTCAATAGAAAATGGACGGTAGAGACGAACTTTTAGCATCCCAATTTTTTCGCCTTGCGAAACCATATGCTTTACTGTTTCATCCACGGTTTCTGCGCCTGAGCCCATAAGAATAATTACGCGCTCCGCCTCTGGATGGCCTTCGTAATCAAAAAGGTGATATTGGCGACCCGTCAACTTGCCAAATTTGTCCATGGTCTCCTGAACGATCTCCGGTAATACTTCATAAAAAGGATTGCATGCTTCACGAGATTGAAAAAATGTATCTGGATTTTGCGCTGTGCCGCGAAGAACGGGATTGTTGGGATTAAGTCCGCGTTTACGATGAGCAAATACAAGCTCATCATCAATCATGGCTTTTATATCATCCATGGTGAGCTGTTCAATTTTCATCACTTCATGGGACGTTCTAAATCCGTCAAAGAAATGAAGAAATGGAATCCGGCTCTGCAAAGTTGCCGCTTGTGAAATCAGGGCAAAATCCATGACTTCTTGAACGCTGTTTGATGCCAACATTGCCCACCCTGTTGCCCGAGTAGCCATTACATCGCTATGGTCTCCAAAGATTGAAAGGGCGTGGGTTGCAATTGTCCGCGCCGAAACGTGAAAAACGGTGGCTGTGAGCTCGCCTGCAATTTTGTACATGTTGGGGATCATGAGCAATAATCCCTGAGAGGCTGTAAAGGTTGTTGTTAGCGCACCCGTTTGTAATGCACCGTGCACAGCACCGGCAGCGCCGCCTTCGCTTTGCATTTCAATTACAGATGGAACCGTCCCCCAGATATTTTTTTGGCCAAGTGCGGACCATGTATCAGACTGTTCCCCCATTGGAGATGACGGGGTAATGGGATAAATAGCAATAACTTCATTTGTTTTGTGGGCGATATAAGCGGCGGCTTCGTTGCCGTCGATTGTGACCATTTTCCTGGACATAAATAGTGTCCTCCTCGTTTAATCAATAGAATCTCAAAAAAAAGCAGACTAAAAATTACTTAAAAAGGACAAGGATATCCATTTCCATTCTTGCTTATATGCTAATGTCTTTTTAATCGGCAGTAAGGTTTAAACTTCGATTGTTTTCCAGTCGCCCAGCTTGATTTTTCTAATCATCGCAAGCGCAAATAACACAATATATACTGCCAGAGATGTCCACGCGCCCACAAATCCATATCCGGCAATTATGCCCGTAATATATACGGCGGGCAAGAAGAATCCCCAGACAAGTGCCGATTCAACAACCGCGGGATAAGTCGTATTTCCTGCACCGGATAGCGCAAACCATAACGTCATACCATAGGCATCTGCAAATTGGACCAGTCCTAGAATTCGCAATCCAATGATACCAACCCTGATTACCTCTTGGTCTTGCGTAAAAATGGGTAGAATTTTGTGTGGAAAAACAAGAAAAATCAATCCAATGGTGCCCATTACAATCACAGACCATCGAACACTTTCCGATATACTTTGCTCGGCTTTGTCAAAATCTTTTTCGCCCATAAATTTTCCCACCAGCGTAGCGCAGCTCTGACCGATTCCTGCTGCTGGCATGAATGAGGTTTGTAATATTGTAAAGACAACCTGTGTTGCTGCTAACTCAATGACGCCAATCATTCCAACAATTTTGTAGAAGGTTGCAAATCCTATCATCACCAACATTTCTTGAAAGCCCTGTGGAAAAGCCAACTTAATCTGTCTCCAGAGCATGGTCTTGTTAAACTCAAACGTAAAAACATGATATTTTTTACGTATATCTGGTTCAAACAAATAAAATGAATAATGAAGAGCCATCCAAACTGAAGCTGCCAAGGTTGCAACCGCCGCTCCTGTCACTCCCAGTTCCGGGAAAGGAAAAGGTGCCCATAATTTTCCCATCCAACCAACGTGCAACGAATCAAATAAAGGCTGAACGCCATCTCTGCCATAAATGAGTCCAGCGTTGAGATATATGTTTAAAAGATTGGACGTGACGGTAACATTCATGTGGATTTTTGTACGCTCGACACCTGTATAAAAGCCTTGAAATACAAACCCTCCCATGGAAAAAAGCACGCTTAAAAATGCCACGGATGAATAGGCTATGCACAGTTCTGCAACTTCTTTGTTTTCAATAAATAGGGGTACAATCCTATACGAATGATAAAAGCCAAATATGGAAACCGGTAATCCAATTGCCAGCGCCAATAAATGACCATTGTGCATTGCTACGCCACATTCTTTGAATATTTTTTGTCCAAGCCGGCGAGATGCCATTGTTTGGGTCGCCGTTCGAAGGCTAATTGCAAAACTTAATATTGCCCACACCAACATGGCGCCCATTCCTGTAGCAGCCAAAGCGTTTGGGCCGAGACGACCAACCATGGCAACATCTGCTAAATTCATAAAAGTGCGACTTAGATTGCTCATGATCACAGGAAAAGCAAGGACCATGACCTGCCTAGACAATGCTTTATTTTGAGGATAGAGTAGGTTTGGGATTAGTCGCATGTCGGTTCTTTGTCCAGAGGTTTTACGTCGACGTTATTTTCTTTTAAGAAAGCGCTGGTTTTACTGCAAACGGGTGCAGAACTGCTAACCATTAGATTTTTAAACCCTTTTTGTTTCAATCGCATTGCTAAGGCAAGTGCCTTTTCACCGTCTTTCATAATTAAACGGCTTTTACGGTCAATAAGGATTACCGTTTTTCCGTCAGGTAGCCGCCCAACTTTATTGTGTTTGTGAAGACCTGTTTCTTCTTCTGATATTATCGTAACAAGTTGATTTTCAATAAAATATTGTGGCATGGCAATTTGGAGGGGCTGATCCTTAATTATGTTAACGTTTAGAGGTGGAGAATCTATATACAGCCAAATATTTGTTTCGATGATATTCTTTACCAATGTGATACAGTTTTGATATCCAGTTGATACAATATGATACAAATCTACACATTCTTGCCAATTTGTCTCGTCGTAATGACAACTTATTAAAACTGGCATGGTCTTTGTAAAAGTAGTAGTCGAGAGAAACGGAGAAACCATGAGACGTTTTACACAAACAGAGCAAAAAATTATAGAGTTCCTAGATGACAGGGATAAAAGATTATTAGACGGAACGGCTTTGCCGCACAAAGTTGTTTTTGTCGATGAAATAGAGAAGGATAGTTTGCTGGAGGCTATAAACCGTTTAGCCTCTGAATACGGAATTGTGGCAACAACGTAGACGATAAACATCCCTCTTGTATTACCTCTTGGTTGAGTCCCGGCATTTACATGTCGGGATTTTTTGTTTCTACCACAAAATATAAACCTAACTTTTATTATGAAAATTCCTTTTGATTTGCTTCAAATTCACCCGAGAGTAAAAGACGCTCTGGCTCTTGGCAAACCCGTTCTGGCTTTAGAATCCACAATAATCTCTCACGGGATGCCTTTTCCCGATAATGTATCCTTTGCAAAAAAAGCCGAAAAGCTCGTTGAAGAAAAAGACGTAATACCTGCAACGATTGGTATTCTTGATGGGAAGATTCATGTGGGTCTCGCAGATCACGAACTTGAGATCCTGGCCTCACAACCTGCTTATAAAACAGGAATCAGAGATTTGTCCTTCGTCATGTCACAAAAATTAAACGGGGCAACTACCGTATCTTCTACAATGGCGATTGCATATAGTGCCGGGATTGAAGTGTTTGCTACCGGGGGAATTGGTGGAGTACATCGCGGTGCGGAGACAAGCTTTGATGTTTCGCAAGATATTCCGGCTTTGGGGAGCTATCCGATAATTGTTGTTACTGCTGGGGCAAAAGCCATATTGGATATACCAAAAACGCTTGAAGCGTTGGAAACGGCCGGTGTCCCCGTTGTTGGATACAAAACCGCTGATTTCCCTGCTTTCTACTCACGTTCTTCCGGATACGCTGTCCCATATACACTTAAGACTATATCAGAAATTGTTTCACTGTTTCTCGATCATTGTTTGTTGCAACGCTCACAGGCTATAGTTGTCGCCAATCCGGTAGCTAAAGCAGATGAAATTCCGGCGGAAGAAATAGATTCTATAATTGATAAGGCTTTAGCTGAATGTGAGAATAAAAACATTTCCGGGAAAAGCGTCACACCGTTCTTGTTGAAGACAATCGTAGAAATGACAGGGGGGGAAAGCTTGAAAACAAATATCGCTTTGGCGTTGAATAATGTAACTCTTGGGGCGGATATATCTAAACAGCTTTTAGTAAAAAAAAGAAAGTGTTAGTTAGTTTTTAACTTTCAAGTGTTGCTCAACCGTTTCTAATAATCTTGCTTTACGGATTGGCTTTGTTAAAAATTCATCACATCCCGAGCTTAAACAACGGTCTCTGTCGTGTGTAAAAGCGTGGGCCGTTGTAGCAATTACGGGGATGTTCTTTTTTGTTTCTTCGCTTTTAATATATTTAGAAATCTTTAGTCCGTCTTCGTTACCATGTAGCGATATATCTAAAAGAACACAGTTTACAGGTTTTGTTTCAATCTGGGTTATTGCTTCTTTGACTGTTTCTGCATAAAGCACATCATAGTCTTTAAGAAAATGATACATTAATTGTTTGCTGATTTGATCGTCTTCAACAACCAAAATCTTAGCTCGTCCCATGCTCTCTCCTTATAAAAAAATAAAAATATTCGCCTTTGATTTCCCTGGTGCGAATCGGCTCTATAGCCAAAAGTCTTATCTGTTCTTTAACGTGGTTTTTAAAAGAACCCGCGGAAGTTAATCAAAATCCTTGCTTTAGAGTAATCTTTATTTACTAAAGGTTTTTTATGTGAGCTGGAGCGAAATCCCGTATTAAACCCCAGAAGGTTTTATTCCTTTACGTTGAACAAGATAAATGACCAAATATCTGCTTGTTCCTCAATCGCTTTTGCGGTGGGCTTTCCTGCTCCATGGCCCGCTTTTGTTTCAATTCTTATTAGGGTTGGATTGCCAAAACCCGCCTGTTTCTCTTGCAGTTCTGCTGCATATTTGAAAGAATGAGCAGGAACAACGCGGTCATCGTGATCCGCTGTGGTTATCATAATCGCCGGATAGGGAACATCATTGCGAATATTGTGAAGCGGGGAATATTTAATCAGGTTTTCAAAATGTTCTTTTTCGTCACTTGAGCCATATTCTACTGCCCAGGCGTATCCAATGGTAAACTTATGATACCTTAGCATGTCCATTACGCCGACTTGTGGAATGGCAGCTTTAAATAAATCGGGGCGCTGATTAACAACGGCTCCAATAAGCAACCCTCCGTTCGACCCACCCTTTATGGCTAAATGGTCAGACGATGTGTATTGTTGGGCGATAAGGTGTTCTGCTGCTGCTATAAAATCATCAAATACGTTTTGTTTATTATGTAGCATTCCCCCTTGATGCCAATCTTCACCGTATTCTCCGCCACCGCGAATATTGGCCAGCGCATAAACACCGCCACGCTCAAGAAACACAATATTGCTAATGCTAAAATAGGGTGTTCTGCTGACGTTGAAACCACCATACGCATAAAGAAGGGTTGGGTTTGATCCGTCGCGAACCAGTCCTTTTTTATGAACTATAAACATGGGAACGCTGGTGCCGTCCTTGCTTGAGAAGAAAACCTGTTTTGTTTCATATTCTTCGGAATTAAAACTGACCTCCGATTTTCTAAAAATGGAAGATCTCTCAGAAGTGAAATCATAACGATAAATTGTTGACGGGCGTGTAAAGGATGTAAACGAATAAAACGTCTCGGTTTGGTCGCTTTTTCCACCGAAGCCGCTAGCTGTTCCGATTGAAGGAAGCGTGATTTCTTTTTCAAACGATCCCTCACGACTGAAAACTTTAATTCTGGTGCTGGCATCTTGCAAATAGTTTGCTACCAGTTTTCCGCCCACAGCAGATACATTGCGCAGCGTGTGTTCGCTTTCAGGAATAAGGGTTTCCCAGTTTTCTTCGCCTGGATTTTGCGGATCAACCTTTACCACTCTTTGTTTTGGAGCGTTTTGAGTGGTAAGCATCAACAAAAAATCGCCGTCGTTATCAATAATGGCATGGTCATAAGTATAATCTTCTATCAATGTTTCAAATTCTGGGTTTTCCTTTCGTCGGTCCAGAATTTTTATTGAGGTGCCGTGCGTTCCAAGATATCGATATAATATTCCATAGCGACCATCCTCGGTGACGCTCATATAATTCCCGATTTTCGGGTTTTCCGCGTCTTCAAAAACAAGTTCATCTTCGGATTGCTTTGTTCCGAGTTTATGGTAGAAAACTCGTTCGTTTTCGTTTACAGAGGATTTCTCTCCGCCCTCTCCCGGTTTCGGAAATCTTGTATAATAAAAACCATTATCAGCCCAGGCCATCCCTGAAAATTTTACCCATTCAATATGGTCATCAAGTTTTTCTCGAGTCTTCATGTCAATAATATAAAATTCGCGCCAATCAGAACCGGCTTGACTTACGCTATATCCCATATATCGACCATCCTGTGAAAAATCGGTGCCCGACAGCGCTACTGTGCCATCTTCAGAAAACGTATTGGGGTTTAATATAACTTCTGGGTCATCTTCCAGAGATTCCTGAACATATAATACATACTGGTTTTGCAATCCGTTATTTTTGTAAAAATAATATCTTGAGCCTTCTTTAAATGGCGCAGAATATTTTGGGTAATTCCAAATTTCTTCTAATCTGTTTTTTATTTCATTTCTAAAAGGTATTTGCTCCAGATACGAGAGGGTCAATTCGTTTTGAGCTTTTACCCATGCTGCGGTTTCTTCTGAATTGTCATCTTCTAGCCAACGGTAGGGATCTGCAATTTTGGTTCCGTGATAATCGTCAACGGTATCAATCTTGTTTGTTTCCGGATACTCAAATGTTTGCGTTTTTATTTGATAACATCCCCAAACAAGAATAAAGGCTAAAGGGAGGATCTTTGTTAAATTTTGTCTTTTCATCGTTTTCCTGTATTTATGATGATATAAAATCTTTTGTCTTATTGTTCGGGACACACAGCGCGTTTACCTTTACACCAATATAGTACCATACGGGAGAAACAATCCCGCAAATCTCGCTTACAGCTTCCCTGGAGTCTAATTCTAAATAATTTTCCGGTCCCACGGTATGGACAACCAATGACTTATACCCTTCAACCGTTGAATATATTCTGGATACGTCTGGAAACTGAGGATTGTTTTTAAAGGGCGTTTTTCCACGAAGCATTATGAAACCAGACCTATTCACATGATCCTTTACCGAACATATTTCTTTTCCCGTCCAGCGATCCAATATTGTTATTTCTGTAATGTTGAATAATGTTTTCAGTTCATCAAACGTTTGTGGATTGATTGAACGTTTATCCACGGCGTCTGGCCATATCCATTTATTATTTTGATCTTCGATAACCGTATGGTTTGAAACATTCGTTGTCTTCGTTTCTGGAATTGTCCAATGTGCAGGATTCAGGATATAATATATTTTAGGCATTGGGCGGGGGATAGGGTTTTCTTGTGCCGAAGAGAGCTGTTCCAAGTCGAATCATGGTTGATCCTTCTTCAATGGCAATTTCAAAATCACCGCTCATTCCCATGGATAGCTCATGTAATTGCTTGTCGGGGGCGAGTTGATCGTTTAGTTTTTCACGTAAAGCATACAACATGCGAAACGATTTTCGTATTGCCGATTCCTCTTGCGTCAGAGGTCCAATGGTCATCAAGCCTTCAACGTTTAGTTGGGATTGGTCTACGCAGGCAAGAAGATCGTCCATGTTTTCAGAGTCGAAGCCGCTTTTTGTCGATTCTCCGCTCGTGTTTATCTCCAGCAGGGCTGGAAGAATCCTGTCTTCTTCTTTTAATTTTTTATTGATCTTTTTTGCAAGTTTCAGCGAATCAATTGAATCTAACGTGTCAAACCATTCTAAACATTTGTTGATTTTATTCGTTTGTAAATGACCAATCATGCGACGAGTCAAATCCGAATAATTTACAAGGTGCGGAAACTTTATTGTCGCTTCTTGAATGCGGTTTTCGCCAATAACTCGAATCCCTGCATTGTATGCCTCTATGATGGTTTCTGGCGAATGGGTTTTTGTGATGGCAATAAGCTGTACTTTGTGTGAATCGCCACTGCGGTCAATCGCAGCGGCAACTTGGTCTTGAACAGCTTTTAATTTTTCTGATAACAACTCGTTTTATTCGGTTGTTTCTTCCGCCATCTCGTCTGAAGAATCATCCTCGTCGTCGCTTCTATTTACGCGCGAAATCGATGAAATAGAGGTTCCACCGTCAAGCTTTACAAGTCGAACGCCTTGTGTCACTCGACCAATAGTCCTTATTTCTGCTACGGATTGACGCATAAGAACGCCTTGGTCGGTAATAATCATGAGGTCGTCAGTGTCTACAACTTCCATGGTTGATACCATTTTTCCCGTTTTCTCTGTTGTTCGCATGGTCATAATACCTTTTCCGCCACGAGATTGAGTCCGGTATTGAATAACGTCTGTACGTTTACCATAACCTTTTTCGGTTGCGACAAGAATTGTTCCTTCGCGCTTCACCACGAGCATGCCAACAAGTTCATCGGTCTTGGAGCTGAGGGTAATTCCTTTAACACCCATGGTTTTTCGCCCGCTGGGACGAATATCTTTTTCAGAAAACCTTATGGATTTTCCGTCGCGCGTTCCCAGAAGAATATCGTTATCACCGTCGGTGATCCGAGCTTCTATAAGTCGATCGTTTTCACGGATTTCGATTGCGTAAATACCGCCTTTTCTTGGGTTTCCATAAGCCGACAGTAGCGTCTTTTTAACGATGCCGTTCTTGGTTGCCATAACAATGTAACGGTCAGCGGCAAATTCATTAACGCTAACAAAAGCTTCAACTCTCTCACCTGTTTGACACCCGATGAGGTTTACCACGGCTCTTCCTCTAGCTGCTCGACCTCCTTGGGGAATATCGTAGACTTTTAACCAATAACATTTACCGCGATCTGTGAAAAACAGCATGTAGTCATGGGTGTTTGCAATAAATAAAGATTCGATAAAATCTTCGTCTTTCGATCCTGCTCCTTGGATGCCGCGCCCACCACGACGTTGACTTCGATATGTATTAACCGCCGTACGCTTAATGTAACCATTGTGTGTGATGGTAATGACCATGTCCTCTTGAGCAATAATGTCTTCCATGGAAAAGTTTGAACCAATCTGAAGAATTTCTGTCCGGCGTTCATCTCCAAACTGATCACGAACTTCGGTGAGTTCTTGTTTGATAATATCCATCCGCTGGGAGCGACTGTCAAGGATGCCTTTTAATTGGGCAATTAGTTTAATGACTTCGCGGTATTCTCCAACGACCTTATCAACTTCAAGACCTGTAAGCCGCTGTAGCCGCATATCCAAAATAGCCTGAGTTTGTTTTTCAGATAAATCAAAAGAGCTCATTAATCCTTCTTTGGCCTGGACGGGGTCTTTGCTACCGCGAATGATTGCAATGACTTTATCAATATTGTCCAATGCAATTTTTAATCCCTCAAGGATATGTGCTCGAGCATCTGCTTGATTTAAGTCAAATTGTGTCCGGCGCACCACCACTTGATGCCTAAAATCAATAAAGGCCTGCATAATCTGTTTCAGAGACATCACTTTTGGTATGCCCTTGTTAAGGGCTAGCAGAATAATACCAAACGTATCTTGTAGCTGTGTATGTTTATAGAGCAGGTTTAGAATGACATCGGGAATAGCATCGCGTCGGATTTCAATAACAACGCGGATACCATCTTTATCTGATTCATCCCGAAGATCGGTAATTCCGTCAATTTTTTTGTCGCGAACTAATTCAGCAATTTTTTCAATCAAATTAGATTTGTTAACCTGATAGGGAAGCTCATCAAGAATGATGGATTCCTTCCCTTGCTTTGTGGTCTCTACAAATGCTTTTGCGCGAACAGTAATTTTACCTCGACCTGTTTCATAGGCCTGTTTCAACCCGTCGATACCCAACACGAAGGCGCCCGTGGGGAAGTCCGGTCCTTTGATATGTTCCATAATCTCACTAACGGTGAGATCGGGATTCTCGATTAAAGCAATCATGCCATTAACAACTTCAGTTAAGTTGTGGGGCGGTATCTTTGTTGCCATACCCACTGCAATACCTTCTGAGCCATTGACCAGGAGGGCTGGAATAACCGTTGGTACAACTGAAGGTTCTTTTAATGTATCGTCGAAGTTGGGAACCCATTTCACGGTTTCTTTATCAAGGTCGCGGAGCATTTCGCTGCCTAGTCGGGTCATCCTAGATTCAGTGTACCTCATCGCTGCGGCGCGGTCACCATCAACAGAACCGAAATTTCCCTGTCCGTCCACCAATCGATATCGCATGGAAAAATCCTGTGCCATACGTACCAGCGCATCATAAACTGAAGAGTCGCCGTGGGGATGGTATTTACCTAAGACATCACCCACAATGCGGGCTGATTTCTTATAAGGGCGATTCCAGCTGGACCCCAAATCGTTCATACCAAATAATATTCGGCGATGGACAGGTTTCAATCCGTCTCGCACGTCCGGTAATGCCCGTGCAACAATCACGGACATGGAATAGTTCAGGTAGCTTTCTCGAAGCTCCTCGACAATGTCTTTTTTAATTGTGTTTTCTCTGGCAATATCCATAGACTATATCAATCGTTCCTATATGTCCAGGTTCACAACGAACTTGGCGTTTGTTTCAATAAATGTTCTTCGCGCTTCTACGTCGTGACCCATAAGATCTTGAAAGTTCTTGGATGCCTCTACAGCATCGTCAATCGTGACCTGCATCAGCGTACGGCGGTCAGGATCCATGGTTGTACTCCACAACTGCTCGGGATTCATTTCACCAAGACCTTTGTAGCGCGAAAAGTCGATTTTTTGTGTTTTGTTTTCCTTTTTCATTCTCTCCGTAAGCAATTCGCGCTCCTTTTCATCATAGGCATATACTTCTTTTTTGCCCTGTTTGATGCGGAAGAGGGGAGGCATAGCCATATACATGTAGCCGTTTGTGATGAGCTCGGGCATTTTCCTGTAGAAAAAAGTCAGCAATAATGTTCGAATGTGACTTCCGTCTACATCGGCATCGGTCATGATGATAATTTTATGGTATCGACATCTTTCAATGTCAAAGTCTTGTGGCGCTTTCGGAACGTCTTCGTCGTCGCTACCACCAAAACCTGTGCCCAGCGCGGTGATAATAGACTGGATCTCATTGTTGCTTAACAATTTATCAATTCTTGCTTTTTCGGCATTGATAACCTTGCCTCGTAATGGCAAAATTGCCTGAAAGCGGCGATCGCGTCCTTGTTTTGCAGATCCACCAGCAGAATCTCCCTCAACCAGGTAAAGTTCGCTTAAGGCTGGGTCGCGGTTTGAACAGTCGGCTAATTTTCCCGGTAGAGACGTGTTACCAAGAGCCGTTTTTCGCCGTATAAGCTCACGTGCTTTTCGCGCTGCATTTCGACTTCGGGCTGCCAGTAATGCTTTTTCAATAATCCGCTTTCCAACGGAAGGATTCTGTTCCAGAAATTCTAGAAGCCCTTCATATACAATGGTATCAACGATACCTTTAACATCGCCGTTTCCTAGCTTGGTTTTTGTCTGTCCTTCAAATTGCGGCTCTGATACTTTCACCGATATGATGGCGGTTAGTCCTTCACGATAATCTTCTCCCGTAAGAAGAATATTTTCGGTTTTTGTTGCCTTGTTTAGATTGTTCTTTGCGGCATAGTTATTTAATCCGCGAGTAAGCGCAGATTTGAACCCGGATAAGTGCGTTCCACCTTCAACGGTATTAATATTGTTTACAAACGTGAGGATGTTGTCGTTATAGCTGGCAGAGTATCTGAGAGCCACATCGACGGGTACGTCACCGTCTTCTTTAATAACTGTAATAACTTTTTCATGAAGTGGTTGATTGTTTTCATCAAGGTATTTTACAAAGTCGATTAAACCGCCTTTGTATTTATAAGTGTCAGTTCGCACTTCTTCTGTTCGCACATCGCTAATAATAATTTCAAGATTGCTATTCAGATAAGCCAGTTCGCGAAGACGATCGGCAATAATATCATATTCGATTTTTGTTGTGCTGAAAACTTCTTCGTCAGGCGTAAAGGTGATTCTTGTTCCTGTCTCTTTTGCTTTTCCAACCACTTCCAATTTCGATTTCGTGATTCCGCGCTCATATCGCTGGCGGTATATATTTCCATCTCGCTGCACTTCGGCAATCAGGACGGATGACAATGCGTTTACAACAGAAACGCCGACGCCGTGGAGACCTCCAGAGACCTTGTAACTACCTTTGTCAAATTTTCCTCCCGCATGAAGAATGGTCATTACAACCTCCAAGGCGGGTTTCTTTTCGACTTTGTGTATGTCCACGGGAATACCGCGACCATCATCCTCGACGGTTATTGAACAGTCTTTGTTAATCGTTACACTGATTTTTGAACAATACCCCGCCAGGGCTTCATCTACGCTATTGTCAACTACCTCATAAACAAGGTGGTGAAGACCGCGTTTTCCCACATCTCCGATGTACATTGCAGGACGTTTGCGAACAGCTTCCAATCCCTTAAGAACTTGGATTTTTTCCGCGCTATATTGATTTTGTTGATTCTCTGTCATAGAAATCGAATATCCTTTATTGTGTCTATTCCCAATTTTTTATTTAATTTTTTTATTATGTCGTATTTCCGAAAAATAAGCTCCTGACGCCAAGGCGGTGTTTCAACTTTTACCGTCAAAACGCGATGTCTAACGCCTTCTGGTCTTGCGTTTTTAGCAATGGTTTCCCCCACAATTTCATCCCAAATCCATACTGCTGAATGTTGCGCAACGGCCTTATCCAAGCCAGCTTCTTTAAGCATCTGTTCAATAGCGTATTTCAGTTGCTGCATGGTCGTTCCAGATATAAACTCATATTGTTTGTGTTTTTCACGTCAATTCCATGAGATTCCACATTTACGAGATTGGTCGTGGTAATAATTGTCTGTACGTTTTTCTCCAGTAAAGCCATTACGACTTCGCTGCGATGAAAATCAAGTTTTGCTAATACGTCGTCTAAAAGAATAATTGGGGTCGTATCGTTCAACTCTTGGATGAATTTAAATTCTGCTAATTTGATTAAAATCAAAGCCAGCTTATGTTCGCCTTGTGATCCAAATTGACGAATGTCTTCGTTGTTAAACAGAAAACTGTAGTCATCTTTTTGAGGTCCCGACATTGTGCGCTGTAGGGCTATATCGCGTCGTTCGTTTTTTTCCAACGTAATCAAGAAATCCTCTTTCGATGTAAGGGTTTTTGAGCTGTATAACCCTTCAAGGTCGACACTGTTATCGTTCAATTTTTGTAAAACCTCTTTCAAGTGCTTAGAATATTTTCCCCAGAGGTTTTCTCTCATCTCCCAGATGCGTTGTGCACAGTCAGCGAGGGGTTCATTCCACGGATGTATTGATGCGGACGACTGATGTCCTTCTTTTACTGCGCTTAGAGCTGAGTTGCGCTGTTTCAATACCCGGTTAAATTCTGTTAGAGCCTCAAAGTAATCGTGAGAGGCGATTGAGAATAATTTATCGAAAAACATGCGGCGTTCAGCGGGAACCCCTTTTGTAATTCCCTGCTCTTCTGGTGAAAGCAAAACAACAGGATTTCTTCCAACAAAATTTCTAAAGCCTTTAACAGTTTCGTCGTTAAATGTTATTTTTCTTCGGCCGTCCTTCAATTGACTCATAGCCACATTTGATTTAGACCCCTGAGCTTCAAATTTTCCAACAATCCTGAAATAATCTTTTTCTTTTTGAATCATTTGTTTCCGGTCGGATGTACGAAAACTCCGACCAATCGACAATGAATAAATTGCTTCCAAAATTGACGTTTTTCCCGAGCCGTTTTCTCCCCAAATCACATTAAGCCCTGGAGAAAATTCGACTGTCCGGTTATCATGATTACGAAAAGATATCAATTCAATCCCTCGGATCGACATGCCATACAATCAATGGTTTGGTTAGACGGCGCTCTGTCACTGAGCCCTGATTAATCGTTCAACCGGATAGGCATTAACAGCATTGTAACGTCTCTATTTTCGGCTTGAGTTTCCGGATAGAACAAAGCAGCGCTAATCGGCGTATTAAGCTTGACAACAACCCCATCGTCGTACACGTGAGATAATATATCTTTCAGGTAAGTTGCGTTGTATCCAATTGTAAGCGGTTCGCCATTAAAGTCACACGACAACGATTCTTTCGCTTTTGATGCTTTCTCTGGATCTTCTGTTGAAAGAGACGATTTATCGCTGTCTAATTGTAAGGCAATTTGATTTGTAGATTTATTTGAAAAAATTGAAACTCTTCGCACGGCGCCTAAGAATTCATCTTTGCTAATTACTAATGTTTTGTTGTTGTCTGTTGGCAAAACGCCTTCATAGTTTGGAAAGACTTCGTCTATGATCCGCGTATAAAAGCGATCCTGTCCAATAGAGGCCGTTAAATGATTCTCTCCTATCCAAAGATGCACTTTTTCTCCGCTTGGAGCGACAGACTGAAAAAGATTGATAAATTTTCTGGGGACAATTAAATCTCCCTCAAACCCATCAGACTTAAAATCGTTCACAATATAGCGCACCAGCCTGTGACCATCCGTGGCTACTGCCGTTAAAGCTTCAGGTGAAAAATTCATATAAACACCCGTAAGGGCCGGTTTTAAATCGTCATTACTTACAGCAAAGCTAGTGTTTTCAAAAACAGCCTTTAATGTCTCAGACTCGATATCGACAGCTTTAGAATTGTCCACATCTGGAACAGCTGGAAATTCTTCGGCCGGCTTTCCCATCAAATCATATACGCCGGTGTCGGTAATTAATTCCACCCGGTTATGCTCATTAACAGCAATCGTGATTCTACCGTCAGGTAGTTCATTGGTTATTTCCAACAATGTATGAAGAGGAATTGCCGCAGAGCCCGTTTCTTCAATGCTGGCAGGAAGATGAACAACAATGGTTATTTCCAGGTCTGTTGCACGGAGCACCGTGCTTTCTTCCTCCACCTGAAAGAGGGCACAACCTAAGATCGGTAATGTGGATCGGGTAGGCGTCGCTTTAGATAATTTTTGTAAAGCCAATCTGAGTTCGTTTTTAGATGTGGACAGTTTCATAAATACCTTACTTTTTCCTGAAGATTTTTTAAGTAAAAAATGCCAATGATGTTACCGCTATCGGGCTCTTTTAACAAGTAATTTTGCGTCGCTAAACGGCTAAATTTCGACGTTTGACGGTTTAGCGGGGGTTGTTGTTAAAAACTCTGCGAAACGCTTATATATCAATTCGCACCTGTCTTCAGTGCTTTGATTTTGGTTGGGTTGCAATCTATAACTGATTGAATATTGTATTGTTTGAATAATGCGTATGAACGAAGCTGTCTTCTTTGTCGCTGAATATCGTGGCGCTATTCACTCTTTTTCTTTAAGGATAATGTCAAATCAAATTCTGCGACTGGATCCTCTGACATCTTTGGAATAAAGGCTTTTACCTTAACTAACATCTGAACACGTTCTTGACTGTTAATAGCGGTATCTACCAATTCAATAATTTCTTTCCCTTGTGTACAATGAAAAAAAACATCTCCTTCTGCGCGCTGTAAAAACCTGGCGTTCATATCTTTAAAAACCAAAGAAACCCGTTCACCGCTTCGCTGGATAGCTTGCATAGCAATTAAACCTGCTGCACAGTCTGCTCCAATAGCCAGCGCTCCAAAATACATAGATTTTAAATGATTTTTTGTGCGTCTTTTTAGTGGGATTTTAATGATAACCTGATCCTGAGATAACTCCTCGACTGAAGGACGTACAAAAAAGAGAAGGGGAATTTTTGAAATTCCAAAATATCTCAGATAAAGTGTGGCTAATGTTGTTTTTGAAAACATACTCTTCCTATGAAAATAATGTCGTTTTTCAAACGATACTACAAAACTCAAGCAAAATATTATTTAAAAAGCATCTTATTTATTAGGAGAAATATGCAAATCCTTTTTGGTATAGTATTATATAAATAAATAGTAATAATAATATCTAATAATAATAATAGTGTGGAAAGGTTTATAGATGAAAAACGGAAATATTTTAGTATTATATATTGTACACGTTTTGAGCGTTGAATTAAAGTGGTACTTTATGTGGAAAAGGGTGTGAGCCCTGGTGAGAAAAATGAAGTGTTACACAAGTTGGCATGGAAAAAAGTGTTGATAAGTTGTAATTGGAGCCTTTGTGCAAAAAAGCATCAACAGTCTGATGAGAACTTTATATCAAAATGAATAAAAGTTGAAAGAAACCAACGACTTTTATTCTATGAGAGCCTATAGATTTTTGTGGAAAACTAGTTTAAAACTTTAATAAAGAACTTTTGGCGAGCTTTTTCAAGCCAGGACTCATACTTCTTCATTTTCTTTTGGTTTAAAGCCATCATTTCAATTTCAGTCCAATGCGATTCGGTAGTAGGTCGACCGCCAGGCTTGATATCCTCCATCCAAATCAAATGATATCCAAAGGAGGTTTTGACAGGAGGACTGCATTGATTGAGCTCTAAATATGGAATGACCTGTGAAAATTCAGGAATTGGAAATTCGTTTGGGTTGATCCAGCCTAAATCTCCGCCAATATTCTTCGTTTTATCGTCTTTGGAATGACGCAAAACAAGTTCTTTAAAAAGCTCTAAAGTTAAAGAAGAATCTTTGATAGTTATGGCATTCGCATAAGCACGAGAATCATCATCATCGGTAATTTTGGGCGAAACAAGAATGTGTCGTACCCTTATTTTGTCACCTTGTTTGTCCATGGACTGTATGATATGATATCCAAAGATTGTTTCCACTGGTTCGCTAATATCACCAAGCTCTAACGTAAAAGCAATCTCTTCAAATTCTTGCACTAACGAACCGCGACGAACAAAGCCCAAATCGCCACCTCTGCTTTTTGTACCAGGATCTTGTGAATATTGTTCAGCCAGCGTCGCAAAATCTTCACCCTCTTTGATTTGTTGCTTTAAGCCTTTTAGAAAATCGAATGAATTCTGTTTACTCTGCTCACTAGGAGAAATAGGGCGGAGTAAATGACGTAGTTTTACCATGGTTGGAACAAAGGGCAAACTGTCTTTATAAACATCATAAAAGCCCAGAACATCATCGCGATTAGTTTTAACGTTGCCGATAATGGTTTGTTGGTATTGCTCAGAGATAAGGGCTTCGCGAGCATCATACCAGCTTTCACGACGATAGTCCTTTATAGATTGACCCAACAATTCTTCAACACGCTCTTCGCTTCCAGCGCGCGAAATCATACTTTGTACCTGCTGTTCTAAAGCAGCATCAACTTCTTTATCCTTAACCTCAATAGAATCCAGCTCAGCCATTTCCAGGATGATCTTTTGGTCAATCAGCGATTGAAGGATTTCAGTTTCAAGTCGCTGGTAGACCTCTGGGTTTTCATCTGGGTAAATATTTTGTTGACTTGCAGTCATGTTGACAACTTGTGCCAAATCGCTTTTTAGGATAACGTTGTCACCTACGATTGCCGCAACGCCATCAACATAGGAGGGGGATGGTTGGGCAAATAATCCTATAAAAAACAAAGTCATAAATAAAAGGCTACGGAATAATTTCATTCGTTAATATTCTCCAAATGTGTTTCAATGTTATTATGATTATACAAACTGTCTAAAATAATTTTAGATGAAAAAACGATCTTTTTTTGAATGAGGCGCTGGTATATTTCATCATAAGCCTCATCTAAACTTATAACGGAGCCAGCAGAATAATGATCTAATATTTCAACAACATGATATTGATCATTGATCTTTTTTGGACCCAAAACTGAGACGTTACCAGAGGAAGAAAAAATTAACTCATCCAACTCTGGCAATAAAAACCCCTTTTTAACGATGTCAGCATTAACATTATAATCTATAAACAGAGACTTCAACTCGCCGCCAGAACTTTTCCTGTTTAAAGCCCGTACAATATTACGCGCCTCGCCGGTGGTGTTTGCCATAAAATGATAAATACGAGCTTCGTCAACCAGCCGCACAAAGGAGGCTTTATTTGACTCATAGTATGATTTGATATCAGCGTTGGATAAGGGCATGGACTTTTTGATGAGCGACTCAAGAAAAATATCACCAAGAAGTTTACGTCGATATTCTTCAATGGAACCAAGAAGGGTTTTGTCTTTGTGGAAATCTTTTTCTAATGCAGCCTGATAAAGAAGTTCGCTTTGAATCCATTGAGACACAATATGATCTCGAGAAAGACTTTGGTCTGCATATTGCTGACGTAAAACGATATACTCATCAACGGTTAAAGAGACACCGTTTACACGGGCGACGACAGGCGAGCTATTCGCCTGTTTTTGTTCACACGCAGCAAACAAAAACAAAAAGGAAAGAAGGATAATAAGGGTCGATTTCATGAAACAAATTACATCTTGTGAGCTGAAAACAAGCGTCCTAAAGACGTGGCTACGTTGATCGATGTTGTAAAGTTCCCCGTATCAATAGTAATGTCAATTGTGTCTTTCTGGGGATTAGGTTTAATCCTAAAAGGGCAGTTTACAAAAGCAAACTCTTTTGATATGGATTGGAATAAGCTTTCAAAAGAGTCAAACGGAGCAGCCTCTTTCAACTTTAATCTTAACCGAGAATCAACGTCAACCTGAAAAACAGACGTTCCCGTGAATAAAACCCTTAATCCTGCAATCTGAACTAACGCGAAAGCCTCTTTTGGTAAAGGACCAAAGCGATCTTGCAGCTCATCTTGAATGTCGTCAACAACCTTAAGGGCACCTGCCTCTGATAAACGTTTATAAAAAAAGAGCCGGTCGTGAACGTGGGGGACATATTCAGCGTCAAGCAATGTGGCCTCTCTAGTAACAATTTTTGCAGGCACAACAGGTTTGGAATCTGCCATGAACGTTTCATCAACCGCTTCCTTGAGTATTTGGCAATAGAGTTCAAACCCAACAGAGGCTATGTTTCCGCTTTGTTTATATCCAAAGAGGTTGCCAGCACCGCGAATTTCAAGATCCTTCATAGCAATATCAAGCCCCGAACCCAAAGAGGTATATTGTTCAATTGCTTTCAACCGTTGAAAAGCGTTTTCTCCCAGCGATATATCTTTTGGGAGCATTAAATAACAATACGCTTGTCGATAGCTTCGACCAACACGGCCGCGAATTTGATATAATTGTGACAATCCAAAACGATGAGCCTGATTAATGATTAGAGTATTTGCGTTGGAGACGTCTAACCCAGATTCAATAATTGTCGTACACAGGAGAATGTCTACACCGCCACCAAAAAACGATAAAACAATTTTTTCGAGATCCTTACTTTTCATTTGACCATGTGCTATCGCCACGGAGGCTTTTGGAAACCGACGGGTTAGTTCATTGTAATAAAACGGCATTGATTCGATATCATTATGAAGAAAATATACTTGTCCACCACGGGTTAGCTCAGCCCGTAGAACGCGTTCGATAAAGCTCCAATCGAGAAACTTGATATATGTATGAATTGGTTTTCTTGCTTTTGGTGGGGTCATTATTTTGCTGATATCGCGAATTCCCACCAACGACTGTTGTAACGTTCGGGGAATCGGTGTTGCTGTTAGAGTAAACACATCAACAGCCTGTTTTAGTTGTTTTAGCTTTTCTTTGTGCTTTACTCCAAAACGATGTTCTTCGTCGACAATCAACAAACCCAAGCCCGGAAAGCGTATATCATCGGAAAGCAACCGATGGGTTCCTATTACAATATCAACGGTCCCACGCATCATCTTTTCAATGATGTGAAGCTGTTCAGACTTTGTTTTAAAACGAGAAAGAAGCTCAATACGTACGCCGACAGGCTCCAGGCGCGAAGAAAAGGAAATGAAATGCTGATCCGCTAAAATGGTGGTAGGAGAAAGAAGTAGAACCTTTTTACCGCTTACAACAGCTTTTATGGTTGCACGAAGAGCGACTTCTGTTTTACCAAAGCCCACATCGCCGCAAATGAGTCTGTCGGCCGGTTGGTCTCGCTCCATGTCCTGTATAACGTCCTGAATTGCCTGTGCTTGGTCAGGGGTTTCTTCGTAAGGAAAAGATTCTTCAACAGCCTCATACAGTTCATCATTTTTTCCATAGACAAAGCCGCGCGGTTGACTTCGTCCGGCATACATATTCACAAGATCCTGCACAACAACCTGGGTTGATTTTTTTACACGTTCTTTTTGTTGTGACCAGCGCTTGCTTCCCAAGGAGGACAAAACGGGTTCTTTTTTTCCAGAAGCAATTAATTTATGAACCTTGTTGAATTTGTCTACCGGAACATAAACGACACCGTCGTCAGCATATTCAATTTTAATACATTCCTGAGCCGTCTCACCCCGACTTAAGGATTCAAGCCCGCGATACCGACCAATACCAAAATCTTGATGTACTAAATAATCACCCCAGGAGATATCGTCGATAGTGGAAACAGACTCTTGGGGCGAGTAGGTATAACTGTCTAACGTCCAGCGATATTTTGTAGCGGTTATCTGCCGAAGAATTTCCGGGACAGAGATGCAGGCAAAGTTTAGCTCATTGGAAAAAAAGCCATTACCGACAACACCTTTTACAAAAACGCCATCAAAGTCTATTTTTTCAAGATATCTAAGACGCTGGTTTTGTTCGTCAGCAAAAGCAAACACACGAGCTGTGGGAAAAGCCGGAACAAGCTCCCCATATTCACCGTGTAAGGATATATTATAATTAAAGTTAACGATAGGATCATACGTGTTGACATCTTGTGAACAAAGGACAAACTGACCGCTTTCTTCCTCTTTTAGTTCAAAAGCCAATGTTTGGGTCAGCAATGAACTGAAAGGTACTGAGACGTCGGTGTCCGTTTCAGAAGGAGGGGGTAATATTTCAATCATGGGCAGGGCTTCAACCCGCCGTTGAGACATGGGACTAAACGTACGAATAGATTCAATAGTGTTCCCAAAAAACTCTAACCGAACAGGGTAACTAGAATAGAGAAGAAACACATCAAGGATACCACCGCGTGAAGAAAAGGTTTTTGGGAATTTTACTTTATCCTGTGGTTCGTAACCCCATAAAACCAAAGCTTCAATTAAGCGATCTTTTGACAGAGAGGATCCAGGGGTTATACGAAAACCGGAGATCAGCGATAACCCCGGAGGTCGGACATCGACAGCGAGACCTTTTTCCGTCGAAAACAAAAGAAAGGGCTTTTCAGAGGTAACGTGATTATAAGATTCAGACTGAAACCGCTCCTGCTCAAGATTAAACCCAACGACATCTTCCATGTCGCGTTGATTCTCAGGAAACCACAGAACACCGTCCGACTGAAGATTAAAACAGTGTCGATACAGTTCTTCAGATATCATTTGTGAAGGACATGTTACAATAATGTTTTTATGGACACGAAACTTTGACAATAATACAAGGCAGAGAAAAGAAAGGGGGCCGCAAAGAGCATCTGCTTTCCATAAGCCTTCCTCTTCAAGAATGTTTTCAAAGCGGCTTAAAAAAGCAGAGATTGAAATTGTTTCACGTGAAACATTCATCGTTTGCTCTTTGCTAAAACGACGGACAAGATGGAAATATCAGCAGGGGAAACGCCAGAGATACGCATTGCCTGACCTAAGGTTTCAGGGCGGATATTGTTCAGTTTCTCACGACCCTCCAAAGATAAACTGTTAATAGATAAATAATCGATACTAACGGGCAATATAAAGGACTCTTGGTGTTTCAAGCGGTCAATCTGTCTTAATTGTCGTTGAATATATCCGTCATATTTTATTTCTGTTTCCGCCTCTAAATAAGCCTCCCAGACAAAATATGGTTCTATTTCTGATACAGAAATGTTTTCAAAAAGGTGCGTTGGTAAATCGGCGATTGCAACAGAGGGTCTCATCAGAAGTTTATTGGCAGGAGCTTTCTGTTTTATCTCAGCTTCGCCAGCCAGCAATAAACGAGGATTGATTTCATCTGGTGCAATGGATGAAGATAGAGCTCGAGATATCCGGTTTGTCAATTCTAATTTTTTCTGTATTTTATTATAATAAGCGTCATCAACCAAACCAGCCGACCTAGAGGTTTCAATTAAGCGCCGGTCGGTATTAGAAAAACGGAGCAGGAGCCGGTATTCTGCCCTGGACGTAAACATACGATAGGGCTCCATAGTGTCTTTTGTAATTAAATCATCAATAAGAACGCCAGTATATGACGTGTCTCTACGCAAAACAAGGGGATCTTTGTTTTCTATATGTTTAACAGCGTTTGTGCCTGCAACCAACCCCTGCACAGCGGCCTCTTCATATCCTGATGTGCCATTTATTTGTCCCGCAAAAAAGAGACCGGATATATGTTTGGACTCTAGCGTTGCCTTAAGCTGAGACGGTGGAAAAAAATCATACTCAATGGCATATCCAGGTCTAAAAAACTCAACGCTTTCAAGCCCAGGCGTTTCCCTTAAAGCGCGAATTTGGACAGACTCAGGAAGACTGGTAGAAAAACCATTTATATATATTTGATCCGACCCAAGCCATTCGGGCTCCAAAAACAAAGTATGGGAATCATGATGACTGAAACGATGAACCTTGTCTTCAATTGATGGACAGTATCGGGGACCTGTCCCAAACACATCACCCGAATACATTGGTGACATTTGAATGTTAGTAAGAATAATATCATGGCAAGCGGTATTGGTTTTGGTTTGGTGACAGGGTGTGTTTATTGGAGAAAAACTCTTTGTACGATATGAAAAAGGCGCAGGGTTTTCATCGCCCAATGCTATTGTGGTTTTTTCCCAATTGATGGAATCTTTCACCAGGCGTGGCGGAGTCCCAGTTTTAAGCCGACCAGCTTTGAACCCCCGTTCAACCAAGGCCTCTGTAATGCCATCTGAGCTTGGTTCGCCCATTCTGCCGGCACGAATTTTCCGGTCACCGATATGAATTAGTCCATTTAAAAATGTTCCACAAGTTAAAACAACACTTTTACAGGAAACGAAGGAGCCGTCGCGCAGCAATATACCAGAAACTCGATCATCCTCGGTGGCAATATTTACACATTCGCCCTGTATAATGGTCAAATTTGTTAATGCGGCTAGCGACAATTGGATGTTTTTCTCATACAAACGTTTATCAACCTGAGCGCGTGGAGACCATACGGATCGACCTTTTGATTTGTTTAACATTTTAAACTGAATACCAGCCTGATCCGAAATGCGTGGCATCAATCCACCCAAGACGTCAATTTCGCGAACAATTTGCCCCTTAGCCAATCCGCCGATTGCTGGATTACATGACATGCGCGCAATTGCTGCTTTATCCAGGGAGATTAAAGCTGTACGCGAACCTAGGGTTGATGCAATATGGACGGCCTCAACGCCGGCATGTCCACCCCCTACAACGACAACATCAAAGTCGAAATGTTTCACGTGAAACCTATTTTCCAACGCAAAAAGAACCGAAGATATTGTTGAGAATATCATCAGGCGTCGTTTTTCCAAGAATTCTATCAAGGGACTGGAGAGCTTCGTGGAGTTCAAAAGAAATCAGCTCTAATTCAAGATTGGATTGTGAAAGCAAACCAAGGGTATTATTTATAGAAGCAAGAGCATTTTTTGCTGAACCCCTTTGTCGCGCCGTTGTCAATGCGACTTCTGACGAAAGAGCACGATTGAGACCAAGAGTCTCTTTGATTTTAGATTCAAGCTCTTCTAATCCTTCGCCCGATAAAGCCGATATAAAACAAGAGATTGTGTGTGTTTTTCGCAAAGCAATAATCTTGTGGGATCCTAATAAATCAATTTTATTAAAAACCTGAATTCTTGGAACAGAACCAGGAAGCGTGAAGGAAGGAACCTTGTTGTTTGTTTCGCGGGCTTCATACATCTCAATGATACAGTCTGCAGATTTTGCATACTGAAGGGTTCTTGAGATGCCCTCCTTTTCGATTTCACCAGTAGCCGATCTTAAACCAGCTGTATCTATTAGGCTTACAGATACTCCACCGATTATTAGGTTTACATCAACAGGGTCTCGTGTAGTGCCGGGCTCTGCGCTTGTAATAGCTCGATCAAAACCAACCAGACGATTAAGCAGCGTAGACTTTCCAACATTGGGGCTGCCAACAATTACAACCTTAGCGCCTTGCGTTAGAAGTTTGCCTCTTTGGTATGAATCCAAAAGTGTTGACAAACGACCAACAAGAAGGGAAAGATTTTGAAATAAATCTTTTTGGAGGTTTGGCTGTAATATGTCCTCCGAAATATCTAATTCAAACTCTACCGATGAAAGGCTTTGTAAAAGAACCTGTTTAATCTCAGCAAACATTTTAGAAAGATCGCCTTCTAGTAGTCTCAGGTTTAGGGATGCGCTTTCTGCGGATTGTGATTGAATCAACGCTCCGACGCTCTCCGCCTGAACCAGATCAAGTTTTCCATTAATAAAGGCTCGTCGTGTAAACTCACCAGGCTCCGCCAATGTTGCACCAAGCTCACAACAGATGTCAACGATACGCTGTACAATAACCGGATTGCCGTGACACGATATCTCCACAACATCTTCACCCGTATAGGAACCAGGATTCTTATAAAATACGGCTATTCCACGATCAATACAAAAACCGCTTAAATCGTTGATATTTATATAGGTAGCATGCCGGACGTCAAGCGCAAGACCAGAAATGTGCTGTCCAATTTTGTAAGACGCCGGACCACTAATCCGAACAACAGCAATCCCGCCCACCCCGTGGGGCGTGGCAGGAGCCACTATCGTAGTGGGGGTGTTCATTTTTTCTTACGGACTGCCGGAGGTTTCTGCGTTTTTTGTGCTACTACTGGCGCAGGTGCGGCTGCGTGTGGTGTTAAATATTTTTGCTGAAGAATAGTTAATATATTAAAGAGCGTATAATAAAGGTTTAGGCCGGATGGGAACCGATAAAAGATAAACAAAAACATAATGTTCATTGCATACATCATCGTCTTTTGCTGCCCCGCCTGGGTCGGCATCATGCTTTGTTGTAATATCATAGTGACCGTCATGAACAAGGGTAATATATTTATGGGGAAACCGCCAATCTCCATAAGTGTGTCTGGCGCAGAAAGATCGCGAATCCAGAAAATAAAAGGTGCGCCGCGGAGCTCGATCGTTGAACGAAAAACCTGGAAAAGCGCAAAAAGTAAAGGCATTTGAAGCAACAGCGGCAAACAACCGCCCATGGGATTTACACCAAATTCTTTATAAAGGGCCATGGTGGCCTTGTTTAGCTTTTGCGGATCGCTCTTGTGCTTTTCTTTTAAGGCTGTGATTTGAGGTTGAATCTCCTGCATTTTGCGGGTGCTCTGATAACTTTTCTTTGTGAGCGGGTAAACAACGACCTTTACGAGGACTGAAAAGAGGATCAGTATGAAACCATAATTCGGGATGTATCTGTGAAGAGCCATTAACAACATTAAAACGCCACGACTTATAGGGCGAATGATCGACCATCCCATTGTCATAACGCGATCAAGGTTAAAGCCAACCGCCTGTATGCGCTTATATTCTAGCGGGCCAAGATAGAGTGTTGTTTTCGAACCGCCATTTGCTTGTTGGTATAAGGAAATATTATATAAAGGTTTTTTATCCTCATAGTGACCACCAAGACTTGCCCCAACACCGGGGGTAGAGGGTAAAAATGCAGCAAGAAAATATTTATTTCGAACGGCAACCCAACCTGTTTGTCCTCTGAATTCAGTTGCTTCTGTTTTATCCTTATCTAGCTTAGGATCGTGTAAATCATCGCCTTGAAAAACATACCCTTTAAAATAAAATAAATCATCTTTTTCGTTCTTCTCGGTAATAGGCAGACCGCCATTCCATCCGAGCTGATAATATCCCTGAGAAAGAGAGCTCGCTGAGCCTGCAAAATCGATTTCAACATCGATTTGGTAAGTATCTGGATTAAAAGTGAGCGTTTTTGAAATGATAGAACCTTGAAAACTTGTGGTGAAAACCAACGACGCGGGAGCATCATAAGCGCTTAACTTTTTAACGTTATTTGAGACCGTCCAATTTTCATTTAACTCAAACGCCTCTCCGTCAATTGTGCTACCACTAATAACCAGGTTATTCTGGTTGTTTTTATCAATTAGGTTTACCAAAGAAGAATCAAAGTAATTATAATTGTTAAGCTTAAATGAAACAATCGTTCCGCCATTTTTATTGCTGATAAGGGCTTCGTAAAAAACATTTGATACGGAAATCAGAGTTTCTTCTAGCTCAACAAGCTCAATCTCAGATCCTGTGATAACCTTCTTTGGTGAAACAGTTTGTTGCGTTACCGCCGATTGCTCACTTACGGGTTGAGGAGATCGAGGAACCTCATTTTGTTGCTCAGCTGGTTGCTCAACCGGAATTGGAGCAACTTTCTCCATATAATAAGGTGTGGCAATGATGATAATGGCGACAAGCACCATTCCTATGACTGTATTTCTATCCATTAGGGTACCGGATCATATCCGCCCTCATGATAAGGGTGGCATTTTGATATTCGTTTAGTGGTTAAAAAAAAGGCCTTATGAAAAGGTTTTGTTTTGAAAGCGTCCATCGCATACGAAGAACAGGTGGGGTAAAAACGACAGGAAGACCCAAAGAGAGGAGAAAGAAGTTTTTTATAGCCAAAAATGAGCGCTATTACGATTTTTCGTAACAGCGCATCTAAAAAGTTAATCCATCGCCATGACGTATCCACGCCGTTAGGCAGATAATACTTTGCGACCTTTTTTCCGGCGACGAGCTAGAACACGACGACCGCCGACAGAAGCCATACGGGCGCGAAAACCGTGTTTGTTTTTTCTTTTTCTATTACTAGGTTGAAACGTGCGTTTCATAATCACTCCAAATTTAGCCTGGAAAACTAACACACAATGCGAATAAGTCCAAAGAAATTGTTAAGCAATGCTTCTCCACAAAAATTATATTGAAAAGAAGACAAAAGCATTGGTTCGCCGTTAACAAAAGGAAGTAAATTAAATAAGAATATAATTGTGGAAAACTTGTGGACAACCCTTATACTGCCTACGAACAAATCTGGGGCAAAACAAAAGCCCAGCTAAAAGAATCTCTTCCGGATCATGCGTTCAATACGTGGTTTGAACCGGTAAACGCAATTGCTTATGCGGATAGCGAATTGGTATTGGAAGTACCAAATCAATTTTTCTTTGAATGGTTAAAAAGTCATTACCAACCTCTTTTGGAAGCCATCATAAAAAAAGAGACGCAAAGCGATGTTACTATTAAATATACTGTCTCTACTTCGCCTGAGAAAAAAACCAATTTGTGGCCTGAAGAACAACAAGAAAAACATGCAAAGCCATCAATAAAATCACAATTGAACAAAAAGTATACATTCGCAAATTATATTGAAGGCAAAAACAATCAATTTGCTAAAGCGGCTGGCATGACCTTGGGAGAAAATCCGGGAAATTCGCAATTTAATCCACTGGTCGTGTATGGCGGTGTTGGATTGGGGAAAACTCACTTACTGCACGCAATCGGGAACAAAATCAAAGCTGAAAACCCTGAAGCGAATATTGTATTAGCGGCCAGCGAAACCTTTACAAGAGACTTTATTTCCAGTATTCGGAAAAACAAAACGGTTGAATTTGCCAAGACATACAGACGCGCCGACGTTTTGTTAATTGACGATATTCAATTTTTTCAGGGTAAAGAACAAACTCAGGAACAGTTTTTTCACACCTTCAACGAATTATATCAAAGCGGAAAACAAATAGTATTAACAGCGGATCGTTATCCAGGCGAACTAGAAGGGCTAATGGATCGTTTATTGTCACGGTTTGAGTCTGGGCTTTCTGTGGACATTCAACCGCCACCATTTGAAACACGCGTGGCAATTCTCATGGAAAAGAGCGAAGAGAACGGATTGGAGCTTCCATACAATCTTGTTGAATTCATTGCCACCCATATAAAAACCAGCGTCCGCGACCTAGAGAGCATAATAATCAGATTGCTTGCATACAGCTCATTATCTAATAAAGAGATAGACCAGCATCTTGTAAAAAAGGTTGTACAGGAGAGATTGGGGAAAAAACTGGTTTCGGAGCTCACAATAGAAGATATAGTAAAACGGGTTTCTGAGGTAACAAAAATTGGCGAAAAAGACATTGTTGGCGCTAGCCGGAAAAAAGAAATCGCCGAAGCACGACACATGTCTGTTTATTTGGTACGCGAAATATTAAAAACTCCCCTTATTACTATAGGGTTACATTTTGGAGGCCGAGATCACTCCACAGTTTTGCATGCTTGTCGCGCAATGGACAAAAAAATAAAAGCTGACGACCGAACAGGCAAAACGATTAATATGTTAAAACAGCAACTGCTTGTATCTACAACGTAGGAGACAAAAAGACCCGATTATTGACCAAATAGTGATTTGAGTCAATATCGCTGATTAATAACTTGACTGAACTAAAGACAAAAAGGTATATTGACCCACTTTTCTCATTCTAGTAGCGGAGAAATAACGCATACTGGAGAAGATTTCAAGAACTTCAAACCGGAGGCACACATGTTTAAAAGGATATTAGGAATTTCACTTATATTGAGCTCATTCGTTTTTTCTGCGCCAATAAATGGCGTTGAAGATGACTACCTTGATGATGCGTCAATAGCAAAAGCAAAACTAGAAAGCGGCGAAGAGCTTACCGCTCAAGACAAAAATATTATAGAAGAGCTGGGTTTACTGGAAACCTCCATTGCATCAGCGCCTTCGACGTTTACAATTCCCCGCACAACTTATCTTTCTGAAAGCTTTGAAACATGGCCAGCTACTGGTTGGGTATTAGACCCCGCATCAGGCAGTTCAGGCGCATGGGAACAAGATGCCGGGGACGACTACGGACCCAACAGTGTTGTTGATGGTTCATATTCTGTCTTTTTTAATGATTACGATTATTCGTCAGGAACATCAGGTTCAATGACAACACCAGCCGTAGACTTATCATCGGCGACTGCACCAAGACTAGCCTTTTATTATTATGATAGTGGTGGCTCCGATGCAGTTGACGTCTTGGTTTCAACAGACAACACAACTTTTACATCGGTGTATACTTCTCCAACAGCAGTAACACCTTGGACACAAATAATTGTTGACCTAACTGCTTATGTTGGAAATGCCACGGTTTATGTCAAGTTTACTGGAACAAGTGTTTGGGGCACTAGCAATCCACATGTAGACCTTCTTACAGTTGAAGAAGCGCCGACAGTTCCAGTTTTAACAGTATCTGCCGATTCATTAGGCTTTGGTATTATTCCACCAGATTATGTAGCAACTATTCCCTTGACGATTAGCAATGGCGGCACCGAACTTGTTATTAGCAATATTTCTACTACTTCGGCAAGCTTTGGCGTAGGCACCACATCCGGTACGATTGCCACCGACGGCTCCATGGTTGTAGATGTAACTTTTTCATATAGCAACGGACGCACAGATCATCTTGGAGAATTGGTTATAACCTCTAACAACCCAACTTCGCCAGATACAGTTTTACTGGGCGGATCAACCTTAGACGCTCCCACTGCAGGCGGACCAGATGCTTTTGGTTATGACTGGGCAAACAGTTATGACGCAGGCGGACCAACATACAGTTGGATCGATACTGCTGGCGCTACAAATTCAGGAATTGCTGGCGGCGATGACTATCGCGGTACAATTCCAGTGCCTTTCGATTTTTATTTTTATGGAAATTGGTTTTCTGAAATTACAGCCACTACAAACGGTTGGATGGGAATGGGTCCTTACACAAACTATACAAGTTCTTTCTGGACAAACGAACCTATCACAGACGCCTCAACTCCAAACAACATAATTGCGCCGCTATGGGATGATTTTAAAGCGGGCGGAACAGGATCGTATTCTGAAGGAGCCATTCTATATAAAACCGTTGGAACAACCCCCAATCGCCAATTTGTAGTTATTTTCCATAATTTTCATCGCAGTTCTTCAAACACCGAACTTTATACCTTTGAATGTATTTTAGAAGAAACTACAAACAACATAATATTACAGTACAAAAATGTTGTAGGCTCTTCAAGTTCGGCAAACAATGGCGTAGGCGCAACTGTGGGCATCGAAGATGCAGATGGTTTAATTGGCCTCGAATTTGAATATAACGGTGTACCACAACTCGTTTATGACGGTGAAGCCATTCAGTTTAATGCACCAGCTCCTCAGGTACCCGCTATCATGTTCTCCGAGTGGATAGAAGGAAGCTCAAACAGTAAAGCATTAGAAATTTATAACCCGACACTTGATACGGTTTGGTTAGACAACTATGGGTTTCCAAATGTAAGCAATGCGCCTACGACACCTGGCGAATACGAATATTGGAATACGTTTGACTCCAGCTCGTTTATTGCTCCTGGCGACCTTTTTACTGTTGTACATCCTAGTGCAGACTCTGCAATGCTAGCTGTTGCCGATATGACATCATTTCTATATTTCAGCAACGGCGATGACGGTTTTGCATTGGCAGCAAACGGAACTTGGTTTGACGCTGATAGTGATAACGTAATTGATGCAGGAGAAATGACAGGTTATACAGTGCTTGACTGGATTGGCACTTTTGATGCTGACCCCGGCTCAGGTTGGGATGTGGCGGGTGTTGCAGCGGCTACAGCTAACCACACAATGATTAGAAAAGCCACGATTGTAGAGGGTAATACCGATTGGGCAGCTTCTGCTGGAACAGATGCTAACAATTCTGAATGGGTTGTTTTTGATCAAAACACCTTTAGATTTTTAGGCACCCATCCACATACAGATTATTATGAACCTAATAATGACATAGCTAACGCCTACCCGATTGCTATTGGCGATACACTTTTGTCCAACCTTTTAGTTGACCCTGTTAATGATGTAGATTATTTTTCTTTCGCTGGTAATGCAGGCGATATGATAACAATCGACATGTTTATTGCAGGATATTCAAATTTGGACGGTGAAGTTGCTCTGTTGGGCGTTGATAGTACACAGCTCATCACTGTCGATGCTGGCGGTAGCGGATCGGATGAACAGATTTTCAATTTCACGCTACCCGATACGGGCACATATTATATTGTAACCGGATACTACGGTGATGTGGCGCGAGCCGAGGCAGGCAACTATGGCCTTGGTATTTCTTATGAGGCATATATTCCTTTACAGGGCGAAGTGTGTGCCGATCCATTCTTAGCGGTTACTGGTGTAAACTCTGCTGCACAGCAACCAGTTTGGTATGAATACACAGCAACGATAGATGGTATTATCACAATTTCTTCTTGTATTGCAGGGCAATCAGAAGACACAAGGCTTTATGTATATGATGGTTGTGATGGAACTCAAGTTGCTTACAATGACGATATATATTGCGCAGAATACAGTTACGCCTCGGAAGTTTCATTCGCAGGCGTTGCCGGAACGAGCTATAAACTTTATTGGGATGATTATTGGGACAATGGTCCAATTGACTTTACACTAACAGAGGAAATTGCAACATATCCAGACCTAACCATCACCGATGTAGTCTGGGATCCAAATGCAATGACCCTGTCCTACAACTGGAACAATGTCGGTGACGCTGATGCTGGTTTCCACTATAGCAGCATTTGGATAAATAACACCAACTGGCCTGTTCATTGTGGATACCCATACGGCGATATTGAATATTCTATTACAGGATTGGTAGCAATGACAACCGAACCAGTAGTTGTTGATCTCAGCGATCTTACATTCGGTGACTATGAAATTTATGTCACAGTTGATAACGACTGTATTGTTGCGGAATCCAATGAAGACAACAATGAAACGGGACCGATACTCTTTACCATTGACCCACCAGCAACACCAAGCCAATTGACAGCTACTGCAGGTGTGGAAGATATAGGGTTGAACTGGCTTGCCATTCCACCGGCACCAGCACGTCTTGCAGGTCCGGAAAACGCAGTATTCGGTGAAATGAGCAATCGTCTTCTTGAAGGTACTTCATATGCAGTTGAGACTGCCCCTACTCGCAATAAGATTAATCCGATACAAGCCGAAAAAGAACTCCTCGAACTTGAAATGGCGCCAAAACTATTAGAGCAATATGCAAGCAGGGACGGTGGTCCGGCATGTGATTCAGCTCTGGTTGCAGTTGCCGGTACCAATCAAAGCAATCATACGGGTGGCGTAGAACAATGGTTCTCATATACTGCTACTTTAGATGGTCAGATAACAGTTTCAACATGCGACTTAACGACAGAAGACACCTATGTTATAGCATATGCTGCCTGTGCCGATTGGGGTCCAAGTTACCCTTATGGCACACCGATTGTAACAAGCGATGATTTTTGCAGTATGCAGTCGGAAGCAACGATCTCCTGTATTGCCGGAGAAACATACTATTTCTGGTGGAGAAGCGTCTATGCATCTGGCTCCACTTATGACTGGACATTGACCGAAGCCGCAGGTAGCCCAGACCTTCTTGCGAGTGATTTCTGGTATGATCCAGTAGATGACGCCCTTAGAATCGAAGTTGTTAACATTGGCGATTTAGACGCCGGCGGCTTCTACGTTGATTGGTATTTAACCAACCCGGTACCAGATTCCTGCGGGGATTACGGCGGCGGTTATAATGCCTACACTTACAGCTCATCTCTAACGGCTGGTGACACAGTTATTCATTCGGTAACTGGTGCACAAGCCTTCATGGGCTATGGCAGTTTCACCTTTGGCGCATATGTCGACGATGATTGTATGGTTGATGAATCGGTTGAAACAAACAATAGCATCACAGGGGACTTTACCTTTATTAACCCGCTGGAGGGTGTAGTTTGGAACATATATCGTGACGGTACTTACCTTGATTCAACCTCTACCAATCCGAACTATACGGATTATGCGGTAATGGGTGGAACGGAATATTGTTACTATGTCACGGAGATGCTGCCCGATACTACAGAATCTGATACTTCGAATCATGCATGTGCCACACCAATGATAGCTGGGCTTTGTTCGGTTCAGGATTTGGCCGCCACTGACGAAGTAGGTGCAGTGACTCTCACGTGGTCAGAACCATACATGCCTCTGATCGCCGACTTTATCATTGATGCAATTCCGTATGACGATGTTAATAACAACATTGGCGCTACAGACGACTTTGATGTAAGCGGTAGCGATGGAGCTGACATTGCTTATTCCTTTACAACGGTTGACAGTATTGCACTTTTCATTACACTTTGCGATTCTGTGACAGATTATGACACGAAAATCGAAGTTTTTGCAGCCAATGGAACATCTCTCGCGTATAACGACGATGGACCCTTCGGGCTTTGTCCTGAAGCCACATTAGCGCCATACACACCTTCAGAGATTGGATCAGTGGCGTTTGGCCCTGGAACCTATATCATTGTAGTCGATGGATATAGCGGGGAAGAAGGCAATTACGGTCTTCATGTTACCGAAGCGACAACCAGTAGAGATGTTGCCAACATAGAAACATTACAGTATGCACGTGAAAAAGCCCTCAGTATTGGTTATACCATGGAACAATTCTTAGAAATGTCCCGTGATGTTGACCCTGCTTGTGGCGAACATCTTGGGTATTCGGTTCAGGATGCTGCTGGTACAGAGCTTCTGTTCACCGTCGATGAATTTGCCACGTTTGATAGCTTAGCCCCAGGGGAATACTGCTATCAGGTCGTAACCGTTTATGACGAAGGCAACGCAGTGGCTTCCAATGTTGCATGTGCAACAGCATTAGCACCACCAATGCCGATGATTACAATTGTTTCTCCAGCTGATAGCGCTACTGTCACCTATGCTACAGTAGATATAGCGTTTGAAGTTGAGAATTTTGTTACTGGCGGCGGAGCTCGCACTACTGGAGCACAACCCACAGGCACAGAAAATCAGTTGAGAACAAAAGGACCGCACAACGGAAATATCTTAGCTAAACCTGCACACGCAGATAGAGACCTTGTTATGTTATCTCAAAATGACGGTCTAGGTGTTAATGGTTACTTCCAGAGTTGGGGATCGGGCTACGGTGTAGTCTTTGATTTGACCCCTTATGAGGGTGTAACGCTAGAAGCTATTGATTTCAGTCACAGCTCATGGGGACTTACAGGTAACTGGCCCTATGCTGTACATTTAGTTGATATGGTTTCAATGACGGCCATTTCAGTTGTAGAAGGTCTAACAACAACAGTTAACGATGATTGGGAGCTTGACGTGGCCTTGGGCTCTGTTCCTGCAGGCATCTCTCTTGTTGGCGTTTTTGTCGAACCATTGGGGAATGCTGCAGAAGATGCATACCCCGATGTCGATTTTGATGTTGCTCTTGATGGTGACAGCCGAGTCGTTGACCTTGCAGATTATTCAACGCTGCAAGTAGCGGGTGGTGATTTTATTATTGATCTTTGGATCAATGCAGATCCCGGCGAGGTTGATGGGCACATTGCAGTGACTCTGAACAACGAACCTTATGGTGAACATTTTACATCTGATCCAGTCACCATTAGCGGACTTGTAGCGGGAGAAAACACGATCAAGCTAGAGCTTGTTGATAACGACGGCAACCCACTGGACCCATCTGCGGATGACAGTATTACGCTCTTCTATGTCAATACACCGCCCAACGCGTTTAACTTGTTGGCGCCAATACATGAAGACACACTATACCTAACCCCAGACAATGTTGGAATGAACACCCTGTTTGCATGGATGCCATCAACCGATCCTGAAGGCGCGCAAGTATGGTACCACGTTGCAGGAACACTGGTGGAATTAGCAGAGCCATACGAACTTGACACAACAGGTACAGCCGTATTCGTATCAAACACAGATCTCTTTAATGATATTGATGGCGGTGGATTAGCTGGTGTAACCATTGAATGGAATGTAACAGCATCAGATGGGATAGATGAAACAGCTTCTGGAAATGGACCGTTCACGGTCTATATAGACATCTCAGCCTTGCTAGGCGTAGGTGACGAAGCGTTGATTCCGGATGTGTTTGCATTGCATCAGAACTATCCGAATCCGTTCAATCCAACAACACGGATCGAATATGATATACCTGAAATATCGAATGTCCAAATCACGGTTTATAATGTGATGGGACAAAAAGTAAGAACCTTGGTGAATACTGAGCATAGTCCTGGTTACCATAGTGTTCTTTGGAACGGTACCAACGAATTCGGTTCACCGGTTTCATCGGGTATGTATTTCTATCAGATTAAAGCTAATAACTTTAACAAGGTTAAAAAGCTGGTATTGATGAAATAGACGGTTTCGGTAATTACGTTATAAAGCAGGGGTCTTCGGACCCCTGTTTTTTTATGAAAAGGTCTTGAACAAAAAAAATGAATTTTGTACTATTGACCATAGCACAAAACACTAATTAACCTATATTTCTAGGAGGATATATGCAAAAGGGAAGCGTAAATAAAGTAATTCTTGTTGGTCACTTAGGCGGAGACCCTGAAAGCCGCTACACATCTACTGGAAACGCCGTTACAACATTCAACTTAGCCACAAATGAATCGTGGAAGAATTCTGACGGAAACTATGAAGACAATACGGAGTGGCATCGTTGTGTATTTTTTGGCAAACTAGCTGAAACCGCAAACGAATATCTAAAAAAAGGTCAATTGTTGTACATGGACGGCAAACTGAGAACTCGTTCATGGGAAGACAAAAACAGCGTTAAGCGCTACACAACAGAGGTGGTTGGAGAGCGCTTTACCATGTTAGGTCGGCGGACAGATGGTGATGACAGCCGCGCCGCTACGGTCGCAGACAAAGACGATGATGATGATTTACCTTTTTAGTAAAGGAAAAGAATAAAAAGAAAAGGGGCTTTTGCCCCTTTTTTTGTGCGTTATTAAAGTTTATTTTCCTCGTTAATTATGGCACATTCACATCTAGACACCTATAAACCTCGCCCAAAACCAATTCGGTATATACTGGGATATTTAGCAATGTTTATTGGCTCAGTCGTAGCCAGAACAACTGTTTCAGGTAGACATTATTTGCCAAAAAAAGGACCTTTTATAGTAGCTATTAATCATTTTAGTAGATTAGATCCAGCATTTATTGTGTTTGCAATACGAAGACCAATGAGCATTCTGATGGCGAGTGATCAAGCGGTCGAATGGTATTTTTGGTGGGCACCATGGCTTTATGGTTATATACCAACCAATCGAATCAAGCTTGCTCCATCAACAATTAAATTGGCAAAGAAAGCATTGAAGGATGGAGAAATACTGGGAATTTTCCCGGAGGGAACATCTACATCAGATGGAATCAGACCCGCTAAAAACGGTGTTGTATATTTGTCTGCGATGACAAATGCGCCCATTGTGCCTGTCAGTATACTTGGACTTAGCAGCGCCTGGAAAAACTTATTTCGCGGGGTTCGACCGACTGTAAAAATTAAAATTGGAAAACCCTTTGGCCCAATCAGTCTCCCAAAAAATAAAGAGCAAAAAGAGAAAGCCTTTAAGGATGTTGGGGATGATCTAATGTGTCATATTGCAGCATTGTTACCGGAAGAAAACCAAGGCTATCTCAAAAATCACGCACATTTGAAAAAATATGGCCAATGAATGATTTAGTGAGTGGAAGATTTTTCCGTATCACACGTTAAAGGTAATAACAAATAAATCATATAATATCGCTTTGGAATTCATTTGTTGACGGCTGTCGCAATGTTATTATAAACAAACCCGTGAGGATAAACAGCCCTCCACCCGCAATACTCAAAGTGGGAATTTCAGCAAAGAAAAACCACGCCCAAAGGGACGCAAGAATTGGTTCACCCAGAGGAACGGAAGCAACAATGGTTGGCGGCCACCACTTGATAGCATAATAAAAGGATGTATGCCCAATAACAGTAGGTATTAAGCCTAAAAGCAACAACCAACGGTATTCTACAATTGAATATGAAAAAAGAGGCTGGTCTAGAATTACTGCAATGGGTATGAGAATCAATCCGGCCACAAGATACATCGATCGCGAGTAAACCAAAGCATCTTCTGTTTTTCGAATTTTTTCAGCCAGCATTAATACGATAGTCATACAGATAGAAGCCGCTACTCCCAAAGCATTGCCAATCATGTATTTTGAAAACCCTGACATAAATGAAAATTGAACTACTAGAGCACCCAGTAGCGCAAGAAAAACCCCAACAATGATATGAGCTTTCCACGGGCGTTTTAAAAAAACATGTTCAATAACAACCGTAAAAATAGGTGCAGTTGTGGAAAGAAAAGTAGCTGCGGCCACAGAAGTATATTTTAGAGCCCCAAAATAACAGGCAAAGTGGATGCCGAGAAAAACGCCTGCGATTAAAATTGAACCGTAAGAAGAAGGAGACAGTTTGCCTAACCGGCGAAACCCGCTAAAAGACCATAATATACCAGCAGCAAACAACATTCGCCAAATTCCGATCACAATAGCAGGAACCTCTGGTAAAAACCGCGCGAAAACAGACGATGTGCTTACTGAAAACAATGCCACAGCAAGAAGAATACGGGGACGCTTCATAAAATGAAATTACGGTACGTAAAAGCTGTCAAGACATGAAAATTCTATTAAATTCCCCACCCTTAATAAAGAAAAAAATTAAACAATGAACTATCGATTTCTAATGTTTTTTGGATGTGCAATTCTAATTGCCAATAATTCCAGTACACATGATTCAATCTCACAAGACACCGTCTTGCTAGCCGTAATAGAAAAAGCTGCGGGAAAACTGCCAAAAGAATACCTAAATACCGTTTTTTCAGATACAGCCGTTCGTATTCATTCTGAGATTCCAGAACGTTTTGCAAAGCCCTATGAAAAAAAGTCTTGGGAGGAATATAGAAAACTGTTTGTTACTGAGACGAAAATTAACAACGGTATCCAGTTTCATAACGAAAACAGAGAAACCGTACACGCGGCGGCTAAAGTATTTGGCATTGATGAGTATATCATTATTAGCATTGTTGGAGTGGAAAGCAATTATGGTGCTCATCATAGCGAGTTTTCTGTGTTCAACTCTTTATATACACAAATACAAACAATGCCGAAACGCCAAAAATGGGCGACCAATCAAATGGTAGAATATTTAATCTTTTGCCATAACGACAGTATAAATCCACAAGAAATTGGTGGATCTTATGCTGGAGCTTTTGGCTATGGTCAATTTATACCTAGCAGTTTTGTTGCGTATGCTGTCGATTTTAACAAGGATGGCGTACGAAATCCTGTTGGCTGGGAAGACGTTTTAGGTAGCGTGGCAAATTACTTAAAAAAGAACGGCTACGAAGTTGGATCGAAAAACTTCGACCGAAAATCCAAGAATTGGAAATCAGTATATTCGTACAATCATTCGGATAATTATGTCAACGCTATAATTGAATTGCGAAACGCGATTAAAAAAGGCGTAGAAACAAAATAGGAATTATTGTATAATGAAAAGCCCCATTTAAGGGGCTTTCAATTTAGCGTATACACTTGTTATAGTTGAAGCTTCAACTCCAAGGTTTCTTCACCGCGCATAACAGTAACAGAAACTTCTTGGCCAACTTTTAACTCTGCCAGTCGATACATATAATCATAAACATCTTTGATTTCACCGCCACCGATAGCCACGATGATATCACTTTTTTGCAATCCTGCGATTTCAGCCGGACCGCCTTTTTTGGTGCCATCAATTTCTAAACCTACAGCCGAACTACCATAAGAAGGAATAACACCAAAGGTTACTTTGAAACTGCGTCTTGAAGATTCTTGTTCTTTAGGTCCCGCTTCAACAAAAACAGGCTTTTCGTCGAGCTGATTCAAGTATAAGGCCACATCGTAAACATAGTTTAGAATGTCAACTTCACCCTTGCTGTTGATTTTGTTCCAATCATCGCTGGGTTTATGATAATCTTCATGGGTTCCTGTGAAGAAAAACAAAACGGGCACATCTTCAATGTAAAAACTGGCATGGTCGCTCGGGCCATAGCCTTCGTTGCTGAAATTGATTTCAAGTTTGTGAGAGCGATTAAATTCGTTCAGTATCGTTTCAAAATTCGGAGAGGTTCCTACGCCGCCCACGACAAGTTTTTCATTGTATCGCCCAATCATATCCAAATTAATCATGAGAGCAGCTTTTTCTAAATCAATTAAAGGATTCTTGGTAAAGTATTTTGAACCCAACAATCCTTCTTCTTCGGCGTTATAGCACATGAGCAAAACGCTACGCTTTAGAGCCGACCTATTAGCCGCAAGCCGTTCACCGAGTTCAATAATACCAGCAACTCCCGAAGCGTTATCATCGGCACCATTGTGAACAGCAACCGTATCGGGCTGGAGAGAACCTGACCCAGGGCCGCCATACCCCAAATGGTCAAAGTGAGCACCAAGAACAATATATTCGTCTTTCAAGACTGGGTCGCTCCCAGGGATAACACCAATGACGTTTGGTATATCCACTGAAGTTTTATTTAATTCAATATTTGCAGATACATTTAATGCGATGTCTAAAGATTGAGGTGTCTGTGTACTGTCAATTTTTTCTTGCATAGTTTTGACAGAAAAGTCCACAGATTGTAAAAGGCGATCAGCAACATTGCGTGTTATGTGAAGAGCTGGAATACTTGAACTTGAAAAACGATGGTTGATTTTAAGAGGAATGAGTTCTTCAGGTTCAAATTGATCCTGATAAGGAGATACAAATAAAATACCTGCAGCACCTTTGTCGCGGGCAACCATTATTTTCTTCCGCAGCGCAGCGTGGCGGGAAAATTCAGAGTGAGGGTTTTCGGAATCAGGATCACCGCGAAAAACCAGCACCCATTTTCCTTCAGCATCAATATCAGAGTAATCATCCCATTTCAGGCTATCCTCGTCAATTGAAAAGCCATATCCAACAAAGACAACTTGCGCCTCGACTTCTCCATCAGAGGAAAAGGCAAGTGGTGTAAATTCCTCTACGGGCGCGAAAGAAGTTTTTTCGATATACAAATGATTATCTTTTCCCAAAGAAAGGTCGGTTAGAAAACTAAAGTTTTGATTGTAACCAGAATCCCCAGCAGGTTCGATCCCACCATTTTTAAATTGATCGGAGATATAAGCGATTGCTTGTGATGAACCATCGGTTCCAGGAAAACGACCCTCACAACTGTCATCGGATAAGGTTTTGATATGTCCCATGACTTCATCCTCTGTGACAACTTGCGTGAGATCGCCCGTTTCGGTTGGTATTTGGCTACACGAAAAAAGAAAAACGAAAGAAAGAACGTAAAAGTGTTTCATAATCTCCTCAATTTGAATTTCAAAATTACAATTATTTTAGATGGAAGAAATGGGGGAAATGAAACTGTTTAGGTTGGGTATTTGATCCTTTGAGAGCATTATGGAAGACCTAACAGTGTTCAATCTTTAAAATTCACGAGGAAAGACCAAAACAGACTATAACCCCAAACAATTGTTTCTTCGATAAAAGAGGGATGTACTATCTAATTCAAAGCTATTGGGTTTTAGCCCCTCCAGCTCAAGATGTAAAAACCCCAGATCTTTCATAAACAATTGTGCTTCTTGATATTCGCTTCTTTGAGAGTCATCAAAGATAATAACACCGTCATCGGTTAATTTTTTGATACTCTGCTTAATACAGTTTATACGGTCACGACCATCAATAAGAATTATATGATAATTGGTCTCAGAAGAAAGAATGGATCGACAATATTTTCCATCGATATCCTTCGGCACATGATGAACTACAGCGTTTTTTGGTTGCATTGAATTGATGCGGTCTAGCCATTCTTTATCGTATTCGACGCTTACAATGCCTGACACAAGATTTGCAAAGAAAAGCGTTGAATAACCGCTTCCATATTCAAACAATAGGTGCTTTTTATTTAATCGTTTTTCCAAAAGAGCTATCGTCGGATAGTTTAACCAGGGCAAGGGAGATCCGTCTGGCTTACAGGGATATTTACGGCGATTACTTTCTAGCCAGCCAGTTGTATTTAAATATGATTTTGGATAGCGAATTAAGAAGCGAAAAGTAGACTGCAAAGAAAACAGTGTGGGAAAGATACGGATTAAAATATTTATATACATTTGTTGCACTAAACATCCAATTCGCGGGAGGTCAATTTATAAAGGAGGCTACAGAAATGCGAATTGTTTACATAGTCCCTCAAGCTCATACAGTTGGGGTTGAATTTGACAGAGAGCACTCAAACTTCCTACTTAAGTAATACCATTTTTCCTGATACCCGATCGGAGGGTGTTTCTAGCCTAAAAATATATATTCCTCCCGCGAACGAGCTGGCATTCCATTTTATGTTTTTTAAACCCGGCTGTTGCTTTCCGTCTAAGAGGACTGAGACCTCTCTTCCAGCCAAATCATATATCACCAACTTAACAACCGTTTCTTGCCATAATTCATATTGAATCGTTGTTGTTGGATTAAAGGGATTAGGATAGTTTTGATAAAGATTAATGGTGTTGGGCAATATTGGAGAGCCTGAAGAAGGCAAAGCTTCAACCATGCTTGTGGCAACATCACCATCAGTTAAAACCACAAGTTGATTATCTTCAATAGAGACCCAAGACATATAGCTTGCAATGCCCTCAGTTGGCGGAACCGTCATGACAGCTTTATGATGAAGAAGAATATCAGCATATGGTGCTTCTAGGGCAGTCGCGCCATCAGTGTAATTAAGATTATTTGCCGCACCATAAAGATATAGGCTGGAGCCGTCGGAAAATATAATGGTTTTTTCGCTGCAACCGGGGATATAGGTGTTTAAAGTGGAAAGCGCCTGCGTTAGCCCGGCCACAACATTGTATTCAAGCTCTTCAATGTTTTTCATAATCCACAGAAAATACAATTCAGAATCAACGACGAATTCCCAACCCTCTCCGGACCAATGACCGTTTCCATATGTATTGGGGGCGTGATTACTGATCCATAGAGAGTCAGTATTGTCCTCGGTTAACAAAGACAACAAGACATCCTTTGATAGTGTGCCATTATGGACAAGTGAATACGTTGTTCCGTTGTGGCCATACAAAAAGGGATGCGGATCAGGTATTCCAAGGGCGCCAGAGGTGCCAACACGCAAATGTCCCACAGCCAAATTCACATTATTTGCAGGAAGCATCATCGTTGAGACTGTACTATCGAACAAAGAAAAGCTCTCGCTTGTTGGAACAGCAGAACGAACAAGTTGGCCATCCGGACTCAAGTATGATTCCTCATAAAACATAAGCGCCCAACCATCAGGGAAGGACTGACCTTGCGTCCGGTATTCTGTGAGCTGAGCGAATACTAATCCATTGGATTCTGAAGATTCACAATGAAGTGTATATCCCTCATTGGCAATCGCAGCCCACAAATTACACGCAATCACGGGTTGGTTTAATATTGTGACCACCAAGACAAAACAAAGCAGAGGGGCTCTCTTGGAAAGGTTGTGCTTCGAATTTAGCATCGTCGAATGTAAATGAATATAAAGGCAAAAGGAAACAGGAATATGTATATATCACGGTTCTTGTTGTAAGAAGTCAGAGTCCATAATTTTGATATCACTATTTAAAGGATTTCTGTATGAGCGTACTGACAATTTATCATAATCCCCGTTGCAGCAAAAGCCGCCAAACATTGACAATAATTGAAGAGTCAGGCGTAGAACCTATTGTGGTTAATTATTTGGAAACACCGCCAGATGAAGCTACTTTGCGTATGTTGGCTGGTCGTCTTCAAAAACGTCCGAAGGATTTTATTCGACGCGGCGAACAGGATTTTAAAGACTTGGGTCTCAAGGACAAGCTAGAAGACGACAACGCAATTTTTGCCGCAATGGCATCCCACCCAAAGTTAATTGAACGTCCAATTGTAGTAAAAGGTGATACTGCCGTTCTTGGTCGCCCTCCTGAAAATGTTAAAACCTTGTTGTAGCCCATGAGTGAAAAAAAACCAATTCGCATCTACGTCACTGGAGGAACCTTTGACAAAGAGTATGACGAAATAAACGGAATACTCTATTTCAAAGATTCTCACATGAATGAAATTCTTGAGCTGGGTCGGTCCCGCATTGATGTTGAAACACGTACGCTTATGATGATCGACAGTTTAGAAATGACGGATCAGGATCGCCAACTAATCTTGAATCATTGTCGCGATACAAATTCAAACCAGATTGTAATAACCCATGGTACAGATACGATGGTGGAAACGGCTAAAATCATAGCAAAAGAAAAACTTGATAAAACCATAATACTCACCGGCGCGATGATACCTTATAAATTTGGCACCTCAGATGGTTTATTTAATTTGGGCAGCGCCCTGGCTTTTGCTCAAGCCCTACCTTTCGGCGTGTACATTGCAATGAATGGTCGATATTTCGAATATGATAAGGTGAGAAAAAACAAGAAAACGGGAATTTTCGAAGAAACCTAAATTCTTGCTCTAATTCGGGAGCTGAAAGGCAAATATATTTCCCTCTGGTGTGTTTGGCTCAACCCAAACAGTACCACCATGAGCCTCGGCAATTTTCCTTACAATAGTCAACCCCAGCCCAGAGCCCCTGTTTTTTGAAAGCTGAATGCCGCGTTCAAATATTCGTTCACGGTCAACCTCTGGAATTGTAGTTCCAAAATCCTTAACCTGAAAAGTAATGTCGGAAGAACCAATCTTGTGGCCAACAATAATACGTTTTCCACTTGCGGCATATTTTAGCGCATTACCAATGTAGTTTTGAAAAACTTCGCTAATTATAGGATTTGCGTTTACAATGAGATTTTCCGGAATATTGTTTTTTATCTCAATTTTTCTATAAACCAAAGAAAGAGTTTGAACAATTGAAGCAACCTCTTTTCCTATAAAGATTGATTGAATCGGAATTTTTTGATCGCGTGTAACTTGAGCAAGCGAGGTTGCATTTTGTACTGTTTTGATGAGATTTTTAGTACTGGAAAGAATCAACGCTGGTTCTTCATTTTCCGGGTATTTTTCCATAAGAATCTCTGCAAAACCATGTATAACACTGGCCGGGCTTTGTATATCGTGAGCAATAATATCTAGCAACAAATCCTTCATATTGTTAGCGCGCGATAAACGATCAGATAATTCTCGAAATTGTCTTAGGCTTGCTGCTTCTGCAACAAGAAGCGCTTCTTGTGATTGTTTTTTGTAATATAAAGCACTTAGTACAACAAAGGCCAAAGCAAAGACCAAAGAGAAACTGGCATCGACAATTGCATTTTCGTTTATTAGACCTTGTATTTCATTATAGGGCGCACAAAGGCAAAGAAGCCAATTATTGTTGAACATGGACAAAGAATTCGTTGAGCGATTTACAATGTCACCATCTGTATAGTAGTGTACACGGTGAGAGACTGAAGTTTTGTTTAAGTCTGCTTTTAAGGGCATAAATTCTTGTTTACTATGGCAATCTAGACAGGTCGTTTCAAGGGAAAAAATATTACCAGTTTTCATTAGTTCTGCGTCCTCACATTCCCCATTATAAAGGCTTAGAATTTCTCCATCAGAGTTGGCAAGAAAAAACGAATCCCGACTCTTTTCCAAAAAAGAAATATGTGATTCCGCGTAGCGTGAGATTTTTAATGTGCCCACCATATAATAGGTTGTATCATCTATTTCAAATGAAACAATTAAAAATGAAGTGGATTTTGTATCACCGACAAAAAAGCGAGGGGAAAAATGAGGAAACTCTGCTATCTCAACAGAATTTAAATAAGCGGTTATCGTACTTTTATCAACCGTTTCCATGCTTGAATCCGCAGGTGTTTCTAAAAGAAACAGGTCGGGCGCTCTAAAAGCGGAAATGGAATAGAAATTATCACGATTTCTTGAGTAAAGATCAACGGCAAAGGGAAATCCTTTTTCAATGCTCTTTTCCCGCTGAAGGTCAAAGACTATTGATCGAAGCGCTTGATAAGATTCGTCGAGAAAATCATGAAAATTATCGCGCACAGCATTATTAAGACTAGCTTGACGTTGTTGAAAGGCATCTACAAGATTGCTTTTATATTGCGAGTGGGCATAAAAGCCCCTATAAACTATTAATCCTAATAGAGTCACGCCAAAAAAGAAAATCCAATATTTTCTAATTAGACGAGGAATTATAATTATAAGTCTTTCTCATTATGTCCTCCCAAGACAAAATGTTATTACTTACTAGAAGCGAATACTGTTCAAATATGCGTCATAAAGAACAGAGAGAGAAATACCGTGTTAAACGCGGAAAATTTATAGGCAATATTTTCGAAAGACTAGAGCTTATTTAGTGTAAACCAAAACAAAGATATTGTAATCTTAAACGTGAAGACGAACAGCAAATATATTTCCAGTTGGTTCATTTTGGGTAGCCCAAACTGAGCCACCGTGCGATTCTGCAATTCTTTTAACAATGGCCAAACCAAGTCCGCGACCCTTCGTGTCGCCCAATTGCAAATTTCTGATAAAAATAGACTCTCGCTTATCTTCGGCAATTGTTGTACCCAAATCTTTAACGAAGATATCGATAAAATTGTTACTCAACTCACAATCAACGACAATTTCCTTCCCATGGGCAGCATATTTTATTGCATTGCTGATATAATTTTTAAAGACTTCTTCAATTATGGGGTTGGCGTGGATGATTTGATCCTCTGGAACATTGTTAGACGCCAGGATATCGTTATGTGTCAAAGCGGACTTGAAGCCAAATAAAATATCCTTAATCAAATCGTGAAGATATAAATCTTCCTTTTTGATTTCTTCATCCATGGAGACCTTGGAAAGGGTGGTAGCATTAGAGATAACTTTTAATAAGTTGTCACTACTTCCTTTGATCATATGTACCAGTTCATTGTCAGGATCATCTTTTGTCAACATATCAGCCACACCATGAATTACACCTGCTGGATTTTTCAAATCGTGGGTGATAATATCAAGCAGCAAATCTTTCATACCGTTTGACTGTGTAAGCTCGAAGGAAAGTTTGCGATGTTTTTGTTCTGAGGCCCGAAGAGCGTCGGCATTTCTTCGTTTAACAATTGCATCTGCAATTTGAGCGGAAACATACTCTAAAAGCGCCAAATCATCTTCTGAATACAATTTGGGATCATCATAGCTTTGCACTGTTACAACACCAATCGCCTCTTCATTTACACAAAGCGGTACGCTAACAAATTGTTCTGAAGGAGTTCCAACTAGATCAATTATATTCTCTTCGCTCATTGTGTATATATCATCTTTGTTGAGAAACACAGATTGTACTTCGCGCAAAACGAATTCTGTTAAACCACGCCCCAAAGGCTTGGTTTCTGGTGCCTGATCAGCCTCATCCACATAATATGGAAAGGACAAGAGTTCAGAGTCTTTGTCATAAAATGCAATATAAAAGTTTGATGTAGAAATTACTTTTCCGAGCAATTCATGAATGGTTTTAAAAAGAGCATCAAGGCTATCGCTTGTTCCATAGGCGTTGGCGATTTCATATAAAACCTTGTGCATAACTTCAGATTTTTTTTGTTTGGTTACGTCCCGTAATATTCCTGTTAAATGCCACTTTCCCCCGATTTGAATGCGGGAAACATGCAGCTCTGCCGGAAACTCTGAACCGTTCTTGCGGACACTAAATAAATGTATTGATCGCCGAATGTCTGTATTGCTTTTTGTGTCAAAATAAGTTTTAAGGTAGGCTATAGCTTGATCGTGAAACCGCTCAGGGATGAGTAAATCAACCATGTCCTTTCCAACCGCTTCTTGTTCAGAATAACCATATATTTCTGTGGCAGCATTATTCCAAAAAGCAATTATTGAATGCTCATTAACACCGACGATTGCGTCTGCCGCCGATTCAGTAACATTCCTGAAGCGCTCTTCACTTTCTTCTAGCGACGACACGGCTTCATTGATGTTCTTCACCATAATATCAAAAGCTCTAGCCAGGTCTCCCACTTCATCTGGAGATTTAATGTCCAGCCGGATGTCTGTATTTCCATTCGCCATCTCCGTTGCAGCATTTCGTAGAGCATTGATTGGTTTTGTAATTAAGTGACCAAATACCCAGGAGAATAAAATACCCAGAGCAAGAATGGTCAAACCAATATAAAGACCTGTATTTGTGTTTTTAGATACACGGTCAAACATGGGAGTTAGCGAATAACCAATGAGCAATCGACCATAATCATTTCCCTGGAAAAGAATCGGCATAGATCCATGTAAGACGCTGTTTTCCTGATATACATCACTTCGGGCTAACAATATTTCTCTATTTAGGAGAGTTTTTTTTGGATTAAACTCAGCAAACATCTCGCCATCAGAGTCATAAAGTAAAACATAGATTATTGTTGAGTCTTGCTGCATCCAATCAAAGGTTTCCTGAATGGCAGAATAGGAATCCAACCCCAGCGCAACCCCGGTGCTTAACGCGATCAATTCGGACGTGCTTTGTAGGCGCTCTACAAAGGTGTCGCTAAGCTGTCGTTTTTGTTGAGCCGGATAATAAAAAAAAGCAAAGAGAATTGTCAGAAGAACGGCCAACGTCGTAGTAAGTATAAATTTTAAACGGATGGATAATCGGAAAAACAGCATATTATTTCTTTAGTAGGGGGTATGTTTCTTGCTCATAGGAATTACTATTAATTGTCACCGTTTTAACCCGATCGTCTAAGTCGGAAGAGGAAATAAAGGCTATTGCCCCGGGTGTGTTAGCAACAAATTCCAAAACTTCCCCGGCTGTCGCTTTTTCTGTGGGAGGGATTGCACTTCGACCTGAAAAAACAAGGCTGATCCAATATTTCTTAATTTTGATGCGGGATTTATTGTATAGCAATTGATAAAAATCTTCAGCAAGTGGTTGGGTTTCAATAAGTATAATCGGAAGACCATTTTCAAATAAAAATAGATCACCATGGTAGAGTTGCTTTAATTCCTCTATGGTGAAATTTTCCACATCATTTGATTTGTTGACAACAATCGCAATTTGAGCATTTAACAAACATCCAAGAATAAAAGAAGAGACCAGAAGGGTTCGCATTTTTTTCATAAACAGTCCCACTTAAAACGCAACCGCGATTGAAGAAACAAAAGACTGGTATGCTTTATTAGTATCATCGTCATGGATAATATGGTCTGCTTCACGGCGAAACTGAACCTCTGATTTAAAATATATCCGGGGCGTAATAGACACATTTATTCCAATAGTGGTTGTTTTATCATGTTGAACTTGTCCATCTATATCCGGATCATATTGGTCAATCCGAATGAAAGGCGTCCAACGATCTTTTATTGTATAACTTGTTTGAAAATAATATCCGTATCCAGTTAAATAATCATCGATTGGTTGAATGGTTGTTGTGTCTATATTTTGCCCACTATTATACACACTCTCAGCTTTAAAAGTAAAATTTGATACTGTGAACTCAAGATCTGTTCCAAGTGAAGTTTGAATAGTGTTGTGTGAATTTCCATCGGCATCGGAATAATAGGAAAAGCCGAAATTTATATCATCAATTGGTGGTCGAACGATGATCCGGCCTCCAAGACCTTTATTGGGATTCGTATCCTTTTCAGAGGGTTTTGAACCCCGACCATTTGTAATGTAGAAAAAATATTCAGCACCCCAATCGCCAAGAGGGATCAACCCCGCGACCTGTATGCCCGTTAACCATTTTGCAAACAAACGGTCTTTATGCCCGACAGAGTTCAGATGATTCCCATATACAGAGTTTGGCAGGAACGTAGATAAAAAGGTGGGAGTGGCATCATAGGTTAAACCATATTTGCCAAAGGGCACCAATATTTTCCCCATTTGGAAGCGCAGAGCGTTTGATTTTTTATACTCAAGCCATCCTTGAGCTAAATATATTTTTCCCGATCCGGCTCCATCCGCCTCGATGCTGATACCATGTTCCCATTCCATTTCAGTAAACAATCTGAAGTTTTGATCAAGGGAAAAAATATTAATGATATTCAAGTGGTGTTGATCGAATGTCCATATTTTTCCAGCGCGATCTTTATTGTTCACCTCAAACTCAAGATCAAAATAACCATAAGTCCTAAACGGTATAGCAGAAAGAAAGGATAAAACGAAGACAGTGGTTAACACCAACATCTTTATTCGCGAAAAAGGATTTAATGTGATTTTCATAATGACCCCGTGGCTTGCAAAAAGCTATCCGAAATATAGATATAATTCTCAAAAAAGGGGCTATAAATGCCATAATCAATTTTGCATAGGTTGATATACAGTATTTTTTTTGGTAATATGATATGGAATTAAATTCATCATTGGGGAGGTTGAATATGAAGGTGCTATTTTTTTTATGTGCGGCACTGCTTTATCATTCGCTATGTTATACGCAAAATCTTTCCACCGATCAGATTTATAAAAAAGCCTGGGAGACTGCCATGGCTGACAGTGTCATCAGCGTCGAAGAACACGCGCTTCTAAATACTCTATTCGAAGCGCTTTCCCTTTCAGAAGACAGTACAACAGTCGTCGTAAAAACATACCCGACCGCGACAGAAGACGTCCTGGATCAATCCGGGCGCTGGCCTCTGGTATTACAGAACATGGTCATTGGTAGCGGTTTGTACGGTTGGGCTATCCCGTATGTTTTTGACGCAGAAGATTTTCGATGGTATGCAGGAACGGAAATGTTATCCCTGGGCGGGGCTTTTTACCTAACCTATAAGTACACAAAAGAAATGGAAATCTCTCACGCCAAAGCACAGATGATGCGTTATGGTGGATTGGTTGGATTACGGTATGGTACGGGTATCAACACCATTTTTGATTTATACAACGACGAGGACACTTATGACGATGAAATCGATTCACACATTGAGCCAAAGCAGAGAAAAGCCTGGGCATGGATTCTGATGGCTTCTGTTCCTGCTGGGATTTATGGTGGAGATTACTTGTTTAACAAACTTCAGCCCACGAATGGTCAAGCATGGGTGTTGACGCAATGGACAGCCATTGGAGGAGCAAGCACTAGAGCCATCACCAACTTTTTTGATCCAGACCCTTATTATAATACCGATGAAGATAATGCAGAATATGATGAAGTAAAGGAAAGACAGAAAGATAAGGAATATGAAACTTGGAATCGACGTCACACATCCATAGAATTATTAATTGGTTATCCCCTGGGGTTCTATTTTGGTAAAAAGTTGACCATGGACAAAAATTATAGTTTTGGTGATGCCCTTATGCTGTATCAGGGATATAGTTATGGTTACTTTAATACCATGATGCTACAGGGCATTCTTTATGACAAATTTGATGAAAAACGATGGGGGCTTATAAATACAATTGGCGCAGTAGGAAGCCTGTTTGCTTATGACAGATGGATTGAAGGACAAGATTTTTCAGCCGGCCAATCCATATTAATGGCACTTGGTTCTGTTTCGGGAACGGCGTTTGGGTTTGGTGCAGCCATTATTCTGGATATTAATGAAAAAGAACCAATGTTAAGCATGGCCTTAGTGGGTTATGGCGTGGGTACATATTTCACGAGAAAAATAATTAATTCTGACCCGGATGGGTCATTAGCGAACAACGACGGAATGAACATTTCTTTTTCGCCAACCGTTATTCCCGTACACAAAAAAAATAATACCACCCTGGTGCCAGGCATTATTTTTCACGCGGACTTTTGATCCCCGGTTTGTATTGCTTCACATATCATAGAATTTGTGATTTCGCTAATAATGCTTAAGTTATATATTATACACCCAGCCAAAAGGATAAAAGCGATATGTCACAAAAACTTTACCTCATTCTGTTGTATGTACTTACAATATCATGTACTCAGTCGGTACATATGAGCCCAAAAATCATTACACCCACTTTGATTCAGACCGCCACCCTCATAAGGGAGAAAGCTTTGGCAGATACATCCGCCTTCGAGCGATTAGCGGAATTATGTGATACCTTTGGGCATCGTCTGAGCGGATCGCAAAGCCTTGAAGATGCTATTGATTGGATTTTGACGGAAATGGAAGCCGATGGCTTCGATAATGTCCACGGTGAACCTGTGATGGTACCGCATTGGGTTCGCGGTAATGAGGAATTACATCTATTGGAACCATGGTCAGAGAATCTTGCCATTTTAGGTTTGGGTGGAAGCATTGGCACGCCCGAAGAAGGAATCACCGCCGAAGTCATGGCGGTTTCAGATTTTGAAGAATTGGCTCGCCGCAAAGATGAAGTTTTGGGAAAGATTGTGGTCTACAATGCCCCCTTTACCTCCTATGGGCAAACAGTAGCATATCGATATCGTGGCGCCATTGATGCCGCTAAATATGGTGCAGTAGCCAGTCTCATTCGATCGGTGACGCCAAAATCATTGAACACGCCGCATACGGGCGGAATGGCGTATGCTGATACTGTGAAAAAAATCCCCCATGCTGCAATAACGGTAGAAGCGGCGGAAATGCTTCATCGCATGACGAAACGAGGACAAACGCCCAAGCTCCATTTAAAAATGGAAGGACAGACATTACCAGACGCAGAATCACGAAATATTGTGCTGGAAATTCGGGGAAGCGAAAAACCCGAAGAAATTATTGTAATGGGTGGACATATTGACTCCTGGGATGTGGGTCAGGGCGCCATGGATGACGCCAGCGGCTGTGTTGCTTCCTGGGAAGCGTTACGATTGATAAAAGCGTTGGGATTAAAACCAAAACGTACTATTCGCGTTGTTTTCTGGACAAACGAAGAAAATGGATTGCGCGGTGGAAAAGCTTATGCAGAAGACCATAAAGATGAAAATCACATTTTAGCCATTGAAACAGATGGTGGCGTATTTGCTCCCGAAGGGTTTGGTTTTACAGGTCCGGACGACATGAGAGAGAAGCTAAAGCAAATCGCTTCTTTATTGGAACCACTTGGTGCAGGACAAATCTTTGATAGTGGTGGAGGAGCCGATATTTCACCATTAACAAATGCAGGAGTACCCGGTATGGGTTTACGTGTCGACGATTTAACCTATTTTTGGTATCATCACACCGCTGCGGATATGATGACCATGCTTGATCGTGATGAATTTAATAAATGCGTAGCAGCTCTGGCAATTATGGCTTATTCCGTATCTGAAATGGAATAATTCAGTTATTTTCCCAAAGGTTAAATATGACACCATTGGGATCTTTTAATTCAGTGGATTCCATTAAAAACAATCTCCCAGCCCCAGGCAAACAGATCAATCCTATCGGGCCATTCGTTTGAGGAAAGATCCACCGCATCGGTTAATCGACCTAAACAAATATTATTAAAGGATTAAAATAGTCTTTCTGGTCCGGTTGCATTTAGAATGAACTGAATATAAAAAGTGATTACCCGTTCATAATCAAGCCGCGTAATATGCTCATCGACTCCGTGCATTCCATCCAATTGTTCTGGTGTAAACTGAATCGGGAGGAATCGGTATATTTGATCCGTCATGTCTTTATAATGCTTTGTATCTGTACCGCCTACAGTGAGATAAGGAGTAACTAAAACTTCGGGAAAAGTCTGGCGAATGCTTTTTGCAATTGCGTTATATTGAGATGTCTTATAATTGCTGACATCAGAAGCCTCTTGAGGAAAATCTCCAATGGGTTGCACCGTGATGTTTGGATTATCAATAACGGCCTTAACATGATCAATCACATCATCAATGCTATCGCCGGGTTTCAGGCGAAAATTCACGACAGCAATAGCAACTTGTGGGAGCTGATTGTCTTTTACACCAGCATGGAAAATAGTCGGTGCGGTCGTCGTGCGAATTAATGCATTTGATTTCGAAGAAGCAGCCAGTTGTCCCTCAATAATTCCACCAAAAGCCCAGAGATTGGAAAACAGAAAATTGAAGGGAAATGCTGTTTCGGGTGCCAATGTTACCAACATTTCTTTAATGGGACCTTCCAGAGTAGCTGGCATGGGGTTGTCGCTTAGTTCTGCGATGGCTTTACTCAAGACTGTGATAGCTGTTTCTTTGGGAGGCATACTCGAATGTCCGCCAACGCCCTCAACGGACAATTCCAAGCTGAGGTAACCTTTTTCTGCTATACCGATTAGCGCAACAGGAACACTCACACCAGGGACGCCTTCTTCGACGATAGCGCCACCCTCATCAAGGATCATCGCAGGTGTTATATTTTGTTTTCTTAATGCTTCCGCCAAATAATGTGCGCCACTTTTCCCACCAATTTCCTCATCATGTCCAAAGGCTAAAATGATGGTTCGTTCAGGTTGAAAATTTTGACTGAGCAATAATTCAACCGATTCGAATATTCCTAAAACACTGGATTTATCGTCTACTGTACCGCGTCCCCACAAAATATCGTCTTTTACCTTTCCTGCAAAAGGTTCGATGTTCCAGCGACTGGTGGATGACGTGTCGGCGGGAACTACATCGGTGTGTGATAATAAAACAACGGGATTTAAACTGAGATTGGTCCCTTTCCACGTATACAACAAACTGTGCGTGTTAATAAATTGTCTATCAAGTGCGCTGTGTGTGAGGGGAAACGATTCTTCAAAATAGGCGTTGATCTGATCAAACGCGGCACTCTCTGTCGTGGCAGTATCGGAATAAGAAACAGTTTTAATTTGAATAGCTTCACTTAAGCGCTGAACCGCCAAACTCATATCAACATCAGGCGATTTGACTAACTCAACATCAATTTGATGCGATTTCCCGGCACAGCCATAGAAAGCAATGAGTGAAACAATTGTGAGTATAAACGTTTTCATCTTTTATCCCTTTATTATATTTACTTCTGGCAGTATTTCTACGCCAAATTTATCGAGCACAGACGATTGGATATTTTTAGATAGATTATAAATGTCTCTTCCTGCGGCACCGCCATAATTAACCAAAATAAGCGCATGTTTTTCATACACACCACAGTTACCTATGCGCTTACCTTTCCAGCCACATTGATCTATAAGCCAAGCTGCTGAAATTTTTACTTTACCATCCTCTGCTGGATAAAAAGGAAGCTTTGGATACTTTTTTCTCAACTCTTCAGAAAACAGTTTTTCAAGAATTGGATTTTTAAAAAAACTACCAGCATTACCAATTTTGTTTGGATCCGGAAGTTTGCTTTGTCGAATTGTCACTACAGAATCACGAACATCGGCTAAAGTCGGATTCATTATTCCTTTTTCAGCTAAAACAGTTTCAATCGCACCGTAGGATGTGTTTAGGCTGTGGTGTTTAGATAGTCGAATATTAATCGATGTAATAAGGTGTTTATTGTTAGACTTAAAGATGCTTGAACGGTATCCAAATCGACTTTGTTTTTTATCAAAATTTTCCAATTTTCCAGCGGATAAATCCCAGGCTTCAAGCGAAGTAAAAACATCAGACAACTCAGCACCATACGCTCCAATATTTTGGACGGGCGCAGCACCAACGGTTCCGGGGATGAGGGCAAGATTTTCAATTCCATACCAATTCTGATCCACACAATAATTCACCAGATCATTCCAAATGACTCCGGCGCCAACCCTTAGTACAACGTCATCCTTGGAGTCTTCGACAACAGTAATTCCGGGAATTTTTATATGTAAAAGACTTCCATCAAAATCATCAACGAATAACACATTGCTACCGCAACCCAGCACAAAAAAGTCAACAATGTTATGGTTAGTGCGATCCAACAACTCAGGGACATCCGCGACGCTTTCTATAATAATTAATTGCTTTGCTGTACCAGCAACGCCAAACGTATTATATGTATTCAGTTGAGTTTGTTCGTAAATAATCATAGCAAGAAGGGGGAATTTCTGTTATAACTGAAGAGTAATGCAATGACAGACTGCGAAATTTGCTTTTGCAGTATAAAACGGCCGATTTATGTGTAAATTGGAATTACCTTTTTGATTAATAGGCCTCCCAGAGAGCCAGGAGCAATATATGAAAAACAATTATATAATAACCTTTTTGTCTTTGACTTTGTTTATTTCCTGCGATCCCATCGTCAATGAATTTCCAGATAGCGAAGAGGCTATTTTCTATACCGCTGATAATATTAATTCCGTTCCAGCCGTTGATACGATAACTGTTATGACGTGGAATATCCGATTTGGCGCGGCGCGCTCACATTGGTTTGGCGATGCTTGTGGAGACAGGGTAATTCTACCAGAAAGTGAAGTAACTGCAAATTTATTAGCCGTTGCTGACTATCTGGCTTCCGTTGATCCCGACATCTTATTTTTACAAGAAATAGATGTTGAAAGCAAGCGCACGGGATATGTGGATCAAGTACAATGGCTCTTGGACAATACCAACTTCAACTATGGCGCTTATGCTTCGGCGTGGCAATCTCAATTTATTCCCAGTGATGGTTTAGGGCGCATGAACATGGGCAATGCAGTCTTAAGCAAATGGGAGATAACCGACGCAACACGCCATCAACTTTCATTGCGCGGTGATCAGGATGCCCTGACACAATTGTTCTATTTACGAAGGAACATTCTGGAAACAAAAATTGATATGGATGGCACGACTTTTTATGCTGTAAATACACATGCTACAGCATTCGCCACGGATGACACCAAGCAAAAACATATTCAAGAATTCAAAGATGTCTTGGATCGAATTGAAGGAGAAGGCGTTTCCTTTATTGCCGGTGGCGATTTGAATTCACTACCCGTTGGATCAGATTCTATAGACTATTGCTTGGAAGACATATGTTCCGACGAAACCTTTCATCCGGAAGGATACGATCTAAACGTGTTCGATACTGGAGATAATCCATCGCATAAAGAAGGGAGCTGGTTTGCCGGCGACGACTTTGAGGTCTTGAGAATATTATATGAAACGTATTCCCCTGCGGTGGACACAGTTCTGTATCAAGCAAACGAAGCGCAATATTTTACGCATACACCTGAGTATGACAATCTGGATGGATTTAATCGTAAACTGGACTATTTGTGGACAAACGAAAATTGGGTTACAGGTTCCGATATAACACATTGGGATGCGGCAGCACTTAGTGATCACTTGCCTGTTTCAGCGCGCTGGGAGGTGGGACAATGAAAAAACTATTAATTCTCGGATTTCTATTTTCTCTTGTCTCAGCACAACATTTATCTCAAAACTGGTCTGAAGGAACAGCCTACGTTTTGCCTCAAGGACGATGGGAAGTTGGCTTGTTCCAGCCTCTAAAATTTGGATATTCTCCAAGCACGGAGATCACTGTTCATCCGCTGGTAATGTTTATCATGCCCAACGCATCAATAAAACATGTGTGGAGGCGACAATCCAATGCAACGTGGTCTTCTGTCCATTCTGCATATTATCCAACGCCGTTACTAAATATGGTGGCAAAAGAAGGTACAGGTGGTTTGGTCTCTCCTGAATTTGAATTTCCTGCAGCCATTTTACTATATAACGAGGTACGGGTTTCCAGGCCAATTAATGATAAAGTGTTAATGACGGGAAAAACGGGCCTTGGTCTTGGAAAAGCTTTTGGCGATCTGGATGAGCGAACAACTATTGATTTTCCTTTGATATATCAACGATTATCGCCGCTGTATAATGGAGCATACCTTAGAATTGGGGCTGATTTTGTAATCAGTATTGCCAAAAAATGGGAACTTCATTTAGACGATGATCTTTTCCTCATGGCAAACAAGGATGCTACGATTGGATTTGAGCATAAAGGATTATTGGTCTGGAAGAAATCAGATCGATTCAGAGCAACAGTTGGTTATAAAGTTGTTTTTGGTCAATATCCTTTTGGAAACCAATGGAATCTTATGCCGCCTTTTATTCCGCTATTGCCGATTTGGGTCCCCTTGTTTGATTTTCAGTGGGGATGGTAAGGACGATCAAAGGTATAAGCTTTAAGGTTTAATTAAAGAAGCATCGCAAAACTAAAGATTTAATTTGTTTTCCTGCCTTCACGCCGCAGACAAACTTGCACGTAATACCGAACTAGCGGAGAAGCCCAAACTATAGTATTGATTTATAAAAAAACTTGTCCTTAAGTTCCGACCGACCAGTCAGTCAACAAACAATAAAGATAGGTTATGCCAAAGAAACATCAAATTATAGAAGCTGCAATTCGGGTTTTTGCCCGCGATGGATTGGAAAAAGGAAAAATAGCTGATATCGCAAAAGAGGCAGGTATTGGCAAAGGAACGGTTTATGAATATTTTTCCAGCAAAGCGGATGTCTTCAAAGCAATTGAAGAACATGTCACAACTGGGATGATTGATGTAGTGGAAGAAGTACTGAAGAAACCCGTTTCAGCAGAAGAAAAACTCCGCTTAATCTTTTCCATCAGCGTTGAACATATTAATCATATGGGTGACGAACTTCTTATTGTAACAGAATTATTGGTTCATGGCGCAAGAGGACACATGTTTGACGAGGGGGCCAATACAATGGTAGACATGTATTCAACCTACCGAGAGCTGGTGGAGACTATATTGATTGAAGGGTTAAAGAATGGGGAATTTCGCGAGCTTAATCCACCGGGCATTGCCACATTATTCCTGGCGTTTATTGATGGTATTATTTGGCAATATGTTTTTATCAAGGACACATCAAACTTTAAGCTTCTGTTAGACGAAGCTCTGGAATCCTTTTTGAAGGGAATCAAATTATGAGATACAATCTAAGTCGTTTATTCTTTATGCTTTTTTCCATAACATTAGCTCAACAGCCATCTGGCGACGACATTATTGATAAAATGGTTGATATAATGTCACCTGAAAATAGCCAGGGCATTATGGAACAAATTGTTACATCCAGTAATGGTCAATCACGGACATATCTATTAGAGATGTATAGTGGGAATAAAAACGAAAAAGCGCTTATGCGCTATTTGAAACCCACCAGCGTAAAAGGTCAAACCTTTTTGATGCTGAACAATGGTGACGATATCTGGACCTACTTTCCACGAACTCGCCGAGTAAGAAAACTGACATCCAATGCAAAATTGCAGGGAAGTGATTTCACCTTTGACGATATGTCATCGGATGAAACATGGAAGGAAGACTATTCTGTTGAAAACTTGGGACTTGAAAGCCTGAATAACGTGGAATGCTGGAAATTGGAAGGGAGCAAAACGGAGAAGAATACATCGGACTATCCCAAGGTTCTTTTATATGTTCGCGCTTCAGACTATTATCCTATACAAATTGATTATGCTGACCCCAAGGACCGTATCGAGAAATCGCTTTATCTGGAAGATATACAAATAGTAGACGGGTATCCAACAGCAATGAGAATTCGAATGAAAAATCATCTGGAGAATTCAGAAACGATAATGGAAACAAAAGAGATATCCTATTCATGGGAGCCACCAGAGGGGTTTTTCTCAGAAAGGAATCTTAAAAAATGATAAAGTGGATACTGGTTTTTCTCCCTGTATTTGCATTTGCTCAAGTTGAATTTCTGGGATATATAGAAACTGAATATGATCGGATGAACTTTGATAATCAGGCGTATAATTTTGGATATACTAAGCTGCGATTGGATTTTGAGTCAGGCCGAAACGATGTTTTAATAGCAGGCAATATCAACATTCAGAAGTATTTCGGAAAAACCACATGGAATATGCTGGATTTTCTACCGAATGAAATGTGGGAATCTGCTTTTAATCCTCCCGGCACCCCAGATTCATCGCTGATATCAGATTACCCATTAGCAATATCGGACACTCTTTATCTTGACAATCTTTACGCACGTTTATCTTTCTCAAAAGCTGACATAACCGTTGGTCAGCAACCCCTAAGCCTTGGCTCCGGATACGCCTGGAACCCTTTGGACATTTTTAATAGCAAGGACATCATGGATCCAACCTATGATCAGCCGGGCGTTATGGCGTTTCGCATTGAAATTCCTTTTGGAGACAGAAATACATTTGATGCGATTCTAGCTCCGGCGGAATCCTGGGAATTGGCGAAAAAAATGGTCGGATTAAAGTCTGGCGTTGGTCGATTTGATATTTCCATGCACTGGGCGCAGGCGAATCGACTAATTCCATATTGGAGAATAGTAGATTATCCAGACACCAATACACACTATAAAACAATGGACTATTTAGGTATAACCACGGTCGGTCAAATTGGAGATGTTGGACTCTGGTTTGAGGGCGTTCAGACCATGGGGAAATGGGAACACAATGAGTTCGTCTTTGGATCGGATTATACATTTTCTACTGGCACATTTTTTATGGTCGAATACCTGTATAATACTCTGGGTGCAGAAAAAAATAGCACTCAATTCGTCAATTATATGAATTACCTAATGGGAGAAACCCATAGTCTTAACCAGAATTATTCATTTTTCATGATACGTCATTCCATGACCGATTTTATTTCTTTGGGATTATTTGGGATTGCTAATCTGGATGATAAAAGTATCATTCTTAATCCAACTGTGGATTGGGACATTAAAGAAGACGTATTGCTTAGTCTTTATTATAGTCAATCAATCGGCGAAAAGGATACGGAATTTGGATTGCAGGACAGCGCAATACGACTACGCATAAGGGCTCATTTTTAAAATGCCATCTTTGCCAAAAAGACTGGCAATCCTGGGTGGCACAGGAAATACGGGAATTAAAATTGCCGATTTATTGCTACAATACACCAAGACGCAGATTGTCTTGGGTGCTCGCAATAAGCAGAAATTAGAAAAAGTTACTCGAGAACTTTCAGAGCGACATGAAACAAATCGTATCTCCTTTGCCTGTGTCGACATTCTTGATTCCAAAAGTTTACATGCCTTTCTCAAGGATGCGGACATGGTAATTGTAGCATCTGCAACAGCGGACTTTGCAGACAGGGTTGTTCAATGCGCAATAAAAACAAATACCGACTATCTTGATATTCACTACTCAAGTCATAAGCTTGAATTACTTAAGAACATGAAGAAAGAGATTGATGAATCTGACAGCCTGATCATAACTGAAGCAGGTTTTCATCCAGGTCTACCTTCAGCGCTTATTCGGTATGCAGATAAGAAAATAGAAGATTTATCATCAGCCATTATCGGCGGTGTATTAAATGTGAATTGGGCAGATATTCATGTGAATCCATCGACGGAAAAAGAATTCGCCAGCGAAATTGCGGATTTTAGAATGGAAATCTATGAAAAAGGCCAATGGAAAAAAGCCAGCATGTGGTCTACCAAAGATTTAATTACCATGGATGTGGGAGAACCGATAGGTGAGCGCATGATGTCGCCTATGTTTTTTGAAGAACTATATGATTTGCCAGAACGGATACCAAGCCTAGAAAAAACAGGTTTTTATATTGCCGGGACACACTGGTTTTCAGATTATATAATTATGCCCATTGTTTATTTTGGGTTAAAACTATTCCCAAAAGTAGGATTAAGGCTATTTGGAAAATTGTTATTTTGGTCCTGGGCAAAATTCAGTAAACCGCCCTATCGCGTTGTAATACAATTAGAAGCCATGGGCACAGAAAAAACCATGAAATTATGTTTAAGCCATGATGATGGATATTGGTTTACTGCCATCCCCGTTGTGGCGTGTATTAAACAATATTTATCCGGTCAGTTACCACAAACAGGATTGCATTATATGGGTCACATTGTCGAGCCCGACCAATTATTGAACGATATGAAAATGATGGGTGTAAATATTATAGAAACGATCCTACCAAAAAATGCGCTATAACAATACATATCGCACAGAATCGACACGTTTACAAGGATGGGATTATGGCACACCAGGTTTGTATTATGTAACCATTTGCACAAAAAGTATGCAGAATTGTTTTGGTGAAATTGTAAATGATAAAACCGTTTTAAACGATATTGGGGAAATTGTAAACGAAGAATGGTTGCGCACATCAACTATTCGTGAAAATATAGAATTAGTTGAATGGATAATCATGCCGAACCACATCCATGGAATTATTTGGATTAAACATGAAAACGATGTAGAGACGACTCGGGGAGTCGTCTCAAACCCGTTGGAAAATAAGACGTTCCAGCGAAACGTCTCTACGACATTAAAACCGAATTCATTGGGATCAATAATTGGACAGTATAAATCTATCTGTACTAAGCGGATTAGACTTATCGATCCCACCTTCGCCTGGCAATCTCGTTTTTACGATCATATCATTCGGGATGAACACGGACTAGAAAATATCCGCAGATATATATCAAACAATCCATTGAATTGGAAAAAAGATCACATTGACCACGACACAAAATTCATTAAGCAATTATCTGCGTCAACGGAAATGAAATCACTTCAAATAAATTGAGGACATTATGAGAAATAGATTATTAACAAACTTAGCAGCATTTATTTCAAAAAACCCTTGGCATTCAGCAGGAGCATTGCTGATTATAACTATTTTATTTGGATGGTTGATGGGTCAACTCACGATGGAAACCAACTTTACCGCAATGATGCCCAAGGGTGATCCCATGGTGGAAGAATTCGACCGCATCATGGATGAATTTGCCGGGGCGGCTTCTATGATTGTCGTTGCAGAAGGCGATCCAGAGAAGCTGATTGAATTCGCAGATCGCACAGCCGTAGAAATTGAAAAAATGACGGAATATGTAAAAAAAGTGGATTACACGCTCCCAAAAGAATTGATTGCAGATCACGCTCTGATGCTCATGAAAACGGAGGATTTGGAAACAAATCGTTCCCTATTCACGGATCCAAATCTTACTGGATTTTTGAAAAACATGAACGATTCTTTTGAGCAGGAATATACAGGAAGCGGCGGTGGATCTATTGAGGGACAAGAGCAGGAGCAAGGCGCCATTCGATTTATGGATGGTCTTCAGACGTACGCGGAAGCGGTAAATCAGGTATTGGATGGAAATAATGATAACGCTGGCGTCATTGCCAGTGATGCAATTTTATACGGCGACACCTATTATAGAAGTTGGGATCGCCAAATGCTTATCATGCAGATTGTCCCAACTTTCGATATGATGGATATTGATGCAGACACAACTGCCACTAATGCCGCCGAACGAATCGTTCGGGAGATTGCAGAAGAGCTAGGAGTTTACGCCGGATTAACGGGCATTATTCCCCTTGCCCGCGATGAAATGGTAGCTATGGAAACAGACTCTTTTACGATTACAAGCCTTGCGTTAATAGGCATCCTGATATTGTTTATTATCGCCTTTCGCATGGTCGTAAGTCCCATCCTTGCTATCATCACATTGATTATTGGTATCGTTTGGGCGTTAGGATTGTCATATCTATTTGTGGGATCATTAAATATGATGACGGCTATGATGGGTGTTATTCTGGTAGGACTCGGTATTGATTTTTCCATTCATATTATTGCAGTGTATAGTGAAATGCGGTCGTTGGGTAAAGATGTAGAAGAATCATTGAAAATCACCATGCAAAAATCAGGATTAGGTGTTTTGACAGGCGGATTCACGACTTCAGCGGCATTTCTCACAATGATTGCAACGAGTTCCAGTGGTTACCAAGAATTTGGAATAACGCTTGGGACGGGAATTCTCATGACGATGTTTGCTGCACTTACAGTATTGCCAACATTACTTGTCATCCGCGAACGAACCGTTGCAAAATTCCGCAAAAATGCAAAGATCAAACCCATTAAAAATATTTCGTATCAACGACTGGGCGCAGGATCACATTGGATTGCACGACATCCAGGGGCCTCTGGCATTGTGGCAATTATTCTGATTGCGTTTCTTGGGTATCACGGTTCCATTATAACCTGGGATTACAACTATTTAAATATGGAGCCGGAAGGACTTGAATCAATTATTCTCCAGGATAAAATGATCGACAAGCTGGATATCAGCGGCGATTATGCCTATTTCACAGCAGACAATCTTAAGGAAGCTCAACGCCTAACCGATGCTGCCAAGAAAATGAAAACATCGGGCATGGTACGATCTATTGTGGATTTTTTACCAGCAGAGGAGGAACAGGCAGAACGTCAGACAATTGTGAGAGAAATCCAATGTGACCTCAAAAACGCAAAAATAAAACAGGATTTCACGCAAGGCGATTTTGATCAATTTCTAACTGAAATGGCTCGCCTTGAAATGAATATAATGGAAATTCAGGATATGGCCAATATTGGAAATCAGGATAAGGTTTATCTGAAAACGGGTCTGTTGGTTGGTGTTGTTCCAGAAGAAGAAGACGAAACAGTTATGGGATGGCAAAAGACTCTGGCCGGCGTCAGTCCGAATATCAATACAGGAATATTTTCAGAATTGACAAGAAGGTTAGAATCAAATGATGCATCAGCTTTAGAAAAACTGAAGATTTTCCAGCAAGATTTTGGAAAAGCCTATTTATCATCGGCTATTCGCATGGCAAACCCAGAACCAATTACGCTGGAGACGATTCCCCCGACAATCCGAAGTCAATATGTGGGAGAATCGGGAGACCTATTTCTAATTACAATTTTCCCTAAAGCCAACGTGTGGGATAATATATATTTAAACCAATTTACCAGCGAACTTGAGGATATTAGCCCACGCGCGACTGGAATGCCTCCGGTGTATAAGCGCCTTATTGATATTTTTGCAAAAGACGGAAAATTTGCAACAAAACTAGCCATCGCAGTTATTTTCATTATTCTACTGCTTGATTTCAGAAAACTCAAACGGGCAGTTTTGGCAATAATCCCGTTAGTCGTTGGGGCGATCTGGATGTTAGGCGCCATGGAATTGACCGGTATGCAGCTTACGATGATGAATATTATGGCAGTACCGCTCATCATTGGAATTGGAATTGACGATGGAGTACACCTTGTTCATCGCTATCAGATAGAAGGCTGGGGAAATCACAAAGCGGTATTTGCATCGACTGGCCGTGCGATTTTCCTCACATCCCTGACTACCATGCTAGGATTTGGATCCCTTTTGTTTGCAACGTATCGCGGCTTGGGTTCTATGGGAGGTGCCTTATTTATTGGTGTAGGAACCTGTTTCTTGGCATCGGTCTTGGTAATTCCGGCAGTACTGGGAATGATTAATAACTATAGAAACAATAAGCAGAAATAACATTTTAAAATAAAAAAGCCCCTGATTTCAGGGGCTTTTTATAATGTACATTTTTGGAATTTTATTATTCGGCTTCTTTTTTTGTACTGAATTTGAATGGTACATAGGCCGGACACCAACGAGCCAAACCAGTAAGGAATGGAATCCAGGCAATGTTAGCCCATACGCAATAATATCCGGTTACGAAGTAGGATATATAATGTATTGCCAGAATCAAACCGCCTAGCCAAATACGAATTTTTCGATCAGTTTTCCCCATATTGCACTTCATAGGTTCTCCTTTGATTAATAATTAGCAGTGAATTTTAATGTTCAAAGTTGGTTTTAAAAAAATATAATATCAGAATTATTGAACTGAATAGTTGCACTGAAACATGTTTCCGAAATTTTTAACCACTTGTTTTCAGCAACACTCGTTTTCCCCATTTCAACGGCAGGAAAATCACAAAACCATTCAACAGGGAAATACCAAGCAGTATCCAACCCATGAGCGACGACCATTGATTGGCTTCCCATAGCTGGAATACATAAATCATAGCACCCACCATAATAGCGACATATACTAAACTGGCAAGAACAGTAATAATTCCTCCAGCTCCGGAAGTAATTCGCATTGGATTCGGTTCATCGAATTGTGGAAACACAGCACCAAGGCCGAGCGAAAGGCTCACTAAGCCCAAGCTCATCACCAGTAAAAACAGCGTTGATATGGTGGTCATTGTTGTATCTTGACCTAAATAATAATTTCCCACTAGAGCAACAACCTCAGCCAATGTAAAAAAGATAAAAAAGGACATCCAAAATTTCACACGAAACAACTTAGACAATTGCATGGGCGCAGACAACATCACCCACAATCCGTGACCTTCCAAACTGATTAACGGATAAACAAAACGTGATGTCAATGCAGCAAGGGTAAAACCGGAAAACCCAAAATTGAAAATATAAATTAAGGTCTGCCAGAAGGGGTCAAGGCGGGCAATTTTAATATCAGCCCTTGAAAGATTTATGAGATAAATAGCGATAAAAAAACCAAACATTATGAATTGTATCCACTGTTGAGGCGTACGAACAAATTGCAGGATATCCTTAACAACTAATGCCCGGTACTGAGCAGGTAAAAATGAAAGCAAGGAGTTGTTTGATACAGAGCGAAAGGATAATCGTTTTCGTCGAGTATTCATCCCCTCCATGACCTGGAAAGACGAATAATAATTCTTTGCTGCAATCCAGCCGGCGATTTCATACGCCACCAAGCTTGTGGTAATCATGAGTCCAATGAAATAGATAAAACTGGACCAATCTTTTTGACCAAAATCAATAATCATTTCGCTGAGCCAATAACTTGGAATATAAGGAAATGGATTTGCAGCCAGATTGCCCATGTAGCGGCTTATGGTACGGAAGTTCCCCGAGACGCCGACCAAAAGGGTATCCTGTTGGCTAAACTTGAAATACATATAAAACAGTCCGGCAAACACAACAACCAACACAAGAAAAATGGAGCGCATCTGGAAATATTTTGATAACCGTACTACAAGCATAAGAATACACATACCAATGGCCGCGGCAATTAGCAAAAATGGAATAAGTCCAATGGGGAGAAATAAAGCAATTTTTACAAAAGACAATGATTTCACCTGTCCATATGCCAAACTAAGGGGGATTCCTAAAATCAGGATAGCCCATGAACTATACACCAGGTTTTCAAACAATTTTGCTCGAAAAAGTTGAATATGTGATATTGGACTCGTCATGAAAAATGTCACTTCCGGAGATCGATACAAAGTACTTAGCGCTGTAAGAATATTTGAAAGAATTAGCAGGTAGAAAATGATCGTCCACCCCAGATAAAAGAATCGATCAAGTAAAAGGATTCCGATTTCCCCCTGTTTTAACAAAAAAATTGCGCCCCAGAGAAGAAGCTTATATCCTCCAATGAGCATTCCGGTCATAATCGATACCGGAACCAAGGTTTCCAGCCAGCGCTTCCGCACACTGGTCTTCACTCCTCGAACAAAGGACCAGAAACGAATATTAAAAAACTGGGTATAAAAGAGCATATGTTATACAGGTTTCTTTGCCAGAGTATCTTCAGCGGATTCGTCGACCAGTTGAATAAACAATTCTTCCAGCGATTCATTGGAATCTTGACGTAATTCAGCCATGGTGCCGAGCGACAACAGTTTTCCTCGATTGATAATCCCAATACGATCAGACAATTCTTCTGCCACATTAAGGTTGTGTGTGGATAAAAAGATAGTTGTTCCGTTGTTTGCTTTATCTCGCATCAACTGTTTCATTCTTCTACCAGTTCGCGGATCAAGACCCACCATGGGTTCATCGATGATAAGAATCTCAGGTTCATGTACCATGGCGGCTGCAAAGGCAACACGCTGCTTCATTCCCCGGGAATACCCTTCGATTTGCTGCTCAAACCAATCTTCCATATCCAATTGTTCGCGATACACAATAATTTGTTTTTGTATTTCTGTGCCGGGCATTTCATAGAGATTGCCAACAACCGTTAAAAACTCTTCACCCGTTAGCTTGTTATATAAAAAAGGTACATCCGGTATGTAACCAACAAGGCGCTTAGCCGCTACCGGTTCCTTTTGAATATCAACACCGTTTAGAGTTATGGATCCTTCGTCTGGCGCCATTAATCCCGTGAGCATTTTAATTGTGGTGGTTTTTCCCGCTCCGTTAGGTCCAAGACAGCTGAAAAGTTCACCTTGATTAATGGACAACGAAAGAGCATCTACTGCGGTGAGAGGACCAAAGCGTTTTGTTACATTATTTATTTGAATCATGAATCTTCTGGGTAATGTTGTTCTAAAATTTTAATCTGAATTTTACCAAGGACAGGTACAAGTTGTGTTATCTGTGAAAAGTCGCCCTCCATAAAAACAATATGGGTGGCGTCGGCACGATGTTGCCCGAGACTGGGATCCACAGCAATCCATTCACCATCAATAAATACCGAAGGCCAGGCATGATAAAGAAACCGCCCTTGAAGATAAACAATGCCAATGTTCATTTTTGTTGGTATGCCTATACTTCGGCTAAGAGCCGTATACAAGGTTGTATGTTCGCTGCAATCACCCGCCTTACCGTCTAAAATATCAACTGCGGATCCCATGCTAACTACGGGTTGTTTTTTGAGGTATTGAAAAACCCAGTCAGTCAATGCATTTACTTTTTCTATCTGATCAGTTGTTTCATCCGTCACAGTTCTGGCCATGGATAAGATACGGGGATGTGAAGATTGCAGAATGGGCGTTGCAACCAGATAAGGAGCCAACGGTTCATCTGTCATTGATATGTCATGAGGCTTGAGTCTTAACTGCAAAGGGTCGGCGCTGATAATTTGCTGTCTTTCAGATTCCATGCTCGCAAGATAAGAAGAGTCTAAACCTTCCAACTCAAGCACCAGTTCGGTTAATCGTTCACGATCATCTATGGGTTTATCAACAGGGATGGCGTAAGCATCAATAAGGTCAACGGTTTCATCAGAAAACTTTAACGCGTTGGCTGGAGTAGTTCGCTCCATAACCAATCCAAGAACGGATTGTTCACGATAGGTTAAACCATTATCATCTAGCCAAAACATCGAGGGAATCCCACGGAATTCCACACGAATTTTATTTAACCGATACTCTACACCTTCAATTGTAATATCATCTTTTCCTTCATGGATGATTTCCATTTCACCCATATCCATGGAAACCGGATCAAAAGAGGGTACTTTTATATGATCCCCAGCTTTAATTCCCTGCCAGGCAACCATGGGTTGCAAACCGAGATATGTATATACATCTTCAGGTAAAGACAATGTTTGAGTTGTTATCTCTTTCCCCTGATGGATTGTGAGCTTCAGGTCAGCTCCCTCCCGAACACCTTCAATCTGCGTGGAGATTTGCTCTGATATTAATCGAAAATCGAAAGACTTTAACCGGAATAAGGTATCCACTTTTACCCGATTGGAAAGGGAGACATCCGCATTCATTCCTGCTATAACAGGACGCAACTTTGTTGTACTGCTGATTCCATATCCCTCATCGCCCATGTTGGAAAGCGAATATAGCGAATAACCCATTTTTTTCCCGTTGTGGTAGATATTCATCCATTCCGAATCGCTGGGGATATCCTTAATTCCAGTTGCCAGTGAGGCAATCGTATGGGCACGACTAATATCAATATAGTTTTGTTTTATGAGATACCCGCTAAGGGAGAACCAAGCACCGAATATTAAAACCAAATAAATTTGGCGAGATGTGAACAGCTTAATGCTTAACATGGGCAGGAAATTAATTTAGACAACCGATAAAAACATTATAGTTTAACTGAAATCAATTTATTGTCTGGAGCGGGGCTCAAAAATCATATAATTATTTATTTGAATTTTTTTAATTCGTCGGTAGTATGAGCCCCTTCATGAATAGGTTGCCACCTAACATTCAAACGATCTTGATCCTTATGCTATTTATCCTGCTCTCGGGGATAAGTGGGCAAAATCCGTACGTGCGTTTTTACCCTTTAACAATTGAGGATGGACTTTCTCAAAATACAGTATCCAGCATCATTCAGGACAAGCATGGTTTTTTATGGTTTGGAACTGAAGACGGGTTGAATAAATACGATGGTTATGACTTTGCCGTATATAGACACGACCCAGCTGACTCCAGTTCTATATCGAGCAATAATATTCTTAGTCTTTATGAGGATTCAAAGGGCTTCCTATGGGTTGGAACCAAGGATGGCGGATTAAACAAATTTGACCAACATACCGCAACATTCACACATCTCAAATACGATCGAGAAGACACTTCCACTCTGAGCGACAATCAAGTTTTGAGTATGTGTGAAGATAGTAATGGAAATATCTGGGTTGGTACATGGGAGGGCTTAAACAAACTAAATCCATCAACCGGAGAGGTTAATAGATATTATAATGAATCCAATGATGTGACAACGTTGAGCGACAACCGCATCAAATCCATATTATGTGATAGCCAGAACAGGCTGTGGATCGGAACAGCTAAAAATGGCGTGTGTCTGTACAGCCCGGACTCTGATGCTTTTGAGAGATATTTACCGTCTAAAGACCTTAGCCAACCTAAAGATATCCGCGATATATATGAGGATAATAATAATGATATCTGGTTTGCTACTGAGAGCGGTATTGCAAAGTACAATCAGTTTTTGAATACAATAGAATCAATCTCAGATAGTGCGCCGAAGAACATAATGCAAATAATTCAGGACAAGAATAGCAACTTATGGTTTTGCACAGAAAAAGAGGGACTGACTAGATATCACACTAAAGATAACACCTTTCAAATTATAAAAAATATTCCAGCAAATAGAAACAGCTTATCATCCAACACCCTTTTATCGTTGTATTATGATCGAGACGGGAACCTATGGATTGGAACGAAAGGTGGCGGTATTAATCGAATGAATCTTTCACAATCTTTTGATCTCTATTCCAGTATTCCGGGTAGAGTAAATAGTTTGAGATATCCCAGCGTTAAGGCGATAAAGGTTGATGGAGATAGCTTGCTTTGGATCGGCTATCAAAATGGGATAGATATCATTGATCTAACTGCCGATGAAAAAACAAACAATGATTTAATTTCTAGAGCAGAAAAAGAAATACCAATTATATCCGTTTTATCTTTTGCTTCTGACCATAAGGGAAACTTTTGGGTTGGAACAGATGGGAGCGGACTACTTTATTTTGATTTTGCACAGAATAAATACATCAACTTTGAATCGAATAATCTCCGCACATCTATATCCAATAATACAATATATGATATTACCATTGACCAAAAAGACATGGTTTGGTTAGCCACAGCAAAAGGAATTTCACGAATAGACGCGAGCCGTGCAGAATACGGTGAATTCAAATCTTATTTTTCCGATTTAGGCCTTCGCTCTTTTGATGGTAAAAATGTATTTACAACGATAGTCGAACATCCTTCTGGCGACGGATCTTTTCTTGCCGGGACTGAAAATGCCGGTGTGATTCGGTTTCATCCTGAAAACCAGAAACTAACGTACTTTCGGCATAATGAAATGGATACGGGTTCAATTAGCAGTAACCAAATTCACTGTATCACAAGCACATCGGATAATGAAATCTGGATTGGTACTTCCGCAGGATTAAACAAATACATTCCCGCGAACAATTCGTTCATAACAATCACAGAAAAAGACGGATTGCCCAACAATCTTGTTTATGGAATCGTCGAAGACAACGTGGGCGATTTGTGGATAAGCACAAATTCGGGGATATCAAGATTCAATTTAAAAAATTGGTCAATCGCTAATTATGATACAAGAGATGGTCTGCAAAGCAATGAATTCAATGCGAGGGCCTTTTCAAAAGATCAAAACGGGAATATCTATTTTGGAGGAATCGCAGGATTAAATGTTATTCCTCCTGAAAAAGTAAAGATTAAAGCACTTACATCAAAAACGCGCATTACGAATATTACAATAAACAATCAGGTAGACCAGGAAAAAGAGAAGGATTATTTGACCATCCTTGAAGATCAAGAATCAATATTGCAACTGTCACACTTAGATAGAGCGTTAACCTTAGACTTTGTATCTCTTTATTATCAAAATCCGGAAAAAATACAATACGCCTATATGTTAGAAGGATTTGATAATAAGTGGATTACTACATCGGGAAAAAACAGGAGAGCCTCTTTTACTCATCTTCCATCGGGTGAATACACGTTTATTGTGAAATCATCTTTGGATGGCAAAAATTGGTTTGAACCTGCAACGCGTTTAGGCTTGACGGTTAATCCCGCCCCATGGCGAACATGGTCGGCCTATATTTTCTATGCGACAATTCTAATTGGACTTCTATATTTTATCCGTAGATATGAAATAAGGCGTATTACATTAAAAAGCGAACTAAGCAACGAACGATTTGAGTCTGCAAAAAGACAGGAACTGGATAAACTGAAATCGCAGTTTTATGAAAATATTTCTCATGAATTTCGTACTCCCCTCACCCTAATAAAGGGAAGGCATGAGGAAATTCTATCCAATTTATCCAAAAGCCAGCAACTACATCTAAAAAAACACTTTGACTCTTCGTTGGCCAATACTAAAAAACTTGAACGACTAATCAACGAATTATTGGATTTATCTAAGCTTGAGGCGGGGAGCCTGAAAATAAAAAAATCACGGAAGGACTTTCGTCAAATTGTTAATCAATCAACGGATTCCTTTATAGCGTTATGCAAAAAGAAAAAAATTGAAATCAAGGTCTCGAATCCCGATCACCCTGTAATGGTTTTCATCGATTCGCGGAAGATAGAACATGTTATGGAAAACTTGCTATTTAATGCGATTGATTTTACACCTACGGGCGGCTGGATAGATATTGGAGTGTCGATTAAAGAATCATTTGTTGAATGTTGTATTCGAGATTCGGGAGAGGGAATTCCCGAAAAAGCACTTGGTCATATTTTTGAACGGTTTTATCAGGCGGATACATCATTGACGAGATCGCATGAAGGTTCTGGAATCGGCTTAGCTCTTGTTAAGGATATAGTAGAAATTCATGATGGCACAATTACAGTTGAAAGCAAGCTGGGAGAAGGGGCGCTCTTTACCTTTGTTCTCCCCCTTGATATTCGTACCGAAGAGATTTTAGAAAAGGACGGAGTTCTTCCAAAAGATATACAAAATACAACTGACACAGAAAACCGAGAGCGCAAGCCACAAGTAAAGTCTATTTTAGAATCCAGACCTCGAGTTTTAGTTATTGAAGACAATAGCGATATGGTAGATTATATTTATGAAATTCTGAAAGGCGAATTTCAAGTTTTCACTGCCAATGATGGTCTTGCAGGATTAAATAGGGCTAAAGAGATTTTGCCCGATTTAATTGTTTCCGATATAATGATGCCAGAATTGGATGGTCTTGCTCTACTCCAAAAAATTCGCGGGGATAATATTCTATCACATATTCCCGTTATATTGCTTACAGCGCGGGCAGATAACGAAAATCGAATAGAAGGCCTCGAATTTCAAGCAGATGCTTATATGACAAAACCATTCGAAGCAAAAGAGTTACAAGCGCAAATCAGCAATTTGTTAAAATCCCGCAAAAAATTGAAAAAGACCTTCGCCAGTAGCAGCATAATCCCCGATAGTAATATCAAAAATATTGATCAAGAATTTCTGGACAAAGCTCAAGAATCTGTTAGGAAAAATATGGCAAATCAATCCTACTCCGTTGAAGACATGGCAAAAGCACTTTTTTTAAGCAGTCGTCAAACGGAAAGAAGAATGAAAGACTTGACAGGATTGGCCCCAAGTACCTTTATAAAAAGAATGCGTATTCAATATGCCAAACATTTATTAGAAAACGGATTGGTCTCCACCGTTTCAGAGGCTGCTATCGCCGTAAGCTATTCTCAAGTAAAATATTTCACCCGGTTATTTAAAAATGAATTTGGTGAATTGCCTGCAAAATTTATACGCCGCAACTAAAATTGGCATCTCTAATCCGGCCGATGGACACAAATCCGACAAAGACTTCACTGCTACTTGCTCCGGGTTATAACATAGTTTAGCTTCCCCCGCAGTGTGAGCAAGGCATCCTTGGGGAATCGCACTACGCCAACCACGAATTTCACAAATAACAACAAGTTAAGTAATAGAATAAATATGTTTTTAGCAAGAAAATCAGTTAATTGCGCAATTGTCATGTTATGGCTACTCATACCATTATTTTCGTTCGCACAAGAAACGGAAACTCATAACGATGAGCAAAGCGCGGTAGAACAAATTACCGAATCATATTTTCGTATCGGCTCCGTCTATTTGGATAAAGCAAAACGCGAAGTATATATAAAAGGTAAAGTAAATATGATTGATGGCATGATAGAATTGCTTGCATGCGGTAAAAGGGGAAAAATGCACGAGAGCATTTTGGTGCTAGACGCAATCCCTCACGATATTCAGGTTGCTCTATTGCTACTGGGGCTTGATTCCGAAAATGTTAAATATAACGCCGATAGCACTCAGGTTATAGATGGGGACAACATAGAAATATCAGTATTATGGAATGACGGTAAAAAGAAAGTTTCCGCCAGCGAACTATTTAAGAACATTGAAACAGGAAAGCCACCAGAAGCAAAATGGGTATTTATTGGGTCCAAAGTTATTGATGGTCTGTTTGTAGCGGATCAGGAAGAATCTATTATAGCAACCTATCATGACGAATATTCTATTATTGATTTTGCCGCAACGGGGGCAGACAACGACGAATTATTTGTAATAAATAAAGATTTAGTGCCGCCGATAGGGACGGCAGTAGAAGTAATATTAAAAGCAACCTTATAGGTTGTGAATTAACAGGCAAACAGAGAGAGACAACAGGCATGAATCGCGTAACAAAAACAACAATAATAATACTTATTGTGTCGGTGATGGTGGGAGTCATCGGTGCAAATCCAAAGTATTTACCAACGACAAGGACATCTACAAAGGTAGATATCTCTACATCTCAGGAAATAGAGCACAGTATCCGCCTGGGATTAGAATGGTTATTAAAACAACAAGAAGAAGATGGCTCCTGGAATCATTATCCGGCAATCACAGGATTGGTGCTATCAACCTTTTTGCGTGCACATCCAAATATAGATTCTGAATACAGTGAGCTGGCTCGGAGCTTTGATTTTCTAAAAAAATGTGTTCAGGAGGATGGCAGTATCCACGTTGGTGATATGCCGGGCTATAATACATCAATATGTTTAGTGGCTTTCAAGGATTCCAAAAATCCCGAGTATGATCAGATTATTAAAAATGCAGAAAAATATTTGCGCGGATTACAGATAGACGAAAAAGAAGGCTTTACTGCCGACAGCTTATATTATGGTGGTGTGGGTTATGGTGGCGACGAACGCCCAGATATGTCAAATTTGCAATGGGCGATAGAAGCTATTTCATACAAAGAACCATCTCAAGACGGTGCGCGATTAAGTCGTTCAGAAAAAAAGCAGCTTGAAGAAAATCAATTATTTTATGATAAGGCGCTGACATTCATTGCGCGTTGTCAGAACCTTGAGGGTGTGAACCCCGAAGATTATGCTGGGAACGACGGTGGCTTTATCTATGAACCGGGCCAAAGTAAAGCGGGTGGTAATACATCCTATGCCAGCATGGGATATGCCGGATTAAAAAGTATGATTTATGCCAAAGTGGATAAAGATGATAAACGAGTTAAAGCTGCCTACAGCTGGCTAACCAAGAATTATTCGGTGACAGAAAATATTCCGTTGGGCAATATGGGCGTCTACTATAACTATCAAACCATGGCAAAAGCGTTGGCTGCGTATGATGAAGATATTTTGGTCGATCACAATGGCGTTGAACACAATTGGCGTATCGAGTTAGCGAATCAACTAATCCAAACCCAGGATCAAGAGGGCTGGTGGGTAAATGAGAATGGTCGCTGGTGGGAAAATAATCCAGTGCTCGTTACAACCTACTGCATTTTGACGCTGGAACAGTTGTTATAGCAGGCTTGAGTAAAGAATGATATTGGAAAAACTCATTGCACACTTAAAAAATCTTATATCCGGTCGATTCACCGGACAGATTATTATCAATATGTCACAAGGTGGAATTACAAAAATTTACAAGCATGAAGAATTAAAGATAAATAAACAATAAACAGGCAACTCTGAATTAATCCCGATTTATCGGGAAGCTAATAGGAAGCCCCACAAATCCAGCAATGGAAATGGGGCTTTTTTATTGAAAAATTTCAAAGGGAACATATTTCGAACGAAAGGAAATAAAATGAATAGAATATCCACGGTAAACAAAAAGAACAATAGGGGAAATATCCCCATATTGGTCTTATTATTATTAATTGGAAGCGTCTTTGCTTTTAACGGGGTTCTGGCACAAAAGAACCTTGGCATTGGCACCCAAAAAGAAAATCTATTAGAGAAAATGCAATGGTCTGATAATACACGAGATCAGGCAGAGGCATTTTTAGAACAGTATAAAAGTGAAATTACCGGAAACGGTTTTTCAACTGAAAATATTGAGATGGTAGAAGATATTGCTCAAACTGAATACATGAAATCATCAGGCGGTCGTGTGGGAAATCTTTCCGTCAGCATGATGCCGAGCTATGGTCAAAATACTACATACGGCAATGCAGCCATAAATGAACCCATAAAAGTATGGGGTCGTGTATGGGGTGGAACAGCACCTTTTACGTATGTATTAGACTTTGGTGACGGTTCATCCGTATCAGGTTCTGTAACAGACGCCAGATCAGTTGGTCAAGATCATACGTATTCATCTTCTGGTTCAAAAACTGCAACACTTACAATAACCGATGCGGTTAATGATGTTACTTCTCGTTCAGCCGTTGTCAGGGTTATTGTAAACCCAACACACGATGAGCGTGTAAATATGGCAATTGAAAAGGGTTTGATTTACCTTTATAACGTACAGGTGTCAAATGGCGCTGAGAAATCTTACTGGTGGAGCAGTGGTGACTGGCCATCAGTCGCCGGTACCGGTGCAGCCTTGCTTGCCTTTGAAGAAAACGGGCATTTAGCATCCAATGATTATGTGGAAGATATTTATGCTGAAACCGTACAAAAAGGACTGAATCAAATTGTAACCGTTTCAGGAGCTGTAAAAACAACTCTTGGTTCCGGATCCTTTTATAATCACAGCGATGGCATTGCTACCCGCAGTGTTGACGAAAATGGAAATGGCTACGGTGCTTATCTTTCATGGTACACTTATGCAAACGCATATGGAGCGCTGGCGCTTGTTTTATCACAAAGCACAGCTCTGGATGCGCAAAACGAAATTATTCCTTCCGGTGTTTTTGCCGGGATGTCCTACTATGAACTTGTTCAGGATTTAATTGAACAGTTTGGGTATTCCCAAGGTGACGGCGGTCAACGCGGTAGCTGGGAATATTATATGCAATATGCCACCAGACGTTATGATGGTTCAGCCCAGCAGTGGCCAAACCTAGTTTTCAAAGCAGCCGGTGACCGTTGGGGGCTACCAACCGCACAATGGATAATTGATAATTCAACCTATGGTTTCCAACATTTGCAAAATGCAAATGGTGGCGTTGGCTATGATCATAATGCCACTTGGTTAAACTCGGCCAAAACAGGCGGTTCTCTGGTTGGTTTTGCCAACGGTCAAAAATGGGCCGTTGATAATGATCCGAACGTAACCAATGCCCTTAGCTTTATCGGCAGTGTGTGGGGTCAAAATAATCCCGATCCGGGCTGGGCCTATGATTTTTATGCCATGTATGGTTTGAAAAAAGGTCTCCAATTGCAGGAGGTTGAAACCCTGAGCACACCGTATGGAACTCGTGACTGGTATCAGGATATGTCTGGATACTTATTGGGCAATGTAGGTATGATGGATGGAATGATGCCAAGCTATCGCTCTTTGGGTCATGCTTTTGGTCAATATGCTGATGGTCACTGGGGTGGGGTTCTTCACGGAAATACAGGGCGGTTAAATGACCTTACAACTGCTCACGGTATCCTGATTTTAACAAAATCTGTTACGACTCCATTACCCGTTGCAGTTATTTCACCACAGGGTGATCCTGGTTATGCACCGTTTCAATTGGACGGTAGCAATTCCTATCACGTAGATCAAGCCAATCATTCACTTGTTGAATGGCTATGGGATTTTGATGCCAGCGATGGTTTAGACTGGAATAATCCTGATGCATCTGGACAAGCTCCATGGCATCAGTATACTCAATTAGGTACATATACGATTACCTTAAGAGTAAAAGACGATAGTTCACCAGATGCTGTTTATGATATGGCGACAATTACGCTTGACGTAACGGTTAATAACCATAATCCTGTTTCAGTGCCAATTCCTGCTGGACAACCGGTTTATGCAGGTAAGGTTGGTGATGTTATAACCTTAGACGGTACATCTTCTTATGATCCCGATGAAGGTCCACCACCACCCAATGGATATGGTCTAAACGACAGTATTGTCTTATATGAGTGGGACACTAATGGTGACGGCGTTTATGGTGATGCAGTCGGTGCAGTTGTGGATGTGACATTTTCTATCCCAACAAGTGGCGGTGTAAATCTGCGCGTTACCGATACTTTCGGTGCAACGGGTATTAGTTCTTCATATATTAATATTTATGCATCTCAAAATGATTTATCAGTAACAAGTATCTCATCGGCAAATATTCTTGCTGGTGTGAGCGCAGACATTCATGTTGAATTTGCAAATGATGATTCATCGGATGGTGACCAGTTGATGGTTCCAGTATATTTTTATGATGGAAATCCATTCACAACTGGAAGCAGATTAGGCGTTGGTCAGAACTTTGCAGTGAATCTTCTCATTGGTGGAACCGCTGCGCTAGATGTAACAGCGCTACAGCTAAATGGCGCAGATAGCGTTTATGTATATCTAGATCCAAGCGACATTCTTCCTGAATGGGATGAAACCAATAATATTGCTGCTGTTAACGCATCGAATGGTCCTCCAGTGGCAGACGCCGGTGCAGACCAAAGTCTTGATTGTGTAGTAGTTTCCGGAGATGTAACACTTGATGGCTCAGGTTCAACTGATCCTGATGGTGATGTGTTATCATATAGCTGGAGCGGTCCATTTGGGACAGCCACAGGCGTAAACCCAACGGTTTCTCTTAGCAGTACCGCAACAATTACATTAACAGTGGATGATGGCAACGGTGCTTCTTCTTCAGATGATGTAGTTGTGACAGTTGTCTTAGATGAGACAGCCCCGGTAGTGACACTACTTGGTGACAATCCATTGGTTATGAACAGGTTCAATGATTTTGTTGATCCAAGTGCGACAGTAGATGATGATTGTGATTTAAATCCATCGTTGACGTTTACAAGCACCGTAGATACATCAGCATTAGGTTCCTATACAGTTACTTATACGGGTACAGATGCTGCTGGTAATACAGCAAGCGTCACCCGAACAGTTGAAGTTGTTAATCTTTCTCCAGTCGCTTCAGCAAGCATAGATCAATCCTTCAGCTGTATCGTAAGCACAGTAGACGTGACGCTGGATGGTTCAGGTTCCTCTGATCCAGATGGTGATGCATTAACCTACAACTGGACATCAGCATCATTTACAGCAGCCTTAACAGGCGTAGCTCCAACAGCTACTTTAGGCGGTGGAACACACAGTGTTGTACTTACAGTAGATGATGGTTTTGGTGGAACAGCCACAGATACAATGACAGTGAGCATAGAACTAGACCAAACAGCACCAGTCATTACACTTAATGATGGAGATACAACAGCAGTTGTATGTCTCTACTCTTATGTTGAACCAGGCGCAGTTGTTGAAGATAATTGTGACACGAACCCAACCCTGGTTATAGATGCCAGTGGCGTAGATACATCTTTAGTAGGCTTCTATGAAGTAACCTATACAGCCACAGATGAAAGCGGCAATGTATCCACAGCAGTTCGCATAGTAGAAGTAACGAACCAGGCTCCAGTAGTAGAGAATGAAATCGTTGGTTTAACGATTAGCTTTGGTGATCCTTCCTTAACAACAACAGTTGATCTTGGGTTTGTGTTTACAGATCCTGATGCACACGTTATGACCTTTACTGCAAGTAATGGTGATGAAGGTATAGCAGCAATGAGCTTTGATGGTTCAGTGGTTACACTTGATGCAGTTGATCTTGGTGAGACCGTTATTACCGTTACAGCCGATGATGGTTGTGGTGGTGTAACAGAATATCAGTTCACCTTAACTGTAAACGTAACAGCTTCACTTTCTGATGCAATTGTATTTGGAATGGATGAAGCTGAACTGAAAAAAGACATCTTAGTGAACTCTGGTAACATTCTTGTAAACAACGCTTATGAGTGTGAAGACGACGACCATGGTGATGACGATGATGACGAAGACGACCATGGTGATGATGATGAAGACGATGACTGTGGAGATGCGTTTGAATTAAAGTTCGATAAAGATGTTACAGTTGCCGGTGGATACATGGTAAAAGCCAACAACATACAGATCAAAAATGGAACCGTCATCAACAGTGATGTTTATTACAACTTCGTTCAGGATCAAGGCAACATAACAGGAGATGAATACTCACCAGTTGATATTCCTCTGTATAGCACCTTCCCACCATTCAAATCTGCACCAGCGGGTGACAACAGTATTACTGTGGGCAAAAGCGAAAGCCTTACCCTTCCTCCAGGTGATTATAGAGATATCAAGATCAAGAAGAGAGGCAGCTTATACCTCACAGGCGGCGTATACAATTTCCGCAAACTCAACATGGAAGAGAAAGCCAAGCTACGCATAGAAGCAGCAACGGAAATCCGAGTTGAGAAGAATGTGAAAACAGGCGAAGAAGTATATATTGGACCTGCTAATGGTTCATCGATCACAGCTGCAAACATTATCTTCTATGTTGATGGCGATGATGATGACGATGCCGCATTTAAACTAGGCGAAGAAAGTGACATTTATGCCACAGTCTGGGCACCAAACGGTAAAGTTGAAATCAAGAAAGAAGTCAATGGAACCGGTGCTTTCTGGGGCGAAGAAGTGAAGATTGATAAAGAATCAAATCTTACCTTAGACAGTTATTTTGGTGGCACAACGGGCAATGCCCGTGTAATGGCATGGGTAGAACCTGGCATACCAACAGAATACACCCTTGCACAAAACTATCCCAATCCGTTTAACCCTGAGACCACCTTGGAATACTCTATCTTAGAACCAGGAATGGTGTCTCTGACTGTCTACAATATCTTAGGACAGGAAGTGGCCGCTCTGGTGAATGAGTATCAACCAGAAGGATTCTATCAGGTACGGTTTGATGGTAGTCGCTTAAGCTCAGGCACCTACATCTATGTCATCCAAACAGCAGACTTTAGACAGGCGAAGAAAATGGTACTACTTAAATAGTACCACTCTCCATCGTTACACGCGCTTAAGACACGCGCAAGAAGAAAACCCCTGCTCCCCCGGCGGGGGTTTTTCTTTTATAAATAAAAGTAGAGGCGCAGCAAGCTACGCCTCTACCAATCAAATCGTGATAACTACAGGAATTAATAGAAACGCATTGCAATGCGTTTCCACACTTCTAACATATTATTCTTTTTCTGGATAAAGAGTTACTCTTACATAACGATCCGTAAAAACATTGTTGGCGGTCTGTTTTATATGATCATTAGAGAATGTTCCAATCCACTCATCATATTGCTCAAATTCAGAAAACGCACGCTCGTTGAAATCATAAGATTTCATTACGCCCAACCAATAACCGTTTTCTTTTAGTTTGGTTTCACGTTCACGACGGTGAGTTTCAATGACTTTATTAACATACTTATCTGTCAAACCAAATTCTTTGAGACTGTCTATTTGAGCAAAAACGATTTCTGTTAATTCATCAACACGCTCAGGATCTGCTCCAAAGGATATCGTTACACTGGCCTTTTCATTCGGGAAATGAGTTCCTTTACCCGATAGACGTACGCCATAAGTTCCACTTTGGTCTTCCCGAAGTACTTCCCGGAGCTTAATCCGCATCGCCTGAATTGAGGCTCCAAGGATGTAATCGTTATAGGGCGTCCACTCAAAAGACGATGTGAATGAAAGTTGCGTCAGACTTTTTGGTTCAGTTCCACGGTGGACTGCTTTAATAACGGTTCCTTCCGGTGCCTGTCGACCAACATCAAGCCAGGTTTCCTCGCGATTTATTGCAGGGAGTCCACCAATATATTTTTCTGCCAAAACTCGGAATGCTTCAACATCCACATTACCAACAAAGAAAAATGTGAAGTCGGATGCATCTTTGAAGCGATCTAAATAAGCGGAAAACCCGTCTTCAAGATCAATTTCATCTAATCGGTCCACTGTCCATGGGCGGCTGCGAAAATGATAGTTTGCCAGAGTAACACTCGCAGTATCGCGATAGGCACTTTCGGGGCTTGAGGAACGATTTTCAAGCCATCCCTGCATGCGTTGAACATAAGCGTTATATCCAACAGAATCTGCGCGTGGTTCTGTGAACATGAGATAAATGAGTTGCATTAATGTTTCTAAATCATCAGGAGAGCAACTACCGCGCAAACCCTCCTGTAATTCGCTGATATACGGCGAAACCGATACTATTTTACCGCTAAGCTTTTTTTGAAAAGAGTTGAGATCAAAGGATCCCAATCCGGATTCGCTCACTATGCTGGTAGCGGTGATTGCTGATGTATATTTTTCATCAGGAACCAGTGAATGACCACCGGGACTTTGCGCACCGAATAGGATTTCATCATTTTTAAAATCAGTAATCTTATACTGCACTTTAGCGCCATTAGATAAAGTCCATTCCACGATACCTACATTATCAAAAAGGGCTTCATTTACAACTTTACCCGGATTGGGTGGATTTGTTACAAGAGGTTCGTCAGAGACCTCATCTTGATAGGGTTCAATATCCATGCCGGCGACTTTATCAAACAACACCAGTAACTCTGCTTCACTTGGAATTGTGATGTCTTCTTTTTCGGGGGCATTTACTAAAAGCACCCGATTGTCATTTGAATAATTTTCCTTGGCGACAGCATTCACTTCGTCAAGCGTAATTGAAGGAAGCAATTTTTTATAGTATTCAAATTCATTTTCGATACCAGGGATGGCTTCATTTGACAGGAAATTCCGAATATATTCAGATGTATAACTTCTTGACGATTGATTCTCCCGATCTTTGTAAGATTTTTCAATCCATTTCAAAGACTCAGTTTTCTGACGTGAAAGTTCACTATCAGCAAAACCATGTTGCCTGGATCGTTCAACCTCTACGAGTAAAGCAGTCAACCCATCAACAATTTTATCGTTTTGAACTCCGGCGCCCAAATAGACAACATTTTTTGTTCGTACGAATCGACCTTGACCAGTAAAACCATACATATAAGGTGGATTAGGTTCCCGAGTGCGTTCTTCCAAACGACTGTTAAGCATCCCTGAGAAAAGGTTCGTCACAAGTTGGTTACGATAATCGCCCAGCGTCGTTGTTTCTTCCACATCCCGTTTAAGATATACCGACACGCTGGTTGATGTTGCTTCGGGGTCAGTGGCAATAGCAACCAAACCTTCTTCATGGTCAGGTACATTAAAGAGGGTTCTTTCAAGTTCGTTTTCTGGGTTGGAGAGTTTATTAAAATGGGTTATAATTTTATCTTCAACCCAATTTACATCAAAATCTCCTATGGCAATAACGGCCATTAAATTTGGTCGATACCAATCGGTGTAAAATTGCGTTATTGTTTCATAATGTGCCGTATCAATGACATCAAATTGTCCAATCGGTAGACGAACCGCATATTGAGAATCTTTAAATAAAATGGGGAATTGCTTATCGCGCATCCGCGCTTCTGCCCCGCGACGTAATCGCCACTCCTCTTGAACAACACCACGTTCTTTATCAATTTCGTCAGGATCTAACGTAATACTATGAGCCCAATCCTCTAGAATTTGAAAAGCCGTAGAAAATTGTTCTACGCTATCCGTTGGAACTTTGAGCATGTATACTGTTTCGTCAAAGCTGGTATAGGCATTTAAGTCAGGGCCAAATTTTGTTCCAATGGATTCCAGATAATCTACAAGCTCTTGTTTTTTAAAATTGGCAGTACCATTAAAAGCCATGTGTTCCAGTAAATGTGCCAAACCTTGCTGGTTATCATTTTCCATGACGGAGCCGGCATTTACAGCAAGACGCAATTCAGCGCGCTGTTCTGGTTCGGTGTTTTTTCTGATATAATAAGTGAGACCGTTATCCAGCTTTCCGATGATTACATTCGGATCAACAGGTAAAACCATAGCCATGGGATCGGATATGACTTCGGGTACCACCGTAGATTGTTGGGGTATACACGCAAATATTGTCAAAATAATAAACAGCGTAAACAATAGTTTTTTCATAAGTAAGACTCCTTAATTAATCACCTGTAATAATTCAAAATATCAACAGTTAGAGTGAACGACGAATCAAACACCTATAAAACAGGTGATACTTCGCCAAGCTCACGGAATAATTTAATTCGTTATTTCCACCACATGCTAGGTGCGTTTGTTTTTTCTGGTGCAACCTGCTCCAAGGTTTTGGCATTATATAATCGACCATTCAGCATGACCATCTCAACCGAATCGCTATTTTGAATGTTTTCTAACGGATTTTTATTTAGAATAATTAAATCTGCAAGTTTTCCAATGGATAGACTGCCAATATCGTTTTCCATTCCAATATATTTTGCCCCATTAAGCGTTGATACTTCCAGAGCCTCTAGTGGTGTCATTCCACCTTGAGCCATCATCCACATTTCCCAGTGTACACCCAATCCGGCTAATTGACCATGGGCTCCATTATTTACGATTACACCAGCGTCCAGCAATGTTTTTGCTGCCTTGGCATTTTCGATAAAATTATAATCATCGTCCTCTACCATTTTACGGCGTCGCTTTTGATCCAATAAAGCCTGAGGCATAAATTGTTGTAAATGTTCGTGTTCAAATACATTTTGATGCTGATACCAATAGTTTTCACCCCATAAACCACCATAACTCACAACCAAGGTTGGTGTATAACCAACATGAGAAGCAGAGAATAATTCGGCGACGTCGCTGTATAATGGCGACACAGGGAGAGAATGTTCAATTCCTGTATGACCGTCCACGATCATATTAAGATTATGTTGAAACGTGGAACCACCTTCTGGGACAACCAACATGTTCAATTCCCGCGCGGCTTTAAGGACTTGTTGGCGTTGGTCGCGCCTTGGCTGATTATATGATTTGACAGAAAAACCTCCGAACGCCTTTATTCGTTTTAAATGAGAACGTGCATCCTCAATCGAATTTATTTCTGCAGTAAAATCGGTTTGTGCACCATAGAGTATGGTTCCCGTGGAGAAAATTCGAGGCGCTAAAAGTGTCCCCGCCTTTTGGCGCTCGGAATTGGCAAAAACCAATTCGGTATCATTGGATGGATCGTGGGTTGTTGTGACACCAAAAGCAAGATTTGCCATGTATTGCCAGCGTTGCTCAGATTGTATACCGTCCCAGTTCACGCCCATATGTGCATGCACATCCACGAAGCCGGGGATAATCGTTTTTCCGGTCACGTCAATTTTCTTGGCTGAAAACGGGATTTTAATACCATCCGACGGGCCAATGTCTAGAATACGATTCCCTTTTATAATTATGGTGGCATTTTCCAGGACACCTAGAGAATCCATGGTGATAACACGAGCACCAGTAAGTGCAATGATACCTTTCGGTGCGTCAGAGGCTTCTTTCCACCCCAGCGAAACACCTGTTGAGTCAAGCTCTGGAAGTGAATCAGGAGCGTTTTCCACAAAATCGAAACAATGAGAAATTGGCCGTGAAAATAATTCTGAACCCAGCGTCCAGTATAAGGATTTGCTATCGGCTGTCCATTGCAGATTAAATCCTGAATCCTTTGTTAGACGGAATACAGGAACAGCGTCCAGAGATTGTGAAATGTCAAGGGGTTTTCCTGAATGCATGAAGGGAGCAACATAATGATGATAACGCTCTTCAAACGATATCCAATTTTCATCTGGCGATAGTTTTATATCATTTGCATAGGTTGAAGTGGCCACAACGCGTCGATCATTTCCAAGCAGATCAACACTTATTAATGCATTGGAGTCGTCTTCGTTTGACAATAAATAAATACGATCACCAGCCATATTGAAATGTGGATTACGTCCCTCCTTTGTAATAAACGTAGAATGTTTAGGATCGTTAATCGATACTGTATAAATACCCGGTTCTTTCGTGTTATCAAAACCACGGGACCAATGTCCGCCATGTCGTCTATAAACAAGCGATTTTCCATTTGGTGACCACGACACATCAGAATAATGTCCATTTGGCAAATCCAGTTCGGTTGGTTTGCCACCATTGGAATCCACAATTCGTATACCACCGCCTGTGTCATCACTCCACACTGAAAATGCAATTTGTTTTCCGTCAGGAGACCAGGTTGGAACCAATTCAATACCATAACTATTTTTGGTGAGCTGTTTGTGTTTGGTTCCGTCAGCATTAGAAACATAGAGCTTTCCCAATGCTTGAAACACCACACGTTTTCCGTTGGGACTTACGCGAACATTTCTTAGAGCCTTGACTTGAAACTCTTCTTCCCACGCTGGAAAATCAAATTGTATGGCATTTGTTAGTGTTTGCTGAACATTAACTGTGAACGGTATCTCTGAGTACGATTCAGTTTCAACGTCGACCTTCCAGAAGACACCGCCGCCAGAAATCACCACGGATTTATTGTCCGGTGTCCATCCAAATCCAGGATGCACACCAAAAATAGCCCAGGTTTCCTGAGCGTCACGATTTAGTTTGTCAAACACGGAAAATTCATTGCCGGATTCTAAATCTCGAATAAATAATACTGTTTTAAGTCCAACTCGTCGAACAAAAGCCAGCGTTTTTCCGTCGGGAGAAATCTGTGGAGTTGCCGCGCCACCGGGACCAGCTGTGATGCGTTTTGTTTCACCTGTATGCGTATCATATCGATCAATGGCATAGATAGTCCGATAAGGGTCGCGATTATATTGAAAGGTTTTTCCAGGACTCGCATCTTGTGAGTAGTATACATAGCGCCCATCTGAACTCACATCTGGTTCACCGGCATCATGCTGCCAGTCGCGCTTTTCGGTTAATTGGTTTCCACTACCTTTTCCAGAAATATGATACCGCCACATTTCCCCCGCTCCCAATGAGCGAGATTTCACAAAGTGTTTCCGTGCTATAATGTATTCTCCCTCTGGTGTAAAGACAGGATTATTCAATAACCGAAAAGATTCATTGGTGATTTGATGGGTGTTCTCCCCTGACAAATCCATTGTCCAAATATTGTCACCACCTGAACGATCTGAAGTAAAAACAATTGTTTGTCCATCGGGACTATATGAAGGTTGTATATCCCAGGCAGGTCCATTTGTCAGAGCAACAGCTTCTCCGCCTTCAATACCCATGATATAAATATCGCCCAGCAAATCAAAAACAATTGTTTTTCCATCTGGCGAAACATCACAACTCATCCAGGTACCTTCACTAACCTGGGTTTTGAATTCAGACGTCGGGCCAAATGGTTTGTTTACATCCCAGCCTTTTTCTTCGGGTTTGTCTAATTCCACATTATCATCAAGAGCTTCCTCAAGAACACCGGGAAGGGAACAGCATTCATGGTGATCAATATGTTGAGCGACAAGCGACAGATGAGGGAATGACAAAAATAAAAGGATTGTTGAAAGGTTAAACGTCCAATGTGAAAGTCTATTCTTCATATTTAATCCATTTGTTGAACAGAAAGATAGTTTGTGGTTCCGGAAATCCCAATGGGGACTCCACCCGTAATGACAAATTGATCATCACGGTCTAAGAGCTTCTCCTTATAAAGGATTTCTTTAGCAATTTTGGGTAGTTCATCGATATGATCAAAGGTTTTTACAAGATACGAATAGACTCCCCAATAGAGTGCTATCCGACGGGCAATATGCGAAAAAGGCGTAAGCGCAAAAACACGGGCATTGGGGCGATAACGAGCAATCATTCGTGCTGTACTACCGGAATGTGTCATGGTTACAATAGCTTTTAAATTCAAATCAGCTGTTACATTACACGTTGCTTGCGCAATGGCCTCAGCTGTCCAAAGGGCTCCTGCTGAACCATATCCGGGACTGTCAAAGTCGAGTGAAGATTCAATTTCTAGAATCACCTTTTTTAATGTATTAATTACTTTCACGGGATGGTTTCCGATTGCTGTTTCTCCAGTGACAAGCAACCCGTCGGCGCCTTCAAAAATAGCATTGGCAATGTCACTGACTTCAGCGCGGGTTGGTACAGGATTATCAATCATAGAATCCAGCATTTGAGTTGCGATAAGGGCAGGTTTTCCATGACGGTTTGCTTCTTTTAAGACACGTTTCTGGACAAGAGGAACTTGCTCGATAGGAATCTCAGCGCCCAGGTCTCCACGCGCCACCATGACCGCATCAAAGGTGTTAATAATGTTTTCTATGTCTTGAAGGGCTTCCCATTTCTCTATTTTAGCTATAACGGGAATGTTCGCTTGGGTTTCTTCAAAAATGCGATCGATATATTGACGATCCGTGGCTGCACGAACATACGACAAGGCTATCCAATCGACTTCCTCTTCAATACACATCCGTAAATCGGTTTCGTCCATGGTGGTTAAAGGTGGTAAATCAATAGCCACGCCAGGAAAGTTCACACCTTTTTTAGAAAGAATAGGACCGCCATAAATTGTTTCACAAACAAGGGTGTGCGGCGAAGTTTGTTCTTTTACACGGAGCTGAATTCGTCCATCTGCCATAACCACGGATGCATTATCTTCGAGGGATTTAAATGCAAATCCTGAAGTTATATGAATCGCTTCCTTGTTATGAGATGGATCGTTAGTAATGGTAATAACATCTCCGGGAGACAAGATTAAATTGTCAGGACAAGAAGTTATGCGAATTTTAGGACCTGCCAGATCGCCCAAGATTGCAGGATATCCTCCCCCCGGGGAGTGCAACTGTTTCACCATTTGAATGTGTTGACGTTTTGAGTCTGACGTTCCCTGGGAAAGGTTGATTCGAAAAAGATTTACACCCGCATCCACCATGGATTGAAGGGTTTCTGGATTATCACATCCAGGGCCAATTGTTGCTAAAATTTTAGTTCTATTCTGGTTCATTTTTACCTAATTAGTATAAAGTGAAGCCAAAATTTAATAATTATATGGATACGATGTCTGAGTAGCTGTTGATAGATGAACAAAAATATTACTGATAGTACTAATAAATGACCGCAATCAGTTGTTGTATGTATTCTATATATAGAATAATATAGCGATAGAATTATGAAGGCAAAATTAACTCCAAAACAGTTTGTGATAACCAGTCTCCTCAATGAAGGAGCCAGTCACGGATATGATCTCGAGCAGAAAATTCGAGCGCGAGGAATGCGGGAATGGACGAATATTGGTTTTTCCTCTATTTATTTGGTTCTGAATCAGTTACGTGACAAAGGATATGTAAACCAAAAGGCTCAAGTAGTGAATGGTAAAGCACAAAATAGATTTGAGCTTACACCTGCTGGAAAACAAATTTTAGCAGCACAAATATTTACATCAATTGCCACCGTTAACAAAGTAGACGATCCCTTTGATGTTGCTATTTCAAATACCGTTGGCGTATCAGGTGAGACCGTTCATCATTTGTTGTCAGAGAGAATAGAAAATTTGAAAATAGCCGTTAATCAATTAAAACATAAAAAACAATCCCAATTGGAAAATGGAACACCCAACCTCCCATCAATAATGATTTTATTTGACAGAACGATAGCAGCATGGGATGGGGAAATCAACTTTTTAGAGAGTTATAAACAAAAGTTTGTGGAGTAGCATATGGATAAAATTGATCTCAAGAAAACAGAAAAACAATTTTACGCACCAAAAAAAGAACCAGCAATTGTAGAAATTCCACGAATGAATTTCCTCATGGTAGATGGTAAGGGGGATCCCAACACGAGCCAAGAGTATACAGATGCCGTTCAAGTTCTATATAGCTTGTCATATACACTAAAATTTTATATTAAACATAATAATCTTGGCTCTGATTACACGGTACTTCCTTTAGAGGGTTTATGGTGGATTGATGATATGGAAAAGTTTAAAACCGCCAAGAAGGATGACTGGCTTTGGACAGCAATGATTCGTCAACCGGATTTCATCACACAAGAACAGATTAACACTGCAATTGATTTAGTGAGAAAAAAGAATAATCCTACAAAATTGGAAAGTGTTCGTTTCAAATCTTTTACCGAGGGTTCGGTTGTACAGGTAATGTATATAGGGCCATATTCTGATGAAGGTCCAACGATTGAAAAGATGCATCAATTTGCTGTGGATAACGGTTATCGATTAAGAGACAAACATCATGAAATATATTTAAGCGACCCCCGCAGAGCAAAACCGGAAAAATTAAAAACGGTGATAAGGCAACCCGTCACTAAATAATTCTATTCCCGGATAAAAGTTAGAATACGGTATATGTTCGAGGATGTGGGGACACATGCCCTCTCAACCGAAATCCACTGATTGTTGAAAAACACACTGTCTACACTAACTGTATCAACATTATCAACAAGCGTATAATCAATTATAAAAACACCGGTATTTAAATTATAAGAATAGCTTCCATATATATCAGGAGCAAGCACGTAATCCAACTCAAGGATGAATGTGCTATCTTCATTGGCGGCCCAGGTTCCGTCGGAGGCAAAGCCGGCTATGGCGATTAATGGAGAACAGTCAGTACCAATATTTGCAGGCAAAGATCCCGCAAGAACGGCAGAACCATCAGCATTGAGAGTTGCGTCACCGAAAACCGGATTATTATCATTATTAGTATAAATCAAAGTAGTATTACTAAAGGATTCACCACTAGAAAACGTAAGCGTGTCTACTTCAAGTGTAGCATTCGTATAATAGAAATCCAGAGCACCATTAGCGACGTAATCTGATTGAACCAAAAGGGATTGTAGCTGATATGTCCCAACCAGAGGATCAATATTTGTGTTTTCATCGGTATCGCAGGAAAGTAATACAAAGAGACCAAGTATAGTATAGCTCTTAAAACTTCTGTTCATAACGCCTCCAAAAAGAAAAGGCCGCAAAAAAATGCGGCCTTTATTTCAACATAGAGTTTTCTTAGAAACTGTAGCCAAGACCAATCGCAATATCAAGCGCGGTTTTAGTATAGGTTTCTTCGCCTAATAGAAGACCGTCATCGTCATAGGCAACATCTTTTTTGGTGAATGTATCATAGCTTGTATTTGATACACCAAAGGATACAGCCATTTTAGGGCTCAGTCTGTATCGCGCTCCAAAACCAAGCGTTGTGGAATTAACACTGTAGCTTAAATCGGATTGATAACCAGCTTCAGCGCCAGAAGTTGCTAAATTAAAACCACCGCTCAAAAGCAATGCTTCTGATAACGAAAAATCTAAACCAAGGCCCAATTCAGAACCGTTAGTGACGAAAGCTTCTTTGCCATCCCAGTTTACATCTTCGTTGAAGTACATATTATAATCAAATTCAAGACGCATACTTGGCATTACTTTGTATGAAACTCCAATGCCCAACATTGCAGGCATATCAGCATTAGATTTCTTTCCATCTGGGAACAATCCAGTGCCATCTACTTTAGTAGCAGTTTCTAATTCCATTGCAGCCATACCTTCGTATCTAATCCCAATACCAAGACCATCAAATGGAGTAATATACAGACCAAATAATGGAGCAAAGCCTGACCCGGTTTCTTCAGCATCAACTTTAATATCTGCGGTTTTCATAGCATTTGTATCCATAGCGGCAGCTTGAGTTGTAAGATACGCGGAATACCCCGTGTAGTACGTAGAGGAATCGGCATAAACAGTAGATAAACTAGTTAAATTCGCAGCAGCGCCAGTATAGAAAGCATGTGTATTGGCGGGCGTATTGCTACTGGCATCAAACGTTCCTCCTAATTGATTAACGCCACCACCTATTGTATCAACTAGCCCTTGAGTCATAACGCCATATGATACAAGCGTACTAAAGGATAATGTATCGTAAGCAGTACCAGCAAAAGGCAAGAGTCCATCAGCGCCTGCCTGTGCAGCAACAGCTCCAGCAGCAGCCTGAGCTGAACCCGCAGCATATTGTGCAGCTCCACCAGTGGCCAGTGCGGCACCACCGGTCATCACGGCAGACAAATTTGTAAAGAAATTTGGTGCTGAGGTCATATCACCTGTACCACCAGCAGCGGGATATGTTGGATCAATCATAATATCTTTGAGATGACCGACATAGGTGTTTTTTGCAGTGAAATATCTTGCGCCAACTGCAACAGAAATCATATCATTTACTTTGTATGCGACCGTGGCTTGTCCACCCATATAAGCGGAAGATCCTTCAAAAGAAACATCAAAGTTATAGTCTGTAGTTGGAATACCTGCGGCAACTAAGGAAGCAGGAATCATAGAAACAGGAACCTCAAAAGAGGGTAAACCATCAGCATATTCTGCGCTTCCACCACCACCGATTACTGTAAAACCACCAGCGATTGCCAGCTTATCCATTTTATATGCAAAATAGATATTTGGCAAAACAGGCACAAAAGTTGAACCTTCAAACATATCGCCATGCAGGGTTGACCAATCACTGGTTACTTCGCGACCTTGAGTAATTGTCTGGCTGCTTAAGTAAAAATGCATTCCATTTTCCAGTTGGGTAACACCAGCAGGGTTGAAAAATGCGGCATCAATGTCTGTTGATGCGTTTCGGTTTAATGATCTGATAAAGTCAGCGCTCTGGTTTGTATTGGTAACAATACCGCCACCAAAGACAAATCCAGTAATTATCAACATAATCATTACATAGATATTAATTTTCTTCATTATTTCTCCTAATTCCTCATTGTGAAATGAAATTTATTACAATCCTCTGAAAATAGGATTCATTGTTGTATAAATGCAAAGGGAAAAATTAACCTAAAAAGTCTTCATTAGTGAGAACTGAAAATTCCGTTCTTCTCCCATATTGCGCTCTAATTCCACATAGTACTGTTGAAAAACATTTTCAATGCGAAGGCGAATTTCATATTGTTTTATAGTCCACGATATTCCGCAATTCCAAACTTTGAGAGAGACCCTCCTATCCCGTCCGGTCATGGGATTTACGTCGAACAATTTGGTTTTTTCCATTCTACTGGTATGGCGGGAATCTATTAGAAACGAAAATGAAGAAATATTTACGGTTGTCGTTTGTGTAAAGTGATGACGATACCGATAAGCCAGGGTATCAATGATTGTACCACCCGAACCTGTTTCAACGGGATTGAGGTAAGTGTACGATCCCTGGAGATCAAATAATCCCCGAAAGAATCGCATCCCAATTCCGGCATCAAATCCAGAAATAGTCGCATTGGTTACATTTTCAAAATGAATAACACCAAATGAATCTGGAGTTGGTTCAATCAAATCAATATACCGTGAAGAATAACCTGCGATATCAACCTGCATGAAATTTAAAATGGGATTAGCGGAAACAAATTTCATAGTAATCCCGACCTCATAAGACGAGGAGGTTTCTGTCACAAGATTTGGATTGGGTTCCACCTTAAACACATTTAGCTGGGATTGGGAAAAAAGTTCCGCGATGGAAGGGGAACGAAATCCTTTTGCCAGGGATGTTCGTAAGGACAACCATTTCTTTGGGTGATAATTGAGTGCAAACTGCGGAACAAATTGGGCAGTATTTTTTTTACCATCTACAGAAAACAACTCATACCGTCCTGCTATCGAAGATGATAGTCCGCGGCCGAATTTTCCTTGCAGTAATCCATATATGGCCTGAGTCGCTGTTGAATGAGTACCGAAAATGCTGGCATCAATTGTAGCCCTTTGAAGACTTGCACCACTGGTTACATGCCAGCGACGACTAATTTTCGTTCCACCCTGAAGTTCTCCATAGACTTTACGTTCATTGGACCGATCAGTATTTGTACCGATATTTTCCCAAAACACATCATAGAACGCACTCTTAAGGTGCAGTACAGTGTAAGGAGACATCACAGCGCTTAATGTGGAATTAATATTGAGTTTTGTTCCATTTGCTTTATCATGTTCAGATCCGTAAGGCGCCTCGAAAGGATCAGCGGGGCTTTTCCATTGAGACTCTATTCCATTAAGCGTTGATATAAAGTTTCCGTAGATGGATGCGCTATATTTATTTCCGAAGTTCAATTTTGTTTTTGCAGTAAGATTCCAGCTTTCATCCCATCCGAGCTCTGTATAACCATCCGTTTGATATCTCTGTAATCGGAACCACGCACCATGAGGACCAATTGGAAGTGAGCGAGTAATTTCCATCATGTTGAAAAATCCTCGGGAGTTGCGCCATTGCCATTGATCATATTTTGGGTGACTATATACACCGGATAATATCCGGAGGCGGGTTTCAGGTTTATCCGGAGCATTTCGCGTAATGATGTTTACTACGCCGCCCATTGCGCCGGAACCGTACATGGCAGATCCGCCAGATTTCACAATTTCTACCTGATCAATTTCTGACGTGGGAACAACATTCCACGTAATGTTTCCACTGGCACTGCCCATGAGAGGAAGACCATCCAACAATAATAATGATCTGCTCCCAGCCCCAAGTGTGTAGCCAGATGCGCCACGAATATTTAATTGATCTTTTACAATCGTGACACCAGGCTCATAAATCAAAATTTCTTCCAGAGAAACGACGTTTTTATCTGACAATTTTCGCGGTGTAACAACACTGACAGAAAGAGGTAACTCCATAATATCCTGCGCAGACCGGCTGGCAGTAACAACTATTTGGGAAGATTCAATGACATCGCGCTCTAATAATGCAGATATAATAACATGCGGGTGGTCTGAAGAAAGCACAACCGTCAATTCATACGTTTTATATCCAATGACGGAAACAATAATGATGTAGTCCCCAAAAGGAACATTTTCAATAATAAAATCCCCGTTTTCATCGGTAGCTGATCCCCAAAATGTGTCTTTGATCAGCACGTTTGCACCAATAGAGGGATCACCTGATTCAACTTCTACAATACGCCCAGAGACGGATCCGGATTCTTGGGCGATCATTAGCGAAAACAGAAACAATATTAATATTTTCTTCAAGATTAAAAATCCAATATAATAATAGGAATTTGTCTCACCGACTGTTCCCGTAAACCTACGGATCGTACCGAGCTCGCCAAAGAATCCACAAGATCAATAAATGGTAACGATTGAGAAGAAGAAATGGAATCAAAATTTGCGATTACAAATGCAGGGTCGAGGCTAATTCCTACAGGCGCCAAAACAAAAGATCCAGAATAAAGCTGAATAAAATAATGTAGCGTATCGGTATCTGCCTCAAGAACGCCACTGTAATCCACTAAGTATTCTACGGGATTATTGAAATCAACTTCAGGTAAAAAAGCAGCTACAATAATCCCCTTTATACTATCAGGCCATTCCCCAGAAACGACCAACATTCCTTCAGCCCCAGATACAGGTTCAAGACTTTCTGGAGCCTCACAGCTCATTATAAATAGAAACAATGTGACAACGCATGTAATCACCATGCTGATTTGAATGTGTGTTTTATCATTCACAATGAAAGTTAATTGAATCAAATGGAAAAACCTTGAAAGAGTTTTAAAGGAATCAATAAAACCATTTTCCGTTCTAGAAACTCATCGTAAGATTTGCAGCCGGAAAAATAGAAATTTCAATTATTTCAACCACAGACTAAAGGCAACCAGCACCGAATTTCGTGACAAAAACCTCTAATGTATCTGTTATAATTGGGGCCCAATGGGGCGATGAAGGCAAAGGCAAAATTACAGACGTCTTTGCTGGTGAAGCCGCATATGTTGTAAGATTTCAAGGTGGAAATAACGCCGGGCATACTGTCATTGTCGACGGCAAAACTTTCAAACTTCATCTCATTCCTTCTGGTGTAATATATGATACGCCCATCAGCGTAATTGGCAATGGTGTTGTTATTGATCCCAAAGCACTCATTGACGAAATCAATTATATTCGTAAAAAAGGCATTGAACCGCGCCTCATGGTTTCAGATCGCGCACATGTAATATTTCCTTATCATATTGCCATGGATGACGCTCTCACAGGGCACCAGGGCGATCTTGCTGCTGGGAGCACAAAGCGCGGAATTGCTCCCGTATATGCTGACAAAATGTATCGTCACGGAATCCGAATGACAGACCTCCTCGAGCCGGATATTTTAAAAGAAAAACTGTCCACAGCCTATTCCTTTAATTGTCGGATTCTCAAAGCAATGGATTTTGAATTCAAAGAAACCCAAGAAAGCATCTTTGAAAAGTATCTGGAATATGGACAGATATTGAAATCCTATATCAATGATGTTTCGGTGGTGCTTTCAGATGCCGTAAAAGAAGGAAAACCTATATTATTTGAAGGCGCACAGGGAATGAGCTTGGACGTTGATCATGGTATTTATCCCCATACTACGAGCAGCAATACAACGGCCGGACATATATCCGCTGGTACGGGAGTTTGTTACAGAAATATCCAGCGCGTGATAGGGATTGCAAAAGCGTATGTTAGCCGAGTTGGAATCAGCCCCTTTCCCACAGAATTACCTGAAAATGATGCAAAAGCCCTTCGTGATAAGGGCAATGAGTATGGTACAACTACTGGTCGTCCTCGCCGTGTGGGTTGGTTGGATCTAGTCCAATTACGGCAGGCGGTTCGTGTGAACGGTTTAACGGAGATAACCCTTACAAAATTGGACGTACTAACGGGATTTAAAGAGCTTCCTGTTTGTACCGGATACAAAGTAGACGGACGAATTGTTACTGAAATGCCAGCCAGTTTAACTGCTTATCGTCAAGCAGAACCAATTTGTGAAATCTTGCAAGGCTGGAATGAAACGCCGGACCTAGACGCAGGGTATGATGGACTCCCATCTGCCATGAAAACATATATCTCATTTATTGAAAACGCAGTGGATTGCCCCATCTCGATTATTTCGGTTGGACCGCAACGTCACGAAACGATATTTAAACAGTAATCCGCCCGTGACGGTCGTTTTATTCGTTAAGCAACCAGATTATTTTTCCCGGATATCCCCATGATCATGACGAATGAAATTCTTGATTTTTCCGGTCTTTCACACGATGAAATTCGCTCAAAATTAAATGAATATAACATTCCCCTTACTCCGGATGAAATTTTAAAGGTTCAAAATGACTTTTTGGGTCGCGCACCAAGCCTGGCCGAATGTGTTCTGTTTTCCATTGAAGGCTCAGAGCACTGTTCTTATAAAAGCAGTCGTCCCCATTTAAAACAATTTGTTACTGAAGGACCCAATGTTGTTTTGGGCGCCAAAGAAGATGCCGGGGTTGTTGCCGTAGCCACAGATAATAATGGGCATCGCTGGTGCATTGTCATGAGTCACGAATCCCACAATCATCCATCTCAAATCGTTCCTTATGAAGGCGCTGCTACCGGAGTCGGTGGTAATGTCAGGGATGTCTGTTGCATGGGCGCGGAAGTCATTGCAGTGGCAGATGCACTTCGATTTGGCGATATAAAATCCAACAAAACGAAATGGATTCACGATGGTGTAGTGGATGGTATTGGAGGATATGGTAATCCATTGGGGATTCCAAATATTGGTGGTGATTTATATTATCATCCTGGATACAACGACAATTGTCTCGTAAATGTTGTGACTCTGGGAATCGTCCGGGAAGATCGAATATTTCATTCTTATGCACCTGAAAATGCAAACGGACATGACCTTATTTTGATTGGTAAACCAACAGACAATAGCGGATTTGGCGGTGCCAGTTTTGCTTCCTTGGAGCTTGAGGAAGAAAAGAAAGAACAAAACAAGGGCGCCGTTCAGGAGCCGAATGCCTTTTTAGAAAGACACATTTTAAAAGCCACAAATACATTATTTAAAATGCTAAGCGATAAAGGTGCTGTTAATCGCGTAGGTTTTAAAGATTTAGGTGCCGGTGGCGTTGCTTGTGCCAGCGTTGAATTAGCAGATACAGCTGGTTACGGCGCAGAAATATTCATGGAAAATGTTCATGTAAGTATGGAGAATCTTCACCCCTCCGTGACATTGTGTTCAGAAACGCAAGAACGATTTATGTGGGTTTCTCCACCAGATTTGACAGACTTTATTGTGGATCATTATAACAAAACCTTCGATATGCCTGGCGTATCGGAGTTGGCGCAAGCTCGTGTGATCGGAAAAATCACCAATGAGAAACAGTATGTGGTTCACGCAAATGGTGAATTGATAGTTAATGCTCCCGCCGAAGAAGTAACAAAAGGGTTTTTATACAATCGACCCTTTAAAAAACCTGAACGCCATTTCAATGAGCCCAGTCTACCAGAACCAAAAAATTATAATGATATTTTATTAAAACTTTTATCCCATGAGAATATTGCATCGCGACTTCCGGTTTTTGAATCCTATGACAAGCAGGTGCAGGGACGAACTTTGATTGAATCAGGAATGGCAGATGCCGGCGTCATGCTGCCCTTTAATTCTGATGATTATCCTGAAGAAATTCGAAATGTTGGTATCGCACTTTCCACCGATCATAACCCACGCTATGGCGAAATTGATCCATATTGGGCTGCGGTAAATGCGGTTGTTGAATCCATGCGGAACGTAGCCGCTGTAGGCGCCCACGCGGTTTCTATGACGGATTGCCTCTGCTTTGGGAATCCTGAAAAGCCCACTCAAATGTGGGAATTCGTTGAAGCTGTTCGTGGTGTTGCAGAAACCTGTAAAAATATTCATTTATATGGACATGAAAATTCTCCCACACCCATAATAGCCGGGAACGTCAGCTTTTATAATGAATCAAAAAATGGGGCGATACCAGCAAGCCCAATTATCAGCTGTCTCGGATCAATGCCCGACGGAGAAAAATCTATTACGCAGGGGTTTAAATCCACAGGCTCCATATTGGTCATGGTTGGTGAGCGCAAGGATGAATGCGGTGGTAGCACCTACTATTCCCTTTTTGATGAATTGGGTGCCAATTTGCCAAAGCCTGATGCCAAAGATGTAGAAGCGCAAATTCATACTATTGCAAACTTGATTCAGGATGGACATATTTTAGCCGCCCATGATATTTCTGAAGGTGGCATCGCAGTGGCATTAGCCGAGATGACCTTTGAAAATGGTATTGGATGTGATGCTACAATTCCTGGAGATTTGCGAACTGACACATTATTATTTTCTCAAACGGGTGGTTTTATTTTGGAAGTAGAAGCCGATAATGCCGATTTCGTAGTCGCGCTATGTTCAGAAAAAGAAATTTCCGCCGAAATTATAGGACGCACGATTGATACAGGGCACGTTCAAATTCAAAATGTTATTAATGTTGTCGTTGCTGATGCTTATAAAACGTGGGCAAATGGCCTCAGAGAAAAGTTGCTATAAGGGTGTGTACTTGTGTTTAAGTATTATGGTGTTAAGGTGTTGGAGTGCTAGGGTTATGAGCAAGGTGACCCGATTTGAAGATTTAATTTGCTGGCAAAAGGCACGCGAACTGGTGAACGGAATATATAGTATTACAAAACGTGATGAACTTGCTAAAGACTATGGCTTAAGAGATCAACTGCGAAGAGCGGCTGTCTCTTCTATGACAAATATTGCAGAGGGATTTGCGCGTTTTCATCGAAAAGAGTTCATACGCTTTCTGGATATTTCCCAGAGCTCAGCGACTGAAGTTCATAGTTTACTTTTTGTAGTGTTGGACCAAAATTATCTAACGGAAAATGAAATTAAAAGCCTACAAAAAAAGGCCGAAGAAGTACGCGCATTAACTTTAGGATTATTAAAATATGTTAACAGTTCCATTTCTACAAATAAAGTTAGTGAACCAACGGTCGAATATAATATTTCATGGGAACCAAAGGATATTCCCGCAGACTTCACGAATGAAACGGTATAACACATAAACACCTTCACACATGAACATTCTAACACATATTAACTTGCGAATACAATGAGCAAAATTGATTATAAAACAGCCGGTGTGGATATTGATGCTGGGAACGAAGCCGTGGCTCGCATTAAGGATGATGTGAAATCAACCTTTACGCCCAATGTGCTCACGGGATTAGGTTCTTTTGGAAGTCTATTTGACCTCTCAGATATTGCGCGGAATTATAAAAATCCTGTTATGGTTCAGAGTATTGATGGCGTTGGAACAAAGGCTATTATCGCCCGCAAGATGCAAAAATTCGACACCATTGGAATCGATTTATTAAGCGCATGCGCAAACGATATCCTTGTGATGGGTGCCAAACCACTTACGTTTCTCGATTACATTGCTAACGACCACCTTGATCCAGCCATCATTGCTGAAATGGTGAAAGGAATGACCAAAGCCTGTCGGGAAACGGGCGTGGCGCTGGTTGGTGGTGAAACGGCAGAAATGCCCGACACCTATCTCAAAAACGAACATGATTTGGTCGGTATTGTCACAGGCGTAGTTGAAAAAGATCGCATCATTACAGGAGAAAAGATCGCAATCGGAAATATTGTACTGGGTCTGCCCTCCAGTGGATTACACACAAACGGATACTCGCTGGCTCGAAAAGTCTTTTTTGATATTGCTGGTCTTGATGTATCAGATACCGTAGACGGATTGCCCGTTACGGTTGGCGAAGCATTATTAGAACCACATATTAATTATACCAACCATGTGATGGCCTTGATGGATTCGGGTTTGCCCATCCATGGTATCGCTCATATTACCGGCGGCGGATTAGTGGAAAACATTCCACGAATATTACCAAGCGGCTTATCTGTAATTATCAAAGAAGATTCTTTCCCAAAGCTTCCCGTATTTAATGTGATGCAACAACTCGGCGATATTGAGATTGGCGAAATGTATCGAGCTTTTAATATGGGAATTGGCCTAGTGATTATTGTGTCTGAGGACTCAGTTAAACCTATAAAACATATATTGGAAAAATTCTCCCCGGTTTATGAAATCGGGCAGGTTGTTTCAGGTAACAATATAGTGGAAATACATTAATATGCATTCTGTACAGATTTTATATCCTGTTTTTGTTATGGTTATATTGACTTTTCTGGTTGGAATATTATTATTTACCTTGAATGTGAAAGCGGTAAAGCAAAGAAAGGTGCGGGTAAAATTTTTTAAAGTATATAATGAAGATGCTCCGGATTATTTATTACAGGCCCGCGATCATTATAAAAACCTATTTGAAGTTCCTGTATTATTTTACGTTTTGTGTGCAATAATCTTTATAAGACAGGATGTTTTGATCCCAGATATTGTATTAGCCTGGGCGTTTGTATTCTTTAGACTAATTCATAGTTATATAAGAGCGACAAGTAATCGGCTACCTCTTCGTTCGCAGATTTTTATTATAAGCTATGGTGTACTTTTCGTTCATTGGATATACTTCATCACTAAAGTAATGATTTCATAATGTTGCACGACATAAAGATAGCCATTGTACAATTCCCGGGTTCCAATACCGAACGGGAAACTGTTGAAGCAGTAAAACGGGTCGGAATGAGGCCTGTTGAATTCCTTTGGAATGAGGATACGAAGATTTTGACAGATTGTGACGGTTACATAATCGTTGGAGGATTTTCATATGAAGATCGTTCCCGTGCTGGTGTCATTGCAGCACTTGATCCTGTTATTGAAATTTTGAAAACTGAAAATGAAGCGGGTAAACCGTTATTGGGTATATGTAACGGAGCACAAATATTGGTTGAATCTGGAATTGTACCTGGCGTTAAAGACTATCGTCTTGGAATGGCGCTCACAGACAATAAGCGTGTTGCAAATGGGCATGTTGTTGGTACAGGATATTATAACGCCTGGGCGAATCTTAAACTGAACGTTCCTCCCGAAAGAACCGCTTTTACGAGCCAATTGAAACCTGGAGATTTTATTCGCGTTCCCTTTGCCCACGCGGAAGGACGGTTTCTTGCGCCAGAGGCATTACTGCAAGAACTCATCAAAAACGATCAAACCGTGTTTTGTTATTGTGATGACAATGGAGACATAATCTCAGATTTTCCTGTGAATCCAAATGGATCAATCCACAATCTGGCAGCAGTGAGCAATCCTGCAGGAACGGCAATGGCAATCATGCCTCACCCCGAACGAACTCCAAATGGCGACTCTATTTTTGCTTCTATGAAAACGTATATTGAATCTGATGAGAAAGTAAAATCGAGCACTCTCAAATTTGATCGACCACATTATGAAATCAAACCATATCAAAATGACAAATCATACGAAGAATTGTTTATTGATTTAATTATTACCGACAATGAAGCATTATCCGTGCAAAATGCATTACGTAAAACCGGTTATCCCATAACCATTACAAAAAATGTACGATGGGGAATAACAACAAATCGTACAGATAAGCTCACATTCTTCAGGGAGCTTGCAGAATCTGGCGAACTTTATAACTCTAATAAAGAGCGAGTAATCAAAAAAAGCGAATTACCAGCCGGGACACACTTTTATGTACAACAAAAGGAAGATATGATCGCTCGAAAGACGTTAGAAAACATTAGCGATCGCATGGGAATTCGTGGCGTTCTTGGTTTGGAAAAAGGAATTGTCTGGACGGTCTCCTCAAATGACGGAAACGACGACGTCATTCAACATGTAATAGATTCGCATATTTTCTTTAACCCTTTGTCACATGATTGTTACAGCTATGAATAAGGCCTATCAGAAACGTATTGAATCTGAATTAAACAATTGTTTAACTGAAACCGATCTTCCATCTGGTAAAAAGTACAACGGCAAAGTTCGCGACACCTACGATTTGGGTGATAAGCTGGTATTGATTACCACAGATCGCCAAAGCGCATTTGATCGTGTTCTGGCATCCATTCCTTTTAAGGGGCAAGTTTTAAATATGACCAGCGCCTGGTGGTTTGAACAAACAAGGCATATCGTGGATAATCATGTTATTTCCATTCCCGATCCAAACGTAACGGTGGGTAAGAAATGTAGGGTTCTCCCAATTGAGTTTGTTGTTCGCGGGTATATCACAGGATCAACAAGCACATCATTATGGACTGTCTATAACGAGGGGGATCGCGAATATTGTGGAAATATTCTGCCAGAAGGCTTAAGGAAAAACCAAAAGCTGGACACTCCCATGCTTACTCCCACAACCAAAGAAGTGGAGCATGACCGACCCATCACACCGACGGAAATTGTGAGCGAAGGATGGTTAACACAGGAAGAATGGGATGAAGCAAGCGCAAAGGCATTGGCCTTATTTGAGTTTGGACAGGAGAAAGCGTTAGAGCATGGAATGATTCTAGTTGATACAAAATATGAATTTGGAAAAGACGATGAAGGTAATATTTTGTTAATTGATGAAATTCATACACCCGACTCAAGTCGCTATTGGATTGCAGAATCATACGAAGAGCGATTTGGCGCTCATGAAGAACCTCAAAATATTGATAAGGAATTTCTCCGACTTTGGTTTACTAAAAACTGTGATCCCTATAACGATGAAGTACTACCGGAAGCACCAACAGACCTGATTGTGGAATTATCAAATCGGTATATTTACTTATACGAAACGATAACGGGCGAAAAGTTTGAGTTTCCAGAGGCAGGTAAACCTGTCCATGAGCGACTTGTTACAAATATGAAACCAATTATATAATTCAGTGACACAGAGAAGAGATTTAAACCTTACTGTTTTTTTGAGCTCTCAGTGTAACAAAAAGGATATATTATGAAGACAATAATTATTATGGGTTCAACATCGGACGAATCCTGGGCAAAAAAGATCACCGATAAACTGGATACATTGGGCATTGAATGGGAGCAATTCGCTGCGTCGGCACATAAAGAGCCCAAGAAAGTATTAGATATTTTAGATAAGTACGCCGATGACAGTGGAATTATTTATATCACCATTGCAGGTCGCTCCAATGCTCTTTCTGGATTTGTTGCCGCTAATTCTGGGAAGCCCACATTAGCTTGTCCGCCCTTTGCCGACAAAATTGATATGATGGTCAACATTAATTCTACGTTACAAATGCCCAGCAATACTCCAGTGCTCACCGTGTTAGACCCGGGAAATTGTGCACTGGCCGTGAAACGAATTATGGATTTCAATAGCTAAAGAAGGAAGACATTATGCCACATCGAAATATTGATACTTCGTTTAGTACTCTTTCAGCAATATCACCATTGGATGGTCGGTATCAAAAAACCGTCCACGAATTGGGATTGTTTTTTTCAGAAGAAGCTCTCATTAAATATCGCCTTAAAGTGGAAATTGAATATGTAATTGCTCTCAGCCTCGAAACAAAAATTGTTGAGTTAAAACCATTATCGTCCGTAAATCAAAGAACACTTAGAGGATTATATACAAAATTTGATAGAGGCGGCGCAAAGCGGGTAAAAGAAATTGAAAACACGACCAACCACGACGTTAAAGCGGTGGAATATTATCTTCAAGAACTTTTAAAAGAAGAAAAACTGAACATGTTGATTCCGTGGGTTCATTTTGCCCTTACGTCTGAAGATGTAAATAATTTGGCCTATTCTCTGATGTGGCAGGATGCGATTCAGTTTATTTATTTACCAGTTTTAAAAAAACTCAACAAAACGTTACGCGCCCTTTCTCACACCTACGCGGATAATTCCATGTTATCATTAACCCATGGTCAGCCTGCGACACCCACAACACTAGGAAAAGAGTTTGCTGTTTTTGTTTCTCGCATTAAACGGCAAAAAGATGCTCTTGAGAAGCACAATCTTTTAGGAAAGTTGGGTGGCGCAACAGGCACCTGGAGCGCTCATTCTATCAGCTTGCCACAGGTAAATTGGCAGAAATTTTCTAAGGACTTTGTTACACATCTTGGCTTAGCATATAATCCCGTGACGACACAAATTGAATCTCATGATGCCCTGGTGGAAAGTTATCATACTGTAACCAGAATTAACGGAATATTGTTGGACATGACCAAGGATATCTGGATGTATATCAGCCGTGGTATATTGGGACAAAAAAAAGTGGAAGGCGAAATTGGATCTTCAACGATGCCCCACAAGATTAATCCTATTCAATTTGAAAATGCCGAAGGGAATCTTGGACTATCGACTGCCCTTCTAGGACATTTAGCAGGGAAACTTCAAGTTTCACGTATGCAACGCGATTTATCTGATAGCACTGCCATCCGGAATCAAGGTGTTGGCCTGGGATATGCTTTTGTTGCCATCAAAAATATTATGAAAGGGCTGGATCGGCTTACAGTAAATGAGTCAACCATGTTGGCAGAACTAGACAATCACTGGGAAGTCTTAGGCGAAGCTGTTCAAACCGTCCTACGGAAAGCACAAAAAGAAGACGCTTATGAGCAACTAAAGGTATTGACTCGCGGTCAAACCATGTCAAAGGAAACAATGCACACGTTTATTGAGGGTTTGGATATATCAGAGAAAGACAAGATGCGTCTATTAAAATTGACTCCAGCCTCTTATACTGGTCTGGCCAATAAGATTGCCAAAAAGGTATAATTCATGTGTGGAATCGTTGGTATAAAGTCTCACTCCCCGGCTGCTAATGAAATCTATGACAGCCTAATTCATCTTCAGCATCGGGGGCAAGATGCTGCAGGAATCGTGACCTATAATCATCGCGTGCATACTAAAAAAGGGCTTGGGTTAGTTAGAGATATTTTTGACGCTAACAACATGGCGCGCCTTGAAGGAAACACCGGTATTGGGCATACACGATATCCCACACACGGCGGATATGGAGACGGCGAAGTTCAACCTTTTTGGACAGATGTTCCATATGGTATTGCCCTAGCTCATAATGGAAATCTTGTGAATTACAAAGAACTTGCTCATGAGATATCTATGGAAGATAAACGTTATCTAAATACCCATAGCGACACGGAAATTCTTTTGCATATTTTTGCAGACAATCTGAATAAAGCTCGTAAAACGATGGACGATACTGACTTTTTTGACCAAGTCTGTTATGCAGTAAAGAAGGTACAACAACGTACCAGCGGATCTTATTCGGTTATAGCATCAATTGTTGGAAAAGGAATGGTTATCTTCCGTGATCCTCATGGTATACGACCTTTAGCTGGAGGACAACGGAAAAATGATGATGGAACAACGGATTTTATTTTTTCCAGCGAGACCACCATGTTTTATGCATTGGGGTATGAACCAGCTGAAAATGTAAAGCCCGGTGAAGTCGTGTATATTGATGAAGACTTCACAGTGCATAGACGCCAATTAGCTAAAAAAGATTTTACACCTTGTATTTTTGAATATGTTTACTTTTCCCGCCCAGACACAATGATGAACCACGTAAGTGTATATCGTTCACGATTACGCATGGGGCAAAATTTGGCCGAAGCCTGGAAAGAAATATACCCAGATAAAAAACCGGATATTGTCATTCCTGCTCCATCTACTGCAAATACAGCCGCATTATCAATGGCCCATGCTCTTGGTGTGCGTTATTCTGAAGGACTTTATAAAAATCCATTTATCGGTAGAACTTTCATTATGCCCGGGCAAACAGAACGAGAGAAATCTGTAAAATATAAAATGGTGCCACAGGCGATAGAAATTCGCAATAAGAAGGTTATGATTGTTGACGATAGTATCGTGCGAGGGAACACCAGCCGTCAAATTGTCAAGATGGTAAAAGATTTTGGGGCCAATGAAATCTATTTTGTTGTGGCATGTCCCCCTGTTAAATATCCTTGTTTCTATGGTGTGGATATGCCGACCAAATCTGAACTCATTGCCAGTCGATCTTCTGAGGAAGAAATCCAAAAGTATATGGGAGTAGATGCTCTACTATATCAAAAAATTGATGATCTGGTAGAAGCGGTTACTCGAAAGGGAGATCACAATATAGACCATCCTTGTGTAGCATGTCTAAACGGCGAATATGTAACAAAGGATGTGGATGAGCAGAAAATGCAAGAAATGGAGCAGCTACGGAATGCCGATCGGAATGAACGTACGCTCTCCATTTTTAGGTAGAGGAAACTATGAATATATGTATTGTGGGTTCAGGCGCAAGGGAACATGCGATTGCCCGGGCTCTTAATCGTTCCCCACAAAATCCAACATTATTTTGTTTTGGATCAAATGTTAACCCTGGTATCGCTGAGCAATGTGAAGTATTTGAAACCGGGACGATTAGCAACCCAGACTCCGTACTTAATTTCGCAAAAGAATGTAAAATTGATTTAGTCATCATTGGGCCGGAAGCTCCATTAGCAGCTGGAGTGGCTGACGCTTTGTGGGCAGCAGCAGTCCCTTGTGTTGGTCCAACGAAAAACCATGCACAGATTGAATCCAGTAAAGGCTTTACACGAAACCTACTAAAGAAGTATAGCGTCCCCGGTGGACCAAAATACAACGTATTTGATTCTATGGTTGGTGTTCAGAAATTTTTGATTGATCTGGGTGAAGATTATGTTGTCAAATATGATGGTCTTATGGGTGGAAAAGGCGTAAAAGTAGCCGGCGATCATTTGCACTCACATGAAGAAGCAATGTTATATTGCCAAGAATTAGTTGACGCTAGAGGTTCTTTTGTAATAGAAGAAAAGTTTATTGGTGAAGAATTTTCTCTTATGAGTTTTTGTGATGGCGATAACCTTGCTCATATGATTCCAGTTCAAGATCATAAACGTGCATTTGAGGGGGACACTGGCTCAAACACGGGTGGAATGGGATCTTATTCGGGCGCTGATCATTCATTGCCCTTTTTGAGCAATTCTGATATTGAAGGAGCTCATGCTATAAATGTTGCTACAGCAAAGGCCCTGAAATCTGAATTTGGTGATGGATACAAAGGGATTTTATACGGCGGATTTATTGCAACAGCTAAAGGTGTAAAACTGATTGAATACAATGCCCGATTTGGAGATCCCGAAGCAATGAATGTTCTAGCTGTTTTGGAATCAGATTTTGTTGAAATATGCAAATCAATTATTGATGGGTCACTGGATCAAAAACAGGTTAGTTTTTCACGCAAAGCTACTGTTTGTAAGTATGCTGTCCCTAAAGGCTATCCAGATTCGCCAATAAAGGGAAAACCAATTGATATTTCCAGTGTAAAAAATATAGATCAATTATATTATGCATCCGTTGATGTGCACGCTGGAGGTTTGATTGAAGCCGGATCACGTACCGCGGCCGTAGTTGGTATTGCAGAGACACTGGGTGAGGCTGAGGCTGAAGCCGAGGCAGAAGTCTCAAGAATAAAAGGACCATTATTTCACCGATCCGATATCGGAACTGAGAAATTGATACAAAAGCGGATTGATCATATGAATCAGGTGCGCGGTTAGCCGCACAATCAAAATGACCGCAGTCACAAAACAAATAAAATTAGGCATTCTCGGCTCAACCAACGGCACAGATCTTCAGGCCATCATCAATGCTATTGCAGAAGAGCGATTGAATGCTTCGGTCGAAGTTGTGATCAGCAATCGATCAAAAGCATATATTCTTGAGCGCGCTCAAAACCACAATATCCCAGCAGTATTTATTCCCGATAAAGGTAAACAGCGAAAAGAATTTGATGCGGAAATGACAGCAATTCTTCAAGAGAAAAAGGTGGATCTGGTTTTGCTCATTGGATTCATGAGAATCCTTTCGCCTGAGTTTTGCCGTGATTGGAAAGACAGAATTATAAACGTTCACCCGTCCCTGCTACCGAAATATGCTGGCGGAATGGATATGAATGTCCATGAAGACGTTTTGAAAAACAAAGAATTGGAAACGGGTTGTACAATTCATTTTGTAACCGAAGAAGTTGATGCCGGACCAATATTAGTGCAAAAGAGATGTTCCGTTGATCCAAATGATACGCCCGAAACATTAAAGGTAAAAGTACAAGCTTTAGAAGGTGAAGCCTTTATAGGTGCCATCCAAATGATTCAGAGAGGGTTTTAAAATCACATGCTTACTAATCCAGAATTAAATAAAAAACCAGTCATCGTAAGGCGCGTTTTATTATCTGTTTTTGATAAAACCGGAATAGTTGATTTTGCACGAGCATTGGCAGATAAAAACATAGAAATTCTTTCCACTGGTGGTACGGCAAAAGTCCTTCGCGAGGCAAATATTCCTGTGAAAGATGTGTCAGACGTTACCGGTTTTCCTGAAATCATGGATGGTCGGGTAAAAACAATTAATCCCATTATTGAAGGCGGAATCCTAGGTTTACGGGATTTGCATTCTGATGATGCAGCATCACACAATATTCCGTGGATTGATTTAGTTGTGTGCAACTTATATCCATTTTCAGAGACAATTCAGCGACAAGATGTAACAGATGCCATCGCGTTAGAGAACATTGATATTGGTGGTCCAACCATGATCAGAAGCGCTGCAAAAAACGTTGGGTGGGTTGGCGTTATTGTTGATCCTTCAGATTATACAATTGTAGCCGAAGAAATCACACAAAAAGATGGACTATCATTCGAAACCAGGAAAAAATTGTCTGCCAAAGCATTCGGTCATACAGCAAAATATGATGCAATTGTTCATAATTATTTCAAGGATGAATCTTTCTCGGAAGACTTAACCCTCCCCTTTGAGAAATATGACCAGTTGCGATATGGCGAAAATCCCCATCAAAAAGCTGCGGCTTACAAAGTTCCAGGATTCTTGGGATTTTCTGTGCTAGACGCCAAGATTCATCAGGGAAAAAAATTGTCATACAATAACATCATGGATGCCGATGGAGCTTTGGCTTGCCTTCGCGAGTTTTCTGACCCGGCCTGTGTAGTGGTAAAACATGCTAATCCATGCGGTGTTGCCATTGGCAATGAGGGAGAGATGCACGATATTTATGTGCGCGCTTTTAATGCAGACTCTCTTTCAGCCTTCGGCGGCATTATTGCTATGAACCGTACGTGTACCGCATCTGTGGCAGAAGAAATATCAAAAGTTTTTGTTGAAATCGTCGTTGCTCCCGACTTTGAAAAAGATGCTTTGGACATCCTTGCAAAAAAGAAAAACTTACGTGTTTTAGAGACTGGCTCCGTTCCCCCCAGGGATGCCCTTCAAGAATACCGTTATGTCGTTGGGGGATTGTTGGTCCAGGATACTGACACTAAAACGATAAACCGTCATGACTTGGATATTGTTACAAAAATGAAACCTAGCGATGAGCAAATTGAGACAATGTTATTTGCATGGAAAGTCTTGAAGCATGTGAAGTCAAACGGTATTCTAATTGCGCAGGAAGGCATGACGGTAGGCATTGGCCCCGGTCAGGTAAGCCGTGTTGATGCAACAGATATTGCCATAAAAAAAGCGGGCGAATTAGCTCAAAATGGCATTTTAGCATCAGACGCTTTCTTCCCATTCCGAGACAGTATTGATAAAATTGCACCATCCGGTGTAAAAGCGATCATTCAACCGGGTGGTTCCATTCGTGACAAAGAGGTCATTGAAGCATGCAATGAACATGGAATTGCCATGGTCCTTACTGGAGGTCGTTGTTTTAAACATTGATGCCATGACAACCAAGCCTCTCTATCAACAGATTTATGAAATTGTCAGACAAATTCCATATGGAAAAGTCACAACCTACGGACATATTTCTCATATGGTTGGTACAGGCCCGAGACAAGTGGGCTACGCAATGGCAGCAGTAAACGATGTCACAATTTCTTGGCATCGAGTCATTAACAGTCAGGGAAAAATCAGCGTACGATCAGGTGGGAGTCCCAGTATTGATCAACGCAATCTCCTTGAATCGGAAGGCGTGGTATTTAGTAAATCAGGACGAATAGATTTAAAAGTTTATGGGTGGTTTTCTTTTTAAAAAAACCAAATTCTTCCATTCTATTTTGTCATACTGCATTCCATCCAGCAAATTAGTGTACATTTGAACAATCATTAGCATTGGATTATCCATGAAATACACACAACTTGGAAAACGCGGACCTTTGGTTTCAAATATTGGATTTGGCGCCTGGGCGATTGGTGGTCGCGATTGGGGAAAAACGGATGATGCTGTAAGCAAAGCTGCGCTCCATACCGCAATTGATGAAGGCGTCACATTTATTGACACTGCTGATGTTTATGGTTTTGGGCACTCAGAAGAATTGATTGCTGAAGTCATTGCCGAAAGAGGAAAAAATGACATCATTATAGCCACTAAAGCCGGGAATGATTTTTATTATGCCAAGCAAAAAGATGATAGTGGATATGGGCCCATTCAGCAATCTTATTCAAAAGAATATTTGATTGAGGCGGCTGAAAAAAGTATAAAACGTCTCGGTGTGGAAGCGTTGGATATTCTACAATTACATAGTCCGGATTTAGAAAAGCTTAAGCGCGATGAACCCTGGGAAGCGCTGGAGTCATTGAAAAAAGACGGTAAAATTCTAAACGCCGGTTTAAGTATTCAATCCTTCAAAGAAACTGAACAAGCCTTTTTGCTGGATGAACATCATGACATTCTGGATTGCATACAAGTACGCTATAATCTATTGGAACGTGAAGCAGAAAAGGTGCTTTTTCCAAAAGCGTTAAAATATGGAGTTGGCGTTATTGTGCGCATTCCATTACTGTTTGGATTGTTGACAGGTAAATTTGATTCGTCAGCTCGTTTTGGCGACAACGATCATCGACGGTTTAATCTATCACCTGAAAAGCTACCTGACTATTTGAACGAGTTTGACGAGCTTGAAAATCTCTACTCACAATACTCCGGCGCATCAAAAGCGCAAATAAGTTTGGCATTTTGCCTTTCACATCCGGCCTGCCATACGGTTATCCCCGGAGGAAAGACACCTGCCCAAGTACAAGATAATTGTGGTGCTTCTGAATTGGGATTTATAACAGATCCTATTTGATTTGAAAAGAAGGCATCAATACAATTGTGGTGCAAGAAACGTGTTTTATACTTCTATATTCAGATAGTGAACCTTTATCAAGGCTTGTCGTGGGAACTCGTCCCAATTGTAAAGGCCGAAAGAACGCGATCTAACCACCCCTCATCTTCAACTTTCTTTTCGTCTGGTAATTCATAACCTCGTATTACAAAGTATACAGCTTTATCAAAAAAGTAATTAACACGGGCATTGAACTCAATGATACGTTGGAGATCCAGTGCAGTTTCTGATATATTTTCTTTATTGAGGAAATCAAACAGATTTCTTCGTGCTAAAATAACTGCATATACAACTTCAGAAATGGCGATAGTATCCTTTTTTCGTTCCAGACCAATCATCATGAAATAGCGAGCCAAATCTCTAGAAGAAACTTCCCAATCCAACCATAAACTCATTTTTTCATACACTTCATGAATTCGGGCAATCAAAGATATATCTTCAATGTCGTGATATGATTTTGTATTTACATTGGATTTTAACATCGTGACCCAACCTTTTGTAAGTCGGTCGGCTTGTTTTTCTAGTAGCCAGGCTAAACGATCACTAAGCATGATAAACTCCTGTATGTTGCTTCACTTTAAATATACAGGTTGGAAAATTTGGAAACCACGAATTCCACCAAATGCAAGTAGGGTATAAGAGAGAATTATAAGAAAATGAAAAATAGAGACTAAATAACAGCGGGTTCCAAAAGTTGAATTGATCCTTTCTGTGAATTAATCTCAACGGATAATCCAATAGGCAATGTGAATTTGTCATGGATATGTCCCACCATCGAACCGTACCAGGCCGGTATGCCAAGGGGTTTGATATATTGATCCAATATTTCGTGAATTGAAAAACCCGGATCATCTTGATCGCAAGATGTGCATTGTGCGAATATGAAACCCTTTATATTGCCAAGAATTCCTGCAAGTTTTAAGTGCATCAACATTCGATCAATTCGGTAAATATCCTCTTTAGTATCTTCGAGAAATAAAATAGTATCAGACCAATCCGGTAAGTATTCAGAACCAATCATTGTAGAAAGAACTGAAAGATTTCCACCAAACAATCTTCCGGAAGCTTTCCCGGGTGTAATCGTTTTTACAATTGAATCATCAACCGATTCTTCTGGATTAGTAAAAACAACATTGTTATTGCCCATAAGCACTTGATTAAAATAATGTAATGTAACCTCATTCCATGTGGAAGTGACAACCGGACCATGGAAAGTTACAAGACCCGTTTTAACGGTAATGGCATTTAACAAAGCAGTAATATCGCTATATCCAATAAAGACCTTAGGATTGTTTTTTATGAGCGTGTAATCCAAAAGAGGCAACAACCGATTACACCCTGAGCCTCCTCTCGTTGTAATGATAGCCTGTATATCTGGATCGGAAAACATAGAATGAAGATCCTTAACGCGCTCATCATCTGTCCCGGAGAAATACCCCCATCGTCCAAGGGCTTGCGTCGAGACTTTTGTTTTAAATCCCATAGTATTAAAAAGAGCGATCGTATCTTCAATGGATTCGGGTCCTTTTATTGCACCTCCGGGAGAAAGGATGCCAATCGTATCGCCAGGTTTTAATCGGTTTGGTTTTAATACATTTTGCGCTGAGTTCGCCAGAAGCGATGACCAGACACCAGAGGCAGTAAGCACTGCTGAAGATTGTAAAAAAAGCCTACGTTTCATAAAACACCTTAATAGCATTGGGATTATTCGTTATAATACCGTTCACCCCTTTATTTAAAAGCCATCGCACGGCGGGTATTGTATTGACAGTCCAGACATTGATCGCAAGGTTATGCTTGGCGCAAAACAACAGGAGCTGATCATCTACAAGCACGGCATCAGGATGTATAAAGTCAGGATGCACCAAATTTATTGTCCAGAAATAGGTCATCTCTTCCAAAATTAGGGCAGTAAGAATATCGCGATGTACCCATTTAATGGCCCATATAACAAAAGGATTAAAACTGGAAACAATCACTTGTTGTTTAATTTCTCTAGATTTAATCATTCGAGCAACAGAAAGAGCAGGCCGAATATGCCAAACACTATGTGACTTAATTTCAATATTAATGATTATTTCTTCGGGTAATTGGGCGCAGACTTCGAGGAGTTTATTGAAACGCCCCAAATGATTGGGATGGCTATATATACCTGTATTAACACGCTTTAAATTGTCGAAGCGGATTTCATCGATCCAGCCATTACCATCCGACTCCCGTTCTAAATCAAAATTATGCGAACAAACAATTTGGCCGTCTTTGGTCGGGACGACATCCATTTCAGCAGATGGAAAACCAAGATCAAGAGCTGCTTTGTATGATAACAATGTATTTTCAGGTGCAAGGTTCACCATTCCACGATGCCCGATGAACAAAGGAGACCGATCTTTATAAATGGTAGTTGTATCCATTGGTGACCAGAACCACCAGTGTCGGATAAAAATAAACGAAGCTACAATCGTAATTATGAGAACAATTAACATATTAAGATAAATGGGTCATTTAATATTACCACCCCTAGCCCCTCCTAAAACAGGAGGGGGACAAGAAAGGCGAATTGCAGGAAGACCGCAATGTGAGAGAAAGACTAAATCTGCTCCCCATGTCATAGGGGGAGATTGAGAGGGGGTTCTATTAACGGGCGTATTCTTCAATGTAATCCAACTTATCGTAAAACTTAATTATTGATTTTTTAATGTAGATAGGTGTTTACTCTTTTCCGAAATTTGTTCTAATACACCTTCAAGGTTTATATCAATTTCATTATTATTAAAACGTATCACTTTGAAACCCCACGATTCTAGCTCTTCCTGTCGGATCTTATCTTTTTCTATTTGAGACTTGTGTAAATGACCACTGCCATCTAACTCGATAATTAGTTTTAGTTCAATACATATAAAATCTACAATATAATTGTGTATACTTGTTTGCCGTCTGAATTTAAAACCGTATAATTGTCGACCTTTAAGATGTTGCCACAGTTTAATTTCCCATGGTGTCGCATTATTTCGCAACATTTTACGCACTGATTTAAGCTCATGTATATTTGTTTTTGGAGAATCATTCATCGTTGGTATGTTACGAATAATTTTATAAAAATATATCTACGACTCCGAGCCCCTCCTATTACCAGAGGGGAATAAAGTGAAAATCGAGGATCTCTCCCTATTATAGGGGGAGATTGAGAGGGTTTTTTCATTTTCCATGCTCTATAATATATTCTTCTTATTCAGGCAATAGCACCAATAGTTTAAATCTGTCGGACGAAGTAATAAAGTCCTTATCAAACCATGTCGTGCGATATTCACCATTAATATACATTTCAGCTTGATCGCTGTAATGTGGACTTGCTGGTAATCCTGATTGGCCCGTTGGAAGAACAAATTGCGTTTCATTCAAATTGCTGAAATCAACAATTCGACGCATGCTTGCACCAAAATCTTCAACATACGGCTTATCATATGAATATCCGCCATTGTTCACCGTATTTCCAGAACCACCTGTAATAAATGGACCAACATTGAAAGAAAAGAGTTTATCAAGAATTGCGATGCTTCCTAGATCATGGGGATGTGTTAAGGTATGAACTTTTCCCCAAGACCATGTAGTGGGATCTGGTCCCACCAACACTTCAATTTCCTCAACGGCAGATTCAATAGAGCTTTGAACAATGTCAGGAAGAGTTTCAACATAATTTGTTGTTTCTATATTGTCAATCCAGGTTGATGAACCATCGAGCAATACCCATTCGATGTTTCGATGCGGTATCATTGCCATATCCAGGTAAGCATCAAACGAATGAGGGCCAACAAGATCAAGCTCATCCTGATAAACATTTTTAAGAATATGAAACAGAGTGACATGGAAAACCAGCGCAGCCGGAGAATCGGGAGATTCATCACCATTCCAATTTGCCAATAGAGCAATCGCAGTTGAAACATTATTGTCAATTGACGGCGGATGAGCTAGTTCTGCAATTCTAGGTGCTAATGATCTGGAAAACGGTGCAATCAAGTCGGTTTGAATTGATTTAATATCGTCAACGGTAACAATGACTTCCTCTTGAATGCGCTCATGGATACGCATGACACGACTTGGGTGCAGCCATAGATTAGAAATGTAATAGGGAAAATCATCCCCAATTGTTTTATTATTGGCTGTGGCGATGTATCCCTGAGGCGGATTGAATAAAAAGGGCATCTCATCAAACGGAACATATCCTTTCCAATCATAATCAGGATCGTTACCAGGACGTGGCACCAAACTTTCGCCATCCTTGCGAATGGGTATTTTTACTGCAGGCCGCCAACCAATATTCCCAGCAGTATCTGCGTATAGAACGTTTTGTCCTGGTACAGCGAAATTTTCCACTGCAGCAGAAAATGTATTCCAATCATGAGCCTGGCTGAGATCAAATAATGATTCGAGGATTCTAAAATTTTCGTTTCCAGTCCATTGGATGGTTATAACCGGGTCTTCGTCGTCCAGCATATGGTGTAAATCTGTGATAACAGGTCCATGTTTGGATATGCGAACTACAATAGTTGTATCCGATCCGCCCTTGATTGGAATCGTTTCGTTGACAGTTTCAAACTCAAGCCAGTCCGTGCCAGATTGATAGAGATTTGGATTTTCTGCGCTAACTGTTTCAATAAAGAAATCGATATCATCAGCCATAACATTGGTAAATCCCCAGGCGATTGCCTGGTTTTGACCTAGAACCGGAACCGGAAGCCCAGCGAGACATACGCCACTCACGTTAAACCGCCCACCGACCATGTGCATTTCATACCATTTCGCCGGTTGTGTATAACCCAAGTGAGGATCATTTGCCAATAATGGTTTACCGGACTTGGTTTTTGATCCGGAAATAACCCAACAATTAGAGCCTATATCTGTTCCATCGGTACCGGTAAGTTGACGAATTATGGATTCTTGCCGACTGATTTCAGCAAAAAGGTCATGTAGACCATCCGGCATATCTATATTAGCAATGGTGGGTTTATCGTCTCCATAAGGCGGCAATAACTCCAGAAGTTTTTCTTCACCATAGACATCTAAAACCGACCCAAACAATATTTCTGGTTTCCAGGATTGCTGTAAATCGTGTGCCATGAGTCGGGCATAACCAATAACGTCAGAAGGTACCCATTTGATTGGTTTAGAGCCAATTATCTTAAACTCCGGTGGCAGATTATCATCCACCTCATCAACCCAAGCATTAATTCCATCACAGAAATGTTGAACCAAATTTTTGGTTTCAGGCCTTAACTGTTCAGCCCCTTTGCGACCGATTTCAGGGATACGCCATGTTCGCAAATATATGTCACTTCCCAGCATGTCTTTGCCGAACAATTTAGATAATTCTCCACGAGCCGCTGATCCCACAACCGTCATTTGCCAGAGACGTTCACGGGCAGCAATATAACCAGCCGTTAAGAAAAGATCGTTTTCTGTCTCTGCATAGATATGAGGAACGCCCCATTCGTCAGAATAAACATTCACAGGTTGTTCGAGACCGCTTATAGAAATTTCCCCCTCATATAGGGGTAAATCATAATGGAAATACAATTTGAAGATTAGAATTCCCAACGCCACAATAACGCATAGGCTGATTACTATTTTTTTTACCATTATCTATCCTTTTTAAAACATGTTTCGTATAATACTAATATTAAAGTTTTGCCCTTTTATTTCTTATCCTATTTCGTTGAACGGGGTCAGTCAATTCGCGATATGCATCCTTGCCAATCCACCGAGCAGCTTTATCTTGATGCTCAGATAAGTCACGGGCTATTTCTACAGCTTTTTCATTTAAAGACATATTCCGTTTTCCGATTTGTCTTAAGGCCCAGTTTACAGCTTTCTTTACAAAATTTCGATTGTCATTCGTTTCTTTTGAAATTAATTCTAAAAAAGGGTAAAATTTATCATCAGATGCTTTTTTGTCGTGAACGGCTAACGTAGCCATAAGAACATATCCCGCCCGTTTTTCAAACTCAGGTTCGCGATGGGTCCATTCAACGGCTTTATCGTACGCAAAGGGCGTTTTATCAAATAACGATCCCATGGTTTGATCGCACATATCCCAGGAATCGATATCTTTAATCCACAATTCCATCTGTTCTTCCGTCACCCGTTTTGGTTCATCAATCCATGCTGCCATAATGCGCGTTTCCAAATAGCCTTCATCCCACAATCGCAAGGCTAATTCATGATTTTTACGGTAGGGTTTGGTTATTTGTCTTAAAACAGGTTTTCGCGTCCCAAACAATTTTTGCGCAGTAATGCCAAAACGCTGCATTCCCTTGATTTCCTTTTCACTGTAGGTGGCTTCTAATTGTTTGAGAATATCTTGTACAAGCTGATCAGTGTTCATTCAGTTATTCCCGTAGGAGAAAAGACTCTATGATTATAATATTTCAGAAATTGTTTTAATGAAGAAGGGTTTTCGGTGACAATTTTATAGGTAGACATGTTAAGAAAATACGCGGTTTCGGAGAAATTGGAAATTGGAAACCACGAATAACACAGATTACACGAATTAATCATTAATGACACGTTATGCACAACCAATTATCCACTAATCCTTTTCTCCCTACTTTACATTAAATTCCCCAACATGAAACCTACAACACTACACAATCTAACCTGGATTCCATTAATGATCGTGAGCTTCATCGCAATAGTATTGGGATGTGCATGGTTGATATCAGATACTCCATGGCTTTTGGACAAAGAAGCAAATGAAGCGCTTTTGCAACTGACATTCGACAAACTATTTGCAGCTGAGATTAACGCGCATTTACCCGATTATCTCACGCTGGTCTATCGATTGTTTGGCTGGTGGGTCATTACGATTGGGATGTTACTTGGATCATTTGTCCAGGTAACGAAAATGGGAACGACACTTGCGCGAAATACCATCCATGGTGTACTTATCGTCATGATAATAGGATTCTATAGTATTGAATATACTTTTATACCGTCGTCACCATTCGTTTTGTTGACTCACGGAATTACACTCATGACCGGATTAAGTATCTGGGCTGGAAATAAATTGAAAAGGTTTGATTCATGATTCCACTTGATGAAATACATCCACTACTCATTCATTTTCCAATCGCATTGTTTGGTTTGGTTTTCCTTTTTGATGTTTTATCATTATTCATGAAGGATGAGCGATTTGAATTCGCAAGTTTCTGGACATTGCTTTTGGCCGTTGCCTCATCTTTTGTTGCTATTATAACTGGGATTATTGCAGATCAATTAGAAGGGCACATGGATGAACCGTGGCGTATTTTCGAAACCCATGGTTCCATGCAAATAGTGTCATCATTATTATTTGTTGGATTAATGGTTTGGCGAATTCGTCAAAAAGGCACTATTCCAAAAGAAAGACCGCTAAATCTCATTTATTTTGGATTGTGTGCTGTAGCAGTGCTTGGGATTTACTATGGTAGCCACCTTGGGGCAATGCTGGGTGGGAGAATCTAGATTCACGTTTTAAGGTATAAGTTTCAAGGTTCATTTTTCATGACAGCAAGGGTTTTATACTGAGAATTTTAAAACCATCAATCTCTCCAACGCTTCACTTCTCCATTCTTATATAAATATAATATTTATAAATTGAAGAAGGGGACAAGGAAGTCCTAATTTTTGCCTTATAAATTATGTTTAATCATGACTATTCAATCAAGTAACATTACAATATGGAGCTAACATGAATTGGTTTTTCAATTTTTTCGGTTCCTCTATCGGCAAAAAAATCCAAATGGCTTTGACAGGTCTCATGTTATGCGCCTTTCTCATAATCCATTTGATAGGAAATCTTGTTCTCTTTGCCGGATCGGAAGCTTTTAACGGCTATGTTGGAGCCTTATCCAGCCTTAAACCAGTCGTCCGCGCAATCGAAGTAATATTGGCTTTGATTTTCATCGGCCACGTTATTAACGCAATACGACTTACACTTGAAAACTGGCGTTCAACTGAAAAGAAATATAAAGTAAACGGAGCTGGAGAAACCAGTTCGCTTCCGTCCCGCACGATGGGTGTAACAGGCAGCATTATTTTTATATTTCTGGTTGTTCATTTAAGCACAATTTGGTGGCAGTTTCAAGTTCAACATGGCGGCGGAAATTTTTATGATATTGTTATGAGCACAAACATTGGTTTTGGAAATGTACTCGTCACAATTCTCTACATTGTTGCAATGTTTTTGCTTGGTTTTCATCTCCGCCACGGATTCCAATCAGCATTCCAAACATTTGGAATTCGCTACAATAAATATGGCACATTCATCGAATGGGTTTCGGCAATATTCTGGCTATTAATACCACTAGGATTTGTGTCAATTCCCATTTATTTCGGTTTATTGAAAGGAGGGTTTTAATATGACCCTTAATTCGAAAATTCCAGAAGGACCACTTGCAGAAAAGTGGACAAAACATAAATTTGACTTAAAACTAGTAAACCCTGCTAACAAACGTAAATATACAGTTATCGTTGTGGGCACAGGATTAGCAGGTGCGTCAGCTGCGTCATCTCTAGCAGAAATGGGATATAACGTAAAAGCGTTTTCGTATCATGAATCTCCACGGCGCGCTCATAGTATTGCTGCTCAGGGTGGAATCAATGCTGCGAAAAACTATCCCAATGATGGCGATAGCATTTTCAGATTATTTTATGATACGATTAAAGGTGGCGATTACCGTTCCCGCGAAGCAAATGTTTATCGGCTAGCTGAAGTCAGTAACAACATTATCGACCAATGTGTTGCACAGGGTGTCCCTTTTGCTCGTGAATATGGTGGATTATTAGATAATCGTTCATTCGGCGGAGCTCAAGTATCGCGCACATTTTACGCAAGAGGTCAAACCGGGCAACAATTATTACTGGGAGCATATTCTTCCTTAGTTCGTCAGATGAAGACGGGTAAAGTAAAATTCCATCCCAGACATGATATGCTTGATATTGTCAAAGTTGATGGTCATGCCAAGGGAATAATCACGCGAAACCTGATAAACGGTAAAGTCGAGGCTCATGCCGCTGATGCGGTCATTCTGGCAACTGGAGGATATGGAAACGTCTTCTTCCTCTCCACGAATGCCATGGCCTGCAATGCAACTGCTGCATGGCGTGCACATAGAAAAGGCGCATTTTTTGCCAATCCAAGTTTTACGCAAATTCACCCAACCTGTATTCCCGTATCCAGTGATCATCAATCAAAATTGACACTTATGAGCGAGAGCCTCAGGAATGATGGTCGTATATGGGTTCCTAAAAAAGCTGGTGATGATCGTAAAGCCAAAGACATTCCCGAAGATGAACGGGATTACTATTTAGAACGTCTTTACCCATCCTTTGGCAATCTTGTTCCCAGGGATGTGGCAAGTCGCCGCGCAAAAGAAATGTGCGATAAAGGATTCGGCGTCGGAGCAACAAAACTCGCGGTGTATCTTGATTTTGAAGATGTAATTGAACGCAATGGGAAACAATGGGTGGTAGAGAAATATGGTAATCTGTTCGATATGTATAAACAGATTACAGGTGAAGACCCGTACACCGTACCCATGCGCATTTACCCGGCAGTTCACTATACAATGGGCGGCATTTGGGTTGATTATAATCTGGAAACTACAGTTGACGGATTATTTGTACTTGGTGAAGCGAACTTCTCTGATCACGGAGCTAATCGTTTAGGCGCCAGTGCTCTTATGCAGGGATTAGCGGATGGATATTATGTCATCCCTTACACTATTGGTAATTACCTGGCATCACAGGCGGGAGGCAGCGTTTCAGTTGAAGATCCAGCTTTTAAAGATGCTCTGGATGAGACCAATAACTTTATTAACAAACTCATGTCAGTCAAAGGTGATCGTACAATTGACGATATCCACAAAGAACTTGGGAAAATAATGTGGGAAAATGTGGGGATGGCTCGTAATGAAGCTGGACTGAAGAAGGCCATTGACCTCATACCAAAACTAAAGGATGAGTTTTGGTCCAACGTACGAATTCCCGGTAAAGCAAACGCCATGAACACAGAACTAGAAAAGGCAGCACGTTTGGCCGATTTTCTCGAATTGGGAGAACTTATGGCGAGAGATGCACTGCATAGGGAGGAATCCTGTGGTGGACATTTCAGAGAGGAACACCAGACAGAAGAAAATGAGGCATTACGAAACGACAATGACTTTACCTTTGTTTCTGCCTGGGCATATCAAGATGGCGCACAAGAACCAGTCCTTCATAAAGAGGATCTTATCTTTGAGAATGTTAAACTAACATCAAGGAGTTACAAATAATGAAGGTGACATTAAAAATCTGGCGCCAGGAAGATGGAAACGCACAAGGGTCTTTCGGGACATACCAGATGGATGACGTTTCTGGCGATATGTCCTTTTTTGAAATGCTGGACTTGCTTAACGAATCCTTGGTGATGAAAAATGAAGAACCTGTAGCCTTTGATCATGACTGTCGTGAAGGTATTTGCGGAACTTGTGGTGTGGTGATAAATGGACGTGCCCACGGTCCGCTTCGTGGTGTTACAACATGTCAATTACACATGCGCAGTTATAAGGATGGCGATACTATAGTCATTGAGCCTTGGCGGGCTACGGCATTTCCGCTTATTAAGGATTTAATTGTAGATCGCCGTGCATTTGATAATATCATGTCTGCTGGTGGCTATGTTTCAATCAATGCCGGTGGCGCACAAGATGCAAATGCCACACCAATTCCAAAAGCCAATGCCGATGAAGCCATGGATGCCGCCTCATGTATAGGTTGTGGAGCGTGTGTCGCATCGTGCAAAAATTCATCAGCAATGTTATTCCTTAGTGCAAAAGTCAGCCAATTAGCGTTGCTTCCTCAAGGTAAAGTTGAACGCAAAGAACGGGCATTAAATATGATTGCTGCCATGGATGAGGAAAACTTTGGCGGTTGTACCAATACAGGAGCCTGTGAAGTTGAATGTCCAAAAGAAATATCATTGGTCCATATCGCACGATTGAACCGGGAATATTTACGAGCCAGTTTAGCTTAAAATATATTAACTTAAAACAGTCACAGACGCTGATAGCGTCTGTGACTGTTTTTGCTTTAAATCGCTTTATCTAATTTTATATGTAAAGGGCATTGAAACCTGAACAGCGACTCTTTCACGCCCCATGAGTGCCGGTTCAAAATCTGTTTTTATTACTGCCTCAATTGCTGCTGCCCCAAATCCATATGGGTCACCTTTATGCAATAATTCTGCTTTTTGTACAATACCGTCTCTATCAATAAAAACAAGAATAAAGATTTTGTCTTCAATGCCCATCGCTAATGCAAAAGGTGGATAAATAGGCTTAATTTTTGTTTTTTCGACAGGTGGGAATTCATATATTTTTGAAAAATTTTCTTGAGTAGACCTATTCACAAAAACTGGCGGTAGCCTAAGTTCCTTAAAGTTAACTTCAGGAAATTCGAAAATATCAGGTGGATTATCAACTGGAATCGGTATAACCGGTAAAATAGGTGCAATAAGTCTTGGAGGAGCTTGATTTGTAGGGGGCATAACAATCATATCACTTTCTTTTACAGGCTCAATTTTTAGAGTATTGATTGTTTCCATGAATTTGGGGAACGCTAAAAACCCAAGACTAATAACCATTATAGTAAAAATTGCTGTCCAGCGAATTACAAAAGGGTATTGTTTGCGTTGAAGAGATATTGAACGGGTACTCATAAGCCTTACTCCTTTAGTTGCTTATTAAGTATAACGGACGTGAATGCAAAAATGCTACAAAAAAATCCCGACATCGAAATATCGGGATTTAAAAAAAGAGATTTGCAGTAAAATTAGTTTTTTAATTTGAAGTTAACAGGGATTGAAATCCAGACACCAACAGGTCTTTCGCGTTGTTTCGCGGGTTTAAACTTTGTTGATCGGATGGCTTCAACGGCCGCTTCATCTAAACCGGTATTGGGAATACCCTTCAAAACAATTGTTTCTTTAACACGACCTTTATCATCAATAAAGGCCTGAACGATTACAACACCTTCAATACCAGCCTCCTGTGCAATTTCAGGATATTTTGGTCTAATGGGCGTCATCGGTACCGGAGGATCATCATATGGAATAAACCGCACCTGTGGTCCACTGGGTGGCGGAGGCGGAGCATCCCATTCCTCAAAGGATTCCAAATCGGTTTCTTCAATGGTTAAATCGTCAGCAATATCTTCGCTCTCAGATTCGATGGGTACAGACGGACGAGCTGGGGGTGGCGGACGTTCAAATTGTTGTGTCTCAGGAATATTTTCTGCTGTAATAATGATTTGATCGATGTTTTCAAAGACAAGTGTATTTATAAATCGGGGAAACATTAAAAATAATCCAATTATGAGACTAACGCCAATAAAGCTGGACATTCGCGAGGTAATCGGATAGTGATGCTGTAATGAATTGGTAGACATATTAATCCATGTCCAGTTTTGCTGAATAATTAAGCTTCAATGCATCTGCCTTACGTAGCTCAATATGCAAGTCTGAAATTTTCTCCATCTTAACAGCTTGGTCAGCTTTTAATGAAACGGTTATTCGTGGGTTCGCAGCGCGTTTATCATACATCACATCGCGTACATTGTCCATCGCATAAAGTTTGTCTTCGATAGAGACGATTCCATCTTTAGAAATCCAAATGTGGGCAACATCGCGTTTACCTTCAAGCTTCTCAATGCGTTGAGCTTTTGGTAATGAGACCTGAAGACCGGAGTATTCTCGGAGAACTGTAGTAACCATAAAGAAAACCAACAACATGAAAATAATATCGGGCATTGATGCCGTAGAAATCTCACTTGAAATTTTTGTTTTTTTCTTAAATCTCATTATTCGGTATCTGCTATTGAAATTCGTGTTGCGTTGGCCATTTTCAGTTGATCAATCACACGGATGTAATCTACGTATTTCGCTTGCTTGTGCGCTTTCACGGAAATAATTAACTTGCTGTTCTCTTGTAGCCTTTTACGCACTTCTCGACTGATATCTTTTATTTCAAGAGGCGATTTATCTAATAATACTTTTCCAGAGGAGTTGAGTAGACAGTTTAAGATATTGGTTTTTTTAATTTCAATCTCTTGACCCTCTGCGGGTAAGACAATACCCAATCCTTTTTCAGTATCGATGGTGGTCGTAACCAAGAAAAAGACTAGCAGAAGAAAGGCGATATCCGCCATAGAGGAAGTGGGGATTTCTCCGCCTTTAAATCTACGTTTCTTAAGAGCCATGTGTTCCTACTTTTTGGATTCTACTTCGTAGAGATGATCTACGAGTCTCACAGATTGCTCTTCCATGTCGAGAACAAGTTTATCGATTCTGGAAACGAAGAAATTCTGAAACATTTGAATAATCATAGCAACAACCAGACCGAAGGCTGTTGTTAACAACGCCTGGGAAATACCACCAGCTACAACCGCAGGTGAAATATCATTGGCTGCTTTAATAGCATCAAATGCTGCAATCATACCAATAACCGTACCTGTAAATCCCAACATAGGAGCAATCGTAACCACGGCATTTAACCAAATCATATTGCGTTCTAGAAACGCCATTTCAACTGCGCCGGCATTTTGAATTGCCTTTTCAACCTCTGGCAAACCACGGTGCATCCTGGTCAGGCCGGCATGAAATATTTCAGCAACCGGTCCTCGAGTGGTTTCACAAAGCGCGACAGCAGCATCTACGCCTGTTTCAGTTAATGCTTCTTCGATATCAGTGAAGAATTTTTTTGAATTAATAGAAGACATTACAAGAGAGTAAAGTCTTTCTAAAGAAAACGCCAATCCAAAAACCAGAGCCACTAGGATCGGCCACATAAATGCGCCACCTTGATTAAAATAGTCTACCATAGTATTAATTATTCCTTCAAATTTTCATATGTCAGTCCGAAAAATTATAACTTCATCAAGGGAAAGTCAATAAGGCTCATTGTCATGGCAATGATTTTTTCCCACCGATAAACTTGACAGCTTCATCGAAATGTGTTAAAGCATCCATAACTTGATTATCTTCCGTCAAACGTATACCAACTGCTTCATTTCGACTCCATAAAGTCCCTGCAATTTCAGCTTTAATATTTGTTTTTAGAAGCAATTTATCACTTTCTATTGCTTCAAGGTCGTATGGGATTTCCTCTTGATCTAAAAATGCGATAAAGGATTGTAGGTCTTCGTCGGTCAAAGTCCAATTGTTTTTAAAATCGCTGTAGTCGTTTACGTTACCTTTAACATCACCGGCAAAGGTAGATGCCCAATTAAAGATAGGACGTTTTGAGTGCCAGAGCAGTTTGCGTGTTGCTTCTAGGGATGTGTTTTCCCACGGGAGATATATATCGGGGGTTATTCCACCACCGCCATATACCGTTCTACCGTTACGTGTTTTATATTTTGGTAGAGTCTCCTTCAAAGAATCCAGTATGGATTCGCGATCTTTGTCGTATAACTCTTTATAATAATTATGAGTATCACCATTTTCATATGGACGCTGAATCAGGCGACCACTGGGTGTATAATACCGGGCAATAGTTACGCGGATAGCTGATCCATCCTGAAGAGGGATTTGACGCTGAACCAGTCCTTTTCCAAAGGTGGTTTCACCGACGATAATTCCACGATCTAAATCTTGAACGGCTCCAGCAACAATTTCACTGGCGCTGGCAGATCCACGATTGACCAAAACAATAATTGGGTAATCATCTTCACCCGTTCTTGCATCTCCAATAAAAGCCTGTTCAACATCTTTCCGCTTCCCCTTTGTATAGACAAGCGTATCTTCAGAGGCAATGAAGAGATCAGCAACGGCTGCTGCTTGATCAAGATAGCCACCACTGTTATTCCGTAAATCAAATACCAATTGGGTCATATTTTCAGCTTGGAGTTTTGCAAGAGCAGAACGGACTTCCTTTATAGTAGTAGCCGAGAAACGAGTCAACCAAATGTACCCGGTAGTATCATCAAGCATAATTGCTGCCCTGACACTATAAATTGGAATGTGGTCACGAATAATAGTTACATCGAAAGGTTTTTTGAGGGACGGTCGGCGAACAGTAACATCGACAGCAGATCCTTTTGGACCGCGAAGTTTCTCGAAAACTTCATTTTTGGTGATCTCATATGCGTCTTCACCGTTAATTGCGGTAATTTGATCTCCTGGCTGTAAACCAATTTTTTCAGAAGGGCTATCAGCGACAGGTGCAATAACAGTAATATATCCATGTAAAATGTCAAATTCGATCCCAATTCCTTGGAAATTCCCCCGAAATTGCTCATCAATTTCTTCCATATCTTTTGAAGGAATAAACACCGAATGGGGATCCAGTTCTTTCATGATGCCGTTGAAGGCCCCATCCATAAGATCTTCCATGTCCACCGATTCAAAATACAGCTCATTGATGTAAACCAATATTTGATTTAGTACCTGCATTTTTTCTTTAATAACAGCAAAGGGGTTTTTGCCGAAGGAATAGGCTGTTTTTGCTAAAGGAGCTAGGAATAAGAATAAGACAATGCTACCCGTAGCTAGCACTGAGAGTAAAAATGGACGAAAGTTTCGTGATGATTTTTTAGTCATTTGCTTAATGTGTTGTGGGTTGAGGTTTGCTATAAACCGAAGTAAAGCATGGTGCGAATGGCAATTCCCTGAAACACGGATTCTGGTGAATCACTTATTGGCACTCTATCATTTAGATACCACTTACCTGCACCAATAGTTCCTTTGTTAAATCCCATGCTAATCCGCAGCCCCATGCGATCCATGATTTGCCATTTGATAGCGATATAAGGCTGGAAATTGAAAAACGTACCACCGATTGTAGTGAATTGAGAGGCTAACGGATCTGAAACCAAACCACCGGTTTGGATATTCCCAAAGGCACCTACACTATCAACTTGATAATAAAGTGTACTGTCTATGAATTCACCATACAGGTTGTCAAAGACCCCGCCCCATCGTGCGGTCCCGGAATGTTGATCGAGACTTAAATTAATAGTTCCCAGACCAAACATTGCGCCTGTGGCAATTTCAACATCTCTGAAAACAGGCAACACGTATTCAACCGAAACAGCTCCAAGGGCAAATGAAAACTTTGACTCAATTGTTGGTGAAAATTCACCTAAATAGACGATGGAAGTATCTTGAGTATTGGTGCTAACGCCAGAGGGTTTTTGATATCCATCCTCGGTATCTCTGTTAACATAAAGCATCACTTCTGGCACAGTACTGATTCGCATGGCTCCGATACCCGCATACCCACCGATTCGCCATCGACCGGCAATATGGGTGAAAGCCTCTCCGCCTTGCACAATAAAGGGTGATGAAAAGTTTTTGGGATCTAAACCGGCTTTTTTTAAGAGAGACGCACCAGGGATTGAATCTAGCGTGATAAACATAGGACTATAGCCTATACCACCACCGACATAATTCTCCATGGGATATAAACTGCCCTGTGCAATAAGTGACTTACTGCAAAAGGAAAGGGTTAATAAAATGGTTATGATAATAGTCCGCATCCAACACCTCGTTCACGTCCTAACAATTTAGGATTATGACGGGATAGTTCGGAAGTTAAATATTTTAAGAAATTTCAGCCGAAATTTCATGAGATATGGCTGTATTATTCAACAAAAATACCACTTGGGATTTTCCTTGATTTCTCTTCGGTCTTTTCCTTGTTTTATTTAAGACGGTAAACCTATATTTGCGCAAAGTTGAAGGTAAGGGAACTGAGGAATCAAAAAGGTTTCTCAAGTATATTCTATGAAAAAAACAGCTTTGCATTTCAAGAGTCCTACAAAATTCTCTGGTCTTTTTGTTACTATTTCTATTCTTTTCTTCAGTCAATTAATACTTGCTGGTGATCTATTTATTGAAGGAGGACTGGATCGTGATGGTGATGGAAGACAGGAATTTCTTATTTGGTCTCCATTGCCAGGAGACTCCACATTCACCTACGTTGAATATACCGACCAGGGTTTACAACCTGTTTGGGCGTGGTCATATCGGCCAGAACATTCCGCTCGCATCACTGATGTAAAGCTTGCAGATGTCACGCATGACGGGCAACCTGACATCGTCGCCATCAGTCGATCAATCTACGGGTCCAAGGATAAAAAGGAACCGTGGCTTATGGTTTTTCCGGCGGAAGATACTGGCTTTTCAACGATGCCATTGTCTCTGACTGACCCACTCGACGGTACCGGTCGAACACGACCAACTGCGTTGGATATCCTATGGAAGAATAATGAACCGAATTTCATTATTAGCGAGGGGACGCCAAATCGGCAAGCCATGATGTTTCAACTGGCTGTTGATAATAATGAGCTTTCATTTAACCAAAATGTAAAATATGCCGCCCCATTGATCTCTAGTGGATACGGTCAAGTTTTTGCTCAGGGGTTAAACTATGAGAGTGAAAACTATATCGTTTTATTTAGCGTGGAGTCCAATCTACTAAAAACGGCAATATTTGCCAGCAACAATCCAGAACCTTTACAAAGTGATGTTCTGGTTTTAAACGGCGCACGAACCATTATTGGATCAGGGATTACGCATAAAACCGATTTTCAGGGTAATCAAATTCTTCTAATCCCGTTTAAAACAGGTGAAGTCATGGCTCTCCAATGGGATGGCAGTGACTTGAATCTCAGCGCTACTGAAGAATTCAGTCCATTTTTATGGCCCGGCGATGCGTCAACACTTAATACAATTTTAGCCAATTATAGCATTACCAAAAAAGACGTTATTCAAGAGGAGAAACCTGTCGCGATTCCATTGAATTGGGAGCCACAATTTGCGGATACGGTGAAACTCGGCGATTCCTTTACATATAGTATTGCTCCGGATTCCGGGGCTTCATTTTATAGTTTCACCTGGCAATCTCCTCCACCCAAAGGAAGTGAACTAGATTTATATGATCAATCTATTAAGTGGACACCTGAAAGAAAAAATCTTGGTATACATCTATTTGCTTTTGCACAGGAAAGCAGATTAAATGAAATTGTAACCCAAATTGAAGATGAATATGGTTTCCGCCACCAGTTAACACCTGAATTAGAAAAGAGTGAATCGGTATTTACCATTTTGGTGCAAGACACCATCGATGTTATAACTGATTATGAAGATTCAACTATTTTTGAAATTGAAGAACCGCGCATGTTTTCGTTGATTGTTACCACTCCTTCAGAAATGGAAAACGATCGTTTCCGGTTTGAGGGTGTTTCACCATTTGGAATAATGGTTCACGAATCAAAAGAAATCCCAGGGACGGGCAAAAAGTTAGTTGGACATGATATCCTAGCTGACCTGAATAGGATTGCAGTGGATTCTCAGGTTAGTTTTCGTTATTTCAGCGGGGATACCAGTCAAGCGCCCGTAACCACGTTAACCATCATACATGATTTAGAATCAAATGTGATGTTTATGTCGGCGTCACCATCATTGGATACGGTAAGACAATCTTTCCATCCTGAAGCATGGGATCCCGAATTGTATGGTTATCCAGAATATTTCTTTGAAGGCTTTCCCGCTTCAATGAAAATGGATTCCTCACGACAATCACTGGTTTTTTCGTTTGATGAAAAGGCTCAGACAAATATTCTAAATTCATCCGTCATGATGATGAGCCCACTTAATCCAAACCATTGGCTCAGTCTGTATATGGATGATGGCGCTCTGGTTGAAATCCGTGGCGAAGTAAAGGTTAAGGAAAATAAAACGAAAAAATTGATTATCAATATTGATTTTTCTGGTGATTTCTTTCCTCAAATGTTGAGGACAAGAACGGCACCATATTCAGGTGAAATACCAACATATAGCACTCCTGCTATACCGCTCCCGGTTCGCGAACTATTGGAAATCAAAGAAGCGCTGAAAGATTCTTTATCAGGTATTGGCGAACCGGAACCGATTGAAGAACAGACAGACGTCATTGAAGAATTGCCCGCCGACACATCGTTGGTATCTGAACCCACACTAATTGAAGAAACCATCAGCGATTCAGACACATTATTATCTATTATTGAGGATACACTTCAAATTGTGCCGGACACGACCATATTGGAAATCCCAATTGATACAACCAGCGCGGATAGCCTAGACCAATAATTATGGGTAAACGTCTTCTGTTTTTGACCATTCTTTTGAGTGGAATAATTCTCCATGCAGAGGATTATAAAATTCTCCACATGGTTGGATCGTATGATCTTGATGCAGATGACCAATTAGAGTTTATTACCCTGGAAGGCATTCCACCGGAAATCCACCTTGCTACTGTCTTGCGTCATTATGAATTGGATGCAGATGGATACCAGGATTTGATTTGGGAATTAAATGCACCCGATGGATTGTTGGGTCATTTTGTCAATGTTATAATTGGCGATTTAGAAGGCGATGGCGTACCCGAATTAATCACAGTTATGAATGTTTCAGGTTCTGCAGGCGAGGGTCTTCTGCGACCCATTTTATTTGTATATCCCTGGACGGGAAATCGTTTTCAAGAAGAGCCGTCAGCCTCCTTACGTCTTTCACAAGAGGAACCTTTTGTACGTTGCCAAAATATTACGATCATGGATATTGATGGCGATGGCGATCAGGAAATAGCGGCATCCCTTGGAGCACCATTGCGATCCGTTGTTATTGTTGATATGCATTTTGAAGGAGATTTGTACGCCCTAAAAACAATTCAACCAAGTGCGATGCGAACCGGGTCAGGGTTTGTTTATGTGGCTGCCGTTGATTACGACAGAGACACTTTGGATGATTTAATTTTATTTACACCTGAAGGTAATACACTGAAAGCCCAGGCTTTCTATAATACAGGCGATGGATTTGAAGAAGGCGCACTCGTTCATGAAACAATAAATGGCCTAGATAAATTATTGGGACGAAAAATTATCGAAAGTGACTGGGACGGCGATGGATTTAAGGATATCCTTCTGCCATTTCAATCTGGCCATCTTCTGGCATTGACTCTTACACCAGAAACCACAATCATTGATACCATACCTGTTGATGGTGGTCCACTATCCGATTTAAATACCGGCGATTTTAATCAGGATGGATTATCCGATTTGTTGCTCGTCTCAGGTGAAATGAATTTAATGACCTTGGTTGTAGGCAGCGAATCAGACGAACTCACTTCAGAATATTTCTCATTAGAGGGCGACTCTGAAGACATGCAAGTCTTCACAACCTTACCGCTGACAAAATTGGGTATTTATCTGGGTTCAGTTATCGGTGCTGGCTGGGATGGTGAAATGAGTGCTGTTTTTATAACAGAAATGGGCCAGGGGCCAAAGATTGCGTTACCAAATATTTTTGCCGATTCAGAAATGCTTGTGAAGGAAGAGGAAGAACTCCTCACAGAGTTTCCTGAATTATCCCCCGATCAGTTTTCGTTGCCGCAAATTCCGAAACCCATCCGTACGACAGGTCAACCTTTGCCATCAGGAATTCTACCTCGTCACATACTACGCATTGACCAACCTTTTGCTTACACCATTCCCGAAGATGAAGGTGAACGATTTTACTCTTTCCGGTGGTTGCAACCACCGCCCAAAGGCATGTTTTTCCATTATGATACAAAATCCATTTTATGGACACCAAATGAAACGCATCTTGGAGCATTTCAACTCGCGTATCATGTGGAAATGCGTATCGGTGAAACCGTTGAGGCAGAACCAAGCGACGCGGACTCACTTATGTCTTATGAGGTAAAACCAGAGCTGGAAGGATATGATGAATATTTGTGGATTTATGTAAATGATCCACCAACATTTTTATCTGAACCTGAAGGCGTTGAGTTTGTGGCAAATACTGCCTTTGACTATGCGCCGCTCATCCGCGACAGAAATATGGGAGAACTTCTCCAGTATGATTTGGAAATTGCACCCATTGGCATGACCCTGGAATCAGGTGTTGTGCATTGGCAAACCGACAGTACTCACGTTGATGTTTATGATGTGCGCTTGGTCGTCACGGATGGATTTGATCGCACAGCTCAGGAATTCAAATTGTTTGCTCGTGCGGGAGTGCGTATTATTTCTAAACCGACATGGGAAGGTTCCGTGAACCGACCCTATGAATATATTACGGAAGTCTATCACCAGGATTTGAATCGAGCTGTAACGGTTGATCTTTTTGAAGCTCCTGATGGAATGACCATATCGCCAGAAGGACTTATTGCGTGGACACCAAATGAAACCCAGATTGATACGCAATACATAACTGTCGTTGCCCATCAAGGCGTTGCCACGGACACACAACGGGTAAACATTTTTGTGAATCACCCTCCTGTCATTAAATCAGCCCCGCCACCAATGAATTTGATTAATGTCGGCGACACCTGGGATTTCCAAATAGACGTTACTGATCCAAACATGATTGACAAATTGGTATTTACTGCATTGGAAATGCCAGAAGGTATGCGCATGGATCCCTTCACAGGTCGCTTGCGCTGGGATCCCACATCAAATCAAGTGGACTTTTCATCTCTGGCTATAGAAATTACTGATGGGCGTGAAAGCCGGATGATAGAAGCAGAATTTTTTGTTAATGCTCCTATTAAAGTTGTATCTATCCCAAATATGAAAGCAACCGTTGGCGAAGAATACACATATGATATTATGACAACGGATCGCAATCGATCATCCCTATTACCTTTTAATAACGTCGTAAAGGTTGCTGACGCTGGAAATACGCGACTTTATGCTGTGAATGTATCTGATGATATATATCGCGAAAATATCCAGCGTTATATCGGCGATTGGAATAATGCTGAAACGGTTTATCTGACGGATCCCAATTTGCCTGAAGAAGAGCAAGTATCGCGCCTCAATCTCAAAAAATATGTTCATTCAGTTTTCTTCGAAGATGATCGCCTCTATGTTATCGTGCTTACAATTGATGAGCGAACCGTTAAGATTAAAGACATCCTCTGGGAATTTTTCCAAGGCAGTCAAGGAAAACCGCCTCGCGTTGTAGTTGAAAAGCGCTCCATGATACGGTATTCTCTAATCGATTTTCCTGAAGGTGTCACCGTTGATGAATTGACAGGAACCATCCACTGGACACCTACCAAAGACCAGGTGGATCAGCAAACCATTACTCTTTTGGCATCCGATGGTTATACTAAAGATGAGCAAACATTTGATGTTTATGTGAACCATCCGCCCACTATTGTTTCTAACCCGCCTGTGATGGGGTTGGTTGATGATGTGTATAAATATCAGGTGCAGGTGGAAGATGCCAATAGCGATGCCTATTTGGAATATGAACTTGTCAAAGGTCCGCAAGGAATGCAAATGACGCGGGAAGGCAAGATTGTGTGGGTTCCTGAAGCATCGCAAATCAATACCCATTTATTTGAACTAAAAGTATCCGATGGTTATCGCGAAGACATTCAACGCCATAAAGTATTTGTAAACATTGCTCCCAGTGTGATATCCAGCCCAAAACCTGTTGGACTCACAGGCTATGAATATCGCTACAAAATGACGGTAGAAGATTTAAATAAAGACAATGTCACGTTGCGCCCTGTTCGTGTGCCAAAATATGCCAAGTTTAATACAAAAACGGGCACGTTCACCTGGAAACCCCGTAATAATCAAGTGGGTCCAAACGACATAATAATATTAGCCATTGATGAACATGGCGCCACCACTACACACAATTTCCAGATTCATGTATTTGAAGACCCCAGCGCTCGCCAATTTGTAAATACCAGTTGGCCTCTCATGCTCACCTTTGTTGGCGTCATGTTTGCGTGGGGCGTTTCTCAAATGTAAGACAAGTTTTAAGGTATAAGGTTTAGGTTCTAAGAAATCTGAATTACGAATCGCAATAAAAATTTATTTCATTTAAAGTATATTCAGAGCAAGCATTTCTAATTAAAAGTAATACATGACGGTTCAAGGACAATTGTTATTCACTTATTTATTATTCTTAATACTAGTTGAAGTAACACAAAAGAAGAATCGATTCTTGATATACGTAAGGATAAATTATGAGAAGGTCCATAAGTCTATTTATTTTAGTATTAATCACTTTTTGTAGGGCAAGCAGTTTACCAAAAGAAATTCAGGTCCAATCAAACAGTAATGTTGAGACAATCGCAATAATATTCTCATTAGCGAGTAATGGCTCATCTTCCTGGCCAATAAATGAAATTCAACCTGTTAGAAGCGATGCAAGAGAAGTATTTAAATCATACAATGAACATGAAGCTGTAAAGATTGCAGAGGACTTAATTGAAAATGGCTTGTGGTTAGATGGTATGATTGGAGTGGTATTACATTGTTCACCGTTTCCAGAAGGTGTCTATATTCATGAAATTGAGGAAAATCTTTATATACGAGCCTCTAAAATTGATGATGCAGTTAATGGTAAAATACTTATTGAAGATTTTATAAAAGCAGTCAATAGATTTTATATCGAGACAAATGTGGAAGGCTTTCTAAATAAACATGAGAACAGTTATACTGGAATGTTGAAGGAGGTTGAATCAAATCTGCCAGATAATAATTTTATAAATTTCCTTGAAAATTATTATGGAAAGGAAAATGCGAGCTACACTTTGATTCCTTCACCAATTATTCATAAAGGACAAGGATTTGGGAACCGAATTTCCACCGAGAAGGGTTTAAAAGTATACAATACATTTGCACCATTGATTTTTGCAACCGATACAACAACGTATAAATTTGGATTTGACGATGCCAACCAAATCAATGAATTGTCTGCACATGAATTTGGCCACTCCTTTGTTAATCCGATTTCAAATCTTCCCCAAAATCATGAAAAAATTGACAGTTCTTCTTACCTTTATGAGCAAATTAAAGAATTAGTCAAATATGGCTCCTGGATAACTACAGTCAATGAACATATCATAAGAACTGTTGAGATTAGACTCTCGATTCAACTAAGCGACGAGAAAAGAGCAAATCGACTAAGAAATTTTCATACTTACAAAAGAGGCTTTGTTTTTATACCTGAAATTGAAACAAAGTTGATTGAATATGAAAATAATCGCGACAATTATAACTCGTTAGAGGATTATTATCCAATATTGCTGGAAGCCTTTTCAGAAATTGATTCAACGCAAATGATGTTGAAATTAGGAAAGGGTCCTTTGTCTGAGGTTGCCTTCGTTGTTCATTCGAAATTGATTAGCGACACCTCGAAAGTTTACATTGCAGGAAACCACGACGACTTAGGTCAGTGGGATCCCGGGAAAACCGTACTTAGTAATAATTCAAATTCGGACTGGACGAGAAGATTCAGCTTTCACGATGGGGAACATATTGAATATAAAATAACACGCGGCAATTGGGACAATCAGGCAATAGCCAACGATGGGTCTTCTTTGGGTAATTCAATTTTAAATGTTAACGGCGATACAACAATTGTTATAGAAATAGAAAAGTGGAAAGATCAGTTAAATTGAAAATACTTTTAATCCCCTATACTCGCCTTTGCATGGTTTTGGTTTTAAGGAATCTGAATTACTAATCGTTATAATGTTTTGACAGTTTAATGTAAATTTTAATCAGTAGTATTTATAATTAAGGATTCTACATAAAAATTATTTAAAATATCTAAAGGCATAGATAAATGAAAAATTGTACATCGTCTCACATACCATTTATACTACTATTTTGCACTTCAATCCTTTTAAGTCAATCTTATTTTGATAAAGGAATTACTCTTTATAATAGCGAGCGCTATGAAGAGGCAAAGGCATTATTTGAAAAAGAGCTAGAGGGTGATAGCAACCTTCCCGAAGCTCATTATTATTTAGGTCGGACTTATCTGATGTTAGGCAATCAGGAAAAAGCAGTTGATCATTGTGAACTAGCACTAGATCAAAAATCAGATGTTGCGGAATATCATTTTTGGTTGGGTCAAGCACTGGGAATGATGGCTATGAAATCTAATGTATTAAAACAAGCATGGCTTGCCCCGCAAATAAAGGATGAATTTGAGAAAACAGTTGAACTTGATTCGACCCACATCCAGGGAAGGATTCAACTAATGAACTATTATGTTCAAGCACCCTCCTTTATGGGAGGTGACATTGAAAAAGCCCTTGAGCAGGCCGAAATTGTAAAAAGACAGGATACTTTCAATGGAATATTAGCCTTGGCGCAAATTTATGAGAAACAAGAAAATTTAGATTCAGCCCTCGAAGCATTTAAACAACTAGAAAAACAATTTGGTGATTCAACGAACTATTTCTATTTCTACAACAGTTATGGATATTTTTTACTGAGACAAAAACATTATGAAAAAGCAATTGAAAAATTTATTAAACAGGTAGAATTAGCACCACGAAGAGCAAATCCATATGATAGTTTAGGCGATGCCTATTTAGCTGGGGGATATCAACAAAAAGCAATTGAGGCATATAAAAAAGCTTTAGCAATTAATCCCAATAGTGACAGAACGAAAAAGAAACTAAAAAAATTAGAAGAATAACAAAGGTTAAGATTTTCTATAGTGCATGAAAAAAAGTATACCTTCAAACACCGATTTAATTGATAGTTGAAACAAACGCCTTTACGGGTTGTAGACAAGTAAATACAAAGTAAAACAAAACTATCCAGGGAGGCTCTTAATGTCAAACAAAAAAGACATATTTATTATATTTTTACTTACCGCGACGATAATACTAACAACCTATAATACAATCAGAATTAATAGTCTTACCGATCGATTAAAACAAACCCCCGATTCCATTGAAAAAAACTATAATGGCGGTCAGGTATATATTACCCCAACTGAGAAATAATTATTACTATAGGGTAGAAAAAAGGGCCACCATTTGGCGACCCTTTTACTTTTTCAGAGAATATTTTCTCTATAATCCAGCGAACTGAATACCATCAAACACCAATGTTGGTGTCCGCCAGGATGAATATTGATACGGATCATTCCCCACTTCAACCAATTGGTTGAGCACGTCGGAATAATTCCCGGAAATATTCATTTCATTGATGGGTTTGGTGCGTACGCCGTTTTCGATTAACCATCCTGAAACACCCAGCGAAAAATCGCCGGTTGTGGTATTGGCATTTCCGCCGATAAACCCGGTAACCAGTATGGCACGATCCATATCTTTTTCTATTTCTGCACCGGAACGTTTACCTGGAGCAAAGGTCACATTGGATGTCCCACCCGAAGTAGGTGTCATTTCCAATTTTCGTCCGTAATAAACATCAATGTAATAGTTTTTCAATACACCTTTATCAATAACAGGCATGACTTTCGCAGCAACACCATCGCCATCGTAATAACGACTACCCATTCCACGGATGATAGTTGGATCATCAACAATGGTTAAAAGATCGGAACAGATTTTTGTATTCAATTTTCCATCCAGGTAGGAATTTTTCTGCTGGAGATTGCCACCATTAAGGGCGCCAAACATGCGTCCAAGTAATCCGCGACCCTGATCATTGGGTAATATCATGGACATGGAGCCAGATTCAATTTTATTTTGCCCAACGGAATCTTGCGTGCGTTTCAGTGCCTCATCGGCAATCATATTCAAGTCAGGAAGATCTTTCAGATGACGGGTACTATAATGTCGCCAGCTTTGGGGCTTTTTACCGCTACCATCGTCCAAGGATACTTCAGCGCCGGCACCAAACGTAGAGTTTTCGTATGATCCTTCAAAACCGTTTGATTTCAAATGAATGTTCTCATAATGACTATCGCTGAAATATGAGGTTACCGAAACAATCCGATCATCTTTTCCATCAATGCGCTCAAAAATCTGACGGGCGTTCGCTACGCGCTCTTTTGTTTCCACTTGATGGTAGTTGGCATCAAACAATTGTAAATCCATTTCCGGGCGTCCTTCGTACAAAGCTGGATCAGGTAATGCCTGAAATGGATCTTCGCCCAAATATTTTGTCATAGCCAAAGCATTATTGACAAATTTCTGCAGGGCTGGTTTCCGTAAATCATTGGTTCGATGAGACGAATATTTTCCACCGGCATAGAGTTCTATTGATAGAGAATTCTCAGTGGCTTCTGTCAATTTATCTATATTACCATCGCGAAATTCAACATCAATGGAACGACTATTACTGATTACAACAGATGTCTCATTCGCACCTTGTTTTTTGGCGAAATTCTGAGTCCATTTTGCAAGATCTAGTTTATTCATATTCTACCCCTTTCCGCCAACAGTTATGGATGACACAAGGACACTGGGCAATCCATGAGAAACCGGTACCGATTGACCATTTTTACCACATGTCCAGCCGCCTTCAGTCATGGCAAAGTCATTTCCAACCATGGATACTTTTTCGAGCACATCAGGACCATTGCCAATAATATTTACATCTTTAATCGGTGCAGTGATTTTCCCATCCTCAATGAGAGAACCGGATTTCACGTAAAACGTGAAGTCTCCGGGACCAATATTGACCTGACCGTTGGTGAATTGATCGGCAAGGATGCCGTATTTCACGCTGCTGATGATTTCATCAAATGTATGCGGTCCATTGAGCATGTATGTATTGCGCATCCGCGGCATAACATAATGTTTGAAGGATTCACGACGACCATTTCCTGTGGGATCAACGCCATAATGTTTCGCCGAAATCCGATCATGGAGATAGGTGCGAAGAATGCCATTTTCCACCAAATAAGTTTCTTTGGAATCGTAACATTCATCATCAACATTGATGGAACCGCGAATACTTGGATTTAATCCGCTATCTACAATATTTACAAATTCAGGTGCGATCTTTTTATTTAGCTTATCAGAATAGATGGATGTACCAATGCGATTGAAATCCGCTTCCATGCCGTGACCAATCGCTTCATGAAGCAAAATGCCGGAACTTCCCGGTGTAAGAACCACAGGAAATTCACCTGCAGGAGCTGATTTAGCATCGAACAACTTCACTGTTCGGGCAACAGCTTCTTTTGGCATCCGCGCTAATCGATCAGGTGTGAGGAAACTGATATCATCGCGCATGGAGTAATCGAAATAATTGGATTCCCGTTCGCCATCCTGTTCTGCCGTACAATAAACGATTACACGTAACATGGGTTGATAGTCAGTGCTGAGTAGACCTTCAGAGTTTGCCACAAGGATGTATTTTTCAGAATCGTTGAAACCCACATAATTTTTTATAACGCGGGAATCTTCTGCGAAGACTTCTTCATCAAGTGATTTAACAATATCCACCCGTTTATCAATTCCAATAGATTCCCATGAGACGCCTATTGGATAGTAGTTCGGCAAATTCATGGGTTTGAATTCTTGTGGAGGGATTGTTTTTGATCCCTGGGCAATATTTGCAGCCGTTCTGGCGGCCTTTTTCATGCTTTCAAGATTTAGGTCTTCAGTAAATGAATACCCTGTTTGATCGCCCTTAAGGACACGAATTCCCACACCTAATTGTACGCTGGTACTGGCAGAGTTAACGATACGGTCTTCGAGACGGATAGAATTACTGATGGTGTTTTCAAAGAAAACATCAGCGTAATCACCGCCGTAGACTAGAGCTTCGGATAAAACCTTCCGAATCGTCTCTGTATCAATGCCAAAGCGTGTGAAGAGTGCGGATTGGACTTCTTTGGTGGTGGCACAGCCCATTATTCCGGGTAATACACCGGATAAAGAAGCTAACGCCAAACCGGATCCTGTAACTTTAAGGAAATCACGACGAGAATAATCTGACATATCACGCTCACTGGTTGATGGTTATGAACAGAATGGAATACGATGTGTTTGAATTCCATTAACAACATGCTACAAGTTTAGATAAAGATATCCAATTGCACAAATAGCAATAAGACTTCGTCTCAAAAACCCATAAAAGGTTGTCAACCAATTGACACCATTATGATTTAGGGAGTCGATCTTTAATAAAAGTTTTTAAATCGTCAGGAAGTTTGATTTCAATCGACAATACATAAACAGAAAAAGGTGTTTCCATGGATGCCAGTTTAATCCAGTCTTTATCCGTACAAACAATTCCATTAGCAATGTGTTTGCTTATCAATTTCTGCATTTGGGTAATATCGTTCTGAGTGTACTGGTAATGATCTGAATATGTCATTTCATAAGAGATTGTAACGTCTTGCTGGTCAAGAGCCGAGCGAAAGGAATGAGGATCGCCCAGGGCGCAAACCATGACAAACGGACTTTCTCCTGGGTTGCCATGGTGATGTTTAAGTATAGAAGTGAATTCTGTTTTATAAGAAGGAACAGGTGTGCGCTTTAATTGAGCGACTAAAAATGGTTTTGGATCATATAGATTGGATTTAGATACTATAATAGCATCCGCCCGTTTAATATGATTCCAGGGTTCGCGCAGATTTCCATGAGGGAGCAATTTATGATCTTGTACAGGATCTCCAGCGCTCACAAGTACAAGATCAATATCCCGTGCAATAGCGCGATGCTGGAAAGCATCATCCAAAATGATAATATCAGGTTTTGTTTGTTGGTATAAAACCATTCCCCCACGATAGCGATTTTCATCCACTACAATTGGAATACCATTGGTAAGGCTTGCCATCATTGCAGGTTCATCGCCAACCTCCTGCCATGTTTTTTCAATAGTATTTCCATCTGTCACAATAACAGTTCCAGATGTTGTTCGGCCATAACCGCGACTTAAAATGGCGACGGAGAAGCCCTCATCTTTTAACCAATTTGCCATTGCGATCACGGTGGGTGTCTTCCCTGTTCCACCTGCGGTTATGTTCCCAATACTGATCACCGTAGCGGGCAATGAACGAGTGACGAAAAATCCAATATTATAAAACAGATTTCGACAAACCATTATAAGTTGATAAACCACTGCCAAGGGGAAAAGGAAAAAACGCCATTTGTTGATCGTTGAATGTTTATGATTGGACACGATCGTCTACTTTATCCGATAGTTTATCAAGGGCGGTTTTCAATTGATCTTTTGCATTTTTTTCATCATCATCACGAGTAAATGAAATTGGTTTACCGATTATCATTTCAATTTTACTGAAAGGTTTTGCCACAAAAAAAGTATCCCAATTTGTAAAACCCCAATGTCTTGTTGATTGTGCACCAACTGGAAGAATAACAGAATTTGTAATTTGCGCAGCTCGGATTGTTCCCGATTTGGGTTCCAACGCCGGACCTTTCGGACCGTCAGGCGTAATGTAGAGAACGCTACCTGGATTTTTCAATGAGCGAACAATATTTTTAAAGGCATCCTGCCCGCCTTCGGAACTTGAGCCGCGAATCATCTGCCATCCAATACGTGAAGCAACTTGTGAAATAAGCTCAGCGTCGGCGTGTGTCCCGGCTAAGGCATAATAATTTCGATTGGCAAAATACATGACAGGCATAAGTAAGCGACCGTGCCAGCAGGCAATAATCACAGATTTGTTTTCTGCTATCAGATCAAACAATTGTTGTTCGCCCTCGACATGAAAACGGCATGTGCCATAAATGGCTTTAAGCATCCATTTGGCAAAAAATATCTTTATAGAATGAAGATGGCCAGACATGGTTATAACCGATTTAGGATTAATGTTGCGGCACGATTATAAACACCTGGAGTTCCCAATGAGCGGCGAATGGTCTCAAATCCCAATAGCATCTTTTTACGTTGTGCAGTATGTGATAGTAATGGAATTAACTCCGCAGCAATTTCATGTGGGCGCATTGCATTTTGTAAATATTCCGGAACGATTTTTTGTCCGGCAATAAGATTGGCCATGGATGCGAATGGCACCTTTACAAACCTGTTTAACAAGAACCAACTCATTGCGGATAATTTGTAGCAAACGGCAACGGGAGTATCCAATACGGCAGCCTCCAATGTGACTGTACCGGACGAGGCCAAAGCAGCAGTAGAACTTTGAATTGCAGCTGGAATATCGACGGTTTCCACATGAATAAAATCAGGGATTGGATTTAACTCAACTCCGGGAGCCTTTCCTAAAATCACTTGCAGTTCTGGAACAGAAATCCGCACTTCATGAACAGTTTGCATAAAGATTGGCCAATGGCGATCGATTTCCTGTTGTCGACTTCCAGGTAACAGGATTAATCGCGGATGTTCTTCAGATAAATTATGACGATTGTAGAAATCCATTATTTGATCGTGAGTAATCGAACGCTCCACAAAAGGATGACCCACATAATCTATAGTTAGATTGCGTTTTTTAAACCAATCCTGCTCAAAGGGGAATATGCTAATATATTGATCTACAAATTGCCGAAGAACGTTCACACGTTTTTCTTTCCATGCCCATACTTGTGGTAAAATAAAATAGGTGACTGGAATCCCCAATTTGGAAATCCGTTTCGCCAGTCGCAAATTAAATCCAGGATAATCAATAAGGATAATGCGGTCGGGTCTTTCAGTCTCAATTGCAGAAATGGTGTTTTTCATTACTCGCATCATATAAGGTAAATGCTTAATCACTTCAGAAAATCCCATCATAGAAAGAGAATCAACATGTTCCAGTAGATGAAGACCTTGGGCTTTCATCAAATCACCGCCATGTCCCATAAACTGAATTTCAGGGGACTGTTGTTTTAAAGCTTCCATGAGTTTTGCGCCATGGATATCCCCGGAGGTTTCGCCGGCGACTATAAATATTTTTTTAGAAGACCTTGTCATGATAGGGGTGAATTTATGGTAAAACAAACGGAATCAATAGGAGGATAGGCAATTGTAATATTGCCCGAAAACTAGAAAAGACTTCGTATCCAAATAATAATAATGATCAGGCTAATATTTTGCAGCGTACGCTTTTCAGTTTTAAACGTTTTTTCCCAGCTTGCCGGTTGCCGATCATCATTGTTTTTCCAAGGGAGAATTCGTGGGATTAATGACGGTACAAATTGCCGATAGTTTTCGTAGGCATCGCCGAATAATTTGACCAATGTTTCTTCTTCTAAATCGACAATCAACGAATATTGAATCCCAAAGAAAACCCAGGTTAGAAGCAACATCCATGTAATGTTTGGTGCGCCTGCAATGAGTACAATTCCTGTATACATGACCATATTTCCCACGTAAAGTGGATTACGCACTCGGGCATAAGGTCCCGATGTACATAAGGATGGTGCGCCTACTTTCATAGTTCGAGTTGCACCGCCAGCATAGCGAACGGCATTAAGCCGAATCCATTCTCCTGCCAACAATACAAGAAATCCAAACATGAACATGAGCCATGAAGGTTGTGAATAATATATGATTATTAATGCGAGAGGAATTGGTGTATAACTGCGATTGGAAAAAAAGAAATTTCGTATATCCATAATTACCTACTTTAAACGCTAGCCGCTAAGAAACGCGAAGGTGCGCTAATGTTTTTGATTTGATTAATGGGGGGGTCAATTCTTCTGAATCTAAAATATTTGTAAACGCTAAGCCTATGTTAACCGTCATTTATTATACCTTTGTGTCACTTGGTGTTCTTCGTGGCGAATAATTTGTATTAATGTATGTCTTCAATTATCATGTTATGAATTTTAATGGCAAGGTCTAAGGCATCTCGACCCGCTTTACCATCAACAATAGGTTTTTCTTCGCCACGGATGGACCGAACAAAATTGGTGAGTTCCATTTGCATGGCATCAAAAGAGGTTACGGATGGTTTTTCGTAGGAAATTTCACGATGTCGACCATTGTTGTCCAGAGGTGCAGTGAGGATTGATTCATGGTCTTTCTGGTCTTTTTCCAATACTCGATAAATTTCTGTCAATCCCAATAGAAAGTCGATTGTCACATAGAGATCTTTCTGGAAAATTTTGAATTTACGCACCTTGTCTTTGGCAATTCGACTGGACGTCATACTCACTACGGTTCCATTTTGGAAGCGAATCCGAGCATTGGCAATATCGACAGAGTCAGTCATAATAGAGACACCACTAGCTCGAATATTTTTAACAGGAGAATCGACTAACGCTAAAATGATATCAATGTCATGAATCATTAAATCCAGCACAACCGGGACATCCGTGCCACGAGTCGTATATGGAGCAAGTCGCTGAACCTCAATGTATTTTGGGTCAATATTTACTCCCTTGAGAGCCATTAGAGCCGGATTTAACCGCTCAATATGTCCAACTTGAATCAACACATTATATTTTTCTGCCAACGACAATAGACGATCTGCTTGGTCGATGGTTTGAGTGATGGGCTTTTCTATAAAAACATGTTTACCCGCTTTGATGCAGGTTTCAGCAACCTCTGCATGAAGTGGCGTTGGGGTTACGATTGAAACGGCATCAGAGGCTTCTAATAAATCCCTTAGCGTGGGGAAAGCGATTGAGTTTGTTTTGTTGGCGATCAATTGAGCACGATCGGCATCAGTATCGTAAACGCCGGAAAATGTAATATCCTTCATCTTGGCATAATGTTTAGCATGATGCTGCCCCAAGTGCCCAACTCCAATAACACCAATTCTCATTAAATCATTTCCGGGTTTTTTATTAAATCAATCGCCCTGAAGTTATAAAATTGTGCAGTGGGGTTCATGTGCTAAAGTGTTATAGTCTATTTCAAAACGTATTTGTTTCTGAGATCATAGAACCTTATAACTTATCCATTAAAATTTAATATGCAGGAATCTTCTTGATTTTCGTCGATAAAACAACCAATTTGCACCTAATTCGTTTTCACTAATCGGGAGAAAATCAGAATGTCCATGGAAGTAAAATCGGGAATTGGATATGTTATACCAGCTGGGGCACTAGTTGGATATGCTGTTTCATTATTTTCCGGATTATATCTCATCAGCATTGTTTTTGCAGTTGTTGGGATTTTAGGCTGGTTCCTATATGCATTGGTAATGGAGATCAAATTGCCAAGCACGATGGGTAATATGATCATTGCATTTGCGTTCTTAATTGGCATTGGAATTTTCATGACCTATGGCATGGAACAGGATATTTTTGGCGGCTATATGTTCAAGGCTGAAGGAACAATATTTTCGCTTTTGGTAATTCTATTTGGGGTTATAGCCGGAGTCTTGTTTAATAGAAGCCGAGAAGAAAAACCTTATGATCTTTCACCTGAAGATAAAGAACTGGTAAAAGCAGCTTTACAAAATTCAAATGAAGGCGGCCAGGAACCTAGAGTTATTGTCGTCAAGCAAGAAATTGAAAAAGAAGAAGATGACGAATATGAAGACGATTCTCATTCTATGTACGGGTATCCTCCAGAAGATTATTATTCTGACGAAGACGACGAAGAGGATGATGATGACGAATATGAAGACGAGGATGAAGATTGGGACGAAGACGACGAAGAGGATTAATAGCTTTTTGCTAGATTAAAATATTATTAGTAGGTGACTTCGACAGACCAAACACCTGGAAATTATTTACACATTAAACTTAAAGAAAATACAGTCCCCGTCTTTTACGATATATTCTTTTCCTTCTAACTGAGCCAGTCCTGCCTCTTTCACTGCTTGCTCACTACCCAGCTTAACCAAATCTTTATATTTTATGACTTCAGCCTTAATAAATCCACGTTGAAAATCCGTATGTATTTCACCAGCCGCCTCAGGTGCCGTTGCACCATCTTTAATAGTCCAGGCTCGAACTTCCGTTGGTCCACCGGTAAAAAAAGTTTCAAGCCCCAAGAGCTTAAATCCAGCATGGATGAGTTTATCTAAACCCGGCTCTGGCATTTGATATTCATCAAGGAACATTTGTTTATCATCGCCTTCTAACAAGGCAATTTCCTGCTCCAGCTTTCCGCATAAACGAATGGCAAGGTTTCCCTCTTTTTCAGCAAAATCAAATAATGCCTGAACATAGTTATTGCGAGTACTATTTTGGATTTCAACTTCATCCACGTTGGCGACATAGAGAATTGGTTTTCTTGTCATCAAAAACATTGAACGAATAATGGCTAAATCCTCAGGGGAATTTTTTTGAAAAGAGCGCGCCATATTTCCGTTATTGATATGATTAAACAATGCTTCAGTTAGTTCTGCCTCATACTTAGTTTTTTTGTCGCCCGTTTTTGCCAATTTGCTAATACGGTTAAATCGTTTTTCTATGGTCTCCATGTCTGCAAGAAGCAACTCTGTTTCGATGAGTTCTGCATCGCGCAGCGGATCGATTGATCCTTCCACATGAGTGATGTTATCATCCTCAAAACAACGTACGACATGTACAATCGCCCCAACCTGACGGATTTGACCTAAAAACTGATTTCCTAGTCCTTCGCCCTTGCTTGCACCTCGGACTAAACCCGCAATATCTGTGAATTCTACAATGGCAGGCGTTATTTTGGCGGGATTAAAAATAGTAGCGAGTATGGCTAGCCGGGGATCAGGCAGAGGAACAATACCCATATGAGGTTCAATTGTACAAAACGGATAATTCTCAGCAGGGACAGAAGATGCTGTAAGTGCATTAAAGATAGTTGATTTTCCAACATTGGGGAGCCCAACGATTCCACAGCGAAGTGCCATATAATACTATTCCTTTTAAAACTAAAAAGTATCTAGTGAAGGATCGCCACCAAAATCATATGTGAGATTATCAAATAATCCAACCTGAAGATTTTTAGCGAAATAAATTACTCGGTCTTTAACCTTTAATTCAGCATCACCCCAAGCCATATAAACGGGTTTTGTGATGAGCTTTTTAATATCAATTTTGTAGCTAATTTTATCATGATAGGGACGAACCTGTCCTTTAAACTTTAGATCTTGAACGCCCAATGCACGTCCGCGGCCTTCTCCACCAGCCCAGGAAAGAAAGAATCCAATAAGTTGCCAAAAACCATCTAATCCCAGACAGCCAGGCATCACTGGATCACCTTTAAAATGGCAATCAAAAAACCAATTAGATGAATCAATATCCATTTCTGCTTTGATCTCTCCCTTATCGTATTTGCCACCTGTATCAGAAATGTGCAGGATGCGATCTATCATTAGCATGGGAGGTTTGGGTAGTTTTCCGTTTTTCATGCCGTAAACTAACCCTTCGGCAACGTTGAGTAGTTCTTCTTTTGAGAATGAGGATTTCTTCATTAATCTAGTCTTTTTTGGTTAAGAGAGGGCAGGTGAGAGTACGAAAAATATCGTGGAGAATACAGAAAAATATTTAACCATAATCATGATATAATTTCAGTAGGTTTCAACAGCAATTGCTACATTTCCCTATGAAAATTCAATGGAAATATTCCATAATACTAATGGGATTATTGATAAATCAAATTCTTAGTGAGTCCAATAACATGACGGTATTTACACACGCTACAATATATGGACATCCGACCGCAGACGCGATTTTGTGTGAAGATGGAAAAATAAAAGAGATTGGCCAAGTCGCTGATTATACCGGATATCCTACTGTGGATTTGCGTGGTGGCACCGTGTATCCAGGATTTATTGATACCCATATGCATTTATTAGGCCTTGGATGGTCTAAAGAAATTCTGGATTTGGTTGGGACAAAATCTGCTGAGACTATAGTAAAAATGGTAGAATCCACAACGAAAACGCTTCCACCTGAAACATGGGTACAAGGTCGTGGTTGGGATCAGAATGACTGGAAGGTACAGGAATACCCCACAAAAGAAAGGCTAGATAAAGTTGCGCCAAATCATCCAGTGTTTTTACGTCGTATAGACGGCCATGCTGCATGGGCAAATTCAAAAGCGTTGGAATTAGCCAGTATTACAAAAAACTCTAATGATCCTGAAGGTGGGATGATTCTTCGTCACACTGATGGATCCCCAAGCGGTATCCTGATTGATAATGCTTTGGATATCGTTGGAGATATTGTTCCAAAGGATAACAAGGAAACAAAAACACGACAGATTTTGAGAGCGGCAAAATATCTAAACACATTGGGCATTACGGCAGTGCATGATGCAGGAACAGAATTTGAAACCATCCAAATATTGAAGGAATTAATTCACAAAGAATCCTTGTCAATACGCATTTATTCTATGCTGGAGGATAAAGAAAAGACACTATCCGTCTTGCTGAAGGATGGTCCGACTAAAGGCGACTTCTTAAATATAAAGGCCATTAAACTATATTTTGATGGTGCCATGGGAAGCCGTGGAGCAGCATTGTTAGAACCTTATTCGGATGATAATGAGAATACCGGTTTGCTCATGGAAGAGTCTGACGAAATAGCCGCAAAAGTAAAAAAATATAATGCTGCCGGATTTCAAGTTTGCATACACGCTATTGGCGATCGTGCAAATCGATTGGCATTGGATATATTTGAAAAAGCAGGAAATCCAAGAATGAGAAACCGAATCGAACATGCTCAGAATATTCATCCCAACGATATACCCCGGTTTTCTGAAATAGGAGTCATTCCTGCAATGCAACCCACCCATTGTACAAGTGATATGTATTGGATTAAAGAGCGAATCGGTGAAGATCGATTAAATGAAGCGTATCCCTGGAAGTCTCTTATAAAAGCCGGGTCACCTGTTCCGGGAGGTTCTGACGCTCCCATTGAAATCCCCAATCCATTGCACGGTATCTATGCAGCTGTAACGCGGCAAGATACCACAGGATGGCCAGAGGAGGGTTGGCAATCTCAAGAATGTGTCTCTCTGGATGAGGCAATTAAAATGTATACAGAGTGGGCTGCTTTTGGAGCCGGTCAAGATGATATACAGGGGCGAATTGAGCCAGGTTACTATGCAGATTTTACCGTTATGTCACATTCTTTTGAGGAAGGAAATCCAAAATCCATTTTGGATGCAGAAGTTCTTTTCACTATCGTAAATGGAAAAGTCGTTTTTAAAAAATAATGGTTATTACTCAGAATCAAATCAAACACACTCGTTCTTTACAACAAAAGAAATACCGCCAGGAATTCAATCAATTCATCATTGAAGGATTCCGGACAATTGATGAGGCATTAATGGCAAAGGGTCAAATTACAGACGCGTTTATTGAGGAATCATTATTAGAGAATTCTCAATATCATCAGTTGGTTCATTTATTGACGCAAAGAAATATTCCCATATATAAGACATCACAGAAACAGATGAAGGAAATGTCTGACACGAAAACCCCATCGGGAATTTTGGCAGTATGTTCTATTCCTAAAGCCGATGACAAAGCCGGTGGGAATTGGCTCTATTTGGATGAAATTAGCGATCCCGGAAATGCAGGAACGCTATTGAGAACAGCGGCCTGGTTTAACGTTCCGAATGTGTGTTTTTCAAAAGGGTGTGTTGATCCATATAGCCCAAAAACGGTCAGATCGGGAATGGGTGCTCATTTTTATCTTAATATTTTAGTGGATACGAAGATTGACCAGATTAGTAGCAACTCAATCGTTCTTGGAGCTGGTATGGAAGGCGAAGAACCCTCTGGCTTGGAGATTAATGAGCCTTGGATTTTGGCGCTGGGTAGTGAGGCACACGGATTATCTGATCAGATAAGTCCACATATAGACACAGTTATATCCATTCCAAAATTGGGAAATGGTGAATCGCTAAATGTAGCTGTGGCTGGTGGTATTATTATACGTGACTTAACGAAAAAATAAATTATAAATGAACGATTTCAACATTTGAAATCGCAGAGCCCAAAAAACGACTGGCTACCGATTCGAAACGGGCTGGTAAATCAGTAACAAAACATTCCAAGGAACCTTCTCCTCCATTTGCAGCCAAATTTAAAGTATCCAATAGTTCGGCGGTTTTTGTGGCAACCACATCTGCGGAATCCACTAAAATTGTTCCCGGTTTGACAAAATTTTGGATAGCTGGTTTAAGTAAAGGATAATGTGTGCAACCTAAAACCAACGTATCCGCCGATGAATCATTAACAGGGGTAAGATATTTTTGTATAATTTGCTCTACAATGGGTCCATCTAACCAACCTTCTTCAACCAGAGGAACAAAAAGTGGACAGGATTGAGCAGAAATGGTTAAATCGCCATTAGACGCTTTAAGCTTTGATTGGTACGCTTCAGATGTAATTGTAGCAATAGTTCCAATGATGCCGATATGACCGTTTCGTGTAGTTTGAAGTGCAGCCTCAACACCCGGCTCAATGACGCCAATGATTGGAATATCAAATGTATCTTGCAGCGATTCTAATGCAAGTGCCGAAGCTGTATTACATGCAACAACAATGAGTTTGGCATCCCGGGAAAGAAGGAAGTTTGTGATTTGATGGGCATAGTCTTTTACCGTTACTGGACTTTTATTTCCGTAAGGTACTCGGGCTGTGTCCCCAAGGTATATAATGGATTCATTCGGGAGAGCATGTTGAATGGCACCCACGACAGTAAGACCTCCAAGCCCGGAATCAAAAATACCAATGGGTCGGGAGTCGGCCATTAGCCTTCAGCTAAAACCTGTTCTCTGGATTCTTTAAAGCTGAGAAGGGCACTGTAAAGACCTTCAGCAATTTTTTGGCGATAGGATGCTTTTTTTAAATTGCGTTCTTCATTTGGATTTGACAAAAATCCAGATTCCACAAGCACATTAGGCATACTTGCTCCAATTAAAACATAAAACCCCGCCTGTTTTACTCCACGGTTTTTAGAATCAATACGTTTATCCAATTCAGCTTGAATAATGGAGGCCAAGTTTTCACTCTCTTTCATGAACATGGATTGTGCCATGGTTGCCATAATGAGATTGGCTCCTGATAGTTCCGCGTAGGGGTCATTATCCCTCTCTTCCAAACGGATCACACCGTTTTCCCGTGATGCGACTTCAATGGCATCATCAGTTTTTCCAGGTCGAAGCAGGTAGGTCTCAAATCCTTTCGCATTGCGATTAGGGTTAGAATTTGCATGGACTGAAACAAATAATTTCCCATTATTTTCATTGGCAATTTTTGTGCGTTTCCACAAGGGAATAAAAACGTCTTCATCGCGAGTATAAATCACTTTGATATTGGTATTTTTCTCAAGGAGCATGCCCAATCGCTTTGTGATATCGAGAGTTATATCTTTTTCTCTTGTACCAAATTTCCCAACAGTACCGCCATCTTTACCGCCGTGACCAGCATCCAATACGATTGTATCTAATCGCCAGCGATCTTTGACATCTTTGATGCGATTTGCACTCTTTGAAAGCGGTGTACGTAATGTTATAACAAGTTCACTAGGATCGGAATTTTGATAGAACTCATGTCCTTCAATTTCTGAACGTAATTGAAATGCCAATTGTACTGATTCGTCCATTTGATCAGCAGAAATATGGCGGATGACACCACGCGTTTCGGATCGTTTCATGGCTGTTGTATCTACCATCCCACCTTTTACTGTAACATAAAACCAACCATTATCGTGTTTGAAGGTGCTGACATCTCGTTCGTCAAAAACTTTTCTGGTTTGGATACGAAGAATCGTACCATTAGCTTTTTCGTCGATATTCAGACCGGTGATATTGAAAGAGACCAATGCAATATCTAATATATGCCGATCTCCATCATAGACGATGCCGGGCATAATAGTAGATCGTATAATTTGAAAAAATGCTTCGGCGGGAAGAAAAATATCATCTTTCTGCAAGACAGAATGAACAGGCATTTGGTAAACCTGTTCACCTATCATAATAAAACCTGTTCCGGCGGACAATTTTATGCGATGTTCTCCAACATAGAGAACCATTTTTTGTCGATCAGCATTATAATAAGGTTTGTGTGAAGTAATAATATCAGAAAAACCACGCGCTGAAACAAACGTACCGGGAACGCCTGAAAGTGTATTTAACTCGGTAGTTGATTGATCTAAACGATTAATCACTTCAACCGGAGAAGCGCTCACGGTTATCAAAACCATAAGAAAAAGAATTATGTATCGTAGAATCATAAGGGTGAAAATAGACGGGAGCTAATGACGTACGCAATATTTTTCCTGATCATATACAATGAATATCCAACATGCGATTAGATACATATCAGTTCTTAAAAGTGATCATGTATAATAATTACGGTTTTTCTTCATATGATAAACTGGTTAAATCAAAAAAATGTGTAATAAATTTCATCAGTTAAATACACGCTTTATGTAATGTGTTAATGTCATTATGATAGTAATGACCAAATCTATTAATAATTCATGGGGGTGAAACAATGAAGAAGATTTACTTAATTACAATTTTGTTTTCGTCAATACTATTCGTGTCATGTAGTAAGGAATCAAAAGATTCGCCAGCTGTAAAAGCGACTACAGAAACGACAGTTGAAATCAACTCAGCAATGTTGGCAGCCTTTGCTCCTTTGCCAAAGGAGTATATTTCAGAAACAAACCCGCTTACACTCGAAAAAATTGATTTAGGGCGAATGTTATATTATGATAAACGTTTATCCAAGAATCATGACATATCCTGCAATACATGCCATAACCTGGAAATTTATGGAGTAGATAATAAACCAACTTCCCCGGGACATAAGGGTCAGTTGGGCGTGCGGAATTCCCCAACAGTTTATAATGCAGCAGGTCATTTTGCACAATTCTGGGATGGACGTGAACCAGATGTAGAAGCCCAGGCAAAAGGCCCTATCCTGAATCCAATTGAAATGGGTATGCCAGATGCAGAATATGTAATCACGGTCCTCAAGTCGATTCCTGACTATGTCCAATATTTTGAAAAAGCCTTCTCCGGAGAAACAGACCCAATTACGTACGATAATGTCGGGTTAGCAATTGGAGCGTTTGAACGCAAACTGGTAACTCCATCCAAGTGGGATGATTATTTAAACGGGAATAAAATGGCTGTATCCAACGCTGAAAAAGAGGGCTTTAATGTTTTTGTAAAAGCTGGATGTATAGCCTGTCATACCGGAGCTTTATTGGGTGGAACCATGTATCAAAAACTCGGTCTTGTAAAACCTTGGCCAAATAATATAGATGAGGGACGCATAAGCGTAACTAATGTAACGACTGATAAGTTTCTCTTTAAGGTTTCCGGATTACGCGATATAACAAAAACCGGGCCCTATCTTCATGATGGATCTATATCCGATCTAGAAACACTGGTGGCAATGATGGCTGAATATCAAATGGGTCAAATGATCTCCGAATCCGAAACTAAAGCCATTGTTTCATTTTTGAACGCACTTACAGGAAAAATCCCTGCTGATTATATCGCTGAACCAGAATTACCCGTTAGCGGACCAAATACACCAAAACCGGATCCCAGTTAAATAATTACGACGATCGGGTATTCGTATCGAAAGATTTCCATTTTGTATATTAAATGCATATGGATTTTTGTAACACGCACTTACATGTAATTTGAATATGTAAGTGCGTATTGTTTTGGGAAGTTTTTTATTTCTGGATTGTATTAAGCAGTTGAAAGAACGAGACCAAATTGGTTGTGCAATTTATTTGATAAAGCGGGATTCCAAGTCTGCCTAAATCTGACACCTAACTCTCCTCCGAGAGGAAACCTAAGCCTATATAGAATCGCTATTGAAATACATGGTTCGGATATCATAACAGAACGCATCTCCCCAGGAAGATTTAAATCCCAGAAATATAACCTTGATGAGAAATCTTTAACGTTGGCTCTAATGAGCGATATATCCCAGAGGTGAAGTTTTTGTTTTATTTGCCAATTAAAACACCCTCCATTGCCAATATTTGTTTTATTGTTGACTGATGCAGCAACTCTCACAAGTTGAAATTTTATTTTTATCCCACGATTCAAAGTATAATAAGATGTAAACGATCTAGTATTCCGCCGATTGTCCAATATATCCTGATTTATATAATATAGATTCTGATCTTCTGATTTTAAATCTGTTTTCAATTGCATACGAAGCTTCAATTTATTTTTGCGATATTCCCAGCGGAAGCCAGATTCCATACCGGACTTTATAAAATAATCGTCGGTCGGAATTTTATTTTGGGAAAACACGTCATAATACGCACTAAAATTATGCGGTGTGTAATTATATGAAACCCCGTGAAATATTCCCGATTCATTGCGTTCAATACTTTTCCATTCTGAAAATGGATTTTGTCTGCTTCCGGCTAAATGACCAGATAGTGATCGATATAGTCCAAGATACTTAAAAGATTGTTTTTTAAATACAATCCCGACCATTCTCGAATTATTCTGAGTGGGTGAAATTTCGCCAAAAACTGTTGAATTTCGAATGGTGACATTGCCAAAGAAAGTTGTTCGAAAATATGATTGAATTGAATGAGAATTTTCATATTCTGAAAATGCCAAGGTTCCACCAAGTTTCCCTCGATTATACAAATACGTTGATTGAATAAACGTTAATCGTTCAATCAATTGCGCCCGTGCCCAATTACTTGAATGTAGGGCTACAGAACCATCAACGATTTCACCATTAATCCTACGTTGGGAATAGCCAATGGAAAGAGAGCCAAATTTGCAGGTATTTTCTAGTGCAAATCCTCTCATAGACCATGAATTAGTTGATGACCGAAATGGAGCAATTCTGGTTTGCAACCGTGCAGCACTGTTAATAGTATCAAATCCCTTATATGGTGATGTTGAACGCCAAAATAATAGTCCGTATCCCGATAGCACTTGGTAATCGCCAACAAATAATACCCGATTCGTCCACTTCTTCACGAAATAAAATGACGGAATCTGATATGTTTGCGATGGATTAGGCTCACTAAGAAATGTAATTCCGGTTTGTGTAAGGTCACCATTAATTCGGATTTTCCCAACGTATTTGATACTGCGACTTTGTGTCACATGGTATGTGAAATGTTCCTTTTGCGACTGTGATGAAAGTTGATCAATTTGGGTGGCGATAGTGTGGGTTAATGTAGGAACACTAGTATTAGTATACTGAGAAATTGACTTAAAGTATGAAGTGTGTATTAAATATTCATGATCTTCTACGGATGAAAATGATAAGTTGTTTATCAATATTCGAAAATCATCAATATCATCAACATGTAAATAAAAGATTTGAGTTAGAATCTCTAAGTCGTCATCTGATATTTCACTTTCAGGATTTAATCCTGCCGCTTCGATTATATCAGTTTCAATCTGGGAAAATATGGGATTAGAAATCCCAACCCAAATCAAGACCAATAAATGAAGATAACCGTTCGATTTCAACATGATAATTAATTATATATGCGATGGATAGTTTAGAATGAGAAAGCTGGGCTCCAACATTAATTTGAACAGGATTATTCATATAACCGGTTGTGATGGAAATCCGCCTGGATGGAGTAAATGTTGTTTTTACTGCAGTGATCCCTGAGTAATCGGGCAAAGAAATATCCTGCAACCAGACAATTGCGGTTGAGACATATTCAAGGGGTACAAATCCCAATACAACGCTAATGTTTTGAGGTATTATATCATTGCTTTTTCCAATCGTAGAGCCGCCAACATTTTGGAATGCAGCACCCCACCAGACAGATCGTGTTGCTTGAAAGCGCATACGCAGGGATAGTCCCATTGATTGTGCATTTCCATATGAAGGAATGGATAGAGCAAATAAATGTATGTCTCCCCACATCCGAAGGCGCGGATTTAATGCAATATTTATAGAAACGCTTGAAATGGTTTCTTGATATCGTTTATTTCCAAAACTCTGATGTGAAAAACACGTGTGGATATTTCTAAAAGGTAAATATAAATCCCACGAAGATAATTTTAGAGAGGGAAGACCATAGAGATTAGAGTATGTATAGACAAAGCTATATTTTTTTGAGAGAGCTGTGTTGCCCAAAAAGTTGGAAAAATTAATGTTATACATGATAGGTGTTGTCATATGGAGCTCAAAGGCTGCAAAGCCTATTTGCAGGAATGCTAACCAAACAAGGTTATAACGAAGAAAATGGGTTTTAATCATTTGGAACCCTACCCTATACAACTTAAATAAATACCGTTATAAGTTTACTTTATATTCTAAAACCAATCAATGATAAAATAAAAAAGCCCCGAAATTCCGGGGCTTTTTTTTGAAGTTAAGAATTGACTTATTATCGTTTTTTGTACCAATGAGCGAATAAGATTAAGGCCAATAATCCGGCCAACCCACCGTCGCCAAACTTGGTGGCAATCGCACTAATATTCGCGATAACTCCAAAGTAATCGTCGAAAAGTACACCTACAAAGGCTCCAACAATTGCGAGCAGAATAAGGACTTCGACAATTTCATTTAGCCATTTTTTAACCGTAGCAATAGCTTCTTGCATCATAGACCCCTAAAGAAAGGAGACGATTACTAAGAGTGCTAATAAACCTGCGAATCCACCATCTAAGAACGAATTCACTAGATTAATAACACCTGTAACAGGATCTAAACCTGTCATCCACAGTATGTTTGCAAGAACGAACACTACAACAACTACTTTCAATAGTCCGATTAATCCACCAAAAAAACTTTGGACTGTTTCAAATATCTTAGCCATTATTACCTCCTATACTTAAACAAAAGAAACGAGGGACGCTATGGTCCCCCGATCAATGTTTTAGTATGTGTTTGTTTTGTGATTCAAGTCACGTGAATTTAGGGAAAAAATAAAATAAAGCAATAATTAATAATACGATGGATATTTTGTCTATTACAGGCTACAGATTTTCGTAGCGGTATCATAAACAGTATGTGGATCAATTTCGCTCATACAATCTTTGCACAATCGCCAGTTGGTTTTTTTATGTTTACAGATTGAGGGTGGCGTTATAACATAGCCATTGGAACCATATGGTTTAGTGAGTTCGGGATTTTGTGATCCAAATAGAGCAATGGCTGGAATACCAACTGCAATTGCCAAATGTACGGCCATTGAATCAAGACCAATCAGCAAAGACTGGATTTTCAACTGTTGAGAAAAGTCCAAAAGAGAACCTTTAAAAACTTTGGTGTTAGGCGACTGTTCTTTAACCAAATTACATAACTCTAAGGTCTCGGATACATCAACGACGGTTACACAGGCATGTGGCTGCAGCAATTCTATCAGTGTCAACCAATGGTTGTCTGGCCACATTCTAAAAGGGTGAGCTGCACCACCATGAATGATAATATGGGTTTTGTGATCTTGTTGATAATTTACTGCTATGGGGAGGGATAGAGTCGGAGAATGATTATCTGTAAGTAGCCCGAACAAATATAGTAAATGAATGGCACGATCAACCTGGTGTTTTTCAAATGGAAAAGGATAAACATGGGTTAAAAAAAAGTCGCCGCCAGTAGCATTAAACCCAACTCTTATATCGGGATTTATCCATCGCAACAATCCCAAATCGCGGAAATCACCTTTGAAATTAAATCCAAGATTAAAGTTGGACTTTCGCAATGAAATTATTTGTTTACAAAAGGATATCCATTTCTGCGGTGAGCCGATGTTATGAATCCAGGGTATGGAAATTGAAACAACTTTATCTGCAATAGCAGCCGCTTGGGCTAATTCATGCACGGGTTGATTTGTAACAAGCGTAATTGATGCTTTCGGGAAATTATTTCGAATAATATTAAGCGCTGGAGCGACTAAAATGACATCGCCAATACAGTGATATTCTAATACTACAATTGAAGAAATGCAGTCAAGGTTTGTCGGTAGATTGAATTTTCGCCAAACGAAGATTTTCCAGAAAAACTTGATAAAATCGCTCAGGAATTTGGATAAAAATAAATTAACCGGTTTATAAACTTCCTGTTTCATGTTATGCGATTATACCTTTAAACCGATTTTCCGATAATAGTTATAGAGCGATTCCGTTACGGACAAATAATTATGTTTTTGGGAAACCCATTGTTTTCCTTTTTCACCTAATGATTTAATCTGCATAGGATGGCGGACTAATTCACGAAGAATTGTCCCTAAAATTTTGTCATCAACATTTACAAATGGATGATTGCCCAACAGATCAATCATGCCTTCTTGGATTGTGTTAAGAGTACAAATTCCCATAGAAAGAGATTCGACAGAATTCATACCATACCCCCAACCACCAAGATCACCAATTTGATCAATAAAAATATCCGCCTTTTGTTTTCGTGCAAGCGCTTCTTTATGAGATAGGTTTTCTATTAGATCAAAATTGATAAGCCCTTCCCGTTCCATTTGTTCGCACATATCAATGATTACTTGTGAATTTTTATAATATCGGTTGGTAGGTGCGTGAGCAACACGGATTTGCTCATTCAGTGAATATTTTACGGTAAACTGATCGGTATCAAAGGGCAAAAACAAATAGTGAATATTGGGGTGTTTATGAAGCAGATCGGGCTCATTTGTTAGGTTCAAAACGCTCATTTTATCAAGATATGGCATCACGCCACGTGTGCGAAGGTCCTCGCCATGATAATGGCAAATAATTTTACATCCTCTTTTATGCGCTTCCAGCGCAAATCGCTCATCTTTAAAAAAATCCATCCCCGATTCAAAATGGATAACATCAAAATCATATAAATTATACTTGATGATAGCATTTTCAATAATTGGTTTCCACAAACGTTCTTTAATAGTTGTAAATGCAGAATATATTAGACCCTCAGGTTCCCATCGAGGAGGACACCCCTCTTTTTCCTTTCGATAGCCCAATTCACCACGGTAAAATTTGAAAAATTGATGACGAAGGTTCGATAGTTGGGGTTGTGTAAAATTAAAGGGCAAATCTAAACATATATCTTCTGGAAAGTTTTTTGGAGAACGAAAAAATGTAACAGTTCGGCAATAATGTCCATTAGTCTCATGAGCTTTCTTCCAAAGAGAGAGCGTACCGACGGTGTTTTCAGGGGAGATATAAAGAATCTTCATAAGATTTTTTGATAGATTGATAATAATCTATGTTCAATAGTTTCCCAGTTAAATTTGCCTTTTATAGACGATGTATTTGCTTTTCTTTGAATGTTCAGTTGATCAGGATTAGTCAATAAATTAATGATGGCAGTTGACAAACTATTGCTATTTCCCGGCTGAAAGAGCGATATTGAATCATTTGATGAGTTTCGAACAGGAGGCACATCCGATACAATGAGACCACAGCCTGAGGCCATATATTCAAAAAGCTTGGTGGGTGTATTTGACATTGAAAAAGGTGTCTTTAAAAATGGAATTACACCAATGGTTGACGATTCTAATTCAGCCCAAACTTTTTCATGAGGCATTTCTTGTTTCAGTTGGACATTTTTGTTAATAGTCAAAGAATCGATCATTTTTCGGATTTCGTTTAAAAACATTGTAGTAGAAACCGGCCCAAATAGTTTTAGCATGATATTGGGGAATTGAGTTTTTATATCATGAACGGTCTGCAGCAATGTAAATATCCCGCGATCAGGGGACATTAATCCATGATAAATTAAAACGGGTTGTTCGGGCCATCCCCGCCTTGAGCTTATTCTGTTAGAAAAGGGATAGTTTTCCAATATCGTAATTCGCCCATCATGTTTCGGGTAAGGATTCCCAGTGACCATGGGATTTGCAAAAATAATATGATCTACATAGGGTAAATGGTGTGTTTCATACCAGGATAGACCACCGTTGATTATTTGTTTTAAGGGGAAAGGTTTTGATGAATATGTGTCCCACATTTGTCTTAAATATTCATGAACATCATAAATAATGTAGGCCTTTGTTTTCTTTTTTGCCCATTTTGCTATAGGTAAAAGTTCAAATTCATGAAGATGGATAATGCCAGGTTTGATCCGATTCAATTCATAAATCACTTTCTCACGAAAGGTCGAAAGAGGCACACCCTTAAAATTGTAATGTGTAACACTACTTTCATTAAGATCAATGTCATGATGACTTCGTGTGAAGTAAACAATGGGTGTATTAAGTTTTCGTAATGTATGGATTTCGCGATGATAAATACGTTCATCATCAGGTCTGTGTCCGGATGTAATTATTGCAATCAACGTAACACCATTTGTTTAATGGATTTTCGTTCCTCAGCTGTAAGAATAAACATTATCCAGACAACCAAATAGATAAAGGGAATAAGCAACTTAACCAAAAGCGACGCGGGTATTACCATGACTACAATTACGCAAAGAATTGGAAATATAATGCCAATAAAACTATATGGAACCGGATAAATCTTTCGTGTTTTTAAATAAATAGATAAAGCCATACTGGCATAGGCAATCACACTTGCCCAAGCTGATCCCATTATTCCCCAATAGGGTATCAATGCGAGATTAAGAACGATTGCAACCAAGGCACTAACTCCGCGAAACATTGCCACCCATTTTGTATTATCTGTATGATAGATTGCAGGATGTTGCAAAACGTAAATGGCAAAAAACATATATCCCAAGAGTATTAAAGGCATTATTTGTGTGGAACTCCAAAATCCTGGACCAAAAAAGGATATACCAAATAGTGAAGATCTGATGATGGTATCAATCCACAGAATGAGGACAATTGAAACAAATCCCTGTAGCCCAAGAAAATATTTTGCAACGCGCGCAAAAAGGGGTTTTACATCTGGATTATCACGTTGTTTTAAAAAATAGGGTGTCCATCCCATATTGAAGCCCATTACCATGAGCAGTCCAAACATACCTAGCTTATATCCTGCAGAGTAGATTCCAACAGTGGCCGTATCTGTAAGCCATTTTAAGAAATATCGATTTGATAATTCCAGAACCATGGTAAAAATTCCAGCCGGCAGAAATGGCAACGCAAACCAAAAAACCTTTTTAAGAATCTCAGTCGAGATAGTTGAGAATGAAAAGCGTTTAAAGAAAAATGGGGTCAGTATAAGAACCAAAGTGAAAGAAACAATCAAATTGCTGAACAAAACACCACGAATACCATATTTCAGAGTCAGAACAAAAAAGACATTTAAAACCAACGTCCCGATAACATTTATCAGATTTAATCCAACAAATGAAAAGGGTTTTTCTTCTGAGCGCAAGACAATTGCCGCTAATGTCCATAACGTATCGAATAATAGAATTCCTGCAATAAGGATTAAGATGAGTGAATCATGTGTACCTAAAAGAATTGGAGATAAATGTTTGCTGAACAGGATTAAAAACCCTGAAAACGCTATCCCTGAAAGAATTTGCATGATCAGGATTGTGGTGAAATACGTTGATTTATCATTTTCTGTCTGGGAATAGAATTTCATTAACGCGGTATCTGTGCCGTACCGATATAACATTAATGCAAAACCAATAAATGCGTACGCCAGAGAAATAACGCCGTATTCTGTTGGAGTAAATATATTAGTATATAGCGGAAGAAGTAAAAACGTGATAATCCGGGAAATAATATGCCCGAAACCATAAATAAGCGATTGTTTGCCGAGTGCACGAATGGACATTATTGTCCTGCTGACCGGTTTATAATTGAATCTCCAGCGTATCGCGAAACATTCCGCTGGCACCGAAATTTTCTTTGAACCGACCAAGACCCATATTGGGTTCTTCGTTTACGGTGAAAATTCCGAAATCAAAGACACGATACTTTTCCTGAATGGCCCAGTCAAAAATAGAATAAAACAATAAATTCAATGCCCGATATTCCTGATATGATTCATCATGACTAATGTAGAATGCCAGAACCACGTTGTCTGTAACGATAAAATTCACGACACCGGCAACCATGATGTCATCTACAAAAGCTCCAAAAAGATTTATCCGTTCAGGGAAAAGTTGTTTTAGCTTTTTCAATTCTTCCAACGTGTGCGTTGGTGTTACACCATGTCGAATATTCAAATTTTTCTCAAGGATATGGTAAAAAGCATCATAATCCTCAGAAGGTTTAACTGTTACCCCCATGCGTTCCGCTTTGCGTACAGCTTGGCGGTGTGAGGGTCTAAAATTCGCCAAGTTTTCTTCTACGGATGATTCCAAAAACAAGATACTTGAGATTTCCCGTTTCACATAATTGAAGCCATGTTTAACGAGTGCAAAATCAACATAATTGGATAGGCGCTTATTATATATTGTAGGAGGTAACGTAAGGCGAATCCCAAAGAATCCCTGCTCTTTAGCATGCTGTTTTAATGCCTTGACCAAACCATATGAATTGGCAAATGACAAATGTTCAGGAACTACAAAGGAGCCATAGGATGATCCAGGGTGAGAAATAAGCCATTTGTTGCCATCAATTATTTTTTCTGCGGCGGGGAATAATGCCAACGGTTTATCAGCGACATGAAAGATAAGACTGTGATCTGTAAACCTATCCTTGGGATGATAAGAAAGGAACTGGCGGGTATGAAACATGGTTCCGTTATTCATGGACCAGACCAGATCATCCCACCCTTCAAATGATTGAGGGGAATAGCGTTGAATTTCGATTGTTGGCGTACTCACTTGGTTTTCATCGTTGATAGTCTACGTATTAAAGAAATTAGGGGAACTAAGTTCCATGAACAAAGGGTAGAATGATTAAAGAAGGAATATGTTTTATGTCCTTTGTTACCAATGGATCTCGGGTGCTTAGTTTATAACTTTGCACCGGAAAAGCCATTGTACTCAGAATAACTAATCGCGTATGATAGATTTTTAAACTGGTTAGTAAAGAGAATGACAATTATTTGCGGATTTAAAAATATGGTATTAAACAACACCTGCAAAAATTAACACGTAATAAATTCCTGCGAGAATAAATGTGACCCCCGCAATGTAGCGTATTACTTTTTCAATTATGGCTATCCTTGAGTAAAAAACTCCAATGCTTCCGGCGGCAAAAGCTAAAAGGTATGTAAATAAAATAACAGGAAGTCCTGTTCCAAAAGCAAAAACAACTGGTAAGTACAATCCCTTAGCGCTAGAAATTGTTAGTGGAATTAACATGCCAAAATACAAAGCGCCACTATACGGACAAAAAGCCAACGCAAATACCATACCTATAAAGAATGAACTCCAAAGCTCGTTACCTTCAAATTTATTTGTTAGTTTTTGTGTAATACTGGATTTACTAAGGAAATTTAACCTTATTATATTGAGCATTATTAATCCAACTATGATTAGTAACGGACCTATATATTTCTCCCCGTTTTGATTGAAAAATCGTGATACTTGAAATTTACTTGCTCCAAAAAATAAAATTAGCCCTATGGTTGAATAACTAAAAGCCCTACCAAACGAATAAACAATACCACTCAAAAAGACCAATCTTTTGCTTGAGATGTTTTTTGATATAAATGCCGTGGCAGTAATATTTGTTGCAAGAGGACACGGACTAATAGACGTCATTAATCCGAGCACCAATGCAGAAAGAATTGGGATATTATTGTTTTCGAGTAATGAGCGTAAAAACTCCACCATAATCACATATTAGACAAATATTTTTTTAGCATTTCCATCAATTTTTCAGAAAACACTTCTTGGTCTTTAGCATAAAAAAAAGCGAAATCTGTTAGATTGATTTGTGTTTCTTTTCCGTCGATAACAACATTAAGGAAAAGAGAGGTTCCTGATGCTTCATACTTCTCGGCTATTTTATAATTTTCTTTTTCATCCACATTGATGGTTCGAAAGGAGATTGTTCCACTTTTCATTTCTTCCGGGAAATAGTTATTGAGAGTATATATTGTGCTTGATTCAATTGCATTACACGTCATGCAGCGGCGGGTTGAATGAAAATCAATGACTTCTATTTTATTTGATAATCGTATGTCTGCCGGCGGATGGTTTTGTGTTTTTTTATCACAGGAAAATAGTAGCAGGATCGCCACTATTTGCGAAAGGATTTTAAATTGTTTCATTTGTTGTCCCAAATTATTAAAAAATCATGTTAAATACATATCCTGAAATAATGATACAAAGTGTGACCACTCCCAAAAAAACGGCAATTAGTTTCAAGGTCATTACTTTTTTAAGAAGCATTACCTCAGGTAAAGAAAGCCCGACAACGGCCATCATAAAAGCAATAGCTGTCCCGAGAGGAATGCCTTTAGAAACCAAGACTTGAACTACAGGTAGTATTCCCGAAGCATTAGAATACATTGGTACAGCCATGATCGTTGCTAACGGCACGGCAAATAGATTGTTTTTGCTCATATAATTCTCAAAAAAATTCTCAGGGATATATCCATGCATCAGACCACCAACAGCAATACCAATTATTACATAAGGGGTAACACCTTTAAGAATTTCAGTAACATCCTTCCATATCACTGGCAACCGATTTCTGAAAGGTTGTTTCTCTTCTTGATTGGCATTTTGCTCTTTTTCGGCATTTACCAATACTTCTTTTACCCAGAGAGTAAGGAAACGTTCTAACTTTAGTTTTTGTAAAATTATACCAGAAACTGTACCTAGCAATACACCGCTTACAACGTAAAGAATCGTGACTTTAACGCCAAAAAGACCGATAAACAAACCAATAGCCACTTCATTTACTAAAGGCGAAGTCACTAAAAAAGCAAAGGTCACTCCAAGCGGGATTCCTCCACGAACAAAACCTATAAATAAGGGAACAGATGAGCACGAACAAAAAGGTGTGACAACCCCAAATAGACTAGCAAAAAGATATTCCAGTCCGTAGAACTTGTTGCGGGATAGAAAATTTCTTACACGGTCAATTGGAAAGTAGCTATTAACTATTCCCATTAGGAAAATGATGACAAATAGTAAGAGAAGGATTTTTGTGGTATCATAAATGAAAAAGCTCAATGCTTCTGTTAATGGATTTCCGTCCTTCAATCCGAAAAGATCGAATACTAACCAATCTGCTATTTGCTGTGTCCAGTCAAACATATATTTAATTATTCAATAATTCCAGGACTTCTGATTTTGAAGGGATTCTTCCTTTTATTGTAATTTCCTCGTTGACAACTAAAACGGGAGTGGAGAGCACATTATATTTCATGATCTCAATGATGTCGTCTACTTTTTCGATGCTTGCATCAATATTGTTTTCTTTTACCACGCCCTCAATGACAGTCATCATTTGGTTGCACTTTGAGCACCCAGTTCCTAAAACTTTAATAATTTTTCTCATAATAGGTTCTTTCCGCTAATCGCCAATAAGCGATTGATCGTTAATATTTTTTAAGCTATTTCAGACGCACTATTAAAAAAGGCAGAAAATAAGCTTTTAGCCTTTTTCCAATTTTCTTGATTGATACAGTATTTAATTTTTGGAGGATTGAGTTCTCCTTGAATTAAACCTGCGTTTTTTAATTCTTTTAAATGTTGAGAAACGGTGGACTGAGCCAACGGAAAAACTTCGACTAAATCTCCGGTAAAGCAACAGGATTGATTTTCCAAATGCCTCATAATGGCAATTCGTGTCGGATGCCCCATCGCTTTTGCAAAACGCGCCAACTCTTCAGTTCCCTCATTGTATTCTATATCGTGTAATGTTCTTTTCATCCCTTAACGCAAATATACGATAAGCTCTCTATTTGGTAAAATACCTTATTTCATACTCATTGAGCGGTAAAATTCTTTCAGATCTAATTTTCTCTCATTGGATAAGTGATGCCATCTAATTCCTTGTATCGCTCCTTCCAGAGCATACAACATATTGATACAGGCTCCACTATCCTTGTTTGCGGCAATTTTCAAGATTGTTTTTTCGCTTCCGGTTTCTTTTAATTCGTGTGCGTTGGTAATTCCGACTTTAATCAATGTTTCGGCAAGTGTTTTACCAATATTGGGTAATACGCTAAGATTCTTTATATTTTTGCTTATTGCCATTAAAATATTTACTATTGATTATTTTGATAATATTCATCGACCTTTTCGATGAATTCTTTTTTTGTTTTTTCGTCTAGAAAACTGGCTTCAAAGGAATTTTTAGCCAATTCATAAATATCATCTTTAGAAAGATCAAGAGCTTGGGAGACCGCATTATAATTTTCGTTTATATAACCGTCAAAATAGGCGGGATCATCGGAGTTTATAGTTACTAAAAGTCCTTTGTTGAGCATGATTTTTAACGGATGATCTTTTAGATCCTTTACTACTTTTAATTTCAGGTTGGATAAGGGACAGACGGTTAACGGCATATTTCGATTCACAAGTTCTTGGACTAATTTGTCATCGTCTAGTGAACGATTACCGTGATCCACACGTAATACTTTCAACAAATTTAGGGCTTCCCAAACATATTCAGCAGGACCTTCTTCTCCTGCGTGCGCAACAGTTAAAAACCCTTCCTTTTTGGCAAGTTCAAATACTCGTTGAAATTTAGATGGAGGATGTCCCACTTCGGAGGAATCAAGTCCAACAGCCGATATTAAATCTTTATACTTTAATGCGACTTTAAGTGTGTCCATTGCCGCTTCTTCATTGAGATGTCGAAGAAAACACATAATTAGTCGCGAGCTTATACCGAGTTTGTTTTGGGCATCTTTCAATGCCCGGTCAATACCTTTAATTACTGTACTAAAAGCGATACCGCGATCTGTATGTGTTTGGGGATCAAAGAAAATTTCCGCATGAATGACATTTTGCGAATGAACTTTTTCTAAATATGCCCATGTCATATCGTAGAAGTCCTGTTCCTCAATGAGCACACAAGCCCCGGCATAATAGATGTCCAAAAATTCCTGTAGATTGTCAAAATTATAGGCCTTTTTTAGCTCTTCTACAGATTCATATTTAATTTTTATATTGTTACGCTTGGCGATTTCAAACATTAGTTCAGGTTCAAACGTACCTTCAATGTGTAAATGCAATTCGGCCTTTGGGATACCGCTGATGAAGTCGCGAATGGATGTTGTACTCATAAGATACTCATAGTTTATTACACGAAAACTACTAACTTATTATGTTTGGCGTATAGCATGTTTTTATCAAGGATATACCTGATATTTGCGCGCACAGTTTAGCTTTATCCTACTTCAAAAAATTTATATCAACAGATTCCAGATGGGGTTTTTCATTGCCTCTAAGAGCGACATGGATCATTGCTTGTCCAACTTTTGTTGTGTCAGTGACGAATTTTGGGAAATGCTTTAAAATTGGATAAAGAGGCTTTAGCAAAGCATAAAAGATTTGATATACTTTAGTTTTTGTTTTGATTCTCCGCAAGGGTTGTATATATCCAGGTCTGAACATAAATGCTGCTTTAAAAGGTAATTTTAGCAGATCATTTTCTGTTTTGCCTTTTATGCGTGCCCACATCATTCTGCTATTTTCCTGAGAATCTGTTCCGGTTCCAGAGACATAACAAAACGTCAGGCCGGGGTTATGTTTTAAAATCGTTTCAGCAAAATGCAAGGTGAGGTCGTAGGTAATGTGCTTGTATTTTTCTTCTGACATACCTGCCGCAGATGTACCCAAACAGAAAAAACAGGCATTGTATCCCGATAATTCTTTCTCAATGCTGGAAAGGTCAAAAAAATCATCGACAATGAGTTCTTTCAATTTTGGATGCTCAATGTTAATTGGTCGTCTGTTGACCACAAGAACATCGCTTACGTTTGAACTATCCAGACATTCTAACAATGCTCCTTGTCCAACCATTCCGCTTGATCCTGTAATAATTGCTTTTATCATGCGTGTATTTTACAGGATTATTTGGTTTTATCCCCAACGAGATGTAAAAGGCATATGAATATATTGTGACCGCGACTTTATCATTTTTCAAAACGGGAAAGAAGTTTGTGTCTCTGTGGTTTCAATTTTTCCACTTGGCAGGCAACATAGGGGATACATTATTTTCCTGAACAATCCATTTCACCGAAATAATTCCCTTTCTAACTTGATCCCTTAATATTGAGGAATTTATGTCGAATACACATATAAAAAATGTTTTTGCCCGTCAAATTTTAGATTCACGTGGAAACCCCACCGTGGAAGTCGATATCACATTAGCCGATGGCACAATTGGGCGCGCCGCCGTTCCCTCCGGGGCATCCACCGGGGAGCATGAAGCTGTGGAGCTTCGCGATGGTGACAAATCCCGTTTTATGGGAAAAGGGGTTCAACGCGCCGTTTCAAATGTCAATTCTACTCTCAAGGATGCCGCATTGGGGTTGGACGCCACCGATCAGGAAGCTTTGGATAATATTATGATCGCGTTGGATGGGACACCCAATAAGTCCAATCTTGGAGCCAATGCTATTCTTGGTGTATCCATGGCGGCAGCTCACGCTGCGGCAAAAAGTGCCGGAATGCCTTTGTTTCAATATATGAATCCTGATGCAGTCACATTACCCATCCCAATGATGAATATTCTAAATGGCGGTAGCCACGCTGACAACAATGTGGATATTCAAGAATTCATGGTTTTTCCAATTGGGGCAACTTCTTTTTCAGAAGCCCTGCGCATGGGAACGGAAACGTTTCATCATCTGAAAAAGGTTTTATCCGCAAAAGGATTAAATACGTCGGTGGGTGACGAAGGTGGATTTGCTCCAGATTTACGTTCCAATGAGGAAGCTGTTGAAATTATTTTAACTGCCATCGAAAACGCAGGTTATACTCCAGGCAAGGATATCTTTTTGGCGCTGGATGTCGCCGCCAGCGAAATCTATGAAAATGGCAACTATAATTTGGCAAGTGAAAACCGAATTTTGACATCTGACGAAATGGTTTCCTATCTTGATTCTTTGGTGAATAAGTATCCCATTATATCCGTTGAAGATGGTTTACATGAAGATGATTGGAAGGGTTGGAAAAGACATAATTCTGTTATGGGAAATAAATGCCAAATTGTTGGCGATGATTTAACTGTCACAAATATTACACGATTGCAACGTGCCATCGATGAATCATCCATGAACGCCATTTTAATCAAATTGAATCAAATCGGATCGGTAACTGAAACAAAACAAGCGATTGAATTGGCACGATCCAATGGATATGGAGCAGTCGTGTCTCATCGTTCCGGTGAAACGGAAGACACAACCATCGCAGATTTTTCTGTAGCCATGGGCGTTGGTCAAATTAAAACTGGGTCCGCATCCCGCACGGATCGAATTTGCAAGTATAATCAATTATTACGGATTGAAGAGTATTTGGGTGATAAAGCTATCTTTCCGGGAATGGAAGTATTAGGACATAAATGAGTTCTCGGGTGCAACGATCCCGTCGAAGAAAATCGACACCATCACGTGCAGCGACAGAATTTCAACGAAAGTTCATCCGCGCCTTTCTTTTATTAATTGGTATCACATTAGTCATCATTTTCATATTTGGTGATCATGGCGTTTACCAGTTGGTGCGATTAAAACAGGAACGGAAAGTAACACAAACTGCTATTACCCAATTGCGCGAAGAACGAAAACAATTAGAAGATGAAAAATATAAACTTGAAACAGATTTAGATTATACTGAGCAGCTGGCGCGGGAACGTTATCGAATGGCAAAAAAAGGCGAAAAAGTTTTTAAAGTCATCCCCAAAGAGGATGACAATTAAAATCCAAGCTGGTAAAAGACTTCTTCGCCTAATCCTAATTTTGATTTACAACTGAGTTCTACGTTTGCAGGTGGACGCTTAAAATCAAAGTATAATTCTGCAGTAACAGATTGTTTTGGTTTTACAATGGCTAAATCCTGGTATTTGCCCTTAAAAGGATTTAATTCCCCTCGATTTTCACTCTTACCACCAATTTTCATCATCATCATGGCAGAAAAATCAAAGGTTTTTGACCGTTGATTGGTGATTTTCACTTTAACGGCAATTTGCTTTCCGTCTATCTTTGCTGAAAGCACTTTATACTTAATGTCATCGGCAATTTGATCAGTTCCTATCGGTAGCGCTACGCGTGCATCTGCAAAAGCATTTATGGGGATATATACATCTATCGTTGTTTTTATATACTTTTTTGATTTATCTAATTTGACTTTGGTAACGGACATACCCACATCAAGATTACCAACCGAATTTTCTTCCCCGGGTTTTAAAAAAATGGGCGTTGATTCTTTTAGCGTTGTTTCTTGGGAAAATAATAATCCGGCTAATACAATCATGGAAAATGGAATACGCATTAGGCCTTTCCTGTGAGCGTCTTGGTTTTGATAAAAGCATCCAAATATATTTCAACACGACGATTTATTGAGCGTGCTTCAAGTATATCCAGGGGATTTACACCAACGCCATCCATGGGAATGACTGGACGAAATTCTCCATAACCCATGGCAGAGAATTTTTCTTGAGGGATTTGCGAAAATTCACTTAATAGTTTTACGATATTCAACGCACGTGACGTTGACAGGTCCCAGTTGGATTCAAAACGCGCAGTTTCAGGTAGAGCTAAATCATCTGTATGACCTTCACAGCGAATTTCCACATTTAAATAGCCACCGCGTTTTTCTATAGCAGACAATAATTTAGTATATTTTGGATAATCATCAACATTGAGCACCTTTGAGATACGAATAATACTTCCAATTTGTCGTATCAGTGGATGTACCATCTGTTGTACTTCCGCCTCCATGGAACCAAAGAGCTCCCCACTAGCCATTGTTATTTTAATTCCTTTTGTTACGCGATCCACAGAAACATAGGAAGATTCAATGTCCTTTAGTTCCTCATAGGTTTCGTCCAACAACATGTTGATTACGCGATCAATGTGCTTTTCAGCATCATTTAAAATGACGAGCAGTAAAATAAAAAACGTTAGCAGAAGAGTAACAAGATCAGCATATGTAACAGCCCAGGCTGTGCTCTTGGCTTTTGCCTCTGATACGGAAAGGCCATGTTGTCTTCCCGCCATCTTTATTCTCGTTTCTTTCGCATATTGGTGGGAACGAATGTCATCAACTTTTCACGAATAAGGATGGGATGTTCCTTGGCATGGATACTGATAATACCTTCAACGATAATGGTTTTTAACATCAGCTCATCTTCTGATTTTCGCTTTAGTTTTCCACCAATAGGCAAAAAGACGAGGTTAGAAAACAACACACCATAAAATGTAGTTATAAGCGCTAAACCCATCCCCCCAAGCAATTCGGCAAATTTGGCTGCCACATCAAAATCAATGGAATCAACAGCACCTCCGTTGCCGCCGGAAAATTTGTTCATCATTACAATGAGTCCCATTACAGTCCCAAGCATTCCAAATGCTGGCGCATATGCGCCCATGTAAAAGAAAATTTCCTGACCAATATTATGACGACGTTCAATATTGTTTAATTCAAGATTAAGAAATGTTCTGAGACGACCAGCGTCTCGCTCATTAATGGCTAACTCGATACCACTTCTTAAAAATTTATTATCAATTTTATCCAGATCGGCCTCTAATGACATGATTCCAGATTTCCGTGCTTTTTCTGCTTTTTCTACTAAGGCATCAATTTCTATCGTATAGCTGTGACTCTCATATATAAAGGCATTTTTCAGGATTTTAAATATACTGAGTACATTTCGTAAAGGGTAATTCACAATCGTTGCGGATATTGTTCCCCCAAACACGATCATGATAGAATTCAAATTAAAAAACCAATATAAATCGCCATGTCCTCTAACAACACCTACAGCAATTATACCTAATCCGGCTAATAATCCTAAGGCTGTACCAAAATCCATATCCAATCCCTCACATATTATATAATCATGTAAATTAGCGTGTTTGAAAACCGAACATCAAGCACTCTTCATCATTGTAACAATGTCACAATTTATAACCATTAATGATAGATTCTCCTATCTATATGCTTTGGAACGAAAAGGCATAAAGGTAGGATTAAGCCATACCAAAGAATTATTGGCGCGGTGTGGCAACCCACATGTTTCATTTCCATCTATTCATATTGCCGGAACGAACGGTAAAGGATCTACGTCAGCAATGATTGACTCAATACTACGCACGGCTGGTTATAAAGTGGGATTGTATACTTCACCCCATTTGATCAGGTTTAACGAACGAGTACGTGTAAATGGGATTCCAATTTCAGATGAAGATATCATTCAATTTATTGATCAATATCATCAGGATTTTGAAAATATCGACTCTACCTTTTTTGAAACAACTACGTCGTTGGCTTTCTGGTATTTTTCTAAGCAAAAGGTTGATATTGCCATAATTGAAACAGGGTTGGGTGGACGCCTTGATTCTACAAATGTAATAACACCAAAGATTTCAGTAATAACGCCAGTGGACAAAGATCATAAAGAAATTTTAGGCTCCGATATTCGTGAAATCGCACGAGAAAAAGCCGGAATAATCAAAAAGGGCGTTCCGTTGGTTCTGGCAATGCAATCACCAAAGGTGAAAGAAACGATTCTTGAAATTGCCAGAAAAATGAAATCCCAAGTTTATAATCTTGAAGAACCAACAAATATCACGGTTTCCAAAACAGATACATCCTTTCAATGGGACAGTAAAAACTTTAAGACAAGCCTTATTGGATCGTATCAGGCACAAAATGCGGCATTGGCCATGAAAACTGTGTCTCTATTCGATAATCGTATTACCCGGACTCAAATGCGTGAAGCTTTAAACCGTGTAATATGGCCAGGTAGGATGCAAGTAATGTCATCTTCCCCCTGGATTATCTATGATGTTGCCCATAATGCCCATGGATTAATTAATGTGTTTGATTCTATAAGACAAATGTCCAATAAAAAACCCCTTGGCGTGATATCTCTCAAGGAGGATAAGGACATTGCAGATATTGCTGATGTTATACGGAACAAATTCGAGCAGTTAATAGTTACCAGTGATTCCAATGTGGGAGTGATGTCAGCTGAATTATTAGAGGACGGCCTACGTTTGCATGGCATCCATGCTAATAAAATTAAATCGATGGAAAAGGCAGTTGCTTGGTTAAAAACGCATTTAAAAGAGAATCAACTGGGATTGATTTTTGGTAGTCATTATATTGGAAAAGCAACATTTAATGCGTTTGAATTTTCCTTTGACAGAGGGGCTATTTAGCGTAATTTAGCTCTTAAGATATTTATTCTCTTAGAAGGTTTTTTCGTTTAGTACGCTATCCCCCAGAACGCATAAATTAAAACCACAAGGTTTGTAATATGGATATTAATGAATTACAAGCCCAGAAAATCAAGGATTTAACCAAGGTTGCACAAGAATTGGAAATCCAAGGATATTCAGGGCTTAATAAACAAGAACTAATAGTAAAAATTCTCCAGGCACATGCTGAGAAACAGGGTTCCATGTATGCCAGAGGAACGCTAGAAGTTCTAAAAGATGGATACGGTTTTTTACGTAGCGCCGATTTTAATTATTTACCAGGCCCAGATGATATTTATGTTAGTCCTTCCCAGATAAAACGTTTTGGTCTACGAACGGGTCATCATATTGCGGGTCAAATTCGCCCACCAAAGTCGAAAGAACGATTTTATGCTTTATTAAAAGTTGATTTGGTAAATGAACGTCCCCCAGCGGATGTCCGCCAGGCAATTCTATTTGAAAATTTGACACCCATGTTTCCTGAAGTAAAATTTACACTGGACGGTGATCCCCAAAATTTGTCCATGCGTATTATGGATATATTTTGCCCCGTTGGTAAAGGTCAAAGAGCACTTATTGTTGCCCAACCAAAAACAGGAAAAACTGTTTTGCTCCAGATGTTGGCAAATACTATTCGCAAAAATAATCCCGACACAAAAATGATGATTCTTCTTATCGATGAACGTCCCGAAGAGGTGACGGATATGAAGCGCAATGTGGATGCAGAAGTGGTTAGCTCTACTTTTGATGAGCCGCCAGAACGACATGTTGCGGTTGCGGATATGGTAATGCAAAAAGCAAAACGGATGGTGGAGTTTGGGGAGCACGTTGTTATTCTTTTAGACAGCATAACCCGATTAGCCAGAGCACATAACGCAGTAATTCCCCATAGCGGAAAAATCCTCTCAGGTGGTGTGGACACCAATGCCTTAAAAAAACCAAAACAGTTTTTTGGTGCGGCAAGAAGTATTGAAGAAGGCGGAAGTTTAACGATTATTGCAACTGCACTAATCGATACCGGTAGCCGTATGGATGATGTCATTTTTGAGGAATTTAAAGGAACCGGTAACCTGGAATTAGTGCTGGATCGTCGTCTGAGCGACAGACGGATATACCCATCATTTGATATAATTCGTTCAGGTACGCGACGCGAAGAATTATTATTATCGAAGAAGTGGCTGGGCAGGATGTGGATATTACGTAAATTGTTGAATGACATGAATGTTGTAGAAGCAATGGAGTTTATTCAGGATCGTTTGAAGCGTACAAAAAATAACGATGAATTTTTAGATAATATGAGCGGATAACACAATTTATTAGCAAGATAAATAATGTATTAGTGAGGTGTAGAAATGGAAGAAGAGAAAAAAATAGTCCCTTCCGTTACCGTTAAGTTGGTCACGGATAAGCCCGTCAAAAAGACCCCGTATCAAGTAAAGGGCGTTTTTATGAGGCAATTCCCCGATGAAGAAATCGTTCCAATGTTGGACGGTCGCTATCGGGAAAAATTTCTTTATCCACGAGTTCAAGTAAAGATTTTAAATGAACAAATCTATATTTTAGGATTGAATGAAGGGGTAGAGTCAGTACTATCATTAGTTGAGAAATTTGATTTCCTTGATTTTGGAAATATTACCTTTCAAGTTTTAGGCGCAGATGTGGAGAAAGACGACAATCGATTTCGTCCTACAAACCGTCTGATCCGATACCGTTTTATTACACCGTGGGTAGCCCTGAATCAAATCACGGGTAGCCGATATCGCTTTTTAAATAATGCGGAACGTGCTGTGTTTTTAAATCGATTGCTTGGGCAAAACATTGTGTTTTTAGCTCGCGAAATGGGTATGGACATTGAGAAAAAGATTTACACGAAAACATCATTGACATCACTATTTCCTAAACCGGTCGACGAACACAACTGGGGTGCCTTTACAGGTGAATTCCGAACCAATTTCATTCTACCAAATTATATTGGCGTGGGTAATGGTATTACACGCGGGTATGGAACAATTTATGGGTTATTCAATCCTGAAATGTTCAAGTTTGATGAAGGAAATGTGGACCAACAAGAATTAGAAGATTCGGGTGTTGAAGAGATTTCCAAGGACGATACTGAACTGGAAGCAGTAGATGTGGCAGATGTTCCAAAACCAAGGAAACGTCGTCCTGCAGCAGAAGGCTCAAAAAGCAGCCCCAAAAGCCGTGCTCCCAGGAAAGTATTAAGCGAAGAATTTGATATTGAAGAACAGGATGATGAAGGCGGAGATGATCGTTTTAATCGTCCTGAATTCCACAAGAAACAACACGATCTATAATTAGCATGGGTACAGTAACATTAGCAAATCGCGTTGATAGAATAAAACCTTCCTTTACATTAGAGATGGCAGGGAAAGCAGCCGCTCTACGTGAAGCAGGTGTGGATGTAATCAATTTCAGCGTTGGTGAACCAGACTTCAATACGCCTGAAAATATTCGGAAAGCCGGGTATGATGCGATTGAAGGTGGTTTCACAAAATACACAGCTGGTGCCGGAATGATGGAATTGCGGAAAGCCATCTGTGCCAAGTTAAAAAGAGAAAATGACCTTGATTATGCTCCCACCCAAATATTGGTATCCAACGGGGAGAAGCAAAGTCTTTCGCTTGCTTGTCAGGCGCTATTTCAAGAAGGCGATGAAGTCCTCATTTTTACACCTTACTGGGTATCGTTCCCAGAGTTTGTGACTTTGGCTGATGCTACTCCAATTTTGGTAGATACGGTTGCGGAAAATCAATTTGAACCGGATTGGGAAGATCTGGATAATAAAATTAGTGAAAACACCAAAGGTGTTATTATTAATTCACCGTCTAATCCCACCGGCGGTGTCTGGTCGGATGAAGCAGTAAAACGATTATTAACGCTTGCTGCCAAGTATAATTGGACGGTTATTGCAGATGAATGTTACGAGCGACTCGTCTATGATCTGAAATTTACTAGCGCCGAGAAACTTAATGATGTTGGTGCGCGAATTATTACCTGCATGAGTGTATCAAAAACATATGCCATGACAGGTTGGAGAATTGGCTATGCAGCCGGAGATGAAACAATCATTAAGGCCATGACCAAGATACAGGGACAAGCCACATCGTGTGCAAACGCAATTGGACAAAAAGCCGCAATTGAGGCTCTCTCGGGTGATCAATCTGCTGTTGAGGAAATGCGTAAGACTTTTCAAGAGCGCCGGGATCTAATCATAGGTTTGTTGAATGAAATCCCGAATGTTAACTGTGCAATGCCCGGAGGTGCTTTTTACGCCTTCCCCGATTTTTCAAGCTATCTTGGAAAGAAAAATGGCTCCACTGTAATGCATGATACTTTTGACTTGTCCGATTATTTACTCGATACGGCAAAGGTTGTGACAGTTCCAGGAGACGGTTTTGGAGCAAAAGGCCATATCCGTTTTTCGTTTGCTACAAACAAAGACCTGATTCGCGAAGGTATTAATCGCGTAAAAAAAGCTTTAAATCATTTAGTATAGAAAAAGGAGTGACGGATGAAACCGAATATCCATCCTGAATATAAAACAGGAAATGTACATTGCGTATGTGGAAACACATTTGAAGTGTATAGCACATTGGGTGACCAACGGGTTGATATTTGCAACCAATGCCATCCATTCTTTACCGGCAAGCAGAAATTAATTGATACAGCAGGACGTATCGAGAAATTCAGACAAAAATACGGTAAGAAATAACCACATTCATATTAAATGGCTTCCTTGACCTGTAATTCATAGGAAGCCATTTTTTTGTTCATGAAAAAAATCATACAATTGCTCATTGCCAAACCGTCTATCCTTGTAGGAGGTCAAGCGGTTATTGAAGGTGTTATGATGCGTGTTCCCGGTGCTTACGCAACGGCAGTACGCACACCTGAAGGTGATATCAAAGTAGATCGCCATGAGTTCAAATCAAAAGCAGAATCCTCAGCCATTTGGAAACGTCCGGTTTTGCGTGGTATGATAGGATTGTTTGAAGCCATGAAAATTGGATTTCAAACATTGCAATGGTCGGCTGAAATTGCCATGCCGGAAGAATCCAATGGAAAAGAAGGCGGTTCTAAGCTGGGTAATATTTTATCGACGCTTTTTGCAGTCGTGCTGGCTATAACACTGTTTATGATTATTCCTTACGCGTTGACAACCTATGTTTTCCATCTCGAAAAGGCAGCGCTTTACTTTAATCTGGTGGCAGGCGGTTTGCGAATTACATTTTTCATTTTGTATCTGGTAATTATTTCACTTTTAAGTGATGTAAAACGATTATTTATGAATCACGGTGCAGAACATAAGGTCGTATACAATTTTGAATCCGGTAGAGAATTATCAATCGAGAATGCCCAATCTTTTCCCACACAACATCCACGGTGTGGCACCAGCTTTATGTTTATTGTCTTAATTATTGCTATTTTAGTTTTTGCTCTCGTGGATACATTGGCCATCGCACTTATTGGTGAAATATCCATTCCCATTCGGTTGCTAATTCATTTACCATTGATACCATTCGTGGCAGGTGTTTCCTATGAGGGAATTAAAATCACCTCCCGCCACGGTGACAAATTAGTTTTCCGACTCATTAGAGCTCCCGGTTTGTGGCTTCAAAACATTACCACGAAGCAACCTGAAGACGATATGGTTGAAGTTGCTATTACTGCGCTCAAAGAAGCTTTTGGTGATAAGCTAAAAGAATTTGAAGGCAAAACGTTTCAGGCCGACGCAGTGTAATGGAAGAAAAACTCCAACAGATAATCGATCGCTACAAGAAACTGGGTGAAAAAATGTCAGACCCGGACGTTATTTCTGATCATAATCGGTTACGAGAAACGGGTCAGGAATACAGTCGTCTGGAGCCCATTGTACACTGTGCCCAAAAATATCTGGATGTCCACCAACAAATCCTTGATGATAAAGAAATTCTTAATAGCGATGATGCTGAACTAAAAGAATTAGTCCAAGAAGAGCTCCCTGAATTAGAAGAAAAAAAAGAAGCTCTTGTGGAAAGGCTAAAAGTTTTAATGCTGCCAAAAGATCCAACCGACGACAAGAATATAATCGTCGAGATTCGGGCTGGGACAGGTGGCGATGAAGCAGGATTATTCGCGGCAGATTTATTTCGTATGTATACCCGTTTTGCAGAACGCTCCAACTGGAAATTCGAAGTTATGGATTCCAATTCCACCGGAATGGGCGGAATGAAAGAAATTGTTTTTTCCATCCATGGTACTGGCGTTTATGGATTAATGAAATTTGAAAGTGGCGTTCATCGTGTTCAGCGTGTACCAAAAACAGAAACTAGCGGTCGTGTACATACTTCAGCCGCTACCGTTGCTGTTTTACCGGAAGCCGAAGAAGCCGATGTACAGGTTAATACTGGTGATCTAAAAATTGATACGTATCGCGCCAGTGGTTCCGGCGGTCAGCATGTTAATAAAACCGAATCAGCTATTCGCATCACACATTTACCAACAGGTTTAGTTGTGACATGCCAGGATGAATCATCTCAGCATAAAAATCGCGCCGCAGCAATGAAAGTTTTACGATCACGATTATTAGCACAGGAGCAGGAACGTTTAGCCGCTGAGCGGTCTGAAGTGAGAAAACTGCAGGTGAGTACAGGTGATCGATCCGCCAAAATTAGAACATACAATTTTTCTCAGGGTCGTATCACAGACCACAGAATCGGTCTGACGATGTACAATTTAGAAGCAGCACTTGATGGTGATTTAGCAGAAATTATTGAGAAAATTCGATTGGCTGACCAGCAAGAAAGACTTGCTGCTGTTGGCGAACAGTAAGGCTAGGCGCAAGATTTAAGTTTTAAGGTTCACGTTTCAATTATACGGATACTTCTTCTAAAAATTATCTTTCTTCTACCAAAAATTATACAAAACACACCTGTTCTTATATCTGAGTAGTGTTTTATTTTTTCAATTTACTATCTAATATCCTCTGAGCGGTGTTCCAAAAATGCCGACTGCAAGTTCTGCCCAAATAAGCAGGAGAACAACCAGAAGAGCTACACAGACAGCAATTCGGTACTTGATATTTTTTATCTTCCTTATTACAAGCTCACACATTAGACCAGTGCCGAGCAATAGAGCTCCCGCGACAACAAAATCGAACAAAGTCCAATTTACTTCATCTGTGAACTGCCCCGCTATTAATGGTATGAGCAATAGAATTGCTGAAGTGACCACGATTATGATAAGTCTTTTATTCTTCATTTGGTGCTACTAATTCAACTTTTATTCGGTCAGGATCTTCAAAAAAGAGCGCATAGTAATCCTTGCCTCCAGCGAACGGGTACTTATCATCATATAAAAGTTTGATCTTTTTTTCCTTTAATCTTTGCGTTATATCGTCCACCATTGTACGAGATTCGGCATGAAAGGCTATATGGTTTAGTCCTGTCCTCTTTCTATGATATCCCATGTCGAGGTATTTTTCTTCTGTCTGAACAAAGACTAAATACGTATCGAACAGTTTATAACTTATCCCTTCATTCCATTTCTGGTATATGTCATATCCCAATTCGCATAAAAACCAGCTCCAAAACTCAGTAGTTCTTCCCAAATCACTAACATATATCTCAATATGGTGTACTGTTCCTTTCATTTTCTTGCTTGCACCTAACTTCTCCCTAAACGTAATTATTGGGTTTAGCGGGTTTACTATTTAACACACAGTTACGTTTTAACCGGAAGAACACCCACAATCCCCCATTTATTATAAATCTCAAAAACCGTCCTTTATAAGACTTCACCAATTTAAACCAAATTCCCGTCTCATAACCACATTTAACCGTATCCAAACTCATCTCAAAAGGCCAATAGTGTGAACTAATAGGGTAATGATTTTGTCTGCTTCTGTCCAGTTCTGTCGTATCATCACGGAATAGAGGTCGTAATAAACCTTACCGATGAGATACGCCCAAACCTTGTGCAATGCATCCCCAAACCGGGTAAATTGCCAACAGATCTAAAGATTAAAAGCGAACTTGAACCTTTTCTGAAATATCCAAAAAATTGAAAATTAGGCCTCTGATGAAGTCAAATAGATTATCGTTTCCAATGATTTTGATTATTACGATATCATTAATATTTATCGCCTGTGAAGAAGATGTTGACGATTCTACGTCACCCATTCAGGAGAAAATAGATGCAACAGTTGAGGCTACCCGTTTAGGGAAAGAAGCGCAATTGGGAAAAGCTATCCCTTCCCTGAATATTTATATCCAAACACCGAAGGGATCTTGGTTTTCCAGTTCGGCTGGAGAAGGGTATCAACCGATTACTGCTGACACTTATTTCAGATTCGCCAGTAATACAAAAAACTTTACAGCTGCCTGTGTGTTGAATATGCAGGAAGACGGCTGGTTGAATATCGAAGATTATATTATTGACACAATCCCCGGCAGCAAGATTCCCTATGTACCCACTACGGATGCCTGGAACATTCCCAACAAGGATCAGATAACCATTAAAATGTTATTACAGCATAGCGCCGGGATTTATGATGTCGATAACGATATTGTCCCCGGGTGTGGTGGGACGTCTTATACAGAACACATACAATCTCTCGATCCAGACCATCAGTTTAATGCCAATGAGCTGGTTGAACAAGTCAGAATCCACAATCTGTCTTATTTTCTACCTGGAACTGGCTATCAATACAGCAATACCGGTTATACAATCGTTGGAGAGATCGTGGGCAGAATTTATTCATTTCATGCTGGCAGCGAGAAACATCTGACTGATTATCTGGAGGATTATCTTTACGGCCCTAACAGTCCTGTGCCACTTGACATGTATTTTCCCCATCTGGCTACGGATCAGGATCTTCCAGTACCTTATTCCTGCGGATATATCCTAATTGATGCCACCAATGTTGAAGAAATCTGTAGTTACAATATGAGCGGTCATGTTGCTGAGGGGAACGGTTATTCTACCATGCGAAATCTAAATACGTACATTCGCACGCTCATGAAAGGGGAAAATCTTCTAACGCCAACTTCAGTTGAAATGATGAAAACCGAAGTATCCGTGGCGACTCCCAATTACGGACTGGGTTGTTTCTATAAGGCCAATCTCGGATATGGCCATAATGGAGCGAGGATCGGAAATCTTACTCTAATGATATACGATCCCGAGTATGACGTGTCTATTATTAGTTATATCAGCGCCTTTGATCTGGAAGATTTTATGACGACCTATTTTGCCATTACCGATGTGGCCTATGCCGTGAGAGACACCCTGGGGTATCCCGGAAAGCCATAATTATTTATCCAGCTTAGATTTATTTCTAATAAAGAAAACGTTTGTTTCACCAATCCACATATTCAGGGAATAATGTTTTGCTTGCCATTAAAAATGCATTCATTGATTGACTTAAATCATCCTCGTCCAACCGATTTACATCAATTATTATAATTGCATCTTCTTCAGGTAGATACCACATTTCGGAGCTAAAACCAAAAATTGTCCCATTGTGTCCCCAGAAACTTCCAAAATTCAATATTCCTTCACCGTATTTAATAAATGGTGGAGCCCCGTCCATAGATAAGGCTTCATTTTTTGCTGTGTTAACAGTACTTGTCATTAATTCACCGTTATACAATGCTTTAACAAATATTCCCAGGTCTTCAACTGTAGAAATCACTGCTCCGGCGGCTCCAGCCCACAAAGGATTTAAAACTGTAAAATCATCAAATTCGTTATTTACGTCATTCCAACAGTATCCATGATTATTACCTGATAAATTTGTATTTGTGGGAAAGATGGTATTTGTTAATCCAAGTGGCTCAATAACTCTTTCAGTAATCAGAGTACCTATATCTTTTCCTTCTATTTGAGATGCAATTTCCCCTAAAAGAGTGAAGTTAGCATTGCAGTATACTGTGATAGAATCTGGAGTATAAAACTGATCTGCCTTATCAATTGATATTTGTAAAAGTTCTTGAGTCGTAAAAACGGCCAATGGATCATTATACAATAACTCCAAAAAAGCATGATCAGCATAATCTGCAATTCCACTTCTCATTCTTAACAGATTTCTAACTGTTATTATATCAGCATTTGGAAAATCCGGGAAATGCGTTGAAAGTTTATCTGAAGTTGATAGTCTTCCTTCATTAATAAGTGAGTGAATTACTGAGGCAGTAAACGTTTTTGTAATACTAGCAATTCTAAAAGGGTCTGTTACAGTTCGTGGAGCACTTGTTTCAAGATTACATACTCCTTTGGCTCTAATATACTCTCTGCCATCTGATGCAGATACGTTTATTACTAACCCTGGAAGACTGCCATGGATCATCAGACTGTCAATTTTTGCATCAAGTACATCAATTAATTCTTGTGAAAAGCCTGTAGGGTCATCATTATTATTGTCACAGGATATCAGGGCAATGCTCATTGCTATTAGTAATAGGTAAGAATAAAAGTTCATATAAGTCTTACATTTCTGATAACGGTAAATTGTATGAGTAGTGGCAGACTACGTGGCACTTTCCTATCAAACCTAGATGAAGTATGAGCGGGCTGCAAACCGTGATATTTATCTCTTTCCCTGCCATTACTTATACAAAATGTTAGGCGTAGTTATTATTTCTTTATTTATAATTTTTCAGCTTCAACAATGCAGTAAAACGGTTCAATATCTATTTTTTCACCGAATTGAATATATTCTGTCATTTTTAATCCACATTCTTTTAAGAATAATTCAACTGCTGCTTTAGGATCATCTGACATATCTATACCAAATTTCGAAGACTCTCCCATTTTTTCTATTATGCTCATAAATTTTGTAGCTGCTTTTGAATATTCTCCCGAACTAAATACTTTGGAATAAAAGTCTTGAGCGATGATACTTCCGTCCACACATAAATCAGCCATTTCCATAAGATTTTCTTTGACAATATCAGCTTCTAAATACAAAGAAACACTTTGCCAAAGGAACAAAGTCTTTTTTGTTTTGTCAAAACCAGCTCCTAATAGTTTATCAACCCAGGATTCGTTTGCATAATCAACCGGGATATAGGTGATCCAATCATGCTTTATGCCGGCCTTTTTCAATGTTTCAACTTTAATATTTAGTGTATTAACCTGGTCGAGTTCAAAAACCTTTACTTTTTTTCCTTTTGTAAAGGGCACAGCTATTAGGTCAAAGCCAGCTCCAGGAAGGACAATCTGCTCCATTTCATCAACATATTTTTCGATTATCTTGTCAAACATGAGCACCCGAATACCCGCTGTGGAATCTGCGGTCTCTTCTCCCGGTTCAACAAGTTTTCCAAGCCTGGTTGTGAAACCAAATAACCGCTGGGAAATGATAAGTGGTCCCATAATTGACCACATACCAAAATGGGATTCACATGGAAAATTTTTTGTAAATGCGACAGAAATGGGATCCGGTCTGGTATTGAAATAATGCATAAACCACCTATATTGAAGCGCTTTAATCGCCGAGAAGGAGACACCCAGTTTCTTGCTTTTTCCCATTTCCTTGTAAATTGCAATTATTATTCCAATAATAGCAAAAGGAATGAAGATTATTTGTATAGGTATATAAAGGATGATTTGAAATGTCTTTTTGAAGATACTCAGTATTTTTGGTTGCTGTTTTTTTGTTATAATATCTGTCATTATATACAAATTTTTTTGTTTTTTCTATGCTTGTTAAAGTTAATGCCTTAATCTTAGGTCAATTACGCCTAACGTCCCGCTAAACGCAATAATTGGGTTTAGCAGGTTTACTCTTTCATCCAAAGTTACGTTTTAACCGGAAGAACACTCATAAACCTCCATTTATTATAAATCTCAAAAACCGTCTTTTTTGTAACATCTCAAAAGTACGTATTAAAACTTTAATTATCAATATGTTGAGTTTTGTTACACCACAAATTTCTAAATGAAAATGTGATTTCAATTTTTCTCACGGTGATTTATTGAATAGGAGTGCTCATGATAGAGGTTTCTTTTATATCTTCGGACGTCATTGTGGAACCTAGATTATGAAAATGCTCAGAATTGACGACGAAGCAAATTAAAATGAGTGTATTTGTTGTGGCTAAAACAATTTTAAGAATAAAACGAAAATAAGGGATAACCTGCTATTATGATTGAAATCATTCAAGACTGGCTTGTAAATCAAGGAATCAATAATGCATTATCTGTTGGCTTGGTAAGAAGTGTTTTATTCATTCTGGTAATCGTTCTTGGGTTTATTGCCAATGGTGTAACCAAACGTATTATCCTGTCAGGATTATCCACTATTATAGCCCGTACTGAATTTAAATGGGACGACACCTTTCTAAAGTGGAACGTCCTTAATAAGCTCTCCCACATGGCTCCGGTCATTGTGATTTATATTGCGTCTCCACTGGTGCTCACGGGGTATGACCGGTTGATAGCCTTGATTACAAGCGCCCTTTTCATTTACATGATAATTATTGTTATTCTGGTCATTGATTCTGCTCTCAACGCTTTCCTTGATATTTACAAAACGTATGAGATTGCTAGGGAAATCCCAATCAAAGGTTTGATTCAGGTTTTAAAGATAGCAGTCTATTTCATAGGTGGAATCTTTGTTTTGTCTATTATTCTTAACAAAACGCCCCTTTATTTGCTGAGTGGTCTTGGCGCATTAACTGCTGTACTCATGTTAATTTTCAAAGACACAATCTTGGGGTTTGTAGCAGGGATTCAACTTACAGCCAATAAAATGGTAGCATATGGTGACTGGATTGAAATGCCACAATATGGGGCCGATGGTGACGTTCTGGAAGTTGCATTAACAACGGTTAAAGTACAAAACTGGGATAAAACGATAACGACAATTCCCACTTCAGCTTTAATCAACGAATCTTTTAAAAATTGGCGTGGTATGAGCGAATCGGGTGGGCGGCGGATAAAAAGGGCCATCTACCTTGATATAAGCAGTATCAGATTATGCACAGAGGAAATGCTGGAAAATTTTCTCAAAATTCAATATATCTCAGAATATATTGAGAAGCAGAAACGAGCGGTTGCTGAATACAATGTCACCAGTGGGATTGATGATTCAAGTCTTGTAAATGGACGGAGACTTACTAATATCGGGACCTTTCGGGCCTATATTTTTGCATATCTAAAAAACCATCCTATGATTAACCAGGATATGACTTTTCTTATCCGTCAGTTAGCGCCCACGAAAGATGGTTTGCCCATTGAGATTTATGTCTTCTGTAAGGACAAAGAATGGATTAACTATGAAAGAATCCAAGCCGACATTTTTGATCATCTTCTGGCTATTGTTCCTGAATTTGGTTTAAAAGTTTTTCAAAATCCTACAGGAAGCGATTTTAATAAATTTACTAGATAGACATCGCAACTTGTTTTTATAGTACATGACTCTTGATTACCATCAGTTTTTCTCTCGTCATTTCGTGCATGGAATATTGAATTCCTCCCATACCAATTCCTGAAGTATCTCGTCCACCAAAAGGCATCCAATCAACACGGAAAGCAGTATGATCGTTCACCATAACAGCTGTTGCGTTAAGCTTTTTAACACATTCTAGAGCAACATCAATATTTTTTGTATAAACAGCAGCTTGAAAATGAACATCCAAACTATTGGCAATTTTAATGGCTTCATCACGATTTGAATAAGAATAGATACAAACTACCGGTCCAAAAATTTCTAGAGTTGAGACCTTAGCATTTTCCGGTGGATTTAAAAGAACAGTTGGTTGGTAACAGGTGTCAGAAATTCTTTTCCCGCCACATAATAATTTTGCCCCACCTTCTATGGCTTCATTTACCCATTCTTCAACTCTATCAACTTCCCTAGGAAAGATTAGCGGGCCCACTTCTGTTTTTTCATCCATTGGATCACCAACTATTAAATTATTTGCCATTGCAGATAATTCATTGGCAACGTCATCACATATACTTTCATGAGCAAAAACGCGCTGGACAGATACACAAACTTGTCCGGCATGATAAAAACCACCTTTTGAAAGTGCCGGCATCATTTCTTTAAAATCGGCATCTTTTTCTACAATTACAGGAGCAGCTCCACCATGTTCTAGGGCGCATCTTGTGCCTGGAGCTAATTTGGATTTCAAATACCAACCTACTTGAGGTGAACCGATGAAGGAAAAATAATTAACCCTCTTATCGGTAACCAAAAGCTCTCCTGCATCTCTATTACAGATTACAACCTGGCACCAGCCATCAGGCAACCCTGCTTCCTTCAGGATATTTACTAAAGCCAAACAAGATAGGGGAGTAGCTAAAGCTGGTTTTATAATAACAGGGCATCCTGCTGCCACAGCGGTAACCACTTGGTGTACAATCAAATTAAGTGGGTGATTAAATGCGCTGATAGATGTTACTACGCCAATGGGTTCTCTTGTTGTAAAGGCAATTCTTCCTTCGGAAGCCTTGGTTAATCCCATTGGGATTTGTTCCCCTTTGAGTTGACCAATGTGTTCAGCGGCTATTTTTATTCCATTAATCGCCCGCAATACTTCCACTTTCGAATCGGTATAAGGTTTTCCGCCTTCTTGAGCTGCCGTATTGGTAAGCTCTTCAATTCGCGTTTTCATTATTTCCGCGGTTTGTTCTAATATTGCGATTCGTTCATGTGCAGGAATCCACGTTGATTGGTCTAGAAAAAGGTTGTATGCAGTTGTAAGTGCTTTATCTACTTCTTCTTTTCCAACTAATGGAATTTCCTTAATCAGCTTTAAATTATAAGGTGAGTTTACTTTTAACATTGGTTTTGTCATCTTAATTCGTTCTCTCTTTATATCAAAGGATACATGTTTTTTCTTTTAACAAAATATTTAATATTGAATGATTTAATGAATAATCTACTGCCAGATCAATTACATGAACGCCATCTTTATTTAAACATTTTGTAAGAATTTTTCTAAAATCTTCATCACTTTCCGGTCTGTAACCCTTTGCACCATAGCTTTTTGCGTATTTAACAAAATCTGGATTTTTGTAGTCCAACCCAAAGTTATCGAATCCCATTCCTTCTTGTTTCCATTTTATCATTCCATAGGCGCTATCATTCAAAATAATAACAACTAAATTTAATCCTAATCGTACAGCCGTTTCTAATTCCTGAGAATTCATCATGAATCCACCATCACCACAAACAGAAATCACTTTTTTATCCGGATTAATCAGTTTAGCTAATATTGCAGAAGGCAATCCTGCCCCCATTGTTGCCAAGGCATTATCTAATAATAACGTATTGTGCTGATAACATTTATAGTTTCTAGCAAACCAAATCTTATAAACACCATTATCCAAAGTAACAATACCATCATCAGTTAATTCTTCTCTGATAATGTGTACTAATCTTTGTGGTAGAATAGGAAAGCGGATATCTTGGGAGTATTTGTTCAGATGAAGTTCAACCTCATCTTTGACTCTTTGGAAATAGGATAAATCCCAGTTACCTGTTTCACGAATACTTGAACCAATTAGTTCAATGGAAGTTGCGATATCACCAATTACATTTAATTGAGGAAAATAAACTTCATCTACTTCGGCTGGGAAAAAATTGACATGTATGACCTTTGTCCCTCCTTCTTCCATAAAAAATGGAGGTTTTTCAATTACATCATGTCCCACGTTTATTATTAAATCGGCTCTACTAATTGCGCAATGCAAAAAATCATCTTTGGATAAAGCTGCTGTACCTAAAAATTTAGGGTGTCGTTCATCCACAACTCCTTTACCCATTTGTGTATCAAAAAAAGGAATTCCTGTTTTATCAATAAATTTAGATAAAGCTTTTTCTGTTCTTTTACGGTTTGCACCAGCTCCAATTAACAATAAGGGCATTTTTGCCTGTTCAATCATTTTCACCGCATTCTGAATAGCCAATGTGTCTGCATCGGGTCTGCGATGTCCAACAACTTCAAATATTCTCTCGGTACATTCTTCGGCGGCAATGTCCTCTGGCAATTCTAAATGTACTGCTCCAGGTCTTTCTTCCATTGATAAACGGAACGCCTCTCGAACCATTGAAGGGATATTATTTCCATTTACAATTTGTCGTGTGTATTTGGTTATTGGACGAAGTAGGTCAACTATATCAACAATCTGAAATCGACCTTGTTTTGATTTTTTAATCGGTTTTTGCCCGGTAATCATCATCATAGGCATTGCTCCCAACTGCGCGTAGGCTGCCGGAGTAGTAAGGTTTGTAGCACCTGGACCAAGCGTAGATAAACATACGCCCGGTTTTCCCGTCAAACGACCATACGTAGCAGCCATGAAACCTGCTCCTTGTTCGTGTCGGGTAAGAACTAATTTAATTGTGGAGTGTCTAAGTGAATCCAAAAAATCAAGATTCTCTTCGCCTGGAATCCCAAAGATATATTCAACACCTTCGTTTTCGAGTGCTTTAATAAATAAGTCTGATGCTTTCATATTTCCCTTAAGTTTTTTTAAAAGTTAGCCTTTTATTGATATGACACCCAACGTCCTTAATAACTGCAATTATTGGGTTTACTCTTTAATACAAAGTTGCGTTTTAACCGGAATAACACACATAGCCTTTGTTATCGGTTCGTTGTTGTCGTTCTCTTAAATTCATTTTTTGATATTGTCCTTGTTTGGTGATACTAAAGGAACAACTTTTCTTACGATAAATATTATTCCAGTTCTAACATATAGATAAAGTACAACTCCTATTAAAGCTAATATACTACCCACTCCTGTGGGAAGAACTACGCCAAATGTAAATGTCATGCCAATGACAAATCCTAAGAAACATTCTGCTCGATAAATTGGAAAGAACAGAGCCGATAGAAAAAGTCCATACATCATATAGCCTGAAAGAGTTGAATAACCAAGAGTGAAAAACACAGAAAGTAGTATTCCAAATGATAAAGCAAAGAGAAACCTGTAAGTAGATTTTATTGGAAATTTTAATGAGTTTGACTTATTACCATTGTTACTAATTAGTCGTTTTTGTATGCGAAAAGTTAGAAACAATGTAAGTAAAGGAAGTAAGAGACCTCCCCACCAATTAGAAATTTTAGGCAAGTCCTCCTGTTGTAGTATATGGTGGCTTGGTACACCACCATGGTAATGATTCCATATTAATAGTGACCATATGCCAATTGTTACTATTCCTGTAAAATATAGACTTCTTTTTAAAAACGTTTTTTCAGTCATAATAATTTGATTTTAAGCGGTACGTTGTTTTTTCTTTCGTTGTTGTCTGCTGCCCAATTTTTATTTTGCGTGTTACAAACCGTTATTTTTCATCTAAAGCATTTTACTTTTTGTATAAATTTCTTACCTGTGGCAGTAAGGCAATAATAATAATGGCAATAGCAAAAAACATATAAAAGGTATGTAACCAATGTACGGCATGAAGAAACACCATTTGGACCTGTATCCAACTAATTAGTGTAAAAGCAATATAAATACTGTAAGTCCATGACCAGTGCATATCTTTAAATAAATTGATTTGCTCGGCTAGCTTGGATTCTGGTTTTTTTAGTAACGCAATTATCAGCAACAGGGGAATAAGCCCAAGAACTGAGAATAAAATAACCCCAGGTATAAAAAAACTATTAAAAGGAGATTTTTCTAACATAGATAAAGGCATTCCAATCAACTCTCCTGTAGGAGAAATTATCAATGCTCCACCACCTCCAATTGCTCCCAATCCGAGGAATCCTAATAAAATCAAAAAGATATTTCGTGTTGTTTTTATTTTCATAACCTTTTCTTCATTTTTTGGAATTGTCTCATGTGTTTAAATGGTTGGTAACGTCCCGCTAAACGTAATTATTGGGTTTATCGGGTAATACACAGTTATGTTTTAACCGGAAGAACACCCACACACCTCCATTTATTATAAATATTATAAACCGTCCTTTATAAGACTTCACCAATTTAAATCAAAAACCTGTCTTATAACCATATTTAACTGTATCAAAACTCATCTCAAAATCAAAGTCTCAAAATGTAAATGCTATCGGTTGGGAAAGACTAGAAAGAAGAATCTTAGACGTCCCATATCACATAATCCTTAAACATTAAAACTTAATATCCTGCCACTTGATGAGCCGTTAGCTACAAACTTTTTCGAAATTTCATCAAAATAGTTATTGAGCAATATTTACTGTCATAGCAGTAATACAAAACAAATCATTCTATTTTTCTACCAAATCTATCTTTTGCGATCAAATAATACCGCCACGGCGGTAATTATTTTATGTTTTAATATAAATCACTTGTTATTCAAATTAATATCAATCTATATTTACCGCCATGTCAGTAAAGAATGAGTTACACAACGTGATTTTATATCACAGAAAAAAAGCGAAATTAGGTCGAAATGAGTTGGCAGAATTAGCAGGTGTTGGTAAAACAGTGATATACGATTTAGAAAAAGGTAAAAAGACTGTTAAGTGGTCAACAATAATGACAATTCTTGAAGCGTTGAATATTGAGATAACGTTTCAAAGCCCATTAATGGAAGAATATGAGAAAAGCAATAATAAGAACCCATAATACTAAAGCCGGGATTCTAACCGAGCATAGTAAAACACATTATGTTTTTCAATATGATATAGGTTATGAAGGTCCTCCCATATCTCTTACAATGCCGGTACGAGATAATCCTTATGAATTTGAGTGTTTCCCGCCCTTCTTTGATGGCTTACTCCCTGAAGGAATACAATTAGAAGGTTTGCTGAAAAATAGCAAGATAGATAAATCGGATTACTTCAAACAATTATTGGCAACGGGGCAGGATTTAGTAGGAGCGGTTACTGTAGAAGAAATCGACACCTTTGATGAATAGATGCCCAATTACATATGAATTATGCAAAGGCAAATATAGTAAAACCGGTCTGGCAAAGTTGTCACATCGCTTAACAGAGTTAGTCGATTTACCATTTACTGCACAAGAGCAAAGACGTGAAGCGGCCTCAAGAGCAACAAAAATGTCTATCCAGGGAGTTCAGCCTAAACTAAGCGCAAGGCTTTCTGTGAAAAGTTCATCATTGGAAATAGTCGATATTAAGGGAACGTTTATCCTTAAGCCACAAAGTGACATTTTTAGAGAGGTCCCGGAGAACGAGGATGTTACTATGAAAATGGCTAAAATCCTTGGGATTGATGTTCCATTAACCGGGTTAGTTTTCTCAAAGGATGAAAGCCTAAGCTATTTCATAAAGCGATTTGACAGGTACGGTACTAATAAGAAAAAACATTTAGAAGATTTCGCTCAGTTGACAAATAATACGAGAGAAACAAAATACAATTGGTCTATGGAAAAATTAATTCCCGTAATTGATTCTAATTGTACTTTCCCATTAATTGAAAAGAGAAAATTGTTCAGAAGGATGCTTTTTTGCTTTCTTATTGGAAACGAGGATATGCATTTAAAGAATTTTAGTTTAATAATGCACGACAATATAATAGAACTTAGTCCGGCATATGACCTGCTTAACTCTACTATTTCAATGGAAAGGGCAACAGAAGAATTTGCTTTACCACTTGCAGGGAAAAAAAGAAAGATAACAAGGAAAGACTTAGTAACATATTTTGGAAAGGATTGGTTACGGTTAACAGGAAAAACAATAGAATCTGAAATACAAAATATAAAAGACAAAAAACCAGACTTGGAGAGTTTAATAAATATTTCTTTCCTAACGAAAGAAATGAAAGAAAAATATCTTGAATTAATGTCAAACAGATATGAAAGATTAATGGAATAAAGTCAGCAGCTTATAGTGTATAAACGAAATGCGTGGTGATTCATTAATAAATCCCTGCGCAATTAATTTCTTTTAATTCATTCCCCGATAACACCGACCCCTTTTATCTTTTATAGCAAACCTTAAAACTTCATCCTTCAATTACTATCTTCCCCTAAATTTGGTGCATTCTATGAGCACCGAACCGAAAACCTGGCGAATTATTGATATGCTGAAATGGGCGGAATCCTATTTTGGCGAACATGGTTTTCCCCACCCACGCCGCGATATTGAAGTCTTGCTACAGGATTTATTACACTGCTCCCGTGTTGATTTATACTTGCGCTTTGATGAGCCGCTGGATCGGAATCAATTAGACAAACTACGATCCTGGATAAAGCGCAGAACAAAAAAAGAGCCCATTCAATATATTACGGGGAAAACAGAGTTTTATGGACTGGAAATGGAAGTCAACGATTCTGTATTAATTCCACGCCCCGAGACTGAACGGCTTGTGGATGTTGCCATTCATACGCTGGGACAGAATGGAACTTCAAAAATTTTGGATATAGGAACAGGTTCTGGTTGTATTGCTATCGCGCTGGCTCATGAAATGCCACAGGCGCACATTACGGCAGTTGATATTCATGATGCTGCTCTGGATTTGGCGAACACAAATAGCAAACGCCATAACGTGAACAATATTGAGTTTAGACAAATGGATTTTCTTAAAGAAATTCCAGGTGGAAATTTTGATATGATTGTATGTAATCCACCCTATGTCCCGGAAATTGAGATGGAGTCGCTCATGCCCGACGTTAGAGATTATGAGCCCCGTACTGCTCTCACAGATGGCATAGATGGTTTAACATTCTACCATCGCCTGGCTCAAACAGGTCCTGACATGTTAAAACATCGCGGTTGGATGATTATGGAAGTCGGTTTAGAAGACCATCCTGAAAACGCCAAGGCAATTTTTCAGAATTATCCCTATGGTTCATTGGAGCTCATATCAGATTATAACGGGGATCCACGAGTATTAAAAGTGCGACTTACGCAAGATGAATAAATTTATTGCAGGGATTCGTTTACTGCGCCCGCTGAACTGTCTGACTGGCGCTGTGGTTGTATTTGTTGCAGCAGCAATAACACATTCACTGGATCACATATCACTTTTGCTTACTGCCATGGCCGTTGTCATGTTTTACAATGGTGGCGCCAATGCAATTAACGATTATTATGATTACGAAATTGATAAAATCAATCGTCCTGATCGTCCATTGAGTTCAGGAATGCTCACAAAAATAACAGGATTACTCATAGCCATCTCTTTATTTATTCTGGGATCTCTGTTGGCCTTTCAATTAAATACAATTGCGATGTTGATTGCCATTTTGCTGGCCATGCCAATTTTAATATTTTATACGATAGGTTTAAAAAACAGACCTTTAATAGGAAATATGGCAGTTGCGTTAATCCTGGGATTGGTTTTCATCTTTGCCGGTGCAGTCTTTGAATCCATAGCCATTATGATCGTTCCAGCCGTTTTAGCTTTTTTGCTCACATTTCTTAGAGAAGTCATAAAAGATGTAGAAGATATGGAAGGCGATAATAAAATGGGGTTACATACATTCCCCATCGTTGCAGGGACGACGGCAACCTATCGCATTGTGCGCTGGTGGGCATTCTTCACTGGATTAATCATGTTATTGCCGATCTGGTATGAATTTTACAGTATTCAGTATTTATGGATTGTCTTGATCGGTATTAACCTTCCCTTGCTGTACATTATAACAAAATTTTCATTTGAGCCGGACATGAAAACGGTTTCATTGTCTGCGAAACTCCTTAAAGTCAGTACCATTGCAGGTGTAATTGCAGTTTATTTTGGTTCTGTCTAACAGGGAAGACAACCAAGCGATGAAATCTCAATCAATTATAGAAACATTGTAAATTGAACCTCACTTTGGAGTAATTATGCGAAATTTTACAATTATGATTTTATTGTTTTCTTTTGGGTTTTCTCAACCAGATGATACTGGACTCACTCTGGAACGTTACCCAATTCTTGTTCTTCCTGCTGACACCACCACCGACTCAGAATCAATTGAAATTACCTTAACCAATATTGTTGGAAGCCAGGCCACGAATCTCAACCGATTTGATGTTATTGACCGCGCACAGTTGGAAAGCATTTTGAATGAACAAGCGCTTCAAATGTCAGGGATTGTAAGTGACGAGGATGTGGTAGAGGCGGGGCGTGTAGCATCTGCAAAAGAAGCGTTGGTCGTGAAAGTGATCAATTTTGGACAAAAAGGCGTACCACCAGAGGACGAAGAAGAGGAAGATGAAAAAGACCGCAAAGAAGCGCGTAAATCTGGACTCTTTGGAGTACTTGCAAAAGGAATCGTGGATGCTGTTGTTGATAAGGCGATGGAAGATGTGGAACGTTACCCTAATAATATTCAGACTGTAATCCAGGCGGAAGTACGGAAGATTGATATCGAAAGCGGCAAGTCGGTTGCTTCATTTCCCATAAATGTGACGCATACGGGAGGGAATCTATCAAAATCTCTTGGAAGTGCATTAGCCGTAGTGACCGCACAAGTTTCCTCCGAATTGAGAAACCTATATTTGTTAACCAGTGAATTATTGGATGTAAACGGCGAAGAAATCATGCTGCTTCTGGGTCATGATTTGGGTCTTGAATCCGGTATGCGATTTGAAATTGTTACACCGGAAGTAAAACGCACAGTTCGAGACAGAGAAATCACCATTCCTGGTCGTAGTGTTGGTTTAGTCAAAGTTGATGAAGTCAGTGGCGATGCCAGCCGCGGCAGAGTCTTGAGATCGTGGGACGATTTAGAACCAGGTTATCGTGCAGTTGAATATTTAAAGCCCGTATTTAGTATGGGAATTCTTCTTGCTACCGCTCCTGCAAATACTATTTACCGATTAGAATTCCAAGCAACCCCGTTGCCTTTTGAGAGATTCATTGCAATGGGAGTATTTAATCTGGGTACAATCAAAGATACATTTGATGACACGGATTTTAGCTTTGGAATTGGCGCCAAACTGGGATGGAAATTTTTACACGGCTCTGGGCGATCTATAGGTTTCACTCTTTCATTACCCATGCATTTTGCTTTGCGTACTGATGATGAATCACATGCCGTAATTCTTCCCATCTTTGCACCGAGTATTGGGGCATCCACAGCGATTCAAATAAGCAAAAGCCGCGACATCATTTTTAATGTGGACTATGTTTTTACATCTGCCAAAGGTAGCTGGAAATACTCCAAGGACAACGAGGATGATGATGAATCAGATATGTTTGATGCTGAATGGGATGGAGATGCTCCTGACGTCAAACCTGAAGGATTGTATTTTTCACTTGGGATGAGATTTTTGACACTATAATTAGATGACCAAAACCAACACTATCTGTCATAACTGCGGATCGCAGCTTTCCGGTCATTTTTGTTCTAGTTGCGGCCAAAAAAGCACCGATAAAAATATAAGTCTTAAAATCATGCTTGAGGATTTATTCGCGGATGTATTCACAGTCGATTCGAAAATACTTCGCAGTATAATTCCACTATTATTTAAACCGGGCAGTCTGTCTCTGGATTATACCAAAGGTAAACGGGATTCCTATGTAAAACCATTTCGTTTATACTTGTTTTCCAGTCTTATCTTTTTCTTTTTTGCGTTTCTCAATATTGGAGATGGTTCAAGCGAAGATAATTCTGAAATAATATCTGATACTGATACACTTTCAGAGCTATCACTGAATGACACACTTGATCCAAAGGGTAACTTAGTAATTCATTTGCGAGGGCGTGGAATTGCTTTATCGTATTTCCATCCTGATAGTGGAGCAGTGGATTCAATTATTGTAGATGAAAAAGAATCATTCATCGACAAGAAATTCGAAAACATGACCTATGGCGACTTGAAGGAAAAAGAAGAAAGCCTTTCTGCAAATTTCAAAGAATCTATACCAAATGTGATGTTCTTTCTTGTTCCTGTTTTTGCATTGGTTTTCAAATTATTATACATTCGGCAACGGAAGTTTTATGTGGGACATTTAATCTTTGTATTTCATCTACATGCCTTTTTCTTTATTCTTTTACTGATTTTATCACTTATAGCTTTTCTGGTGGGTTTAATCTGGGATTCAACTATTCTGGATATTGTATTATCGGCTTTAGCGTTTATCATCCTGTTTGTTTATACCTATAAAGCAATGAAAACGGTCTATAAACAAAAAGCCTGGATTACGTTGACCAAACTTGGGTTAATAATTATTTCATATTTAATTATCATATTATTATCGCTCGTGGGAATTCTCATCGGTTCGATTATTTTGCTCTGATTCAGTTGGTCACTAAACTATAATATGTCAGAAAACATGAAACTAAAAGATGGATTATCTGAAAAAGCAGTACAGCGTATTGCTGCAGGGATGTCTGCGGCTTACAGTGAATTCGATTCAGATAGTTTTATGAAAGAAGCTATGGAAGGTTTGATTCACCTTGAGCTGAAAGAACGTGTACATCATATTATCCATAGTTTACATCGCCATTTACCGAATGATTATAAAACGACAGCAAACATTCTTGTACAAGTAGTTAAAAGTTGGGATCATGGAGATGAAAGTGATCCATTGCGCGGTTTTGCAGCATGGCCGCTCATCGATTATATTGGTGTTTATGGATTGGATGACCCAGAATTGTCGTTACAGGTTTTAAAAACACTCACATCATTATTTTCAGCAGAATTTGCCATTCGTCCATTTTTAGTAAAATATCGAGACGATTCAATTCGGCAAATTTCTCAATGGTGTAATGATGAAGATCATCATGTAAGACGCCTTGTTTCGGAAGGGACGCGCCCGCGACTTCCCTGGGGAATACGATTGCACGATTTTGTGAAAGACCCCTCTCTCATTATGCCACTGCTGGAGGAATTGAGAGACGATCCCAGCGAATATGTGCGGCGATCTGTTGCAAATAGTTTAAATGATATATCAAAGGATCACCCTGAGATTGTGATTGATGTATGTAAACGATGGCAGAAGAATCAAACGCCGGAACGAAAGCGGATAATTAAACACGCCACTCGAACGTTAGTAAAGATGGGGCATCCAGCCATATTTGGATTACTTGGGTATACAGATTCACCCAAAATTATGGTTCGGGAATTTCATTGTGATAAAAGCCAAATCAAGATTGGTGAAAGTCTTTATTTTACAACCGATTTAATATCTGCATCTAAAAAGAGGCAATCGGTTGTTCTTGATTATATCATTCATCATGTAAAGAAAAATGGAAAAACGTCGTCTAAAGTATTTAAATGGAAGAATATTGAATTTCAGCCCAATGAAACGGTGACCGTCAAGAAAAAACACGGTTTTCAAATAATTACAACTCGCAAATACTACTCAGGTCTTCACAGAATTGAATTGTTGATAAATGGGGTTTCTTACGGGGAAATCACTTTTGAATTATTCGTTTGATAAAGCTATAAAATAATGCACAGAATACGCCTTTTAGAGAATTTAGATCAATATTCAATTAGTCATGTGGAAGAAACCCAAACAGTTGATTTAGTAAAAGAGTTTGTACTTGCGAATACACATTGTTTCGAACGGTCTTTAGATATAGGTCATATTACAGGTTCGGCGTGGATTGTAAATAAGGATAGAACTGAAGTTTGTCTTACACATCATCGCAAATTAAATATCTGGGTTCAACCTGGCGGCCATGCTGATGGAGAATCAAATATTTTATCTGTGGCACTTAAGGAAGCACAAGAAGAAACAGGACTCAAAACACTTCGGGTTTTATCAAAGGATATATTTGATATAGATGTTCACCGTATTCCATCCAGGCCAGAAAACGCAAATCATTTTCATTATGATATACGATATTATTTTGAAGCTGATTCAAATGAACTGCCCACCGTAAGTGATGAATCCCATGATGTAGCATGGACTCCTATAGACGAAATTGAACACGTTACAAAAGAAGAATCCGTTCTTAGAATGTGTAGAAAAACGAAAAAGGTGAAATAGACGTTTTATTTTGAGTCTGAAAACAAAATCGCAACTACCAAATCGTAAATCAATACGTTTACAGGGATGGGATTATTCAAATCCTGGGATGTATTTTGTGACGATTGTATTACAAGAGAGGAAACCAAAATTTGGGGAAATTCTTAATAAAACCATTATTTTAAATGAGCTTGGAAAATTGATTGAAAAATGGTGGATTTCAATTCCAAATAGATACAATAATACTTCATTGGATTCATATATTATTATGCCAGATCATCTGCATGGCATAATTAGCATAAATGAAAGCGTACGGGCGATTCATGAATCGCCCCAACCTATTGAGGAGGATATTCATTCCCGAAGACAAATGACATTATCTAAAATCATGGGATATTTTAAAATGAATACAACCAAACAAATAAATTTACTCCAGCAAACACCAGCTAACCAGATTTGGCAACGAGGTTATTATGATCGCATCATCCGCAACGAAGATGAATTACATAATATTCGAAATTATATAAAACAGAATCCAACAGCCTCACACTAATACAAAAATCACTAAGCCGTTATTCTCTAAATAAATCTTTTACATCTTCGATTTTACCATCCGCCGCCGGATTGGGTTCAATTTCTAGAATTTCTGCAATAATTGGATAAACCTGAATGTTTTCCATTGAATCACGACGATAACCGTCTTTAAATGCCGGTCCATCGGCCAAAAAGATTGCCTGCATACTTTGCAGTTGATTATCGTAACCATGAGTAGCGCCGGAAGTCATATATTCCATATGTTTTGGATCGTCGATTCGTTTCTCGTCTAAAATGCTCCAACCCTCATCAGCAACCAACAAGATTTGTTTTATTCGATAATGATTTTTGAAGTGATATCGTTCTGGGATATCTTCTTTTAAATATGCTGTGAGATGAGGTGCTTTATTTAAGTTTTCAACTATCTTTTTTGCACGTGTGTGAGGAATATTATAAAGAAATGAAAAAGGGCCGTTTCGCTCTTGAGTCACATCATCAAGATTTACATAATCTGACAATCTAATAACTCGATCGGGTGAGAGATCGGCCATTCCATGATCGCTGACGACAACAATGTTCAAGTTGTTGGCGATATCCAATTTTCCCATGGTGGATACAATGACACCAAGCAAGGAATCCAGAGACTCTACTATTGATTTGGTCTGTGGAGATGTAACGCCATTTTGATGACTTGTTTCGTCCGGTTCATGAAAATAGAGCGCAACAAAATGTGGACGTCGATCCTCAGGCAACGAAAACCATGCTGCAACTGAGTCAATCCGCGAATAAAAAGGCATGTGGTGATCATACCGTTTCCAGATAGAAGGTTGAATTCCACTAATTGGCGCTTCTGATCCAACCCAAAACATGGAGGCTGATTTCACGCCTTGTTTTTCTGCTGTTACCCAGATGGGTTCGCCGCCATAAAAACGTGGGTCTTCAACTTTTGTACGATCGCTGAGTTTATATGTATCGTCTAATATCGGATCATAAAAGAAATTGTCAATGAGACCGTGATTTTCAATGTACATCCCAGTAGCAAGAGAATAATGATTGGGGAATGTCTTGGTGACATAAACTGGCTGCATTTTATCTGCACTGACGCCATTTTCGGCGAATGCATCCATATTCGGTGTGTCATACCATTCCCGATAGTCGGCACGGAAACCATCGAATGAAATAAGTAAAACGTATGGGCGACTCTCTTGTGAAAAACCAAGAGTCAGGAGGATTGTGAGTATAAGTAGTTTTTTATTTTTCATTTTGTATCTTCTGTTTTTTTAGCCGAAAACTTAAAAGGAGACTGTTTTGTCATTGCGATTCCGAAGTGTCGGGAGAAGCAATCGACTGTTGGTTCAAAATGAGATCACGTCGCCGTTTCGCTCCTCGTGATGACACATAGACTATCACCCATTGAATTCTCATATTAATCAAAAGCATGTGGAACAAACATAAGAATCGTGCGAGGATGCTTATCGGTAATGATAATAAATCCCCTATCATCCAATCGGACGATTCCTTCCCAATTACGTGATTTTTGCTTTGGTTGAGTTAAATATATAGGAGGAGTATCGGTTAAATAAAAATGATCGTCTTTATATTCAATTTCAACCAACCTTTCAAGATCAGAACCTTTTGTTACTTTACCAAATGGATTTGGAAATACATCGTGTGCCGGTTTTAATTTGCGGTAATCGCCGCTCCATAAATAATTAATGACCCAAAATTTTCCATTCTCATCGGGCTGGGTGGCATCTGTTACGCGATACTCAATATTTGGAAAAGGAATTTTATCTTCTACGATCAAGTCTGTTGAAATACTGAGAACCCAAGGGTCTCTATAAACCTTTGCCCCGTTAGCTTCATAAATCGGAATCAACCTGTTTTCATTAAGAATCAGGCTTTCGAATGCCATATTTCCAATTGTTTCAGGTGCGGAAAGGTGTAAAATATTCTCACTATTTAACATTATGCCCGACGATAACGATGAAATATTACCAGAAACAAAATATCCTCCGATCGCCTTTTTTGTCTCGTACTCGATACTAAGAAAGACCACTGAATCCTTAAAGACAAGCGCTTCGAAACCTTCATATCCCGGGAGAACCCGCGTAAAATCATCGCCACGGAATGGTACTCTAACAGGTGTGACATTATTATTATCGGAATCTATCGCTGTCGTTAAATCATCCTTGGAAATTGCCAGTAAATAGCCAGTTGGATATTGTGGGAGTAAAATGAGATACTCACCATACCATGCTAATCCGGAATATTCGTTCTGAGCATCATCATAGGGTGATGGCAATTTTAGCTCGATCGTTTCACCGGACGAAGCCATCACGAGCGACAACAAATAAATACTGATATGAATAAATCGGGGAGTTTTCAATGGTGATCCTGTAAATTTGCTTGGTGAGTTTAGGACGGAAGGTGATAAAGGAAAACCCAAATTTCATAAAATTGCGTAAGCAAATGGTGGAAGAACAACTTCGCAAACGATCTATAAGCGATGAGCGTGTATTGGAAGCAATGGGCGAAATACATCGACATGAATTTGTGAAAACGTGCGACCTTCCGGCTGCCTATCATGATGGACCAATACCCATCGGATTTGGACAAACCATAAGTCAACCGTTTATTGTCGCGTATATGACAGCAGCATTACATATCAATTCAGCAAATTCAATCCTGGAAATTGGAACCGGATGTGGATATCAGACCGCAATTTTGTGCAAATTAGGAAAACAGATAACGTCCATAGAGCGAATTCCAGAGTTAGCGGACGATTCCCGAAAGACCATGAAAAGGCTTGGCTTTGAAAATGTCGATGTTATTACCGCTGATGGATACAATGGCTGGAAAGAAAACGCACCGTATGATCGCATTCTGGTTACAGCGTCACCGAGGCGAATTCCAAAAGCCTTAACAGATCAATTGGCGAACAATGGGCGAATGGTGGTTCCTGTTGGAGCGACGGTTTTCACCCAACACTTGTGGATAATCACAAAAGATGAAGATGGTATCATCAACAAAACAAAATCATTAGGAGTACGATTTGTACCAATGGTCTAAAGCCACCTTTATAGGAATAGTAACATTAATCATCATTGATGGCTGTGGTGAAAAACCGAAGTTGGTAGAAGCAACAGCAACTGAGATATTGGACGTTGTTTCTACGCATGCAGGCAAGGATGCCGTTCTAGTTAATTTTTGGGCAACATGGTGTGAACCATGTGTAGAAGAATTTCCAATGATAGTTGAGTTGGGCAATGAATATGAGAATCTGCAAATCTATTTTGTGAGTGTAGACTTTCAGGATGAGGCGGGGACTGTGATATCCTTTTTGAAAGAACATGATGTAAAAGGAGTCAGCTTTTTAAAGAATCAAAAAGACATGCCATTTATTAATGACATTCTTGAACAATGGACTGGAGCGGTACCATTCACGATGGTATTTCATCAATCAGATGGGAAAATCGCGGATTTTTGGGAGGGGAAAATGCCCAAAGAAAAATTTGAACAGGCAATCACAAGAGCATTTAAATAAAGGAGAACACATGAAATTATTTTTATCGACCATTCTTATATTTTCGTTTCTTATTGGCGGAGAACTTGAGCTGGGATCAGAAATCCCTTTGGCAGACATAAAGATGCTGGATATTTCTGGTCAAGAACTGAGTCTGAATGATATCAAAGGTGAGAACGGATTGCTGGTGATTTTTTCATGCAATACCTGTCCCTGGGTCATCCGTTGGCAGGATCGTTATGTGGAGATAGCCAATGAATACAAGGATAAGGGTGTGGGGATTGTTGCAATCAACTCGAATGAAGCATATCGTGCAAATGATGACAGTTTTGAAGCCATGAAAGAACATGCCCTAAACAATGGATACAATTTTTATTATACCGTAGATAAAGAATCAAAACTCGCACTTGAATTTGGTGCAACCAGAACGCCCCACGTATTTCTATTTAACGGGGAAGAGAAACTGGTTTTCCGTGGCGCCATTGATGATGATGCTAAAAACGCTGATAACGTGGAAGATCATTATCTAAAAGATGCTTTAAATGCCATGCTAGCTGGCAATGAAATAAAGTTGGCGAGTACCAAAGCACTGGGGTGTTCGATAAAATTTGAATAAATGTGTCAGGAGAGTCAGTATTGTCCATAATTCTCATTTGTCTTCGGGAATGAATATCGTCCGTAATAGGTTGGGGCGATTCATGAATCGCCCGTACGTAAATATGAATTATATTTCATAATAAAATGCAATGCGGAGACGTATCAGCGATACGTCTCTACCTATTTTCGTAAAGAAGCTTTTGAAAATAAATGCTCCGGGATATCCACATCAAAGGAGATTTCATCAATAATGAATTCTGTTCCTTCGCCCTTTGATAAAGCATCTTTAAATATCATTCTTTTTGGATACCAACGCCCTTCAATCTGAAATACTTCTTCGATGGATGTTGTTTTCAAAAGTTTACCACTTTTTGCATTTCGATCTTCTCGCAGTGGAATCATTCGTTCTTTATCAACCCAGGTTTTTCTTGAAGGATATGCGACATCATCCTTCTTTGCCGTGAGTTGAACAACCCAACAATCGCGATCCCCAATCGACTCTGATCCCAGAACTTCCGCTTGGTAAGTGTCCAACAAACTTTGATCTTCCATCATATCCTCATAGGATAAATCAGATCCCATCATGGATTGCCTTAGCATATGTCCGGCAATGCGAATAACACGATCTGATTGCGGGGAATACATCCAAAGCTGATCGTCTATTTTGAGCATTTTTGTTCCTTTTTCACGAGCCGGCGCAAGGTATTCTGTGAAGGATTGGTTTTCTCCCTGTATCCATGATTTGGCAGTAATGGAACGGCTGGTTCTGCGACCATGGATGGTCATAGTAGACGTCGCTGAACGGTTTCCGGCAATCGTATTGGCATCGATGGCCTTGAGGATTTCTTCACCGGTTGGCGTTTGAGAATACCCAATAGATGTGGAGAATATGATTGCAGCCACAATTGACCACAAGAAATGAAAGAAGGTCTTTTTGAGATTGCTTTGACCGATTGAAATCGTAATCTGTTGGGGCGATTCATGAATCGTCCGTACTTGAAGGAAAAAATATGGATTAAAATTTTTCATCATACTTCCAATTCTTTAAAGAGTTGTGCGGTTTGACGCTTATAGATGCCGACACCTGAAAGCATTGTGCCAAGAACTGTGGAAAACAAACCCGGGTAGAAACCGATGTAATACGTCTCTTCTGTGATGGCTGCCCGAAATATATTTGGCATCATCATATTGCTGCTTTTCATGAAAGCGCTGATATCGAGACCTTTTACTTGTAGCCAATAGGCACAACCAAGGCCTAACCCGGTTCCTATTACCGATCCAACAAGACCAATAAATATTGATTCATAAATCAGGGATCGGTAGATATGACCTTTTGGTTCGCCGATAGCCAGGCGGATACCTACTTCACCATAACGTCGTAAACCACCCAACAGTCCAGCATTCCAGAGTACGATTGACATAATAACGACAAAGATTAATACCATTATACCGGTAACGCTTCCAGCATAATTCAGATAGTCGCCAAGGCTGCTCAATTCAACCAACTTACCCATAACAGGGGCAAATTCATCATCTACATTTTCATATTTCTGATTAAAACGTTCAACAATCTCCCGGGCAGTATTATCATCATAAATACGGTTGGGAAGATATCCGAGAATTCCGCCAGCAGCATCTTCCATGTTAAGAGCTAATTGAACGTCATTCACATCGAGAATAATGGCTCCGCGATCCATAGCCATAATTCCAAATTTTATTGTACCAACGATTATGAAATTGTGCATGGTCATGGATCCATACATCGTGGAACTCAGTAATGTGGCGGCATCTCCAAGGTTAACGTCTAACTTTTCTGCGAGCAAGTCACTGATCAGAATTTCGCCGGGTTTGCTCGGCATTCGGCCTCGAACTACAGATTTTGTAACATTCATAGTATGGATTTCTGTACTACCAGGAGACAATAAATCAATCCCGATTCCCATTACAGGGGCCTGAGATCGCGTTTCACCGTCAGAATTAGGAATATCAAGTAATCCGCCAAAACTAATCCGCTTAACCCAGGTCATTTCTGGATATTCAGACTGCATATCTGCCATTATCTGTTCGACACCCATCAATGCCAAATCGTTGGGAATCTGATCTTTGTTTTCAGCAAAGGCTCGCGACATTATTTTTACATGTCCGGTAGAAAATCTGGCGGTAGTATCAACCATATCGCCTAGCACGCCAGTCAAATAAGCCTGCATAAAAACGGTTATCCAAACACCAATGGAAACGATAATTATGGGAAAAAGACTACGGTGGTGATCCCGTAGCAGACCGTTTATTATAAACCTAATCATTGGATTTTCCCCCTAATAGCATCGGTGGGCTTCATTTTGGATATTCTTCGGGAAGGAATATAGCTGACAATAGTTGTAGTAATAAGAACCAGCAGTGTTGTGCCAACAACTAAACCAACAGAGTATGCAGGGTAAATCGTTTCAGCAATTGTCATTCCAAAATCATCTGTTCCACCAGGCATTTTCCAGCCGTTAACAGCTTGTATATAAAGGAGCGGCGCACCATAGATGGCAGCCAGAATAGCGGCCAAAACTGAATGCATAGCTCCTTCAATAGTGAACAATGCGACAACTTGCCGTTGGGTCATGCCAAGGGCGATGTGAGTGCCAATTTCTTTCTGACGACGGAAGATTGATAGCACCTGAGTGTCGAAAATAGCAAGCATGGACAGCGACATGAGAATGATAAACATAATGGAACCGCCGACAGACTTCATTTCTATCATTTCACGGATTTCCGTTAAAAGGAAATAATGATCTTTGAATTCATAACCATTGATTGATCCAATGGAACCACTTTCCTGGCTGGTTACAAGGATTGTCGCTTCGTTTTCCATTTGCATCATATCTTGCAACCTATCAATTGGAATCCACACCACACCATTATCAAGAGTTGAAACATTTGTTTTGAAAATGTAAACGATTTGAATCTCTTTGGCATCGAAAGTACCATTGATATCCCGCCAGCGAACAGTGACGAAATCACCAATATTCAATTTATAGTTTCTGGCTGACCGATGCCCGATCATGGCCGGAATCTCTTCCATGTCGCTTTCCAAATTAACCGTGGGCATCATCAACAACTTTTGTTCTGGATCAATACCGCGAAGTGACACAGTCTGGATTCGTCCCTCAGGGTAAATGGTGGCCTGTGAAATTAGAATCGGGGTCAAGTCACCCTGTGTTATCGCATTTTGGGTGGCATCGGATATTTTTCCATGACTTTCTTCAATCGTAAACGCATCGTAAGGATCATAGTTTTCATGCCAATACTGTCCACCACCAATTTCCCATTCAATCGTATCACGGCGGGCCTCTTGATCCCAGCCATTCAGGATACCTTTATTCCATATAATAACCAGAAAAGCAAAAGACAATACAATCATATTCAACCAGGTTCGCAACTTGGCTCCCATGAGATTCCGATAAGCTAATTTTAATGCTAACATATCTGCCTCCGATCAATTGCTGGAAGTTGATTCGTCGCTTACCACCTGGCCGTCATCCAAACTAATTTTGCGTTGTAAGTACTGGATGACTTTTTCATCATGGGTGGCAAAAAGGAAAGTGGTTTTCAATTCTGAATTCAGCTTCTCCATTGTTTTGAGAATATTATGAGAATTTTTTGCATCCAGATTGGCGGTAGGTTCGTCAGCGAGCACGAGTTTTGGTTGCTTCACCATCGCGCGGGCTATTGATACACGCTGGCACTCACCGCCGGACAATTGAGCCGGACGCGATTTTATCTTGTCCAGCAAACCGACCCATTCCAACGATTGTAAAACAGCTTTTCTCCGCTCATTTGCTGACATTTTTAGCAGCAATAAAGGTAACTCTACATTTTCATAGACTGTGTAAACAGGCAATAAATTGTAGGTTTGGAAAATAAATCCCAGGTGATGGTTGCGCAAAGCGGCAGCTTTTTTAATTGTCAGACTACTAATGGATTGTCCCAACACATGTGCATCACCTTCGGTAGGAATATCTAGTGAGCCAATGATGTTCAAAAGGGTGGTTTTCCCAGAACCGCTGGGTCCGACCAATCCACAAAATTCACCTTCATTAATGGTGAGATTGATTTTGTTTAATGCAGTAAACCAACCTTTACCGACAGGAAACTTTTTTATCAAATTATCAGTGGTAATGAGCGCGTGATTATTCATAATAAATCCTTAATGATTAAAGGTGAGCATGAATTGTATTCCTGATGAACCGGGTAAAGTTTGTGCACCAAAAAATGATGAAGCGAGTGAAACCTCAGTGGTTTTATATGAGCTAAACAGAATGATAACGTTATCCAATGTGCGCTGCCAGCTAAGATATACAATGGCTAAATCAGACTTAGGATGGTATGTAATAAAGCTTGAAATATTATATAACCAAGAAACAGGGTAAGAAAACATGATGGCGCAAATATTATCGGACCGCACATCATCATTCATTTGAGTTATCATCGACATCCATTCACCCGTGAGGTAAAGTCCGTTGCCAATTCCAAATGTGTAATCAATTCCCAATGTGTTTAAGACCATGGATTCCGGTTGAAGGGGTGAATTCAATATAACTGAACTTGAGTTTTCAAACCACATTCCTATACCATATTCAGCGTATCCATCCAAACCAATGCGGAGTTCTACTGGGATTGAGTCTTCATTAGTACCAATTAATGGTCGCAAATGAGATGTGATACCAAGATCAATCATTCCAGTTGGATATTCAATTCGTCCACCAATCTCAGGTAGATCAGGATCGGATTTAAATATTTCTTTTCCTTTTAGGTCATCGTTTCCCATAAGAACCCAACCCCACAGGGACTGATTATTCGAGGACGTATATTTTCCTTTGATGCCCCAGACTCCCGTGGTTTGATTGGTGGGATCTCGAGGATCAAGTTGATCAAACCATTGCAGGGATCGTAAAATTTTCCCTGGACCAAAATTTATTTTCTGGAGCCCGGCTTTCCATTCCCAATAGGTTGTTGTGTATCTGATCCAAGCACGGTATGGGCGTAAGAAGTCAGGAGCATTCGTGGAATTTGTAAAGGTCAAATTAGGAGAAAGATTCAGATTTATATCGTTTTGAATCCAATCAATTTCAGGAATATATCGAACCGTATTTATCGTAGAAAAACTGGACATTGACAAGTTAGCCACAGCCTGACCACGGAAATCTATTTGAGAGAAGAGTTTGGAGTTAGACGTTAGGAGCAGAATAAGGAGGAGGAAAAGGGAGGGATTAAATAAATCCTTTAAAAATAATTTTCGTATCTTCGAAGTTAAAAGTCCAGACATCATTCTTCCTTCTCCATGATACCATAAAAGAAGAAGGATGTTAAGTCCCTTGTAAGCGTGTACGTGTCAGCATATTTATCCAGCAAAACCGGGTCGCGGACAATTTCATTCATTTTGTTGAGGAAGTAGGAAATGAAACTGATACTCACCGATTTTCTAATAAACCCCTTTTTTTGCGCGTCTTCTAACATTGTAAGGAATTCCAACTGAATCCGACGACTCCAACCAGATATCAACTGTTGTACTTTGGGTGAATATGAAATCCAGTCCAGATAAAATTCTTTACTGAGGGTTTTGCCATAATCGAGCTTAAAAGCGATGAAGCGTTCTATTTTTTCTGCAAAGGGAATATCCTCATTCATGATGGTGCGATATTTCTCTTCACCATCATGTAACATTTTCTCAATAAGAGTAAATGCCAGATCTTCCTTATTTGAAAAATATTTATAGAACGTGACTTTACTGACAGATGATGTTTTGCAGATTTCTTCGATTGAGACCCGGCGAATTCCATACTTTGAAAACAATTCCATAGCAGTTGAAACAAGTTGAGTATATTTTTTTGTAGGAGATTTTGCTTCAGGCATAGGTTTACGAATTATCTAATTAATTACTAATAACGTTAACAAATATTATAAATAGTAAACTATGTGTTTCAAGGAGAATCGTGTTTTGTTGGAATAAATTGTTCTTTAAGTCAAGAGTGTAACCATTAATATAGAATTACATCTACCATATATAATCACAACAACGATAGGTCAAGCAATGGAAATGAAAATTCACTTTCCCGGCGGAAAAAAGGTATATGCCGACTACGGCAAACACACAATTGAAACAGATCAACCTGTAAGAGGCGGAGGTGAAGATTCTGCCCCTGCGCCATTCGATTTGTTTCTGGCATCCATGGGAACGTGTGCAGGAATTTATGTATTAGGCTTTTGTCAGCAACGGGGAATAAATACTGAAGGTATGACCATAACTCAATCATTGGAATTCAATCCTACGACACGTTTGGTTGGTCAAGTGAATTTAGAGATTAATTTACCAGAAGGTTTTCCAGATAAGTACAAATCTGCAATTATAAACGCCGCCAATTTATGCGCAGTTAAAAAACACTTAGCCAATCCACCCACTTTCAATGTGACAGCTGAATAAATATATTTATATACGTTACTCTCCATTCCCGACCTATTTGTAATAATGGGTCGGGTTTTTTATTTTGATTTATTTATGATCAGTATTTGAAGTTGAAATCAAACAATACGACTCAGTTTCATCCATTGCCATTTACCGAAGTGTATTATAATATCCATCAGTCAGAATAATTAATATTCTTACTTAGGAAAGGAATTGGCATTGAAACCTGTATTAGATTCCAATCGGCTTGAACAGTTAAAATCCTTGGGTGGCCCAAATTTGTTGGGGCAAATGTGTGGATTATTTATAGAAAATGCACCGGATAGAGTAAAGGGTGTCCTCACTGGATGGAAAGATAAAGATTTTAAACGCATCGAACAAAGTGCCCATTCCTTGAAATCAAGTTCAGGAAACCTTGGCGCCATGGATCTCATGAATTTGTGTCAGATAATTGAATCAGCTGCAGAAAAATCCGATGAAACGACTCTGTCGGAAACTTTAGTGGAATTTGAAACAATGGCAAATGTTGTTCTAGATGCAGTAATACAAGAGAAAAAGACAACCGATGAGTAAAAAAGTAGCAATAGTCGAAGATAATCCCGATAACCTCCTATTGGTTCAAGCACTTCTTGGAAATCGATACGATATCGTTGCTTATCAAGATAGTTATGAAGCACTCAATAAATTGAAAAATGAACAACCAGATATCATTTTGATGGATATCTCTATGCCAGTATTAGATGGTGTCGAATTATTGAAGAAACTAAGAGTAGACGAAAGCACAAAAGATATTCCTGTTATTGCGCTCACAGCCCACGCTATGGAAGGAGATAGGGAAAAATATATTTCCCTTGGGTTTAATGATTATTTGGCAAAACCGATATTTGATGAAAATTTACTCTTTGGGGTAATAGAATCAAATTTACCAGGTTAGTAAATGAGCATTGACGTTACCGTTGAATCTATTAGGGCTTTTATCCTAATAGCCATTTTTGGCTACTTGTTATATAATGGGAGGAAACGCGGTGTTTACAACCATAAGGGATGGAATTCTCTGGTTGCTGGTTTTGCACTGATTTTTGTGGGCTCAATTATAGATGTTACAGATAATTTTCCAGAATTAAATAAATACATATTCATTGGCGATACCCCCGTCCAGGCCATTTTAGAAAAGCTTGTTTTCTCTCTTGGTGGTTTCATGCTGCTCTATTATGGATTCCGTGAATGGCTACCTTATGTGGCTCGATTTCAGGACATTGAAGTGGAGAAACGATATCGCAGTATTATTGAAAAATCTACTGATATTGTTTATACAGCCGATATAGAAGGGTATTTTACATATGTAAACCCGGTTGCAGCAAAATTAACGGGTTATTCAGAAGAAAAGCTAATGACAATGCGTTTTACCGACTTGGTCGATCACGATTATCGCGACTATGTAAATGCACATTATTACGAACAGTTTAAAGAAAAGATACCTGAAACAATTTGCACATTTCCTATCCATACCAAAGAAAACGATCGGAGATGGGTTGAGCAAGTAGTCACTCTTCAATTAAAAGATAACCAAATTTCAGGATTTCAAAGTATTGTGCGGGATATTACTGAGCGGTATTTAACCGAGGAAGCTCTTATTGAGAGTGAAGAGAAATATCGAACACTTACCTCTAATTTACACGTAGGCATTTTTAGAACGACCCCTGGGCAAGAAGGTGATTTTCTTGAAATAAACCCTGGCTTCTTGTCCATTTTTGGATTTGCTTCAAAATCCGAATTAATGGACAATAGAGTCTCTGATATCTACTTTGAGCCAAACGATCGCAAAGAATTTGACAAAGCGATGCGATTAAAAGGCAAGGTTACAGACCGCGAAATAAAATATCGAAGAAAGGATGGATCTACATTTGTAGGCTCACTATCTGCGATTGCTGTCAAAGATGAAAAAGACGATGTACTCTACTATGATGGATTTGTAGAAGATATTACCGAGCGAAAAGAAGCTGAGCGAGCCTTGATTCTCGCAAAATTAGAAGCTGAAGCATCAAGTGCTTCTAAAAGTGAATTTCTGGCAAATATGAGTCATGAACTTCGCACTCCCCTAAACTCAGTCATTGGGTTTTCCAATATCCTGTTAAAAAACCAGGCTGGGACTTTTAGTGAATCTGATTTGAACTTTCTCCATCGAATTAGTGAAAACGGGAAACATCTACTGGGTAATATTAATGATATATTAGATTTATCTAAGGTTGAAGCTGGCAAGATGGAAGTACAGCTTTCGAAAGTGAACCTGCAAGAACTTATAATTCAGACTCTTTCCAAATTTGAAGCACAAATTTCTGGAAAACCAATTGAGCTGACAAATGAAGGCCCAGAAGATGTTCTATGGCTTAATACTGATGAAGCCAAATTAAAACAAATCATTATAAATTTAATTAGCAATGCGATAAAATTCACAGAATCAGGACAGATTTCAATTATTGTAATACCTTATGAACATTCTAATTCACCACAATTTATTCATGTGAAAGACACTGGTATTGGGATTCATAAAGAACAAATTGATACAATTTTTGATAGCTTCAAACAAGCCGATACGAGTAGTACTCGCAAATTTGGCGGCACGGGACTTGGATTAACATTGTGTAAACAATTTTCAAATTTGCTTGGACTATCGTTATCTGTTACCAGCAATGTTGGGAAAGGATCTCAGTTTACTATTGAAATCCCTGAGCAAAAGATAGATAGCGACATTTATCCGGATATCTCATTATCACAAAAATTGTCAAGTGCTGAACATGTAGATATGACAGGCAAGAAGATTCTTGTCGTTGACGATGACAAAGACTCGGCGTTCCTAATAACAAAAATTATTAACGAGTATGGAGCTGAAACAATTGAAGCGTATAATGGAGCAGACGCAATCAAATTGGCAGAGGAAGAACAACCGGATCTAATTTCTTTAGATTTAGAGCTTCCTGATATACCCGGCTGGGAAATATTAAAGCAATTAAAAAACAATCCCGTAACAAGTTCTATACCTGTGATTATTGTGAGCATTGTTGCCAAGGAGAAAAAGGGCTCTATTCTTGGTGCTATGGATTACATACAAAAACCAGTAGAAAAGTCAGAATTATATGCGGCGATTAATCGAAATTTGGATCGACCGCCAACTTCTGTATTAATTGTGGATGATGATTTAGCTGCACGCAAGCAAATAACCTATAGCTTAAAACCCTTTGGTGTGAATCTGATAGAAGCCATGGATGGTATACATGCCAAGGAATATATTGATCAAGGAGGATCTCCTGATGTCATCATTTTGGATTTAGCATTACCCAGAATGAATGGATTATCTTTTTTTAAACATGTGCGCCAAATCGGAAAATTAAAGCAAGTCCCGGTAATTATTGTTACATCAAAAGATCTTGATCCGGATGAAAAAAAGTATTTTGAGAATGAAGCACGAGCGGTAGTTCAAAAGGGACCAGAATTGATAACGGAATTACGCCATTTGTTTAAACCGTTAATAGAATTGGGAGGGGTAAAGTGAATATCAAGCAACATTTTATACAAGGATTAATGCCAAGATTAGATGCGTTGAATGCTTCAAGAGAACACCTGAAAACGAATAAAGAAGAGGCTGAGAAATCTATTCGAAGGATTGCCCATATTTTACGAGGATCTGGGGGCACGTTTGGTTTTCAGGATGTAACCGATATGGCAGGAAAAGTAGAAGATGCTACATCAGAAAATATGTTACAAGCCCTATCGGGTCTCATCCGGCTATTGACAACCCTTATCACAGAACAAGATGTCATTCATATCCAAAATCCAACCCAGATTCATTCAAAGGATGAATTACCCGTACATTTTTTATTACCGGCCAATTTAGACGAATCATCATATATTTTAAAAATGATCGCAAAGGATTCAAAGGGTCGCCAAGCAACAAAAACCATAAGTACAATCATAGTAGATTACCAGTGGCGTGATGAAATGAATGAAGCATTGGATACTTCCTCAACGGTATTCAATAATGGGAAAACTCAACGCATTGAAGTGAATTTTACAAGTCCAGGTTTTCCATTAGAAATCAGCTTTAAACTTTATAATTCAGCAAAGCATCGGCAACTTCCTATTTTGCTTGTTGAAGACACTCCTGAGGATGCACTTATAGCGAAATCAGTATTGAACCAAGCCAATTATGAGGTAATTCATACTGAGACGGCAGAAGAAGCCAAAAAAATAATGGTCCAAAAACAGATATCCATGGTCATCCTTGATTTAATGTTAGAAAATTTTGATGGTCGAGATTATCTAATAAAATTAAAAAGCAATCAGGTGACAGAAAATATCCCTGTAATCATTTTATCTTCTAAAACAGATACACAGACAAAAACAGAATGTCTTGCTTTAGGCGCCAATGCCTATTTTGAAAAACCCTTGGACCCTGATTTACTATTAGCAACAATTTCGGCTCATCTAAATATGAGTCAAAAACACCAAATGGAATCACGGTATGACACGCTTACTGAATTACCAAATCGTGTCGCTTTTAAAGAGGAATATAGCCGGACTTTGGCATCCATGGAACGAAGAACAATGAAGGTTTTTTCAGTCGGGATGGTTGATTTTGATTATTTTAAACGTGTGAATGATAAATATGGTCATGAAATTGGCGATAAAGTTCTTTATTACGGTTCCAATTTCATTAAGACGAATCTAAGAAAATCAGATGTCACTGCACGTTGGGGAGGAGAAGAGTTTGCCATTTTATTCCCCAATACAGATGCCAAAGGCGCAAAACAGGCTCTCGATAAAGTTCGGGCGCAATTAAAGAAAGAACCCTTCTCAATATCCAGTGAAATAACGATTCCAATCAATATTTCAGGTGGTATTATCGCTGTTACAGAATCAACTCCAATGGAAGCAGCAATTTCAAGAGCGGATAATTATCTATATAAAGCAAAAGAAACCGGTCGTGATATGGTTCTGACAGAATCAGATAAAACTGTGCAAGCGGTAAAAGAGATTGTACTGGTTGACGATGATGATATCACTGCAGAATTTGTTCAACATCGATTAGAAAAAGAAGGATATAATGTTCAACGATTTAATAACGGACAAGATGCCTATAATGCACTAAAAGAACTCACTCCATCTTTGATTATAACAGATGTAAAAATGCCCGGAATGGATGGATTTGAATTATTGAAACGTCTCCGCAATACACCAGGTCTAATCGAAACGCCAATAATAATGCTTACATCTATTGGCAAAGAAAAGGATATTGCCCGCGGATTAAATAGTGGTGCGAACGATTACATTATAAAACCATTCTCAGCGACGGAATTGCTTGCCCGTATTGATCGCTTATTACGTAAACATGAAAATATTAATTATTGACGATGATCCGGACATACGTCTGGTTATTCGGCTAACCCTCTCGGACTATGAATCGATTACCATATTTGAAGCTGAAACTAAAAATGAAGCCTTGGAATGTGTACGTAAAGAATCTCCGGATGTAATCCTGTTGGATTATCATTTAGAATCCATAACGGGGGATGAAGTTCTAAAGAAAATTTTATTATTACCGCAAGGAGAAAAAAGTAAAACCATTTTTCTGACAGCCAAAACGTCCCATGATTTATTAGAGTCTTTACATAAACTTCCCATTGTTGGGATTATCAACAAGCCATTTGATATAAACACTTTTGCTGATGAATTATTTGCGATGGTAGGCCATCCTCATGTTTAAACAATTTCTTCCTGAACATATCGAATTAACAAATGTTGAGATTACCCTCATCATACTTGTTATTCTGGTTTTTGTGCTATTGGGGATTGCTTTGTTATTAGCATTAATGACCATTTATCTGCGATTCCGCAACATGGCCATGTCCAAACGTTGGCGCAAACTCGAGGAAAAATGGAATTCAATTATTATTCAAATCATTTCTGAAAATGTACCGATAGAGCGATTGACTGCAACAATTCATAAATCTGAAAAATTATACTTTGTTCAATTCCTTATGCGCTTCGCTGAGAGATTTACGGGCAAAGAATTTAAAATTATTGAGCAACTGGCCCGACCGTTTTTGCCCCTTATTGTAGAACGAAGTCAAGGAGGTAATCCAGAAAGGAGAGCTCGCGCAATCCAAACCTTGAGCGTATTAGGATTTGATGAATTTTCGTATTCCATTGTCAAATCATTGGACGATGAATCTCCCATGGTTGCTATGGTGGCTGCCCGTTCGTTAGCCAGAAAAGATTATTCGGATTATATAAAATTTATATTACCCAGAATGGATCGTTTTGAAAATTGGAGCATGAACTATTTTTCTTCACTTCTAACCAGTTTTGGTCCTGGCGCATTAAAAGAAATCCGCAATACCTACGGAGACCCGGCACAATCAAGCAGGATTCGTGTAGCCTGTATGTCGGCGATGCGTAATTTATCTGATTTAGAAGGAGTGCCCGTTGCTCAGAGGGTATTGGGTGAAACCGATGATATTGAACTCTTAGCCACAACACTACGATTTATTAAAAAAATGGGTTCTCAAAAACAGCATGACGCTGTTAGACCGCTCATTGAGCATAAAGATTTTATTGTGCGTGCAAACGCGCTTTCAGCTTTAGGCCGAATCGGATCGACGGCAGATGAAGTATGTTTAAAAAAAGGACTTGAGGATGATTCAAATTGGGTCGCAGTCCATGCCGCAAAAGCACTATTACAATTAGGGATGAAGCGAGCTTTAGAGTTAATTGCCGATTCAAATCATCCCAGGGCTAATCTGGCAAATCAAGTTTTAACTGAGAACGTGTAAGATGACGTTATTTATTCGGCTTATGCAAATTATCATTGAATCTTTCAATGTGATTGTACTGTTTTATTTTATTTCGCTCAATTTCTTCTATTTATTGACCAGCATTATTTCTTTTAAATCATTACGAGCATATTCCTTCAGATTGAAAGCCATCAATCTGGAGGACCTCATCCGCGATGCTGGAGCCCCTCCAGTAACGTTAATTGCACCAGCATACAATGAGGAACCCACGTGTGTGGAATCCACCCGTGCATTGCTAACATTGAACTATCCGGAATTTGAAATTATAGTGGTAAACGACGGTTCAAAGGATAATACACTGCGAAGCATGATTGACGCTTTTGACATGAATCCGGTTCATCGAGCTCGAGTGTCCTTTCTGGAATCAGCAACAGTACGAGGGATATATAGAAGTGCCTATCAACCAAATTTATGGCTTATAGACAAAGAAAATGGTGGAAAAGCAGATGCATTAAATACGGGGTTAAACTATTGTCGTACACCGCTTTTTTGTGCCATGGATGCTGATAGTATTTTAGAAAGTGATTCTTTACTGCGAATTGTTCGACCTTTTTTAGAAGATGCACACACTATCGCCGCAGGGGGAATAATTCGTATAATAAATGATTGTACAATCAAACATGGAAGCGTTACACAGGTACGATTACCAAAAAAGTTTTTAGCCAAGTTTCAAGTACTTGAATATTTACGAGCTTATTTGTCCGGAAGAATGGGATGGAGCACTTTAAAAGCGACTCTTATTATATCCGGAGCCTTTGGCATTTTTAAACGCGAAATGGTGGTAGATGTCGGTGGATACAACACGGATACCGTTGGTGAAGATATGGAACTCATTGTAAAGCTGCATCGCCATTGTAAAGAAAATGATATTAAATATTCTATTAATTTTGTACCTGATCCCGTGGCATGGACAGAATGTCCCGAATCCATAAAAATCCTTGGACGCCAAAGAGACCGTTGGCAACGTGGTTTATACGAAGTGTTAACCCAGCATCGGAAAATGCTTTTTAATCCAAAATACGGGCGCATTGGAATGTTGGCATATCCCTATTTCTATTTTTTGGAGATGTTGGGTCCTGCCATTGAATTTCCCGGGTACATTTTATTTATTGTAGCAATGATCATGGGTACAATATCAGTTCCGTACATGTTGGCATTCTTTTCTGTAGCTTTCGTTTTTGGTATAGCGCTTTCCATTTCTTCTGTTGCTCTAGAAGAATTAACTTTCCGGCGGTATCCAAGGATGCGCGATCTATTCCAGCTGTTTGGTTTGGCAATTCTTGAAAACTTTGGTTACAGACAATTAACTATCTATTGGAGAATTCATGGACTGATCTCTGCCTTGCGAAATGTTAAGGGTTGGGGGCAAATGGAACGGAAAGGATTTAAAACAGAATCATAATGTCACACATTCTCAGACCATTGATTATTATAATATTTGCAGGGACGATGCTGGTTGCACAAGTTGATTCCCTTGAATTAGATATTTTAACAAAAGCCCAGACACATATGAATGAAGGTCGGTATAAGGCTGCTCGAATCGCCTATACTATTTATCTTAAAACAGACGCCACATCATATTCTGCTCTTTATGGAATGGCAAGAATAAACGCATTTGAAAACAATTATGCTGAATCGATACAGTACTACAATATGGTGCTTCAGCACTATAAAGGTGATCCCGATGCTGTATTAGGCCGAGCACGTGTTTACGCCTGGAAGGGCGAATATAGTCTGGCAGAAAAAGAATTCATCGCAATTACAAAACGTTTCCCGGATTACGAAGATGCCTGGGTGGCTCTGGCAGATCTCTATCGGTGGTGGAACAAGCCAGATGAGGCTGAAGAAGTTTATTCTCACCTTATTGCTCTAAAACCCGAGAACCCAAATTATTATATTAAACGTGGCAATGTTTATTTATCGCAAGATCGCATAAATGAAGCCCGGTTCGACCTGGAGCGGGCAGTAGCGTTGGGGGGAGACAAGCAAAAAACATTTACTCTTTTACAAAAAATTAATCGCTCTCCGGGACAAGCCGTGCTTAACGGTGGTATTTCTTATATCAATGAGGCCTTTTCCGGTAATGAGGCGCTAAACTGGTCGGCATATAATGAAATGGGAAAACTTGCCGGTCGAAAAGGCACTTATATTTTTCATGGAATCCAGGCTTTTCGTTCAAAGTTTAGTGATGATGCCATTGCATTAGATAGCTATTTCAATACATGGAATAATGCTTATATGAATATTTACGGTCAAGTGACCGATGCCCCCAACTTTTTACCATTCAGCATTGTTCGATTAGAACTATTTCAGGGGTTTGGCAGTGGATGGGAAACATCGTTTGGAACAACCCGCATGAATTTCCCCAAAAACCCCGTAGATATGTATCAGGTTTCGGGAGCAAAATATGCAGGTAATTGGTACCTCCGAACGAAACTGCTGTGGATACCAATCGATAATAAAACAAGTCGTTTATATACGTTATCTGGCAGACGATTTTTGAAAACGATTAATCAATATGTGGAATTTTTCTATGGATGGAGCGCTGTCCCAAGCTCAATCATATCCATGGAAGATTTATCAAGAGCCGACGCCATTTTGTATGGTATCACACTTCAAAAACAAATGTTTGGACAACGATTGGTATTTATTACCTGGGCAATGAGAAAAGAAGTGGATGCATCCACTCAAACGATCTCGTTCGGTTATTGGCTCAACAATAATTAAGAAATTCTATGAAACATAAACTCATTCGGACTATTAGGCGCCCGTTTGAAATTATTGTAATCCGATACCTTCTCGGTGCGGCATTGCTAACACCTCTTTTCATGTGGATATTTTGGTTTATTCAGGCTCCTGTCCCATTTTCATTGTTCATTTTAGACAAAACCGTAATGGATAATAGAGCTCAAGAGCATTGTTCGATCTCTTGGGTATTAGCACAAGAAAAAATAACAAAATCCAATGGTGACCTTTATGATATGACTCAAGACTACTATGGATTTTTTCCATTAGAAGGGAATCGCATGTTTAGTATCCGCGATTTGGGCGGTTGGAAAGAGGAAAAAATCGATAGTTTGAGCGAAGAATATGATGGAGCTTATATTGCAGAATCATATGGTGTTTATCGGAAAGATTTAATACCGGAATACACCGGGCAAAACAAACTCCTTTACGGTGGATTGACCAACGAAGAAGCATATTTTTTAAAAAAAATGGTGGAGCAAAATAAACCCGTTATTTCTGAATTCAATTTTATAGGTACACCAACAATTTCAAGTGTACGCAAAGAGATGGAAGAAACATTTGGGATTCGATGGTCAGGATGGGTTGGTCGATTAATGGAATCATTGGATACAACTAAAAATTTAGATATTCCAGAATGGTTACCGAATTCATATATGGAACAGAATAATGGGCAATGGCCATTCAAAGGATCGGGCGTTATTTTTGTTCATACTAGTGGTGAATTATTTGTGATGGAGCACGAGAAACATTTGCGAATAAAAACCCCTGTAATTCAAACACGAAAAAACCAGCGGGATATTTATGGATTACCTAAAGTAATGGAATATCCATTTTGGTTTGATATAACCTTTCCCACTAAAATGGATCATATTGTTTCATACTATACATTATATACTACCGAGTTAGGCGACTCTCTGTTGGCTAGTCATAATTTACCGGGATCATTTCCTGCGGTGATTCATAATCCCGATGTTGGTGGGGGATTTTATTATTTTGCAGGTGATTTTGCTGATAACCCCATTTCGGCTTTATCGGCCTATTTTAAAGGCGTACATTGGTTTCAAACTTTTTTTTATAATCCCCAGGATATCACTGACAGACGAGATTTTTTCTGGAATTACTACCGCCCACTTCTAACGACCATTATGAAAGAGAATATTTAAAATTATCTAAATATTAATAATCGGTTTCCCTTATTCAAATCATCGGCGGTGATTGTCCATTCTTCTATAATAAATCGCTGATCCAATTGCGACACTACTTCATGACTGGAATATGTTTTTTTTCTAAAAGAAAGTTCGTTCTTTGTTTTACTCAAGACGTTTGAATTCTTCGGATTTGCTAATAATAATAGAATGCGAATATCGCTGACTTGAGTGGCTAATTCATTCCATGTATAACCAGCAAAACTGGATATGGGTATAGGTGAATTGAGTTTTATATTTGTAAGATAATTTTTTTGATTGGTTTCCCCGGGGTAATAAAGGTCACCAAAAATATCCCGGCGGCCCTCTTTATAATTGACAATAAACACGAGGACTAAATTATCAGCGTTGTTTGTTGGCATTTTTTCAAACTGGATATAAAGAGAATCGGGAGTGTGTTGTGTTATGTCAGACGGCTTACCCTGACCATAAAAAAATGTGCTCATCAAAAGGAACAACAAGGGCAATGAATGGAAAGGTTTAATTATCGTCTTCATCATCATCGTCTTCATCATTATTGTTCATATCTACAGTGAAGATTTTTAATCCCCCTAATCCGCTGGCTACAAAGAGAACGTCATTGTTGTACTCAACATGGTTAGCAGAAAGACCATCGCCAATTCGAAATTTTCCAACCAGATGGAGGGAATCCAAAGAACATGTATTATCGTTGAGGTTTGAATTTGTAGCAGCAACATATACGCCCGCTTCACCATTGGCAATAAACAAAAGACGTTTGTCAGCAGAAACTGAATTTGTCACAGTTTTGGATAGAGGTAGATCGTCGAGTTCGGGTTGCGGAATTTCATCAATGATGTTCCCATTATCTAAACAAACAATCTGAGTCCCGCCATCACCCAGTCCAAGAATTGCTTTCCTTTTCCGTAATTTTACAGTGGATTTGGAAAAGTCAATGTTGGCACCAGATAAAGAATACGTATCCACAACTTCTCCGGAGTTTTTATCAAAAATAACTAACTGTGCAGGTGTACCAGCCACAACACCGATATCATTCCCATCACTATCTACACCTCGGGCATCCTCAACCGACAGTGAATCTATTTTTGCTAGCGAAGATAGATCAAGTGTTGTGACATAGCCATTATCCGCCCCAGAGGATACAAATATGTAATTCCCTGCAATATCAACATCCGTAGCTGCCCAACTGGGAATATCCACAATGGTACTATTGGTTGTTAAAACACCATTGTTCATAGCGATACGCTCCAGAATGGCAGGCGATGAATAGTCGCCACCGTTGGTGGCTGAAGCCAGATAGATATAATCATTTTTGAAAGTTAGTCCATTAACATCAGTATCTGTAAATAAGGCTTGAGAAATGAGGGTTGGATTATAGATGTCGTCAATATCAAAGACATCGACGCCACCTAAAAAAGTTTCTCCCGCCACATTATAAGCAACATATGCCCTTTTCCCCTTAATCTTCACATCATTGGCCTGCAACGTGTCGCCATTCCAAATTGGGGGATCAACTTCCGCTACAAGCGTTAATATAATTGTATCTGGGACGGCTGCAACAGAACGCCCCATTTGCGGAACTGAGTCTAATGCGACAATCTCATTTCGCTGGGTAAGTCGTTGGGATAATATGGCTTTATTATCTTCAAGGATAATCCGCAGATCTGTCTCATTTTCCAATTTTGGGCATGCAATCATTAGCAAAGACAGTAAAGCAAATGTAAGTAATGAGTAGGTTGAATTCATGTTTTTCACAATAAAACTCCGATGTGATAACAAATATTACTCTAAAGTACCCAAGAAATCCAGTATCCTTAAAACGGATTTATGAGCGCGAACCGCAAATAATTATTGGGGATTTCTTCTTTTTCCCATTCATCGAGGAGCTGGGCTGTTCCATAGGATAGAATTACAATGGGAGAACTTCCGACTGTGATTGATATTCTGGCTTCGTATCCTGCAGTAAAAATAGGCTTCACTGAAGAATCTTTATCCCATGCGTTTCCATAATCAGCAATAAGCGCTCCTGTAATACTGCCCAAGGACAATCCCAATACATTTACAATGGGGAATTTCGGGATCATTGGGAATCGAAATTCTGCAGTTCCCATATATGCTTGTTCACCAAAACGAATTCCTTCCCAGCCGCGAGGATTCATTGATTCAGGACCAAGGAGAGCTCCGACATTGCCGGGAAAATAGAGTGTCCAATCATTGCTCAATCCAACCACTTCCTGTGAAGGTGGAGAACTTCCGGCAATTTTATGATAACGTCCGCGCAAAAAGAGTGCGCCAAAACCAGTTGGGAGATTGATAAATGCATCTGATTCCATACGTGAATAATTAAAATCCCCATAAATGTTTTTATTCGCCATCTTGTACGATGCATTAAGACCCCAACCGTTTTTTGGTAAATCGGCATTTGATTTATGTGGGCGACGGTTTATCCAGGTATAGGAGAGACTCAACAATCCTTCTTTCCCTTCATCTGGAGTTGGAAATTCATTCGAAAGACCTTCCCAGTATGGTTTGCGATTATGTAATCGGAATCCACCAAGAATCGTATGATTGGAACTCGTATGGTTTCCAAAATTAAATGTTTCACCCATCCAGAAACGAATTCCGTCTTTTACCTCCCAAAGAGATCGATCATTATATGTTTGATATTGAAAGTCGATACGATTAACAATATCTATCCCCCAGAGTGGACCAGACATGGCATTCACATAAGAAAACACATAGGAGGGATATTCAAATTTCCAATCGGTTGATACGACTCCCTGAAAAATATGCCGTCCCATGGCATCCGTCCAGATGGTCATTCCTTCAAAACACTCAAAGGGCAATACAAAGGATGATAAATGTTTGATATGTTTTGTAAAACGATATTTTGTATCAGAGGTGATATTTACCGGCCATGACTCATCCAGGTCGGACAATGGCGAATCAGGAATGTGAGTCCGCCAGGATGTAAATGTTTCCCGCATTGCTAATTGTTTGGTATCAGGTGTGCGATGGGGATTTACTTTTACCAATCGGACGGAATCCACATCAGACAATGTAGTGGCGAGAATGGTAGAATCTTTGGGATTCCATTGCCCCGTCCAAATGGCATCACCAACATCTGTAATCTGTTTAACAATACCCGTTTCTAGTTGGACCGTGAACAAGTTTGGCGTAGAACCTTCATGGGAGGTAAACGTGATATATTTACCGTCTGGATGCCATACGGGTAGATAATCCACATCGGGATGATCCGTAATGCGGATGGATTTCTGCGTTTTGAAATTGTAGACAAAAATGTCCAGATTCCCATCCGACTCGGATTTGGCGTAAGCCAAAGATGAACCATCAGGAGAATATTTTGGGCTTAGTATTTGCGTATCATAAACAAAGTTTGTTAATGGCTCAGGAGTCCCGCCATCTGAAGAAATTATGTATAAATTTGTCACGTTATTTTTGTGTGCAACAAAGACAATCTGTTTTCCATCAGGTGACCAATCAGGATAGCTTGCACGAAAAGAATGTGTCAGCCACTTCTTATTCCCATTTTCAACATCAGCAATCCGAATATCCCAGACCATAGATTGATGATCACCAAAATGGTATTTTGAGTAGGCTACTTGTTTTCCGTCTGGCGACCAAGAAAGACTTCCATGAAATATACCATAATCAAGTTCTTCAGATTCCCAATTGATGGTTTTTTTCTTTTTTGCTACATCCTTTTCCCCCTCTTTTTGAAACAAGGAAAATGGAAATTTATCTTTGTTGTGCTTTTTTGAAGTATCCTGCGTGAAAATAAGAAGTGAGCGATCTTTTTGGTTTTCATCTTCACGACCAATAATAGCCATTTTAAGACTGTCTTGTGAAAGGGCGGCCCCGCGCATAGATTTTACAGGAAGGGTAAATGTTTCACCGACTTCTCTAATGAGTTCCTTTTGTGAGCGATAGCCATAATAATAGGTGTTCATGTGGCGTCGCCAATCTTCATTAAACTGGTCTACATCTAATCCCGTTGCCTTTTTGAATCCGTCGCCAAAATCGAAGATTTTCAATTTATTTCGATAGTGAACAATATTAACAAAGGTAGAATCGCCAAATTGTTCTGCAAGGTACAAAAGCTTGGAAAACCCATCATGATGGGGATCCATTTCATCCTCTTTTTGCTTTAGAACATGCCATTTGTGAGATAAGTCTGAACGATGGGGGCGCCATCGTTCTGTATAATATTCAGCAGCGCCTTCAACAAACCAACTAGGAATTCCAGAAAATAAAAGCCCAAATGGTTCAGGCATCCATGACTTGACCGCATTCATTAAGACAATATGTTGTAATTCGTGGGCAGTTACCTGATACAGCCATTTTTCATCTTCGAGCCACACAGCCACATCATTTTGATCTACCCAGATAAACACCATATTGGTAAATAACGCATATCCGTTCATAATCTCATCTTCGGATGTATACGTAATATCGATTGTGGGCATTGATTCAACGCCCATTTGTTTCATTAGATCAGGAAGGACTTGTTCTGATATGCTGGCGCCTTGTTTGGCAATTTCTTCGATACCTTCATGATAATGAATATTGAAATGTTCGGTTTTCAGAGTCCGCCATTTTAATTCAGGATGGGTTCGTCCTGACCATTGCCATGTACCCTGTGAGAGAACAATGTTAAAAAGGAGTATAATATATATTAACTTTTTCATAGCAGTTCCACGTTAAGTGTTAGCCTGAATTAAAGTGACGGTTCCGAATGTCATATTTTTAATAGATACGTGTTTAAATCCATTTCCCAGAACGAGTGTTTCAAGTTTGGATCGCGAAGGAAATTCTCCCACGGATTCCGGTAAATAGCGATAGGCATCCGCTCTTGAAAAAAAAGCTGCTAAACGTGGGAGTATAACATGAAAATACCAACGATATAAAGCTGCAAATATTTTGGATTGTGGTAGGGCAAATTCAAGAATCAGCAAAGATCCACCGGGAACAAGTACACGGCTGAATTCCTGTAAAGCATTATCATAATGACCAATATTTCTGAAACCGAATGATATGGTAATGGCAGAGAAGGACTGATCTGGGAAAGGCAATGATTCACCGTCGCCCTGGAGTACGTAAAATGCTGGACACTTTTTTGTTCTGGTTTTTTCCAAACAGTGCCGAGTCATTTGAAAGGAATAATCCAGGCCATAAACGGTACTTTCCGGATGGCCTTTTTGAATAAGAACGCCAACATCACCAGTCCCGGTAGCCACATCAAGCACTGGTTTATCCATTAGAACGGGAAGGGCGGATACAAGCCGCCGCCGCCAATAAAAATCTAATCCAAAACTGAGAAGATGATTTAGAAAATCATACCGTGGAGAAATTTCATCGAACATGTTTTGCACATAATTCTTTTTCTCCTTTCCACTATGAATAAACTCAGTCAAAAAGCTCTACTTTTTTAGTCAGCTCTTGTTTGAAAGTTTGATAATCTGTATAATGAATTGTATGAAAACCCATTGCTTGTGCTTGGGCAATATTTTCTTTCATATCGTCTATGAATAATGCATTCTGAGGTTGAGTACCTGCCATCAGACATGCTTTAGAAAAAATATCAGAATCGGGCTTTCTGGCATCAACTTCAAAAGAATAAACCGTGCCGTCAACCTCTTGAAAAAAAGAATGTTCTTCTTTTAAATCATCCAATATATGTTTTGGGTTTGTATTAGACAAAAGCCAGATTGGTGTATTTGGCGCCATTTGTTTTGTGAAGCTCCAAACGTCTGTTGCATCACCAACCAGATCGCGCCATCCCTGCCAGAAATCTTTTTCAGTCAAGCTATTAAGATTCATGGACTTTTTCACCTGAACATAAAATTCATGATCATCTAATCGACCTTTTTCATATTCATGATGAATCTCTAATGGAAAATTGTCTCGAACATAATCCTCGGTAACACCCGCCTTTTGTGCCCAGAAAGACACTGTTTTATTAGGATCAATATGCAGAAGTACACCGCCGATATCACAAAATATTATTTTAATCATAGGGATAAATTAGTGGAAAAATCTATGGATTATGGAAGATGTTTCAAAATAGATGGAGGATGAGAGTTGTTTCATGTAGGCGGGAAGAAGGAAAAAAGTTGTGAAGTTAAACGATAGAGTAATAAATAATGAATACGATGCGCATCATTGCTAATATGAATACAAACTACAATTTCTGACAGACGTAGAATTGGAGACGGCCGTCTTCATCCATGGCACTTTTATCGTAATCACCCCAAACATGTTTTATGGTAAATCCAGTTTCGGACAATAAGCGAAATATGGTATCTGGATAAATCATGTGCATATCGAAATTGTACATATCGGGTTCTGCGCGATTTTCACGGTAGAAATACCATGTGATGGCATTGACTTGCGTGACTTCATCATAGTCATTGGTTTCTTTGATCGTACATTTTCCGCCTTCAGGATGATCAAAGTCCAAGACATGGTGCTGAATGTTTTCACGGTGGAGAAATGATGGGTCTGGAAGAAACATATCAAAGAAGAAATGTCCTCCGTCAGCTAAATGATCATAAACAGAATTGAAGCACGATTCAATGTCGTCGTTCGTCATGAGATGAAAAATAGAATTAAAACCTATAAAGCACGTTTGAAATGTTTGATCCAGCTTAATGTTGCGCATATCGCCAATGTCAATAGTGCCCAAATTAGCAAACGCTTTTAGTTTGTTTTTCGCCCAGGCCACATATTCAACGCTGGTATCCAACCCGTGGTAGGATAGCCCTTTTTCCATGATGGGTTTGGCAAGTCGACCTGTCCCCGCGCCTAGTTCCAGAACCGGATCTCCATATTTAGAAATGAGATCACAGACAAATTCAATGTCGTTTGTCTTCCACCAATGGGCAGCATCATAAACGGCGGGGTCAGAATAGATATTTCGGATATTACTTTTCATAATTGGGAATTAGAATCAATTTATATTTTAACGGAGATTATAGAGCCAATAAGTCTTTAGAAGATTTATTTAAAACCTCACCATGATCCTTGCGAACAATAATATCATCTTCAATTCGTACGCCACCCCAACCGACTTCGTAGATACCAGGTTCAATGGTGACAACATAGTTTTCATAAAGTGTATCTTCGCTGATTTGGCTCATCCGCGGCATGGTATGAATTTCTAATCCAAGCCCATGTCCAGTACCGTGTGTATATAAATCACCGTAGCCATGACGTTCAATAATATCGCGGGTGGAAGAATCCACGTCCTTGCAGGAGATTCCATCGCGAACCGCATCTATGCCAGCTTGTTGCGCTTCTTTAACGATGGCGTAAATCTCTTTGTGCTTCTCTGTGGGTTTACCAAGAACGGGTGTACGAGTCATGTCAGCATGGTATCCGGCATATTTTGCAGCGGCATCAATGACAATAAAATCACCCTTTTGAAAGGGACGATCACTGGGGACAGCATGGGGCAATGCACTGTTTGGTCCACCGGCTACAATAGGGGCAAACGCTTCACCATCACCATATTCACGATAACGCTTTAGCAATTCATTGGCGATAAATTTCTCTGTAACACCTTCTTTGATCAAAGGTAAAATTTCAGAGTGGGTCCGGTCCGTGATTTCAACGGCTGTGCGAAACGCTTCTATTTCAGATGCATCTTTGAAAGCAGCAAGTTCCTCAACAATTCGTGTAGTGGATTGCCAATTTACTTGCGAAAACAAATCCTTCATTGTGTCAAACTGGTTTACACTGACAAAATCGCCTTCAAACCCAAGCTTGGGATTACCTTTTATTAAATCATTCGCTTTTATATTGTTTAAATGAGGATCGCTGGAAATAAAGCGTTCAAATCCTTTTACCTGTTGACGGGACATTTCTATGTAACGCCCATCGGTAAAGAAATATTGTCCGTTAGGTGTAAACAGACAAGATCCGGCTGATCCAGTAAATCCACTTAAATAGCGCACATTTGTCAAATTTGTAATAAAGAGTCCGTCAAGATTTTGTTCGGCTAAAACGTTTTTTAGACGATCTTGTCTTTTCAAAAAATAGGCTTCTGTCATTATTTACTCTGCTTCTTTTTGAGCTTCATACATCCGATGTTGAACATCTTTTCGCTCAAGTTCAATACTTTCAAAATTTTCACCCTTTTGATCAAGGATGTCTAATACTGCCAGAGATTGATAATATAATCCCTGCTCTTTAAAAACTCGCGCCAATGTCATAGTGGCCATGCGCGGACTAATATTAATTGATGCGGGATCAAACGGTTCAGGTTTCGGCTTTTGCTTTGGTTCTTCCTCCGTCAGTTCTTCTGACAAAATATCTTGTTCTAATTCGCTTTCCAGCACCGATTCAAGTTCTGCTAATTCTTCTAATTGATCTACGTCATCGGCTTCATCGTCAGTAGGTGCATCATGAATTTCATCTAAACCAACTTCAGGTTCTTCCTGTGTTGGTGGCGCAACATAAACAGGTTTGGCGGGTTTTTGAGGTGATAGACGTTCTAATTCTGCAAGAGCCTGTTCATAGGCAGGAGCAAGTCTTAATACTTTTTTCCAGGAAGCAATTAGGGTATTCGGTGCACGATTTAGCATGGTTTGGATTTCTGCTAATTCAATTCGGGCCTGCAAATGAGAACGACCGAATTTGGCCACATTTTTTAAACATTTTTCAGTTTCCGTAACATTTCCCGCATCAAAATGCACTTTTGCCAGTATATACCAACCATCGGCATTTTCCGGGTGATAGCCCAATCCTATTTCACATACTTTTTGAGCACGATCCAGCTCTTCGTCTTCAAGGTAATGTTCCGCCAGGATGGGGAACAGTCGTGTATCGAAATTCTCGGCGAAGTGGTTTTCTAGATCTTGTTTATTGGTAAGATCCATATTATCTCCGATTATTGGTTACCCAATCTTCAATATAATCCACAGTTTCTTGAACGGGAGTACCAGGACCAAATAATTTCCCAACACCTATTTTGTGGAGTTCTACCATATCTTTTTCAGGGATGATTCCGCCGCCGGTGAGCAAGATATCATCTAAGCCCTTTTCGTCCATCAGATTTTTTACACGGGGGAAAATGGTCATATGTGCTCCAGATAAAATGGATAAAGCAATGACATCCACGTCTTCCTGTAGAGCGGCAGACACAATCATTTCAGGCGTCTGTCGTAATCCAAGGTAGAGAACTTCCATCCCTGCATCTCGATAGGCGGCAGCCAGGACTTTGATACCGCGATCATGTCCATCAAGTCCGGGTTTTGCCATTAAAATTCGTATTTTACGTTCCATGTTGCATTTCCTTTAGAACAAGAAACAAAAGTTACACGTTTGCTCTTCATAAAACAAAGTTGGATTGAAGGGCTGAGGAGAAGGTTTAAGGTTTTATGGAAACGCTTGTTAAGAAAAAGTATACCTACACATCAAATAATTGTCCAAAAATGTTTGAAGGGGAAGTATTGATTATCGAGAATGAAGTAAATGAAACATAGTATATACATGTATATACATGTATATTAGGGTAAAGATAAAAGGATGGTAATGAAGAAGCTAATTAATATCAGAATGGACGAAGAACTATTAGCGGAACTGGATCAATATGGGAGCACATTAGAAAGGACAAGAACCTATCTCATTGAAAAAGCAGTGGTTTCGTATTTTGATACATTGGACGAAATTGTTGCTGATATGAGGATTGATGAAGTTAAAAGTGGACGAACAAGTGTCATGTCACTCGAAGAAGTCGCCCAAAAACTTGAATTGATTGATGTATAATGTTATTGTTTCGGATGATGCATTCAAGGAGCTATCAAGAATAGACAAGAGTAATCAACGAATAATATATCAGAAAATGAAGTTACTTGAAGAAGGTCAGTTTACCGGAGATAAACCATTAAAGGGTAAACACGATGGTAAATTCAGAAAAAGAGCGGGTAATTACCGCATCATTTATTTAAGAGAAAATAATATCTTACTTATAACGGTAATCAGGATCGCTCATAGAAAAGAAGTATATTGAGGAAGGAAATGCAGTTTTATGAAATTTTGTCTGGAATCATACGTTTCTTCGTTTAAAACTTCACCCTTATAACTTATACCTTTGTTTTACTATCCAACACAAAGGTCACAGGGCCATCGTTCACCAGTTCCACTTCCATCATGGCGCCGAACTCTCCTGATTGAACAGGAATGCCTTTTGATCCTAAACGCAGAATAAAATTTTCATAAAGGGCTTCACCTTTTTCTGGAGCAGCGGCTTTTGTAAAACTTGGGCGGCGTCCTTTACGCCAATCCCCGCACAACGTAAATTGACTTATAACCAGAGCAGAACCATCTACCTCTAAAATGGATTTGTTCATTTTACCATTTTCATCATTAAATATGCGAAACCCGGCAATTTTATCGGTTAAAAATTCACAATCAGATTCATCGTCATCATGCATGGCTCCCACAAAAATGACAAGACCGTGAGCGATTTCTCCAATTACTTTATTATCAACGGTGACTTTTCCATGGGATGCACGCTGCAAAACGGCAATCATGAAGAAATCCAGACATTTTGTTTGCCGTATTTATCTCTTAATTGATCAATAAAAGGTTTATCTGAAGAAACTTTGATATTATGGGCAATGATCTGTTTTTTATGATCACCATCGGGGATATAAAATACGAGCTTACATTTCCCAGGAAAATTTTTCGCAACGGTCTGAAGTTCTTGAATATCCTTGGATTTATGAATTTCAGGGTCTATTTGAACATTTACGCGCTTTGAGAAATGATTGCGCGCCAGTTCGAGAGGTACAATTTCGTCTGCGATTAGTTTAAGGTCGCTGAAGTCTGAATTATCGGTTGGTTTCCCAACAACAAAGACAACATTATCATTCTCAATAAGAGAGCCATATTGTTCATAAGTCCGGCTGAAACATAAGATTTCTGCCTGACCCCCAAGACATTCCATATTAAAAAAGCTCATCCGTTTTTGTTTTCGATCAAGATGGATTTTCTTATTGTTGATAATCCCACCCACCCTAACGGGTGCGCTTGCTCCACCCCGATTGAGTTTGTCAGTGAAATCAAATGTGCTCAATTCTTCTAAATCTTCAGAATGTTTTAGCAGAGGATGTCCTGTTAAGTATAACCCCGTCACATCTTTTTCTTTTTCCAATCGTTCTTTTTCAGACCATGTATCTGCCTCAGGAAGCGTTGGGGCTTTTACCAATTCGTGCTGTCCATTTGCAGCCAATCCAAATAAATCAAATTGATCACGATGATTATTTTGATTGAGTTGCTGACCGTATTTAAGGGCATCATCAATGGCAGCAAACATTTGTTCTCTTGTTCCATCAAGGTTGTCCATTGCTCCTGCAAGGATGAGGCTTTCCAGGACCTTTCGATTCACAGTACGCAAATCAACTCGGGAAACAAAATCAAAAAGGGATTTGAACGCACCGTCTTTATCCCGGTTTTCAATTATTTTTTCAAGAGCTTTCGTTCCGACATTTTTAATGGCATTCAGGCCAAATGAAATAGTTTTATCATTGACAGGATGAAACTGAACATACGAAACATTAATGTCAGGAGAATTGACTTCAATGTCCAACTTTTTACATTCATTGATCAGAATAACAACACGGTTGGTGGTGGTCATTTCACTGGTAAGATTAGCACTCATAAACTCGGCGGGATAATGTGTCTTCAACCAGGCTGTTTGATAGGCAACATAAGCGTATGCAGTGGAATGACTTTTATTAAAACCGTATTGTGCGAATTTCTCAATTATATCAAAAATTTTCTGCGCCGTTTTTTTCTTAATTCCTTTTGCAACTGCACCATCAAGAAATTTTACGGACATCTCTGTCATCAAGGATGCTATCTTTTTCCCCATGGCTCGGCGCATGAGATCTGCATCTGCCAGCGTAAAACCGGCAATAGCATTTGCTAATTGCATCACCTGTTCTTGATAAACAATAATACCATAGGTTTCCTTGAGGATGAGTTCCATGTCAGGATGCAAGTAGGAAACCTTTTTACGTCCACGTTTTTGATCAATGAAATCATCAATGTTTTCCATGGGACCTGGTCGATACAGGGCATTCATGGCAATGAGGTCTTCGATTACAGTGGGTTTGAGTTTTTTCAGGAATTCACGCATTCCTGATGATTCAAATTGAAATATGCCAATGGTCAATCCTTTGGCAAAAAGCTCATAGACTTTTGGGTCATCCATGGGGATTTTTTCAATATCAATTTCTATGCCTTTTTCTTTTACAAGCTTGACAGCACGGTCAATAACGGTAAGATTTCGTAAACCCAGAAAATCCATTTTCAACAGACCAAGGTCTTCAAGACCTTTCATGTCATATTGTGTGGTTATATCGTCTTTATTGGATTTATAGAGCGGCACATAATCAGTAAGAGGACCGGGTGTAATGACAACTCCCGCAGCATGTGTAGAAGCATGTCGATTCATACCCTCCAGAATCAGAGAAAAATCAATTAATTCTTTATATGGTCCATCAGCCAGTTTTTTAAAATCAGGATTTTCATCAATGGTTTTCTGAAGTTTGACTTTTGGACCCTCAGGGATCATCTTGGCAATTTTATCCACTTCACCAAATGGATAGCCGAGGACACGACCCACATCACGCACCACAGCGCGTGCTTTCATTTTTCCAAATGTAATGATCTGTGTGACAGATTCTTCTCCGTACTGACGCTTGATATAGTCAATGACTTCCTGACGGCGTTCGATACAGAAATCGATATCAATATCAGGCATACTTACGCGCTCAGGATTTAAAAACCGTTCGAACAGTAAATCATGTTTCATGGGATCAATAGTCGTTATCCCCAAAGCATAGGATACCAGACTACCAGCCGCTGAACCACGACCTGGGCCAACAGGGATATGCTGATCTTTGGCATATTGAACAAAATCGCCTGTAATTAAAAAGTATCCGGCAAAGCCCATTTTTTTAATAACGCTTAATTCGTGGGTAAGGCGATCCTGAAGTTCAGGGTTCACCTCGCCATAAAGTTGTTTAACACCATTTTCGCTCAAAACACGTAAATATTCATCAGGGTCTTGATTGGGAGCATCTTTTGGAATGGGGAAATTTGGTAAATGATACGTTCCCATGGGGATTTCCACATCAACGCTGTCGGCGATGCGACGAGTGTTTTCCAACGCTTCCGGAACATGCTTAAACATGTTAAACATTTCATCTTGCGTTTTAAAATAGAATTCCGCCGTAGCATAACGCAATCGGTTTGGATCACTGCGCTCTTTTCCAGTTCCTAAACAGATGTGGACATCATGTGCGTCAGAATGTTCTTTTTTTGCATAATGAGCATCATTTGTTGCCACGAGTGGAAGACCAAGCTCTTTTGACAGCTTGATCATATTTTCCATATTCTGAGCTTCTTCAGGGATGCCGTGATTCTGAATCTCAAGGTAATAACGATCAGGAAACATTTCAGCAAATTCCATAGCGGTTTCCTGAGCGCCTTTCCAATTCCCTTTCAACATTTTTTCAGGGACTTCACCTTTTAAACAGGCCGACATACATATCAAGCCATCACTGTGATTACGGAGCAATTCTTTATCAATCCGAGGTCTGTAATAAAACCCCTCAAGGTAACCGTGGGTTACCAACTTCATCAGGTTTTTGTATCCTGTATAATTTTGCGCTAAAAGGACAAGATGATTGTTTCCCCATCCACCTTCAGCGCGAACCTTTTTATCGAAACGACTTCCCTGCGCGACATAGATTTCACATCCGATTATCGGCTTGATACCCTTTTTCCTGGCGGCTTTATAATAGGGTATAACACTGAACATATTGCCATGCTCGGTAAGCGCCACGGAATCCATGCCAAGATCGCCAATAGTATTGACCAATACTTCAACGTTTTGGGCACCATCCAGCAGGCTGTAGTCGGAATGATTGTGTAAATGGACGAATTCAGATTTCATAATATGATCGTAAATCAGTTTAAAACCGTAAAAGAGTTTACACCGTGGATTGCCAATAGAGAATGTTGAAAGAAAAGAAAATTTTGTTTAATATGAGAAGAAAAGGAAAATCAATTTATAAAATGTTTCAAACCAAAGCATGCTTGAATAATCAATAATGCTCTGCAATGAAATATGGCTGCTTTCTGGATATCAATTTAATGGGAGTTCAATGCTTATTAAAGCGGACATGAGAGTCTTATTCTTTATTATCTTAATGTTATGCATTAAATTGCTATGTTAATTAAAGGGGTTAACGGCTTATTTTTGCTAGAAAGTAGTAATCGAAAACAGTAAATTATTACATGGAATTAAGATATATGTATCTTCAATTCACAAAAATGCAAAAAATATGGAAATTGACAAGGATAAAAAGATAAAAATTGACTATTTATTAAATATGTCACGCATTAAACATCCAAATGCAAAACAAGAATAGTAACCTTAAGTGAAATTCTTTTTACACGTAATTTATTTCCGAAACATTATTCCACTTTTTTGCCTATTTTGGAATAATACAATATATAAAATCGGATAAAATGATAGTATTAACAAAGAAGGAGTAAAAAATGAATAAATGTTTAAAAATTATACTTGCAGTTGGGACTGCAGCGATCTTCATCTCCTGTGGTGGCACCACAGAGGATACTTCTGGATCAGGTGCTGCGCTTCCTGATAATACACCCTTAGGACAAGCAGGCGTTGTTGATAACGAATCAGCAAATGATATTCTTAAAGTTGCAATAGGATCTAAAGATCATTCGACTTTAGTTGCCGCTGTACAGGCCGCCCACATTGAACATATTTTGTCCAATGCCGGACCATTAACTGTATTTGCTCCCGTTAATTCGGCCTTTGAAGCATTACCACCGGGGACAGTAGAAAGTTTATTGGAGCCAGATAATATTGGTCTATTAACTACAATCCTTACGCGTCATGCGGCACCAGGTTCTTTCGATATAGAAAAGTTGAAGAAAGAGGCTAGAAAAGGGCGAAAACTCTATATGGCAACAGGAGATTATTTAGATGTTACTACTGAAGGTGATGATGTTTTTGTGCATGGAATAAAGGTGCTTGCGTCAGTTCAAACTTCCAATGGTATCATAAATGTAATTGATCAAGTAATTTTACCAAAGAACTAGACCGATGAAAAAAATAATTACAATAGGTCTGCTGTTTTCAATTACGACAGTATTATTAGTGACGGCTTGTTCTGGTACATCTGATGATAAAAAACAGGTTGCGGGAAAAGAAGAAGATAAAACCATAGATCCAATGCAGGATAAGGGGATTGGACCAGTGGAGAGTATTAGTCTACCCGGGTTGATAGATCAAACAATGGCAGTTCTGGGTGATACATTATTTATAAATAAGTGTACTGCCTGCCATAAGATATATGAAAGAAAGATTGGACCTCCCCTAGTTGGAGTCACAAAAAGAAGAGCCCCGGAATGGATCATGAATATGATTCTTAATCCTGATGAAATGGTCATGAAAAATGATGCAGCCAGGAAGTTATTAATGGAATATATCGCACCTATGGCGAATCAATCCCTTGAGGAACATGAAGCACGCGCCTTACTGGAATATTTCAGGTCAATTGATGCAGACCAGACTAGTTTAAAAGAAGATTAATAAAAGGAAAAGAAAATGAGAATAGCAAAGATTTCAATAATTTTCCTCGGTTTATCAATGCTTATGATAAGCTGTGGGTCAAATAATGGTAATGGAGCCACAGGAGGCGCATTACAAGGAAATATAGCTGCTAAGACATATGTAGCTCCAGGTGAAAAAGATGAGTTTTACGCCTTTATTTCAGGTGGTTTTAGTGGACAACTTGCAGTTCACGGTTTGCCATCCGGTAGATTATTTAAAGTCATTCCAGTTTTTTCGGTTGACGGTGAAAAAGCGTATGGTTTTAACGAAGAAACAAAGCCCATGTTAAATACATCATTCGGCTTTATCCCATGGGGAGATTCTCACCATCCGGACCTATCTCAAACCAATGGAATTATTGATGGTAGATGGTGTTTTATTAACGAGAATAATACTCCACGTGTCGCACGGATTGATTTAACTACTTTTGAAACCGTAGAAATTATTGAATTACCAAATTCTGCGGGAAATCACAGTTCGCCTTATGTGACCGATAATACCGAATATGTCGTGGCAGGTACTCGCTTCGGTGTACCGGTTCCACAAAGAGATATGCCAATTGATGATTACAAAGGCAATTTTAAAGGCGCCTTATCTTTCATCAAAGTTGATCCTGAAGATGGCGGTATGAATATAGAATTCCAAGTCCTGATGCCTGGATTTGACTATGATAAAGCGCATCCCGGAAGAGGCAAATCACACGGTTGGATGTTCTTCACTACTTATAATGCAGAAGAGGCAAATACACTTTTAGAAGTAAATGCATCGCAACTGGACAAAGATTTTATTGCAGCCGTAAACTGGAAAAAAGCTGAGGAATACATTAAACAAGGCAAATTCAGCACTATGGAAACGAATTATGCACACAATGTGTATGATGAAGGCACTCATTCCGCTACCTCCACAATGGTAAAAGAAGTAAGAGTGATTGATCCTGCTGAATGTCCAGGTGTAGTATATTTTATGCCGATGCCCAAATCGCCTCACGGTTGCGATGTTGATCCAACGGGTGAATATATTGTAGGTAGTGGTAAACTGTCCGCAAATGTAACGGTTCATTCCTTTACAAAAATGATGGATGCTATTAAAAATGAAAAGTTTGATGGTGAGCGTTATGGTATTCCAGTTCTCAACTTTGAAGATGTGTTGGCTGGCGTTGTTCAACAACCTGGCTTAGGTCCACTACATACCGAATTTGATGGAAAGGGTTTTGCGTATACATCCTTCTTCATTTCATCCGAAGTTGTAAAATGGAAATTAGGAACATGGGAAGTTGTAGATCGTAAACCCACCTTTTATTCAGTTGGTCATGTAATGATCCCAGGTGGTAATTCGCAACAACCATTTGGTAAATATCTGTTAGCAATGAATAAAATTACCAAAGATCGTTTTTTACCAACGGGTCCTGAAGTATGTCAATCTGCGCAATTATATGATATTTCGGGCGACAAAATGCAATTATTACTGGATTTCCCAACTATTGGTGAACCGCATTATGCCGCCGGATGTCCAGCAGATCTAATTGCACCTAATTCAAAGAAGATATATAAGCTAGAGGATAATAAACATCCTTACGTTACAAAGAGTGAAAAAGCAACAAAAGTGGTCAGAGAAGGTAACGAAGTACACATTTATATGACGATGATCAGGAGCCATTTTGCACCGGATAATATCGAAGGTGTAAAAGTTGGTGACAAGGTATACTTCCATGTAACCAATCTGGAACAAGATTATGACGTACCTCATGGTATTGCAATGATTGGGGCAAAGACCTCCGAATTGCTTATTATGCCTGGACAAACTGAAACCTTTACCTGGGAACCAAGAGGTCCTGGCGTATGGCCGTTTTATTGCACGGATTTCTGTTCAGCGCTCCATCAAGAAATGCAGGGTTATGTCAGAGTCTCAGCTAAAGACTCCGATATTAAACTAAGTTGGTCGTTAGATGATGAATAAATCTGAGGCTTTTCTCGGATTAGTAGAATAATATTGAATTAGGAAACGGATGTCATAATGTTGATATCCGTTTCCTATCATGGTTTGGGGGAATGGCTCATTGACACTTTTGTCAGAGTAGATTCTTAAAAAAACTTTCAACCTTTGCAAATGAATTAATCGGGTTAGAAAATGCTCAATATGAAAAAATCGCAAATTATGATGGTGGTTGGATCTCTATTGCTCCTTCCACTATTTTTTTTACCGCTTTGGAAGATTACTCTAAACGCACCCCAGTATCCCATACCATTAGGAGTAAATATCCATATAAACAAATTGGCAGATGTTCATGAAGGGGATATGCAAAATCTTAATTTATTAAACCATTATATTGGGATGAAAAGTCTTCCTGAAGGAATGAAAGAATTTGTGATCTTTCCAGTAGTGGTTCTGGTAATGTCCATTTTGGGCTTGATACTTGGATTTGTTGGAAAAAAGAACCTGTTCCTCTTTTGGTTTATTCTAATAGGGCTTTTAGGCGCCGCGGGATTATATGATTTTTATATTTGGATGTACGATTACGGACACAATTTGGATCCTCGAGCTGCGATCAAAATTCCAGGGCAGATGTATCAACCTCCAATATTTGGGACCAAAAACATCATGAATTTCAAGGTGGATTCGTATCCCGCCCTTGGAGCTTACTTTTTGTTCACCAGTATATTTTTGTCACTAGCAGCCTATCTCAAGGATCGAAAAACACCCTGATTCTCCATGAAGAAATCGTTCAATTTTATACTGATGTTAGTATTCGTTCTGGCTGCTTGTTCAGTGGAGAAAAGAGACATAAAATATGGAACGGAAGTTTGTCAATTTTGCAAAATGATTATTGTGGACAATCAGTATGCTTCGGAAATAATAACGACAAAGGGAAAAGTACATGTATATGACGCCATTGAATGCATGCTGAATTCTGTCTCAACCTTAGACAACGAAAATATTGCGCTTTACTATGTCAGTGATTATTCTTCTCCTGGAAAACTGATTGATGCTACGCAAAGTTACTACATCCAAACAGATAATTTACCAAGCCCAATGGGTGATAATTTAACAGCTTTTGAAGAAGAGGGTATGGTTGTAAAAAGCCAGTCTGAAAAGGGTGGGGTTATATATAATTGGATGGAGCTAAGAGAAAAATATAAGGTTAACAAGTAATCCGTTGGATGATTGTGGTCTGTTTAGTTATCGTGATAAATCCCTTAAGATAAATTATTTAACTCAGTTTAATCGCATGTCTTGTCTTCGCCCCAATATCATGTTTCATCGCGAAACTTTGTAATTTTCCGCCCATGAAAAAGTACATACTATTTCTATTCTATATTGGGAGTACTAGCGTCCTCATATCTGGAGAGATAATAGTATGCAAAACCTGTGATATAACATCGATAAAACATGCGGTAAAAGCGGCCCAGTCTGGAGATACAATAACCGTAAAAGACGGAATCTATAATGAAACAGATATTGTAATCGACAAACCGCTTACAGTTAAGGGTCAAAACGTAATTATAGATGCAGGTTTTAAAGGCGGTATTTTTGAAATTATTGCTGATAGTATTAGCATCTCGGGATTTACGCTAAATAATACTGGGATGAGTTATACAAAAGATATTGCGGCAGTGTATTGTTATAGAACAAACAATTTCAAGTTTGAAAATTTGATCATTAATAATTCCCAATTTGCTATTCTGGTTCACAAATCAAAAAATGGAATCATTCGAAAGAATACGATAGTTGGCAACGCTGAAACCGAAGCTGGTGGTGGTAATGGTATCCATCTCTGGCATTCCAACAATATTGAAATTGCCGATAATACTATAACAGGAATGCGCGACGGTATTTATTTCGAATTTGTAGACAATAGCGTCATTTTGAATAATCGAAGTACAGATAATCTCAGATATGGATTACATTTCATGTTTTCAAATTATAATACGTATCAAAATAATAGTTTTGAAAATAATGGCGCCGGAGTGGCGGTTATGTTTTCTAAATTTATTACAATGGAAAATAATTTGTTTAAACATAATTGGGGAACTGCCGCATATGGTCTTTTACTTAAGGAAATATATGATGGTGAAATATCCGGCAATCAATTTATCCAAAATACGACAGGAATAAATGTTGAGGGATCAACCAGAATTAATTACCACAATAATACCTTTGATAATAATGGCTGGGGAGTAAAAATCGCTGGTGGTTGTTATGATAATAATTTTACTCTGAATGATTTCATAAATAATTCTTTTGATGTATCCTATTATGGTGGAATGAATAACAACACTTTTTATCAAAATTACTGGAGTGAATACGCGGGGTATGATTTGAATTACGATGGTTTTGGGGACATAACGTATCGTCCTGTCAAATTATTTTCATACGTCGTAGGCAAGACACCAGAGGCCATTATTTTAATGAGAAGTTTGTTTGTGGATATTATTAATTTTTCGGAAAAAGTAACACCGGTCTTTACCCCAGATCAAATTCAAGACGACACACCTGTAATTGACATCATTAATAGAAGCGATTATAAATGATTGATATCAAGGATTTACAGAAACGTTTTGGCAAGCTGAAAGCATTAGACAGTATCAATGTAAGTATTCAAAATGATGGAATATTTGCAGTATTAGGACCTAACGGTTCCGGGAAAACCACACTGATTAAATGCATCCTTGGAATGGTTATTCCAGATACGGGATCAATACGCATAAATGACCAGGAAATCCTTGGTCAATGGGCATATCGGGAAAAGATTGCCTATATGCCGCAAATTGCCAATTTCCCTCCCAACCTAAAAGTGTTTGAGTTAATCCGCATGATAAAATCTTTTAGGACAGGAATTACCAATGTTGATGAACTCATTGCATTATTCCAACTTGAAGCTTCTCTGGAAAAGAAAATCAGTCATTTATCGGGGGGTACGAAACAAAAAGTAAATATCTTGCTGACCTTTATGCTTGATGCACCATTGATTATATTAGATGAACCGACTACGGGGTTAGACCCCGTTGCTTTGATGAAATTGAAACAATTGATTCTCGATGAAAAAAAACGCGGGAAAATAATTTTAATAACATCTCATAGTATGGCATTTGTCAATGCGATATCCGATGATATCGTATTTCTATTAGAAGGAAGAATTTATTTTCGTGGATCAATCACTGAATTAAAAGAAAAAACCAATCAACCGGATTTAGAACAAGCCATAGTAAACCTATTAACCTCTCCACATGCTTAAAATACTCAAATATAGTTTTATAGATCTTATCAGGAGCCATTGGAGTTATGTCTATTTTCTCTTTTACCTGATTCTAGGATTTGTTCTCCTTTTTATTAACAATGATTTATCAAAAGCTATTATCACATTAATGAATATTATAATTGTATTAACGCCTTTGATCGGTACCCTTCTAGGTGTGATGTATTATTATCATTCCAGGGAATTCACAGAGTTGCTATTGGCTCAGCCTTTAAAACGCAGTACAATCTTTTTTGGGCAATATCTTGGATTATCCATTTCACTTACATTTAGCTTGGTAGTGGGGCTTGGAATTCCGTTTTTGGCTTACGGGCTTATTCAATCCACGGTAATATTTAATTTCATCTCACTATTATTGATTGGTTCATTACTATCATTTATTTTTACGGCCCTGGCGTTGAATATCGCCATTGCCAACGATGACAGAATTAAAGGTTTTGGCTATTCAATTCTACTCTGGTTGTTCATGGCGGTAATCTATGATGGTTTATTCCTCGTCTCATTGGTTTCATTCTCTGACTATCCTCTGGAAAAATTTGCTTTAGGAGTAACGGTTTTTAATCCGATTGACCTCTCGCGAATATATATCGTACTGAAATTGGATATAGCGGCATTATTGGGTTACACAGGAGCAGTCTTTAATTCCTTTTTTGGAACCTCATATGGAAAAATTCTTTCATTCCTTTTGTTGGTTCTGTGGGTGATTATTCCTTCCATCCGGATAATAACCAGCTCAAATAAAAAGGATTTTTAGTCAGCTAACGATTGGGTTAATAAACCCATTTAGATTTTATATTATACTTCCCTGATTCACTGGGAAGTATGCAGAATAGATTGTCCTATTATACTTTAATCTTTTTCCCCGATTGCATAAATGCCATAGCCAGAAATGTAAACAAGAATGTAAGGAATAGGCCCATTCCAAAACTCAGCCATGGATCGGAGTCCGCAATGCCAAGGATGGAGAAGCGCATTCCATTGATCATATAATAAATGGGATTAAAATGGCTAATCATTTGAGCCCATTCTGGAAGCATGGATATTGAATAAAATATTCCGCCAAGAAAACTGAGAGGCGTAAGTATGAAATTTTGCATCATGGCCAACATATCCCAGGAATCTGCTAATTGTCCAATCATGAGCCCCATTGCAGAGAAGGCCCAGGAGACCATTAATATAAAACCAATGGTTAGAAAAGGGTGTAGAACAGGCATATCAATTAAAAATACACCAAGGATCATAATTAAAATTCCATTTACGAATCCCCGGATGGTTCCACCAATAATATAAGCCAGAGAAATTTCAGCGCTGGATAGAGGAGCCACGAGTAAGTCAGGGATTTGTTGTAACAATTTCATTTGTAGCATGGATGATGCCGTATTCGATGTAGCATTGGTCAGGGCGTTCATCATGATTAGCCCAGGTATGATGAATAATGTATATGAAACACCATTTATCTCAGAAATTCTTTGTTGCAGCGTAAACCCAAAAATTAGGATGTACAGCGTACTCGATATTAATCCGGGAATGATCGTTTGTCGCCAGACGGCAAAGAACCGCCCAACTTCCCGCCCGGTTAATGTCCAAAAGCCAACCCAGTTTACATTGCTCATTCGTTGATACCCTTTCCCGTGAGGCTTAAAAAGACATCCTCTAAAGAAGATTTTTCAGTTTCGATTGAATGAATATGGCAACCGGCTTTAACCAATGTACTGATAATTTCCGGCATGGCATTATCTGGATCTTTAACGGTGAAATGAAGTCTATTCTCTTTCTGTGTAAACGTAAATTTTGATAATTGATCCTGAAGATGATCGGGAGAACCGGAGAGATTAATAGATATTCCGGCTTTTCCTAATTGCTGAATGAGTGCCTTCGGAGAATCCTGCGCAATGACAATACCCTGATCAATAATAGCCACTTCTTTGCAGAGAAGTTCGGCTTCTTCGATGTAATGAGTGGTCAATAGAATCGTTTTGCCCTGCTTGTGTAAATTTCGCAATAAATCCCAAAGTTCGTGGCGCAACTCCACGTCAACGCCAGCTGTAGGTTCATCAAGAATTATGATATCAGGATCATGTACCAAGGCCTTTGCGAGTTGGAAACGACGCTTCATTCCACCGGATAATTGACGAAGTCGGGATTCCCTTTTTTCACTTAATCCCAACAAATCTAGCAGATAATCCACTCTGGGTTTAGCAACTTTTTTAGTCATCCCATAATAACCGGCATGGAAGTACAATAGTTTTTCAATGGAAAAAAACCAGTCTACAGATAATTCTTGAGCGGCAATTCCAATTTTAGATCGGGTAAATCGATAATCATGTATGGTATCCTTGCCAAAAACGGACGTAGTTCCACCTTCGCGTAATACCAAACCCGTTAATATATTTATTGTGGTGGTTTTTCCAGCACCATTAGGACCAAGCAGACCATAAAAACAACCCTCTGGAATGGAAAGTGAGACACCTTTTAAAGCCTCAACTTTACCATAGGATTTTGTGAGATCGTTTATCTGGATGGCCAGATTACTCATCAATATCGAATCCAATATGAGTCTCGAATGGGCTTGGAAAATCAAATCCCTCAACGTCAGGAAAATGTACAACACTAACAATAAACGCCCATGCGATAAGAACCGATGCCGTCACCATTTTTGTTTTGGGCTTTTTGGTTTTGCTATTTTCTGGTGCATTCATAATTGGTACTGCAAATTGTGGGTGTTCTATCCAAATTCCATTTTCATCATAACCAACAATTTTGGTATAAATACCTTTTTGGGTGATACCTAATTCTTTTAATGGTTCGTGGTTATCAAGGACGAGAAGAACAACATCGCCAACAATCTTTTCAATGTTCATCATAAACAGATTCCTTTTTTCAAGTGGATAAATTACATAAGATAACGTTCCGCTTAACATAATGAATACAAGTTTGGAGCGATATTGTAGTCTTCAAGTTAATGAAGTCTATAATATTCGCTAATTTGCGGTGTGGTGCATTCAGGCACTTGATATTATTTAATATTGGTTTAAATTAGCATCACAAAGAAACCACGAGTTCAATATGAGAATAAAGATAACAGCTATAGTCCTTTTATTTTCTGTGCTTTTTTCACAGGACACAGATAGCACAACCCAAAAACTTCCCATTGCCATTCTCACGCTTGACGCAAAAGGAATTACACAACAAGAAGCAGACATTCTTACTGAGAGGTTACGCACCGCTTTTGTGCAGGATGGTAGATATCAAGTTGTAGAACGTAGCCAAATGGAATCCATTTTAACTGAACAGGGATTTCAACAAATGGGGTGTACAACCAATGAATGTCTTGTTCAGGCGGGATTAATATTGGGTGTACAAGAAATGGTTGGCGGCTCTGTTGGGAAAATTGGTGAACGGTATGCCATTGATGTCAGATTGTTTGATATTGAATCCACAAAAATAATAAAAGCTGTCTCGAGAAATGTTCACGGGTCAGTTGATCAATTGTTGGATGTCATGCCTGAGATTTCAGAGGAGTTGTCCAATTCATTAACGCCCATCGTTCGCAAAAATGGGCACTATCGAAGCGAAAAAGTTCTCCTTACAGACCGCGATATTGAGAATGGAATAGAAGCTGTTGGTGAAGCTATTGAATTTGCAGCTGAAAGAGTTTCTGAATCCTTAGAGTCTGCAGGAATCAGCACCGGAAACCTTATCGATAGAAAGTACGATTCAGCAACGGGTGAATATTCCGATTTTACAAGAGGAAAAAAGGAAGGTATTTTTTCCGCTCAGAATGAAAAATGGAAAGACGTATGGCTGGGAATTCCTGCTGTTGTAGGATTTATTTCTACGGTGAATAATAATATATTTTATGGGCTTATTTCAGGTTGGATCACAAAAAAGGTTCAATTAGGGATTGAAGGCAAACCTACGATGTCAAATTCGTTACAGCAGAAAATTAAAGATGAATCCCTGGATTATCGTGAGGGATTCAGTGACGGATACATAAAGGAGCAGGAAAATATTCGGAATCGGCGTATGGACGTAGGATGTTGGGTCGGAGCTGTAGTAGGAGTTTTATTGTTTTAAAATTTCCGTAGAGACGCAGCATGCTACGTCTCTACGATATATTTCAATTATATATTATTGACAAAAACCGAACCCACAATATATCCCAATATTGCGCCGCCAACCACATCACCTAAATAGTGATTTCCTACGTAAACTTGACTGTACCCGGTCAGGATTGTCAATCCAACCATTAACGGTGTTGTCTCCGGATATGAAAGCGACATGACCATAGCATAGGCAGCAAATGAGGCAGTATGCCCAGATGGAAATGACGGAGTATAACGTGAATTCCAGATACGGGGTTTATATCTGCGTTCCGGGCGTTTTCGATTAAATCCATATTTAAATGCCATGGCCGTTAAACCTGTTGTTCCTAAAGCAAATGCAAGATGACGTGTTTTAAGCGATTCATTATTCTGTAAGAATAATAGTAAAGTCCCGATTTCAACGGCAGGCGTGCTAAGCGCCCAACTTTCCATGGTCACATCAATCACGGGATAGTTGTTTGATCCCTGAAACTGATATGTAAATGATTTATCAAGGTTTGAAATTCCCGCTACAAATGATTCTTGCAGGGATGGCTCAATTTGCTGAGCGAATGCACCTGTAACAATTAATAAGAATATACCCGCTAGTCGATTCATGATATATAAATAAAGCATCCAGAATATAATGGGGATGATAAGTCTATGCTCACTGCCCCATTCAATCCGAACGGTATTTTGCGACCAATATGAAGAAAATTCACGTAAGTAAAATATGGGTGTGGCACATTTATTAAGATTGAATGCTCCTCTTTATTCGTATAAATGTTCTGATTCTATTGAGATTACTAATAAAAATACAATATTTCTATAGGACAAGAAAATTGTATTCCAGGTGATAATCCGCATTAACAAATCATATGTTTTAGCTAAAAATCAGACACTCAAAGCATTTATGCTAATGAAAATATCCAAAGAGTGTATTGTTTTATCAGTGAAAACCCTATTCGCCGATCATATGCGACATAGTATGCGACATATGCGACATTTCCCGGGCCTTTGTTTTGATCGACCAATGATCGCCTATAATGTCTTGCAGAGAAAACGTCTCATTTAGGGAATATATCATAAATGAGCAATAAACAAATAATAAGAGGAGATTAAAGTGAAAAATTTAACATTATTAACATTAACACTCATGGTTTTAATGGCTTTTATGGCATGTGAAACAGCTGAGCCATTAACAGGCTATGAAACAGAAACTGCCGGAGATTTTCTTCCGGATGCCAGTGGACGAAAAAGCTCGGGTGGTGGAGAAACGGCCTACGCAGGTACAGGCTTAGGAACCTTGTCAGGATTTAATGAAACTGATGATCCCGATTATGGCGTCTTTACCTACACATTATGGGCTGGTAAAACAAATGATGCTGGTTTCGTTACCATTACAAATGATGATGAAAACATCTATGTCAGTTATAATACCAATGAAACTGCAGATTTAGGTGAAGTTCATGTCTATGTTTGGACAAACGAAGCGGATATTCCAACAAGACGCCCAGCTCCTGGTCATGCTGATTACGTTATAGAGGATATCAATGATGATGCAATAACAGTTACTATTCCAGTAGCAGATTTAGGCTGTGGTGACACGTTTTATATCTCAACACATGCTGCATTGGTTGTTAATGCCACCGATGGCGATGAACAGGCTGAAGGCGATAATGCAGGTGCGACAGCTTATGCTGCCGGTAATGATGCTTCTGAAGGGTTTCCAAATCAAACAGGTGCTTGGTGGGGTTTCATTACATATGCAGTAGAATGCTATTATGATATTTCTGGAGCATTGTATGAAGATGCAAATAACTCTGGTGAATTAGAAGAAGGTGAAAATGCTTTTGAAAATATTACTGTTTCATTACTAGACGCCAATGGCAATATTATAGAAATGACAACAACCGATACTAATGGTAATTACACCTTTGAGCATGTTACTGCTGGTGAGGATTACACAGTTGTATCTGGTTCACCTGAAGGCGATTACCTCGCGAATGAAAATGCAAACGGATATAGTATAAATGACTTATCCACCGACGAAATTGAGATTAATTTTGGTTATGTACCTCTGTACGACATCTCAGGTATCATTTTTAATGATATGGATAACAATAGTGATATGAATGGCGACGATAATGGTTATGAAGATATCGTTGTCAATCTGCTTGATGCAGACGGTAATATAGTAGCAACAACCATTACCGATGCCAATGGAGTCTACTTGTTTGAGAATATTGTTGGTGGTGGAGACTACCAGATTGTCGTCATCGACCTTGATGGTATGGTTTCCACTGAGAATGCAGGTGGTTTTAATATCAGTAATCTTGGCAGCGATATTACAAACATTGATTTTGGTTTTTACACTCCAAATAGCGGTGATGATGACGATAATAATGATTTCGCAGTTGGAAACTGTGCGATGGATTACACGCTTTGGGCAGGTCAGTACAATGACGCTGGAACGGTTACAATCAGTAGCGATTCAGATTTCCTTTATGTTACTTACAATACGAACATAACAGCTGATTTAGGAACTCTGCATATTGATGTTACTTCAAGTACCCCAGATGAGCGTGGCGCTCCAGGGCAGTATTTCTATAACAGCGATCAAGATGCTTTGTTTAGCTCTGGCACAGATAGCTATACAGTTATTCTATCATTGGATGACTTGGGTTTGAACTGTGATGATATTATTTATGTCAAAGCCCATGCCGCTCTAATCGGTGATGGCATCGGTGGCGGTGGTGATAACGCTGGTGAAACAGCATATTCTGGTCCAGATGCAAGCGGAAGTACTGGCGAAACTGCTTTTGGTGGTTGGTACCTCAGTAGCGGTCCTGGCAGTGGTGGCTCATGGTTCTATTATATGACTGCCTCAGTATGTTGTAGCACCATGTAAATAATTGAAATTCTTCTCAGTGAAAAAGGCAGCTCACTTTTTTGGGTTGCCTTTTTTGCTATATAATTGAGCATGAGCACTTTATCTGCAAGAGAAAATGTATCAGTATGGAAAAGTCAGAATGATGAATAGTTGTACAACTGTAATAATCATTAATTATATATAATAATGGACTTTTGCTGAACTTTTCACTGGCAAAAATATTGTATTAAGTCCATATTTAAGACAGCTAATGAATACAAAGCCAATCATTAATCTGCTTCAATTATCATCTGAAGCAATTTTATCTATCGATGAATTACACAATATATCCTTTTTTAATAAAAGCGCCGAAAGAATGTTTGGATATACACATGATGAAGCATTAGGTGAAAATCTATCTCTTTTGTTACCAACTCGTTACCAAAAAGATCACAGAAAAAATATCACAGAATTTGGAAATTCTGAACTAGTCTCTAAACCAATGGGTTTAAGGGATATCGCGTTGTTTGGTCTTAGAAAGGATAAATCTGAATTTCAGATTCAAGTTTCTATCTCAAAGGGGCAGTACGATAGCTCGCACGGATATACAGCCATAATCCGAGACATCAGTAAACAGGTTGACATTGAAGAAGAATTACGTTTGCGAGTGGATATTCGTACTCATGAAATAGATCGGCAAAAGAATTTATTAGAAATTCGAAATGAGCGTCTTTCAAAAATATCTACTACAGTTGCACAGTTAAATACTTCGCTGGTAAAAAATTTACGTCAACGACTGAGCCTCATCGCAATGCCGATCAGCAATCTAAAACAATCAGATATAAATTTATCAGAGTCAACCTTGCACCTGATAAATATTGCTTATCGTGAAATTGAGACATTGAATCCCCTGTTAACTCAATTTGAGAATTATTCCTTATTAGAGACGGGAGGGTCGGGGCTTCAAATTGAGAAACAATTCTTTGGGAGCATTATTGACAATGTATATGCTACAGTATCCGGGAAAATTATTCAAAGAGGGATTGATCTTGAGATTAATAACAAGACGGTTAATCTGGAGTTGTTCATTGATCGTAATATAATTGTCAAATGTCTGATTGATGTAGTTGCTTTTGTTTCTGAAAATGCCGATGAAAATGATCGAATTATGATATCCGTAACCGAGGATAAAACAGGTCTCGTCAAAATAAAGATCAGTAACCCCTCCCGCAATTTGCCAATAAAATTAATGGAGCAGATTTTTGATGTACTTTACATCTACCAATTACCGCGAGGAGGTTTTGGAGTAAATTTGTCAATTACTCGTTATCTCATAAAGCTCCATGGCGGTTCGTTAGATATTGTCAATTTCGCAAGTGGCACCGATATAGAGATTTGTTTACTAAAAGGCCGGGCACATTTTACAGAAGCAGAACTTGTAAAAAAAACAAACCATAATCCACCGGCGGAAAGTAATAAGCAGATTCCAGTACAACTTCAGAATATTACTAATAGGAAGCACGATATATCTGCTCGGAAGACGAATGTTTTAGTCGTAGATGATCAATCAGATATACGTTTTTTGATCAAAGAAATACTGAAAGGCAGTTATAATGTAAGTACTGCAATTAATGGCCAAGATGCATTGACTCAGGTTAGGACAAAAATGCCAGACCTCGTTATTAGCGATATCGTGATGCCAGTTATGGATGGCATTGTGTTTACTCGCAAAATGAGAGAGGAAGAAGATTTTAAATCGATACCGATTATATTGCTAACAGCAAATACTGCGAGTGAAGTGCGTTTCAAAGGATTGCGTGCAAGAGCAGATGCATATATCACGAAACCTGTCGATTCTGAAGAATTACTTATACTCGTAAGAAATTTGATTGACAAACGTCATCAGCTTGTATTGCGCTATTCAACCAAATTAGCAGATACTCTGGTTGGTCAGATCCACTTAAACGGGCAGGATCGCAATTTCCTTGAAACGGTTCAGCAGACTATTTTAAGTAATATTTCACATCCGGGGTTATGCGTTAATGATCTTGCCCGGGCTGTATATCTTAGCAGACGACAATTAGAACGCCGATTGAAATTTTTGACAGGGATTTCCCCAACCAAATTTATCAATGAAATGCGACTGCTTACGGCGAAAGAATTGTTAGAAAAAAACGCTTTATCAACAATTAATGAAGTAGCTACTGCGGTAGGTTTCAATGGAACGGGATATTTCGGACGAATATTCAGAAAACGTTTTGGAATATCTCCCTCAGATATTTTATTAAGACAAAACGAGTAAATAACCGATTCATGATTTATAAATAAAGTATCCAGAATAATACAGGGATGATAAGTCCAAGAATAGTGAGCCAGGCACCACGCCCCATAATTCCCTTAGTTCCTTTAAGAACAAATAAGCCGGTAATGGCAAGGATTCCTAATGTTACTGCATATAAATCGGCCATCCATGTCCAAATAGCCTTAGGGTGATTCAAATGTAGAAAGTTTGTTTGATAAATAATCGGACGCTCGTTCACTTTTTCTTCAAAGACATGTCCTGTAGCAAGTTCTAATTCTATTGTATGATCATCCAGGAAGATATGTACTTCTTCGGGGCTCGGATAAAATACATTATTTACTTCACCAATTGCCTCCAATTGACTGAGGACAGATTGAATTTGTGAGTCAGTTAATATTCTACCGGAATCCAGAGGTTTAATGTGCCGCTCTGTATTTTCAATTTTATAGTTTGGATTCCAATCGGCCGCATGGTTCACTGCAACACCTGAAATGGCGTAAACAATGCTCAAACCAAAAGCCAAATATCCTAAATCACGGTGAAGTATGTTGTTCCATTTACGCCATTTAAACGCCATGAACTATCCTAATTTTTTATAATTGCGCCTAATCCTTTTAGGCGATAAATCGAGCGTTCCTCTATCGTGGGATCATTGGGATCAAATTCTTCGCCTTGCTCTTCAGCTTGTTGTTTTCTGATTTCGAGCATTTCTTCTTTTGTCCAATGGAGTTTTTCCACAACACCCTCTACAATGGCATTATGTCCTTTAGCTGACATGGGAAATACAATTTCACCATCTTCGACTTTTACGGTAATTTGTTCAAATTCTTTATCACTGGCAATGTCCATCCAGCAACCACGTTTTGCACAAACGTCTACAATGGCTCCTTCAATTCGAACGGTTTTACCAATATAAGAATCTGGCATTCCAAGAATATCAGATACTTTGGTTATTTCTGTAAGCGTAAGCGGTTCACCCAAGGCATCATCCCCGGCGAAAACCGTGGATACCAAAAGAATTAGAACAATGATTGATGATAGTGTCTTCATAGTAAATCTCCATCAGTTATAAATAGTTTAGGTGCGAAAATTAGGTAAAAATATAGTGAAAACAGTAAAAGAAGATAGACTGATCTGGTTATTTCTTTATTGAATCAATCTAGCAAATTCTTCTTCGGTGAGAACTTGAATACCAAGTTCCTCGGCTTTTTTTATTTTGCTTCCGGCTTTAGGACCCGCAACGACAAAATCAGTATTTTTGCTTACACTGCCAGAGGCTTTCCCCCCCAGACGTTCTGTGACTTCTTTAGCTTCTAGACGAGTGAATTTCTCAAGACTTCCTGTAAACACGATTGTTTTACCGGCCAATATATCATTTTCAGATATCTCAACAGGTTTTAGGGTTACTCCTGCATACAGACACTTTTTTACAGCTTGTTTATTTTCTACATCTTCCCAGAATTGTGTGATGGACATTGCCACAATCGGACCCACTTCGTCAATGTCTTCAAGGTCTTCTATCTTGGCTTTCATGAAGGCATGGATATCCGCAGAAAATGATTTCTCCAACACTCTTGACAAATGTTCACCCACATTTCGAATCCCAAGGGCAAATACAAAGCGGGCAAACGTTGTTTGTTTGGCTTTTTCAATGGCTGAGATAAGGTTATCAGCAGATTTGTCTCCAAGTCTTTCTAAGTCGGATAATTGTTCCTTCTTCAATGCGAAAATATCGTGAACTTGAGCAACGAGTCCTTCTTCAACCAATTGATCAATAATTTTTTCACCCATGCCATCAATATCTAACGCTCCTTTTGATACAAAATGTTGCAGCCGCCCTTTTCTCTGTGCCGGACAAGATATGTTTTGACATCGTGTTACAACTTCATCTTCCGGTTTTACCAGAGGATGATTGCATGATGGACATTTTTCGGGAATATGATAATGTTCAGAAAGAGGCGGGCGTTTTTCTTTAATGACTTTTACTATTTTGGGAATTACATCACCAGCACGTTCAATGAGGACAGTATCACCCACGCGAATATCTTTGCGATCTATTTCATCCTGATTATGAAGAGTGGCATTGGTGACTGTTACTCCTGCAATATATACCGGCTCTAATCGAGCCACTGGTGTGATGGCTCCTGTTCGCCCAACCTGCACATCAATAGCCTCTATGATGGTTGAGGCACGTTGTGCTTTAAATTTTCCTGCAATAGCCCAGCGCGGTGACCGACTACGTTTTCCTAGAAGTTCACGAAAATCAAGCCGATCAATTTTGAAGACGGAACCATCAATCTCATAGGGAATATCATTCCTACGGTTTTCCAACGATTTGTGATATTGAAGGAGTTCCTCCAAATGTTTTAAACGTTTGATCTCAGGATTTACCGGAAATCCCCATTGTTTAAGGTTCTCCAAAAACTCCCAATGTGTTTTGTGAGAGGCACCCAATATTTCACCGGCCTGGTAAAAGAAAACAGACAGGGGGCGTTTAGCAGTTATGGCTGGATCTAATTGTCTTAAGCTTCCGGCTGCCGTGTTTCTGGGGTTTGCAAATGTTGGTTTATTTTCCATTTTTCGAAGACGATTTAATTCCTGAAGGTCTTTACGTTTAATAAAAACTTCTCCTCGAATCTCAAGAAGGGCAGGAGCTGGAATATTAAATGTACGCAATACAAGAGGGATACTGGTTATGGTTTTCAAATTATGGGTAATGTCTTCACCAACGTATCCATCGCCTCGCGTGGATCCATGAACAAGTACCCCATTTTCATAAACCACTTCGACACCCAAGCCGTCAATTTTTGGTTCAGCAACCCAATCAATATGAGATGCTTGTGGTAAATCTTTCACGGTGCGATTATAAAAGGCGATCAAGTCAGACTCATCCATGGCATTCGCCAGGGATAGCATGGGTATACGGTGCTCAATCGTTCCAAATTCAGTGGAGGGTAAAGCTCCAACTCTTTGTGTGGGAGAATCTGAGGATTTATATTCTGGATAGGTCTTTTCCAGCGCTTCAAGCTTTCTCAGTAATTGATCATATTCTCCATCGGAAATAAGGGGATCATCAAGCACATAATATCGGTGATTATGCTCACGGATGTCTTCTTTAAGTTTGTCAATTTGCAGTTTAATAAAATCGGAATTCATTATTTTTTCGATTTATAATATTCAACCGGATTAATCAGCTTCCGAGAAATTGGAGCAATATGCCCTACTGAATCCAGTGGTGAAGCAAAAAGCCTATTCGAGGTCTCAATTAAGAAAAAGTATTGGATATTTTCAGCGGGAAAGTTTTTTTCAAAATAACGATACGAATACATATCGTAGTTCTGTTCCAATGATATTTCCTGATAGGATGACATATTATTCGTTTTTAAAAATAAATGAACGGATTGAATACTATCCGTTGGGAAATTTACAAAACACTCTAAATCGTAAGGTCGGCCTTCAAACATAATCTCAGGAGGATGATGCACAATACGAACAGTTTCAAGAAATGTTGTTTCAGGAAAGGGCTCTAGAGGTGGAGTTTCTGTATCCTGCAAACAAAGCAAAAAAAGCAATGAAATAAGCATCCGCTAAGCGTCCTCGTGTAGATAATCTGCAACAAAATTTCTTATGGAAAAACGATCGCGACTATCAGGTCGAAATGTTTTATGAATATAGTTACCTGCACTTGCTGCCACGTATAGGGATTTATAGTCCTCTTTTTTTAATGTGATGTCTTCCAACGCAAAAACCAAAGCATCTATATCAGATTCTGTGCTGTAAAGTCCAAAGGATGCACGAACCATACCTTGTTTTTGGAGAATGAATTCTGGGTCAAGCTTATCGATATCAAAATCATCAGCCGCCTCTAAAAGATCATCCATGATCATTTCTTTCACATAAGGATGGGCACAGAAGCATTCATTTCGAACGGCGATATTGTAATAATCATTTAATGCGGCAGCGACCAATCCATGATCTAATCCCTTTATGTTAAAAGAAATACTGGCAGCCCGTTCACAAATACTGCAATCGGTTTCTCCATAGATTTGGATTTCAGGCACATTTTTCATTTTATCCAGAGCCATATGAATAAAAGCAGTTTCTTCTTCGAAAATGACATCCATGCCAATTTGATCCATGACTTCAATTGCAGCAGCCAAACCGATGGCTCCTGGAATATTAGGAGTACCTGCTTCTTCTCGATCAGGAAAAGCTTCTTTTACGGTATAACGGTCAACATAAACACGGTCCACCATTCCACCGCCAACTTCTTCTGGTTCAATTGCCGATAGAATATCCTTGCGGCAGACAACGACTCCGGGCGATCCGGGGACATACGTTTTATGACCGGAGAACACAAAAGCGTCAATATTCCGACCAGGATTTAGATGTCCATATAACTTAACTGGAAGGTGGGCCACGGCTTGAGCGCCATCGACCAAAATTAAGGCATCGTATTTATGCGCCAATTCGGCAATTTCATAAATGGGATTGATAATTCCCGTCACATTGCTCACAGCCGTTACCGCGATATAATTGATGCGATCTTTGTGCTTTATCAACTCTCGTTCAACGGATTCTAAATTGATACAACCCGGGCGAGTATCGCGCATATCTAAAGGCAAATGTATAACACGACCAGAATGTTTGCGGTGGGGAAGATCATTGGAATGATGCTCCATGAGAGAGACCAACACGGTGTCACGCTCAGGACGATAATCACGAAAAATGCGCGCCAACCGATTTACGCCACCGGTCGTACCACTTCCGGTAAAAAAACAAGCATATTTTTCAGGATCTGCTCCGAGAAAAGTCAAAATACGATTGTGTGCCCAGCTGTATTCCTCGGTTGAAATCTTCGCTGAAAAATGTAAAAGACTATGGGTATTTGCATAATGGTCATAAAAGGCTTCAATGGCGTCATGTGCTGCACCCATCATTAGCGTAGAAGCGGTGGAATCCAAATATACTCGCTTCGTTTTTTCTCCATTCGCCAAGGTATAGGTCGTATCCAGACCGATAAAATTTGATTTGATTTTATTTAGGATTTCAATCGATGTTTTGATGTTATTCATGGTCGGGATTCAAATTGAGTAATTAACGATTATTGAGGTTCGTCTGAGGATTCATTCGTGAAATTAAACATGTTCCTTTCCAGTCTGAAAGCGACATTATTTTCGTTAAAAAACAGTCGTTAGTACATGCCACTTCGGCCGTATAGATAGCGGGGTTTGATTGACCCTTAGAATCGTGAAAAATCACAACAAAGCCATTGATTAATATCTTAGAAAATTGACTAACAATTGCCAACGATTCAAAGACACGTGAAGGTTTCAGTGTATCGGAGGCACTATCATTCATGTCAATTCGTAAAATATATTCTTCTCTTTCATTGTAAGTGCTAACACCCATTACCTTGTATTCAGGATTATGATCTTCCAGATAGAATTCTACAACTTTTTGAAATTGTTTTTCATGTAAAAAACTTTTTTGACCAAAGGCCAAACAAAAAACAATCATCATTGTAGACAGGAAATATCTCAACGTTTTTTAATCCACAAAGAAAAGAATATCAGAGAAATGAGTAGTGTAAAAAAGATAACGATCTTTTGAAAAGTTGTTGTGGATATAACGATTGATTGGGCTTGGAGCGTGTATGAATCATTAAGGAATTCATTTAATCCAAAGGACCATTTTAATGTATCTCCAGCCAGAGTATCTGCATTTGTCTCCACAATCCGACCTGGCATGATGATGGCGAATTTGAATTGATCGTCTTGTAATTCCATAATAACAAAGATATCATGCTCAAATGGGATCATAGCCGTTGCTAGTTTCGGTATAAACTCGACAGGCAATTCATTTGAAAAGGGCGCTAAAATAGTATGAAGTAAGTTGAGCTTGTTTGTAGTCAATTCAGTATAAAGCTGTTCATAATCCACGCGTGACAAATAATTATTAAAATGGGTGAGCAGGCGTTCTTCCATTCCATAGGGCAAGATCAAACTTGTATCAAGCGATGCTGTATTAAGACCGTTGCGAATGATATAATTAAAGGATTCCGTTTTCCATTGTGTTGAATCAGCAGCTTCATTGTTGCGGATTGCTTCACCCAATAACGGAACTTTTGTATAAATCCCGCGACCTGAAAATGTTTGGGAATAAGAATAGGTAGTGGTGATCCACCCAATTGTTTTTGATACTTCCATTGGATATTGTTGAACGCCAAAATGTTCATCACCGGGAAACGATGTGTATTCTGTTGAAATAAATCCTTTGGATTCCTTGATCCAAACGGGATCATCATCGCGAATTTCTTTTGTAATGGAGGTAATCCACGTTTGAGTATCCATGGGATGAAGAAAGTCTGAATCATAGATGTCTGTAGAATCTCCGGTTGATCGAATAATGAATTCAGTTTGGCCTTCAGGAAATATGCGAATAAAAAACAGATGTTCAACGCATCCGCAAAAAAGGAAAAGAGATAATCCAAGTAGTCTAAGATTCTTCATGATGAAGGCGTAAAAATAGCCAGTTTCCTAGATGATATGCTAGCCATCCTGTGATTATTCCTGCCAGCCCATCGATAGCATAATGGAACGAGCCTACAATTGTGGACAAGATAATGCCAAGAGCCAATCCAAAAACGAATATTCGATGATTTGAATTAAAACGAATGGCAAACTTCGATAAAATTATTGTTGAGGCAACGTGTAGGCTAGGGAAGGCGCCACCACCTTTGTCCGCATTGGCATATATCCAATCCATGAGTGGGATAAAAAGAAATCCGTCCGGCATCAACTCAGCACGCAATGGAACGGGGCCGGATGCGGGAAAAGATATGATAATAAAGTGGTGAAGTAATGAGGATAATGTCAGAACAAAAATATATTGTGAAACCAGAGTCGGTTTTGATCTCCATGCCAAAGATGCAAAAAGAAATAAGGCAGTATAGTAAAAAAAATATATACCGTGAAAAAATTCCAAAATGATCACAGGTAATTGAGAAAATACTCGATACCATTCCGCACCAAATAGATTGATTTCCCACCGGAGTAAAATCGGATCAAATTCCTGTGGTGAAAATAAAAACCGCAATTCACACGCTTGCGGATATAGTAGTCCCATGAGAGCAAGTGGATAAAAGGTGCGGAACCATTTAATAATATTCGATGAAGTATTAATTCGCCATAATGAAATCACCCCAACAATAATGATCGCATTTATCATAAGGTGATGGGTTGTATTAACGCGGTCAGATTGGAATAATATCAATAGTACGGAAAGAACCAATTCATAGAGCAGGATTATCCGATCAGTAAGCCTAGATGGTATTTTTTCTATCATGTGTAAATTATTTTAGGGTGTAATAATGCAATACAATTTTGGTTGGAACAAGCATAAAACTGCAATGTGGACTTCGTGCGCCAGAATACGCAAATTTAGATATATATCATGTACCTTATTCAACAGCCTATCTCAAGAAAGCAAACAGAGCGGAGTAAAAAAATGAAGAGAGCGTCAATTTTTATTGTTGAAGATAATGCTTCAGAGGAAAAAAGAATTCGCCACCTGTTAAAACGGTTGAACTATAATGTCACTGGAAGCAGTCCAACGGGAGAAGGCGCAATTCAACAGATACGGGAAATGACCCCGGATTTAATTTTAATGGACATCTTTTTAGAGGGTGAATTAGACGGTATTGAAACAGCAGATAGAATTACAAGTCAGTACCATATCCCAATCCTCTATTTAACTGCGGCTGATGAAACTGAACATTTTAGTAGGGCAAGACAAACAGATCCATTTGGGTATATCCTTAAACCAGTTTCTGAAAAAATATTACAGATTAGCATTGAAATGGCTTTAGATAAAGTAAAGCAGGAAAAACAATTAATTGCTGCTAAAACCTACGTAAAGAACGTTTTTAACAGTTCTCTAAATATGATTATCGCTGTAGACAACGATCGTTTGATTACAGAATTCAATAGGTCCGCAGAATCTTCATTTGGATACAATAGTCTTGAAGTAATCGGTAAACATATTAATCTATTATATGCCGATGAAAAACAGGGAATCGAAGTCCATAATACAACAATAAAAAATGGTCATAGTGTTCGGGAAATATTGAATAGGCATAAGAATGGATCCACATTTACGAGTTTGTTAGTATCATCTGTTTTAAAAGATGAATATGGAAATAAAATTGGAGTTATGGGTATATCACAGGATATTTCAGAACTAAGAAAAACACAGCGAAAACTCAATGAATCACAGCAATATGCCAACAACTTAATCGAATGTTCTATGGATATGATAATTGCAGTGGATCAAAATCGAAGAATTACTGAATTTAATCATGCAGCGGTGGACACCTTTGGATATACAAAAGAAGAAATTCTTGGGAATCCAATAGATGTATTATATAAAGCTCCACAAAAGGGTCTCGATACACATCAAGAAGCCTATGAAAAAGGCAAGCATATAAGCATTGTTGAAAATAAGCGTAAAAACGGTGAATGTTTCACGAGCTATTTATCGGCGTCAAAAATAGTTGATGGTGATGGCAACTATATTGGAATCATGGGAATTTCAAGAGACATCACAGATAAACTGAACGCTGAAAAGAAACTAAAGGAGTCGGAGAAGAAATACCGAAAATTGTCCGAGGAATTGTCTGAATCAAATAATCTGAAAGAGTTGTTATTGGATATCATTACCCATGATTTAAAAAACCCGATCGGGGTGATCAGCGGAATGAGTGAAATCCTGGAGGACGAATTATCGGAAAACGAAGCGGTCTCTGTGATTAAATCCAGCAGCGACGGATTGATCCAACTCATCAATAATATTGCTGTCTTGTCAAAAGTGACCATTGGTGAGAGTGTAGAAAAAACATCTTCTGATTTATCGCAATTAATAAAGGAAGTGTTAGAGGGTTTTTCCGCAGCTTTAGAAAGAAAAGCAATAACAGTTAAACTTAAACTACCAGAGAAGTTGATAGCTGAAGTAAACCCAATTATTAGCGAGATATTTAAAAATTACATTTCAAACGCTATTAAATATGCATCAGACGGCAGAAAAATCGTTGTTGAGGGACAAAAGCTGGAAGATTCAGTTTTGATCAATTTCAAAGATTTTGGCAAAACGATACCGGTCAAAGAACGGAAGCGAATTTTTAAAAGGAATATTCAACTGAAACGCGAAAACCGACAAGGTAGAGGATTGGGTTTAGCTATTGTAGAAAGAATTGCATCGATACATAATGCAGAAGTAGGTGTTAAAGAAAATGCTCCAACGGGGAATATATTTTATTTGAAAATTCCGTATAAATAAAAAAGGGTCGCAGCTAAGCGACCCCTTTTAATTGCTGAACCTTCCGAAAGTTTTACACTGCACTTTCGGAAGGTTTTAGATGTATTTAAAACGTCTGATGCAGGCTGGTCTGAATAGTGCGAATGATGAGCAACGCATCGGCACCATTTATGAAACCATTAGGATTAAAATGACCAGTAATGACATCTGCTTTCATGATCCCACGCTCAGAACATAATGCCATTGCGTTGTAGGCAGGATGACTGCTGGGAACATCCCCAAAGCGTGAGGGGTTTTCGCCAAAATAGCGCGTTTCTAAACTGTAATCACGTGTCGCAGTAACCAATAATCTTTGTACTGCCATTGCATAACCCGCACGAGTAATTGTTTCGTCCGGGTAGAACTTCCCATCGGGGAAGACATCCATGATCAGGAAATTCACTGCGTCGTTAATCCAAACTTCCGCCCAATGTCCTGATGCATCTGATGGAGATGATTGAACCTGTTGTGCTGCCATTTGGGATGGTGTTTGGAAGCCATGTGATTGTTGGGGCATTTTCGACATTAGATCCGCAAATTTCAATTCTTCAACGAATAAGACAGAAAGGTCGGCACGAGTGATTTTATCTTGAAGGGCAACCTTTTTCCCGACGGTGGTTCCGGGCATCGCACGGACAATCTTCTGTGACAATTGCCATTTATCATCTGCTTTTCCCGCATAACTTCCTTTTTGATCAACTACTCTGCGAAAGTACGATTCTGCTTCACTGAATTCATAATTATATAGATTGGCTAATCCCAAATAATAAAGTGCGCCTTCATGATTTTCATTCCGTTTCAGGGCTTTTTCCAAAACATCTTCAGCTTTTTTAAACCAATTCTTTTTGTCATTTCGCATGACAATCCATGCTTGACCGCACAGAGTTAGCACATCTGCATCTTTGCCACCTTTTGCTTTTGCTTCCTCAACATAATATTCTGCTTTTTTTGCATCACCCAGATGGGCGTTTGCAATGGCTAATCCACCATAGGCCGGTGCGAATATTTTATCTAAATCCTTGGCATGTTCAAAGGAAACAATTGCGCCATTATAATCTTCCTGATCAATGAGTCGCATCCCTGCTGAAAAATGATAATCAGGAGTATCAACATTGCTAGCGGGTTTCTGGCTGCAACCAGTTATAAATAGCAATAGTAATGGTATAGATAGTAGCAGTTTTCTTTTCATTGGTTTATCCTTTAAGTGTTGTAGATGTCCAAATGAGCATATAAAATTGGGAAAAACACTTATAGTGTTTCCATGATATTCGTCACATTTTACAGGTGACAATTGCAAAATGCAATGAGAACCTATAATTTAATGAGTCACGTAGAGGGAGTATGGTAGTGAAATATTTTTATAAAAGAGAGTTCAAATTCATTTTAATTGCCCTAATGCTAGCAGCGGGGCTCAGTTTTGGGCAATCCAAAACCATTTTGGGTTCAGGGATGGCGCTTAACAAAGATGCAGCCATCGAACAAGCAAAACGAGATGCTGTCGAGCAGGGATTGGGTGCCATTATTGCATCTGAAACCATTGTGAAAAATTCCGCAGTATTCTCTGATAATATTTTTTCCAAGGCGCAGGGATTTGTTAAATCATTCGAAGTTGTATCAGAGAATCAAGACTCGGACGGTCTTTGGACAGTTGAAATCCAAGCCGAAGTCACCGCAATTTTGGATGAAATTCTTCAAAATGAAGTGGCAATGCAGACGCTTCTCAACAGCATGAACAGACCGCGAATCATGTTTTTGGTGCGTGAAGAAAATTTAATTGATAATACGCCAACTGATTTCGCAGAAACCAAATTACTCAGTATGTTTTATGATGCGGGGTTTGATGTTGTGGATCGGCAATTGGTTGCAGCCTTGAAGGGTGAACAGGATTACAATCAGGCTCTGAGTGGCAACGTAGCCGCAGCTGCAAAGATAGCAGGTTCCCTCGGTGCTGAAGTCATTGTGATTGGTACAGCAAAAATAAGTTCCGGCGGTAAAGTGTATAATATGTATTCCGGACAGGCTGATTTAAACGGAAAAATCGTCCGTGGTGATACGGGTGAAATTCTGGCAGTTGTTCCACAGGCTCACGGAAAAAAACCACATATTTCAGCAACCACAGCTGGCGTAAATGCTACCAATGATGCTGCTGAAAAGATGGGACGCGATATTATTTCTCAGTTAATTCAGAAGTGGAGCACCCAACAAGCGAATTTCACCAAAATATATATGGTCGTCCAAAATTCAGATTTTGGGTCATATATGATGTTTGAATCATTTTTAAAAGCCCAAACTGTGTCTGGGATTCGGAATGCTTACGCAAAATCACTTAATGATGGCGTTGCCGAATACGAAATAGAATTTGAAGGAAAAGCCCAGGATTTAGCTATGGGATTATCCCGAACTGCCCCCGATGGGTTTAATTTTAAAATCACGGGTCTAAGTGGCAATCGCATTACTGCTGAAATCGTTGAATAATAGACGGAGGATATAATGAAAAAATTATGTTTAATTGTTTTTATACTGAGTTCGTTAGCTTTAGGTCAATATGGATATGGTGTCGTTCCTGGGGCAGTTGTTGAAGAAACCGAAAATGGAGCAATAAACTACACGCAGGGAATCATTACAGCCACGGGTATAGGTTCAATCCCAGAGTATGCCGTAAATGCTGGTCAAGCTCGTGCCATGGCAATTCGTGCTGCAAAAGTAGATGCCCGACGTCAATTGGTTGAAATGGTAAACGGTATAACTCTCACAAGTGAAACCACCATGCGGAATCGGATGGCAGATGAAGTAGTTAAAGAAAAAGTAGCTGGTGTTATTCGTGGTGCATATCAAGTGGGAGAAACGAAATATTTGAGCGATACATCGGTAGAGGTTGCCATGGCAGTATCCATGAGTGGTATATCCGAAATTGTTATCCCTGCAACGACCACCGTTACACCACCATCATTATTGCCACAACCGGAAGGCGTAACGGCGCAACCTGCTCAGACAGGTCCTTATACCGGTATTATCATAGAGGCCAAAGGATTAGGTGTGCGTCCTGCAATGGCACCAAAAATTGTGAGCCAAAATGGAACGGTAGTCTATGGCCCAGGTAACTACACCCGCGAATACGCCATTCAATTTGGTGTGGCAGGATACTCAAAATCCTTGGAGACTGCAGCAGAAGATATGCGTGTTAAGGGAAATCCATTGGTGATAAAAGCCGTTTCGGTTCAAGGAACTAATATGGCTGATTTGGTTGTGAGCGGACAGGATGGTTGGCAAATGCAATCTGCCGAGCAGAAATATAGTGTTCTAAAAGATTGCCGTGTATTAATATTACTGGATTAAATAGGACGTAAAGACACTATGAGAGCATTCTTTCCCCTTTCACTAATTACACTTTTTTTGATTTTCCCATTATTCGCACAAGAATCTGAGGTCTCAGTACCCACAGATTCATTGGTAATAGAAAATGGTTTAATAGTCGGCGACCTGGCTCCATCCTGGGCATTGATGTATGCGCCGGGGGAATTTGAATTTTTAAAAAATTGGACTGTAGAAAAAGATGATAGGCTGAGAAAATCAACCTCTCAGCCAGACCGACATGTTGTAGTACTCAGTTTTTTTGCAACATGGTGTAAACCCTGCATGAAAGAATTACCCCACCTTGAAAATCTTTTTCAAAAATATACCAATGAACCTGTAAAATTCTTTTTGGTTGATATTACTGAAGCAACACGGAAAAACCCCGGTTTTGAGGATTCCCCTAAAGCAGGAGATTTTCTAAGAAACAAGGGAATTACAATGCCCATTTTATTTGATAACCGAGGCGTTGCCAAGGATCGATACCATGTAAGCACTTTACCGCGTTTATTTATAATAGACAAATACCAGACGATTCAAATGACCCAAAAAGGGTTTCATGAAGATGAAGATTTCGAAGGTAAACTGTCTGAAGTCATTGATGGACTGCTTGCCCAAAGTGACGTGGAATAAACCGTGGTATTTATATAAATAGTAATATTGAAACATAGTTACTCCCAAATTCGGGGAAGAGAGAGTATATGAAATTTTTTAAATCGTCACACGGTTTGCGTCTTTTTCTAAGCGCATTAATTCTTCATGTGAGCCTGCCAACCATTGTAAAAGCTCAGGATAAAGCAACCGTTGCTGTTTTAGATTTCGACGGGCGCGGTATTTCCCAGCTTGAATCTCAAACCTTAACAGATCGTCTTAGCACTGAATTGGCACGTACTGATGTTATGATTCTGGTAGAGCGAAATCAAATGAATGAAATTTTGGGTGAACAGGGATTTCAACAAGCTGGTTGTACCAGTGCGGAATGCGCTGCGGAAGTCGGTGCTTTGTTGGGTGTACAACACATGATTTCAGGCTCCTTTGGTAAAATCGGAAATAGCTATACCATAGATGCTAAAATGTTTTCCGTTGAAACAGGCGAAACAGAGAAAACCGTCAGTAAAACCTATAAGGGTGAAATTGATGGACTAATCACTGAAATCGAAATTTTAGCCTGGGAAATTATGGGTTTGAAAGCACCACAAGAATTATTGGATAGAAAAGCTGCTGGAGTTCAACCCGTTGTCGCTCAAGCAACAGGTGAAAAAGGCGGCAAGGGTTGGTTACTTTGGGCAACCATCGGGATTGCCGGGGCAGGCGCAGCAGCCTATTTACTCTTAGGTGGCACAGATGAAGTCCAACCATTACCAGAACCACCGACAATGCCGTAGCCATAAAGTGCATCAGACTTTGAAACTTGAATCTTCATACTTAAAACTTTTATAGAGAATCCTATGAATTCCAACAAAACAAAATATTCTTTTTTAAAAACCTATAAAAACCGACAACTCACTTTGTTTTTGATTATCAGTTTATTTGGGTTTGCATCGATGCTGAATGGGCAGATTATTAATGAAATCCATGATAAGAGTTTTGACTTTGAAGGTGTTGCAATGGTAGACATCAACATGGCAGATCAAGCAAAAGCTGTTGCGATTCAACCAGATGGAAAAATTGTTGTTGGTGGTCATTCAGGAATGGCAGCATTGAATGATTTTACAGTAGTACGTCTTAATACAGATGGCAGTCTGGATACAGACTTTGACTCAGACGGTAAAGTAACGACAACCGTTACGAATGTGGATGATTATTTGGAAGATTTGGCTATTCAGGCTGATGGAAAAATTGTAGCAGTTGGATCAGCAAATAGTGATATAGCAATCGTAAGATATAATACAGATGGCAGTCTGGATACGGGATTTAATTCTGATGGTATTGATACGTTAAATATAAATTCCACTGATTATGCTAAAGCCGTAGCCATTCAATCGGATGGCAAAATTGTTGTGGGTGGTTATACCGGAATGGTTGCATTGCGCGATTTTATTATTGTGAGATATAACTCAGACGGTAGTTTGGATACAGGGTTTGACACGGATGGAAAAGTTGTCACTGCAGTAAGCGGTGTAGATGACTATTTAGAGGGATTAGCAATTCAATCTGATGGGAAGATTATCGCGGTTGGTTATTCTAATAATGATATTGCTGTCGTGCGGTATAATACCGACGGTAGTCTTGACACAGGATTTGGATCCAATGGTATAATAATACAGTCCGTTAATACTGGAGGTGATTACGCCTATAACGTAGCCATTCAGGAGGACGGAAAAATTGTTGTAGCAGGGACCACAGATAATGGTACGAATATTGATTTTGTATTACTGCGTTTAAACAACAATGGTAGTCTGGACACAGGATTTGATACTGATGGTATTGTGACATCACCAATCTCCGCCGCAGATGAGAGCGGTAGAGCACTGGCAATTCAATCCGATGGAAAAATTGTTATTGCTGGTTATGTTTGGACGCCTACGGGAAAATTTATGGTTCTGCGGTACAAAACCGATGGTTCTATAGATGCAGGCTTTGCGAACAACGGCAAAAAAGTTGATTATTATGGTTCATACTCAAATCATGCATATGCAGTTGCATTACAGTCAGATGGAAAAATTGTTGTAGCAGGATCAATAAACAATGGAACGGATGATGATTTTGGTGTAGCGAGATATACTGGAGCTACCCAATTATTGCCAACTGCAACTGAGCAATGGACAGGTGGCGGAGCCGAGGCCAACAATGGAATACCTCTGAACACCTATTACCATGATAACCTACATCAATCGTTATATTTGGCATCCGACCTGACGGCCGTGGGCGTTCCTGCTAATGTCAATATTACCGCCATAGAATTTATTCCTTCTGAGTATCCCGGTATGGCTTTCTCAGATTTCCGAGTAGGTATTGCACCAACAACGAACAACAATCTTGGTGGAGGATTTGAGTCTACGGATGTGGTTTATGGTCCCATCTATCATAATGTTGCCGACTTCACCGTGGGAGATTGGTTTCAGTTTGATATTAATGACGTCATGTGGGACGGTACAAAAAACATTGTGGTTGAGTTCAGCCACGACAATAACAATTTTGCCCTAAATGGTGGTATTTATTTACGTGAAGCTGGCATAAACAGGTCAGCAAGAGGTTGGAGCGATTCAAATAATGGGAACTACCCATTTAATGGGCTAGGTACCAATTTTGATAATAAGGTCGCCGCATTACGTATACTATATACACCAATTGATGTTTTACCACCGTCGAATCTAATATTAACCGCTGGTGATACCGAAGTTGGCTTGTCATGGACGGCGTCAAACGACAGCGATCTTTCATCCTACGTAATCTATCGTGGAACATCCTCGGGAGGTTTATCACCAGTTGATTCAGTTAATAGTTCAACCGCTTCATATACTGATACTGGACTCGCAAATGGTACCACCTACTATTATGGAGTTAAGGCAAAGAATAGTGCCAATGAATATAGTGCGTTGACCAATGTTGAAAGTGCAGTCCCACACATGACGGTAATAGATATTGACGGCAATATATATTACGTTGTTCAAATTGGCAATCAGTACTGGATGGCAGAAAACCTGAAAGTAACAAAATACCGCAATGGTGATGCTATCCCAAAGGAAACCAATAATTCAATCTGGTCAAATACATCAAGCGGAGCCTACTGCAACTACAACAATGATAACAACAATGTAGCGACCTACGGGAGTCTGTATAATTGGTTTACTTTAGTTGATAATCGGAACATCGCTCCTCCAGGCTGGCACGTTCCTACAGATACCGAATGGAAAGAACTGGAAATAACGCTCGGTATGAGCCAGGCTGAGGCAGATTTAGAGGAGTGGCGGGGAACGAATGAGGGATCAAAATTGAAATCCTCAACAGATTGGAATGGGACGGATAATTATGGGTTTTCTGCCTTACCTAGTGGTTATCGGAGTTGGCAGGGTGATTACTCTTTTTTAGGTGAAAACGGTCATTTTTGGTCGTCAACTGAAACAAGTGATGGTACAGTCGCAAGGGATAGGACATTAATATATGCTCAAGAATTTATTGGTCGCTTCAGCAGTAATATACACAACGGGTATTCCGTGCGATTGGTCAAAGGGATCATTGCTGCAAGATTTCTGTCTCTAACATCCGGTGACGGCAAAATTGATCTTTCCTGGACAGCCTCCAGCGAAGACAGTTTAACGAATTATATTATTTACAGAGGGACTTCTGTAGGTAGTTTATCGCCCGTAGACTCTGTAAGCAATACTGTGACCACATACAGCAACACGGGCTTAACCAATGGGACTACCTATTATTTTGGCGTGAAAGCCAAAAATAATTCCGGTGAGTACAGCCCCATGACCAATGTAGAAAGCGCTACACCGGTATATCTGGGACCGGTTTGGTGGATTACCACCAGCGCCAATGGCGGAAGCGATAGCAATGACGGTTCATCTTCTGCACCATTTTTAACCGTTTCCAAAGGAACCCAGATGGCCGCGTCTGGAGATACGATCATGGTAAGAGCCGGAACGTACACTGGGAGTGGGTACAGAGGATTAAATCCCGGTGGAATCAATATGGTTATAATGTCTGAATCGGGTGCAGCATCTACAACCCTGGATGCGAATTATGGCGATCGGCATTTTTTAATCGAAAACGGTGAAGATACAACCATGCAAATCATTGGGTTTACATTTATTAATGGTTCCACTAGTAGTGATGGTGGATCAATATTTTTTAATGATTGGATCGGATACCCCACCAATAGTGCCATCATTAAAGACTGTGTGTTCAGAAACAATGAAACAACCGGTTCAAGTGCGTCCGGTGGGGCAATAAATGTTAATAATTCTTCACCAATATTTCGAAATTGTGTTATTGATGGAAATTCATCTATTGGCTATGGTGGCGGTGTAGCCGTTATTAATTCATTTTCAGCACCGAAATTTCAAAATTGTACAATTATTAATAATGATGTATCCACAGCAGCCGGGACAGGGATTTCCGCTAACGGTGGTGGTATTTATGTACAGCAAGGCACACCTGTTTTTGTCGATTGTATTATTGATTCAAATACTGTTACGAGCGGTGGGCAGAATGGTAATGGTGGTGGAGTTTTTGTGGATTGGTTTGATAATTCTGGTGTAAACCCGGTAAAATTTATTCGTTGTTTCATTCGTGAAAACAATGTCATTGCCTGGGGAACCTGGGAAGCAAATGGAGGTGGATTAGCGGTACAGGCGCGGACGGAATTAATCAATTGTGTTATTACAAATAACTATACATCACCAGTAAATGGGACCAGTTATGGAGGAGGAATAGCGGTTGATTTATGGGCGAATTATAATCAACATGAAGTGAAAATCATTAATTGTACAATTGCTCAAAATGAAGCAAATGCTCCGTACGCGCAAAGCAATTCACATGGAGGTGGCATTTATCTGGATTGGGACGAAATAGCTATAATCTTTAATACCATTTTGTGGGGGAATACAGCAGAGGTTGATGCAAATATTGCCGACAATGGTGCCAATATGGCTACCAACAATAACAATATTGAAAATGGTGAACAATTCAATTGGTTTGCTACTACTAGTCTCACGCTTGATCCACAGTTTACAAATAGCGTTGGTGATGATTTTAGTATTTCAGATGCCAGTTATAATATTGGAGCAGGTACAAGCGGTTTCGGCGGATACAGCGCACCAGCAAATGACATCCTTGGAAACGCTCGTCCCGATCCTGCCGGATCCAATCCTGATATTGGAGCTTACGAAAATAGTTTAGCCATAAGTCCTTATCCCGGACAGGTCGCGAATCTCGTGGGGCAAGCAGGTCATCAAAAGGTAATTTTAACTTGGGACGCCAATTCAGAAAGCGATTTGAATCGATATGCCATTTATCAAAGTACAACCCAGGATTTTACACCAACTACTTCTGATTCCATTGGTGAAATTGCCGTTGGAACAGAAACGTTTACGGCCACGGGATTAACAAATGGCACACCCTATTTCTATCAAGTGACGGTCATCGATGACGATGGTTATGAAGGATTGCCCTCATTCGAAATTGGTGTCACACCACGATATACAGGTCCCGTCTGGTATGTAGATGATGTTGGCACAAACGGTGAAGGAAGTTCAACATCACCCTTCAATCAGATTCAAGCAGCGATAGATTCAGCAGCTGCAGGTACAGATACGGTTATGGTTCTTCCTGGAACGTATGAGGGAGTTGGCAATTTTGAAATTTATTTAAGTAATAAAGATTTAATTATCACATCGGAAAAAGGTGCTGACTCAACAATTCTCAGCTCTGATAATAACCACCGTCACTTTTCAATCAGTAATGGCGTATCGCCCAATACAAACATTATTGGATTTACTTTCAAGAACGGACAACCTGGAAACAATGAATATGAAGGCGGATCCATTTGGATAGATGGAGCATCACCACAATTTTATAATTGTACTTTCACACAAAATGAAGCTGAAAATGGAGGCGCAGTTGCTGTTATGTGGTCTGGTGGACTGCCTGGATTCAATAACTGTGTATTTAGAGATAACGTTGCCTCAAATACAAATGGCGAAGCCAATGGTGGCGCTGTTTTTATTGCTGATTTTAATTATGCTAGTAATCCTATTGAATTTAATAATTGCACATTTGACCGTAATAGAGTTGAAGCAAAAAATTCTGCCAGAGGAGGAGCTTTGGCTATTTATACACGAGTCGCATTTGAAAATTGCCTGATTGTGAATAACAAAGCAACCGCCGGTTATCAAAACTATACCGCAGGAGAAACTGCATTTGGTGGTGGTATTTTTATTCAAACTAACAACAACAATGTTGGCGAAATAGTTAGTATGGTCAATACGACAGTTGCTAATGATACAGCCATCTATGGTGTTATGGGGAATTCTATAGGTGGTGGTATTTACCTTGATGGATGGCCAGACCAGAAATTTGATATGTTTAACTCCATCGTTTGGGGAAATCATGCTGTACAAAGCGGCCAGGAAAACATAGATGATGGTGGATATTCTACATTTAGAGCTGATTACAATATCATTGAAAATGGTAACGAATTTAATCGATGGTTTTACATCGACAATCATAATCAAATGAGTGATCCCCAATTTGTTGATGCTGAAAATGGAAATTATCAATTATCCGATTTTAGTCCGGCAATTGGAGCTGGTTGGACAGGATGGCAAACGTATACTGCACCTAGCACGGATATAGATGGAAACGCACGTCCTTATGGAGCTGGTGGTGTATACCCTGATTTGGGTGCCTATGAAAATCCACTTGGAGTGTCACCTTATCCTAGACAAGTACAAAATCTTTTTGCAGAGGGCGCAAGTTATGCTGTTGATTTAACATGGGATGAAAACCCTGACGTAAATGGAAATATTGATTATTATATCGTTTATATGGATACACTTGCTGATTTTATTGCAACGGTAACTGATTCAGTTGGGAAAGAAGATCAGGATGCACAAGTAGATGGAAAATTCACCCATACAATATCAAATCTTCAAAACAATACACCCTACTATTTCCGTATCGCGGCACATAATTCTGCAGCATATACTGGAGTAACCTCCGAAATCGCTTCAGCCCAACCCGGTTACAGCGATCCTATTTGGTATGTGGATGATAATGGTGATCCAGATAATGCTGATGGGTCACCCGAAAAACCTTTCCAAACCATAGGTGCAGCATGGGGTGAAGGAATCGCAAATCCAAACTTCAGTGGTGGCGATACGATCATGGTATTGCCAGGAACATACCAGCGGTTTTACGATCTTGATCTTGTAGCGCCTAATATGCCTTTTGTCCTCATGAGCCAGGAAGGCCCAGACACAACCTTTATTGATGGACGATTAAATGGATCAACTGCACAGAAACCGTTCATTCGATTTGATTTTGGAGCTGACACAACCACACAAATCATTGGATTCACCATACAAAATTGTACATCTACAGAGAATGGTGGTGCGGTGAAACTAATGAGCGGTTCTAATCTAAAATTTATGAACTGTACATTTGCTAATAATTTTGTCTCAACATCAGATCGAAATGGTGGCGCCGTTTATATTGACCAGAGTTCACCTTATTTCTTAAACTGTTCCTTTATTAATAATTCAGCCGGGAATGATGGTGGTGCGGTTAGTATTGGAAGTAGCTCACCTCGCTTTGAGAATTGTGTTTTCCGTAATAACAGTGCCTACAACCAGGGAGGGGCCGTTTATATATGGTGGTTCGATTCTAGACCATCATTTGAAAATTGCGATTTCGAGAGCAATCAAACAACAAACACTGACTGGAACTCTCGTGGAGGGGCGATTGCTTCGGATGAGGCTATAAACTTTAGCTTGAATCGTTGTACTTTTGTGGATAATAGCAGTTGGGAAAAAGGCGCTGCCATTTATTTTTATTTTAATCAGACTTATACTGCCTGGGCCAAGATTAAAAACTCACTTTTCACAGGGAATACTATTCAAACAAATTCATTTGGTGATCACCTGGGTACAACAATATTCCTCGAAGGTGAAAACTCTCGTTTATTATTAGAAGGTGTAACAATTGTTGATAATGCTGCCGATAAATATGGTTCGGCGTTACATTTTTGGAGTGGCGGTTTCATTACTAATTCCATCATCTGGGATAATTCCACCGGTGAATTTGATGAACGTACCATAACTAATGATCAATGGGGTAGTGATACTCAAATCCAGTATTCCCTGGTAGAAAATGGTGATTTGATACCGGTTGATATTACCTGCCTGACGGTAGATCCATTATTCAATGATGCCGCAAATGATAATTACACACTGTCGGAGGCATCATATGCAATTGGGGCCGGCTATTATCAGTATAACGATCCATCAGATGGAAATCAATTAGTAACTATTACCAGTGCCGATATGGATCTGGCTGGTGCCGCACGTGTTCAGCCGGCGGACACAACAATTTTGGATATGGGTGCCTTCGAAAGACCTGAAGCCGTAAGTCTTTATCCAGACAGTCCTACAAATCTCATTGCCGAAGAGTTAGACCGGGCGGTTCGTTTATCCTGGGATAGCGTAACTGCGACGGATGTGGCTTACTATATCATTTATCAGGCAATTGAACCTGATTCAACTAATTTTGATTCAATCGCAACTGTATTGCCAGGTTTATCAACATTTGTTGACACGGTAGCAAATCTAACAAATATGACGAAATACTATTTTGGAATCGGTGCGGTTGATTCATCCGGTTATGAAAGCATGATGAGCGATGATATCGTTGCTGTTCCACATTATCAGGGGCCGGTTTGGTACGTTGCCACCGATGTGCCTTCGGGAACAGGAGAGGGTAGCATCAACGATCCGTATGGAAATATTCGTAAGGCGATTTTCAATAGCAATGATGGAGACACTATTTTTCTGAGACCCGGTACATATTCAGGAAACGATAACCGTGACCTGAATTTCCAGCAGGTTGATGAATTTGGTGGTATGACAACAACTCCACGCGATATAGTACTAATGGGTGAAAAGGGGCCTGATTCTACCATTATCGATCTTTCTGGTTTTGGTGCAACACAAAGACGTTTGTTAGATGTCACCAGTGGAGAAGGTCCAAATACAAAACTTATTGGGCTGACTATACAAAATGGTGAGGCAAATAGTGAACCAATGATAAGAGTCGAAAATAGTGACCTTACCATTGAGAACTGTTATTTTATTGAAAATATTAATACTGGAGAATTCGGTGCCGTCGTATTGACAGGGAATGATCAGAGTCAAATTGATGTTTCTAATTCACGGTTTATCAGAAATACCGGATCGAATTCAGTTGGTGTATTTTTCGCAGATAACATTGATATAACGAATAGTATTTTTTATCAAAATTCTGCTCGTACTGGGGCGGCATTTGGATGGAATCCTTCTGGTGGATCTGCTTCAAGTATAGTCAATTGTCTATTTCTGGAAAACATCAGTACTGAATATGGTTCAGGTGGGGCAATTTGGATCCAGCCAAATTCAGGGGTATCTATCTATAACTCAATATTTTGGGACAATATTAACAGTGGTGGGGGCGATCAAGATGTTGCTGGTCAAAATGGTGTACATAATTGTTCTGTTCAGGATTTAACTTCTTATTCTGCGGATAATTATAGTTTTAACCCAATGATTGTGGATCCCGAAAATGGTGATTTTTCATTATCAGAATACTCACCAGCAATTGGTCTGGGCGTAGATCAGTATTTTGATTTTACCAGTTCACAGTATGAGGATATCCCAGAATCAGATTATAACGAAAATATGCGACCAGATCCTGTTGGTTCAAGTTCTGATCTAGGTCCCATTGAACACCAAAATGCAGAACCAAGACAATGGGTTTATTATGCATCTAATTCCGGAAATGATAGTAACGACGGAAAATCAACACAAACAGCATTTTTAACAATTCAACATGCTATTGACAATGCTGATGATTTAGACACGGTTGAAGTATTAGCTGGTACTTATATTGGCACTGGAAATCAGGATCTGGATTTCTTTGGTAAGAATATTGTTTTACGTTCTTCTGATGGTCCTGACTTAACAATATTGGATCTTGAGAATAATGCTTATGCCTTTGATTTCTACAGCTTCGAACCATTAAGCGCACGAATAATTGGATTCACAGTCCAAAATGGTAATTTTGACAATGGTGGAGCTGTTCATCTACAAAATGCCTCTCCACGATTCGATAATATGAGATTTATAAATAACCATGCCAATTTCGGTGGTGGTGTAATTCATGCTGAAAATTCGGATAGTCGATTTATCAATTCAATTTTTGTTGATAATGTCAGCGATGGTGAAGCAGCAGTAGCGAAAATTATTGGAGGGAATGTTGTATTTAGGCATTGTACTATAACAAATAATCAATCAGATGACGACAACGGCTTTGTTTTCGATGGCGGATCACACACAATTAAAAACACAATATTCTGGAATAATAATATTATTGGAAACGGCATACTAAATATCAATGGTAATGCCCAGTTGGACATCACTTATTCTGATATTATGGGTGGTTATGAAGGCACTAGAAACCTGAATCATCGTCCGGGGTTTGTCGATGCGAATCTGAACGATTTTGACCTTGAGGATTGGTCACCAATGATTGGTGCTGCGGACACTTCGAATTTCAGTAGTAAAGATTATGATTATAATCAGCGTTCACTTTCAGATACAACAGCACCCGATATAGGAGCATTTGAATCCGAATTAGCTGTTCCCGATACTTCCATTTATGAATCACAAATTTGGTTTGTTGATGAAAATGGCGATGATGCAAATGATGGTTCCCTAGGATTACCTTTTGGTACAATCCAACGTGCTGTTGATTATGCTATTTGGGCTGATGAAGTATCTATACAAAACGGGATTTATAACCAGAGTGTGGATATTTGGGGTAAGGACATTTCGATTTATGGGAATGGCGAACCATTTGAAACTGAAATAATTGGAGAAGTGTTTATCAAACGAGGCGAATCGCCGCTCTTCTCAAATCTGAAAATGCGGAATGATGGAATTACACTTCAGATTGCCGGAGAAAGCACACCAACCTTTGAATTCATAGAGTTTAGTGGGAGTACTGGCGGCTTCCTTGCACAAATTTGGGACGCTTCACCATTGTTTAATCATGTCACGTTTGCTGATAATGGTGCGAATGCCATTTATTCTGATGCTTCAGCATCGGTAAGTGTAACGAATTCAATATTCTGGAATACGGGATCGCACTATGAGTTGTTTAATGGCGGTACCGTATCCATTTCTTATAGTCTTACAGATAGTTTAGGTACGGGAAATATTTCCAGTGAGCCACAATTCTTGGCAGCGAGTGATTATCATCTATTTGCCAGTTCATTTTGTGTAAATGGTGGCGATCCATCGATGACAGATGATGATGAAACACGCGCCGATATGGGCGCTTATCCCTATTTCTCAAATAATGATGGGCCTGTATGGTCTGTGAGTGAATCAGGAAGTGATGAGACCGGAAGCGGACATAGTGATTTTCCATTTGCCTCACTTCAAGCAGCAGTCAACTTCGCTTTGGATAACCATATCGTTGAAATTGGTTCGGGTACATTTGTGGGTAATACCGAGCTGCGCGATCATGACATTATTGTTTCCGGTATCTATGGTGAAACAATTCTGGATGCCAACGGCAATGGGACTGTCCTTTATATACCTAGTGGTTTGACATCTTCTACTGTGATAGAAAACCTGATTATTACAGGTGGATATGCTGAACGCGGTGCTGGCATTAATATTTTTGATAGTTCACCAACTATTCGAAACAATATTTTCACAGATAATGAATCAACATCTTTCGGTTCTGCAATCTATACCTTGTATTCAAATTCAATATTCGAATACAACCTTATTTATGAGAATATAGATGATGCCATTATGGTGGAAAATGGTGCGACAGTATTTGTGAATAATACAATTGCCAATAATGTAGGCGTTGGTCTACGAACCGCATCTAATGCGACTCCGATCGAAATCCGTAATTCCATATTTTTTGGGAACTCATCATCATTGGATGGTGATTTTGATGTGACTTACTCAGATATTGAAGGTGGTGCGACTGGCACTGGAAATATAGAGAGCGATCCGTTGTTTGTAGACGCGCTGAATGGTAATTATAGTTTAGAATTGCTGAGCCCTTGTGTAGACGCAGGTGATTCCACGGATACTTTCGATTCTGATAGTACTTTCAGAGATATGGGTGCGTTACCCATATTCAGGAATTTTGTTGGTGGGAATACTGCAGGAACGAATGTCGAAGTCAATTCGGATACTACAGTAGTTGTAGACACTGATTTGACGATTGACGCTGGTGACTCTTTAGTCATTAATCCTGGCGCAACATTATATTTGGGTAATGGTGTCACACTCACCATCAATGGAATCCTTGCTGCTAATGGAAATGTATTAAATCCTGTTTTGTTTACTACGCTTTATCCCGGTGAATTTTTTGGTGGAATTACTTTAGCAGGAGAATTAGGAACAAGGGAAGATTACGTTTATGAGTACTTGACTATTTCCAATGTAGCTACTGGATCGATTCCATTAACAGTAACTGGCAATGCAACCTTAGAGCATTTCACAATTGCCGGAAATGACAGCAGTATTAACTCATTAGAAACTGACGGTGCCGTTACAGTGAATTATTCCATATTTGAAAGCACTGCCGGTGGTAGTGGTATAGTTACCACAATGAATTCATTTATTGATGATACAACACACTTTGTGAATTGGTCAGGTGGAGATTATGAATTATTGGTGACATCCACTGCAATTGACATAGGTGTTGATGAATCAGAATCCAATATTGATCCAGACTATACTTATTCAGATGCCGGCGCCCACTATCATAACCAGTCAACGTATATGACCAATACAGCCTCGGTGATTTACCCAGTTTTTGGTGATACTATTGAAGTAAGCCCAGACACCAGCGCTTTTGCTGGATTGGATGTATTCAGTCAAACATGGAATGAATTTGGTCGGTATAAAACGAATGCGTCCATCAACTGGGATGTGGGTACAATAAACGGATCATTTGGTGATGCCATCACGGATACTACCGATCTGGATGGGGAATCCATGAATCTGTTCCATACTAGCACACAAACGGGCGATCTCAATCAATTTACAATTTCATCCGATGGTGTAAATGCAACATCCGGTTTCTTTAGAGTTGTATCTGGGATGCCTGATTCTGCTGCAGTTCTTTCGCAAGAAAACACAGAAATGACGCAATTGGATACAATATCAATTGAAGTCAATGTGTTTGATCAGTTTGATAATTTGGTTCAAGATGGCGAATCCGTTTCATGGACAGTTGTTCCCATAGATGGCGACGGTTCGGGTTTTGGGTTTATTAATGATATGACTACAACCCAAAATGGAATTGCATCTGTTGAGCTTATTACTGATCCAAATACGACATTAATGGTTGGCCATAGGATTCAGGTTCAAGCAGTTTCCGTCGGTGCCTTGGTATTGAGTGACACTGTGATGGTTGTTCCAGATGACATATTTAATCTTCGATTAGCCGAATCATTAACACAGAATCAAATAGACCTTTCAGCTGATATTCATAGTATGGAGATCAGCGCCACCATGATTGATACATTTGATAATCCATTAGAAAATGTTGAACTCTTTTGGGATTTAGTTGATCTTGGACATCCCGAGGGCTTGTTGGATGTTGGCTCTTCCTTCACAAATGAGAACGGAATTGCCAGTACAGTATTGACTACAGGAACAGTCACAGACTATCAATATCAGATACGTGGTTGGGTTACTGAACAATCGCTGATTATGGCATTGCAAAACCAGATGATTCCAGATGCTATTCAAGCTCCAAGTGTGATAACCACCAAAGGAACCAAATCAACAAATACGATTGCTACTACAATACCTATCAATGTCGTTTCAAATCGTACGGTTGATTTCAGTCGCGAAGAAATCTTTGATCTGGATGATACAACAGCGGTAATTAATGTTATTTCTGGTGTGAGCAATGGTGTCACCTTTGATTTAGTGAATGATACAACTCTGACACAATTTGAATCATTACCAATGACCGTAACTGTATATGATCAATATGGTAATCTGGTGGCTGATGGCACGAATGTAGATTGGATAATAAACCCAGTATCATCAGGAATTTCTCTTGATGTTTCTTCATCGACAACGACAAACGGAATTGCTACAAATATTGTTTCAACTGACCCAACAGCTATTCTTAATACTATTGTGACAATTGAAGCCACTTCTGGGGTAGCGTCAATGGTGAGCAATTCAATTACGATTACCACGGGTGACCCCCACAACCTGGTTGTTACAGATTCATATGATCGGAATCCAGTGGCGGACCAAAACACAGTACCATTGGAAGTAACGATTATCGATACATTTGATAATGTACTTGATGGAATTCCTGTTTATTGGTCAATTGTTGAGGGTGCGGAAGGATACCTTGAAAACAATTATTTACTGGATACATCCTACACGGATATCAGTGGTACTGCGACCAATATGCTAATAACAGATGTGGTTGCAGGTTCGTACTATAAAGTTAGAATGTGGGTTGAAAACAGTGGCGGATTTACATTACGGAATACATCTCAAAGTCAGGACGTCAAAACAAACATTTATTCCACAAATCCGAAGAATACAGGAAAAGAATTCGTTGGTGAGGTCGCTGAGAGATCACATACCGATGTAATGACTTTTGGTAGATCAGAAATGATCTTAGATGATACAACGGATGTTATATCTATTCTCCCCGGGGCACCGTCTACAATTGTTGCAGATAATCCCGATACTACGTATGTGTTACAAGGGCAGATTGATACGTTAAACATAGAAGTCATGGATCAATTCGGGAATTATATTTCCGATGGAAGCGTTGTGAACTGGAATGCATCGGTGACATCCGATTATTCAATCACTGAAGCGAATATTAATACAACAAATGGGCTTGCATCTATAATAGTCGCCGCTAACAATGATGCCCCATGGCTGTCTCAAATTGATTTCAGCATCGTCGTTGAATCAATATTCAACAGTAGTGCTGTTGGAAAAGATGTAACATATCGCATAGAAGATGTGATTGCACCTGACGCGGTAAGCGCATTATCGGTTAATCCGGCAGTATGGACATCTACAAATAATTTCACGCTTAGTTGGACAAATCCGATTGAACATTCGGGGGTTGCAGGAGCATATTATCAGATAGATAGTGAATCGCCAGTATATGTTGAAAGCAGCGAAATTATTACTACCGATATATCTTTGCCAATAAATGCAAAATCTACAGTTGCTCTTTGGCTGCAGGATAATGCTGGGAATGTAGATGCAGCAAACGCAGTTACCATTCAAGCAATGTGGGACGATATCGCTCCAAATAGTTTTACCTTGGTTTCACCATCTACTGGTAGCTGGCTCAACAATCCAGATCCTGTATTTGAATGGGGTACCGCTACGGATGATGTTGCGGGGATGGATCACTATCGGTTTGAACTTGATGGAACACCATATGTCATTCCACCGGACTCAAATACCTTTGTAATTCCAACATCATTATCGGAAGGTGCACATACATTACTTATTGTTGCTGTTGATAGCGCAGGAAATGAAAAAGAGATGGATTTTGGTCAGATATCGTTCAGTACGGATTATACACAACCGAACATTGTTCATAACCAAGTACTGGAAGGAACAGAAAATCAGGTGTTGGCAATTTCTGCAACGTTTAATGATCCTTCTTCGGGTTCAGGCGTAGTTAGAAGAGAATTGTATTATCGTCAGGGTGGTGAAACAGCATGGCTAACACCAGTTAATTTGGAATCGGGTAGTTATAGTATTGCCAGCTCCTATGTGAAAAGTTCGGGAGTTGAATATTATATCGAAGCTGAAGACGTTGCAGGAAATATTAGAAAACTTCCGAATGAAGGATTCTATTCCATATCTGTTACAATTCCTTCTGGAATACCTGGTTCACGTAAATGGCCAACAGGAATTCCAAATGGAGCAACGGTTGCTGATTATCAACTTATTTCATTTCCAGCAAACCCGGCGAATAATACTCCAACGGATGTACTGGTTACTAATACGATTAAAAACCTAGGTGCTTACGATGATACGAAATGGCGTTTCTTTACCTATTCAGCAAATGCGTGGGTAGAGTTTGCCAATATAAGCAAAATCGAATCTGGGGTTGGATATTTCATTATCGTAAAAGACGCAGATCAAAATATAAATACCGGTCAGGCAAGTTCGGTTGCAACAGACGAACCATACCAAATAAATTTACCAGCTGGCGAGTGGGTCATGATTGGTAATCCATTCGATTTTGAAATTCCGTTACCAAATGTTTATGATCAAGATAGTGTATCAATTGAGGGAAATCCCAATTTTTACACTTGGAATGGGGAATGGGTTGCTGCTACAGTTCTCAAACCGTGGCAGGGATATATTTATAAATCTACAATTGGCGGACAATTATTCATGAATCCGCGTAAACAGAATGGTGGACAAGCCAGAATAGCGTATCAAGAGGAAATTGAGCTAATTGAAGATGAATGGCTGATTGATATTGATGTCAAAAATGGATTCGCAAATGATAGATCAAATCGCATTGGTGTCTTGACAGACGCTTTGGATCAATATGATGAATGGGATGCTTTCGAACCACCAATCGTGCCCGGCGGTGTTTCATTGCGGATTGATAATACCCATTGGGATGTGGCAAAGGATATTTACACTACTGATATTAAATCTGTTTCAGAACAAGGTCATTTCTGGGATTTGAATGTGGTGGCACAGGATGCAGATCGAAATGTAATCGTTACGTTTGATGGAATCTCTGATATTCCTGAGGATTTTGATATTTTCCTTATTGATAAATCAATTGGGACAGCACAAAATCTCAGTAGCCGGGATACATATATTTATCCAGCTGGAAGGACATCAAAACAACGTGATTTCAGGTTGGTGATTGGTACACGGGAATTTGTTGAAGAGAATAATGCCGGAGTTTCACTTTATCCAGATGCCTTTGCTCTGAGTCAAAACTTCCCGAATCCGTTTAACCCGAAAACGACAATTCTTTTGTCTATAGAAGATGAGGCTGTCGTAGACCTGGTTGTCTATAACCTCCTTGGAGAAACGGTTACTACACTGGCTCAAGAGGAATACTTACAGCCTGGATATTATAATTTCATCTGGTCCGGATACAATGAACAGGGTAATCGTGTGGCAAGCGGATTATATCTCTACTCAACGATTATAAAATCGCCTAGCGGAAAAGTGCTGCTAAATCAAACTCGCAAAATGATTTTTGTTAAATAGATACATTTTAAAAACCATCACGGACGCTCAAAGCGTCCGCGATGGTTATAGATTACAGTGGCATCTCTACCTGTAATGGCATCCTTGTTTATAAACAATTATATTTAGATGATAATGAGGGTAATATTGTGAAGAATTCATCCATTTTTTTAATCATCTTTCTGATACTTTTTTCTTTTGGTTTCGCCGAAACCCAATTTGGTAAAATTACACTACCATTGGGGACAGTAGAAGTACTGGCAAATAGCGGAGAATCATGGGAAAGAGCTAAACCTAATCAACCCGTCAATGTCGGCGATGTCATCCGCACTCAAGCCAAATCCCGATGTGAAATCAAGCTGGTGGGTGGCGGAAAAATCCGCATCGGAGAAAATTCTGAATTGGAATTGAACGAGGCCAACGTTAAACCCATGGAAAAAAACTTTCAAGCCAATTTGACAAAAGGCAATGCCTGGGTATCAGCAAAAGCCGCGTTTGGTGAAAAGAAAAATGTATCTGTAAGAACGCCCACTGCCGTAGCGGCCATCCGTGGTACAACCTATCGAACAAAAGCAGGTGAAGAAGAAAGCTCAGTGCTGGTGTATGAAGGCAAGGTAGATGTAAACCAACCGCAAAATGTAGAAAAAGAAGAGACAGCTCCAAAACAGGGAGGAAAACCGAAATTTAAACTGGCTCCACCAACAGAAATAGATGCACCGACTCAGGTTGCAGGGCCTTACGAACTAACACTTGATGAATGGATTTCGTTGGTTGATGGTATGCAAATTAATCTACGGAAAGATGGAAAGTATTATATGTTCAAATTTGATCAGGAATCTGATGCGCAGGATGAATTTGTTCAATGGAATAAAGAATTAGATGCCCAATAATAGTCCGGCTGACTCAATTACAACGAAATATCAAGGGGCAAACCCCACTTATTAATTTCGATTCTATGTAGCTAATGTCATCTACTTTAAAAAGAATATTTACCGGTACAATCATTGGCTTAGCTATTGGAATATTGGTTGGACTTAGCACGAACAAATCAGGATTTTTCCTAACAGAGCTCCTGAATAAATATGAATTGAATTCTTTTGACGCTCGTATTCGAGCACGAGTGTCTGACGTTCCGGAAATGTCCATTGAAGACATCGTCATTGTGGACATTGATCAAAATTCTGTTATGGAATTGGGAAACTACAAAGATTGGCCGCAAGCATATCATGGTCAACTTATAGATGTTATCTCCTCAGGCAATCCGAAGGCCATTCTGTTTGATATAATTTTTGATCCGGAATACAATATGTCCTATGACGTATTGACTTCGCTTGACATCGATTCTTCTCATTCACAGGCACAAGCCTTGAATGATTTTGTTGATTTATATGATCCCATGCAATTTGTTCAGGCAACCTATGAATCGCAAAAAGTATATCACGCATTGGTTTTTGAAACAACCGATTCTACCAATTTTCTCTATGCCATGGATGATGAAATCGACGGATATTTTCCAGAAAATCATATTATTTCGTTACCGGAAGAGCAAGCGCAACATTTACCCAGAGCACCGCGGATGGGAAATACTTACGCAGATTTATTGACATACGCAAAAGGAACAGGAAGTGCAAATTTCCCCCAGGACGCCGATGGAATTATCCGTCGGGCTCCAACGGCAATTTATTTTGATGGACCTGGAGATGTTTATCCATCATTATCTATGGCTGCAGCAATGGATATACTCGGTGTTCCCAAGGATGGGTTATCATACGATTTTGATTCATTGATCCTTACCATGACCGATACAACAGGAACGGTTGTGAGAGAATTGCCCATTGACGAAGAAGGTCGTATCTGGGTCAATTTTTCCGGACCGTTTAAAACCTTTTACTATATACCTTATATGTATTGCTTAGATCCTGAATTGCTGGATCCATCCTACTGGGAAGGAAAAATCGCCATTGTGGGATCATCCTTGCCAGGTCTTATGGATTTACGGAATACATCCGTTCAAAAAACATTTGCCGGAGTAGAAATCCATGCCAATACATTATATAATATTCTAAATGATGAGTTTATTAAACCCGTTAAGAAAAGCACCCAACTTTTGACATTAATTGCGCTTTCCTTGTGTGTTGGATTGCTCATCAGTTTACCTCCAAGGCCATTGTATTCTCTCCCAATCCCAGTGGCAGCTGTTTTTGTTTGGATTGTATTTGCATATAGTCAGTTTTTAAATCAGTTAATTATCTGGGATATCGTACGACCAATCCTGTCCGTCGGGGCGGTGTATCTGACAGTATTTCTATACAATTTTTTAGTCGTAGATAAAGATAAGCGGTTTTTGAAACAGACCTTCAGTACATACATTTCTCCTGAATTAATTGACCGAATGTTTAAAGATCATACCGAACCACAACTGGGTGGTGAAGAGGGGTATCACACTGCATATTTTACAGACATTCAAAGTTTCTCAGGCTTCTCTGAAAAACTCACACCGCACGAATTGGTGGAGCTGTTAAACGAGTATCTTACAGAAATGACCGATATACTTTTAGAAAATAAAGGAACATTGGACAAATATATTGGCGACGCCATTGTCGCTTTTTATGGTGCTCCAGTTCCAGTAGAGCGGCATGAATATCGAGCTTGTCTCACAGCGCTGATAATGCAAGAGAGACTGGGAGAGCTTCGCGAAAAATGGCGATCAGAAGGCGATCGTTGGCCAGAGATTGTCCACAATATGCAAAACAGAATTGGTATTAATTCAGGTCAAATGGTCACAGGTAATATGGGATCAGGGATGCGGATGAACTATACCATGATGGGCGATACGGTGAACCTTGCTGCACGGCTGGAAGCATCGGCAAAACAATATGGTATCTATATTCAGGTTGCTGAAACGACTTATCAAAAGGTGAAAGATCTCTTTGAGTGGCGGGATTTAGACTACGTCCGCGTCATGGGAAAAACCGAACCAGTACACGTTTATGAGCTCATCTCTGAGAAAGGAAAGCTCACAGGTAATTATGTGCAATTACTAGAGGTATATAATGAAGCGTTGGCATGTTATATCGCACAAAAATGGGATGAGGGATTAGTTCTGTTCAAAAAAGCTGATGCACGAGAAGATATGTTCCCAGGACGAAAAACTAACCCGAGCCGCGTCTATATTGATCGATGCAACCATTTTAAAGAAAATCCCCCAGGCGATGATTGGAATGGGGTCTGGACGCTTACGTCGAAATAAAACTAGTTGTCATTGCGATCCCGACTTATCGGGTAAAGTAATCTCCTAATTAGATATAGATTGCTTTGTTGCTCCACTCCGTAACGCTGTTTTCCTTTTACCTTAAAACTTCCCACTTTAAACTTCTTTAACCTTTGAATCGTGTACCCTTATCCTCGTTCATGAAAATCCATGCAGCGACTTTTCCGATTTTCAAAGGGTGTTTAATATCCCAGTACTGTAATCCATGGTGGTAACGAGAACTCGTATCATCTTTGGGTAGAGATTCAATCCAGGCTAATATCTGATCAATTCTGCTCTGCCAGAGTTTCATGTTTTCAGGACGTAAATCAATCCAACCAGCATCGGCCCATTCGTTAATATTCTTATCATTTATTTCGATGGAATCACGGCCCATAGGAGCCGGAATTTTTACTTGTGGTCCACGGATGAGTGATTTTCCATCCTTCATTAAAATTGGAATCCCAATGGATATGGCCTGGGAACGTGTTTCCTGGTCTTCTTCAAGATACTTTTCGACAATTTCAGATAATTGTTCAGGACCGCGAGTTGATATACATTTGAGATCGCCGCATACTTTATTTAGAATATGAGCTTCATACAGCAATTTGGATAATCTTGGCGGTCCAAGAATCTCAAATGCAACACTATCAGAATTATTTTCTTCTTTGAGCTTATCCATTTGTTCTAGTGCCTGATGGCGCATATATCCCGCACGATAAGTCGGGCCCATAATAGAGTTATCAAGTGCATTGATAATATCATGTCCGGTACTGTCACCGAGGATTTCCAGAATAACGTTTTCTGCAATTTCTTCAGGTGTCACAAATTCCATTTGTCCAGCAGATGTAATAGTATCAAACTCACCATAAGAGAATATTCCATTTTCTCCTGTATCGATATATACCGATTTCAAGGTATCGTTTAAGTCATCCCATTTATCATGTCCCTTGAAAAGAAATGAATCACTTAATTGCTCAGCATTTTCCGATGTGCAATCATAGATACGAATGGGTTGACCATGTTTCCTTACTTCACCGTAGTCAATACCTTTCCATGCGATGGCCGCCGCCGGTTTGATTTCCTTGCAGATGGGTCCACCTGGAGTTCTACCCATTAAGAACAATAGCATGGTATGAGCACCTGCCAATGATGTTTTGCTCAAAAGAACACGAGAAGGCTGTTCTTCGCTATGTGTATAGGGAATATTCAATCCCATTCCACCAGTACCTGTTGTACCGATTTTCATATAAATACCAGTTTCATTTTCTACCATACTGGCATGTAGAATTTGAATATGACGTATAATTTGTGGGATATATAGCGTGGTTAACATTTTTTCAATATCTGCCCTACAAGCATTGCAATTATCAGACTGCAATGTTTGTTTCATCTGATAATATCCGTTATAGACATCCTGATATGCCAAAGCCGTGGAGGTGTTAATAGAATCAATAACGATATGTGGTTTGTGTCGTTTAATTACCTGACCCAAAAAGGATTCTTCCAACATATCATCATTGAACGCTTCCATGGTATCAGCCATGAGTTGTTGACGATATAATGCATTATTTAGTAATTCGCCCCGGGATAAATCCTTCATTGCATGGCGGACAAATATATTTCCCCATTCTGGTACAAAAGAAATATCAGGATATGTTTTTGACATCATGTCACAGGCTTCTTTTGCTTCATGCTCTTGAAGCGAAAGGATGACTACTTTTTTTGGTTTATATGAACTGAGTTTATGCAGGATGGCTGTGCCAACAAGACCCCAGCCCCCTAGAATAAGAATATCTCGATCACGAATATCCATGATTTAATCTCCTGTACTTGTTAAAACACCCAAAGCGATGGAATTCAATTTGGTTTCGGATGAATCCGATCGTGATAATAACACGATGGGAACTTGCGCACCAAGAATAATGCCGCCACCTTTTGCTCCACCAATACTCATGAGGGATTTAACAACGTGGTTTATAACAGTAATTGAAGGTCCGATAAAAACGTCTGTTTTACCGGCAATACTTGATGAAAGACCTTTGCTAACTGCAGCCTCTCGTGAGAGAGCGACATCCAAGGCAATAGGTCCTTCAATAGAAAAATATTTATAAGATGAATATTTTTGTTCCATCTCAAAGGCTAAAAGGGTTTCAGGCAATTTTTCGTTAACATTTTCAACAAGCGCTAAAAGAGCAATGTTGGGGTAGTGAATATTCAACGCCTTTGCCATGACACAGGCATTGGTAATGATACTATCCATGATTTCATGGTTCAAATCTATGTTGACCCCACCGTCTGACCACAACATTAAGCGGTCGTAATTCGGAGATTCCACAACGGCGACATGAGATAGGCGCTGATCTGTTCTGAGTTCCTTAACATCCAGTACGGCTTTTAAAACTATAGCGGTTTCCACATCACCTTTCATCATCAGCTTTGCTTCACCCTTTTTTACAGATGCAACAGCCTGTTGTGCTGCAACGAGATCAACAGAATGCTCAAAAATCAAAGGTGTTATCCAGCCATTTTTGGTAGCGTCATTAATTGCATTAAGTAGAAAATCACTTTTCGGCTGAATAATGGCAATGGGTATCGGATCCGCTTTCTCTAGGGCGGCGAAAATTTGTTCGTAAGATGTAATCATTGATATACTTTAGCCCGTTCTTTTCCCTGAAGGACTCGAAGTACACCGGAAGCAAGAGCTTCAGATTCATACGATTCTGGGTAGACATAAATATTTTTAATAAACGTCACGGATGACGTAAGACTTTCGATAAACAGGGAAGAATTTGCAAGTCCACCAGTAATTATTAATCCATCGCAACTTCCATTGAGTACGGCAAAACACGATCCTATTTCTTTTGAGATTTGATATATCATTCCATCAACAATTAGTTCAACGATGCTTTCGCCACGTTTATAACGTGTTTCGATATCACGGAAATTGTTTGTTCCTAAATACGCCTTCAAACCGCTTTCTGCACTAAGCAGTTTTTCAATATCAGGTTTGGATAAACTTCTATCATAAATCAGAGATAAAATTCCTGCCAGCGGTAGCGCTCCTGCACGATCAATAGAAAATGGACCCATACCTAATAGGGCATCATTCACATCAATTATTTTTCCACCGACAACTGAGGCGATTGAAAAACCACTTCCAAAATGTCCCACAATAAATCGCCCCGATTTTACGGGAATATCATTTTCATTACAGGTCTTGAAATAACAATATTTGATATTTAGAGCATGACAGCGACTTTTTCGTTCAATGCCCGGAACACCGGAAATTCGTGCTTTGTCGGTGAAATCGTCTATTGTTACTGGATCAACTATGTAAGCAGGAACAGACCAATTTTCGGCTAATTCATGTGCTATTAACGCTCCCAAATTGGAAGCATGATTTGCATAAGTCGCTTCTCGATATACCATGAGCATGGCTTGAGATATTTCATAAACACCACCAGAAAGTGGTTTTAGAGGACCGCCTCGAGCAGCAATGGCATCTATTTGGCTGACTGATAGTTGAGAAGCAATATAGTTCAGACGAGTTGGAAGCTGATCAATAACATGATACGACAATTCATGATTAGAATGGTCTATAGATTTTTTCCACAGAAGCGTATTCTGATTAAAGTATGCACATTCGGTGGACGTAGAACCCGGGTTTACAGTGAGTATAAAGAAATCGTGATCTCCGGTTAATATGTCTTAGGATATATCGTCGTCGTCAAAGGAAGCCATGATTCCGTGAACACTAAAGTCGTTGGCGCGAAATTCTTCTAGCTTCTTTTTGAGGATATTAAAGTGATCAATTTCCATTTCTGCCAGTTCAACCAAAAAGGTTTTCAATTCGGGATCAGCAGTACGATTAGCTGCCTCAACATAATAATCGTATGCTTCCTGTTCTTCGTTCATGGCGTATGTCAGGATTTCTTCAACTGAAGCAAATTCGGATAAGTGTTTAGCGTCCATAATTGCTCCTATGCCGTTGTTAATTCCCCAACGAGTTCCATTCCCCGTTTCAAGGCGCTTTCGTTGATTGGAATTAAGTGATGATGTCGATCTGGAAGCACTTTTTTAAGAGCTTCTAGCACCGATTTAATGGTAACAATTGGTCGTACAGCCAAGATGGATCCAAGCATGATCATATTCATAATCTTTTTGTTCTCAAGTTTCACGGATTCGATCATTGCCGGGATTTCATGAATTGTTACATTTTGTCTGGTCGGTTTCACTATAATGTTATTGGCCTCGAACAACAAATGCCCGTTTTCTTTTACAGAATTCTCAAATTTTTCCATGGATGGTTGATTTAAAATCACCGCCATATCGTAACTATTGATAATGGGAGAGCTAATGATATCATCAGAAATAATTACGGTGCAATTTGCAGTACCACCACGCATTTCAGGACCATAACTGGGCATCCATGAGACTTCTTTGCCTTCGACCATCCCTGCGTATGCTAACGTCATTCCCATAGATAACACACCTTGACCACCAAATCCTGCAATGATAATTTCGTCTTTCATGAATCTATTCCTTTGGAGGTGTTTTAATATCACCGAGTTCAAAGTTCTTAAAAATATGATTTTCCAACCACTGGTTTGATTCAATGGGAGTCATTTTCCATCCTGATGGACAATTGGATACAACTTCAATAAAACTCGTTCCACCTTTTCCTTCCATTTGGTATTTAAAGGCGTTCAAAAGAGCACGTTTTGTTTTGCGCACCGCTTTTGCAGTATTAACCGCTTGTCTTGTTACATAGTAAGCGCCTGGGAGCATTGCTATCATTTCCGTGATCTTCAAGGGATGGCCATGCATAGCAAGATCGCGACCACTTGGTGTAGTGGATGTTATGGAGCCTTCCAATGTAGTGGGAGCCATTTGTCCGCCAGTCATTCCATAAATGCCATTGTTAATAAAGACCATTACAATATTTTCACCACGATTAATTGTATGAATTGTTTCAGCCGTTCCGATGGCTGCTAAATCACCATCACCCTGATAAGTAAAAACCATTCGATCGGGGAGCATACGTTTGATTCCAGTTGCCACAGCCGTGGCACGACCATGGGCAGCTTCCTGCATATCAATATCCATATAGTGGTATGCAAATACTGCACATCCGACAGGAGCCACACCGATGGCTATTTCTTGAATATTTAATTCACGAATTGCTTCCATTATCAATCGATGCACAACCGAGTGCCCACATCCCGGACAATAATGCATGGTTGTTTCGATAAGCGTACTGGGGCGAGCCCATACTTCATCTAAATCTTCCATATAGGCGCATTGTATGCCTTCAGATGCTGCTGACATTATGCTGTCTCCATTTCATTCGCATTGTAAACGAGTTTTATACGGTCAAGAATTTCTTCTGGCTGAGGAATGATCCCACCCATTCTTCCATGGAAAGAGACTGGAATTTTGCCATTAACTGCTAGCCGCACATCTTCCACCATTTGTCCAGCATTCATTTCAACAACCAGCATTCCCCGTACTCTATCTGCAAGTTCTGACAAAATATTAGTTGGGAAGGGGAACAGTGTTTGCGGACGAAGGAGGCCAACTTTCAATCCTTCAGCGCGTGCAAGTTCCACAGATTTATGTGCTACCCGGGACGTTAACCCAAAAGCAACGATTATAAAATCGGCATCATCGACTTCAATAGACTCATATCGAACTTCATTTTTAACAATAGTTTGATATTTTTTCTGGAGGTTTAAATTGACTTCCTCCATTTTTTCAGAAACAAGATGTAAGGTGGTAATGACATTATGTGCGCGATTATTTGGTTTCCCTCTGGTAGCCCAAGCCGAGTGATCAACTTTGTGATTTTCAGGATTATAATCGGGAAAAATGACAGGTTCCATCATTTGGCCAAGAGCGCCATCAGCTAGAATAAGAACCGGGTTACGATACTTGTCAGCGAGATCCATTCCCAGATACGTAAAATCGGCCATTTCCTGTACACTGTTTGGTGCTAACACAATAACGCGATAATCACCATGTCCACCACCTTTTACCGCTTGGAAATAGTCGCCTTGTGAAGGCTGGATTGTCCCTAATCCGGGACCACCGCGAACTACATTCACGAGTAGACACGGAAGCTCAGCGCACGCAATATAGGATATACATTCTTGCATGAGACTATACCCGGGGCTACTGGTACTTGTCATAACTCGTTCTCCAGTTCCTGCGCCACCATAAACCATATTGATTGCAGCGATTTCGCTTTCAGCCTGGATAAAACTTCCACCACGTTTGGGAAGTTCACGGGAAATATATTCAAGAAGTTCAGATTGGGGAGTGATTGGATATCCGAAATATCCTTTTAAACCGGCACGGATCGCCGCTTCAGCCAGAGCTTCATTGCCCTTCATCAATACTTTTGTATTCATAGAATCCTCAAGAAACGGTTACAGTGATGTTGTCTCTGACATCAGTTATCACAGCAATCTTCTCTTTTGTTTTATTTGCTTTGTTTTCACGATATACAGTGATCACTGCTTCTGGACAAACCAATGCGCAATTAGTACAACCTGTGCAAACATCTTCAACTAGTAAAGCATAATGGTATCCTTTGCGATTGAGTTCTGTTGACATTGCCATACCATCTTGTGGACATTCAACTGTACAAAGTTCGCACCCTTTGCACTCATCAATGTCGATCGAAATGTGTCCTCGTGTTTTAGCCATGATTAACCTATAATGAGATACTAAAATCTTGTATTTGAATCTACAGATATTGGGTCATACGATTCAATTTTAGTGACAGGTTCAGGTGAATATTTATATATTATTTATACAGCTAAAATTGATAAAGAAATGGAAGAGCGAAACGATATTATGGTGTTTATAAAATTAGCTGTTCTAAGAGCAGAGATTAAATATATCCTATTGATTGTTGCTAAATAAACTGCCCAAATATCTCTTTTATCTGTTGCGTTAAATAATCTTCATCTTTGGTATTATTTATAACATAATTTGCTAAACTGATTTTATCTTCATCTTTCCACTGCAATTCCATCCGTTTTTGAATTTGATCACGGTTAAGACCTCCACGCGATAAAGCGCGGCTCATCCGCATGGCAAAAGGCGCTGTAATAACGACTGTATAATCTAAATGAGAATCCAATCCGGATTCAAATATGAGAGCACCATCGACAACAAATACTTCATGTTGTCCTTCGTCTAAAAGCTTTTCATACTGTTTGTCAATTTCATCAAAAATGTACGGGTGAATAACGGTATTCAACCGCATTTGATGATCTTCATCCTGAAATGCAGTGCGTGCCAGCTTTTGACGATTAATAGTATCATCACCATTTAATATGTCTGATCCAAACTCAGCGATGAGTTCATTTTGAACATTAAGATTTGATACCAATAATTTTTTCCCCTCAGCATCGGCATCAAACACATAGCATCCCATTTCTTTTACTACTTTACTTGCGATGCTTTTGCCGCTTCCAAGTCCGCCTGTAATTCCCACTTTAAGCATTATTTTTCCACCACATCAACTATACGGGTAAATACTTCATCGATGGAACCAATTCCATCAATTTCTTTTAATAATCCCTTACTACGATAAAAATCGAGGACAGGAGCAGTATGCTCCCAGTAGATATGTTGCCGATCTCTGATTACATCAGGAGTATCATCACTGCGACCTGAATTTTTACCGCGCAAAACTAATCTATACACAAGCTCAAGCTCATCAGCGAAAAGACTAATTGCATAGTCTAGAGATAAATCCAGTTTATCAAGACTAACAGCCAATCCTTCTGCTTGTGGAATTGTTCTTGGAAAGCCATCCAGAAGATAGCCGCCATCACAATCTGGGTTTTTTAGACGACGTTCCATCATTTCAAGCAAAAGGGTATCAGGTACAAGTTGACCTTTATCCATGAAAGTCTTAGCCTGATGACCTAGTGAGCTATCTTCTTTTATTTCTTTTCGAAGAATTTCGCCTGTGGATAAATGAATAAGATTGTACTTGTTTTCAAGGAGCGCGGCTTGTGTGCCTTTTCCAGCTCCTGGAGGTCCCATTAAAACGATACGCATAACGAATTCTCCGGTATTAAATTATGATTCCAGCGATTGTTGCTGTAAGCCAGGAGGCCAATGCACCGCCGAACATGGCACGAAATCCCAATTTGGCGAGATCTTTGCGGCGCTCTGGAGCAATGCCACCGATTCCACCTAACTGAATTCCAATGGATGCAAAATTCGCAAACCCACATAATGCATAACTGGCTATAATTGCGGTTCTTTCTGATATAAGTTGTTCGGTGCGGAAATTACTTAAATCAGCATAAGCAATCAATTCAGTTAATACAATTTTTTCACCCATAAGCATGCCCAATGTTTGGGCTTCACTCCAGGGTGCACCCATGCACCATGCCAATGGACTGAATATCCAGCCCAAAATTTGTTGTAATGAGAAACCTGCTAAACCAAGCACGGAATTAATCATGGCAATAATCGCAACAAACGCTATGAGCATCGCCCCGACATTTGCCGCAAGCTTTAACCCATCCGTGGCGCCTTTTGCTAATGCTTCCATGGAATTGTCTGAATCGGATTTCACATCAATTTTTAAATCACCGGCTGTCATCGATTCTTCCGTTTCGGGATAAATTATTTTTGCAATGACTAACGCCGCCGGTGCACTCATAATAGAAGCTGCCATAAGATGTCCGGCAATATTGGGAATATCTGACAACATTTTAACATAGATGGCCATTACGCCACCGGCCACAGTTGCAAACCCACCAGTCATGACGGCCATCAATTCAGATTTGGTCATTCCTGAGATATAGGGTCTCACCATCAATGGCGCTTCGGTTTGACCAACGAATATATTTGCCGAAACGCTCAATGTTTCTGAACCACTGGTTTTCAATGTTTTTTGCATGCCGCGAGCAATCCATTTCACAATCCACTGCATAATACCTAAGTGATATAAAATGGCCATTAGGGACGAAAAGAAAATGATGGTGGGTAAAACCCGAAATGCGAAATTCAACAAAGGTCCTTCAACCACACCCATGCCAAACGATTTAAATAAAAAATCACTACCAGCATCGGAGAAACTGAGTAGTTTATTGATTAAACGATCAATAATGCTAAAAAATGGTTTCCCAAATGGTGTTTTTAGTATCAATAATGCAAATGTTAGTTGAAGTCCCAAACCCCACCCCACCAAACGGTAATTGATGGCTTTCCGGTTATGAGACATGGCATAAGCAATGGCTAGCAGGGCAACAATTCCCAGTAATCCTGTAAAATGCATTATTTTTCCTCCGGTGGTTCATAACAATCCCGACAACGCGCTTCATAAATATCTGTTTCACCTAATACAATACGGTTTGTGTCGGCAGATGTGCGCTGTGTATAACTTGCGGGATTTCCGCATCTGACACAGATTGCACGGTATTTATCCAGATAATCTGCTTCACACATTAATTCTGGCATGGGGCCAAAAGGGATGCCCTTATAATCTGTATCTAAACCTGCGACTAAAACCCGTTTTTTATCCAAAGCCAATTGTTTACAAACGTCAACCAAACTGTTATCAAAAAATTGAGCTTCGTCAATCCCAATGACTTCTGCATCCTTGCCCTGGATGAGTATTTCTTGCGGTGAATAGACTAAATAGGACGGCATTTTAAGTTGATTGTGCGACACAATATGATCTGCGCTGTAACGGGTTTCCAATTTTGGTTTAAATATCGCAATATTCATTTTGGCAATTTGTGCACGACGTAATCGTCGGATGAGTTCTTCCGTTTTCCCGCTGAACATACTTCCGCAAATAACTTCAATCCAGCCAGCGTTTTGAGGGGTAAGCGTCATTGTGATTCCTTTAATATAGATCGAATTTTAGTTCGGAGTAGATCAATAGCAACGTGATTTTGTCCACCTTCAGGAATAATCACATCAGCAAAGTATTTAGTAGGTTCCACAAATTCTTCATGCATCAGACGTACTGTTTGTAAGTATTGATCAATTACCGATTGCAGGGAACGTCCACGGGCTTGCATATCCCGAGTTAATCGTCGGATAAACCGAATATCAGGTGGAGTATCCACATAAATTTTTATATCCATTAAATTTCGTAATGCAGGATGATGAAGAACCAATATACCTTCAAAAACGATAACCTGATGAGGCTCTATTTTTATCGTATTTGATAATCGAGTGTGTGTAGAAAAATTATATTGTGGACATTCAATGGATTGACTCTGAATTAAATGAGACATATGCTCAGTAATCAGCTCAAAATCAATGGCGTCGGGATGGTCAAAGTTTTGCTTGTTACGGTCTTTGGGATCAAAATGGGCTAAATCCTTGTAGTAAGAATCTTGTTCAATGACCACAACTTCACCACGTTTAAATTCTTCTAATAATTTTTTAGCAGCAGATGTTTTACCGGATCCTGTACCGCCGCTAATACCAATGAGAATGGGACGTTTATTCATTTTTATTATTCACTTTTTTCACGGTAATTCACATTACTATTTTAGAAGATAAGAGACAGCAAGAGTAAATCCCGATCTGGTTGGGAAATGGATGGTATCAAGCATAAATTTATCTGTAAGTATAACACCTAGCTGGTATGACCAAAAATTCTCAGTTTTATCAACCAGAGAATAAGTAGCGATGTCGAACTCAGGATTGGTTTCTTCATTATAGTGTATTCCGATTACCGGTTCTGAAAAAATATAATATTTTGTGTCTGTAAAATACTTAAAGAACTGAACAACTGTAAACCCGACATGATTATTCTCATCGATCTTTTGGTTCAAATGAACGTAGTAAGCAGCGAAATCTGAATTAGTGTAATCATCAGTAATTGTCATCAGTTTACGCTGCCGAAGCTGGCTGTTTACTCTTAGTGTTGTGCTGCTGACAAACATTCCCGTTATCATGCCAATAGCTGCCGGCGCAACAAACTGATTTCGTCTACCGAAGAATATACCGCCGAGCTGAAAATCATAATCACTTCTATGTTTCCAGATAAACACACCGCTTGGAAGTCCATCAGGACGGAATGAAGACCATCTACCAATTGCAAGTGTACGAACATCTTCCTTTTCATCAGTGCTCTTAATATACCCACCGAACAAGAAAGTGTTGAATTGACCGTCAATTAAGCCACCTACACCAAATCTGTCGTTTAAATTAGTATTTATCGTCCCTCTTCCTACAACTGCAAATGTTGAGAAGAATCCAGTTTTATATTTGGTTGCTAAGTAAAAAGAATTCAGAGATGATTCGTTGAAGGGTTGTGTTGAATGACCAGGTTCATATCCATCGAAATATTCGGCTCCGAGTCGTATCCATTGAGCTCGGGACGGTCTCCATGTAAACCTCGAAAAGATAGTGCTATTATATAGAGTTGTGTCTATTATTTTATCGAGTGTTCCTCCGACATCAAGTTGATAACGGTCATCATCATTAAAGGGATATAATATAGCTCCACCCGAAATCTGTTGAACTCGGTACTGGTTAGTATTATCAAGCCCGTTATTTAGAATCGTGAAAAATAGTGTTTTATCCCGCTGATCTTTACGGTAAAGATTAAATGCTGAGACATTCTCACCGTCCTTCTGTAAATGGGATATTTGAAATTTCCAAGTTGCGGGTATTGGAGGCCCAAATACAGAATATCTTGGATCAGGTTTCTGTTCCTGTGAATGACCATGCTGGGCAACAGCAGAAGATTGCGCGAGTAGTAATACTATTAGTGAAAATGTTATTTTATTCTTCATCATTGCAGAAAGTACTTATCATATATTCAGAGCAAAAGCTTAGAGAAATACCCTTTCAAATAATTTGAATTGATTTAATGGATATTACATTAGACTTGAACGAAACGGGACAGCCCCCACTTTGTCAGGTCAATAATTTATTTTATCGTTCAGCAAGAACTAATTCTACATCTTTCTTTTCGCCATTCCTGTCAATGGTTACGATAATTTCATCTCCGGGTTGATGTTCTTTAAGATAATTTGAATAATCTTTCAGGTTTTCAACCGGTTTACCGTCGAAAGCTATTATAACATCACCTTTTAGCAACCCAGCCTTTGCCGCCGGGGAATCATCCGATACAGCACTAATTTTAACGCCGGTACCACTAAAAGAAAAATCAGGCATTGTTCCTGTGCTTACTTTTCTGCCACCCTTTTGCGAGCTTGGCTTCTTGGTTGCAGCTTCAGATTTTTTCTCGCCAGTAAATGCCATGGGATCGGGTCTGTCGCCGAGATAAACCAGAACTTCACGGGCAACGGTAGCAACTTTCACCATCCCGTCGCCATCGATTTTATCTACATCGTCACTGGGTTTATGGTAATCTGTATTCGGCCCGCTGAAAAACTGAACAGCCGGGATGCCTATTTCAATAAATGCTAATTGATCGCTTGCATCAAAATCCTGACTGATAACATCAGTGGCAACACCCGTTGTATATTCAGTTCCCATAAATATAAACTTCCATTCTTTAGCAGTAGTGCCATTAATGATCAGAAGCTTATTCCCGAATAATCTTCCAACAGTATCGAGATTCAGGTTTGCAATAGTTTTATCAACAGGAATTTTCTTGTAGTTCTTCACAAAATATCTGGAACCGGCCAATCCAGATTCTTCAGCAGAAAAAGCAACAAATATAATAGTTCTGGCAGGTTTCAATGATTTCCCTAATATCTGTGCTATTTCAAGCATTACAGCAACACCACTAGCATTATCATCGGCACCATTATGTATCAAACCCTCATTTCCTTTTCGCACATCAGCGACTCCTAGTCCCAGATGATCGTAATGAGCAGAAATAATAACGGGTTTATCGGCGAGCTCAGAATTTGTACCGGGAATGATTCCAATAACATTTTTTAGTTCAAGCTTTTCACCTCTTATTTGGTCCAGCCATGTTTGATAATACGTACCATCATCACTGCCTGGTTGAAGCCCTGCATCCTGAAATTTACTTGCAATATACGCAGCAGCTTTGTCGATCTCTTTAGTACCAATACCACGACCCTGCAATTGGTCGGAGGCAAGATATTCAACGTGTTTCATCATTCTGTTGGCATTAAATACCGGGGCAAGTTTTCCAAGAGCTTCTCTTTTTTCCATTACGGGCTGAATTGATGCTGCTGATTCATCCATTACTTCTACTAGCGGAGAGTTGACCACAGGCCACTGACCTTTAGCTATATTTGTTGGTTCATCGCCCTCAAAGGCAAGGTAACTGTATTTTCCATAATGAGGTAGTTTTCGCACAAGACCCGAAACGGCATCTTTATTTCCGATTGAAAGGAACAAAATTGCCTGATCACTATTTTGAGGGCTCTTCACAACAATAAAAAAACTATTATTATTTTTGCCAAGCACAGTACCTTCGTAACTGACCGAGTCTTTCAGGATACTTGAATTAAAATCCCTTATTGACGAATTTATTACGGACATATGATTGTTATCAAATCCAAGAATCCATACTGCCTTATTTGATGGTAAATCTTTAATAGTATTCTGTGACGTTACCTGGAAATTATTTTCTTTACCCTTTATCCAACTGTTGACAAAACTTTCATACAACTGGAAATTTTTATCCGATTTATCTGGCAAAACAATTAGAGTGCTTTCGCTACCATAAGCCTTCGAGAAAGCAATTGGGATTTCTCTCGAATCCAGTCTCCTCATAATATCAAACTGCGAATCGATTAATAATTTTACGGGTTTATGATCATTGATTAGTGTGAATTCAGCAGTCTTGTCATCCATTCTGAAAATTTGATTACGCGTTCCAAACTTGTCTACTATTGCAACAGGGACATCCAGTACAAATGGTTTCCCATCCTGAATTTGTTTTATTGTGAAACTGACATTGAAATTGTCATTCACACTCTTAACGTCAACATTTTCAATTCTGAGTTCAGGCGCACCAGTCCTATTGATCCACTGGTCGAAAAACCAATTCAGATCCTCTTCGGTAACCTCCTCAAAAGCAAGACGGATATCATCAAAGGATGCTTTTTTAAACTTGTTGTTCCTGTTGAATAGCTGATACGCTCTGGTAAAGTTTTCATCTCCTACCATTCGTCTCAGCATATGATTGACCATTAATGTTTTTCCATAGCCGATAGCCTCACTTGGCGAATCGTGACGAGATAAAAATTTGTTCAGAGGAAAATCATTCTCAGGAGTTACATAGTCAGAAAATTTTTGCAAGGTTGATCTTCGATACTCTTCAGCCTGCCCACGCTGTTCCTTAATTAAATGATCAGCCATATAAGCAGTCAATCCCTCACACCAGTTGCCTCCTTCAAAATCGATATACACGCTATTTCCCCACCAATTGTGAAGCAGCTCATGAGGATATGACGAGTGAAGAATAAATGGGAAACGAATTATTTTTTCACCTAACAGTGTAAAAGAAGGCATACCGTAACCGGTTTCCCAGAAGTTTTCTACAAGTGCAAATTTTGTATAGGGATAGGGACCCACCAGCTGACGATACATCTCCATATACTGTGCAGTAGTCTCCAGATACTTATTCGCCAATCCATCATCAGGAGTTCTTAAAAACGCAAATGCAGTTACTGCGCCCATCGGGTAGGAATATTCATGAAAAGTTGCGGCTATCAGAAATACTTCTTCTTGTGGATTTGGCGATTCCCATCTATCAATATGCAGACCTTCTTTTACTTCATCGATAGTCCTCTTTCCAACACTAACCGTTTTCCAGCCCTTCGGTAATGTAGTAGTTAAATTAAAACTCATCATATGATCTTCGAAATGAGCAACCCAGTAAGTTGATCCAGCCAGATAAACTCCGATCTCACTTATTATCCCGGGCGATTCACTAAAGCCTCTTGCATAATTTTCTTCACTCTGCTCAACCGGAGATTCAATTTTCCCGTTGTACTCGAGAGTAAACTTGAAATCACCTTTATGACCTTCCGGTAAAACTACAGTATACTGATTAATTTTAAGTTTGCTTTCAGAATCTGCATTATCAATATCCATACCTATATCTTTAGCATTTACATTCTCTTTAACTAACATAACGGTTTTGCTGGTTGATACTTTCAAAGCGTCATGCAGCTTAAAAGTTAAATCGAAGTTCAGTGCTGATTCTGATATAGTAATCTCATCAATAACACTAATTGATGATTCTTGCGGTACTATACTCGCATTAATATCATGGTGAATACCGGCTTTTTGTCCAAATATAGAAACTGTCATCAGAGTTAACATGATGAGCGTAATTTTATTAATCATAAGTAACCTTATTAGATTATTCGTTTTATTAAAGATTGATCATCAAAAACATTAGGCAATAATACTTTAGTTGACGTTGTCTTTACTTGGTTATTTTGATCGACTGTGAAGACGGGAATATCCCCACACTGTTCCCATAGAACTTGTCGACAAGCACCACAAGGCGAACCTCCATTTTCTGTCGCGATAGCAATTGCTTTAAAGGAATGATATCCTTCGGAAATTGCTTTGAAGATTGCCACTCGTTCTGCACAACACGTTAAACTATAGCTTGCAGATTCAACGTTACAACCTGTAAAAATTTTATCGTCGATAGTAAGCAAAGCAGCACCAACTGTATAGTTTGAATATGGTGCCTTTGCCTTTTTTCGCATTTGCTGAGCAGTTTCGACTAATTCTTTCATGTGTTATATCCTGGCTAGTTTAATCTTTGAAAAAGCAAAAATAAGCGCAATCCCAGCTCCAAACCCACCAATATGAGCAAACCATGCCACTCCTCCGGTTGTATTCAATCCCAATGATCCTAAACCATTTGTGAGCTGCTCTAAAAACCATATTCCAATAACGATAAATGCTGGCACCTGAATTGTAGTAAAAAATATAAATAAGAAAATAAAAACATGAACACGGGCTCTTGGGTATTTCACCATGTATCCAGCCAAAACCCCAGACACTGCACCACTTGCACCCACCATGGGAATAATCGAGTTGACATCCATGATGATTTGACTTAATCCGGCTACTACACCACAGATAATATAAAATAAAACATATTTAACATGACCTAATGCGCTTTCAACATTGTCGCCGAAAATCCATAAAAACCACATATTCCCAATAATATGGACAAAACCGCCATGAATAAACATAGATGTGAATATTGTAATAAAAGGGCTGTGGGGATTTGCAGTTTCAATAAGTTCGTTTGTAGCAGTAAAAGAACTTATTTGTTGAGTAAATGAAAAAATAATCTGATTTGCCGATAGTTCTGTAACCATTGCCGGGATTAAACCAAAGGAAAGAGTAAATGCAAGATCCGCTAAATCACTTAACCCAAATTGATAAAGAAAGACGAGAAGGTTTAGCCCAATGATTCCATAGGTCACATATGGGACTAAAATTTGAGGGTTGTCATCTTTGTAGGGGAAAAACATAAAGTCTTATTGCCGGGGAAATATAGGAAAAATTATCATTGCAATAGGATACAATTATATTAATTCACGCGGAATAAAATCTTTTTCTGTGCCACATGCCCAACGCGGTCTTTCACAGAGACTGATAGGGAGTGTTGCCCGGGAAGGAATGGAGTGGTTAACCGATAAGATATTTCCTGCTCAAGGGGTTGATACTCCGGATAAACCTTTGACCCATCAACCTCAAGATTAATCGCCTCTTCAGATGATTTAATGCCAGAAAGATCATCATCCACTTTGACCCGAAGCACTTCCACATCCTGATAATGATAATATCCCCCTTCAGCCGGGAATGAACTGACTATATAGGGAGGATCATTATCCTGAATGATAGTAACAGCATCAAAATAATCAATAGCAGCAGTGATAATTCGCCGCCGAGGATGATTTTGAGATGTTAAATAATTCCACTCCTGATCATCCTGATCGAAGGCATAAATCCCCATATATTTATCAAACACAAATTCATCTTTATACTTAATACCTATTTGAACTGTATCCTTTAACGCAAGTGTATAAGGTTGTAATTGATAAACATCAGACAACTGAGAGCCTGACGGGATAGGAACAGATTGGTCAACTTTTTCAATCCAAATTGCCGTTGTATCGTAAAGGGATGAAGACAAAACACGCATGGAACAAGATTTGTCTTGAGATAATACAGTAGCGGTTTCACCGGGGAGTACAATTTCTGGTGTCCAACTAAATTTAATGGACTGTTGCAAGCTTGAATTCTCATTGTCTCTAAGAACCACTTTTACTTGCTTAACAAGATCAAGGTCGGAGGGGTGAAACATATCCGTGATATAAACTTGTGGTTGAATTTGATGAAGTTCAACAGATTCTAAAAACGTTTCATGCTCAAGCATCATTTGTACGTTTCCATCAATTGGCTGACTCAATGTGACTTGAAGATATAATCCTTGGTGAATGTCCAGTATATCAAGATTTGCAGTCACATTGAATATGTTTGCTAAAACCGATTTTGGTGACCAATGAGTTGATTCCGAATAAGCTCCCAACCGATTGACGCCAAAGACTTGAAGCGATCTACCCTGTAAACTTTTTGTGGGCAAAGTGAAAGTTACTTTTTTCCCTTCACGGATTTGAATAGTTGGCACCAATTTTTCTTCAATACTGCCAAAAGGTGAAAAGGTATGAGGAATAATTTCTGTAAATGGGAAATTTCCAGAATTTGGCGATATTATAAATGTTGTCTCATTTTCATTGGAATCGGTTAACTCCAGCGATATTGAAGAAACGGGGTGATTAAAGATCGTGCCGTTAATAATAGATATATTTCCTGCATGATCTTCTGCAATACATTGCAAATTGTTGTAACCGGGATGCACGTTAACAAGCCCGTTACCGCTCTGGCTTTCAATATTTAGGTTTGGATCAGTATTGTATTGGAATAGCTCATGGAATCGGCCTTCATTTAGGCGTGATAAATAATGGTCATACGTCGTGTTTACAAATCCCGTCTCTGGATATGTAATATGATCATATTGAGCCTTATATTTTATTTGGTCATCAATTTTTAGTGTTAAGGATTTTATTTGATATTTATTATTTACTCCTTCACGTATATCATACAGCAGTGTGGCAATGCTGAAGGGTCCTGAAATATGCAAGGTATCTGGTAAATGGTAGGTTCCATCACGATCGCGATAAGCGTCAAAGACTTGTGGTAGTGGGCTTGCATTTATTCTAGTGGAATTCGATCGTGGTAAAAACGCAATTTTTTTAAAAACCGGGGAGAGATGGTCAGGAAGATCCAATCCATGCAATAAGGGATTTAAAGGTTCATCTTCAAGGTTTCTGATTTCAAAATGTAAATGCGGACCAGAAGAGGAACCGGAGTTACCAGTGTACCCAATAATCTCTCCTCTTGTTACTGGGAACTCAAATTCAGTAAAACGCTGATACACAAAATAGCTTCTACGACTTTGCTGGTTTATACGTAAAACTGGTTCAAATCGCGGACTAAGTTTTTCCAGATGAGCATAAACAGCGATATGCCCAGTTTTTGTTGTAATGTACAGGGCTTTTCCGTACCCATTAAAATTGGTCACCATTCTGGATAAATATCCATCGTCAATAGCCACTACTGGATACCCGGTAACCTCATTCGTCTTTATATCCACACCCATATGAAAGTGTGTATCACGGAATTCTCCGAAATTGGAAGATAGGAGATTTCCAGCTTCTGTAGGCCAGAGATAATCCTGAGCGCCAAGAATTCCAAGGATTGATAGGTATAATATGGAGAATTTCATAATCATAGCTAGTGAAACAAGGTCACCAATTTATTCGTAATGAAACTCCCGTAAAAGAAAAAGGCTCCAATTCGGGAGCCTTTTCTAAGAATAAGTAAAAGATGGTTATTTAGAGCGCATTAATTCAAACTCTTTACGCAATTCATCCATTTCTTTTTTCAACATTTCCATTTGTTTCTTTAGATCATCTTTGTGTTCCATCAAGAATCCATGTTCTTCATCCATTTCATCGCCATCGAACATGAACCATTTCATATGTTCACCCGGTTTTGGTATCCCAGGGATGTCACACATAAAATTCTGTTTCCCAAATTGATGAGAAGCAAACTGTGGAGCTTCAGATTCACCTAAAACGACGCTAATTGATTTTTCGCGACCTTTTCTAACTGTTGTGATGGTTACTTTTTCTTCAGGTTCGAAACTGCGAATCGTTTCTTGTAATTCACCGGTATTGCTTATCCATTTATCATTTACTTTGACGATAATGTCACCGGCCAGAAGCCCTGATGCCTTTGCGGGACTCTCATCAACAACTTCTGTTACAAGAACTCCGCCATCGCCTTTAACACTGAAATAGTTACGTAATTGATCAGTAATGTCATTGATTTGTACACCAAGATAGCCACCTGTCTTACATATATATTTCATTCCGGGATGGTCTCCATCCACATGGAGGACGTTAACATCAACATCCATTTCGGCCAACATTTCTTCCAGGGCCTTCATTTCTTCTTTATTGCCAGGATTGGCTTTGAAAACTTTTTCTTCACCATCAATATTTAATTTAATGGTGATTTCTTCCCCGTCAACATTGACATCAACATCTTTAACAGATTCTGTGCCGCTCATCTTGAGCTTTTTTACAATAACTTGCTTTTGCTGAGCAAAGATCAAACCAACAAACAGAAAGAGGACTATAATAACACGTTTCATTTTGTCTCCTAAGTTTTTTTGCATATACGATGGAATGTGATCTGGGTTCCATGATTAAAATTCCACTGTTGAATTTGCATTGAAACCATTTAAATTCATCGACCTGCAGGACACATGGAGAGGTGGAGCTATTAAGTATTTGAGTAATAATTAGGAGAAATTGACTATGAAGTTGAAAATTTTAATAATTGGGTTGTTGGTATCTAGCTTTGCGATGAGCCAGACTCTGGAAGAAACATTGCAACAGTTATTAGCAGATAATGCAAAAGGTTACATGAATCCTGTAGCTACAGCATTTGGATCGGGTATGAATTCTGGAACTTTTCATACGGCAAAACCACACAAAATGTTAGGGTTTGATGTAAAAATCAATGCTGCATTTGTTACTCCCTCCGATAGCCAGTTAGAATATGATTTTGTTCTTCCAACATCTATTACAGTGCCTATGGATGTACAAGGTACCATCTATAATGTTACGCTGGATGGAGCATTATTATTCCCAGGAGAACATAAATCTTCTACATTTTTTGGAGAAGATCAAGCAAATCCAATTTCTCCAGATGCAACATATGCAGAAACAGCAATTAAGGATCAATTGGTAAATACCTATGGTGTACCACAATTGATTGCAGATGCAATACCCACATCTGAATTGACTTCAGCAATAAATGAACTAACACTCTATACTCCGATAGGATCCGGTTTAACATTTTTTGGAGCCGTAGTACCTCAAGTTTCGATAGGCTTACCAATGTCAATTGAATTGATGTTAAGAGGAATGCCAGAAATTGACTTACCAAACGATCTCGGCAAATTTTCATTTATAGGTTATGGTGCAAAAATTGAATTAAACCAATTTATCCCTATTCCCAATATTGCATTACCTAGAGTTTCGGTAGGATACTATATGACAAATATGTCAATTGGAGATTTAATTTCGTCAAAAAATAGTATTGCCACTTTACAAGTAAGTAAAAGCATACCATTCATTACAGTTTATGGTGGGTTTGGATTAGAAAGTTCAAGCTTAGATGTTGTTTACACACCAGATGCAAGTACTGGTTTAACAAAAGATATTGAGTTTAATTTAGAGGGAGAAAATTCATTCAGAACAACTGTTGGCGCTAGATTAAAGCTTTTCTTGCTTACTATCAACGCCGATTATAACGTGGGTGAATTCAATACATTGAATTTTGGTTTTGGTCTCACACTTAGATAATTGAAAGAACAAATCCTATTTAAAAGCCCCGATTCATTTGGGGCTTTTTCTTTATAACGGTTTTGCCAAAACCACCGTTTGTAATTCTTCCCATTTTTGTCTGGTACTTTGATCAACGAGCTCAAATTTGATTAAATAGATACCAATCCGACATGGTTTTCCATTATTATCGCGACCGTCCCAATAAATAATATCTTCTTGGGAGAGAGGTCGATTCCAGGCTAATGTTTTTACCTTTCTTCCAAGGATATCAAAACATTCAATCCGCGCCACAGGTGATTCAAATGGCGCTGAAAAATGGATAACTAATTGATCATCGCGTCCATCACCGTCTGGTGAGAAAGGATTTGGTGACAACGATAACTCGCCATTCTGAGCCATTGATTCGTAATAAATACTGTTTTGACTACCGAGGGTCATTCCGTTCTCATTTATATTAAGCGCCCAACGAGAAGAATCATTCGAAATATATTCTGGTCTGAATTTCTCCAATGACCGTCCCGGAATCAAATTCCAGTTTTCATTATAAAAGAGAGAATCAACAATAAATCCAGTGAGGTCATGTATATAGATTGCATCACCGGTATTGCTTAAACCTGGAAATCCGCCTTTTGGGATTATCCAATTATTATTTGGCATTAATTGTATTAAGATAGAATCACTGAAAATAACCAAGAAGTTCTGGTCATCATCATTCAAAGTTGGAAACGTACGAATAGATATTCGATTATCACTTATTCCCCAACCGGAAAGATCATGATGACTTGGATTTACTATTTCCACAAATTCGCCTTGATTTGACTCGGGAATTGCCATGAACTCATTGATTAATACAGAACCAAATGGATATGAAATATAAAGAGTATCAATGCCGATATTATCGGGAGGATATTCTTCGCCATTAACAAAAAAGAAAGCAATCAATTCATGGGTTCCTGATGGAAAAGGAGGAATTAGCGTTGAAACTAATATTGTATCTTTCCAGTTTAATTCAGAAACTGGTATTTCACCAATTTCTTCTTCATCAACTTCAAGAGTAATCATGCCTGAAATTGGCATTCTTCCATTATTTGTAACCAATATTGATATTTCAATTGAGTCTGCTGCGTTTGGGTAAAGTGGGCTATGTAATACGGGGAAAAGTAACGATCCATTAATATCCAGCAGTGTAACAGAATTAAGAAATCCGGGTGTCATATTATTTATATGATCTGATGGTAGCCAATGAAGGGGCTGTGAGGATTCAAGATCGGGGTGGAGTTTCTCAAACGACTGTTCTTCTAGTATATTCCATGAGCCGTCATAGATGAGGGAATCAATAATTATTCCCGTATGATCGACAAGTTTTATTGCATCACCGGAATTATTCAACGAGGGCAAACTTGGATCAATTATATAATTGGAGTTGGGCAACATGTAATCGGTGATAATAGAATCTGTTGATATTATCATGTAATCATTTTTTGATAATATCGTTTCAGGGATTAGATCAGATTGTGAACGTGAATCATAAATTGACCATCCCATGAGGTTTACAGATTCATTAGCTACTATTTCGATGAACTCCGCTTGATCATTGTTGGGCTTTGCCATGAATTCGTTAAGCGTAACACTTCCCCATAAATAGGAAACCAGAATTGTGTCGCTTAAAGAATTGTTATTCATGAATTGATCTTGATCATGGGGAATAAATATGTTAATTGGGTAGACACCAGGATCCAATGGATTCATGGGGACAGTAATAGATAAGGTGTCATTTGGGTATAAATTGTCTGAGTAGGCTAAACTATTAATGCCACCATTAATTTCGACCTGAATAGAATTCAGATTTATAGGCTGTAATCCAATATTTATTGTCTGAAAAGAAATCTCAAATGTCGTCTCTGCTTGAGGATATTCCGGTAAAGAAGTAAATGATTCTGGGATGAGCGCAATATCAAATTGCCATGGCATTACTGAATTTCGATATCCTACCGTTGCTCCATTTTCTGAAACACTTGGTCTCCAGTTTGTGCTATCACTGGAAATATATGCTGGGAATACTTTTTCCATAGAGACTCCTGAAACCATTCCCCACGGAACACTGTAAGTGAGAGAATCAATTAAAGTGCCGAAAGGATCATACAGACGAATTTTATCCCCTGAATTGTTTAAAGTCGGAAATCCGTTTACAGGGTTTATCAATATAGAAGAATCAGGTATCGCTAACTGAGAGTTTCCGGAAATAACCATATATTGATTTGGATCAAGAATAAATAACGGGAAATAATAATGTGTGGATGATGCGTCACGAAGAACCCAATTTTCAAGACTTAAAGATTGGTCGGAAAGATTTACACATTCCACAAATTCGGATTGATTTCCACCGGGCATTGCTAAGAACTCATTGATAGATACTATTCCAGAAACGTATCTCACCCCCAAAGTGATAGTTGAACTGTTATTCTCAAGATATTGATCATCAGGCAGCACAAAATCACAAACTAAATTCTGATATCCCGAAGGGAAGGAACCAACTTCGATTTGATGAATTATTGTATCCAGAGGTGAAATATTTTGAATTGAAATTGATTCTATTGGTATAGAATTCCAGCGAATAACTATGTCGCCAGATAAGTGTTCTATTCCAGAATTTGTAACCCCAATTTGTATAAACATTGGTTCTTCTGTAAAAATGGAGTCTGAGAGGGCAATTGTCAATTCAGGTATTATTTTCCCGTCAATTTGATATGGATAAACACTATTTTGAAATCCCGGTGTACCCAGACTGTCTTGACTCATCGCCCAATTATTTGGGTTATTAGGCTGATCCAAACGAATACGTTCAATAGAATAGCCATCGATGACAATATCTGTCCACCCGACAGAATCTATTACGTTGCCTGTTGTATCAATAATATATAATGAATCTGATGACGACAACCCATTCCCAATGCTAGCATCGTCCACAAATAATATGGGCGTGTTTTCAGGGATAAGATTTTGATACAAACCCAATTGCAGATCATAGTCGCCTTCCATTATAATAAAATAGGATAAAGGCGGAATCAGAAAATTTGTCGAAGTATCAACCAAATCATCCGATGTGTATTTGTCCCGAATTTGCCATCCTTGAAGCGATAATGTATCAGCAGATTCATTGTATAGCTCCACAAATTCATTTGGCGAATCTGATCCCGGAAGATCATACATAATCTCTGTGATCAGTACTTGACTAAAACACCATGTATAAAATAGTATTGTAAAAAGAAAATAACGATAATGCATGTTTGTTCGTTAGAATGAATGAACAAACCTAATGCGTTTTTATAAAACTCTCAATCCTTTCTTTTAGTTCGTAGCGTGTTTCACGATAGCGCGGTAGAAATTCATCTGCTGCATCCCAACCATGAAACGGATCATCAATGCTCCAATGGATGCGCTCCACATCACCAGGGAAGGAGGGACAAGCTTTTTGAGCATTATCACAAACAGTAATAGCAATATCAATTCCGGCATCCAGATAATCATCAATGGGATCGGATGTGTGACGGGAAATATCAATTCCCCATTCACTCATAACGGCAATTGAGGCAAGATGAACCCGGCTTGGATGAGAGCCTGCGCTATAGACATCAAATCGATCACCAGCCATATCCTGCAAAAGTCCATGTGCTATCTGTGAACGGCAAGAATTCCCAGTGCAAACGAAGATGACCTTTTTCTTTTTATTCATTTATATCCTTTACGATGAGCTATGTGGAAAATAGGGATGTTCAAATAAAATTTGTAATAATCACTTTATAAAGTACGTTGACTTATTGATGGGGCATTCGTTCAAAAATGTGAATTAAAATGACGAATAAATGGTTTCACTCTCAAATTGAATCGCCCCAAATTCCGCCATGCAAAATCGACAACCGGCTATTCTTTTCCTTGAGGATGGTCGGTTTTTTTCAGGATTTAGTTTTGGATCAACCGGTGAAACAACCGGGGAATTATGTTTTAATACTGGTATGACCGGTTATCAGGAAATTCTCACTGACCCCTCTTATTGTAAACAAATAGTTACCATGACAAGCCCACATATTGGAAATTATGGTATTAATCCAGCGGATATTGAATCTGATCGGGTGCACGTCGCAGGATTCATCATTAAGGAAGAGACAAAAATTCCGTCAAACTGGCAATCAACACAATCTTTAGGTGACTATTTATATGATAGTGGTATTGTTGGTCTAAAGGGTATTGACACTCGCGCATTGACAAAGCATCTTCGAAATAACGGTGCAATGAATGGAATAATTTCCACCAGGGACTTTGATCATGAAAGTTTGAGAAAAAAAGTCACTGCAATTCCATCCATGACAGGTCAGGATTTAACACAAATTGTCACCTGCCGGAAAAAGTACAAAGGCTTAGGATTTAAAGAAGATTTCGATTCTACATCCCAGACACAATACACAGTAGCAGCCCTGGATTTTGGAATCAAATGGAATATTCTTCAATTATTGGATGCGGCAGGATGTGAAGTAACTGTTTACCCTGCAAATACTTCTGCGGATGAGATATTATCCAGTAATCCTGATAGCGTATTTTTATCAAACGGTCCCGGTGATCCAGCAGCGGCTACCTATGCAATTGAGACTGTTAAACAATTATTAGGACAAAAACCAATATTTGGTATTTGTTTAGGTCACCAAATCCTTGCACTGGCATTGGGAGCACAAACCTATAAGCTAAAATATGGGCATCGCGGACTTAATCACCCTGTGAAACGATTGGACACCGGACAAATTGAAATTACCAGTCAAAATCATGGATTTGCTGTTGACTTAGATTCTTTACCAAAAAATGTATTGCCAACACATATCAACTTAAATGATGGAACATGCGAAGGCATCCGATGTACGAATTATGATGCATTTTCTGTACAATATCATCCGGAATCCAGTCCAGGCCCACATGATTCACGTTATTTATTCCAATCATTCACAGACATGATAGAGAAAAGCCTCACTTCATGATATCGCCAATATTAGATATTCAAAACCTATCAAAATCATTTGGTTCTTTGAAGGCAGTGAATCAATTGTCCTTTCAAGTGCATGAAGGTGACGTATTTGGATTTCTAGGTCCTAATGGTGCAGGTAAATCCACTACCATTCGCATGATGCTTAATCTCATACGTCCAGATGTTGGGGATATTTTTATTGCCGGGCAATCCGTTACGAAGAAACAGAATAAGGCGTTAAAACACATTGGGGCATTGGTTGAGGAACCGGATTTCTACAAGCATCTTTCTGCAAAGAAAAATCTGGAAATGCTGGCACGTATGGAAAATGTCGATCTAAAAAGAGTCGATGAAGTATTAGAATGGGTTGGGCTAGATGATCGAGCTGAAGATAAAGTAAAAGCCTATTCCCACGGAATGAAGCAGCGGCTCGGGATAGCACAAGCACTCTTAAAGTCCCCAAAACTTCTTGTATTGGATGAACCCACTTCTGGTTTAGATCCAAAACGGATGAAGCAAATCAGGGATCTCATACTGGCTTTAAAGGATCAGGGAATAACCATATTTCTTTCATCCCATTTGCTGCATGAAGTGGAGTTGGTATGTACATCCGTGGTGATTGTAAACCATGGGCGATTAAAAAAAATAGGGTCATTACATAACTTAATGGATGATGGGCGTGGTGTTTCGCTATCCATTACCGTTAATGATGCTGAAGCTGCCAGAGGAGTACTTTCCGAACGAAATGATATCCGGGATTTGACTCTATCAAAGCAAGAACTATTGTTATGGACAAATAATGATTCTTTAGCGGATATCAATCGAGTATTAGTGGAGAACAATATTTCTGTCACTCGCTTTTTACCGCGAACATCCCTGGAAGAATATTATTTATCAGTTATTTCCGAAGATGAGATTTAAATGATCCGACTCATTCACAATGAATTATTAAAGATCATTGGAAAATGGCGATCTTCAATTGGATTTATACTCATCGGTGTTTTAATGCCTCTAATTCTCTGGGGATTTGCAAAAGGTGGCGAATCATTTCAGCGGGAACATTTAGGGCAGATGTCAGATTCGTTTGTGGTTGTGGGATCAATCGTAAATGGATTTTTAGCAACCTATATTGTGATGAACTTTCTTTGGGTACATGTTCCATTTTTAATTATGCTTGTTTCCGGCGATATCATCGCCAGCGAAGGTCAATCAGGCACATTTCGCATCTATTTGACGCGCTCTGTTTCTCGGGTAAAAATAATTATGGCAAAATGGCTAACTACGTTGGTTTATATTTTTGCGCTTCTGGTTTTTTCATCCATTATGAGTCTTGGATTGGGTGCGCTTTGGTTAGGCGTTGGTGATTTGGTTGTTTTCCATGAGGGACTTCTAATCCTTCCCTGGGATATGGCATTTTGGCGATTTACTCTGGCATTCTGGCTCGTTTTAGGAGCCATGTTTACAGTGAGCACACTTTGTTTCATGTTCTCATCCATGGTAAATAATGGAATTGGACCCATCATTGGCGGGATGGCATTTCTTATCATTGGCCTGGCAGTTGCAAATATTCCACTAACATTTTTTGAAACAATCAGTCCCTATTTATTTACATCTTATTTGGATGTATGGAAAAAGGCTTTTTTTGATCCAATTCCCTGGGGAGAAATTGGTTTTGATCTGACCGTTTTGATGGGACATTTATTGATATTCCTTATGATTACCATTCGCCATTTTTCTAAAAAGGATATTTTAACATGAGACAGATTATTTGGATTATACTTTTATTTGCGATTCCTTCTTTTTCGCAGGATCTGCCAACGATTAAATCTATTGTGGAAAATGTAAGCGACCAATACGACAAGGTTGATGATTATTCGGTAAAAATTAAAATGTCGATTCAGATGCCCATGTTTCGCATGCCGCGTAAGCGGATTGACATGTATTTCAAAAAGCCGGATAAATTAAAAATTGAATCTGATGGATTTGCAGTTGTACCCAAATCAGGTTTAACCATGTCTCCCGATATGTTTTTGAAGCATTTGAATTCTACAACTATTACACTAGCCGAGGATGGTGGATATCTTGTTTCTGGTCAGGTTCATGCCGACTCATTGGATTTCCCAATCGCTGTAGGAGATGATGATTCGCTGAGTGTCACTATTTCTATCCATGTAAAAGCAGACCCATGGATTATTGACAATGTTACCGCCCAATTAGATACAGTAACCGTATTTACAATTCGTTCAGAATACGAAGAGGTGGAAGAGGATATTTGGCTACCAATTTTCACTGAAATGGATATTACTTTCCCCGATTTTGGGCATGGTATTTCGGGCCAACGGGGACCGGCTCAGATTTTAGAGATTTCTAAAGAACCATCTAAATTTGGGAAGATCACAATTATATATTCCAAGTATAAAGTAAACCGCGGTATTAAAGATTCTTTCTTTAATGATGCAGATAAATTTTTCTAAAAGAGTATTCCGGTTAAACAGAGGACAAAGAGAAACAAAAAGATTAGTATTAATGATTAGTTAAGTAGCGATAAATGAAACATATACAAATTATACTGAAAGACGAATCCTTGAAAACCTCGGCGCCACTCTGTGATCTCCGTGCAACAATTTAATTATGCCCAAAAGAACTGATATAAACTCAATCCTCATTATTGGTGCGGGTCCAATTATAATTGGTCAAGCCTGCGAATTTGACTATTCCGGAACGCAAGCAATTCGTGCTCTGAAAGAAGAGGGTTATCGAGTTATTCTGGTGAATTCCAATCCGGCGACAATCATGACTGATCCGGAAATTGCAGATCGCACTTATATTGAACCGCTTACAGTTGAATATGTTACAGCCATCATTGAAAAAGAAAGACCCGATGCTATACTACCAACGGTAGGAGGTCAAACTGCACTGAATCTTACCATGGATTTACATAAAGCGGGTGTGCTGGAAAAATATAAGATAGAATTAATTGGTGCCCAGGTTGATGCCATTGAAAAAGCAGAAGATCGGGAAAAATTTAAAGAAGCCATGGATGTTATTGGCATACCAACTGCAAAAGGTAGATTTGTGAGATCGGTGGAAGAAGCGCGAAGTCTCATGCAAACCATGGATTTTCCTGTGATTATTCGACCATCGTTTACACTTGGCGGTTCCGGCGGTGCGACGGCATATAATGGTGACGAGTTCCAAACATTGCTGGAAAATGGACTTAACGCTAGTCCTATTACGGAAGTACTTATAGAGGAGTCTCTTTTAGGTTGGAAAGAGTATGAGCTAGAAGTCATCCGAGATAAGGCTGACAATGCTATCATTATTTGTTCCATTGAAAATATCGATCCCATGGGAGTGCATACTGGTGATTCCATAACGGTTGCTCCTGCAATGACTCTTTCTGATAAAGAATTTCAACAAATGCGAAACTGGTCCATAGCCTGTCTGAGAGAAATTGGGGTGGAGACCGGTGGATCAAATGTTCAATTTGCCGTAAACCCAAAGGATGGTCGAACCATTGTCATTGAAATGAATCCGCGGGTAAGTCGTTCATCTGCGCTTGCATCAAAAGCCACTGGATTCCCCATTGCAAAAGTGGCCGCTAAACTGGCAGTTGGATATACATTAGATGAATTACCTAATGAAATTACTGGAGAAACATTAGCAGCATTTGAACCGGTAATTGATTACATCGTTACCAAAATTCCACGATTTGATTTTGAAAAATTTCCATCTGCTTCTGGTCACTTAGGCGTTCAAATGCAGTCAGTTGGGGAAGTCATGGCAATTGGTCGCACTTTCAGGGAATCCATTCAAAAAGCATTTCGTTCACTAGAGGTCGGGTTAGATGGATTAGAACCAAAACCCGTAGCAGAAGGTGATCCCGATGTAAGTCGTGGCCGGGCATTGGATATGAATGCACTTAGGTATGCCACAACCTTCCGCTTGCTGAAAATTCGACAAGCTTTTATAGAAGGAAGAACTGTCGATGAAGTTTATGAAATGACCAAGATCGATCCTTGGTTTCTTGAGCAAATCCGTCAAATTTCATCTATTTTTGATAGTAACACAGATCTTAGAGAATTAAAAGCCAATGGGTTTTCTGATCGACAACTAAGTCGAATGCTAAAGAAGACAGAATTGGAAATTCGATCCGAACGAATTAAAAATAATATAACACCAGTTTATAAAACAGTGGACACCTGTGCGGCAGAATTTGAAGCGAAAACACCTTATTGTTACTCATCCTATGAAGAAGAACATGATGTTGAGCCATTAGTGGGCAAAAAAGTTATGATTCTTGGTAGTGGCCCTAATCGTATTGGGCAAGGTATCGAATTTGATTATTGCTGTGTTCAGGCTGTATATGGTTTACGGGAAGAGGGCTTCAAGACCATAATGGTAAACTGTAATCCTGAGACTGTTTCCACTGATTTTGACTTAGCCGATCGTCTTTATTTTGAACCCATTACGCTTGAAGATGTGCTCAATATAGTAGATTTTGAAAAACCGGATGGAGTACTTGTTCAATTTGGTGGACAAACACCGCTAAAAATTGCTGATGCATTGCAAAATGCAGGCGTACCAATATGGGGAACATCGCCTGACAGTATTGATCTCGCAGAAAACAGGGAAAAGTTCGGCGCGATTTTAGATCGGTTAGAAATCAATAAACCAAATTATGGCACAGGGCGTTCATTAGAAGAAGTTAAAGAAGTGGCAGAACGCATTGGATATCCTGTACTTGTCCGTCCTAGTTATGTGCTAGGTGGACGCGCCATGGAAATTGTATATGGCACTGACCAATTGGTGGATTATGTGGCACGGTCAGCCGATGTCACTCAAGGTCACCCCATTCTTGTGGATGAATTTTTAGAAGATGCTTTTGAATTTGACGTTGATGCGCTTTGCGATGGAGAATCCGTTCACATCGGCGGTGTAATGCAGCACATCGAAGAAGCGGGGATTCATTCTGGCGATTCAGCCTGTGTTTTGCCGCCTTACAAAATTCGTTCAAACACATTAGAAGATATTGTGCGTATCACAAAGCGTCTAGCCCTTGAGCTTGATGTAAAGGGACTTATAAATCTGCAATTTGCGTATCGAGAGGAATCACTTTACGTATTGGAAGTGAATCCACGAGCCAGCCGCACCGTGCCGTTTGTAAGTAAAACCACAAATGTTCCTTTAGCGCGGATTGCTGCAAAAATTGCTGCTGGGGCAAAACTAAAGGATATGGATTTACCAGCCTGGGATACGCATCGACACATTGCAGTAAAAGAAGCTGTGCTGCCCTTTAATAAATTTCCAGAAGAAAGTCTATTTCTTGGCCCGGAAATGAAATCCACTGGTGAAGTAATGGGCATTTCGAAAGGACTGGGAGATTCATACGGTCGTGCATCCCTGGCAGCTGGAAATAAATTGCCTGACGGTGGGAAAGTATTTATTTCTGTGAATGATCACGATAAATTGAACGCAATTCCTATCGCACGCGATTTATATGAATTGGGTTTTGATATTGTAGCAACGGCTGGTACAGCAAAAGAATTGGTGCGAAATGGCATTGATGCTAAATCGGTATTCAAGGTTGGAGAAGGACGTCCAAATGTGGTTGATGGAATTAAAAATGGTGAAATACATTTGGTGATTAATACGCCCTTGGGTGAGCAATCACGATATGATGAGGAATCCATTGGACAATCGTGTATAAAAAAAGGAATCAATGCCATAACCACTTTATCAGGTGCTCAGGCAGCGGTTCGGGCAATGCGAAATCGCAGAAAAATTGAAGTACGAGCCTTACAGGATTATCACATACAAAATATGGAAGTAAAAAGTGAATAATAGAACAATTGTTATAACGGGTGCCACGGATGGTATTGGCAAAATCGCTGCACATGAATTAGCTAAAACAGGTGCAACATTAGTTCTTGTTGGTAGAAATGCAGAAAAGGGAAATCTTGTTGTCAATGAGGTTTCAGATTTGACATCTAACAAAAATATTCGGTTTTACCAGGCTGATTTATCTCTGTTAAAACAAACAAAATTGGTTTGTGATGAAATCAAAAAAGATTTTACCCAAATAGATGTATTGCTTAATAATGCTGGTGGATTTTTTGCAGATTATTATCAAACGGAAGAAGGATTAGAACATACATTTGCATTAAATCATTTGAATTATTTCGTTATGACAAAGGAATTGCTACCCCTGCTGGAGGCAGCACCAAGTGGGCGAATTGTAAATGTTTCTTCCGATGCTCATAATGGGCAATCCATTGATTGGGATAATCTGCAAGGCGAAAATGGGTTTAAAGGTTGGTCTGTTTACGGTCGCTCAAAATTGATGAATATTCTATTCACCTATGAGCTTGCTCAACGGATTTCAGATACATCTGTAACTGCAAATTGTTTACACCCGGGATTTGTGAAAACCAAATTTGGTGATAATAATTCTGGTCTCATGGGAATAGGAATGAAACTGGCAAAATCCCTTGCAGCAATCAATCTGGATAAAGGGGGAGCGACTAGCGTTTTTTTAGCTTCGTCTCCTGAAGTAGAAGGAATATCAGGAAAATATTTCGCAAAAAGCAAAGCAAGAGAAAGTAGTGACGTTTCATATATTGAAAATGACTGGAAACGATTATGGACAGTTAGTGAAGAGGTCGTTTCAAAGATTTTAAATTAATAAATCATCATGATCAAGAGATCATGATGGATAAAAATTGGATTTAATGTAAAAGGAAATATTCTTGTGGCGATTCCATTTTCCATAAATCATTATCCATATTATTATATTATTTCTTATTGAGGTATTGCTTGTCGAATTAACCGAATGAATAATGATGCTTTCAATAAGCTGGAGTGACATAAACACAAGATTTGGTTTCCCCTATCATTCTCCCGAAATTCCCGCCCCGATTTCTGTTACAACACATCACTTATGAGCACACAAGCAAAAACCATTGCCTTTCATACCCTGGGCTGTAAACTGAATTTTTCAGAGACCGCCACAATTTCACGCGATTTTATTGATCGGGGTTACATGATTGTAAATGCAAAATCAGTGTCAGACATTTATGTAATCAATACCTGCTCAGTTACGGACAATGCCGATAAAGAATGTCGAAAAATTGTAAGACAGGTTAAACGCCGAAATCCCATTGCTGTGGTAGCAATGGTTGGATGTTATGCGCAATTGAAACCAGAAGAATTGGCTGAAAGTACAGGTGCCGATATTGTTTTAGGAACAGCAGAGAAATTTCAATTACTGGACACATTGGAATCATATGAAAAAACTCATGAACCGATTATTCTTCATACAAAGACTGAAAATTTAAACGCATTTACTTCTTCTTATTCAGCAAGTGAACGTACCAGAGTATTTTTGAAAATTCAGGATGGCTGCGATTATCCATGTACGTATTGTACAATTCCTATGGCACGCGGTAAAAGTCGTAATGATTCAATCGATAAAACGGTGAAGCTGGCAAAGGAAATTGGTAAGACGGAAGCCATGGAGATTGTACTTACTGGAGTGAATATTGGTGATTTCGGCGTATCAACAAATGAAACATTTTTTGATCTAATTCAAGAATTGGACAAAATTGATGGAATTGATCGCATTCGGATTTCTTCCATAGAACCCAATTTATTAACGAATGATATTCTTGATTTCATTAAAGATTCTCAGACTTTTGTTCATCATTTCCATATCCCTCTGCAATCTGGTTCAAATAAAATTTTATCTGATATGAAACGTCGTTACCAACGAGAATTATATGCTGAGCGTGTTCATTCAATCAAAGAGCGATTCCCAGATGCTTGTATTGGCGCAGATGTGATTGTAGGATTCCCGACTGAATCCACGGTTGATTTTGAGGATGCGTACAGATTCATTACCGATTTAGATATTGAGTATTTACACGTGTTTTCTTATTCAGAACGGTCAGGCACTTTGGCTGCTGATTATTCCCAAAGTGTATCTGGTGAAGCAAAAGCTGAGCGAAGTAAAAGATTAAGAATTTTATCCGATAAAAAACGATCTATATTCCATGATAGGTTTCGGAATCAAACAATACCCGTACTTTTTGAAGCCATCAGTGGCGATCAATTAATGGGTCATACAAAAAATTATATTCAGGTATATGCTAATGGAATTCCTGATATGATCAATAAAATACTTCCCGTAAAACTATACGAAAATATGGGGCGAAGTATGAAAGGAAATATTCAGGCATAAACCATGATTCGATTCGAAGGTGTCAATAAATCGTTTCCTGACAAGGAATTGTTCAAATCAATCACAATGACTATAAAATCTGGGATGCGTGTTGGATTGGTTGGTGCCAACGGTACCGGGAAAACCACAATGCTGAGGATGATTCTCAAAGATGAATTTCCAGATAGTGGAATTATTAGTGTAGACAAAGGCCAACGGCTTGGGTATTTGCCACAGGATATCGTTTCAGGATCAGAGAAAACCATTTTACAGGAAGTCCTTTCAGCGTGGCCCGAAGTCGGCGAACTTGAAGAAGAAATCTATACTATATCGCTCGAAGTTTCTTCTGATCCTCATAATACGTCATTACTGGACAAGTTGGGTCATCTTCAACAGCAATTTGAAGCATTAGATGGTTGGCAACTGGAAGATCGGGCAAAAAAATATCTGAGCGGGCTAGGATTTACCCCTGAGCAATTCCACTACACCATGGATACGTTTAGTGGTGGCTGGAGAATGCGCGTTGCATTGGCAGGGATTCTCATAAAACAACCTGATTACCTTTTATTGGATGAGCCTACCAATCACCTGGACTTGGATGCCACAATCTGGTTAGAAAGTTTTTTAGATGCCTGGAAAGGCGGTCTAATGATGATCAGTCATGATCGATCTTTTCTTGACCGATCAGTAAACCACATACTTGAACTCGAAAGAGGCAATGGAACGCTATATACTGGAAATTTCACAAAGTATTTGGAAGAAAAAGCGATTCGATTAGAGCTTCAAGCATCATCCTTTAAAAATCAGCAAAAAAAGATCAAAGATACAGAACAGTTTATAGATCGGTTTAGATACAAAAACACAAAATCCACTCAGGTTCAAAGCCGAATAAAGATGCTGGATAAAATGGATAAGGTAGACGCTCCTTCGGTGACCAAGATCTCATTAAAGGTTCGTATTCCACAACCAGATCGCGGACCTCGTAAGGTTGCTGAATTTAAATCTGCGAAAAAATATTATGAGACAGTTGATGTGTATTCAGATTTAAATATTGGGATTGAACGCGGTGAGAAAATTGGTTTGGTTGGTTCCAATGGTGCTGGAAAGTCAACCTTATTGAAAATGTTGGCGGGTGTAGAGTCCTTATCTGAGGGAAGCTTGGATTATGGGATAGATGTTAAAATGGCATATTTTGCACAACATCAATTAGAAATTCTTGATCCGGAAAAGACGATTTATAAAACTATTAGTAGTATTTCAAAAGGATGGTCAGAGCAGGAAATCCGCACGTATTTAGGCAGTTTTCTTTTTACAGGTGATACCATTGAAAAACTTGTAAAAGTATTATCAGGAGGAGAAAAATCACGCCTGGCGCTTGCCAGAATGCTGGTTGAACCATCCCATCTATTATTGCTGGATGAACCAACGAATCACCTGGATATGGTTTCACGAGATGTAATAACCAACGCCTTGGTTCATTACTCAGGAACGATTGTTTGCATCTCCCATGATCGCCATTTTTTGAACAGGGTCACCAATAAAACCATAGAAATATTAGATGGTAATCCGGCAATTTATGACGGGAATTATGATTACTTTATTTGGAAAAAAGAGAAAAACATTTCTGAAAATAGAGTGGAACCCGTCGTTGTAAAAACGGAAAGCAATAGAGAGAAAACATTTTCTCTTGGATACCGTGAACGAAAACGAATGAAAAATAAAATACGACGGATTCAGGGATTACTTAAGACAATTGAAGCCGAGTTAGAAAAACTTGAAAAAGATTTAGGATCGCCATCTTTGGCAAGTGACTTTGATAAGCTACAAGGGGCTATTAATACGAAGGCGTTGAAAGAAGAAGAGTATTTTAGATTGTTGGAAGAGATGGAAACGCTAGAAAAAGAAGCCGGAGAGTAAACTACTCCCTGATGGTGACACCAGAGAGTAGTTATTATATAATATCTAAAAGATTCCTGAAAAATCAGGCAATTCTTTTTCTTGACGTTTTTTTGTATAGTTTTTCTTATAGATATCGAAATTAGGGGTTTGTACATCACCGTACATTTGCTTTTCGGCTTTTTGGCGAATTTCCCAAGCCATGTTTAAAGCCCCTTCTTCACCATATTTTTTAACAGAAAAACTTTTGGTGCGAACAACATTTTTCCTTGGACGCCAGGTCACTTGGAAAAATTCGCTTATTGCCCCTGATTTACTTTTTATTTTGGTACGTGAAATGCCAATAATACCCGTCTTGTTTCGTGAATCAGAAGTAACACGACGACGCGCATTTACTGCTTCAGGATGTTGTTCATTCCGTTCTTTAATGGTCACATCGCGATATTCTTTCGCTGCTTGGAGCGCTTTTTGCTTACCGCCAAATTTTTTGTCATTAAAGTATCTGTTGGAAAAAACTTTACTTTTCAGGTAAACACGAGCGAACCAACCATGCATGTTTTTATCATCGCTATCAATGCGGCTAATTCCTTTATGTGTATTATTACCCATATGATGCTCCTTTCGAGAAAGGGGGGAACCCCCTTTTATGTGTTTTGCTAAGTGACTTCAATATACCAAAAAGAATAACGAAAATAAAGGAATAAAAGGAATAATCTGAGAAAGATTATAGGTCTATTCGTAATCCTCAATGGGTGGGCAGGAACATATTAAATTTCGGTCACCAAAGGCATTATCAACACGACCGACAGCAGGCCAAAATTTAAACTCCTTTAATCCGTCAACCGGATAGGCTGCCGTTTCACGTGAATAGGAATGCTCCCAATTATCCGATGAAACATAAGCTGCTGTGTGGGGTGCGTTTTTTAGCGCATTGTCAACGCGATCATAAACACCTTTTTCGATAGCTAGTATTTCCTTGTGAATTTCTATTAATGCATCACATAAACGATCAAGCTCAATACGCGATTCACTTTCAGTTGGTTCAATCATTAATGTTCCTGGAACAGGGAATGACATGGTTGGGGCATGAAACCCATAATCCATAAGACGTTTTGCAACATCTTCTTCCGTAATGCCGGTTGTTAGTTTGAAGGGTCGTAAATCAATAATGAACTCATGGGCCACTCGACCATATTTACCAGTATACAAAATAGGATAATAATCCTCTAACCGTTTTGCCATATAGTTGGCATTAAGAATTGCAATTTCAGATGCGTGTGTTAGTCCTTCACCGCCCATAAGCGCCATATAGACCCAGGAAATCAGAAGAATATTTGCACTTCCCCACGGAGCTGCGGATACCGTGTTAACGGTTTTTTCTTTGTCAACGTTTACCATAGGATGTCCTGGTAGAAAGGGCTCCATTTCAGAAGAAACGCAAATCGGACCCATTCCTGGTCCGCCACCACCATGTGGAATGGAAAATGTTTTATGCAAATTGATGTGAATAACATCGGCACCAAAATCACCCGGCTGACAAAGACCAACCATGGCGTTGAGATTTGCTCCATCCATATAAACAAAACCACCATTTTCATGAACAATCTCACAGGCTCGAATTATACCTTCTTCAAAAACACCATGGGTAGATGGGTAAGTCACCATAAAGGCCGCCAATTTATCTTTATGTGTTGATGCTTTTTCTTCCAGGTCTGTTAAATCAATATTCCCATTATCGTCGCATTTTACAATTACAACATTCATTCCCGCCATGATTGCGCTGGCAGGATTTGTACCGTGGGCAGAGGCAGGTATTAAGCAGACGTTTCTTTGTTTGTTGTTCTTTGAAAGATGATATTCACGAATAACCATCAATCCTGTATATTCACCCTGAGCACCAGAATTTGGCTGCATGGATACAGCTGGTAGGCCAGTGATTTCGCAAAGCCATTGGCCTAATTGATCAATAACAATCTTGTATCCTTCAGCTTGATCAACAGGAACAAATGGATGAATATTTGCGAATTCCGGCCACGTCACAGGCTCCATTTCAGTGACGGAATTCAGCTTCATAGTACATGAACCCAAGGGAATCATACTCGTATTCAGGGATAAATCCTTTGATTCCAGCCGACGGATATACCTCATCATTTCTGTTTCAGTTTGAAATGAATTGAACACAGGGTGATCTAAAAAAGTGGACGTACGAGCAAATTCAGAATCTATCTCCTCTGAAGCTTTATCAAATAATTCTTTCGCTGAAATTTCTATTTTGAATACATCTAATATGCGCTGTAATTGACCAAGATTTATAGTTTCGCCTAAAGCAATTCCAATCGTCCCATCATTATAATATTGGAAGTTGATTTCATTATTTATTGCGTTTGTTTTTAAATCAGTTAATGATATGCCATTTAGCTGTACATGTAGCGTATCAAAATAGTTCGCATTAATAATGCGATGCCCCGCTTGTTGTAAACCTGAAGCAAGAGCTTGCGTGTATTTGTGTATCGATTTAGCTATCGCTTTGAGATTATCAGGTCCATGATAAACAGCATACATCCCGGCCATGATGGCAAGTAATACTTGTGCTGTGCAAATGTTGGATGTTGCTTTTTCCCGACGAATGTGTTGTTCCCGGGTTTGCAATGCCATTCGAAGAGCACGATTGCCATGACGATCAACACTTACACCGATAATGCGACCAGGCACTTTCCGCTTAAATTCTTCATTTGTAGCAAAATAAGCAGCGTGCGGACCACCATATCCCATGGGGACACCGAATCGTTGTGTATTCCCAACAACCACATCAGCACCAAATTCTCCCGGTGGAGTAAGCAAAACAAGACTCATAATATCCGCTGCAACAACAACATGAGCTCCACGATTGTGAACATTTATGCATAATTCAGAATAGTCATGAATGGCACCAGTCGCTGTGGGGTATTGGACAAGAATGCCAAAATATGATTCATCTAATTTCGCGTTGAAAGGATCACCTACAACGATTTCGATATCTAAAGGATTTGCTCTGGTTCTTAGAACGGCTAGCGTTTGTTCAAATACGTCTGTAGCTACGAAAAATTTTGTACGTGTTGCTTTTCGCTGAGATCGGTATAACATTATCATTGCTTCAGCTGCTGCGGTAGCTTCGTCTAACAGGGAAGCATTGGCAATATCCATGGCGGTTAAATCCATCACCATGGTTTGGAAATTCAGCAATGCTTCAAGACGTCCCTGGGAAATTTCAGCCTGATAAGGTGTATATTGTGTGTACCAACCGGGATTCTCCAATATATTCCTCAATATTACACCGGGAACTACGGTATCATAGTATCCTTGCCCAATATAAGAATGAAATATTTTATTCTTTTTCGCAACGGATCGAAGAAAGTCCAGAAGCTCATGTTCATCTAAGTCAGCGGACCATTCTAATGGAACTTTACTTCGAATGTTTGCCGGGATTGTTTCATCAATAAGTTTATTTATGGACTCAAGACCAAGTGTTTTTAGAAGTGCATCTTGCTGAGGCTTGTTGGATCCAATATGTCTGTAGGTAAATGGTGTTTTCATTTGAAATTTGCTATGATTGAGAACGGTTAATAATTAAGGCTATTCCAAGGCGGAAATTTAATAGGATAAATGACACTTTATAATATATGAATCCATGTGACTTTAAAATTCTTTTCTTGTAAGTTCATATTAAGAGAAAAGAGAGTACAGTATGCAAGAACAGATTTTAATTCTTGATGACGACGAACAATTCGTAAAACAAATATCACATTTTTTAATTGACGCTGGATACAATGTTACGTCATTGGGCGGTATTACTGATTTGACAATTCTGATGGATAAAGTATTTCAGCTTACGCCTGATTTAATTTTATCAGACATATCAATGATCCCTGATGGTTTCGAATTTCTCAGCGCTATAAAGCGGGATTCCCGCATGCGAATGATACCTTTTATACTTATTACCGGTGTTGATGTAGAGACCAATATGATTAAGGCTTATTCCAGAGGTGTTGATAATTATATTGTAAAACCAATCAAATATTGACTTACTCACAAAAGAACCTGTTTATAAACCACTGGTGCTGGTAGTAGAGGATGAACCCAACGCCCAAAAACTTACTGAGATTAACATAAGCGGGAAATATGACGTGTGTTTAGCGGTTTCGGTAGAAGACGCAAAACAGCAGCTTAAAGAGCATTCTGTTGAACTTGTACTATTGGATTTATCATTGAAGGGTGAAGAAGACGGATTAGATTTAGTACACTGGATGCGAAAGACCAAGAAATGGGCAAAGACCCCGGTCATTGCTACTACGGCTCATGCCTTTATCACAGATCGAGACAATTGTCTGGCCGCCGGATGTGACGAATACCTGAGTAAACCAATCAAAAAAGGAAACCTACTTGAAATGATTGGCAAATATTTTTCCTAAAAGATGTGTAATTAAAATGAGAGATTTAAGTGTTTTGACTAATACAAATTATGACGACAGGAAACTGAATATTACGTTCGATTATCGAATAGGATGCAAATATTACTTTAAAGAATAATTATTGAGATCAAAGGAACGCTCTTTAGTGAAAAATAAACTTATCAAAATTGAAATTCTGTTTCCGATTTTTATCTTTTTTATTCTGTGTACAACTTTAGTGTACGTTTGGAAATATTTTGAAGATCAAGAAAATCAGAAAAATATAATAAGAACAGAGTTGATTGCCGATCAGCTAGCCACTCGTCTAGGAGACCACATAAATTCGCATTTGGAAATAGTTAATTTCTTACGTCAGGAATGGCTTAATGAAAACATCAATACACGTGAGGAATTTGAAAAAGTAGCACTATCCTTTATAAAGAGTTTCCCCGGTTTTCAAGCAATTAATTATATAGACCCAAGTGGCGTTATACAATGGGTAAATCCGATTGACCCAAATGCGGTAGTGGAAGGAAAAGATTTACATGATCATCCCTTTGCCGCAGAGACATTTGTATTATCAGAAACAACACTAACAGATTGTGCAACCCCGGTGATAGAACTTTGGCAGGGGGGATTGGGATTTGCCATTTATTACCCTTTGATTCAGGAGGGACAACTAAAAGGGTATTTGAACGGAGTATTTAGAGTCAATGAAGTTATTAACAAGTTTTTCAGGGAAGGATTTGCTAAGAATTTTTATTTAATTCTTTCGGAAGACGGTGATGAATTTTTTTCTTTAGAATCTGGGATAAATAAACATGACCATCATGTTGCGAGTAAACACACTATATCAGTTTTAAATCGAACGTGGATGGTGTCCCTTTCACCCCGACCAATTATGGAGGGGAGATATACAAAATATATAAATAATTTCTTCTTTTTTTTGAGCATAGTGCTTTCGGGCATTTTTGCATATGTAATTGGTCTTTTAATGTATAGACGTGAAGATATAATAAATAGTGAAAGAAAATACAGGGAATTATTTGAGAAATCAGATGATGCTGTTTTAATTATTAAAAATGGAAATTTTATTGATTGTAATCAAGCAACTGTGAAAATGCTTCGTTATAGTGAAAAACAAGAATTACTTAATACTCATCCGTCAGTATTATCTCCGGAAAAGCAGCCGGACGGTCGACTCTCAAATGAAAAAGCAGATGAAATGATGAAAATGGCTCTTGACAAAGGCAGTCACCGTTTCGAATGGGATCACAAAAAAGCAGACGGAGAAGTTTTTCCTGTTGAAGTGCTTCTAACGAATATTTCCACCGATGAGGAGAATAGAATCATTCATACGGTTTGGAGAGATATAACAGAAAAAAAACAAGCTGAGCGACTACAATCTGTGCTTTATCAAATTTCAGAGGCTACACATAGTGCTATAAACTTAGATGCATTATATGAATCAATATACAACAACCTAAAACAAGTGCTGGATATACCAAATTTCTATATCTCCATCTATGATGAGAAGGCGCAGTTATTGACTTTCCCATATTATGTTGATGAGAAAGATAGTAAACCGCCCCCAACCAAGTTTGGTCACGGTCTTACGGAATATATAATCCGTACTGGCAAACCCAGTATTTTCAAGGCAGAAGACATCAGTGAAATGAGAAATAAGGGGGAAATAGAACTTATTGGAACCCTGCCAAAACAATGGTTGGCTTCACCACTAAGAATTGGTGGTTACGTAATCGGAGTGATTGCGGCTCAAAGTTATCAGGCTTCTGATTTATACGCAGACAAAGATTTGGACATTTTGACTTATGTTTCAGAGCAGATTGCTTTAGCCATTGCGCATAAACAATCCGTCACTGAACTGGAAGTTGAAAAAACCTATCTTGAGGAGCTATTTCAAAGTTCTCCCGAAGCTGTAGCACTAATGGATGATAAAGGTATTATTTTAGATATTAATCCTGAATTCATGTCATTATTTGGATATAAGGAAGATGAGACAATTGGTAAAAACATTGATGTTTTATTAACCAATAATGAACAAAGAAAAAATGCTGAAAAACTCACCTATGAAGTCCGAGCGGGGAGGCGCATTTTTGCTGAAGATGTTCGCAGGACAAAAGATGGAACTATGTTACCCGTATCTATTTTAGGTTCACCTATTAAATATAAGGGTGGTGTACTGGCAGTATATTCCAGTTATCGTGATATTACCGATCGGAAGGAAGCGGAAGAACAATTAAGAAGTTCTGAATTGGAGCATCGGTTGCTTTCGGAACAGTTAACCCAGTCAAACATTATGAAGGAAACTCTTTTAGATGTGCTTTCTCATGATCTAATGAATCCCGCTGGAGTGATCAATGGTTTTTCGGACATATTAAGAGAAGAATACGGTGACAATGAAATTATAAATGCAATTAGTACAAGTAGCGAATCGCTCATTAATGTAATTAACAATGCCGTTACCCTTTCAAAAGTATCCGTTGGAGAAAGCATAAATCTTCAAAATCTGAATCTAACCGAATTAATCCGAAATGTCGTTCGGGAGTTTTCTTCTCACCTTGATCACTATAATATGGAAATAAAACTGAACCTACCTGAGAACCTCATGGTAAAGGCGAATCCAATTATCATCGAAGTATTTAATAATTACATTAGCAACGCTATTAAGTACGCCTCAGACGGAAAAATGGTGAATATTGATGCAGTAATAGATTCAGATAAAATCACCATCAATTTCATTGATTATGGACCAACAGTGCCGGAAGAGAAGCGTGATATTATATTTGAGAGAAATTCTCAGCTTGGATCAGAAGAGAAGCGCGGAAGAGGACTTGGTTTAGCGATAGTAAAACGGATAGCAGAAGCCCATAATGCTGAAGTTGGTGTCAAACCCAATATACCTGTTGGAAATATTTTCTATATAGAATTTTCTGTTTAATACGATGTGTCTCTAAAAATTAGATCATTGTATTTTAATATAAACCGTATAGTACATTTAAGAGTCGGAAATCATTGTTTCTTTAGTAGCAATAATGATTATACTATAGGTAAAATAGATATGTAATATCAGCAAATAAGGAAAAACATGACCTTACTCTGGCGAGACACAATGCGAGCAGGAAATTCACTTATTGATAATGATCATCGTGCATTACTCGAAATAATAAACGAGGTTGAGGACTTTCTCAGTACTCCTGATGCAATCGGGAATATTCATCCAATCTTAGATAAGTTAGAGACGTATACAAAACATCATTTTATTCGTGAAGAAAACATAATGCGCAATATCGATTACCCTGATCGACTAAATCATTTAAAACTACACCGTCAGTTAACAAATACTTTCTATGGAATAAAATCGAAAATTATTAAATCAAGTAAAACGAAGATCAATGAAGAAAATCAAGAAGAAATCACCAAGCTGTTGCGGCACTGGTTAATAAATCATATACTTGGTGAAGATTTAAAAATGAAACCGTTTTTATTAAACGCACCCAATATGTAAAAAATGAAATTTATCTTTAAACACACTTATTTACGTGATAAAATGGAACAATATAATCGACAACAGTAGCGAGTCAAAATAGAACGATCATCAATGATGAAAATAATTCCATTACCAATACGGCTATTTCTTATTACCCTTGTCATGATTTTTATCGCTGAAGGAATTGTGATGTTCCTGTTTTTTCAGTTTCGTATTAGTCAGTCTCCGGAAATCGTAGGTGTTTTTGATGCCATATTCTTAACAGTCTTAGTATCCCCGGCATTATATGTATTTATGTTTCGTCCATTAATTCAACAATTACAACGAAGCCAACAGCTTGAGAAAAAACTTTTTTATGAACAGGGACAATTAGAATCCAAAATTAACGAACGAACAAAGCAACTACAAAAGCTTAACCAGGCCGTCGAACAAAGCCCTGCATCTGTAGTAATAACGAACACGGATGGAACCATAGAATATGTAAATCCAAAATTTGTTGAAGTCACAGGCTATTCATTTCAAGAAGCTATCGGGCAGAATCCACGGATACTAAAATCGGGAGTTCAAAACACTGAATTTTATAAAGATGTCTGGGATACTATTACATTAGGAGAGGTGTGGCGCGGCGTATTTTCTAATCGAAAGAAAAATGGCGATATCTATTGGGAATCCGCATCAATTGCGCCTATCAAAGATAGTAATAACAAGGTAACACATTATGTGGGAGTTAAGGAAGATATTACAATACAAAAAGAAGCACTTGAGGCCTTGAAAGAATCGGAAGAAAATTACAGGAGTTTATCTGCGGAATTAAAATTGGCAAATAATATGAAAGAACTCTTATTGGATATCATTAGTCATGATCTAAAGAATCCCGCGGGTGTCATCATTGGAATGGCAGAAATAGGCCTGGAAGAAAACCCTGATGACAAAGTAATCCAACTCATAAAAAGCAGCAGTGATTCTTTATTACAGGTCATTGATAAAGCTACTATTCTATCGAAAGTTGCCTTTGATGAAGAAATTGAAAAAGAAAATCTGAACTTAAACTCACTAATGAATCAGGTTATTGAAGAATTTACATCTATACTTGAGCGTAAAGATATGAGCCTAGAATACCAACCCTCAGAGGTCATTACAATCGAAGCAAATTCAATTGTAAGTGAAATTTTTAAAAATTATATCAGTAACGCTATTAAGTATGCTCAAGACGGAAAGAGGATTATTGTAGAACATGAACAAAAAGATGATTATGTGACGATTATGGTAAAAGATTTTGGCATGACGATTCCAGAAGAAGAGTACGCTAATATATTTGAAAGAAGTGTTCAGCTAAGTAAAAATGAAAAACGTGGGCAAGGATTAGGCTTAGCAATCGTAAAACGAATAGCAGAAGCACACAATGCTGAAGTTGGTGTCAAACCCAATACACCAAAGGGAAATATTTTCTATTTAAAAATTCCATGTAATTAAGAAAGCCTGATTTATCGGGAAACGCATCGCCAATGCCGTTGTATTCCTCTAATTTGGGTTGAGAAATATACATTTTGTGTGTTGCAAGTAAGCGGTAAGATTATTTCAAGAGCAACCTTTCCTAGGCTTATAATTGTGAATCTTGAAGCAATTCTTACTCATGAACTAAATGTTCTTCGTATACTTTTTCTATTTATAAATGTGTTTCTGAAGAAAGAAAAGAGAAACAATCAATTGTTAATAACGTAATTTATTAAATTACTCATGGTAATAATGCTAGAAACACAACCCCAGAAATATGTTAAAAGAGTATAGTCGTTTTGATGACTAATAAAAATAAATGAATGTTTTAGAATTTATCCGCACAAAGACTGAAGATCTCCAAGGGAGTGTAAGTCAGTTCAGAGCAAAATTAGAGCCTCAATTTCAACAATGGTCTAATACTCTTAATGATAAAATATCAAATACACTTAATAACCCATGGATAGCTGATCATAACCCCTTTGACGGGAGCACTTTATTTTCCACAAAAAAGGTCATCCAAAACGAAGTAGTAGAAAATGCATATAAAGAGCTGAAAGAACAAATAGGTCAAGAATTATTAGTGGGAGATTGGGTAACCATTGATCAGAATTGCATCAATCAATTTGCCGATGTAACAGGTGATAATCAATGGATTCATACGGACCCAGTCCGGGCAAGCAAAGAATCACCATTTAAAACAACAATAGCCCATGGCTTTTTAACACTGTCTTTAATCCCTCAATTGACAAATGCTATTAACTCTGAAAATAATGTGTACCCTGAAGCGCGGATGATGGTTAATTATGGGTTGAATCAAGTACGATTCCCATTCCCCGTTAAATCGGGGTCAAAAGTCAGAGCACGCACACGTCTCATTACTGTAACTCCCCTGAAAAATAGTATTGAAATAGTAAATGAGGTCAGCATAGAAGTGGAAAATAGAAAACGTTTCGCCTGTGTTGCAGAAACAGTACACCGCCTCTATTTTTAAAGAAGGACAAATTCAACCGCCACAATTCCAACAACATTCTCTTTCATTTTAGCAGCTTAGAAGACTTGGAGGAAATATGATCACTTCACTCAGAAATTATCCATCAAAAATATCTACACGTATTATACTGGTGACCGGACTTGCGATCTTCATTCCAGCATATGGCTACATCGCCCGATTGTTTTCTCAAATGGGTATAGAAACAGCGGAATTCAACACGGTTTGGTTGTCATTCGATGTTAACCAGTTTCAGATTTTCGTTCAGAAGATAATTGATCAGGGGCAGGTTCACACGTTTCTGTTGTCATACAAAATAAATATTATATCCATGAGCGGATTTGGATGTGTCTTTTTCGCGCTGGCAATAATTCTAACCCGTACTATCCCTGAGGAATCTAAGCTGTATAACACAGCGACAGTTTTTCCAGTTGTGGCTGTCCTGATTGCCACTCTGGATATCTTTCCTTCGCTATTTCTGATAGCTTCAGCCACTTCTTTTCCACACTTATCCCAATGGGTCGTTACTACTATCAGCGGCGGCTATATGGTCCGAGTCATTCTTCTGTACATACTATTATTATGGTTTGCCGTGGTTGGTATTAACCGGGGTAAAGCCTTTTACAACAAAGTCACAAAGAACACTGCTTAATTTGTTTTTCATTAGATTTCTACACATATTTTCTGATAAACAACTCCAATTAATCAGTTATATGATCGCGCTGACGTTTGAAGCACTGAGATATTTGCATACTTAAATCTGAAACCTAAACGGAGTGTAATAAATAAATTGGAATTAACATTGTTTATCGTTTTTTAATATTCCCTATTAAATATTTTTTTACTTATTTGTTCAGTTACTTAAATCTTAAAAAAAATAAAGCACGAAGCGATTCAGCCGATATTTAGATTAACAGTAAGATTGGTTGAAGTTGAGTTGGGCGGTTCCGATAACCAATAAAAATAATAACCGCTAAAAAGGTAAGGAAACCAATAAAAATACAAGGAGGTTACAATGGCAGGTGACTTATCAAGAAACGGTGCAAACATTCTAGTAATGCAAGCCCTGAGCTCTCTATCCACAATAAACGAACGTATTGAAGAACACCAGTTACTATTAGCAACAGGTAAACATATTAATTCAGGTGAAGATTATTCTGCTGGTTATCAATTCGCACAAAGTTTTGAAAGCCGTAGACGCGGATTGTTAATTGCATTAGATAAAATGGGCACAGCTAGAAACGTTATGATCGTTGCAGAAGGTGGTTACCAAACAATTGTAGATCTTTTACTGGCAATTCCAGAAGTTTCAGACCGTGATTCTGGATAAGTTTCGGACACTTATATTTGCTTCCTAAAATTTGAAATTGAACCACACTATAAGTTGGAAAGAGCAGTGGTGCTATTATTTTTATTCGAGACTAAATCGTATATCGAGTCTTGACCGCTCTCATTTATAAAACAAATTCCCATAACGCTGCCTAAGGATATCTGTCAATAAAAGTATGCACTAATTAAGCTTTATTTCTACTTCTGTTGAAGTTCGAAAAGTAATAAAAAACTTCCGTTTCTCATCGAGAAACACGTAAGCAATAACTTAAAGTAAAACAAAAACCCGCTTTGTTGCGGGTTTTCAGTGACTCCGGTGCGACTCGAACGCACGACCAATGGCTTAAAAGGCCACTGCTCTACCAACTGAGCTACGGAGTCATTATATGAGTTGGCTTCAAGCTAAATAGCGGTGGCAAAGTTAAGGAATCGAATTCCTGTAAAAAATAAGTTTTAGGATTAATTACGGGAATTATTCGACGAATTTATTGTTTAAAAAATGTAGTGAATATGATTCTGGATTGTTTAGCCCATTCCAATTCTGTATGAGTTGCACCATCGAAGATAGAATAGCAATAGTCGCGGTTTTCAATATATCCCTTTCTATCCAATATTTTTATCATCTCAGAAACGGCTGGTTGGAGTTGGGCTTCCAATTCTTCCGTACCATTATAAAGTATAAACAAACAGCCTTTTTTATTCCCCGAATAATCCTCCACACGTTTTACAATTTCTTTGTTGTCCACAAGAAAAGCAGGAGACAGACATCCCGCAAAGCCAAAGATATCATCGAATTCCCATCCCAGATGAAAAGAAATAATACCTCCCATGGATGAACCCATAACGGCTGTGTTTTCTGGACCTGTGAGGGATCGGTATGTTGAATCAATCCAGGGTTTAACTGTCTCAACTAGAAATATGCTATAATCATTTCCTTTGTGCTTCGGACTGTATTCACCAGTTCGATCTTCACCATGATCAATCGCAACCATAATGATTTCTTTCATGTCCCCATTTGCCGTTAACTCGGCGGCTGTTTCATCCAAATGCCATTCATTCCCGGATAGTGAAGTCCATGGTGAGAAGACGTTTTGGCCATCATGCAAATAGAGAACGGGGTAATGTTTTTGCAGGGCATCTTCATACGAGGGTGGCAGCAAAACGGTGACGGTTCGATAGTTATTTAACTGCGGGGAATAGAAGTCACTGTGAAAAATAACATTACCAGTGATGCCAAGAGTTCGTTCTGATGCTTTTCTTTTGACATTGTCACTCCATTGATAAATCCGATGTTGCAGAATTGTTGATTTTCTTAGTGTAGTGCGATGATTAGCAGGGACAGATGAATCGGGATTCAGGGCTTCTGTCTCCCACGACCCACGAGTGAATTTATATTCAAGTTGTTTTGCAGATGTAATGAGCAAAGTGGCCGTAAAGGTTGTATCATCTATTTTTTGCATTGGTAGAGCTGATTCATGATCCCAGCTGCCCAAATCACTAATATTTCCTATTACCATTACAGAATCAGTCCCAGGGGGAACAAATACCCGAAATGTAATTGCGTTTGAACTACAGGATAGTAGTAAAAGCATCAATACTAATAGTATATAGTTGTTGAGTTGCATTGGATTATTTTCTGTTAAATTCATGCCTGAATTTATTAATAGTAAAGATTCCATTTAGAAGAAAATGAAATTCAATGAATTGCTATCATTTGATAAAAGCCAAAAAAGCATTCAAACTTTTGGACTTACTCTGGCAGGGATTGTTTTTGCATACGGAGTATATTCTGCAATTATTCAGCATTTAGATATCCAAGGTATTGCGACATTATCGATTGGCATAGTATTGAGTTCATTGTTTTTTCAAAAACCCATACTTGTTTTATACTATCCTCTAATGATCATAGTGCAAACAATGCGATTGTTGTATGGAGCTCTAATTATAACTCTCAAGGGGAAATCTAATTAGATGGAAAGGCTTCTATTTAGTAGGTTGCTATTTCGACACGTTGTAAATCAAATGAATTATTATTATATGGCTCGAATGAATTATTATCGCCAGGACTATTAATTAGAACATAGAAATATTCCCCATCTGGATTCACGACAAGTCCTTTTTCCTTTAGATCGCCAGCCACCAGATAATAATGGGATTCCAGTTTTGTTTCCGTATCAAATTCAACTATATATATGCCGGATTTGTCGGCATCCGTTGGCGCGACAAAAATATGACTTTCATCAGGACTAAATGCAACTGCCATTGCCGGAGAATTTATTTTATATTTGCCCGAGAGTGTGAGGTTATTGGGGTTGTAGGCGTAAACATCTTTAATCTTTACATTATTGCTCGGATCAACTAAACAGGTAAGCAAAAGATCTTCAGTAGAACTTATAACGAAATGATTGATCATTGCTTCAAATCCAAAAGGATCGGCAATGTATGGCTCTTGTATTGCATATGAATTTGTAATATCATATTTCTTAACAGAAGTATTAGATGCAACAAATGCAAATTGACCGTCAGAAGTAATAACAAGTTCACCATTGTGAATTGATTGATAAACTTCACTGGAATCCGACAATGATAATGAAAGCACACTCGGGTCAGATTCTGAAGAAATTAAAACACGGGTTTCATTTACGTAAACGATATCATTCATGTTCATTAATGATACAGGAAGAGATTGTTGAAGACTAAAAGAAACCAGATCAACAATAATCACATTTGATTCACCATTTAATGCAATAATAAGATGATCATTATCAGGAGAAAGATCAATAGCCGCAGGATGTGAACCAACAATAATTTGATCTACTACAGACATGGATCCATCTATATCAATTTTAACGACTGAATTATTATTATAATCAGATAAATATATATAAGGGCGACTAGGATCAATCACCATATCCGAAATATTTTTACCTAAGTCTAAAATGTCAAAGTCTGAAAATTCATAAAAAATATCAGGTTCTTCGTTATCCTGATATAATGAGCAATTCGTGATGATGAGCAATGCTAAAATCGGGAAATTAAATTTCAATATTTTCAGCAGGGGTTTCATGAATTAAACCTGTACACTGTATTGAGTTGAATTTGATACTGCGAAGTCAATTGGCTTTCATTAACAAATTGCCATAGAGGGAATGATGTAGATAACTCCAGATTAAGTTTTTCTGTTATTTTGGTTCCGATTTTTGGTGAGGCATATAACCATTTTCCCCCGCGATCACGCGCAACCTTTCCGTATTCATAATAATCACGAGTTGTGAGCAAGTAGCGAAGTTGAAGTCCTCCGAACCACAAATCATTTTCAGTATAATCTATGTCTGACAAGAAATGGAGTTCATTTCCGTATTTATATCCATAAATATTTTCACTGCCAGATATGCGAGTAAAGATTCCCGCAGATAAAATAAATGAAGATAATTGCTTACTTATATACAATGATGCAATCGGGTCAATACTGCCTGTTCCAACCTGGAGATTGTCAGAGATGCGTTCATCATAGACGTCAACGGCATTAATTTCACCATTGGCAAGTTTTAATCCTGCTGAAAACACGGCATTTGGTAAAAAGTTCAAGGCATTAAGGCGAAAGCTTGTTAGTAGTATTATATCGCCAATTCCACCCGACTCACGAAAATATTTACCACCAAAAGATTGATGAGGGTTTTGACCCCGGAATAATACTTTTTCATTGAGAATTGATCGATAGGGGACCAGTGCAATAATCGAAAAATTATCAGAGATACTATGTCGTATTAGAAAAGTTGCTGTGCTGTTGTTAGTTCGTTCGCGATTAATATTTGGAATTGGATCCGATTCATATAAGGCATCAGCTAATAATTCAAAGTCGTAGGTAATACCAATAGATGTTTGCCCCCCGGTACCAGCAGAATTATGCAATAAACTCCCACCTGGAAGTATAGGACGCCGTCAGCTAATGCCTCCTTGGGCTAATCCCCATTTCGCAACAAATAGAAATAACAATCCTACAATATGTATTTTATGTAAGCGCATCAATGAATATTACATGTTAAGTAGTTTATTAAATATTTTTTTATAGGAACGTTTATTTGCATATCCGGAATAAACAATATCCAAGTTTTTATCTAAAATGAAAATTGTAGGTGTTGCTTTTATAGGTATTCCTTCAAATACGTTATCAATTGCATCAATATAGGTGGGCATGTATTTAGGTTGCTTTGTTATGATGGACTCAACAGTTACCTTGGAATCTTTGTACGCGATAGAGATAAAATTTATTTTGCCTTTATATTCATTCTCCAACGCTTCAAGTTTTGGAATATCACGTCCGCAAACATGACACCAGGTAGCCCAAAAATAAACAAAAGTGGGGTTTTCTTTATCGACAATATCCTGAAAAAAGATTGTATCCATTTCGGTCGTTAACAATTGCATGTCAGCGGGAAATGGGGAGAGCTTGTCATCACAAAACCCAAATGAATTTATGAAGATAATAAACAGTAGAATTAAAAGTGGTTTTTGGTTCATCACGTGTCGAATTTATCGATCATTATACACAAAAAATTTACGATGATATCTTCATTTGCGAAAGTCCATTCATTGAATAAAACTAGACACAATCTGCTCACAGAAATTAATAAAACTAATTCCTTAATTGCTGTTATACCCATCTTACTTGTGATGCAATTTGGTTATTCAGAAATGGCATTTAGTAATATTACTATCGAGGCCGGGCTCGATTATTCTATCATGGGAGAAGGTGTATGCATCTTTGATTATAATAATGACGGTCTTGAAGACATTTTTGTTTGTGACAGATATGATGGTCAGCATTTGCTTTTCAAGAATAATGGAAACATGAGTTTTAGTGAAGAGTCTGACAATGCAGGTATCAATAATACGAGTGAGGGTCGATTAGCCATTTCAGCAGATTATAACCATGATGGGTATCTGGATCTATTTATTGGAGCATATTCAAACAATAGTATTTTGTATAAAAATAATGGTGATGGAACTTTCAGCGATGTTTCCTCACAGACCGGTATTAATGTACCCAACGATGTAGAGGGTGGAGCCTGGTGTGACTTTAACAGGGATGGCTGGATTGATCTTTACGTGGGTCGTCTAAGATTTGCCAATGTATTATACCAGAATAATGGCGATGGCACTTTTACGGATGTGGCTTATCAGAAAAATGCGACAGGTCCCACATCTGGTGGATTGGTCATGGGATTGACATTTATTGATTTTGATGCGGATGGTGATGATGATATTTTTATTACTCGTGATGGATTCCAGGGAAATATTCTATTAAGAATGGATGCAAATCATATGTACACGGATGTGTCGATTAACGCTGGTGTAGCATTGCCAGTTATGGGTATGGGGGCCGCAGTGGGAGATTATGATAGGAATGGCATTTTTGACATTTACACAACAAATTTGAACGAAAATTCATTATTATACAATAATGGCGATGGCACATTCAGTGATTTAGCAGATTCAGCCGGAGTAGAAGATTTACCAGGTAGTATGGCATGGGGGACATTTTTCTTTGATGCTGACAATGATGGTTGGTTAGATATATATAATAACAATCAATCAGGATTTGGTAATATTCCGAATTCTCTTTTTCATAATCAAGGGAATGGAGTGTTCTTAGATGTCGCTGACAGCCTAGGAATTGACAGCTGGAATAACGGAATCGGATCAGCATATGGTGATTTGGATAATGATGGTGATTTAGATTTTGTGCTTGCGGGTCATTCTTCTGATGAAGGTTCAATTTTATTATTTGAAAATACTAGCACACCACGAAATTGGATTCAATTTATCCTCCAAACGGAAATGTCAAATCCGCAAGCCATTGGTAGTATAATTGAAGTATACGAAGTAAGTGGATTACAGAAACGATATATGACAGCTGGTGATGGTTATTGCTCTCAAAATACGTTGATCCAACATTTTGGATTAGGAGAACTAACTTTCATTGATTCGATTGTTATTTATTGGCCGAATGGCGAGAGGGAAAATTTTGGATCATTAAACAGTAACCATCGTTATAATCTTCTTCAGGGAACAGGCGTTTCTTCAACGAATATTGGTAGGAATAATTTTCCAGCTGAGTATAGTTTGAAACTATATCCTAATTATCCTAATCCATTCAATGGTCAGACAGAAATTTCTTATTATCTTCCAAATGATCAGGCGATTACTATCTCATTGATCAATATAATGGGTATAGAAAAAGTATTATTCGGTCCCGAATTAACTAAGGCAGGTCATTATACATATTCGCTTAAAACTGACGGGCTATCCTCGGGGCTTTATTTTTATTCGCTTAAAACGTCACGAACTATAATAACTAAATCCTGTATTCTTATAAAATAAAAAAGGGGTTCAAAAGAACCCCTTTTTAAGTCAATACTGACGGAAACCTATTTAAGCAATGTCATCTTCTTTACTTTATGGAAAGAAGAACCAGCTTTTAATTCATAGAAATACATACCACTTGGCATTGCAATTCCATTATTATTAAGACCATCCCAAGTAACAGAATATGTACCTGGTTTAGCATAATTATTATGGAGAGTAGCAACGTTTTCACCAAGAAGATTGTAGATATTCACACTTACTTCTGAAGCAAATGGAATACTGAATTCAAAGTTAGTCGTTGGGTTAAACGGATTTGGATAGTTGTCACTTAGTGAGAATACACTAGGGACATTTCCAGAAACAGGGTCAATACCCATGTTTGGAGTATTTGTGTCATAATCCCATGAACTGTAGAAAGTAGGATTAATTGATCCGAAGTAAGCTTCGACTAAACCACTGACTACATCAACATTTTCAATATGGTTTAAACCGTATCCAGATTCATTATCGCCACCATGGATACCAAACTTGAATTCAACACCTACCGGATCGGTTGCTTCATAGGCAAACTGAACTGTGTAAACACTATCACCAGCAACGGCGTCACCATTTGTACCATCATCGTGCATCATTTGCTCAGTTGTTCCCTGTAATGTACCGCCCCATTGTGTCCATCCGCCTGCAGCTGGGCCATTCATCCAAACACCCCAGGCCATTACGCTATCAGCAACAGTTACATCGAAGTCACCTTGAATATCGTTAAGGGTTGAACCTGAAAGAACCTGATAATAAGCTGGACGTAAATCACAAGTGAATGTTACCGTTAAGGCTTCACCTAATGGTTCAGCATTTCTAAATATGGGCATACGACGTTCGTCTACATTGGAATTAACATTATCTGTCACAGTAAATGTTCCACCATCAGCAGCACCAGTTAAATCATGGAAACGACGTTCTGCTAATGCATTGTCATCTCCATCATAGGCGAAGTTGAAGTATGTTTCACGATATTCAATACCATTTTTAATTCGATAGTATTGGTAGTATAAGCCACGTTCAAGGTTTACACCAAGATCAGCACCAGTCCATGAATATTCATAGGCGAATGGGACCTGACTTAACGTATCAATCAAAACTGAAGTTTGTGTACCACCGTAACCGTATTTAACAATGAGCGTGTCGCCCAATATAAATCCATTATTTGCTACAGCATTTGAAACATCTGTTGTTAATGTGAAACTGGTCAATGTTGCATCTGAGCTATAAGGAATTGGTGCTTCATCGTTGTAGTAAATCCATTGGATGGTTGTATCAGCAAGGATACCGTTGTAAACACGGTTGTTACCTTCTTCAGTTCCATCCCATGCACCCCAGGTGTATTTCATTTCAATATTTGCGGTATCACCAACGGCGGCAAATCGCGCATGTAAATTCCAATAAGTAGAAGTTCCTTCTTGTGTCAAAGGGGATGCTCCTGGTGTCCAACCCTGGAAACTACCAGCAATTGATAGAATATGTACTTCAGGATTGAAATCACCCTGTTCGCTCATATTGACTCTGAAGAATACATCAATAGAATCTGTAGCATCTTCAAAAGGAGCTGCAGTTGCATTAACATATCCCATGGATAAAACTGAGTCAGCAGCTGGAACAGTAATTAAACGGTTTGGTGTATCTTCCCAGTAACTTGTAAATGTACCGTCAAGGTTTTTGACAGTATAACCGTATTTATATTCGTAACTCGTACCAATTTCAGCATCAGTAAAAGTCCAAACAATGCTCCAGTAATCACCACCGTCGCTTGTAAAAGGATCAGCTTCTGCTGTCCATCCTTGCATGGCACCCCGAAGGTCAACTCCACCTGTCGAGTCTGTAACTCCTTGAACAGTACTTGAGTTGGCATAGAATGTGACGTTCACATCAGCCAAGACAAAGGTAGTAGCCATTAACAAGATTAAAATTATAGCTTTTTTAGCCATTTTAGATCTCCTGCGTTTTTATCAAAATTTATTAGAACTTCTTTAGTGACTCTAGTATGAGTTACTATCGGATTAAATTACTCAATTTCCAGATAATAGTAAAGCGAATTGATATACTATTATTAGATTATTAAAAGGCTACTGTTATTCCCCAATGTGGGATATTACCAAACATTCCAAAATTCTGATTTGCATAGTCAATAGTGAGCGACATACCGCCTGTATAAACTTTGACACCCGCCCCCATGGTTAATCCTTCTTCGCTGTATTCATTGCCAATATTGGAATAACCAGCTCTAATAAACACTCTTTCAAGGAAAGCAACTTCAGTTCCAAGGTTCAATGTTTCTACATCATCACTAGGAATAATCGCATCTGTGGCTACTGTGAATCGAACGGTTTCATTTTTAATCACATTGGAAGAAAGTCCGACTCTAAATATTAATGGCAAAGGCCATGGATCAGTTTTCATTTTTGCCACAATTGTTTCATTATGTCCTTCTGCATCTGGATCTAAATCAATTTTGCGATAGAGATCTTTTCCATCCATAAAAAGGTCAGAACCAAGAAAATTAGAAATGCTCATTCCCAATCGATAATTATCATTTGGAGCGTTGTAGAGCAATCCAAGGTCGATGGCAACTCCCGAAGCTTTTTCATTGTGAATCTGTTGATGAATGAATTTTCCTGTACCACCGAAAGAAAAGCGATCAGTCAAGTTTCTGGCATAGGCTAGACCAAAAACAAGATCAGAAGCTTTCCAGTATAATCCAGTACCTTCCTGATGATATAAATCTGTGATTTCTTCTTTCCCATAATCCAACTGGGTCAAATAGAGACCAAGAGAATTACTCTGATCCAGTTTAATAACGGCAGCCATTAGATTTATTTCTGTATCAACCAACCAATTGGTTTTGGCGAATTGCGCCTGGCTAGTAGATAATCGAGAAATACCGCCTGGATTCCAATAGATTATAGACGCGTCTGTTGCTAATGAAGTGGTTGCACCACCCATCCCAATAGCTGCCGGTCCAATACCTATACCTAGAAATTGAGCAGCAGATGTTCCAACTTTTGATTGACTAAAAATGGCTGAAATAGAAAAAAGTAAAATAATGAGTTTCTTCATTTTATCACCGCAAATTTTCCAGATTTTTTGCCACCAGAAGGTGAGTCCACGATGTAAAAATACACACCGTAAGCAACATCCAAATTTTCTTTTGTTTTTAGATTCCATGTTACTGTTCCGTCATGCAGATCAAGCGTTGGATCGATAGATTTTAAATGTTGACCGCGAGCAGTAAATATATGAACTGTCGCATCCTGTGGTATATTGGTGAAATAAATTTCACGTTCACCACGACCACTTGTGATTCCCGGAGCAAGTGCCGCTTCAAATTCATGAGCCGCAAAATATGGATTAGGAACAACCTTTATATCTTTCATGTCAGTTTTAATACTAGCATTATCAATGGCAGGAAGAGGTGTAGTAAATCTGTATGTATCACCCGCCCTGAATGGTTTTTTCAAAGAAATAAATAGTGTGTCACCATTACCGTAATCAATAACTGTAGAATCGGGATGTGATTGTCGATGCGTAAAGGTTACTGACCAACCATAATGAAACTTTGATGAATCTGAATAATCTTCATCAAAGAAATAAAGAACATCAAGATGGTCGATTGCACCAGGACGTTGAACATATGGCGGTATCACTTGAGGTTCCAACAGAACATATTTTACTTCAGTGTTATCTGTAGTATTAAAGATCCTAAAATTAGTTGGATCGTTCGGATTCAGATTTGGTAGCGCGCTGGACATACCAAAAGTAGAATCATCTGAAAATACTACTATATAATCACTTGGGAATTTTTTAGGGATTAATGTTGGAGGAAACGGTTGAAGCCCGACCGTGAAGAAATACGTAGAATCACTTTTATTTTTTTCCCAGTTAACATGATCAGCAGTAGTCCACCAATAGGTCAGTGAATCAATAGAGTTTATACTCCAATCATTATCGAAATTGAGTCGAACACCGTCAAATATTTTAGAATCCTTTGTTTCGGTGACATAGGGTGTCTTATTCTCATTTCTCCAAGTTGAGTTATGCATGTAGGGATTATTATAAACTGCATAATGTTTAAAGGTGATTGTGTGTTCATCGCTGTCTAATGTACCAGGGACAGCTCCACGAATACGCCCGAAATCAGTATCAATGATATAATCTGAACTTGGGATGATATTTCCAACACTGTTAGTGACCGAAACGGATTCAAGGATCAAATTTGTATATGGTATGTCAACCATCAGCGTATCATTTGGTGTAAACGCATATGAAATTGTGTTTAAATCTTTGACAGAGTAATACGTGGTAACACTTGTATACTCATCTGGGTCTACTTTGTCCACGTTTGGTTCACCGGCGTCAGCATGGCCATTTAATTCAGTTCCATCGGTATCACCAGTATTCGCAAGACCATCACTGCCAACATCATCAGTAGCAGGATTCCAGTCATTGTCATTATCTACACCATCCGTTGATTGATCAACAAATGTTATTTCGTATTCATGACCCGTGAGTTGCGTTTCATCCACAACTTCTACTGATAAACTCCCGGTAGCAATTCCGGATATTTTTGATACAGAAATAGTTTCCTCAATTGCATATCCCGCAGCTTTTGTTGTTGGTGTAACTACGGCAGTGTTAATATCAGTTATAATCTCGCTACTGGGTAGTACGGATATAAACTTTGTGTTTTCAGCCGGGAATATATCTTTATCTCTTTCTCCAGAATCATATGCTATGAGGGCATAATAATATGTTCTGCCATTAATGACATCATTATCAATAAAGCTATGTTGCAAACCGGAGTTATCACCAAGATAAAAACTGTATCCCTGTGTTTCTTGGAACAACATTTCAGAAGGATAAAAGAATCCTTCCAAATCGTCATCTAGATCAAATTGAGCAATAGGGGAATACCCTTCAATAATACCATGTGCGTTTGTAACATTTCTTACATCGTTAAAATTGGCATCTGTGGCACGGTAAATCTTATACCCCTGGAAATCTTTCTTTTTTGTAATGGGATCAACACTTGTTTCAGCAACACGATTCCAGTAAAGCGTAACGAAACCGTCACTGGCTACAGTGGTTAATGTTGGTTTAATTGGCGGCGGCGGAAAGCGATAATTATTATTATAAATATTTTGAACGGTTCGTTTGTTATCGATGAGTTCATCCAGATCTCGACCATAAACAAGCGCTATAGAAAAACGCTCTGTTTGACCAGCGCGTAAAGGAAAAAACCCGGATCCATAAATAAAGTCACCATCTTCACCAGCAGTGGGAACGCCAGCCTGAATTGAGCTAGGTGTATCAAAAAATCCCGGGCGGAGACGATCCCATAACTGTTCATCATAGCGCATGGGATATTCACCAGCGGGTGTGAAATAATCAAAGCTGGTTAATCCGACCTGGTCCGATTCATCCACATCCTTTTCGTCAAAGTTTGGTTCACCATGAGTTGGTACACCATCGCTTTCACCATAGTCCGAAGTACCTGAAATACCATCTTTTCCTACGTCATCATATTCCGGATCCCAATCGCCATCATTGTCAATGCCATCATCACGTTTCTCATCAATCAACTCATTCGTGAGACCAATTCCTGTCAAATAATCAATATGTGCACGAGGGTTGATGACGTCAAACAATATAACGCCATTTTGATCAACGCGCCGTTGCCGATAGTGCAGGTAATAATTTTCGTCTACCAATCCATCAAGATCGTTGTCATACCCATCATAAGCATTAGGATTCACACCTTCTCTGCCCTGGGATAGGCGAATTGAATTTCCCTCAGCCAGTTTTGTGTGACCGGGGATAATGGTTATGAAATGGTTATTAGTTTGTACAATTACCGTATCTCCATTTGGGATCGTGTATTGAATGCGATCATAATTGGCATCAATTAATACAACAACGTCACCAATATTTATAACGGTTGAATCAAAGTTCTCTTCTTCAAATAAGGGAGCATAGGCCCACCCTTCGTATGAATTATAATCACCGTCATTATCAATACCATCAAAAGGATTTCCAGGGCTTTCCAGGAATGCATAACCAACCATACCAACATCCCCAACCCACTTAGGATTTCTGTCAGCATTATTATCAAAATCCCCAGAGTAAGTTATATCGTCATTTACGTCAAAGAATGACCAATCATCATCAGATTCGCCACGATCTTCTTCACCTGTGACGCCAACATAGGTTCCCACTAGCATTCCAAAGGTTGCTTTATTGTAATCTGTCGTACTTTTATTGGTGACTTCATAAAGCCAGAAGATGCAATCCTGTGCAAGAAATTGTTGCCATTGCATTCCGCGAACTTTTACCTCTAAGCCCAATCCGGTCATTGTAGGGTCTACTGAACTTGGCTTAAAGGCAACACCATGTTCATTGTATTGGGGGTAATTAAATTCTTCATCATTGGCGTCATCCATGACATAATAACTCTCTTGTTGGATATTTTGTAAATCTTTCCCAAAATATCCATTCCATGAACCAGGCCAACCCGGATCAGATAGATCAACGTTTTTATCAGGCCAGTATGGGGGCCAGGTTGTGGGATCAGTGCTCATGGCGATCCGTTCCTGAGTTTCGTTCAAATATCCCGAAACAGGTTCAAATCCCCAGAATTTTCCCTGCGGAGATTCTTCATTGCCGCCCTGTACAGGTCTGTCAACTGGTGGAACAACCACAGAATGGAATGTAACCTTGTTACCGGCAGTATCCGTTGTAACAACTTCAACTCCAATTAAGGGGCTAACATCGCCAATGTACCCGTTATTATCATTGATCCATGCTCCGCGTGGTCCCCCATCAGCCGGTTGACCAACTACACCCCAGTTTCCAAAGACTGTACGCACAAGGTTTCCATTATGAATTCCTGTTCGTCTAAATTCGCGACCAGAGGTTTGCTGTGCCCATAAAGAACCAGTAATGATAATAATTGTTAGAAAAGAAAATGAAATTCTGTTACTAAAACGCATAGGAGGCTCCTATTTCAACACGTCTTGGATTGGAAAAGTGAGTTGCATTCATAAACCATTCTTCAATGGTGTTAATCGCTTCAGGCGGATTTGTATTATTTGCTCGAAGGATCTCAATGGTCTCATCTGCTACACCTGAGTCATCGTAAACTGTATTGTGATTGAGATGATCAAATAAATTAAAGATTCGTATAAATACTGTTAAATTTTTCAACATAGGTGGCGTATAGTAGGATCGAAAATCTACATTCCATGTTACTGGTTTTCGGGCAGAATTCTGGACCAAACTTGAAATGTCTTCGTCAGATTTAGGTGTATATGGAAGCCCGCTTCCCATCCGTCCAATCGCACTAGCACCATAATATTTTGTAGTATAGGAGACTGAACCATTTATTGTATGGGTTTGATCCCAATCTAATGGAATGAGTTGAACCTCAGGAAGTTTTAGTCCCTCAATAGCTTCTTGCGCCTCATTCGGATCAGAGGCGCTACCTTTAGCAATCTGGTATGTGTAATCTAAATTTCCAGATAACCCATTAACCGGTCGCATTGATAACGAAAGAACAACTCCTCGTATATAGGCAAAGTCAGAATTCACCAGTTTACTGTAAGATGATGCACCACCAAAAATGGTGACTTGATCAGCACGAGTTCCGGTTAAATCCCGAATATCTCTGAAATAACCAGTGACATCTATTGAAAAATCATTGCTAATTTGTTGTTGAAGACCTAATTCACCACTTACGGTTTTTTCTGGCTGAAGGTCGGCATTTCCGATAACACCTACATTACCTGTTCCTTGATCTAAGTCGAAATCGGGGTTTTGGTAAAGATATTCAAAACGTGGGATCTGGAAAAAATGGCCATAAGAGAAGTGAATCACACCGCGATCTGTAAAAGGAAAAGATACACCAAGACGAGGACTAATTTTTGATTTTGATGTTGTGCTAGAATACCAATATGAATCACGTTGCTCTTGAGATACTACTGGTTCACCTTCATCCTGAATGCCATTGCTATTTAAATCTTCATAGCGATTTTCCGGACGTATAGGGAGGTAAATCGAAGGATCTGTGGGATCACTCAATATCCGACCTTTTGGATCAAAATAGTCATATCTGAATCCCACATTAATGATGAGCTCATCCAACTCGATTTTATCCTGCAAATAGAAACTATATTCTATGGGATTGAATTCATAACTACTTGAATAAATCGTTGAATCATGCATTTCCTCAACTTCACCAAGTAATCCACCATCAAAAATTGGATCAATGGCTATATTTTCAATAGTTGGTTGAAGTGTTTTATCAGAAAATTTTAGACTATGTTGACGATATTCAAAACCTGCTTTTACCATATTTGTTCTATTAAATTGGCTAGTAATATCAGCTTTTATCGTCTTTGTAATAGTTTTTCTTTTAAAGATCTGATTATTTGTCCCAAACGTATTAAAACTCCAGGCCTCATTCACATTGAGTGCAGGATGAACATATCTATAGCGCTCATCCTTAGGATAAGTAGCATGCGAATAATTTTTGTTAAACTGTGTCAACCCAATTGTATAAAATGTCGCTGAGCCAATAGAATGATGAAATTGAAGAAGTTGTGTAAGTCCATTACGATTTCGTGTTAAAATTCCATCTGGATTATATTTATATGCACGATCATATTCCTGATAATCTACATTGTCGTTAATGATTGTATATTTAATTTTAGAACGAGGAGATAATTTGTAAACTAGCTTTAATTGACCATAAAGTTTTTCATTCCAATCCATGGGTACATATTCATTATCACCGACGGGATCGGGGTGTGCATTCTTAAGCTTTGTATAGGTTGAATCAAAAAGAGTTGGATTCTCGGCATCTGCTTCAAGTGTACCGATGACAATGAGCGAATCCTCACTAGGGTCAGATCCAACAATATAAGTTTGGTAGTTTAAAGATGAATCCTGGTCAATCCATACAAAGGAATGTGGTTTATACCGTCGTTGACCTTCATAGATTCCCTTATAATGGATATAACGTCCATTGATATAATAGAATAATTTGTCAGGAATTATGCTTCCTTCAATACTTCCTTCAATGTTCTGTGTTGAGAACGGATTGATTTCATCAACATTCATAAAAATATCATTGTGTTGTGACACAAAATCACCACTATATATCGAAGCATTTCCACCAAAATCATTGGAACCATCTTTGGTCACGATATTGACAATGCCACTCATGGCCTGACCATATTCAGCATTAAATGCCCCGGAGATTAATTGCATTTCTTCAACGGCATTTTTATTGATTTCCACAACTGTACCGCCATCATAAACGTCAGTTACAGGCACACCATCAATCCAATAAGCCACTTCTCCTTTACGACCACCACGTAAGTGCCCATCTACGTAGCCGGCCTGCATTTCAAGCGCTTCTGATATTTCAGTAACAGGTAATAAATCAAAATCTTCAGAACTGATTATTGCTGTTGAAGCGGTGAGATCTTTATTTATCATTTTTTTCTCAGCTACCACGGTTATTTCCTGGCCTTCAATAACTTCAGTAGAAAGCGCAAAATCAACTTGGGATGTGAGGTCAACTGCTACTTTAACGTCGATCATCCGCATTGTTGAATATCCAATCATCATCGCCTTTACTGCGACTTTTCCAGGTGGAATATTGAGGATATAATAATTTCCGTCGAAATCGGTAGCAGCCCCAAGACTGGTTCCCTCAATAAGAATATTACAACCAATCATGGCATTGCCGGTTTCTGCATCAATGACTTGACCGGCAATTTTACCGGTTGTCCCCCCAAAAACTGTTTGAGCAATTATGAGAGTTAAAACGATAGAAAAATAGTTTTTCATATTCATGAAACTGTCCGTTTAAATAGTTTTCCAGATTTTGGAGGTAATATTATCATATCCTTAGAAGTCGTTGACGAAAAAATAATCTTCCAGGGATATGTTGTTTCTTCAAACAAATGTTTGGGAATCTTTATTTCATTTTTTGAAGGGTTAAATATAGCCAAAACCACTTCATCTTGGTATTCACGTTTAAAAGCAAATACATTGTTTTTTGTATCAACCGTTTTATAGGAACCACGACGAAGAGAGTCATGGTTATTTCTCAAAGAAATGAGAGATTTATAATATTGGAATAAATTAGCATCAAATTCTACTGTGTCATGGGGTCGAGAGTAATTACAATCTTTGTCGGTGTCGCAGGGATGGGTTGTTTCAGAATCGTAATTGAACTCTGGCCACAGCATGGGTTTTCGACAATCAGGATCATCAGCCCCCCACATTCCAGCCTCATCACCATAATATATATAGGGAGCACCAATATAGGCGAATTGAAAAGCAAGAATGGCTTTTTGGGTTTCGCGTTCTTGAAGTGTGGGTTTTCGAATGTCAAATTCTTTATTCCAGTGCAAATTATTGCCATGGTCAACCCAGCGATCAGGATTTATAATTGCAGAGGCTAGGCGCTCCATGTCATGACTACCCAGCAGATTTTGTAAAGCAAAAGCGGCTTCTTCACCATAATCTTGGACAACTGATTGTAATTGTTTATCTAATTCATCAACAGTAATAGCTGTATTGTCGTCAATAAAAAATCTGTACATTGCATCGGTAAAACGATAATTCATGACGGCGTCAAAACGACCATTAGTCAACCAGGGAGCAGCATTAAATTGTTTATTTGTCCAATAGTCTTCCCACCAAACTTCCCCGGTGATATAAGCATCGGGATTTATTTCTCTTACCCACGATCCAAACAAATCCCAAAATTTAATTTGCACTCGTTCTGCCACATCTAGCCGCCAACCATCAATACCATCGGAAGGATCTCCATCCTTATTTGGATCCATCCAACGCTGGGTAATCAATTTTAGATGATTCCGAATAGGTTCAACCGGGCCATATTCATCCTGTCGAAAGGCAGGTAAATCTTCTACAAAACAGGAATATTTAAATGATGTTTGATCTTTACCTACGAAAAAGTCAGGGAGTTCACGATATTCATTTATGTGAGACGCATCCGACAAACCTGAACCTTCAATACTGTACCAAGAATAATAAGGACTTTTTTCGCGATTTTTTAAAACATCCTGAAATGCCCAAAAAGTAAGACCGCTATGGTTGAATACACCGTCAATAATAATACGCATTTTTCGAACATGAACTTCTTCAATAAGCTTTAGAAATAGTTTATCAGCGGCTGTCCATTGCCAGGTGTTTGGATCTTCGGGGTTTTCCTCAGCTATTAGTTTTGCATCACCCAACGGATCTGGACCAAAATATCGATCAATATGATGATAGTAGGCTGCTCCGTATTTGTGGCTGGAGGGAGAATCAAAAACAGGATTTAAGTAAAGTGCTGTTATACCTAAATCCTGCAAATAATCAAGTTTATCAATGATGCCCTGAATATCACCACCATATCGTCTTGCTTGAAATTGGTAGTTAAAGGGTTGTCCATTAGCAACTTCCCAAGGTTGCATTTGGTACCAGTCTGACGTCCAAGGAGTAATGTCCCACTGACCTTGTTTCTCCCACGGCCAAGTGCCCATGAGACTTTCCTTTTTTGGATCGTTTGCGTGATCTCCATTATAAAAGCGCTCAGGAAAAATTTGATACCAGGTTACATCTTTTGCCCAATCAGGTGGGTTTATAGAGAACAATTGCGAGGTAACCGCTATAACAAGAACTGTAGTTGATGTAATTTTCCGCATGTATGTGAGAAATATTAGTGTTAACTTTTAGTGACTCACTTGTGAGTTACTAAAGATGATATTAATGGTTTTTACCGGATTCCCCAAGACAAATAATCCAATTTTATCTAAGCCAAAGGGAGTGGAAAGCGGCTATGAGCAATAGCAACGAAAAAGCAATAATAGATATATTACAAGAATTCAGATTATCCTCTAATGGAAGTAAAGCATATCTGACGCTATTGAAAAATTCGCCCTCCACAGGATACGAAATTAGTACTCAATCCGGAATACCCCGCTCAGCAATATATTCCGTTCTATCACGGCTTGAGTCAATGGGAATAGTCAACTCAATCGGCGATAATCCAAAACGTTATATTCCATTATCCGCTTCTTCTCTGATCGAACATTTAAGCCATTTGCACACTGATCGTATTATGGGATTAACCTCTGCCTTGGACAGTCTTGAAACGGATGATGAAGCCTTTGATTTTTGGCACGTTCATGGATATCGCAATTTGATAATTAAAATGCGCGAGGTGATTATTAATGCGAAAAACAAAGTATTTTTAAGTGCCTGGGCAAAAGAAATTGTATCAGTAGAAAATGAATTGGAAGATGCAGAAAAACGGGGAGTAGAGGTGACCCTGTTTTCTTTTTGTGAACTAAGCCGAAAATTTGGTGAAACAGTAACTTATAATTTAAAGCAAAGTGATTTAGAAGCAGTGTGGCACCCAAAAACTATTTTAGTGGCGGATCAGAAAATTACCGTGATGGGTAGTGCTATTGATACCGATGACAGTCGATCAATCTGGACGCAGAACCAAGCGATCACTGAAATCGCCATGAACCATATTATTCTTGATATTACACTAGCCGGTCAACGGTTAGGGTTTGATCCTAATCCTGTTGTGCAACGTATATTGAGGCGCCCGGATTTAGAATTGGATCGTCTTTTATCCAATTCCGGAAAGTAGTGACTATTTTGAATTTCTTCGGAAAAACGTATAATTTATCTGATCTGAAGACGTGAAAAACTGTTTGTAAATAAACGTAAGCACTAAAATATCTGCAATGACTGCAGATGTAACCCACATATACATTATCATAATTTGATATCTGACAGCGATCAAGGGATCAATCCCAGCCAGAATTTGTCCTGTCATTACTCCCGGAATCTGTACTAATCCCACCATCATCATAGAATTTAAAACAGGAAGCAATGCTGCTTTGATGGCCGCCCGTATGGAATTCTGTGCAACAGCACGTATGGGTGCACCCAATGATAACATCATTTCCATCTCAGCTTCACGGTGTTCCATTTCAGCCACAAAGCGATTTACAGTCAATGTGATGGAATTGAGGGCATTCCCAATGATCATACCTGCAATAGGTATCATGGCATATGGATAGTACCAAGGTTCCACATTTAGAATGAACTGAAGAATGGCACCTAACACAACTATCTGCGTGAATACTAATGCGCCAAATAAAATCAGAAAATAATGGGGAATAGGATGATCTTTACTTCTTCGATTTCCTTCATAACTGGCAATGAGGGACATAAGAAGTAATAATCCCACCATAAATGTCCAATGGTGTTGTTGAAAGAAAAAGGTTAATACATATCCCATAATTGTCAATTGGACAAATGAGCGAACAGTTCCCCACATAAGAGATTTTGTCAAACCAATTTTCCACCATTTTAATAAAACAATTGTTATTCCAATAAGAACCAGAGAAACAAATACATCTGTCCAGGAAATCATGTAGAACGATTGTTTCACGAAGGTTCTTTCATTAAAAATTGTATGGAATCATGTTCGCGAGGATGGTCCAAAATGGTAGGTGGGCCAGTTTCAATTAGTTTTCCATTTATCATGATACCCACATCAGTGGCATATTTTTTTAAGAGAGAATGATCATGGGATACCATAATTATAGTGAGATTATTTTCAAAAGCCAGGGATTGGATAGTGTCTAAAATTTGACGAGCCAGGCGGGGATCCAAATTGGAAGTAGGTTCGTCAAGCAATAAAACCTCGGGGTTATTAAGGAGTCCACGGGCAAGGGAAATTCGTTGTTGTTCGCCACTGGAAAGCGATCGTGCATCTTGATCGAGGATTAATGCCTGTAAACCCACTTGATTCAAGGTTTTTTCTAATAAACTATTGGTTGTTTTAAACTCAGGATCCCAATCTTTAACAACCGTCAGATTCTCTCTAACACTTCCTGGAATCATGAGAGGTTTTTGTTGAATGAGGCATATCTTTTTCCGTAATTCGTTCGGTGGAAATAATTCAATCCGTTGGTTGTGGTACGTAATGGATCCGTCGGAAAATGAAATTAATCGATTTAGACATCGTAAGAACGTTGATTTTCCAGAGCCAGATGGACCTAGAATTCCCGTCCATGATTTGAATTGAAATTCCAGACTAATGGAATCCAAAATGGAATTCCCATTAATATTATAGGATACATCCCGGCATTTAATAAGAGGTGGAGTTTGTTCAGTCATAATACGATAGGAATAAAGTTATTACACATATTTTTGAAATTCTTTAAAAAGGTAGCTTGAACTTTCAGTATCATTATTAAATAGTCTACTGATTCTTTTTTGACTGCTTTTTTGTGACAAGTAAATAGAACACGGATAAATCTATATTTTTGTAGGCATTCACCTCTAATTTTACTATCTATATTTTAATTTGATTAAAACCTTTCATTACAAAGGAGAAAACCGTGAACTCAGATTTAATTGTACCCCACGGTGGTGCATTAACGCAATTGATGGCATCCGAAGATCGTGCTGAAGAAATTAAAAAAGCAGCAATATCATATCCTTCTTGGACATTAAATGATCGCCAAGTATGTGATTTAGAACTGATTTTAAACGGAGGATTTTCACCTTTAAAAGGATTCTTAAATAAATCAGATTATGAATCTGTCGTAAATGATATGCGATTGGCAAACGGTGTATTATGGTCTATACCCATCACATTAGACATTACTCAAGAATTAGCCGATCAATTGTCCATTGGAGATAAATTGGTTCTCAGGGATAAGGAAGGACTTGCCCTTTCAATTCTTGACGTTAAGGATATCTGGACTCCAGATTTATCTGTTGAAGCTGAAAAAGTATTTGAGACAACGGATGATCTACATCCCGCCGTTAATTATTTATTGAATTATTCTAATCCTGTTTACGTCGGTGGAAATTTTGAAGGAATTTCACTGCCAAAACACTATGACTATCAACTTTTGAGACATACTCCTGCTGAATTACGAGAACAATTCAAAAAGCACGGCTGGGATAAAGTTGTCGCGTTTCAAACTCGAAATCCCATGCATCGCGCCCATGTTGAACTCACACTCCGCGCGGCAAAAGAATTGGAAGCAAATGTACTGATCCATCCTGTTGTGGGATTGACTAAACAAGGCGATGTTGACCACTTTACGCGTGTTCGTTGTTATGAAAAGGTGTTAGACAAATATCCGAAAGGAACTGCCAGTTTAAGTTTACTGCCATTAGCAATGCGCATGGGAGGACCACGGGAAGCATTATTGCACGCAATAATACGAAAAAATTATGGTTGTAATTTTCTTATCGTGGGTCGAGATCATGCTGGTCCAGGAAACGATAGTAACGGAAATCCATTTTACGGACCCTATGACGCCCAGGAATTGTTAAAGAAAAATGAAGAAGAATTGGGAATCAAAATGGTTCCATTCAAGCTCATGGTTTATGTAGAGGATCGCGCAGAATACCGCGCTATTGATGAAGTACCTGAAGGTGCACGCACATTAAGTATTTCAGGAACGGAGCTTCGACGTCGATTAGAAAAGGGATTGGATATCCCAAAATGGTTTTCATATTCAGATGTTGTTGAAGAATTACGGGCATCACAACCGCCTTTAAATAAAAGGGGATTTACGATCTTCTTTACTGGTCTTTCAGGAAGTGGAAAATCTACAATTGCCAATGGTTTGATGGTAAAATTGCTGGAAGACGGTCGCCGACCAGTAACATTATTGGATGGTGACATCGTCCGTACCCATTTGTCCAGCGAACTGGGTTTTACAAAAGAACATCGTTCATTGAACATCAGGCGCATTGGATATGTAGCTAGTGAAATCACCAAAAATGGTGGTATTGCTGTGTGTGCTCCCATCGCTCCGTATCGTGATGATAGACGATTCAATCGCGAATTGATATCAGGATTAGGTGGATATATTGAAGTGTTTGTAGATACGCCTCTTTCCGTTTGTGAAGAGCGGGATGTAAAAGGCTTATATGCGAAAGCACGTCAGGGAATCATCAAGGAATTCACAGGTATCAGTGATCCTTATGAGGGACCTGAAAATGCTGAAATAGTCATCAATTCTTCTTTAACCGATCCGGAAGTATTGGTTCAGGATATTCTACTAAAAATCGAACAGCTAGGATATTTGTAACAAAACTACCTTATAGTAGAGGCGTATTATATACGCCTCTACTTATTTTTCAGCACCAAAATTGGCAATGTGCTTTAAGAGTTTATATGTATAAAGTCCATTATTATGACCATCCTGCCAATTAGCTTTCAATGCATAATGACCAACTTGATCAATGGAACGAAGAATGTAATTTTCATCTTTTAATTGTTTATGAGGACCGATATAAATATTTCCCAAAGCATCCACCTCACCAGAACAATGAGCGCACGGACAATTATCTCTAAGCGCTTTTAGCATAATCATACTTTCTTCACCGCCATTCCAGGCAATGAGTAAATACTCATTCACAATTTCAATGAAGTTAATTGAAAGATTTTTTGCCTTATTCACGTTATTGTTTCCATATTTAACAACGATTAAATTGCAGGTGCAAACCTATGTCATACAATGGGCGATTAGCTCAGTTGGTCAGAGTGCTGCCTTCACACGGCAGAGGTCGGCAGTTCGAGCCTGCCATCGCCCACACCAGACTTCTCTTCTGAAAACCCCTGTTTCAAGATGGGGGTTTTTCATTTCTACAATCCCTGGAAAGCCAACTCAACTTAATCTTATTCCATTGATGGCTATTATACCTAAAAAGTGGACGCAAATATGGTGGACACATTATTCTACATTATTTAACGATTAATATTTATATCCAGATTAAACAGTAAATTAATATCATTAAAAAAATGAAATACTGGCAAAGCATTTTTTGTTCCCGAAATTGGTATTATATATAATGGGGATAAAGAGGATTTGCTATCCCTTGTGCTGAAACGCTAGTAAAGTGAAAGGACGTGATGCGGGCACTATATTGAGAACAGCTGTTTATCAGTCTATTTGCTATTATACTTTATTTACGCTATTTTTCAAATATATATACTTGTGGATAACTTGTGGTATATATTTATTATACCATATGAAATAGTATTGACAAGTACGTATATGTGGATAACTCCAGTACTAGATTAAAAAGGGGAGTATAACATGTATAAAATCACACCAAATTATTTTTGGATTTTCGTTATTATTCTATTTTCAAATTGTAGTTTATTTGAAAATGATTCGCCCACTAAACCTGATCCTGAGGATATAATTGAATATCATTCAAATATTCCAGAATTGAAGCTTGTACCAATTGGAGGGGATATTCTCAATAGAATATTATCTAAAACAGCTGATGGAGCCGATATATCGTTTGGAGACGTTCTGGCAACCAAAGAGCTGTATTACCTTATTGTCAATTCGGGGGAAATACCCGTTTTCAATGTCCTGTTAACAACATTGAACGCGATTATTGAAATAAGTCCAAATTCTATTGGAGTAATTGACCCTGCAATTGAAGGGATTTCGGCCACTCCGATTATATCATTTATTTGTCCGCACGTCATTCCTCCAAGTGGAGTAGGTTCTTTATTTCCAATGCAAGTAGGTCTTGTGGAGGATTCTCTAGAGATCAATTATCAATATGTTGCTCTCTTTGATTCAATCGATAATAAAGCTGACACTTTATGGATGGTTGGTGACACTATAAATGCAGATGCGATTAGATACTCAATAGATGCGGATAAAAAGGGAGTGGTATTTCAACCTTCTATCAATGATACATCAGTATTTGAAGCATCATTGGTGAATCATTTTGGAATAGATGATGTTTCTCAAGCATCGACGGTTTCCTTTTTTAATCCTGATACAATAATTAACCTACACATTAATAATAATGGGAATGAACCTATTGAATACCAATTAGTGATACAGATTTATAGAATGATAGCGGATACTACTATCAGTCTTCCTAATGGAAATATTACTCCAGGTTCTTATATTGATCTCGATATTGTTAATGATTACTATGCTGATTATCCACCATTAGACGATGGCGGCGGTCCACAAGGGATTTACAGTATATCCATTGATTTTGGACCTACTCCCTTTATCATAGGATATAATGATCACCTATTCTTAGATGGCAGGTTTCACATGTGGATTGAACTACATTATCATTTCCCAAATGATACATCAGGAACAGACTCATCATTTTCATTCTAATTTGACTACAGTTTTTGATAAAATCATTAGAATATTAGTATAATTATAACATTCCTTAGAATAGAATCTTGCATCCAGATTCTGGTGCTAGGGCTCGTTTACTAGGCTATAAAAGGGTTTTAATAGATAATAATATAGTATCGTTTCTGCTTTAGGAGCAGGGGGCGGGAGTTCGAATCTCTCTGCGCCCACACCACTTTTCTCTGATGATAACCCTCGTTTCACGACGGGGGTTTTTCATTTCTAATATCTTAAGTTAAATAATCCAATTGTGTCAGGATATACCGTTTGAAGGACACACATATGGTTTTGAGTTGATATATGGCTTCCAACGGATAGGAGGGGGTAGGTCGCCTCGGGAAGTGTTTTACTGTCCTATATCCACCCGGAATATTTTTCACCAATTATTAAGAAAATTTCGCTGAAAAAAGTCTCTTACTCAATTATACTAAATATATCCAGAAGGCTTTGATTTTACACAGTGACAGTTTTACTCATCGCAAATCTTTTTGAGCATTTTTTCACACCCTTATGTAAATCGTGCAATCAATACTATTGCAAAAAGAACCAACCAAAAAATAATCACCGTGTATCTAGTGGCTGGACTATTGGATTTTTCCTCATCTTTCAAGTTATTCATCGATATCCTTACCTATTTCATAGGTTCTAAAAGAAATGTTTTCTCATCAGTTTAATTCGTACGATGTTTCAATTACAAAACCCTATCTTTTTATACAAATATTTTACTATCTGAAAACATTCGCGAGGCTGCTATCCGCACTTGAATTTTATCGTATAAAGCAACACCCGCGCTATTATAATCGACCAAATAAAGAAATAATCACAGATGTATATTTCTTAATCAGAACTACCTGAATTCCTCACACAACGAACTGAAAATCCATATGTCTTAAAGTAGTGGCTGTTCCGGTAGACTTCTGACCAATGGTAATCCAACGTCCTGAACCAGGCTGTTTTTTTAGGACTCTTGGTAGATGTCCAGAATGAGCCACTGCTGCCCAGATGATTGTAATTACCACCGTTATAATAACGGTAACCACCGGGAAGCGCTGTAAAACCGCTTTCATTGGTTGCGCCTGCATAAGGACTATTCCAATGGGTGGATCCCGACTCTTTAAGTTCGCCACTTACATTTATACCACGGTATCCTGTGTCATCTGCTTCACTTTGACTCATTCCTATATACATCTCTAATTCTTTGAATTCAGCATCCGTTGGTACGTGCCAACCTACAGGCGCAATGTTTCGTCTGTCATCAACCGCAAACCAGTTATACAATCTGCCATAGATCGATACAATACTTTCATTATTCTCATAAACACAATATGCTCCCGATGATGTACTTGTCCAATCAACGTCATTAGTCAAATGCGGGATTGCATCACCATTGCGGTAGTGCGTTACCTTCAAATTCTCGGACATCCATTCCTGGTTTCCAATAATTATAGTTTGATAAACATTACCGTCTATGTCTGTAACGGTTCTTGTTCCTCCACTTGAAACTGTTACCTGCATTGTGTCACTGTCATCACCACCATTTCCATCTTTCACCGCGTAGGTGACAGTGTAAGCCTTTTCAAACGGTGGCTGCCCCGTGTTGGTTACTGCAAAACCATTGTCGCTTCCACCTATGGAACTCCAAGTGTAGTTAAGATTATCTCTATCCTCTATAACAGGTAAACTGACAGTTATTGGGAAATCAAATATTATTCCATCGGATTTATATAATAATATTTGCGAAATAAAGTAGCCAGTTTGATGAATTCCGGTATTTTCATTTTCTTCAGAGCAAAAATCAGGCGTTACTGTGGAAATCGTTATTTTAGTTGATATGTTAAGTGCCGGTGGAGGAATCTCCGGTACAATACCATCGACGAGTCCGATAGTACTCCCACTATGTAAATCAACTACTTGAGATACGGTCACTTTTATAGTTTCGTCATCATTTTTGTGCTTGGTTTGAGATTTACCGTCGTCATATAAGAATAAAAACAATGGAAACATCAAATTTGTTAATATGCAATGTGATTTCCAATTTGATATTATGACATTTAATCTTTTTGGAATTATTTGTTGACATAGACGATGCATTTATTTTTCCTCCCCATAAAAAATGAAATTAGAATGAGAATTCTATGAAATAGTAGCGGAATTTATTCCCTTTGAATTGATAATTATGATGTTTATATAATTATTCTCAATATCAAAAACACTTAAGGAGGAATAATAAGTACACCAATGAAATTTTCCATGTACGATGATGATTTTGATTTAGTGCAACTACTTTGGACGTATGTCTTCTATTATGCTTGGCTATCTGTGATTTATCCGCAAGTTTTTTTTGTTTTTGACCCACCATTCTGATATTCAAATGGGATTAGACGCTTTTTAAAAAATAAGAGAATCGGATTATTAAAAAGGTATCAGTGCTAATAAATGTTGGACCGAGCTGTATTGACCACCAAAAATAAACTATTACGTGATATGTATAGATTTTCCAATTAGGGACACGGATTTTCGGGGCACACTGAAGAAAACTTGTGTTAACCTCGACGACAAAATCGATTAGAGCGCAGTCTTCACATGGTAGAGGTCGGTCCCGACATTTGAATCGGGATCATCGCCCACAATCTTTCAAAAAAAAGGCGATATTCTCGCCCTTTTAAAAAGTAACCAATTTATTTCTATTATTGAGTAATTATAATATAATCTGGTCCTTGAATTAATTCTAGTGTATATACATCCGTTCCATTACACGTATAACGAATTTGTGTCGTGGGTTCCGTCCGCTCATATTCAAAGATAACTGCATCATTTCCGGAAGGCACAATGCTCCAGAAATTTGGTATTTCATCAAAAATTATCCCCATTTGTAATCCGGCTGTATTCTCAAATTCATCAGCATCTGGATAAGAACGAGTACCTACATCTAAGATTCGATCGGCAGCATACATAAACAAGGATGATTTAAAATTGCCTATATAAGAGTCAACAGAAGCCTTATGCGCGTCCTCAGCAAAATTAAAGTATCTTGGAACCAAAACTGTCGACAGTATCCCAAGGATAACAATTACCATAATGAGCTCGATTAAAGTGAACCCTTTTTCATTTTGAATATTCATACTACTACCAAACCAATCTATTATTAAAAATCTGAGTGCGATATTAGATTGAATTGATTAATAGGCATGTGACGAAAAGCACATAAGGCAAATAAAAACAGCAATATACGAATACTTGACCTTGAGGTCCGAATATAGTATATATCATAGATTTAATGCTTTTGTAGCAATCCTAACCAAGGAATAGAAATAAATTCTGAAATTGAATATATAAAAACCATATCAGAATCTTATGTAAATTTTAGCGTATGTACACTCAAATGGATAAATCATAACACATGGAAAATTTTCGATCCAGCTTCTTAACCACCGTTATATTATTTGTAATCCTTTTACTGAATACTGGCTGTGAACTATTAAATACTCCACCGGTAGTTGATAAAATTTCTGCACAACCAGATCGCATAAATACGTACGACATGTCCACACTTATTTGTGTGGCATCCGATGCGGATGACGACAAATTGTCCTATTCCTGGAGTTCCAGTGATGGTGCATTTATTGGAGGATCAAAAAGCGATTCTGTCATCTGGCAAGCACCTAATGTTCCCGGTCGATATTCGGTTGATGTAACCGTAAGTGATGACTATGATTTTGTAAAGGAATCTGCAATTATCGTGGTAGCGGAATCTTTCAATTTTATTACTGTTCCTTCAGGGTATTTCTCATTTGGCGAAGGGGATACTCCTTACCATATTAATTATAGTTTCGAAATAATGAAATATGAAGTCACAAATGCTCAATATACCAAATATTTAGAAGAAGCTATATCGGTAGGTGAAATTACTGTTTCGAGTGATGTTGTATCCGGATATTATACTGGTGATGAAAATAACACAGCAGGGACGTACACTCTACTTGATATGCAGACTGATGAATGTAAAATTAATTACCTTATCGGTGAATTTATTGTTGATGATGGATTTGATAATCATCCTGTAGTAATGGTAACCTGGTTTGGAGCCTATTTGTTTGCGGCACATTATGGGTTAAATCTCCCAGATGAATATGAATGGGAAATGGCTGCGCGCGGAAACACCGGGTATGATTTTCCATGGGGAAATGAAAACCCAACTTGCGAACAGGCAAACCATTATGGTTGTTTGGACGTAACTCAAGCGGTTGGTATATCAAGTGGAAAAAGCGTATTTGGTGTATATGATATGGCCGGAAATGTTTGGGAATGGACAGATAGTTATTATGACACTACCGTCACCAATCGGGTTCGGCGCGGCGGGGCATATAACAATGATGCCGGACACCTCTATTCTTGGTATCGATATCATACTGCACCAACAGGAACCTATCCCGCCATTGGATTTCGGTGTATTCGCCAGAACTGATGGATTATTGTAGACAACGAAATTACATCGATCTTGTCCCAATGGTGTTTTAATACGAAAATTCACAACTTAATTAGGAGTATCCCGTGGGACACTTAACAAAACAGATTAGTTTATTACTTATACCAATTTTAATGTTGGGATCAATAATTTTTGCTGGAGACAAAAGCCGAGTCAAAATTGGCGGTAGTGTTGTTGTTTCAAAACATGAACAAGTGGATGATGCTGTAGCCGTAGGTGGCGATGCGAAAATTTATGGAAAGGTGTATGGATCGGCGGTTTCCGTGGGTGGTGACATCTATTTAGGTCCCGATGCGGTTGTTCATGATGACTGTGTAAGCGTTGGTGGTGAAATTCATATGAGCGAAGGTGCTGCCGTATATGGCGAAATCATTGAAGTAGACGATTTTAATTTTGCCGGAGAATTTTTCGAAGATGTTTGGCACGATAATCATTGGAGCATTCCTTGGGGATTTAAAATTTTCCCATTCTTGGCGATTCTTGTTATTGGTGCAGTATTAATTGTCATTCTTCCCAAACAATTTAATTTTGTCACTAACACAATTGATATGGAAACTGGAAAATCATTTTTAGCTGGTCTGGCAGGGATGATCTTATTTGTCCCCGCAATTTTAACTTTGGTCGTATCAATACTTGGAATACCACTTATTCCCGTTTTTGTTGTAACCGTAATGCTTCTAATGTTTTTCGGCTATTTCTCAACAGCAGCAGTAGTGGGTGGAAAACTTATTAACAGAATGGGAAATACAACTTCTTCAGCAATCCTGCATATCGTCGCTGGATTATTTCTTTTGTGGTTAATTGGATTAATTCCATTTTTGGGTGGTCTAGCCCGATTCATTGCTTTTCTCATTGGATGGGGAGCGGTTCTGCTTGTTCTTAATAATTGGCGCCTATCTAAAAAACCACAACCAGTTTTACCTGCACCACCACCAGCGGAACCAGAAGTAAAAACAGAGTGACTTTAGTTTCTGTAAATGATTTTGTTCTTCGTCAAGTGAAAGGGTCTGGAAAGACTTTTTCACCTGATTTATCATTTGAACAAATAGCCCAACATGCCGAAAAGCAATATAAAACAGGATTCTTCAACCCAGGGTACAGAGATGGCGTAGTCATTGTTGATGCGGCGGAAGAAATGACAAAGTATTTTGTGTGTCCGTATGTAAAAGTTGATGAAGATACACCACTCAAAGCAGAAATTGTGAAGCGTCGCACGAAAGAGGAATCATATATCCAGATTCGTGCGTTAAAAGGCAAACCTCTAAGAGCGGGTAAGGTTCAATTTATTCTATATCGGCATGATGTGCTTGCTGAAAACGATGAGCATTCTAGTGATATTGAATGGGAATTAATTAGTATCCATGCACTACCAGAGGGTTTGGATGATTTACCCATGGGTCCCGTAACAATGATGCGAAACCAACTGGCGTTAGTGGGAGGAACAAAAGCACACTATTCCTCTGAAGAATGGGCTCAAGCTGTACATTTCTGGCAGCAGTATGCTGCACTTGAGCCTGATTTATAAGCTATTTCAATAGAATGATTTTTTGAGTTTTAATCTGCTCTTTTGTTGTTAATCTAACAAAATAGACACCACCAGAATGCTGAGAAGCATCCCATTTTATGGAATAAATTCCAGGTGATTGATATCCTTCTTTAAAAAAATCAACCCGTTGACCCAGAAGATTCATGATTTCAATTTGAACGGTATTAGAATGTTCGATTGTGTATTCAATGGTTATTGATGGATTAAATGGATTTGGGTACGCATCCAAAAGAGTATATGATTCAGGGTGTTGATCGACAGGATCAACTGAAACAAAGCTAGTATCAATTCCGGATAAGCTAAAAATCCCATTACTTATCATAATCGTAGGTGGTGGAAAAGCTGCTTGCATTGTGTAAGCTGAAAATGCACCACCAAGCGTATCTAATGAAACGGTATCGAGAATGATTGTTCCTGAAATGGAGGCGTAGGCATAATCCGCCAGAATTAGTAATACTTCAGTCAATACTGAATCTGAGAATCCACCACTTCCGGTAGTATCCACAAGATCTAATACTTCAAAAAGCAAAGTAGAATCAACATCAGGCAAAAACATACAGAATGCATTAGGTATTCCTTCTCCAATCGGAAGACTCATAAGCCAGGTTTGCGGTTCCATTGGTAGTGTAGTATCGGGCATGAACATTATAAACGCATCCACAGTAGAATTTTCTATATTAGGTTGGAATGCCGTGATTAGTGCGATACTTGTGTCGGATCCAGATAAAACAAATCCACCGGCACCACTGGAATCAGTGGTTAAATCTGCATTAAAAGAGCCGTTGATGGTTCCGGTATAGTCGAATGATAAATTCCCGGCATAGGGTGTAACCTGTTGACCAAAGGTAAACGAGGCGATTACAAGAGAGAAAAATAATGTTTTCATAGTGACTCCAATTAACCCGATTCAGTAGGTGTAATTTGTTTCGCTATAGGCAAAAAAAGCGAACGTTTTGTTATTGGATTATAGATAAAGCGGTTTGGATCACATGATAGTCTAAATGAGACAGTTTTACCCACATCTTTTTTTATAAATGAGTATTCACTCGGGAGGACACAAATGTGTTTTACTAATCCATGGTACAACGTTTCACAATTTAGAACATAGCGAATTGATTTTGGCAATCCGGTAATTCGATGTTGTTTTTCAACTGTGCCCTGAAATGTCTCTTGATCAAGATTTGGGTATATTGACCGCAATGTGTAAATATAGTTTTTCAAAAAGGTCCGGGTATAAATAGGATGTTCAATTTCATGGGGTCTGGAAATGTCTGGTTCATTAATTACAGAATCAGGAAAGTCAGATTTCCAAATCCATTTTCGAGGGGCAGAATTCAATACATATTCAACGATATTATCAGAATTATATCCTTCACTGATATCAATTTCAAGAGCATCGATATTTTGATTTTGAATATAGCGTATTTTCATATCAGTGATTGGGCTTTGATGAATTATCTCAATAATTATGGGTCGATCATCAGATTGGAGAGCGAAAACATCAAAATAAAACATACTTTTTGATTTTTCAAGTTCCACGGACTGTAACGGATGTTTCTTTTTTGAATTTGGGTGGGTGATAACACCATAGGTATTAATGATTATTTTTGCAATTAAGTGAAGTTCTGATTCTGATTTTAATCCACATTTTGGATTAGAAATAAAATGGCGAAATTCATTATTTTCAGGAACAACAGGGAGTTCGCATTGAGGGCAAACATAGTCTAAATGTGAGTCGTATTGTCTAAAATGGTGAAAGTAATGACCTGATTGAGCTATCAGCATAGACTATTTTAACAGGATCAACTTTATGGTTGAATGGTGCCCAGGAAGAGCTTCAAACTGATTTGGAATATTATTAGTCTCAGAAAAAAGAGATTGACTATTATGAGTTGTTTTCATCCAATGAATATTGTTTTAACAATCCGAAATTTAGTGAATTGGTATTCGAAACAGTATAACCTATAATTGTGCGTTGGATTACTTCTTAGATTTTAAAACGAAAATGGAAGCTGATTAGCTTATGTTGCATAGTATTGTATACTTTATATCAAGTAAATTACTTTATATGAAGATTCAAATAACTGAATAAGTTGGGTTTTGTGTGATTTATTACTAGGGTTGAAATAATAATCGAATGAAATTGGAAAATTACGAAGAATTTTTAGACTCATTGTCTGATTGGGTATGGGAGATGGGTATCAACGGCATACATACCTATTCAAATGTTGCAATTGAATCAATATTAGGATACACAAAAGAAGAAATTATTAATAAGCATGTCAGTGTAGTATGGGGAAAAAATTACACAAAAGAATCAGTAGAAATATTTAATAAGGAGCTCACCGATGGCATTCCCTGGCATGGGTATCGCAGCTTTTTTAAACATAAAGATGGAACAGCAGTAATACTAGAGTCAACTGGAACACCATTGTATGATAGCAGTGGGAAGTTAGTTGGATACCGTGGAGTTGATCGTGATATTACAGAAACGCTACGTCAAGAAAAAGCCCTGGAGGAAGCAAAAGACACATATAAAAATGAAAACGAGTTTAAACTTCTCCTTTTGGATATTATGTCTCATGATATTCTAAATCCGGTTAATACTATTTTTGGATTGAGCGATTTATTAATGGAAGAAATGCCCGACAATGACAAACTGAAAATGCTTCACAATAGTTCTATTACTTTATCTGATACGGTAAAAAAAACGATATCATTAGCTCAAATAACCTCAAATGAAAAAATCAATATGGAGAAATTGGATGTTGCTAAGCTCTTCCAGCAAACTGTAGAAGATTTTCAGCGAGTATTATCGCAAATGAATATTGAGGTTATTATAAAATCAAGTTCAAACCACCAAATTTTTGCGAACCCAATAATTATTGAAGTCTTTAAGAATTTTATTGATAACGCAATAAAATATGGTTCAGATCAATCAACGATTACTTTGGTCTCGAAAAAAAGAGACAATCAAATATTATGTGAAGTTATAGATATGAATGACACCATTCCACTCGCTAATCGAGAAAAAATATTCGTCCGTGGGATACGAAATAAAAACAAATCCATGGGAAGAGGAATTGGGCTTTCTATTGCCAAAAGAATTGCAGAAGCACATGGTGCCAGAGTGGGTGTTCGACCGAACAAAAATCACGGAAATATATTTTATATTGAGATAAAACAGCCTGAGGAATATTTATAAATTATTTTATTCTAATAGAGTCAGAAACAAAATTCAGCGATGCCGAATTGATACAATATCGCAATCCCGTTGGACGGGGACCATCCTCAAAAACATGACCCAAATGACCACCACATTTTGAGCAAGTTACTTCCGTGCGAATCGTGCCATGACTGGTATCACGATGTTCATTGATTGTCCCAGGAATAAAATTAAAAAATGCAGGCCACCCACATCCAGAATTATATTTGGTGTCTGATTGAAATAATGCGGTTCCACATCCGGCACAGGTGTAGGTCCCGGCATCAAAGTGCTCATCATACGTCCCCGAGAATGCCCGTTCAGTTCCTTTTTTCCTCAGAATACTAAACTGCTCGTTTGTGAGGCGTTCTTTCCACTGTTCGTCTGTTAATTGCATAGTTTGCCCTTGAATTGTTTTCATTGAATTTGTATCTGCGGTTTGTGCAAAACTTTTGGAAGTGATAAGGCTGACAAGCAGAATACTAGTAATAAGGATGGGATATTTAATGGAACGCGTCATTTGCTTTGTTCAAAATTACTATTTCTACACATCTTGAATTGAATTGTTTCCATTTGATTCTTTTTTTGGGGATTGATTTGAGCTAATAGAATTGGGAAGATCAAAGTTGTAATTTATTACTACTCTTTAACCTTATGATCAAGGATTATTAATGAAACCAACCTATACCTATACATCAATTTCTTTGGTTCCCAGACATTTATCGAATGTGAGATCCAGATATGATATTGATCTCTCAGTTCAAATTGGAGGAGGAGATTCCTCAAAAAAACTACGAATGCCTATTTTACCTTCTCCCATGGATACAATATGCGGCATTAAAATGTGTCGAAAATTCCATGAAAATGATATGCTGGGCATAGTACATCGATTTCAGTCTCTTGAGAATCGAATAGATGAATATCGATCCTTAAAAAATGACCAAATGGATGCTGTTATTGCTGTGGGGCTTGATGAGGAGGATATTGTTTCACAATTTTATCGCTTGGGTGCACAATACTATATTTTAGACGTAGCGAACGGATTTAATAGTTCGGTGGAGCCCATGATTCGTCACATTAAATCATTGGATAATACGTTTGCAATCTGTGGGAATGTGGCCACCAACGAAGGATTTGCATATCTGTCCGATCTTGGCGTGGATGCCATCAGGGTTGGCATTGGCAATGGATCCATGTGCAGTACGTCCATTATGACCGGTGTTGGGCAGGGAATTGTTACCGCTCTGGAAGAATGCAAAAGCGAAAAAGACAAGTCAGGATCCAAATCGCTAATTATTGCAGATGGTGGCGTTACTAATGTCGGAGATATTGCAAAAGCGTTAGGGTTGGGTGCAGATCTAGTGATGATGGGGAAAATGTTTGCCGGGACAAAAGAGGCAGAAGGTAATGTCTTAAAATATGATGGTACCCTTTATAAAGCATATCGTGGTTCCGCATCCTTTGGTGTACAGGCTAAACATAAAGAGAATCCTAATTTTATCGAAGGGGACGAAACCATCGTTAAATATAAAGGTAGTGTTCAAAACATCATTAATGAAATTGAAGCCGGGCTAAGAAGTTCTTTCAGCTATATGGGAGCACTTGATTTAGTATCATTCCAAAAAAACGCAGATTGGGTGCTCTATACATTGGATCCGAAACTATTTAAAACGAAAATTTAGTACACATAGAATTCACTAAGCATCTGAAGTGAATTCAGAATAATTAATGCATTATGGAATTAGTAGCGAAAAAGACTAAAACTCCAACAAGCATAGATGCGGTTAGCAAAAGGAAAGTCTGGGTTTTTAGTTTTTCCTCTGCTGCAGTTAATGGTCGGAGACTGTCTGCGTGTTTTTTCTCCCAAGTCGAACCGATGGCAGCTCCAAGAGGAATTCCAATTCCTATACCAATGGCGATGTTACCCATCGCGACACCGATGGGAAGACCCAACGCAACTCCTAAGGCGATTCCCCGTCTCAAATAATGTCCTTTGGGATGCTTTCCGGTTTTTTTGAATTCTTCCCGTCGAATTCTAGTTGCATGAAGTGCAAAGATTCCAAACACCATTATCAATACCAGAATACTAATAAGAATCAAAGGGATATTATTCATAGTGAATAACTCTTAAAATATGATCCAGAAAATAAATTTCCGAATAAATCCAAGTGCTAAAAAAGCCAGAATGGGAGATATATCAATTCCAATATTCATGGGGGGAAGCAATTGGCGGATTGGAATAATGAGTGGATCACTAATTTTATAAATCCATTGGATGATTTCATTGGAGGGATCATGTGAAATCCATGATAACACTACTCGTGCAATGAGACAGATGTAAAGGACTTGGAAGAGAAGATCAATTATCATATACATATGTGAATTTAATGCGATTATATGGAATAGAATCAACCTATTTGATAGGGGCTGTTTTATGTGGGTTTACATTCAGGCCAATGTATAATAATATTGTCATACAAAACATCAACCTTCAGATTAACCCAACCGTATCGGAATAAAATAGTACTGGTATTTTAATGACACTATATTGAGATTGAGTTGGTATTCAAAAGCTGATGATAATGCAATCAGAAGACAACGAACCAAATAATGCTATGGCATCATGTCTAGAAAGTAGTAAGAGAAAAACGGGAGTTCAATTATGATCATTGATATTATCCTACCACTGTCACTTGTTTTCATTATGTTTAGTTTAGGTCTTAGTCTGACTGTGAATGATTTCAAAAATGTGGCAAATCAACCCAAGGTATTTGCTGTTGGTATCATTAACCAGATGATTCTTCTTCCTTTGGTGGCTTTTGGTCTCATTGCCCTATTCGGATTAACAAAAGAGATGGCAGTGGGTTTGATGATTCTGGCTTGTTGCCCAGGTGGTGTAACTTCGAATATTATTACAAAAATGGCCAAGGGTGATACAGCACTGTCCATTTCCTATACAGCTGTAGTGAGCATTGTAACGGTGATAACGCTTCCCCTCATCACTGGGTTTTCAATCTATTATTTCATGGGAACGGAGGCACCCTCCATTAATGTGCTTTCGCTTGGAATAACCATGTTTCTTATCACCGCTGTACCTGTTGCCATTGGTTTATTAGTCCATTACAAAGCGGAAACTTTTGCACAGTCATTTGAACCTAAGGCAAGCAAAATTTCTGCAATTTTGTTTGTTGTGATTGTTATAGGTGCTTTAGCCAGTGAGTGGGATACATTTATCAATAATGTGACCATCCTTGGACCCAGTATTGTAACACTCATCATTGTCATGTTGCTGGTAGGCTATGGCAGTGCCCATCTTTTCAAGATGAGCGAACCACAGGCTGTATCCGTGGCTATTGCTACTGGGATTCAGAACGCCACCGTTGGTATCACAGTTGGGAATCTCATTCTTTCAGGAGGCGATGGATTATCAGTGCTGAGTCTGCCTTCTGGAGTGTATGGTATACTTATGTATTTGGTTTGTTTGCCCATTGTCTTTTTATATGTTAGACTGATCAGGACAAGATTTAGTACAGCCTAATCCAAGCACATTAAGGTAAATCGACTAAGCACGATGGAATTCGTTTTCATCATGTTTAGTTAAGCGCATAGTCAAGAAAAGCCATTAAAAATGGGGGTATTGAACCATGAAAATTAATCTGATAGATTTGTATTATGTAAAATTACCCCTGGAAGAAAACAAACCTGGATTCTTCGGAAACCCTGCCTATTTCACACCAAGCTGGATACCGGGATTTAGACAATCCGAAGTTCGCTTTTATTTGCTTAAACTAGGCACGGATCAGGGCGTAGAAGGATATGCCGCCATGCCGGCGATGGGACCTGAGCGAAAAGGTTTAGGTCCGTTGATGGGGAACTACATAATGGGTATTAACCCAATGGATATCCAATTAGTAAACCAGCGCATTCAGGAATTTTCTTATATAGGAATGCGTAATGGCTGGATTGATGCAGCATTCTGGGACATCATTGGTAAGGTTAAGGGTGAACCTCTGTGGAAAATCTTGGGAGGTGAGGGAGGATTTGTATATCCATATATTTCTACAGGCTCAACCCATAATCACGATCAGGGGAAAATCAGCCAAATCAGTAAGCAGTTCTTAGATAGCGGATACAAAGGAATAAAAATTCGTGTAAAAAGCGATGAGCTTGCGCCAATGATAGATTTTGTTGGAGCCGCACGGTCCGTTATTGGGGACACGATGGATTTAATGGTGGATGCTAATCAAGGATGGCCTGTTGATCTTTTTGATGAGACACCAAAATGGGATTTGGAATTCGCGTCTAAATTTGCTCAAAGTATTGAACAGTATAATGTAAAATGGCTGGAGGAGCCGCTCAATAGAGGCAATTTTGAAGGTTTGACCGAACTTCGGAAAAACACAAAAACACCTATTGCGGGCGGAGAATTAAACTCAACCTGGCGTGATTTTAGGGCAATGCTGGACATGGGGAGTCTGGATATATATCAACCCGACGCTGTGATGGCTGGTGGTACTTACGCAGGTGGTATATCCGTCGCTTACTGGCTTATTCGCGAAATTCAAAAACGAAATGAGGAAAGCAAATCTGACTCGCCAAATCTCAAATTTTGTCCGCATACTTGGACAACCGGACTGGGATTTGCCTTGGCATTGCAGCTTGTGGGAGTTTTACCTTCAAAGGAGCGAGGTCTACTTGAATATCCCGTAGAAGGACATTGGAAACCGGAATACTGGTCCCGCTTTATCAAGGGAGGTTTTAATCCAGATAATGAAGGTCGAATAAAAATTCCAGAGGGACCAGGATTAGGGATAAACATCGATTGGGATATCATTCGACGTTTTGGCAAACGTATCTATCACGGGACGCCAACCACCGTAGCATACACTACATTGCTGGATCGCGGGTTAAAACAAACGATGTATTTGAAGAAGAAAAAGGCCGTTCAGCTAAAACGGACAGCAAAGGCACAGTTTAAAATTCCAGAACCACCATTTTAGGAAAAATGAAAGAAGGTACTATTTTAGCATCATCATTTTCTTAACATCGCGGAAATTCTTGGTAAGTCCTTGACCTTCCATTACAACAAAATACATACCAGAACTCACCGGTTTGCTTTGTTGATTGGTGCCATTCCAGATCACTACTTGATAACCCGGTTCCATTTCATTATTTAAAAGTGTTTTTATCTGACGACCCATTATATCATAAATGATGATATTAACAGTGGATATCTCAGGAACACCGAATCCTATTTTAGTAATGGGATTAAACGGATTTGGATAATTCTGACTTAACATAAATTCCTCAGGAATGAATCCTTCGTCACCAATTCCCAATAGAGTTTTCTGGATGATAAGCGGTTGCACAACTGATCCAATCATATCATCTGGATTAAATGTTAATATTTCCGCTCCTTTATAGATTGTTTCCTCATCATTGTCCCAGATCCGGATTTCCATATTTTCATTTTCCGTGGAGTTACTATTTATAGAAAGGAAAATACGGTACTGATCCAAAATAGGAATGTACAACGGTCGTGCAATTCCTCGCACTTCATCTTCTACCATAGCAACAATCATATCATATGGATCATTTAACCCATAATCGCCATCATCAATGAGAGCAGTGATTGTCATATTATGTTCAAACGAATGAACATTCTGCGCTATCCAGACCTCCACTGGAAGACTGTCAGGATCAAAGGAGTTGAGCTGTTCAAAGAGCGATGGTGCATTATAGTCATCTCTTGAATTATCGTTGTTTGGATAAATTAGAGTATCATAGGTATCTGTATACAATTTATATCCTTTTCCCGGGAACATCCTGGTCAATGACCCAACCCATCCAATATTATCAACATATTGAGCATAATTAAATTGGTCTTTTATCAGATCACTTTCGGTTGACTCCATGGATGAAAGTGCAACATTCACATCAATATTTTCATGAGGTAAATATCCCAACCACGTCCAGCCATCGTTAATTAAAATAGCCGAGGTATCGGGTATAATTGGGTACCCAATATAATCCAGCATATTTAGTGAATCGAAATCTGCTATGTACATATGGCTCGTACGAATTCCTTCCTCAGCCAGCGTCCCAACCCAATTTGAAGTGGATCCCTGATATTGCGCATAGGAAGTATGACCAATAATGCGATCACCATCATTTGCGACAAATCCATCAAATACAGCATTCAAATCAGATGCTACTGCACTTTCCAGATTTAGACTAAACCATGTAAAACCACTTTGGATCGTTATATTTTGTGCAATAGTTCCCGTTGCATTAATCAGGAACGGATTAGTTGGTGAACCGATAAATGAATCGTCAGCAAAAATTACCGTCGAATCTGTTCCCCAAAATTCCATACAACCGGTTCTATCCCAGATATGGAACGTTATTTCCTCTCCAGTAAATTGATTGCTATAAACTGTAAGATAGGCGAGACACGTATCAAGTGCATCATCATAGATTAATTCGGCAACCCCACGCAACTCATCACCGACAAAGGCTCCAACTCTGTCATATATGTCATTGGAAATGTCTCCCATAATGGATAGTTGTGCCGTAATATTCATGGAATACTGAAAATTAAATGCATTTAATGACCATTCAGGGAAAGGACACATGGCAATTATGTCAAGATTTAATGGTTCCATTCCTTCAGGACAATCGGCAAAAAGTGTATGATAGTAGTCACCATTATTTATACTTGGATCAATCACAAATGAAATATCAAAGGAACCACCGGGATTAATTTCACCAGCCATCGGCGACGCCATCAACCAGGCTGGTAGGTTTGTTAATTCAAATGTCTGTGGTGATGAACCGATATTAATCAGTGTCGTTGAGAAATTGTTTTCCTCGCCAGTGAATGCAATTAGATCAACATTTGTATTATTCCAACCTATGGGATTTCGATTCACAACAAATTCCCAAACTTGGGGTTCAGAAATGGTATTCCCGTTCAAATCCTGTATACCTTCAAGCGTCATGCGCAATAATTGGTTTTCAATATAACTATTTTGGATATCCGGTTCGATATAAAGGGTGTTTTCATAACACGACCATTGGATTGCGACCTCATTCCCGGAACTCGAATAACTCAAAGTAAAATTATCAGGTGTCAGGAGGTCACAGTTAATATGTTCTTCAAATTGAATACTGATTTCATCTGTGATTCCAAGCATGCCATCAGATGGCTCAGGATTACCCAAAACCTGTGGACTTTGCCTATCAATAACTCCAGTTAAATCTGCAGAGTATTCATTCATTAATGTACACTCAGATCGCGCTCTGATTTTATAACTTCCATCCGCTAAACTTGATACATCCCAGTACAATCTCACCCAGTCACCGCTGACTGAATCAAATTCAATCTCCGTCGCCGGAAACCAATCATTCGATTCAATCTCTGCATATTCAACTTTAAATAATTCAATATTCTGATCTTCTGTGTCAAAATCATTCAGAATTATTTCCAGTGTGTCATTATTGCCGTTATTTATGACCCAATTATTTTCAGGTGTCAAAATATCAATATTGCTGCACGGTGGTACGAAATGGACATCAAAGGATTTGAAATCATGAAATAACTGTGTACCCGAACCTATCCCTGGTAATGGTTCGCAACCTGACCCAAGGTGAATTTCCAAGCCTGCATAATCATAGGCATTTGGACCCCGATCAACTGTCAAGGTGGTTTGAATGGAATTCTCACCAATTGTCCCCGGGATGTCAAAGATCATATCATCCTCGATGGGAACACCATTTATACTGATGAGGGCACCATAGGGATTACTGCTCTGAACAACGGAAAGGTATGTGCGACGATCTTCTTCTGTTTGACTTGTATTACCAAGGTACAATGAAAACACAGCCTGTTCTCCGGGCATAATATCTACTGCTGAATATTGATCGGCTAGCAATTGCACACCTTCACGAGGAACCGTATTCTGTTCCCAGGGACATGATGAATTCCCGCTAACCAGGTCAAATACTGGTGTACCGTAGACGGGATCAGTTAGAACATCTAAAGCAAAGTCATCAGAAATATTATTTAAATCTGATGTCTCGTCATCGTCAAACAACACGTATCCTGTTGTTGTCGTATTTGTTTGCGTTGTAGACTCTGAGCTCCCGATAGTCATTGCCATGGTATAGGATGTGCCACCAACCAATCCCTGACCACCAACCGTCATTCCTAACTCCATTCCAATCGTTCCACCCAACTCAAATTCAAATTCATACGAATTTGTACTACTGGTTGTGAACGACTTTGTATACTCGCGATTCACTCCCGAGTTAAATGATATATTCTCTACAAATTCAGCTGAATCCTTATTTGCTGTATTCGTACTTAGGATTGTTTGCCACTGATCTGCTGATGTTGTATCATGAAGATTCTCCAACAAATCTGGAATCACAGTATTGATGACATGGTTTTCGGTATACATGTATGTTGTAGCGAATCCATCTGGTAATACGATGATACTCTGGTAGATATTAACATCGTAGTCTTCAATAGCATTGTTAGTGGTATCCTCAACTACCAGTACATCGGTGATCCCATATAGAATATTTATTGCACCTCCAATAAAGATATCTGAACCATCACCCACAACCTGATCATCATTCGTTGTTGTATAGGTTTCTGTTGTCGATATTGACCATGTTTGTTCAAATGCATTAGTCTGGGATGAGTTCACTTCCATGCTTCCGTAAAAATCAAGAGTCTGATCAATATCAACCGACGCAGAAAATGGACCAATACCAACACCAATACTTACGTCCTGTCCTAATGATAAGGTCATGTGAGATTCAAAATTCTCACTCTCTGTCAATGCAAACCCAATGCTTGTCTCTAAAGCACTTTCATTGGAAAAATAGCTATAGCTCCCATCTCCCGGTGGATCATGGATGACAAGAAATGGTATATCGGGTGATGTCGATTCAAACGTAGTCACGCGCGGTCTTTCACCTTCGGTAATGACCCAAAGAGTTGTGTTTTGATCTCTGCCTTGTTCATCTGTAACAGTAAACGTAGCATTCATCTGATAATCGTGCTCTCCGCCACCGGCTGTAATATTTGGAACATACGGAATCAATGTATAAGCAAACTGTCCGTATCCAGTTGAATCAAAAAATGAGAAATTATCTGCGCTGTTTGAGATTGCATCAAGAATACTAACTGTTCCACTATTAATGTTGCACCGATTAGACCCATATTGCTCAAATACATCGACGGTCAGTGGATAAAATTGATTCATTTGTACGACTGGCACTCCGATGGGATGATCAGTTAATCCGGAAACCTCAATTTGTAATGGTGCAAACCACGTTACACGCAACGTTTGACTTGAATCAACCAGAGAGATACTATGGTTTTTATCAAAATTTTCATCATCGTTAATTGGAACTGAATCAATAGCCGTCAGTGAAACAGTGTAATCCATAGCTGGTAAGGCTAGAAAATTTTTATAACCAATTGTGGATGTGGTATCTGTTTCGGTAAAACAATTGTTAGCACTGGAAACTATTAATCCAAACCGTCCAATAGGATACCCGCATGTACCACCTTGAACAGATATTTCTAAGCTTTGAGTCTGAGTATCAAAAAATTGACGTCCCGCTAGTGGCTGGAGAAGATTCTGAAAAGAAATACCATCTGCTGGGGAAAAAGTATGTCCATGATAATTGGCAGACAGCGTATGACTTGCACCAGGCTCAAAGTCCAGATTAAACGAACCATTTTCATCTGTATATGCGCGCGGGACATAGGACTCTCCATCTACCAGAATTTCCACACCTTCAACAAAACAGGAGGTGTTGTTGAATTGTACTGTTCCACTTACACTCAGCATGGATTCATCAGTGAAATCGATTCCCGTTATTAGTCGATTTTCGTCATCCATGGCTACTTGACGGTTTGTTGGATTCCACACATCATGGTTGGGTTTGGATGGTGACACTGTAAAAGTAGTACCGGTTCCATAAAATATTCCACTTACCTCATAATTTCCATCATCATCGGTAAAACCGCTGACATTTATTTCGGGGATAATATTTGTCCAGGTTGCACCGAAAACTCTACCGTCATTATCAAATTCAGTCATATCAAAAATATAATCATTATTGCCTTCATCAAATTTCCAATAAGCCAGAAGACCGGTTTCTGATCCAGAAAGTGTTCGATTCATATTTCGATTGATTAAACCACTATCCAACGCAACCGACCAAATACGAATATCATCCAGCTTTCCATTAAAGGGGATGCCCGGTGAATCGCCGCTACGAAAATCATCACCAATACGAAGAGGCCAGCTGGGATTAATATTTGAGCCAGCTGTGGTTTCATTGTTCAATTGTCCGTCGATATAAAGACTGATTGTATTTTCTGTGCTACTTCGTACAGCAGCTATATGATGCCATTGACTGTCGCGCATATCAAAGCCCGTTGAATAGATATTAACGTCACCCATATTCCAGTAAAACCGCACTCGACCGTTAGTGTAACCCTCTAGATTAAAGGATTCACTGTGATTATAATTACCAATGATATTCCCAATTCGACTTTCTGTAATGGTGGAATCAACAAAAACCCAGGCTTCGATTGTTATTTCATCTGTGATTCCGAGATCATTAGAGCCACCGACCTCAAGGTAATCGCTTACACCATCAAATTCTAAAGCATTTCCCAGCGTTGGGGATAAAGAAATTTCCACGTCGGCAACGGGGTTACCAGTTGTTGATGTAACCCTCCCCAATATTTTTCCATTGGGATTAATAAATCCAACATCCGATCCCACACTACTTTCATTATAATAGTTTGTTACAATAACATCGTAGGTATAGAACATACCTGGATCAAGGTTGTTTTCATCCTCGAAATAGTCAATTCCAGGAGCAATTATATCAGGATTTGTAGAGCTATTTTTATAAATCTTTGTTTGTCCAGTTGCCGGGGGACTTAGAATGTCCAGCGACCAAGAGAGATAGATCATTTCGGGAAAATCGCCATCGGATGCCAGTACAGTTGGGGCTTCTGGAGGTAAAAGATAAAAACTCCATTGTCCGGCGTCACTACTCATCGTTCCATTTGCAGCTGTAGTTGTACCGATAAAAGGATCACCAATGATAACATCCGTCTGCATCTGTCCGCTCTCTGCATGTCCAGCACCACCAAAATTGACAGTCGTGTTTCCAAGTGAATCAGGTTGGGAAAGCATGATTGAAAAAAAGCAAAATAGGAATAAAATATTCTTACTCCTATTCGGCAGCAGAATACGTTTTCTGTTGAAAAATTTATTGTCCATTATAAACCATCCTTTGGTTTATGAAAAAGCATGACCTGATTCTCAAAAAAAATCAATCGAAATCGACTGTTAGAATCAGTATGAGTTGTTTGTTGCACGGTTGGTCAATTATCTCTAGTTACCAATCGCCATCCAATTAGCCGTTTGCGTACCACCAATGCCGTCTTCTCTATTTATTATAAAATTCGATTGAGTAATTGTTACTGCGCATAGAGGGGATTCAGGATTAGATGCTTGTCTGTTAACTTGAACACCGAAGCAGGCAGTAGGAAATGCCATGGGAAAGGTGATTAATTGAGCACCGTCATTGTTATAAGAAACCGTACCCCATTGAATAAGAAGGCTTCCAATCCAGGCGTAACCATTAGCTGACAAATCCTGTTCCTTCCATTTCTTGATATCAACGCCACCAGTATTATCAACTTTAAATAGTTCCACCCCAAATGGTGTGCCTGATGAACTTGATTTGGTAACGGTCATTCCATGATATCCCGCAACCACGGATACAGGTTCATGACTAGCATCCCAGGAAAATCCGGAATTGATGGCAGTATAATCACCAAGAGTTGAATTCCAACCAGTCTGAAGAATATAGTTGCCATCATCCGATGTATTTCGAATTCCTCTGTTACTACCAAGAATAAGATCAGCGTTGGTTCCAACCCTTACATTTGAATTTGTTCGGATTTCACCACGCACATCCAATTTTGCCTCTGGACTGGCAGTACCAATTCCCACATTACCGGTATTTGGAAAAACATTATCGACACCACGCACTGCTAAACTATAAGGAGAAAGAGAAAGAGGTATCCGTGGTTCCATGACCGTTCCATTTACTGAAATGCTTAAAAAGTAGGGTTCATTAAAGGGAAGATTTAATGGAGCTGCATCTCCTCCTAATAGAGCACTATAAACACCGTTTGTCACTTGTAGTCCATTATGAGTTTGCGTCCAACCTAATGAGCTACCACCTGAGGCAGCGTCATATAACACAAACGTAATATTGTAGGGACCATCACTTACTGCTTTACCGTCTGCATCTCTTAATACACCCTGAATATTGATGGATTGAGCAAGAATAAAAGTTGAGAAAAATAATATGGTGATGAGTTTTTTCATGATGTTTCTCCGGATTCTAGTGTGAAATGATTTGTTATTATTTTCGGTGTATAAAAAAGATAAATGAATTGGGATTCAAAAATGTAGATTATAGGTGTGTTAACGACGATCACTAATTCCCCCAAATAGTATAACAAGATATTAAAGTACTCTTATATTACAAACAAGGTATAGAAAACCTATTGAGACCAAAGTGATAAATGCCACTAAAACAGAGAGATGGCTACCGGTAAGCTCTTCAATCAACAGCTTGTCCATCTGCCAATTATGATGTATTTTAAACTAGCATAACCTCAGTTAACAATTTAGCAAAGAAAAACACTATGAAAAAAATTGCTGTTTTTTTACCAATGTTGATTGCTGCCTCAATGATTCTTACCGCTCAACCCGTACCCAAAAAAGTCTTTATTGTGTTTAGTTACCATCCGGAGTTCTCCTGGGATATTGACGAAAATATGGGCATAAATGAAATCTTCGACGGACGCAACCTTGATCTTGAACGATTTTATATGGACACCAAGAATAAAACCAGTCCAGAATGGAAGCAGTCCATAGCTGAAAAAGCCATTGCTCGCATATCAGAATTTCAGCCAGATGTATTATTGGTTTTTGATGATAATGCCTGTGAATGGGTTGCTAAACACTATGTCGGTTCACCCCAGTCAGTCGTATTCGCCGGGATGAATTACGAACCTGCACATTATGGTTTTCCTACTGCAAACATCACTGGAGTGGTTGAACATATTCCATTCAAAGCTATGGTTGACCTTGTTCAGGAATTAGTGCCTACAGTGAACAAAGTAGCTTTCATTTCTGATGACAGCCCGACTTCAGCAGGGATTGATGAACGGTTAGAAGCCCTCGATCTACCCATTGAAATATTTGATGTGGTTGCCACAAATGATTTTAATACGTGGAAATCAAAAATTACTGCATGGCAAAATCAAGTGGATGCCATCGGGATATTTAATTATAATACGTTAAAAGATGGTCAAAGTGCTGTAAGCATGCCACCAGCCAGTGTCATGCAATGGATTACTGAGAATAACAAATTACCAGAAATTGCATCTTTCGATTTTGCAGTGAAGGATGGGGCACTTTGTAGTGCTTATAAACCGGGTGTGGAACAAGGGCGAGCAGCAGCAAAATTGGTATTAAAAATTCTGGATGGTATTTCACCGGCTGACTTGAAAATTGTTGATCCACAGGAAAGTGTCAGAATAGTAAATATGACAAGAGCAAAGCAACTTGGAATCGAAATATCTAAAGACAATAATTACCAGAAAATAGAATAGGTGATATTTAAAAGAATTTTTATAATGACCATACAGGTCTATAATAAATCAAATCGATTTCGGTGATGAAGTATAATTTAAAACCACGATAGTAATATCATCTGATTGGGCAGCCCCCCTTGTAAATATTTTTACATCCTTGAGTGAGTTTTCCGCAATCATTTTTGCGCTTGAATCACCAATTTCTCGTAGGAAGGATTCAATGCGTTTGTTTTCATAAAGGTTATGTTCCGGATCTTCCGCTTCGTTAATGCCATCGGTATATAAATATAATCCTTCTCCCGGCTTCAGTGACGTTTTTCTCAAATCAAATTTAAAAGTTTCAAGTACACCCAATGCAATGCCGCTTGTTACATCAAACGGTTCTATTTTTCCATTCTTCCGCAGAATGTAAGGGATATTATGACCACCGTTGCTATAGCTTAATTCGCCTGTTTTGGTGTTTAAGATGGCCAAAAATACTGTTGCAAACATGGAGGTAGTATTGTCGATGGATAAATCTTCATTAACCCGTGCCAAGACAATATCGGGTGTCAGGTTTTTAGCGGATTTTGATTTAATAAGCGTCCTGGTAACTGCCATGAAGAGCGCTGCAGGGACACCTTTACCGGATACATCACCGATTACAATACAAAGAGTTTCATCATCGATTAGGAAAAAATCGTAAAAATCACCGCCGACTTCCCGTGCCGGCTCTATTATTGCGTAAATATCAAAATCTTCCCGCTCCGGAAACGCAGGAAAAGTACGCGGGAGTATGCCCATCTGTATATCATGTGCAATATTAAGCTCACTTTCGATTTTCTCCTTGGCAGCAGTAGTAACCTTTAGGTTTTCCATATACTCATTTAAAGCAATCTGCATCGCTCCAAAGGAGTCTGTTAAATGCCCGATTTCATCACGGGATCGAACCGCCGGTAATACAACCTGAAAATTCCCCGCACCAATTTGGTCGGAAACGGCCGCTAATCTCCGCAATGGTTTTGTCATTCGATTGGAAATCGTTGTAATGACGAAAAGAAGTAAGATGAAACCGATAATTCCCAGGATAAGAATTGTGAAGGCAAGTTTCCTTAAATCTGCAAATAATTCTTTTTCTATAATGACCAGCCCAAGGGAATAGTTACTGGAAGGCAGCGGTGCGAAGAAAATCCAAGAATTTTCATTGGTTACAATACTCACGTGGGGCATGAAATCAGTTTCACCATTAACCATGCGGCGTCCGATTTCATGCAATTGCATATCATTACGTTTTTCAGAATCACTAAAAATAGTCTGATAAAGGATTAATTCTTCCTTGGGATGGTACAGTACAGTGCCCTTATTGGAAATCAAAAACGCATAACCTTGATCGTATATTTTAATGGTTGAAACAAGTTTTTTTACCCATTCCAACGATATATCAACTGTAACAATACCCCAGAGCACACGCTCATTATCAATCGTTCGATAAAACGGCACAGAATACGTAGCCATCATGATATTACCCCCACCTTCATCAAAATAGGGTTCTGACCAGATCGATTGTTTTCTTTCCTTGGGGATTTGATACCAATCCTGATTGAAATATTGGTAGGTTTCATTCCCAAGGTTAATGAGCCGGGTTTGATTTCCTTCCTTGTAAAGATAGGGTGCATAATACAGGGAATCCTTGAAAAAGGCGTACGGTTCAAAAGCGATGCAGGAACCATATATTTCTTCATTGTTTTCCACAACGGCGTGCAGATTGTCCAGTAAATCTTTTTGAGTGCATTCACCAGTTTCCAGTACCCGGGCGATGTGTGCGGGAATTTTTGCTACGGACAGGAAAACCTTTTCAATCTCATTGACTTTTGCTTCGGTTAAATTTTTGGCATTTTCTTCAACGTTTTTTAACAAAAGACTTTCAGAGACATAAGACACATACGTCGCAATCACAACAGCAATCAACGTTATACCAAGAAGAATATAGACGGAGAGTTTGTAACTGATTGATTTATTTTTTAGCATTTTTTACGATGTGAAAATATTGAAAGGTAACCGTGCATTATTTAATTAGAGATTGTTGAAACTGGCTATAGCTTCATCTTTAGTCTGGAATATTTGAAAAATCTGAGTGAAACCTGATATATCAAATACTTCTTTAATTTGGTCTTTTAACTCAAACAGAACCATTTTACCCGCGCTGGCATTTATTTTTTTTGCAGCCATTAGTAATACTCGCAGACCAGCACTACTGATGTAATCAACTTGAGTAAAATTGAGGGCCAGAATGTTATCGCCAGCATCAATTTTTGTAAGAATCTGCTCTTGAAATTCTGTGGCACTGTTGGCATTCAGTCTCCCTGCTATCTCAATGATTAAAGCGTCACCGGATTTTTCAAAAGTAATTTCCATTGTATCTCCTATTTACCAGTTATTAGAACCTAAGGAATAATTTTCTTTTTGAACGAAATAATATTTTTGCCAGCTTTCCTTTTATAAGATAATTCATCGGTGAATTGACGTGTAAGATAAATACCTAAACCTCCGATTTTTCTCTCTTCCACTGATTGGTCCAATTCTGGCACAGAAACTTCCAAAGGATTGAAGATTTTCCCATCATCTTCTATTATCACACTAAGCGACTTTTCTTGTATAGTTACATGGACAGTGATATAATGTTTTTTATCATCCTCAAAACCATAAGAAATAGTATTCGTAATCAATTCATCAATAGCCAAATTAATTTTGTAAGTGATATCGGGCTCAAGCTTATTTAGTAACGCAAATTGATCAAATTGTGTTTGAACCTGTTCAATACCAGAGAGTTCATTGGTTATGGTAACCTTTAATTCTTTACCCATATATGGTACTTAAATACCCCGAAATAATGATTGATACAAATAGTTGTGAACGATAGGGTTTTCAACTGTTGGTATCAACTGTAATTCCTGTTACCGGGTCGCGCATTTTGTATATAAAGGGCACATCTCTGTTAATAATCCTTACCTAATCTTGAAATGATATGACATCCGAATGATTTGTAATTTACGGTTAAAGGTTTTATAATTATTCAATAAAACGGGATTGAAAGTAACCATTTGTTAAAATGATATCATTACAAGAAAAGGAACGGGCGATCCTGATAAGTCTGGTCTTTGGTATAATTAACATTTTTCCAGATATTTCTGCATCAATATTATCAAATTCCAACCTGATACTTGCAGATGCATTACGAGGTGGTAGTGAATTACTGGCGATTGTGTTTTCCTATTTTGCCATTCGCACCATTTTGCGTGGCAAGGATATGGAATACAATTTTGGTTACGGCAAACTTGAAGGATTCTCAACTCTTCTTGTGGCGACAGCTATTGTATTCTCTCTCCTGGTTATTATTTATAATACATTTCATCAATTTTCAGAACCACAACCATTGCAAGGTATAGGGATATTTATTGCAGTAGTTTCTAACTTTTTGGCAGTGGTATTTAGCGTATGGCAATATAAAAAATTCCTGCGCATTTTGAAAACTGATCCGTCACCCATCATAGATGGTCAATGTAAATTGTACTGGACAAAGATAGTATCGGATGGATGTGTTTTAATAGCTCTTGTGGTTGGATACTCTTTAAGCAATTACACTTTTGCCCATTACATTGACCCTGTGGGATCACTTCTTATATGTGGTTTTTTAATATATGCCGCCTATCAGCTTTATTCCACATCGTTAGATAATTTGATGGACAAAACTCTAGAAGAAAAATTCCAACTGGGTATACTAAGGGTTTTAGCCATTAATTTTGAAAAATATCTGCAATTACATGATATCCGTTCACGTCGATCTGGAGGGGATATTTATATTGATTTATATTTAGAATTTGAACCAGATCAGGTTTACTCAAAACTCATGGGGAATATTCAGACGATTAAATCAGAATTGGAACAAAATATTGCCAATAGTCAGGTAAATATTATTCCGGTCTCTCCCTCATGATTAGGGTTTATATGAAAATAATGAACCGAGTTTTATTCGGTTTTTAACATATGCAATTGCCATAAATCCTTGCTGCTAGTATGTATAAGGGGAGCAATAGCAAGTTTCCCGGTTTTTCCGATACTTTTTTCCAAATATTTCAGTTCCTGAAAAGTAGCCATAATCTCCGGGTCGACCGGTGCATCAAAGCCTGCTTCCTGCATCAGTAAGATTCCTTTGGCGCGAACGGCTAATTCCAGATGAAGGCGCAAATAATTAAGCATATCTACAACAATTTCCCCTGGAAACTGGCCCTTTAAAGAATATAAATATTCCCCGACTTTAGTCTGCTTAATATTGCCCGATTTTATATACTCTAACAGTTTCATATCGGTATCAAAACCGGTTTCCAGCCATTCCCGTAATCCCTTCTCGCTTTGGGAAAAAATAAATATCATAATAAGAGGTAAACTTGTTATTTGGAGGAGAGTAGTAATAAAAGGGGGAAAGAAAAAATGATTAAAAAACGAATGTATCATGTACGCAATTATCAATCCGGGAACAAAAATAAATATCTTTTCATTTTTGGATCGTTCAGATAGATATTTTGATAAAATGGTCAATACAGCAGTTGTTCCACCATGCATTACAGCTGTTCCAAAACCACGGATTATCCATAGATATATGTTTTGATCATGGAGTGCACTAAAATAATATATGTTTTCAATAAGTGCAAATCCAGCTCCGACAGCAAAGCCGAAAATGGCACCGTCGACCATGAATCCAATCTTTTTAGATTTTAACAAATAAATCGGGAAAATCGCTTTTAATGACTCTTCAATTAATGGTGAGATATAATGAGAAAAAACAAGAGGGTTTACTGGCAATAGAGATAATACACCCCAATTAAAGAGCATACTAGTTAGGGCTACGAGACAACCAATAGTGATTGTTATTAAAATAAAACGGAATTTGACAAGTTTGAAACTGTCTAAAAAAATCAGTATAGCTAAAAATATAAATACAGGTAAAAGACTAACCGCTATATCGGCGATTTCAATCATAAAATCTTTAGCGAGATCATAATTTCATCGGTGCTAGCGCCTCCTTTTTCGGTGGCCACGGCGTATCCAATAGAAAATGAAGATTTAAGCAGTGAGAGTAATACGAACCGGAAATCCATCTGTATCCCGGCATTATAATACAGTAGCTTTTCATTACTTGAATTAATGTTTGTAATAATTCCCGACGTAAATAAAGATGTTCGGGTCCAGCGGAGATAAAATGCCGGTATTCCGATATTTTTATAACGGATCGGCGGTAAGTTTAGTTCTGTTATCAGTTTCCCGAAATTTGTTCCGCCGATTGAATTTAAATTGACTCCGGGGAACGCATAATATTCATGATATCTTTTAATTTCCTTTCGATCGATCCAGTTGTTGCCGAATCCGCCGAAATAGAAATTAGCAAACGGTTCACTCCTTTTACCGGGCGAATAACCAAAAGAACTACGAAGCCAAATGGATGAATGATTTATAGGCAAAGCCCAGCCCAAATTAATATTGGATACAACCAGCGGATAGGTTTTACCATGGGCGATATTTGCCTTCGTAAAGATGCTGGTTTTATAGCCCTTCTCATCATCAACCGAACCCTGGGAATTTTTCACATGTTCATATTTTAAGGAGACTTTCCCGGTATATAGTTCATTAAAACTCGCGCTAACATTTTGGGATTCGGGAAGAACTTCTAACCCTCCAAAATAGCCCGCGGAAATATCCATATCTAACGTTCTAGGCGTATCGTAGATTAAATTTTTATCATACCGGATTCCTGCAGAATAGCCCTTCCGGCTGGTTTTTGTTGGACCAAAAAGGTCGTAAAAATCTGCCTTATTGTAGGTGATATTCAATTTAAAATGTGAGTATCGATAATTCAATCCTAAATGGAGTTTTTCATCATCCATAAGCGAATGCGATGGTGTATAAGAAACGGTGATATCTATATTGTTGAAACCGATATCATCTGAAATATTGAATCGGTAACCCATAGCCATGAAATCTTTATAGCCTTCTAAGACGGGAACCATTGATTTCAGTTTGGTATTTCCGAAAATACTGTAATCACCTTTATACGTGATTAATTGCTCCAGATCAATCTCGGCCGGTGAGCCAGGATTCCATTTGGAAACAATGGGATAATTCTTGAATACTTCTTGACCAAGAAATTTTATGGCACTGACCGTTTCAATGGGTTCATCTTTTACCCAGACCGGAATAAAACCGCTGGCCGTGTAGACAAACGTGATCAGAGAATCAGATGCGGTTGGAACCGGTTTAAAGAAACCCGTTTCCCCATTGGTTAAAATACTCATATCATTCATGTCAAAATCATAACGGTACACATTGCTCACACCGGAATAGTAGGATGTTCCGTAAATAAATCGGCCATCTTCTGAATAAACAAAATTCGCCGGGGAGCTCAGATCGAAATCGAATATCACTTCATAAGAATTAGCGCCACTTTCAAGTTTCTCAATCGAGAAGCGTACCAGTTTTTGCGTTCCATCAATAAATGTAAGGGCACCAGTTAGGTATTTTCCATTTGGTGATATATCAAGATCATAACAATCGGTACCGTAGGGGAAGGCGTGGATTGCAGTCCAATCGGCATAGGGAGGATTCACTTTAACGATGGTCGATATTCCGTTTTCGTGCCGCACACCCCAGATGGATCTATCTGTTGCATTCCAGGCCAGGTCACCTGCTCGCATATCCGTAATTAGTCTGGTGACTTTTTTGGTTTTGATATTCACCACGTTCAGGTCACGGTATTTGTAATTATCCGTGGTAAAAAACAGCAATTCAGCCGATTCATCATACAGAAGATTGGTTGTATAATAGGTTGAAGCGCCTTTCACATCACACATCTTTTTCATTTTTCCTGAAGGCACATCAATAGCGGCTATGTAGGCTACCTGCCCGGGGTATTTAACGGCTGTATAAAGTATTTCGGCATCCTGGTTATAGAATGATCGGGAAACCGATCCCAGAATTTTATCGGTTACTATTGGACGGTATTGGGTGATGGGGTTTTTTCTTAACGCTTTAAGATTCGCTTCCTGCCAATCATGCTCAAATGCGATCCAATTTGACCATTCATCGTCTAGTGATAGACCGAATACTTCCTTGAATTGCTTCGAAAAATACCGTTTGCTGTTTTCCGTTCTGGAAACCCACTGTACCAATTTTTCCGGTCCGTACTGGCTGCCCAGATAATTGAAAAAGCGGGTACCATACAGATAGTTATTAGCACCAACCTGGAAATCAATCGTGGTCCCTTCCGATTCCAGTCCCACGGCATTGTAAATATAGGCGGAATCATGTACCATTGTGCGGAAGACCATTTCATCATAGGCTCCCAGTGCCCGTCCAACCCCACCGGACATCCAGGTTTCCATGAATACGGCAATGCCTTCATGGTACCAGCGTGGAGAGAATTTTCGCGGCGCTGTTTGGTAGGCATACAGCATGGTCAGAGGATTGTCGGATGTTTGCTGAATCTTCCCATGATACACTTTGCGCCAGAAGCGTTCCCGTTTGGCGGCTTTGTCAACGGCCATAAGATGGACAAGTTCGTGGTTCATCAACAGGGACATGCGCTCATTGGCAGGAGCAACTTCCAGGATATACATGTAAGGCGAAATGGAAATATAAACAAAATTCCGCGGCACTGCCGATGCTCCGCCATTAGACCAATCTGCAAAATCTTCAATAAAAATGGTTACCTGTTCGCTAGGTTCGTAATCCCAGAAGTCTTTATAAAAAGATTCAGTATTGATAAATGACCGTGCCAGGTGGGGAACAATATAAGAATGGGTGGAGCTGTAATAGATCATATTCAAATCATCGGTTTTTAGATTATAAAGGCGCTGTCCCTGCACGCTGGAAAAGAATAGAAATCCGCACAACAGCATGTGAAACACATCATGTATTTTGTTCATGTGCACTTATCTAATATCTATTTATTAAATAATACTTTTTACAATAGTCCAAACAAACAAAAGATCAGAACGGGAGGACTTGATTAGGTGCGCTAGAATTCTGAAAATCAGCGCTTCGGACATAATTCTGAAAATCTTGACTGAAGTGGACATTTTGAAAATCCTGACTCCAGAATTGCTGAAAATCCTGGCTGAAAAACTTCTGAAAATCCTGATTTTGCACCAATTTCTGAAAATCCTGATTATTAAAAAGTTTCTGGAAATCCTGACTCATAGGTATCCAGATTTTCTGAAAATTCTGATTTTGCATTAATTTCTGAAAATTTTGACTGAAGTGGACATTTTGAAAATCCTGACTCCAGAAGTGCTGAAAATCCTGATTTTGCACCAATTTCTGAAAATCCTGACTCATAGGTGGAGGTGACCAGCAGCATTGCAAAATCTGGTTCGTCATTAGAAATTGCTGAAAATCCTGAGATTGCATGGCCTTCTGGAACTCCTGGCTTTGAAAGGCCTTCTGAAAATCCTGGCTTTGAAAGGCCTTCTGAAAATCCTGGCTTAAACGCTTCTGGAAATCCTGGCTTCCCAACAACTGTTCGAAATCCTGGCTTGAAACAAATTTCTGGATATCCTGGTTCTGAACAGCATTCTGAAAGTCTTGATTTGAACATAGCGCTTGGAAGGCCTGACTAAATACACTAATTTTTTGTAAATCTAAAGCAAACCGCAAATACTGCTGAAACTCATTATTGGCGACTATATTTTGGAATTCCTGACTGCTTACCATTATTACGAATTGTTTATCTTTGACAAGGTTTTGCCATTCCGCACTCTGGAGTAGAGCGGCAAATTCTGGATTTTCCAGCTTGACATCAGCCTCGCTTAACTGATCCGCCCGATATTTTTCAGCTTTTTGCACACCACCAATAGTACCAACAACTTCATCTTCCGGTATGAGTGGCCACTCAATTGAGAAACCGATGATGATGATTACTGCTATAATTATCCCAATTATCATATAATTTGTTTTACTCATCTGTTTGATCATAATGTTATTCCCCAGTTGTCTGACAAAAAGCCACTTTTAATAAACTGTAAAAGGATCAGAAATTTCGAACCTGTATTCATGATGTTGAACCCATTACAATTTCCCCACCAATTTATTCGTGTTGGATTCCGGGATGGTGACAGAAGTTATGATTATTCATAGAAATATCCACAGTCCATTAATAAATCAAGATCAATATAAAATATAAATGAAGATACGATGTTCAGATTTTTTCGGAAAAGTGAATTTCTATGGATACTTACCGATTTCTTGTAGAATCAATTTTGAGAAATCACATCCGATTGCCACAATTATTACCAGGGTCGGAAAATGATGCCTTTTTCCTGTAAGAGGGATTTAATCGCGCTTATCGAATTAACCAGCGGTTGATCAGCTTGGAGTTGGAGATCAAAGGAAATATCGCTAGAGATGTCATCGCCGACCCAAACAGTTTCGATCTGATCCGGATCAATAGCAGTTTTAATCAGTTCTAAATCAGTTTGTAGCAGTTCAATAGCGGTAATAATCAGAATTACCCCCGCATCCAGAAGAATATGGGAAATCTCCGCCAGACGTCGCATGTGTTCTTCCCGTGAATTCCCGTTGGCTGTGATATCTGCATCTACACCGTAGATGACACTGCCAATGGCCAGATAATAGACGATTTTTCCCTCATCAAACAATATTTCTTCTAATCGCTTAGCAATGATTCTTCGACCAGAATTGCTACGACCGGTAATGAGTATCAGGGAGGACTTCTGGTTATATTTTTCTGCACGTTTTTCGGCAGGGATGACGCTCTGTTCCCATTTGTAATTCCTGAGTAAAACTTTATCCCGTATCTGGGATTGTTTATCAGCCTGAGCTTCACGGATGATGCCACCGCCACGGATTTCGTAATTATCAATGATGACAAAGCGACTGGTTAGAGCCAGTTTATCGGCAGTATCAAAAGCGATGGGTTTATTCAGTTTCAGAATGCATTCAGCAACATCATGGCGCTGAACATCAGGTTTGTCCTCACTGACGTTCAGGTTGGAAGCATCAACTACACGGAGGATTTCCTCAAGCTTCACGGCAACCCGGTCTGATCCCACTTTCAATACATATTCACGACCTTTTTTCAATGGGTCGCGGCCAATCCAAAACAGACTAACGCGGATTCGGGTCGTGACTTCCGGTTGCGTTTCCCCTTCCAGGGCGGCAATATCACCACGATTGATATAAATTTGTTCATTCAACGTGAATCCGGTGGCCAACCCGGCAGCGGCAATATCGGAATGGGGAGCATTAAAGGATTCAATGGATTTTACTGTACTGGTTTTACCGGAAGGATAAAATATAATTCTGTCGCCAGTTTTAACCGTACCTGTGGTAATAGTCCCAGCAACGATGCGGCGGTCATCACCATTTTGTGTGAATTTATAAATAGCTTGTACCGGCATCCTGAAAGGAAGATTCACAGGAGCATCCTCTTTAGTGAAATAATCCAATTCTTCCAGTACAGTACGACCGGTGTACCAGGGCATATTCTCTGATATACTTGCCACAAGATCACCCCTGAATCCACTCACAGGGATAAAGCCCCGTGGCGTTACACCAATATCCTTCAGGAATTCACTGTATTCGGATACAATCCTGTCAAAAGTGGACTGGTCATAGTCCACCAGATCCATTTTATTTACCAGAACGGTCAGTTGGCTGATACCCAACATGGATATCATATAACCATGGCGGCGGGAATTTTCCTGCACGCCTTCTTTGGCATCAATTACCAAAAGCGCGGATTCGGCGCGGGAAGCACCGGTAATCATATTTTTCAAGAATTCGATATGTCCCGGCGCATCGATAATAATATAATCCCTAGTAGCAGTGCTGAAAAAAACACGGGCGGCATCAATGGTAATTCCCTGATCCTGTTCATCTTTCAGGGCATCCAGTAAAAAGGCATATTCGAAAGGTTTACTGTTCATCGCGCAAGTGCGCCGAACCTGTTCTAGTTTTCCGTCGGGCAGGGAATGGGTATCTGCCAGGAGACGACCGATAATAGTACTCTTGCCATGATCCACATGACCGGCAATGACGATATTCATTTGCTGTCTATTTTGGGTATTATTTTTCATGGCTTACATGTATCCATCACGGCGCAAGGTTTCTAATCCTCCACCGCCTTCTTGGTCTTGGGCACGGCCGGAACGTTCTGCAATATGGGCAAATTTGCCGGATACCAGCTCGGCAATGATATCATCCACATTTTTAGCCGTGGATTCCACTGCTGTGGTGCAAGGCCAGCACCCCAGGGAGCGATAACGCTGCCCCTTTCCCTGATCATAATAAAGGGATACGGTGGGGATCTCTTCGCGTTTGATATATTCCCAGATATTCAGCTCTGTCCAGTCTAAAAGAGGATGGATGCGTACGTGGGTGCCAGGGGCGAAATCTGTCTTATACTGGTTCCAGAATTCTGGTGGTTGATCGCCAACATCCCAGTTATTGGCCTGGTCTCGAGCAGAGAAATAGCGTTCCTTAGAGCGGGAACCTTCCTCATCGGCGCGAACGCCAACAATCACTCCGGTATAAGGATCACTGCTTTTATCCCGTTCATATTTGCCACTTTGTAAATTGAGACGATAACGGCGCCAGTTGCCGTTCAGGGTGTTCTTCAATGCTTCTGACTTCAGATTTTGGCAGCAGCTAATACGATCAACTGCTCCGTCGGGAAATGTTTGTTTATTCTGAAGAGCGTCTTCATTCTGACCGGTTATCATGGTGAGATGCCATTCCTGAGCCAGGCGATCCCTGTACTCGATCATTTCCGGAATCTTAAAACTGGTGTCAATATGAACCAGAGGGATGGGTACATGACCGAAGAAGGCTTTCCGTGCCAGCCATAATAGAACGGTACTGTCTTTGCCGATGGACCATAGCATACCCAGGTTTTTGAAGTTGGCGTAGGCTTCCCGCAGGATATGGACTGATTTTGATTCTAATTCGTCTAAATGATTCATGGTTTTAATGTATTGAATGTATTTGGGTGAAAAGGTTTTAAAATGGTCGTGTTAATAATAATAACCAACCAACAACATAAAATTCTTATGAGAATTTAAGACTTTATAGGATTTAATTGTTGGATGAAGATGGTTTTACTTTTTCTTGACAATATTAAAGGGTCGAAAGCGGGTAAAAGGTCGACCGGCGGAGAGTCGACGGTGTGATCCGGGAAATTCGCCTTCTTTTACCTGGCGGACATCTTCAATGGAATAAAACGCATTAGGAATCAGCACTTTAATGGTATCAAGAATAATGGGTAGCGCTTTACGATCAATGACGCTGAATAAAATTTTAACTTCACCGCGGTCTCCGTGGGCATTAACGATGGTAAAACGGTAGCCCTTTTCTATCAACAAATTCTGCATTTCACTGGTATCATCACCGGTTATGATTCGGATAATTACTTTACCGATGGATAGGCGTTGCTCAATGAGTATTCCAATATAATTCCCCGTGGCAAAACCAGCGGCATAGGCAATGTAGGTGAGCGGATTTGTAAGATTTTGGAGAACCTGGGTGACCACGGTAATCCAGATTAGGATTTCGAAAAACCCCATCAAGGCTGCGGTGAATTTTAATCCCCGGGAAACAAATATAATCCGCACCGTTCCGATGGAAACATCGACGACGCGAGCTAAAAAGATTAACAGGGGCAGTACGCACCAATTAAAGAGATTGGAATCTAAAAATTCAACCATACATCATTTTTATTTTAATTGTTATCTGAACAATGCCATTCATTTTGGGATTAAGAGCATAATCTAAAGCACAAATTACGAATACTGAACGTGTAAAATTTTCATTTTATACGGTATTAAGTACAATTTTATTTTAATAACCGGCCTAATTTGGATTAAGGGTGAAGGTGATACTTTTGGGTTAATTGCCATTGAAAGAAAGGAAGCAAGATGACCCCTAAAGGAAGTGCCGATACATACCTCTACATAATAGTGTAAAATCTATTTTTAGTGCAAATAACAAATACAAGCTTAGCCAATTAATCAGAACCGGCTTAATACTGTACACCAAATCGCGGCTTATGGGACACTTCAACATGGTGGATGACAAATCTCATGGAGAATTTTGGAATAGTTATCACAATGATTGATATGATAGTCTTTTTATAATATGTCGATGTTATGAGATATTAGCGACATGTTCTTGTGACGAGTCGTTGTGAGCGACATGTTCTCGTGGTGTGTCGACTATATATGGTATCCAGCGACATGTACATATGATATGTCGTCGATAGCGACGTGTTAGTGAGCGAGAAGCTCAAAGAGACGGGTATTCAGATAGAGTAATTCTTTACCAATCTTTTGACTTTTCAAAATCTTAGCCGATTCGAGTGCTTTTAGATACCTGGAAGCGGCCTGGCGCTTAACAATTCCCTTATCAACGACATGCTTTACCTTGGTGTATGGACGCTCAAAGATTAGTTCAATGAGTTCTTTTGAAAACATAGAGGGTGGCAGATGAGTACGTGCTCTCTCAATAGTTTCATCCAATAGGAATTTGATTGCCAGAATTCGATCTCTGGTATAGAGAGCGGTTTCCTCAACTCCAGTCAGTAAGAATTCGATCCAAGGTTCCCATGCTTGATCTATTGTAACGCCACTAAGTAGTCGATAGTAGTCGCTTTTATTTTCGATGATAAATTTACTCAGATATAGAACGGGATATTCTAATATCTGATGGAGAGTAAGGAATAAGAGATTGATGATGCGGCCGGTCCGTCCGTTTCCATCGGAGAATGGGTGAATTGCTTCGAACTGATAGTTTACAGAGAGCTGTTAGCTTTTCTCAAGGATATCAGAATTCGAAACATTACAACGGGCCACATTGACAGGTATATTACTCACCGATTAAATGAATCTGGTATTAAACCTGCGACTGCCAGGTCTGAACTCAGAATGTTAAATCAATTCTTCAACATTCTAGTTGATTTAAGGTATGTTGAGATTAACCCTGTGCTCAAAGCTGTTAAACCAAGGGTAGAACCAAAAATAATCCGGATATTAACAAACAAAGAAGTCGAAAATTTATTCGAAAAAATAGATTCGCCAGGTTATCGTGACCTGGTAAATGCTTATTTGCATAGCGGTGCCAGGAAAACGGAGATTCTACCGGAAAAATTCACTTGGAATAATGTCTATTTCGACTCCAAGAAAATACGTTTGCTGGGAAAGGGCGATAAGATACGTTTTGTACCAATGGATGATACGCTAGAAGAGATATTAACGCGTAGATATAACATCGAAAAGCATATCGTGCCATTCGACTTCAACATTCACTATCTTTACACGAAAATAAAACGGTATATGTCAGCGGCAAAAATAAAGAACGCTGATATACACACTCTTCGTCGAACATTTGGCAGCAAGTTAGTTGAAAAAGGAGTGGATATATTAACTGTATCTAAATTGCTTGGCCATAGCTCAATTACCACAACCATAGAGCACTACATTCATCTATTGGACGGACATCTAGCAGAGGGGATTAAACGCTTGGATACTGCTTGGAAGAAAGAAGAAAAACCCAGTTAGCGCTGGGTTTTTTTATTCTAATATCTAAAGTTTTATGATCCTAATGTGTCTGGATATACCGTTTGAAGGACGCAGATTATGTATAATAGAGTTGTTTTTGTTACTTATAATTTGCAACGGACTCATAAGACGCTAGCCATCACGGAAAAAGTAGAGGACGTTGTTTTCACTCAATTAAAAAATAGAGCATTGTCTGCTAACAAATCCAATCAATAACTTTTATTCATCTAGCATAATAATATTCAAATATTGCATGTCATCTGAATTCTCAAGGAGTTTTTGAGCCGTGGCTTCATCAATGAGGTTCCATCCTTTAGCCAATGTATGACCCTTTACTGTTTTTATAAGTTTCTTTGAATTATTCTGCTCTTCGGTATCATCAACTATAAAAGTATCTTGGAGTCGAAAAAGAATGTAATATGTATTGCCTGGCTCTAGAGAGGTATATACTCCAGAATAATCATTGATAAATTTATATCCAAAAAATGTATTTTCTGTCGGATCAAAATATCGATAAGTATAGGAATTATTCCAAAATACAGAAACCCACTCACCGTCTTGATAAACATGTTGTTTTTGGGCTGCACCCACAAATGAACTTAATCTAATAAAATATACTAGAGCTTTATCGTTATCGGGTTTTCCAAAATGAGGTTCAGAATATTGTTCAATTTTTATTTTTGGGTGACTCGAACAACCAGAAATAATTAAAAATATCAAAATTATGCATAAAGTACCAAGATTAGTTTTTACATAGAGCTTCAATTAATTCTCCTAACGTCCATAACAGTAATATTTATTATATTACAGTAGTTTATATATAACTAAATATAATGGGAATTAAATACAGGTTCATACTACTAATAAAACCTTGATTATTTAATCGGTATCCAAATCCCATTCTACATTGGGCTGGCTTCTAAAGTGATAAAAGGAGCTTTGCCAAACAATATAGTATACACCACAATTCAATAGACCATCCTTTCCTATAATATCTTAATTACAATTTATAAGCTGTGTTCTCAGAATAGTGGATTTTGAGACACCACGCTGTTCATATAAACTACTTATTTATCGAACGTCGGATTGTATAAGGTACACTAACTGAGCTGTTATATGTCTACTTATGTCAAATTGTGTCGTATTAAGCATGGTTCTGATGCATTACCAAATATTCATTTCACACACAATTCTTAAATCAAAATCGATTAGATGTTTCTCCGTGATTTGACGCTCCACCCGTCGATAAAAAGTCTAAACTCAGTCTTCCGTCAGTAAACTACTGAAATATAACGGTTTGGCCAAAAAAGAATGACCAAAAAATGACCATCAGTTGCCCCTTGTTGCCCTTATTTGCCCCCTTACGTCATATATCTATAGAAATGCGACTATGCAAAAAATCCCCGTAAATCAATGATTTACAAGGACTTTAAGTGGTGGACCCACAGAGATTCGAACTCCGAACCAACGGATTATGAGTACTTCGCTGTCTCGTCGACAAATGAAAAACGTTGGCGTGAAAATGGTGGTAGGAGGGAGAACAGTTGACATCAGCACAATAAATCCTTGGTCCTTTCCTAAGGATATTGCTGTTTATTAGATAATTGTTAGCAGGGCAAAGAGACAGTAAAAAGTGGACTATGCCCATTCAAAACTGGAAAGAAGCTTTGAATCATTTTGCCATTATCTTTGAAGACAGGATGATTTACAATGACTGAAAAAGACCGTTTCCACAAAATTACTGACACACCCTATTTTTGAGGTGGACCCCATAGGTTGGACACCTCCCCATTATCTGAATTTATGACTTCATTAGGTGTCCATTAAAATGTAGCAACATCCTATTCATCTTTAATACATCTGACGTTAAAACCATAGTGACTTTCTGCACCATGTCCAATATTAATATAATCTGGTGTTCTAAGACTTAGTCGCCATGGAACCTCCCATGCATGCAACAATGAACTAAACCACCAAAGATCACTGCTCCAGAAAGCCGCAGAACTACCTCGTTTGCTATATTCTTCTTTGTAGGAACCAGTCATGCTTGCATCAAATCCAGAATCTCCACCCTTTAAAAGCGTGTTGAATACATCACCCCAGTATGGTAATTTTTCAGCACCCAGGGCGGTTAACATAATCTCAAATTCCTGCTTACTTGGAAGATGCCAACCAGGTGGAACAGCGTTCTTTGCAGTTTCCCAATTGTAGAATCTTCCGAACTGTATGCCATCCGGATCGTCATCTAGACACCAGCTACCTGTCTCAGTAGCAAAGTTGAGATTTTGTGCCATCCACTCTTGATTACCAATTTTTACAGTATTATAAACATTGCCATCTCTAGAATCTGTGAATGATCCCTTAACTGGATCTTGTCCTATCAAATAAGATCCCACACTAACAAAGATTGTTGCCATGAGTAGCGTTCTACTCAGAATTAACTTTTTCATGATATTATCCTTTTTTTGAACACGCTATCTTGATTGTCTTGGAGTAAACTCCAGCCTCCAATTGGCAGAAACAAACACCTGTACCTTTGTAAGACGATACGATGTAAAGATTGATGTGTGCGAGATTTCAATTAATGCTTTGTCAAAATCACTCCACCCACACGCATAGTAAAATCGAAGATAAAGTTACTCTTCAAGTGAAAGTTTGCGTCTGACTCAGTGACATTTTCCCGGTCCGTTTCAGGCAGAACTAACAATACAATGAGTTTATCCTTTTTTAAATCAACTCCGTTCTTTTTGAAGGAGTCGAGTTCTCCTCGGATTTCAAACCCATATCTAGCTGGGACAATCTTTACATCTTTTAGCTCATACTTATCGAACTTAACTGACAGCTTGCCATCTTGAAATATTTCTACAACTAACGATACTTCTCCTACTTTCTCTTGAATAAAAACATCAAGGAAACCTCCCGTACCAGACCAATGACCTATTAAATAGGGATTGGCTTCAACCAAAGACAAATTCTGGGAAAATAATTGGCTGCTAAACGCCATCAACAAGGCTATCGTTGATGCTACCACTTTTACTCTCTTTTTAAATTCTAAATACGTGTCACCATACATAGAATTGATCCTTTTGTTTTAATTTCACATTCATTGAAGGGACTATTTGAGAATATCTGTTTAAAGTGAGCTCCTCTACCCAAATACTCTGCCTTAAACATGATCTTCTTCACTGTCTGTAAAGTTATTATCATTGTTCTTCTGTTTTTTGAGAAGCAATGCAAGCCCCGCCACTAGCAGGGGACAAATGAAAAGAAGAAATATCAAGAATTTGCTCATGAATCCAATAGGGTCAAATTGGTACATGCGAAAAAGGAAAAAACAAAATATGCCCAAAGCAACAATGAGGGCACCAGCAATTCTTGGCCAGTGTAAACTCACCCAAGCCAGAATGAAAAACGGCAGTACTATCACACTCTCCATGAGAGCTGTCAGAGGCTCATTAGCATGACTTAGGAGAACAAATACGAACCAAAGACTGCCAAATATGATCAAAATTCGAAATACTGCTTTCTGAACCCCCCAGTATCTATTCAGAGAAGCAAAGATCGATACCAGCCAGATAACCGCTAGAATTATGGTGAGAGCCTGAGATTCGCCATCCAGATCTACCTTACCTGCTTTTAGAATTGAGATAAGAACGATGGCAGTGGATCCGGCAAAAAGTGAGGCATAATAGCCTGCCTTATAGCTGGCTAAACGAGCAAACTCATCCTGATCCTTAATGAGACCCAATTCTCGTAGAAAACCTGGACCAAAGGCACCCATTCCAGCGAGAAGCATGAATCGCATATCCACCGTTACAGCTAATATGGCACCGAGAAATACGAGAGTTCCGGCAATCATACCCACTGGGCTCAAGCCCATCATCCATTTGTATTTCATGAATCCTCCTCTAACTGAAACAATTCCTCAACACTGGTCTTGAAAAATGCAGCAAATCTCAAAGCCAGAGCGACGGATGGATTGTATTGGCCTTTTTCCAGGGTCACGATCGTCTGTCTACTGACGCCAATCTTGTCTGCCAGGTCCTGCTGCGTGAGTTCGCCACACAAAAACCGATGCCGTCTAAGCGTGTTACGAATGTTCTCCGTTTCTTTCACATCAGAATATAAAATAAACTTGTCATAATGTCAAGTTAACTAGACATTAGTTTTTTTAGTAAATTTGGTTGATGAATCCTATTCGAAACCCCAGAAATGAAGAAAAGCCTGGGATTCCCAGACTATTTCGTGTCAAACCTTTGATTCTACTAGACATCGCCATATCGGCTACAAGTGCTTATAAATGTAAATATTCCTGACGGATCTCCTTCACTTCATTAGTGTTTGGCTTCACGCATGGTATCACCCATTAGGCGCTTCTTACCAGCTTCTAAAAAGTCACGGCTCCATTTATAATACATATTTTGGTGAATACTTTCACGACGGCATATCATGGACGTGATCAAGGAAAAGAATTGCTAGACTATAGTTTTGATTTATATTTAGCCAAACCTTTTAATCAGGACCAATTAAAAGATGTATTAAATATGTATGTCAAATTAGAAGCGTGACACCTTCAATTTGATTAGATAGTATTACCAGTTCCAAAACTTCCTTTATAAGACATCTCAAAACTACGTCTCAAAACTTTAATTCTCAATATGTTGAGTTTTGAGACACTGGAAATAGAGTAGCGGACTCAGAATTATCTGAGTCTCTACGTGAAAATGGACATGTGTGGTTTTGTGCGTTTTAGGTCGCCTCATTATGCATCTAAATCAAGTTCTTGCTCAATCTCTTGTAATCTGTGCTAACCCACCATTGATAAGCCCGAAAGGTGGATTTCGTTCTCACAAACGGTTTTCAATTCAAGCAAGACGATCAGCAGAAGAACGGCTACAGCCACTTATTTTTTTTGAAATAAATCATCATCCCAATACCTACTACCATCATTATACCCAATACTCCGAAGTAGCCGTATTTCCAACCCAACTCCGGCATAAATTGAAAATTCATCCCGTAGATCCCGGCAATAAACGTGAGCGGAATGAAGATCGTGGCTATGATCGTCAATACTTTCATTACCTGGTTCATTTTATGGCTCACAACCGAAATGAAGGTATCCATCAGGTCTTTGAGTGTATCCCGGTAGGTGTCCAGCTCGTCCACGATGTGGATCAGGTGGTCGTATACATCCCGAAGATATTTGGGAGTGCGGGGATCCATCAGTTCCGATTCAGATTTTTCCAATGTTCCCACCGCGTCACGTAAGGGTGTAATGGATTTTTTGAATAACAGGATCTCTTTTTTCAGGGACTGGATCAACTGGTGCGGTTCCTCGCCCCGATTAACGGTTATAGCCTCTTCCAGGGATTCCACCTGGGTGCCGATTTTCTCGATAATCTCAAAATAGCTGTCCACTACAGTGTCAATGAGGGAATAAACAAGGTAGTCCTGTCCCCGTTTCCGGATCCGTCCCTTGCTGGATTTGATCCGCTCCCGTACCGGGTTGAATGTATCACCCGATCGTTCCCGGAAGGTCAGCACGTAGTTCTGTCCAAAAATAATGCTGATCTGTTCGGAGTTCACTGCCTGTACCGATTCATCGTATGATAGCATTTTAAAGGTGAAAAAAATATGCTCATCGTAATCTTCCATTTTGGGGCGATGAGTCGTGTTCAGTACATCTTCTAACTCGAGGGAGTGCAAGCCGTATTGCTTGCCGATGGTTCCGATGATGTCGGTCTGATGGAGGCCGTCAATGTTGATCCATGTGATGGTGGTTTTATCTTTGTAGGGCTCACAATCAGCTACATCGCCGATCTGAATTTCTTTAAACGTTTCTTCGGAATAATCAAGCAGAGTAATCGTCGTTTCATCAGAATAATGCTTACCCATGTGAATCAGAGCCCCTGGTGGATCGCCGACTTTTTTATCTGATATTTTACTCATCATGGATCTCTGTTATCAGTAGTTGGGGTAATATCCTTTTTATAAACGATCGTTCGGTAGGGAAAGGGAATCTCAATTCCTTCCCGGTCGAACCTGGATTTTATGGATTTATTTAGATCGCAATTCATCTCAAATGCTTTAATGGGATCATCCGCCCATACATACGCTTTTAAATTCACAGAAGAATCTCCAAATCCGATCACCCGGACAACAATTTCCGGCTCCCCTTTTTCTCGCTCTTTCTTAGTTCTATTATCGAAGCAGTAAGGGTGGTTAAGCGCTTCCTCTTGGATTATTTTAATGGCTTTATCAATGTCAGAATCGTAACTGATCCCGATCTCGACATGGCGGCGGATTTTTTGATCCTGGATGCTACTATTGATCACTGTTTCCGAACTTATCATTGCGTTTGGAATGATGATGCGCTTGTTCTCAAAATCCCGGATGATTGTATGGCGCAGTGTTATGTCTTCTACGATACCAAAATACCGGTCACCTACTTTGATTAGATCGTCCACTCTAAAGGGTTTAAAAATGACAATAAAAATCCCGCTGATCATATTGGAAAATGCCTGTTGGGACGCGAACCCTATGATCGCCGCAAAGATACTGGCTCCTGCTACCATGCCCACCGCTAATGTTTTCAGGGAAGGAATCGAATAAACGATCAATGTTAAGGCGATTAGGTATATCAGTAGTGAGATCGCATTGCTGAAAAATTTATAACGTGTCGGATCAACTTTCAGGTATTTTGAAGCCTGACCGAAAAATCTGATCAAGAAAATTCGGACCAATTTGACGAGAATACTGGAAACGACTACAATCGAAATAATCAGGGTCAATTTTAAATAGTTAATTTCCACAGGAATTACTCATTTTACTTTTATTGATATACAAATATTACGGAAGCCTTTATTTATATCAATTTAAATAATAATTAATTCAATTAATCTCTATAAATCAATGAATAATTCAGATCCAACGGGACTAGGAAAACACTTAATTGTTATACTTGTGAGAGAACCGATGGGTTTAACCATTGGAAAAATTTCTATAAATATTGTGCTTTTAATTTTGCCCTGCCCCCAATCATTGGAGCAGATGTAGGTTAGGTTTTATTGATTTTTGCCCCGCCCCCATATTCTGTACCAATAACTGCCGTTTTTGAAACACCACTCCCATAATCAAAATCGATTAGACGTTTTACAACTTCCAAAAACCCGTACGTAATATATACGTATTCTCCATACTACACAGTACTACTCTATACCACTCAACCCAAAATAGAAACCCCCAATTTCTTTATCAAAAAACGGGGGTATGTCGTCGAGTGGGCCCACAGAGATTCGAACTCCGAACCAACGGATTATGAGTCCGCTGCTCTAACCGTTGAGCTATGGGCCCTAAATATTTTGGGAAATCGTGTAAAATAGCGGCGTGAAGTTAGCCGTTATGACTGCGTTTTGGCAATAAAAGAAGGATATGAAAAATGGATAATGGTTAAATAAATGATTTAGTTTTGACGTTGTTCATAAAGTTTTAAATCCCAATTGGAATTTTGAGATAGAATATGTAAATAGTATTCACCGGGTTTTGGACTGAAAGATAATTCTTTTTGTCCCTTTCCTCTCTCCATTACTAGGGGAAAGCCACCGTCTTTCTGTATAGATTTACCATGTTCTACAAGATAGACAATAAAGGTATCTTTTGGATTTCCTGAATAATGACACTCTACCTTAATGGAATCTGACAATATGGGTATCAAATTTGATTTGAGTTCACCGATCCCGGTAAAGGTTATTAGTGGCTTCCAACTTTTTATTACCGATGTACTAAGGGAGACCTTTTGATTGGTTTCCGACTTCAGGTAATTACAACCTATCATGCTAAAACTCATTAAGAAAGTAAAGATAATGACATTTTTCATAATCCACCCCGATTATATGTTATATACTGATATAAAACCAATATTCAAAAAATAAGCAATATTAATTTACATAAAATTATTTATTAAAACACATTAGTTAGATAAAAAAAGGCCATAGTCAACGCAAAAAATTCCTAGAAATAATCTTTAATGACCTCCGCTAATCGTCGGGCAGCTTTTCCATCCCAAAGATCTGGTTTTTGAAGAATACCCTTATGCGCATCTAACACCATTATTACTTCATCGGGAATCACGGAATAATCAGTTCCAATTAATTTGTTGGTCCCCTGAGTACAGGTGATAGGTCGCTCCGTATTATCCCTAATCGTAAGACAGGGTACTCCAAAGGATGTGGATTCTTCTTGGACTCCACCAGAATCCGTTAGAATAACAGCAGCCTTTTTTTGTAATGCCATGAAGTCAATATATCCAAGCGGCTCGGTCGGAAAGAAATTTGGATTATCATTTAATTGGTCAAGGAGTCCAAAATGCTCCAGTTTATTCTTTGTGCGAGGATGAATAGGGAATACGCATGGAATTGATGTTGATACAGTAATTAATGCTTCCACAAGTTTGAGCAGGTTTTCTTCATCGTCCACGTTGGAAGGACGATGAAACGTCATCAAGGCATATTCATCGGGGACATTAAGTGATTTTAGAATGGAAGATTCATCAAACATGGAGTTGAATTCCACAAGCGAATCAATCATAGTGTTACCAACAAAGTATATGGACTCGGGATCAATTCCTTCGCGCTCAAGATTGTCCACTGCTTCGGGGCTTGTGATAAAAAGCAGATCAGAAATCTGGTCGGTTAAAACACGATTTACTTCTTCAGGCATTGATCGGTCAAAACTTCGTAATCCAGCTTCCACATGGGCAATGGGTATATGCAATTTGCTGGCTGCCAGGGAACAAGCAATGGTGGAATTCACATCTCCGAAAACCATGATGAGATCCGGTTTGTCTTCCAGCAGTACTTGCTCGTAGCGTTCCAGTACTTTTGCGGTTTGAGATCCGTGAGAGCCTGATCCAACTTTCAGGGAAATGTCCGGCTTTTTCATTTTAAGCTGATCAAAGAAGAGGGTGGACATCACATGATCGTAATGCTGTCCGGTATGGATAAGTTTCAAATCATAGATATTCAATTTTTCCAATGCCCGGTAAACGGGATTGGCTTTGATATAATTGGGTCGTGCCCCAACAATAATATGAATTTTTTTCAAAATGTCTCCATAAACTAAAAAATTAAGGGAAAAGTTACGCGTATGGGACTAAAGGTGTGGCAGGGAATCTAACTGCAGAGTTCACATTGAATTGCAGCGGTGTCAAGATCGACTGCATCAGCAACCGTTTCACCCTAGCTTCGCTGAAACAGTTTATTTTTACAAAACGAAAGAACTGCTGTGACATAATGAGTATGAAATGTATCGAGATTTATCAAAGCAATCGTTCCCATATTAGAGCCTAACTGGTCAGTAAATTGCTTGTCACTTGTATGAATGTGAGCAACTTAGGTAATTAATACTACCTAAAAAGATTATATGTATCCATGTATGAAATATCCTATATTGGGTTATGATAATTACCTAAAAATGGAAGTGTTATACAATGATAGACGTGTACGAAGAATTCAAGCACTATAGAGTTGTACGCCGCCGAGAAATCGTACGCTACTTCTCAGGAAATGTGGAGAAGGCTAATGGTTCAATACGATGGTTGGTAGCTAGCGGTAAAGCACAACGTATAAAGCCAGGTTTACTCTATCTCCGGCGACCCAATGAATGGGGAAAAATAGAGGTCTCAATCTCTCCATGGTTGGTGGCAGCACGTTCAGTTAATGATGCAGTAATTGCCTTTCATTCTGCTATGGCTGTTCGTGGAGAAGCGCACAGCGAGTCATCTCAGATACAAATAGCCGTAGGCTTAAAAAACAAAAAGACGCCTCAAAGATTCACCTACCAAGGAAAGACCTACACATATTACCGTGAAAATCTTGATTTTGGTGTGATGAAAAAAGTCGTTGATGATGTAAAAATCCGTGTGTTAGATATTGAAAGGACAGTGCTAGAAGGTCTAAAACATTCAGATCGATATATGGGCATGGACGAATTTTTAATGGGATTAGAAGGAATAAGCTGGCTAGACCTAAGTAAGCTGATGCAATATGTAGATTCTCACTATGTATCACATACTATGAGAATGCGATTAGGCTGGCTGTTTGAGCTAAAACAGAATGAATGGTATGTTAAACCTGACCAACTTAAACGCTTGCAAAGAAGTAAACCCTTGGATCCTGTTTACCTAATATCCTCAAAGCGGAGCGGTAATTACAGAGACTCTCGATGGAATCTGATGATTCCAAAAAACCTGAAGAATCGCAGGGATTATTAATCTTGTTTGAATATACCAAGTACGGGCTTGACGAGCTTGCCCGTAAAACCCAGTTCCAGTTTGGACCACTGGAAAAGGCATTGCGGTTATTGGACATTTTGAGGACTTTTAATTCTCATCCGGTGTTGAAGGATCAATTTGTACTAAAAGGAGGGACAGCACTGAATTTATTTCACCTTGATGTTCCTAGGCTCTCGGTTGATGTGGATCTGAATTTCATTGGGGAATTAGAAAGAGAACCTGCCCTTAGGGCACGCCAAAATATTGAGGTCATAATTCCAGCTGTGTTTTCTGGCGAATATAAGGTAGAATGCTCACGGAGTTCATATGCAGGCCTTCAATACAAACTCAGTTATATAGCCCTTCATGGGGGAGGGGATGCACTAAAGCTCGACCTCAATTTTTTAGAACGAATTACAATTTTGGATATAAATATCCTTGAATTCGACAGGTGGGGAGAGAATCTGACTTTTCCAAACCTGAATCTTATCGAATTATTAGCGGGAAAAACTAGAGCATTTCTCACTAGGTATACTGCCCGGGATCTTTACGATTTATATCGAATAAATAACTTGGGAATTGAATTCGATCATGGTGTACCACACGAATTGTTTCTTTATGCCTTATTAACAGCAAGCGAATCTTATTTGGATCTTTTCCCCCCCCAGTGGGAAGAAATATCCTCCGCTGATGTGGTAAGAAACCTCCATCCAATGTTAATCCGAGGTGATTCTCCAAAAGTGCAGTCTATGATAGATGGTGCAAGGGAAATCCTTAAGCACATGATTTACCTGAATGAAACAGAATTAGAAATCATCGAACAATTTTATGCTAAAGGAGAAATCAAACTTGATTCGTTTTTTAGGGATTCTTTCGTTGAGAGAGTCTCAAAATCACCTGCTTTTCAATGGAAAAAGAAAAACCTTAAACGATTATCATCCTGAAACTAATCATTGCGTAGTGAAGGTGGTTTCACATAGTTTGCCTGTATAATCATGAGAAAAACATTTTCAATTAATCCATTCTTATTCTTGTATACGGCACTTATTCTGTGCACATCATTATTCTCTCAGGAATTCGATACGGATCTCATGTTCTATCCAACAGATCAAAAAAAAGGTTTAATCCCTGAGTTTGACGATAGTTATGGCGTTTTATTTCGAGATATAAATGGGAGCGGTGGACCAGAAATCTATAGTGTACGGTTTCGAAATTTGAACCGATACTTTGTAAATAGTAAACAAGGAAAAGCATTCAAAGAGAAAACGATCCAAACTGGTTTAGGCGGAAATCTTGAACCTCGACAATTAGACAATTTAGAGTTGGGAGCTGCTTCAGCAGATATTGATAACGATGGTTTTGAAGATATAATGATAATCGGATGGGGTTCCACCACACGGATTTTCCATCAATCATCAAAAAAGGTTTTCACAGATATTACTGAAGAATCAGGACTGCCATTACCCATCAGCGGGAATGGGGCAACATTCGCAGACATTGATCTGGACGGCGATCTAGATGTTTTTATTACCGACGAGCATGATAAAAACCATCTGCTTATTCAGACAAAAATCAATGGATTTGAAGATAGAACCGATGCCTTTGGACTGAGTGGTAAGGGCATCAGCCAGACCGCCACCTTTGCAGATTTAAATGGGGATAATTTTCCCGAGCTATATGTATGCAATTGGTTGGAGCCGGATAAATTATACAAAAACCTCAAGGGTAATGGATTTCAGGAAATAAAATTGCCCCTTACTCATTTAAACGAAAGTTATAATAGCAACAATGCCTCTTTCGGAGATATTGATAATGACGGTGATTTGGATTTGTTGGTGACGGACCGTCATGGTCAAAGTAGACTATATGAAAACACAACCCACCTGCAATCCGGTCAAATCTCATTTGGTGATATTACACGAAAAATGGGGCTGGAAAACTTCTATCCGTCCTATAGTGGAATTTTGGCTGACTTCGATAATAATGGTTGGTTAGATATTTATTTCACAAATATTGGTCCCAATTTGCTTTATACCAATGATCAAGGCATTTTTGAACTAGCTTATATGGAGGGAACAAAGAAGTATTACTCCACGGGTGCGGCCATAGCGGATATGGATAATGATGGTGATCTTGATTTATTCGTTGCCAATAAAGACACCAACAGCGTTCTCTATACAAATCCCCTAAAAGATTCTCATTTCTTGCGATTCAAATTGGAAGGCATTACCTCAAATCGTAATGCCATTGGGGCAAAAGTTTGGTTACTGGAAGATATAAATGATCAGATTCAATTGGTTGGTTTTCGCCAGGCAGGGACTACCAGTGGATATCTTTCCGGCGATGAGCGGATTATTCATTTTGGTGTACCTGCGCCAGGGAATTATCATGTCAAAGTAGAATTCCCATCAGGTATCGAAAGAGAATTGGTCTTAACTGAATTAGATAAAACATACAGGATCAGCGAATTTACAGGAGTTGTGAAGTGGTTTTACTTGGCGCTGGATAAAAGCTCACGATTGTTCACTTCAGCCACATTCTGGTTGAATTTTGGTCTTTATGTAATTCTAATAGGACTTCTTAGTGGTTTCGTCGGTTTGGTCATACGTCGCTATTTATGGACAGTAAAAAATATCGTTATCTATTTAAGTTGTTCACTCTTGGGTTTATATATTGAATCAGAATCGCTTCAAGCAACCAGTCGGTCGATTATGGTGATAGTACAAATTGGTTCTCTGTTTTTGGTTTCATCAATTATCATCACATTATGGGAGCGAATTCATCAGTTACAGAAAAAACGATTTGGGTACCGAAACACACTGCAGTCATTTTCCGATCATTTACTTTATATACGTGACAATCAAGAAATGGCCGTGAGGGTAACGGAAGTACTGCTGGAAACATTAAGCTGTGATCACGCTTCATTTTGGATCCTCCGCGGAAACGATGCTACCATGCTGGCTCAGTCTGGGACATCCCTGGGGATAGACAAAACTCATTTGTCAGAAAAGAGTAAGGCGAAACTCAAAAAAACAATGTTTTTAGATTCCGGCTTTTTAGAAATGTTAACAGGAAATAAAGAAATAAATCCATCCATTACTGTACCCGTAAAAGATGAAAAAGATGTATATGCCTTTATTGTATTGAAATCATTTTTAGATCTTTTAAATGAGGATGAATCCATTCTTAGTATTATTGCCAGTCAAATCGCGCTCACCATGGCGAATAATCAATATATTGAAGAAACAAAAATTTTGGTGAAAAAGGTTACCGAATCGGAAATCCGTGAAAAATACATACATGAATTGGAATTAAAAAACACAGAACTGGAAACCTTGTATTCTGAATTGAAACAAACACAAACCCAACTCATCCATAGTGAAAAAATGAGTAGCCTGGGTCAGTTGGTGGCTGGGATTGCCCACGAACTCAATAACCCCATTGGTTATATATATGCGAATATGAATGAATTAAAAGAGGCTGTAACGCGGCTCAAACAATCAGGGGAAATCAACCAAGACGAAGTGGATTCCATAATAACTGACAGCATGGAAGGCAGCCGCCGTGTGAAAGAAATCGTGGAGTCATTGAGAAAATTTTCCCGGTTAGATGAAGAGACGTCAAGACCTATTGATATCCATGAAGGGCTTGAGTCCACTCTGCAACTGATGCGCAAAGAATTTAGTGACCGCATAAATATTGTCAAATCTTTCGGTGATATTCCCCTGGTGACCTGTCAGGGTGGTCAAATAAACCAAGTATTCATGAATATATTGATTAATGCAGCACAGTCTATTGAAAATAAAGGTGTTATTACGATTACGACCAGCGCTGATGATAAAAGTGTGTTCATCAAAATTCAGGACAGTGGACAGGGAATTGAAGAAGAAAAATTGGCTCATATTTTTGATCCATTCTATACGACAAAGCCCATTGGTCAGGGGACGGGGCTTGGCTTAAGTATCAGTTATGGTATTATTACAAATCATAAAGGGACATTGGTTGTGAAAAGCCAGGAGGGAAAAGGATCAACCTTTACCATTTCACTCCCACGTGATGGAAATCTGTCATGAAGCCAAAAATACTTATCGTAGACGATGAACAGCTGGTTTTAAATGCCCTAAACCGTGCCTTAAATAAGGACTGTGATGTAATCCTATCCTTAAGCGGGCGAGCGGCGCTTCAAGTGCTTCGGGAACAGGCCGTGTCGGTAATTGTTTCTGATCAACGTATGCCTGAAATGACGGGCGTGGAATTATTTAAAGAAGCTTTTAAAATACAACCTAGTGCCAAACGAATTTTGCTCACGGGGTATTCTGACCGAGAAGCCATGATAGAGGCCATTAATACGGGTCAAATATATCATTATATCCAAAAACCCTGGGAACCTCATCAATTAAAACAACGCATTAATCAGGCTGTGGAATTATTCACATTAGAGAGAGAAAACTCCCGACTCACGGAAGATTTGAAGCGTGCCAATGAACAATTGTCGCAAGAGAATAGGATATTAACTGAGGAAGTGGAGACGCATTACACGTTTGACAGTATCATTGGTGAAAGTAAACCAATGCGTGAGGTCTTTGCACTCATGAAAAAGGTTATTCCCACTAATGTGACGGTTTTTATTCAAGGGGAAACGGGAACGGGTAAAGAATTGGTTGCTAAAGCCATCCATTATAATGGTCCTCGAAAAAACAATGTATTTGCTGCCCAAAACTGCGCCGCGGTTCAGGATACCCTGTTAGAGAGCACTTTGTTTGGACACAAAAAAGGATCATTCACGGATGCTATAAAAGACCAAAAAGGTTTATTTGAAATTGCCGATGGTGGAACTGTTTTTCTGGATGAAATAGGTGAAATGTCTCCTGCCATGCAACAGCGTTTATTGCGTGTACTCCAAGATGGAGAAATTCAGTCCATTGGTGCCACTTCAACCAAAAAAGTAGATGTTCGGATAATATCGGCTACCCATGTGGATTTAAAAGAAGCAGTACGCCTGGGAACGTTTCGCGAAGACTTATTTTTTCGGCTCCATGTGATGCCCATTGGATTGCCTCCCTTACGCGGGAGAATTGATGACGTGCCAGTACTTGTTAATCATTTTATATCAAAAAATATTGCTAAAGGAAGTAAGGGCATTGCTGGAATAAGTGCTGAGGCAATGGATCGATTGAAAACGTATGGCTACCCAGGGAATATACGTGAACTTGAAAATATCATCGATCGGGCCTGTATTATTACTGAATCGGGAGTCATTGATATTAACAGCTTAAGCGGGTTGGATGTAATTCATGTAAGTAGAAAATCCACATTAGAAGGATCAACATTACCAGAAGCAGTATATGACCTTGAGATAGAAATGATCAAACGGGCTTTAAGCCAAACGCATGGGAATGTAAGTCAAGCTGCAAAAAATTTGGGAATTAGCCGAATGGGGCTTTATAAAAAAATAAAACGTTTAAATCTATAATTGAGTCCAAAAAATAGTTATTCTATTACAAGGATCAGGTAGAAAAATATAGTAATAGACGTAATATTGGATGAACCATGTAAATAAAGAATTTTGTTATATCCACATATTAAGTATTACAATAGAGACATTGATAAGCAATATTTAATACTGCAATTTATTATAGACCAAATACAAAGAAAGAGTCGTTATGTTAACAGTAACCGTTTCGCCAAAATTTCAAATCGTCATACCAAAACTAGTTAGAGAAAAAATGGAGATTCAACCAGGTCAAAAATTGCAAGTAGTTTCATTTGATGGAAGAATTGAATACGTTCTTCTAAGAAAAATATCTGAAATGCGAGGTTTTTTAAAAGGAGTTGATTCTACTATTAAAAGAGAAGGGGAGAGAAGTTGAACTTGGTCTCCTCAGGATGGCTTGAATATCTGGGAGACAATGAAAATGCCAATTATTTTGCCTCTGCAATTGAGGATATACATAGTTTGGTAGTCTCAACAATCAATATTTATGAAGTGTATAAAAAAGTAACCCAGAATATTGATGAAAGTTCAGCAATCCAAGTTGTAGCGCTTATGCATCAAGGATTGGTCGTTGAAATTGATAGTGAAATAGCGTTGATGGCCGGGAAAATAAGTATTAAGTATAAGCTACCACTCGCAGACAGTATGATTTATGCAACAGCAAAAAAATACAATGCAGTCCTTTGGACTCAGGATATTGATTTTCAAAATTTGGAAAATGTCCAATATATTATTAAAATATAGTGCGCCCAACTCCAGTCCTGGAGATACCGATTTCGGTTATGATATTTTTATACTCAAATCAGACAAACTGTAAACAATGATTACAGTATATTGCATACATAGTATGCTATAATCAAAAATAATCTCAACTATTACTTTTCTCTAAATGTCAGATAACATTATAGATAAAATATGATGCTGCTGGATTTAACTATGGCACAATCTTTGTGTCTATTAGGGCAGAGATGAGGAACAGATCATGAAGAACAAATTAACCAAACTATTAATTCTTAGCATTGGAATGATAACCGCTCAAGGCTGTTATACCCAAATGGTCGTGGAACGCAGAGTTGTAATTACACCTGATAGACAGGTTGTAGATACGATATACATTGTAGAAGACGATTATTCTCTTGTACATGAATATAAGTATTGGTTTGCTGATCATCGCTATTATGCGAATGATTGGACTCTGGTTGATTATGGATATTATCAACCGGGCGTTTTTGTAGATATTTCATGGTACGATCCATTTTATAGCCCCGGATGGTGTGGAAGTCCATATCCATACTATGATCCTTGGTATGATTATGGTTACAGTTACTATGGTCATGGTTATGGGTGTCGTTGTCATGGGTATAATCACCACCAGTCAGGTTGGTGGACTGGGAACTATGGTGGGCATCATGGCGGACATGGTTATAATGAGCCACAACCCCCTAAAAAACCAAGGGATTGGGAACGACGTGGAAATGATGATTTTACAGGAGGAATTCAGAGAGGAACCACCCCAAGCAGTAGCGGTGTAATACTCACCGGTACAACCCCAATTTGGCCTAAGACAGGAAATGAACGCCCTTCCCTCACAAGAAAATCTGTTGAAAGCACAAAAACGACCAAGATAGAAAAAAGTCGTGAGTCTAAGGGATTTGAAATAAAACGCACTAAAAAGAACAAATCATCCAGTGGAGACATAAAGCGTAAAGAAACCAAAAGCAATAAATCAAAATCTGTACGCCCATCCAAAACGACTAAAAAGGATAAAAGTGCCAGACCAAGTAAACCTAGTAAATCCCGGGAAACAAAGGTTACAAAAACAAAATCTAAATCTTCCCGCTCAACCCGCAAACCGAATCGGGGATAATCTCATGAAAAATACACTATTCATCATCCTTATCCTTACGCTTGGTTTCAGTCAGTCCGCATCCGATGCAGTAAGACTGTTTGAAATGGAAACGGGATATGGCCTGCGGGCCCAATCCATGGGAAATGCCTATACCGCCCTTTCAGATGATATATCGGGACTGTATTGGAACCCTGCTGGATTAGGACAAATAAAAGAATCACTTTTTTCCATGGGTATTGAGCACGGATCAGCGGGGAATGAAACAACCTATTTAGGATTACCCACAACGGCTAAACATAATTGGACCAAAATAAATGGATTAGGAATTGTGGTTCCTTTTGAAGTCGCTCAAGGAGCCTTAGCATGGGGTTTTTCATTTAATCGTATTGGAGATAGTGAAGGAATTACTGAATTCACTGGATTTTCGTCTGTTCCAAATAGCCTTGTTTTTTATGACAGTGATGGCAATGAATCAGCCTTTGATACAGATGCAACCCGAACAGAATCTATACGGTTAGAAGGCGGTATTGATCAGTGGACAACAGGACTATCCGTCGCCATATCACCCACCACCTTGGTGGGAGCATCACTTGCTCTTAATACAGGTGATGATACGTACCATTTTCAATTTAATCAGTCTGACACCCAACACAATTATGAAACCTATCCTGCTGATTACGACAAATATGATATCGAACGTTATTTACAAACAGAGTTTAATGGGATTCAATTAAAACTTGGTGCGCTCATGAGTTTAGGAAATATTAAAATTGGGGGAACGTTTTCGCCAGCTTACACCTACCATGTTAAAGAAGTATTTACAGAAAAAGAAACCATGACATACGATGATGGTACGTATGAAAATGTTGTTGAATCTGATCCTGGGCAGTGGACCTATGCTGTGAAGTCTCCCTTTCAGTTTTCTGGAGGAATAGCATATAGTACAACGCGCTTTACTCTAGCGGCCAGTACGCAGTATAAAGATTGGTCCCAGGTTGAATTTGATTTATCAGATGTAGCGATCCTTGATGATGAATATTTGGATTTGTTACAAGAAAATGAAATCATTCGATCAACCTATAAACCCGCCTTAGATTTTCATTTTGGAGGCGAATTCTATCTCATAAATAATTTGGTCGCAGTTCAAGGTGGTTTGAGTTTGAAACAATCACGGCTGGAAAAGGGTACGGACAGTAAAAGTGTGAGCGGGGGAATCAGGCTTTTTCCAGATTCAATGGTTGATATTCAATTATCCTACCATATTAATAATTGGGAAAAATCTGGCACAGATGAATTTACGCCATCCTTGGCTTCAGAAAATATTACCCAAGCAACCTATCAAATGGGATTCAATTATCGCTTCTAAATTGTGAAATAAAACACAAAGGTTTCTGAGTCACTAATTTCTAACTGTAATTTCTTTATCTGACATAAAAGGAATTACAATGTTATCGTCTATTAAAGAAAAATATATTAACCGTAACGCAAAGATTGGTGTCATCGGTCTGGGCTATGTAGGTCTTCCATTGGTCATGGAATTTTCCAAAGCTGGTTTTCAGGTTACGGGGATTGACGTGGATGAAAAACGCGTAAACAAGCTCAACCTGGGCAACAATTATATTCAGGATGTGGATGATGATGCACTCAGGACTGCAGTTAGTTCAGGGACATTTTCTGCCACCACCGATTTTTCTGTTATAAAAGATTTAGATGCTGTCTCAATTTGTGTCCCAACACCTCTTAATAAACTTAAAGATCCTGACGTGTCCTATATCATAAGCGTCATGGATGAAATTGTAAAGGTGAAACATGAAGGATTACTCATTATCCTGGAAAGCACCACCTATCCCGGGACCACCAGAGATTTATTATTACCGCGACTGGAGGAAACCGGTTACACGGTAGGAGAATCAGTATTTCTGTGTTTTTCACCGGAACGGATTGATCCGGGAAATTCTGTCTACAGGCTCCATAATACACCGAAAGTATTAGGGGGTGTTACGGAGAATTGTCTTGAACTGGGTAAAACCCTTTATGAGCAAATCATTGAAACCATCGTGCCCGTGTCATCGCCGGAAGCGGCGGAAATGGTGAAGCTTTTAGAAAACACCTTCCGCTCCATCAATATTGGACTGGCCAATGAAGTGGCCATCATGTGCGAAAAATTAGGAATCGATGTGTGGGAAGTCATTGATGCTGCCGCCACCAAACCCCACGGATTTATGAAATTTACCCCGGGACCCGGTCTGGGTGGTCACTGCATTCCCATTGATCCCCATTATCTGGCCTGGAAAATGAAAACGTTGGATTATAAAGCGCGCTTTATTGAATTGGCAGGTGAAATCAATACCAACATGCCCAATCATGTAATTGATCTCATATCTAAGGGACTCAATAAGGAGAAAAAATCTCTTAATGGAAGCACTGTCCTTATTATTGGCGTGGCCTATAAGCCGGACATTGATGACGTGCGGGAATCGCCTGCCTTGGATGTGATTCGTTTGCTGGAAAGCAGTGGCTCTAAAGTAGCCTATTATGATCCTTATGTACCAAGTATTCAGTGGAATGGAACAACGGTTAAATCTCTTGATTCCATGAAATCCATCGCTGAATATGATGCTGTGGCTATTTTAACAAATCATGGCTCCATTGATTTCGCTTTCGTAAAAGAAAACGCCAAGCTCATTATAGATACTCGCAACGTATACACCGAACATAAAGACAAAAAAGTCATTCGATTAGGCGTTGGGTAAAACATGCTATATGACCTTGCTGTCATTGGCGGGGGTATCCTGGGATTAACGTCCGCTTATGAATATTGTACAAGGTATCCTGAACGCACTGTTATAGTTTTAGAAAAAGAATCAACACTTGCGTCTCATCAAACAGGGCATAACAGTGGGGTGATCCATTCTGGTATTTATTATAAGCCCGGCAGCCAAAAAGCCCAGACCTGCACAGTTGGTATCAAAAAACTCACAGATTTTGCTAAGCGTTTTAATATTCCTCAAGAAACCTGTGGCAAACTAATTGTTGCCACCGACGAATCGGAACTAGCACGACTTGATACCCTTTACAAACGCGGAGAAGAAAATGGCTTAAAAGGGTTATCGCTCATAGATGGATTTGACATAAAAAACTATGAGCCCCATGTTCAGGGAATTAAGGCCATTCATGTCCCGGAAACGGGAATTATTGATTATGGAAAAGTGGTGGAAACATTGGCTAAGGAATTTCAATCGCAAGGTGGAGAAATTCTCTTAAATACTGAAGTTCTGGGACTGGTTCAATCACAAACGAATATAATAATCACCAGAGATCATATAGAGATTCATGCAAAATCTGTGCTTAATTGTGCGGGACTTTTTTCAGATAAAATTGCATCGATGACGGAAACAGATTTGGACATTCAAATTATTCCCTTTAGAGGAGAATATTATACGGTAAAAGAGGATAAACGCCACCTTGTTAACAACCTGATATATCCTGTACCTGATCCCAGATTTCCATTTTTGGGTGTTCATTTCACCAGACGGATTACTGGAGAAATTGAAGCAGGGCCAAATGCAGTACTGGCATTAGCACGGGAAGGATATAAAAAAACCGATATCGTGCTGAAAGACATTGTGGATATGGCCAGATTCCCTGGCTCTTGGCACATGGCAAAAAAATACTGGATGACGGGACTGGGTGAACAATGGCGATCTTTTGTTAAACCGGCTTTTGTTAAAGCTTTGCAACGCTTGATACCAGAAATCACGTCTGATGACCTCATCCCTGGGGGTTCTGGTGTTCGGGCTCAGGCTGTACTAAAAAATGGATCTCTTGTAGACGATTTCTTTTTTATTAAAAAGGAAAATATTCTCCATGTCCTCAATGCACCATCACCAGCAGCTACGGCGAGTTTTGCAATTGCTGAACAGATCGTTAACCAGATTGAAAATTGATCATTGATAATTGATTGTAATTTCCCTTGAATCTTAAAACCTATAAGCAGGAACTTATCCCATGAAAGGTATCATTTTAGCTGGCGGTAGCGGGTCGCGTTTATATCCCGTAACCAAAGCAGTAGTAAAGCAATTGCTCCCCATTTACGATAAACCCATGGTGTATTATCCCTTATCGGTTCTTATGCTAGCAGGTATTAAGGATATTCTCATTATTTCCACCCCCCAGGACACCCATAAGTTTGAAGAATTATTCGGTGACGGAAGTCAACTAGGCTGTCGTATAGAGTATAAAATTCAACATTCTCCCGATGGGATTGCCCAGGCATTTATACTGGGTGAAGAATTTATTGGGGATGATGATGTGTGCCTCATCCTTGGTGATAATCTCTTTTTTGGCCATGGCTTGAGTGAAATTTTGAAGCGCAGCGTTAAGCGCGCAACCAAAGGTGATGAGGCTGTTGTTTTTGGATATTATGTGAATGATCCTGAGCGTTACGGCGTGGTGGCTTTTGATGAAAATCAGAAAGCCATTTCCATTGAAGAAAAACCTGAACATCCCGCCAGTAATTTTGCCGTTGTTGGACTCTATTTTTACCCCCACTCCGTAGTGAATGTAGCAAAAACTATTAAACCATCGGCTAGAGGTGAACTTGAAATCACCACTGTCAATCAGCATTATTTGGCTCACAATCAATTGAGCGTGGAACTCATGGGTCGGGGCTATGCCTGGTTGGATACAGGAACTCATGAATCTTTAATGGAAGCGTCCCAATTTATTGAAACCATTGAAAAACGTCAGGGTCTCAAAATCGGCTGCATCGAAGAAATTGCCCACACCCAGGGCTGGATTAGCGACACGGATTTACGGGCATTGGCTGAAACCTATGGGAAAAGCGATTACAGGGGCTACCTACTGGGACTTTTAAAGGGTCAATGACCAATGTGGCATTTATGCCCATTTAAAGAACCAACCTCCATGTTTATTAAAACTTCTTAAATTAAGTAGATGCAAAAAAATCAAAAAGAGCTAATCACCCAATACGCTGATGAACTTATTCGCGAGTGTTTCTGGGAATATGAAATTAATGCAGAAAAAATAAGTGCCATACTCGAAAGTAATAACTTTGTAGAAAAGCGGTTTATATTTAATAAGATATTCACAAACAGTACCAATGTTTTAAAAACACTGGAAATTTTCTCCCGCTGCGACCTGAAACAATTTTTAGACGATTTTACGATTAATGGCTATAATCACGATTATTACTCCAGGAAAAGGGATATAGTTCGCAACCTGCTGTTGAATGAACTGGTAACAGTTAAAGGCTTGGAATGGGTGACATAGATATTCAAAAGCTATACCAGCTTCAGGATAACGTGTTGGAGAAGATATATTCGTTGGACCATGATTTTTATCTCACTGGTGGAACCTGCCTTAATCGTTTTTATCACAACAAACGGGTCTCATATGATCTGGATCTGTTCAATCACAATAACCATTTATATAGTACCCAACTCAGGGAAATTCAAGCATCCTTGGAACAGAGTTTTACCCTCAATATATCGGTGAAGACCAAAGATTTCACGCGCTTAGTGGTAAACCAATTGCTTCAAATCGACCTGGTCAATGAGCGATTACCAAGGATGGATTCCATCATCATCACCGATTCCGGGATCAAGATTGATTCAATAGAAAATATTTTAAGCAATAAGTTAACGGCAGTTTTAGGACGTGATGAGCCGAAAGATATTTTCGATATTTTTCTGATTTCCAAATACTATTCCTTTTCCTGGAAAGACATCCTGAAATCAGCCCGGGAAAAACTAATCTTCAATTTGGAAGATCTGGCGTTACGGATGAAATCATTTCCGCAGAATTTATTGAGGTTGATAAAGCTCACGGACAATAATTTCCTCGAAGATTTTTCTGAAAAATATCCTGTCATTATTGATGAAATTATACATATCACTGAACACCATCACTGGAAACAGTAGGCCAATCTTTGATGTAATTACCGATCCCAAGAATACTTAGCATAAATAATAAATGTATTCTGTTGGTGGACCAATCTTTAGGTTAGGCAGGCAGGTTTCAATTGAAACCGATTTAGCCTTTTGGAGTGGGGTTGTCCATAATGTATGCTATCCAACCAATCCCTTAAATTCTTATTCTGATGACTCCCACCGGGAAACATTCTCCCCATTCCCCTGGCCATAAAGAAACAAATTCTTCAATGTCAATGTTTCCGGTTGCGAGTCATTTCAAAATCTTTGGCGACAATTTATAATTGAAATCTTTATAGACTGTTCCGCAGCATTTTACAGTACTGTTAAAAAGCGGCTATAACCAGTTTTTCCGTGAGGGCGCTTTCGCTGGGATCGATTTTAAGGAAACGATGGTTGGGTAAAGGATTGACACAGCGCATAATCTTCATGAGGTTGGTATCCCGGAGGAAATTCTGTCCCAATTTTTTACGGAAGGTGTGGGTGGTCATGAGGGCGGTTGTTTAACCATAAATATGTAATGCAAATCTAACCATTTGAACCTGTAAGCAGGTATTGATTGATTGTTTGCTGTGAAATAGACTTAGGGGAGTTGTATATCAACTAATCCAAATTCTACGTTGGGTTAAACCAACATTATTGGTAATAATCTAGATTAATGTTGGTATATACCAACATTATTAATCAATTAATAGCCTGTATTATTAGAAAATAATTATGTATTTTTGCTGGTAAATACTATCATAAAACATTAATACAAGGTACAATGATAGAAAACACCAACAATCATTGGGTTGCAATGAGTGATCGTAATATAATGTGTGCAATTGGCAAATATATTAGGCACCATCGACTGGAATGCAACAAAACACAGGCTCAGGTAGCAAAAGAAGCTGGAATAAACCGCTGGACACTCGGTCAAATTGAAAAGGGAGAAGCCATAACGCTTGCTTCACTAATTCAGATATTGAGGGTCCTTGATTTATTGTATCTGTTAGACATTTTCACAATCGAAGAAAAAATCAGTCCAATAGCGTATGCCAAACTAAAGGAAAAGAAAAAAAAAAGAGCAAGGTCTAAAAAGAAGGACATCAATAGAAGTGACGATTTAGAATGGTAAATTATGCCTACGTAAAGATATGGGGGACTTTGGTTGGTGTTGTAGTTTGGAATGCCAGCCGACAATTGGCAGATTTTCAGTATGATAAAAAATTCCTTGAAAAGAATTGGGATATCGCCCCCTTAAAAATGCCAATTCGCAATGGTGATCGTGTTTATAGTTTTCCAGAACTTATATCGCCAACCGATCGTAATGAGGACACATTCAAGAGATTACCCGGCTTACTTGCTGACTCACTACCTGACAAATATGGGAATCAATTAATAGAAAAGTGGTTAGCCCAAAATGGTCGTCCCCCGAATAGCATGAATCCGGTTGAAAAATTATGTTTTATTGGCAGTAGAGGTATGGGGGCATTGGAATTTGAACCGGCTCAATTAAAAGCAAATAAGAATACCTTTACCATTGCAATAGAAAATCTTGTTGAAAGTGCGAAAAAGATGTTGTCAGACCGTCAAGGTTTCGAAACTGATATCAGCGCCAACGAGCAGCAGGCAATCAAAGAAATTCTTAAAATCGGAACGTCTGCTGGTGGGGCGAGACCAAAAGCGGTAATTGCGTTCAATAAAAAAACAAAAGAGGTAAGATCAGGACAAACCAAAGCTCCTATGGGATTTGACCATTGGTTATTAAAACTTGATGGTGTAAGTGGAGCGCAAGTTGGGGAAAGCCATGGTTGGGGGCGCGTTGAATACGCCTATCATCTTATGGCCCGGGAATGTGATATTGATATGATGGAATGTGAATTACTCGAAGAAAATAGCAGATCTCATTTCATGACCAAACGATTTGATAGAGAAGACGGCAATATCAAACACCATATTCAAACCCTGTGTGGTATTCAGCATTTCGACTATAATGATTTATATGGATACAGTTATGAACAGGTATTTCAAACGATGCGCTTATTGCGCTTAACCTATCCTGAGGCAGAACAAATGTTTCGTAGAATGGTATTCAATGTTCTAGCCACCAATTGTGATGATCATGCTAAAAACTTTTCGTTCCATTTAAAACAAGCTGGAAGATGGGAATTGGCTCCAGCCTATGATATTTGTTTTTCATATGACCCGCAAAATATTTGGGTAAGTCAACAATCTTTGAGCATAAATGGAAAACACAAAAACATTACAAAAAAAGATTTAATGACCATAGCAAAAGCAAATAATATAAAAAAGGGTGAGAAAATAATTGATGATATTAATGCAGTCGTTAAAAATTGGGGTGATTTTGCCAATCAGGTGAACATAGGGGACGATTTACTCCGCACCATTTATAAAAACCTCCACACGTTATAGCAATCGCATAAAAGTTCAAATATGCTTTATCAGAACTCAATGAAGAGAAGACAGTAAACCATCTTCCGTGCCCCACTGTTAAATTTTTAATAGGACACTTCCCACTGCCGTCAACTCCAATTATGCATCGGTCTGGTTGCGGATCGACACAACGCACAATCTTCATGAACAGGTTGGTATCCCGGAGGAGATTCTGTCCCCATTTTTTGCGGAAGGTATATTCTGTTTGGTTTGGTTAGTCGGCTATGTCAAAGCGACTAGAGGGCTCTTTATTCGACAAAACGCTACTTTTGAAATAGGAGTATATAATTGGGTTGTTTCCAATCTTTTAGGTCCTGGAATTTTCTGGTTATATCGAATGTTCGTTCCGTTTTCCAGCCAGTGAGTCGCGAAACTGTGAGACAATGTTTGGACTGTAGCATGCTTAAGAATGCCGGCTTTCCCGACTGCTCTCCGCATTACAATTCTCTCCGTCAGAGCTTATTAATCATTCTACTATACGACACAAGTGAAAAATTGTACCTACTATAATAAAGTGTACAAGGAGTTAAGCAACTTTTTAACTTGAAATAGTTGAAAGGGAGCAAAGTGGAAAATAAACGAGTAAGAAACAGTTATGATCGGGATTTTAAAGTATCAGCCATTAAGTTGATTTTGGAGAAACATCAGAGTATATCCAAGGTGTCCAGGGATTTGGGAGTGAGTCAAAATAGTTTACACCAACGGAAGAAAGCATTTTTAGAAGATTCACGTAACTGTTTTCCAGGGAATGGAAAAGGTGCTGAGCATGAGGAAGAAATTCGTCAGTTGAAGCGAGAGTTTGAGCTGGTGAAAGAAGAGCGTGACATTTTAAAAAAAGCCGTGGTCATATTTTCAAAACCAAGGCGATGAAGTTTAAGTTCATAGATTATCATAGGAATGACCATAAGGTTAGTAAAATGTGTCACATGTTTGGAGTGACTGTATTCGGTTATTACCAGTGGAAGAATCGTGGTAAGAGCCGCCGTGAGATGGAGAATGAATTTTTACTGGAAAAGATCAAGAAAACATATGAAGAAAACAAAGGTGTTTATGGAAGCCCCAGGATTACTCAGTCATTAAACCAGCAGTTCATCTCCTGTTCACAACCCCGGGTAGCTCGTCTTATGAGAGAGAATGGAATCGTAGCTAAAACACAAAGGAAATTCAAGGCTACTCCAAACTCAAACCACCATCTTCCTATAGCCCCAAATCTGGTAAATCAGGCTTTTGGCGTAGAAGGTCCCAATAGACTCTGGGTCGGCGATATTACTTATGTTGATACAGACGAAGGCTGGATGTATCTGGCAAAAGTGATGGATGTGTTTAATAGGGAAATTGTTGGTTGGTCCGTGAATAAACGCATGACCAAGTCCCTTGTTATAACAGCTATGGAAAAAGCGATTCGTAAACGAAAACCAACAGGATCCCCTATCTTTCATTCAGACCGTGGGAGTCAATGTTCCAGTTATGCGTTTAGACGGCTCCTTGCAGCTAACCGCATAAGACAAAGTATGAGTGGAAAAGGAAACTGTTACGATAATACCATGGCAGAATCATTCTTTAAAACCCTAAAGACGGAACTAATCTATCAGAATAAATACCAGACCAGGCAGGAAGCAAAACAAGATATATTTGAGTACATAGAGGTGTTTTACAATCGCAAAAGGCTTCATTTAGCCTTAGGTTACAAGACACCTATTGAATACGGAAAAATGAAACATGTTGCTTAACTTTGGCTCAAGTTTTTTGTAGGAAGTCCATCGTAGCAATGCATTTGGAAAATTCAGTATTAACTGTCTTAATAATAGTATCGATCACCTTCAGATTTACAAGCAGCTGCTAACTCAAATAAACATCAAATAGTCGCAGTTTATAAGTTCAATCTTCAATTATTCTGTGCAAATATAGCATATACTATCAACTATGTTTATTCTCTTTAACCGGCTTATATGCGTCCGTAAATACGCTCATTGTTCCATGCGGTAGAGTTCAGCTTTACCCGGTACTTAATCCACTCAAATAAATATAATTCCAGCTTCTCCCTTGATAGCCAGTGCGCTATTGTAATGAATTTGATGATGCTTAAAGAATCCAACTCAAAGAAACTATCAATGCTATCCTCAATGAGCGATTTGAATTCTTGCAGCCGATCATTATCTGCTTTTCATCATAAAAGTGAGTTATTACGGGAGCATTTTCGTAGGGATAATAGGCATCCTTATGGGTGGATCACTCGCTAAGGTCTGTAAAGAGATTGATAAAAGATATGTAAATGCGTACCCACGGGATTGATTCTCGCTGGTATATAATGTTTTCGCTACGCTCCCTATAAATCGTAGAACCTATGATTTTAATATAATCAATGGTTGATCTTGGTAATAACAAGCACTCATTAGGGTGATATTTCCCTGCAAAATCCTTCCATTTTCTGGTATATGAATTATAAAGAGACAGCATTTCTGTTGTCTCTTATTTCATAAACAAGACCTGAGGAGAACCTATGCGAATCCACCAAAGAAAAATCATCAATATTCTTAAGCGAAATAACCGGATTTGGAGAGTGCACCATGTCTGAAATACGAAGATATTTTATCGGGATAGAATATGATTCACCCTGGGATGACCGGGGTTATTTCGATATCATAAGAACTGTAACAATGAGCGATCTGGCGCAAGAAATTATTGATATGCAACATCATGGACACAGTTATCCAAATTTTCCACCAAATTCAAACCCAAGAGTATTATTTGCTCGAGTTCTTAGTGAATGTACTGAAAGTGATTGTTATCATGAACTTCATGAAATGATAAAACGGTTAAAGAGGCGGATTGGAAAGCACCATGACACTTGAATGTCAGTCTGTTTTTAACACATAAATTCAGGCATAGACCGGGCGATTATTTGAAGACCGGCAACCGAATCAATATTACGATTAAGTGTAAATATAGGAGTGTATTAGGACTGATACATTTAATTTATTTATTTCGGTGTCATTTAAATAAGGACGGGATTGACGATAACCATCTACTAAAATCGGTCGTTTTTTAGTAAACTATGGTATTAAAATTGATAATCAACTTAGGCAGTTAAACTTATGAACAATCATTCAAACGTATGCAACATGTCTAAAAAGCACAATACAAAATTACATGGAATAAAATGGTGAATATTATAGACAAAAAACCATTATCAATGATTGAAATTGAGAGAATACTATCAGGTCAGAACACTGATTATGAAATACCGTCTACATTATTACCTAAAAATATACATGCCTTGTATCATTATTTAAAAACGGGTTCAGATTCACTCGCCACTTTTCCCAGGTGGGAAAGAGAAGTATCAACCAGAATTGCAGAAGAGTTTTTTGAGTATAATCGTGATCAAACGGAAGCCCCAGAATATTTATTGAAATTTTTTCCTTCACAAGGTTGGATTGAACATTCAGAAGGAACGAAAAAAGTCAGTAAAAACCGATTAAAATATATTATGGTGCAGAATTATTTTTTTCTCACATCACATTATTGGCTTTTGGAATCAGCCCGCAGAAGCGAAAAAAACCTATCCGCAAGCATTGATAAACTGATTGAGCTTGGAATTGAAAAGGAAATTGCTTCAGAATTAAAGTGGATTTTTCCAGGCACAAAAGAAACCCAAAATTATAATTCGGATAATATGTTTGTTTTGAGTCAGATTCCTGAAAGAAATAGAAACAGACATGTCAAAGAAATAAAAAAATCAACTCAAAAAAAGACGAAGACCGAAAAAAGTAATAATCCGGTCATAACCAATAGGGAGATTTTAGATAGACTACCAACTATTGAAGGTAAATACCTTGGAACTGGTCATCCTAACGTGGAGTTGCATTATCCATTTATTAGTGCAACACGGCTCATTCTTTATTTTTGGTTAGAGCAGAAAAAGCCCACTCTGTCCACACAATCAATTGAGGGAATGCTATTTCAAAGTCCTGGGATAATTAAAGCGCGTAAATGGGTTTTTTCACTATGGTTTTATGAGATGGCCATGTTGTTAACCAAAAGGAAACAAAATAAACCCATGCAGGAATCCTTATTGAATATTTATTCAGAAATCAACTCCCCGGCCAGTCAAAAAAATATATCAAATGATAATATGAAGCTATCCAAGCAAATAATACAAAACAATTAGTATAACCTCAAAAATGATTATGATGCTGCAAAAAGTGGTGTAAATAGATTGCTTGAAAAAAAAGAGGACGATACATTATCACCAATACATCCGTTATATAGGCTAAAAACTTCCAAGTTGTTTCCAATAATTGTGTCTAGCTTTAAAAAATAAAGACCAAATTTTATGTGAGGATTGTGAAAAACACGGGTTCCTCGTTATACGAACTACAAAATACAATTTCAATATATTTTTATGAGCTAAATCAACGATAAATTTCAATATTAGTCAACATATTTCTTTGATTAAATAAGACTTATGTAGATTATGTTATTTGGTCCTGCTAATTTCATATCAGATGAAAATGCAAATAATATTATTGGAATTATGTTGAGAAGAGCCCCAAACATTACGCAACATCCCATGGGGAAATTTTTTGAATTTTTGCTTTTTCAACACTTTTCACCAGCAACCAAATATAGAAATAAAATCAATTACCCGCAATATAAAAAGGGCGCGTTGGCCTTCTGTAAAAAAAATACTGACCAATTGTTAATAGACCCCATCAAAACTCTATTTCAAGATTTACTCGCGCGAAAAATCAGACCGCCCTGTATTGATTTAAAATATTCTAAGATTGACCGCGGTGTTTTTGAAATTATGTACAATCCAATCGTGAGAGAGAGAGTAGAAATATTGACGCTTCTAAATCATCCTGTTAACGAAATTCAGAATTTCGTTAACCAAATACCTTTGATACAACCCGTGGAACTGCGATCATTACGTCAATATATATATTTTTTTTGGAATGTTAATCACAGTCGGGTCACCGACCAGCCGTATTTCCCGGTTTTCCGCGATTATATTCAGAGTAATCCACAATTCCGTCAATTTTATGCCAACCATATTAAGCTAACATCAGGCAATTATTCTCCCTTGGAAGTTGCAGTGGAATTGGGTCTTGACGTTGGCTCAGACCTGGTTTTGAATGAATTAAAGAGGGGGTTTTCATTGGGTGTCATACGAAAAAATCAAAGTTTAAAAAAATATGCCTATGATGATGCTGACATTTTATCGAAAATAAATTTACGCGACGCAGCAATCATGAAAAGTATGGGAAAAAAAACTGAATCCGTCCGACTTTCCGATAAATTCGAGATAAAAGAAAATAATAAAAACGCGGAGGGTGGGGAATAGCAGTGGATCGTGAAGTTGAAAACCACATCATGAAATTCGCTCATTTAATAGGAAAAGAATCGATTACCGTTATCCAAAAACAGTATCTATCAGAATACTCTAAGTCGCATATCTACAAGGTGTTAGAACAAAATAATATCATAGCGGATACAAAACGGATCGCCAGCTATTTCTGCCAAAATTGTAACATTACAATATGCGTACTCATCGTTTATTTTGGTTATCGCCGGACACCGGAATGCACAGAATGCTCAAAAAGCCTAATTTTAAAAGGCAGTGTAAAAATGCTATTTTACTATAATACTATTGTCGATCATTATCTGCGAAGTGGTCGGATATATCCTATAACCGATCCCCTATTTGGAAAAACGGCCTTGCGTGAATTAGAATTTCATACTGATGGCCTGCCCTTATTCATCCGCCACAGCTTGGATTACCGGACCACTTTTCACGTCGTTCACGAATTTTTAAATAAAATTCCCGTCACTTTATGCAGGCGTAAATACAGCAAGGATAAAATCGCAAATATATGTTCCGGGCTGACGGCTAAAGTTCGTGTTGATAATATTTGTTGCACCTGTCGAGATTTGGCGATAAACCAATTCGACCGCGGTTTGAGCTTAGCTCCGAGATATCGTTTTGAAAAACCTGGCAAGATGAATATAATTTATAAATTATTTCGCGACGTGAAGCGTCTTGGAAATGTTTCTCAGGCCTGTTTTCTAAATGGTGTAAATCGGTGCACCTATTATCGTTGGCGTGATAGGTACACCGATATTTATGAACTAGTGATGAATTAAAGTAATAGGAGGATATATGAAGAAAGAAGCAATGGGACCGATTGGGACTAAGCCCTACTTGAACTTTGAACCGATCCACCGGGAATCCATCCGTCAATTAACCAAGGTCCAATTCATAACCAACACTTTCCTGACAGATGGAGGCGATCCCTTCCTCTTTACGAAACGACCCTATTTGTACCCGATCTATAATCGGGATCACCGATACCTGGTTCTCCTGGCATCTCGGCAGGCTGAAAAGAGCTCATTATTAGCCAAAGATATGTTAACCAATGGCGTTTTAAATAATAATGATTCCTTGCTTTACATAACAAGCCAGCAAAGGCAAGTGTCTGAATTTGTCCATCGTAAAATTGACACCCAGTTTCGGATGAATCAAGAATTGATGCGGGACTATTTAGGTCCCGGCTCTACGAACAATGTTTGGGAAAAAATATTAAAAAATGGGACTTCGATGTCATTCCGGGCTGCGGGCTCAGGCGCTGAAAGTATACGAGGGATTGTTGCCAGGAAAATATATTTTGATGAAACCCAAGCCATACTATCGGATTCGATTCCGGTTATTTTAGAGTGTGCACAATCTTATCCAGATTCTTCAGCATTTATTTTTACGGGAACCCCCCTATCAAGCCGGAATATTCTTTCGCGAAAATATTATGAAACCTGTCAAAACGAGTGGCTAATCACCTGTTCACATTGTGGTTATACCAATCCTCCACTTGGTCTTGAACACATTGACGAAACAAAACCTTTTCTGTTTTGCACTGATTGTGGAAAAAAAATGAATCCAACCCAAGGGGAGTGGATTCCTATGAATCCAGATTCGACCTTAACCGGTTATCGAATTTCAAGATTAATGACGCCGACGTGTCGTTGGCGCTCTTCAGCAAATGATGGAATACTGGACAAAGTTAAAGACTATCCCGAGGCTCAGTTTGTTCAAGAAGTCCTGGGTTTGCCCTATGATCGATCATCATTACCTATTACTGAAGAAGAAATTTTATTGTGTTGTGAAGATTATGATTTCATTGATGTTGAAAATCCACCTGACTGGATAAAAGGGCAAAATATTTTTGCGGCCATTGATTGGGCCTGGAATAGCTATGAGGGGGGACAATCATTTACTATACTAGCCTTAGGACTTATGTTTGGAAATCGGATAAAAATAATTTTTGCCCGACGTTATCAGGGTGCATTTTTTCACAATCCCGACAATGTATTAACAGATCTAGTTACGATATTTCAACGGCTTAACGTGAAAATTGTGGCAACGGATTTTGGCGTGGGTCATAAAGAAAATCTGCGTTTGCGGGGTCATTTAAATTCAAAAGTTTACGAGATGATGTATGTGAGCAGCAATAAACCAATGTACTATGATCCTGATTCAAGATGCTACAAACTGGATAGGACAAGCACATTAGATTTTGTATTCCAACGCCTCAAGAAGAAAATTTATTTATTCCCAAAAGCAGAAGTAATTCGAAGCTATAGCTCCGATATTCTTAACGTTTACACTGAATATGATCCGAATTATAAACGTCTTCGATATGAACATGCCGGTACTGGACCGGATGATTTTTTGCATCTGCTAAACTATATTGGTGTAAGTGTTGAAACATACTATAATCATTTCGTCAGATAAATTAAAGTTTAAAGCTAAAATACCCGAATTAATTATTAGAAAATAAAAGGGGTTGCTGGTTGCAATGAAATGAAGATACCCGATACTCAATTCCATTTTTTAAGAAAGATATCAAGTGGTTAATATGAATTATTATAATTTCTATTACTAGGTAGCTGGGAGGACTAATGGCTGTTAAAATGCAATTGTATACTCAAAATGGATGCATAAAAGCCCGTGTAGAAATGCAATTAATATACTGATTACCAATCTATGATTATTCCTGCTCAATTGGTGATACTACATTAAAGGGGATTTGCTTTATTCCTTTTCAGAACCCAATTTAATCGCAGAAAAATATTCAAATACTCCTTTGTTTGTGTAGCTGTCTATAGCAAAGTATGGACAATTCTTCATCCTCCCTCTCAGAATAAAACCCCATCTCTAATGAACATCATTACGGTACTACAATACCAACGATGCTATTCGGCAAGTATACCACTAACCCTGCAAATTCTCCCAATTTTCCGGTATATGTAATATAGTGGAAGCAAGTTCTTTGCTTTCCCAATTCAATTTTCTTCAATTAAACAATAGGAGTCATTATGACTATTAATATCGAAACGGCTGAGAAAGCCGCCAAATGGGGCAGTGCCGGATTCAGCCTGGTGCTGGCAGTATTATCACTGGTAAACCTCACCATGGATGCCCGCAGCAGCAAACCGGCTGATGAACAAGGACGTTAATTCCGAATCAAAACACACACTGCCCCCGGAGTCAGAGGACACCGTGGTGGAGGTACACTTTCGCCACATTATGGTTGCGTTTACGGCACTGGTAACGGTGAGTTTAATCACCGGATCAACCCTGCTGATTATCCGGGACTATACCCGGTACCGCCGCCAAAAGGCTGTCATTGATGCCGTGGGGCATTTTATCAAACCATTAATAGAAGGGAAGATTCCATGGAAAAACGAGAGGGAGGATATTTCGTTACCGACGACGAAGTGAAGTATACGGTTAAAACATTGGTCTACGTGAGTGCCGGTAGCGTAATTATTGGTGTAATCCGATCACTTATCGTAAGGATAAGCCATGAAAAAAAACACTAAGCTGCACATAAATGTAAGTCCCAGGGTTTTACCCCGGATAGCAGGACTACTTTCGAACACGGTGATATTAGGCGCCAATGCTTACCTCATTACCAGCACCATAACCCAGCAGTTTAGAGACCGGAAGCGTGAGCGGGTGAAACAATCCTTTGAGATAGGGGCTCAGATTGCCAGTGCTTTGGCAGGTCTTACAAAAGTCATCGTGGAGACAGTGGAACGTGGTCAGACCAATAACAGTCTATGAACCGGAAGAGCGGCGCCATACAGAAAATAATCTTTTCTGCACCCACTGCGGTAATACCCACCAGTTTAATATGGATCTGAAATTACGGCACCAGGTCGAAGTGCTTTCGCAAGGTCTCACTGTACAACTGGAAGAAAACCAAACCGGGAAAGTTTTAAAAGCCATCCAGGATAATCTCCAAAAGATGGTGGATAAAGCCCTGGATCGTGATAAGGATGTTTTTATCTGTGCCAATTGTGAAGGTGGAATGCTTGATTTTCATGAAAGGGTACTGGAAAGCTGCCAGTGGACCGGCTGCCCCGGCTGCTGGTTCTGCGGTGAGTGGATGGAGAAAGAAGATGTTTTAGAGATGTGTTCAGAATGCATTACTGCTAACAACGGTGACATCAATGAAGATGATTGTTTCAGTCTCTGTGAACATTATGATTTTGGCCTTCAGGAGGTCTGGTTGCATTATGGAATAACGTTTCAGTCCCTGAAAGCCGATTTGGGTTATTAAAGCGCTAACAAAGGACGCCAACCCGGGGGGCATTTCCATTTAGGAGATGCCCCTTTTTTTATAAGGATAAACCATGAAGAATGATTACAAATCAACAAAAGCTAAAAAAGGCTGGCTGATACCCTATTTGCTGGCACTGGACGGGATGTTTTTCAGGCGCTGGGAGTACTGGACATTAGCGGTAATGACCGACACCATTCCTCATAAACCCATTCCACCCATAGCCTTTAAACCACCCCAGGCTTTTTCCGCTCAGTTGGTTCAGAAGAATCTGAAGCAATGCCTGGATGCTTGGGAGTACCGGTCTTCCAATGCCCTGGAGGTGTTTATAGACTGGCTACTGTGGGGTTTTAACCAGGGTAAAAGCTTTCCCTTGATAGATTATCAGACGGATGATTTTTGGTACAGAACCTTTAACCTGGGACTGTTTTACAAAGAGCCGGCAGATCATTTTGCCTTAGTGGCTGCTGAGAGGAATATTGGAAAAGCCGGGGGATATTTCCCCACCCCGGGATCGGTGGTGGAGCTCATGGTGCGTATGAACTTTGGGGATAAACCAAAACATGAACATAAACGCCTGAGTGTCTGTGATCCCTGTAGTGGAAGCGGCATTATGCTATTGTATGCCAGCAACTACTCCTTAAACCTAACGGGCATGGACATTAACCCCCTCATAACCAAAATAGCTCTGGTGAACAGTTACATTTATGTGCCCTGGCTCATTTATAGGCCCAAGGGGCTTACGATGTTTGATAAAAGATCAGACATTATAGAAGTGGAACTATTTACGGGCATAAAGGTGCCAAAATGTCTTCGTTGCGATAATGAGAAAGTCTTCTTCATGGATGTTGAGACGAATCATATGGTAGTTGTAAATGGATCTGGACTAGCTGTTAAAACACCCACCATTGCAACCGATCTGGTTAATCAACACCTTTCTCCGGAGAATATGTCCTGCGCTACCTGTCACCGTAAACAAACGAAGGAGAAATTATGATGAGACTCATTTGCCTGAACTGCGGCGGTTATGTGCACTTTGAAACGGAGGTGGAAGGATTACGGGAAGTGACCGTTACGGAACAGGGGCTGCTCATTGAAGACGCCATAGTTGATGACAACTGGAATTATTCTGACCATACCTTAAGGGAAAACCTCATGGATGTGGTGCTGTTTGTTCTTAAAAAGAGCAAGGAAGCTCTGCGATTTGATCCGGAAAGCAACCGGGTTGTCAATGCCTATATCAGATGTGCCCGCTGCGGGAGTGGACGCGTAACACCACCCTACTCAACCTGGACTCCTCCCAGTGATTATATAACTCTGGAGGAAGAGTTACTGGAAAACCGTACCGATTATCAGCAATTAAGAAAGGAGCAAAAATATGCAAATTCATTGCCCGTCAAATACAAATCATAAAAAGTTCCTCATTCCACTTTGGGTCAGGGCCACCTTCAAGTTTAGTGATGACGGCAGCATTGCCATTCTCCATGTAAAGCCACTGGAATCGCTTGAGGAGAAACTTGCGGATCAGAACCGCTATCCTACGCTTTCCTGTAAGGAATGCGGAACGGATGCTAAAGCTGTATTTAATGAATATGAAAAGCTAACAGATGAGACCCGTGAGCTAAAAGCATTGGAGGGCTTATGACCGCTGACTATAAAGAGCTGTTAACGACCAGAATAAAAGACAGTATCAATGGCTGGATCGATAAGCTTAAAGGGGAGAGTCCCACACTGCTACTCACCAAACAGTGGCAGGTAGTGTGGCCTAAAGGTTTTAGTGCAGGTCATAATGTGATTTCTGTGGTGACAGGCTGTAAAAATGGTCGGCATCTGATTGGTGAGATACAGTTTATTCTGCCCCAGAACCTGGAGCTTGATATGGATACGGTGGAGCTTAAAGAAAAAAATGAACCCTTTATCCCGCCGGTTACTTCCACCAAAAGCACAGCTGCTCAGGCATTAGATGAGCCGCTGGAGATACTGAATGAAATGGTCATGGGTGTTAATGATTTTCTTATGAACCTGAACTTTTCTGTTCCACAAATCCAATCCGTTAATGGTTTTTTCCCCACCGAAAAACAGCAGGCTCCATTTGGTCCGTTATCCACAAACAATACACTGGAGCCTGTCCCACCCTTTGATGAAGGTGATACCGAACTAATCGAAAAAGTAAGGGGGCAGATGTTAAATAGTCCGGTTTTACCCCAGTGGCTGAAAACCATCCAAAATAAAGAAGTGTGGGAGACCCTAATAAATAAACTGGTGGAAGGATTTGTTCATTACCGTAAGAAGATCGGAGCACCCGTTTCGTTGGAAGACTATTTTGATCTCTATACAAAGCATTTATTGGATACGGGAAAACTCACCGACTACTGCAAATACAAAAGCCACCCTGTAATACTAGACAGTAACACTTACTGCACCGAATCCTACTGCTCTAAAAAACCCTACAAACAAGCCTGTTCTTTTGCCACACTGAAGTTCGGGCAATAGGTTAGCCGTAGAGAGGCAAAGAACGGGTTAAAAAATAATTAAACGTTGTTCTCTGTGGCAATCAGAGAACGCCGGAAAGGAGTTAAGATGTTACGCACATTGATGCGGTTTTTACCCATGGCGGAAAAGATCATTAATCGTAAAAGCACCTTACCCATCTTAAGTCAGATCTGTGTTCGGGATGGGTTCATTACAGCCACGGATCTGGAAACCACGGTGCGGATGAAGATCGAAAGTAAAGACCATTACACGATTCCCCTTACCCTTTTAAAAACGGTACTCAAAGCCCGGCCTAAACGATTGGATATTGCACGGGGTGAAGGGGAGAAAATAACCATCACCTATGATAATCGCCGGGTCACATTTACCTCATTGGATACCGATGAGTTTCCTTCCACACCCCCAGGCAAATTTAAAGCAGTAGGCATCTGGTCAAAGGAAGTCCTGAGGAAGCTTTATGAGCAGGTTGCCTGTGTAAGTACCGATGAGCTGAAACCGGCTCTAACGGGCGTCTACCTGCATCAGAATCATAAGCTTTCCAGCTGTGCCACCGATGGTCATGTACTGCGGTGGATTAAAAACATGGATCCCGATGGGGCAAGTAAGCTGAAAAACGATTTTCAGGGCATCATCCCTAAAAAGAGCCTGCAGCTGCTTACGCGAATCGTAAAAGGAAATGTAAAAATAACGGAGAGAAAACCATACCTGTGTCTGAAGCTTGATAAGGACACGGATCTATTCATTCGTCTTATTGATGAGACCTATCCCAATTACAAACAGGTCATTCCCAGTGAGTTTAGCGGAGTAGTAACCCTTAATCGTGATGCCTTACGGCTACTCATTAATGATGCGCTTCATTTCATCTCAATAGAGACAAAAACGGGCGTGTTTACCCTTAATACGGGGGAGATGAAAATATCCGTAAATAATCCGGAAAGAAAACTGCAGTGGAACGCAAGTCTACCCATTACCCTACAGACGGGAAAAGCCATGACCCTGGGGATGAACCTGCATTATCTGGATAAAATCCTGAAAGGAATCGATGCAGAAGAAGTCTCCTGGGAGGTTACCACACCCATTTCAGCAAGCATACTGACGGGTGTAAATGGGAAAGTACCGGACACAATCCATCTTATCATGCCCGTAAGGGTAAAAGAAAGTGAGGAAACTGATGGAAAACATGATTATTGATACTCCGGAGCGGATTGAAAATGATATGGAAGACTTTAAGATTGATGCGGTGGAGGCTGAAAAGAACTTTACCGCCACCAGGATAAAACTCTGTAGGGAGGGAGAAAGCAATAAACCGGTCCTGTTCTATAGCCAGGAGCTCAACCGCAACTTTAAACGTCCCGGGGACATCTTTGCCAAAAGACATATCATTAAAACATTCACGCCCTCCAATATAGAAGCGGTAACAGACACCACCCTTTCCAATAAGTATCATGACACGCTGCTGGCCCATAAGGATAGTATCTGGGATTACTCCCCGCTTACGGATATCCACTCAGAGAAGATGAATCTTTTTGTAGATGAAGACACGGCCACCTTCTTAAGCGATGTGGGAATCAACGTGGATGGTCTGGGAGAAGATTTTCAAAGCATTGAATCGGTGGAAAGCACGCCGTTTTTGGAAGAAGTATCCCTGGATGCCACCCGGCTGAAAACAGAATATGATGATCTTAACAGGAAACTGCTTACCATAAAAGAGCAGATGGTAGATGAGTTTATGCAGTGGGTCAGTCCTAGGTCGCTTACGGATGAAGAGTTTGATCTGAAACTGTCACAGGAGAAAGTACCCGATGCTCTCATACAGGAATACCTATCCCTAAAGGAACAGTTGGGCACGTTAAAAGCCCGGCTGGGGCTGGTAAAAGAGACCGTCTTTACTGAAACCAGATCTAAGATACAATTACCAAAACTAATTGAAGAAAGGAGTCTTCATGACCTATTTAAAATTTAATCTGCCAGGACTATGGTTCCAGATATACAGGCAGGTGCTTGCACAGAATGAAACCCTGAATAAAGATAAACTGGATAAGGTGCAGTTACGGGAAGTGGCCACATCCATCTTTATTGCCAGTACCCAGCGAGGGATTGTGAGACCCTATTCCTATACGCAGTTTCAGGTGAACCTGCTGGAGATGACCAAGAATGTATTTAGAGACCGGGAGCGGAAAGCCGTTACACTGGCGGTGAAATCAGCCTTAAATGGTAAAGCGAAGAAGATGGAGGTCATGATTGAAGAACCTTGATAAAGTGTCTGATAAAGAAATCGAACAGGAGTACAGGAAGCGCTTTTTCCTGAAAGCCGGTGACCGGATCAACAAGGCTGAAGATGCCGCCCGGAATTTTGCACTACTGTTATCGAAAGAACCGGGTCGGGAATGTTTTGCGGTACTGTACTTAAATAATCAGAATGCCTCAATGAAAACTGAAATCCTGTTTAAAGGATCCCTAACCACTGCAGCCGTCTATCCCCGGGAAATTATTAAAACAGCATTAAAAAACCACGCTGCCGCCATCGTCTGTGCCCACAATCATCCTTCTGGGAACCTTAATCCCAGTAGGGATGATGTGGCAGTAACCGAAAAGATAAAAATGGCCTGCAAAACAGTGGACATAGCCTTGCATGATCATCTGATCATTACCGGTAATGGGTGGTATAGTTTTGCTGATCATGGATTGATTTAAGAAAGGAGATAATATGCCTATTTATGAATACAGATGTATGTACTGCGATCACTTGTTTGAAAACCTGCAAAACTGGAATGAAGATCCACCCCAATGTCCCCAATGTGGATTTGAAGTGGAAAGAATCTTAAGTCCACCCTCACTGCGGTTCAAGGGCACTGGTTTTCATAATAATGATTACACCAGAACCGGACCCAAGACCAGATAGTGAGGGATTGGTTGTAAAGTGAAAAAAGGGAGAATATTCAAGTATATGGAGAAGGAACAAATGTTAGTTTATCGACGATCTCTTTGGCCTTTGAGGTTGAATATTTTATCTTTAATTTCGTCTGCGCTAACAAACGACCGAGCTAGTATAGCTCTATCACAGATAATACCCAAAGATGGATGTATTCGGGTGGGAACCTATTCCCCCTGGCGCATCCCTTTTGGGTGTACTGTGGTCTTTTGTTAGCGCAAACTGCCCGGAACCAGGGGGATTTTTTTACCCCTCCTGGATGATGTTTAAAGCTACCTAATCAAGGAGGCGAAATGAGCAATGCAAAAAAAGATATTAAGCAGCAATTTTCTGAAGTAAAAAAAGAATATAAAGATTTAGGGGGTTGGGATTTCTTTAAATCTGGTAATTGGTTGTGGCAGACAATTCAGAAATCATTCAACAGTTACTGGAAAAATGCCAATGTTGAGTATTTTCAAACAAAATATAAAACGAATGACAAATCGAAGCTTTCAAAAAAATTGATTTCCGTTTCAGCTAAAAATGCAGCAATACTTGGTGGATTAGCTGGTGCAGCTGTGACATCTAATGAAATTGTTGGAATTATGACGGGTGGTGAAGGTGTAGTTGGAATTCCTGCTAATGTCGCAATAGCAGCAACAACTCTGGGGACAGAAGCGATTTTATTAATGCGGTTTCAGTTGCAACTTGTGGCAAATCTAGGCAAGCTCTATGGCGTTACTTTAAAGCCAAATGACCCTGAAGATATTTTAACAATTCTTGCTTTTGCACTAGGTGGTAAAGCCGCAGATGCAGCGGGAATATTTGGAATGAAAGTTGGTGGAAAGTTAGCAGGGGGAGCCGCAAAAAATGTATTCAAGAAAGAAACATTAGCCGCTTTAAAGAAAATTGCTGCTAAGGTAGGAGTGAAAATTCTGCAACGTTCAATCGTGAAGTATACAATCCCTATCGCGTCTATTGGCATTGGCAGCACTTGGAACTATTTTTCAACCAAGACAGTAGGTAAGATAGCAGTAAAGCACTTTAAACAACGAGCTGATGATGTTAAGTAAATCCACATTAAAATATTTTATGTTAAAAATGCAATGAATTACCTCTAACGTGAAGCGTACATTAGACAATTTTATTTACTTAAATAATAATTGGAGTATTAAATGCTATTACCGACAACTAAGAGTTATGCTGAATGTCCTCCCTGTGGGACGAAGAACAGGAAATATCCTTGGGAATTAGTGTTCTGAAAAATAAAAATTAATAGTATGATTATAATTGATGGTAGTCTAATGGCAGTATACTCAATACCATGTAAACAACACCGGTATATTCAAAATGAAAAAAGTCGTAAGAAGTGAATAGTCTCTTTAATCGAAGCATCTACCATTTGGAATCGCCGGGTTACCCATGCCCCTAACCATTTTCAGCCTTGGATGGCTGGTCGTTTTCTTGAACAACAGAAGAAATTGGACAGGAGTGAAAGACATCCCCACGGATTGGTTGATTGCTCTGGGAATCTGTATCGCGCTGGATTTGCTGATAAACTTTTAGGTTAAAAACGAGTCGTAACAATAATAATTGAAAATTCAATTTATGAACAGGAAATCACAGATGAAGTCAGAATTCAACACAAAAGTGGAAGAGTTGGAAGAAATTATAAGAGTGATCAGTAAAAATAAGCAAATAAATGCTATACGAACAGAACATGTATTTAGTCAGGTATTTAAATATCTTGATAATGAAAAACGGGTTCAAGAAAAGAATGAATATGTTGAAGAATTTAATATTGAGAGATTTAAGAAAATTGATTCCAAAAAGAAAACGGATTATTATAAATTTAAAAAGCCTAATGATAAATCAATGACGGATATAGTTTATAAGGTGTATACCGAATCGCCAACAACTTATGGTCTTCTTACAAAAGATAGTTCTATTTCATTTGGATTAGATTTGATGCTATCTGTGGCTAATGATAATCATAATAATATGGTCTTTACCAAAGCGAATCAAATAAATGGAAAAAAGCTAATAGATTTGGTGCTGATAATCGATAAACTACCCATCTTTCTGTTGCATGTAGATGACATTGAATGCATGAGAATGGACTGGATTAGGGCGATGAAGGAAATAATCGAAAACTACCAGTCTAATAAAATGGATTATAACTTTCCCACGGATGACGATTATTTTAAGGAGCATCACGTATCGCCTTTGCGTTATCTTTTTATCAGCGATTTAAGTCTGATTTATCGACCAAATATTGACGTAAAACTCACGGAACTATCAAAAGAATCAAATGTGAATATCATTGCATTTGTAAATGAATAAAATAGTATAAACACCATTTTGACGGTTGCTTTATTTAAATAGAACAAGAGGAATCAGCAATGCGTAGGGTAAAGCAAAACAAAGACGAAATTCTGGTTAAAGAGAAGTTTGAAAAGAAGGCTAAAAAATTAGCAGGGAAAATTAAATTTCTTCAAGATGCAATTGAATTGTATTACTGTGCAATTGATCCTAAAACAGAAAAATGGGTGAAGGTTCTCGCTTTTTCTGCATTAGCGTATTTCATAATTCCATTTGATGCAATACCGGACTACATTCCAATCGTTGGGTACACCGATGATGCAGGAATTATTTATGCCGCGATTAAAAAATTATCTGATAAAGTAACGGATGAACATCGTTCCAAGGCAAAAGCATTATTGGAGGTTGAATAATGTCAATCATTGTTGAATTATCCTCCACGATCTTTAATGTAATATTTTCAATTTTATCTCATTGGTGGGTTTACCTTATATTATGGATATCACAATTCTTTGTAGTGAAGATTTATGTGAATAAAAAAAATAGAGCTTTTGGAGATATTAGTGGAGTCCTTTTAAAGTTTAGAATCTTATTCATTATAGCTTTATTGATCGGCTTTTATCTCGGAGTAAAGCTTACATAATATCCGTCAATTGGAAGGATTTATATGGTCGTCCATCCAAAAAGTCAAAACGCAGAATACAACACCAGGATGTTCCAGAAAAGATATTTCATCGCTTCAATGAAAAGAGACTTGTTGCAAGATCAATATTCCAACTAATTAAAAAACTGAACAGAAGTTGATTTAGATATAACGCTTGCCGTTATACGGTTGTTAATATAAATTAAAATATGATTAAATCATTTAAGTGCAAGGAAACACAAAAGATATTCAATCGAGAATTTTCTAAGAAGTTTCCTCACGTTATTCAAAGAATTGCTTTAAGAAAGCTGAGAATGATAAATAGATCGAGCAGTCTAAATGATTTAAGAATACCTCCGTCTAATCGATTGGAGAAGCTGTCTGGTAAAAGAAAAGGCCAATACAGTATTAGAATCAAAGAACAATGGCGAATTTGTTTTAATTGGAAGAAACCAGATATAACAAATGTAGAAATAGTAGACTACCATTAAGGTGATATTATGAGTAAAAGAAAAATGAAACCAATACATCCAGGTGAGATACTAAGAGAAGAATTCTTGTATCCATTAGGATTAAGTCAAAACAAAATCTCTAGAGACATAGGTGTACCTCCAAGGAGAATAAATGAGATTGTACTTGAGAAGAGACGTATTACAGCAGATACAGCATTAAGACTGGCTAAATACTTTAACATGACTCCTCAGTTCTGGCTTGGTTTACAGATGGATTATGAGCTTGATTTAGTAAAAGATAAAAAAGAAGAAGAAATCTCGGAAGAAGTTAAAGTTTACTCAGAAGTTTCTTAGCAATCTCATCGAACAGCAACAATTACGGACATGTTATACTTGCGACATGAACTTGGGTTGTTACTTTGGATTAGAAAAGATAAATGAAATAATTTAATAAACAGAATTTCTCCGATTACTGTAATTGAATGGTAGACTTAAATGTGACATGTTATATACAATTGTTAATTAAAGTGTAAACAAGGTCCTCGAACGTACAATTACTATATAATAGAGAAAGACTAATATATAGTCTATATTATAGTCGTAATAATTAAGGTGAAAAATGAAATACAGTGAAGCAATAAAACCTATTAGTTATCTCAAAACACATGCATCAAAAATTATCCGTGAAATATCAAAAAAACATGAGACCATGATCATTACTCATAATGGAGAAGCAAAGGTAATCGTTCAGGATATACATGTTTATGAACAGACACAAGATAGTTTAGCATTACTAAAAATTCTAGCTCAAAGTTCATCAAGTATTAAGAAGGGAAATTATAGACCTGCCCGTGAATCTTTTTCTAATCTTGAAAAAAGAATAGCGGAAAGAAATGTCGAATGAGTTTTGAAGTATTTCTAACGCAAGACGCTGAAGATGATATTTTTGATATTTATACGTATGCTTTAGAAAATGATTCCCAATTAAAAGTTGATAGGTTATTAGAGAAACTAAAAGAAAACTGTCTAAATTTGGAAGATTTACCATCAAGAGGACATCTTCCGCCTGAGCTGAAAAGAATCAATGTAGTCGAATATTTAGAAGTACATTTTAAACCTTATAGAATTATATATCGGATTGCCAGCGAAAAGGTTTTTGTTTATTGCGTACTAGATGGGAGAAGGAATCTACAAGATTTATTGCAGGAGAGATTAGTACGATAAATAGTAATAAATAATGGAATCAAACACTCAAATTAGAAATGCCGATCTAGGGATAATATGTTAAATGAGAATTATTGGATTCAGTGTATATTTCCTTTTACGTTATTAGAAACACAGAAGAGTAGATTCCCACAATTGATGATTCCTCCAAAGGCGGATAAACCCGTCTTTCAGGAAATGGTTAACCCACACGAATCTTTCTAGTTGGCATAGGCAGCTCTGTTTTACGAAGGTATATTTCACAAGTGTTTCGCCTGTTACCCGAATCTCAGTCAGCTCCTCTCCTCTAATTGTCATCGAATATTATCGTTAACCATTTTCATGAGTTTCTAGATTAGGCCTAGAGATAGTGTCCGAAAGATTACCGGAATCACTGTCCGAATCTTGCGGAATTGCCAACGGATGAATTCCAAGTCCAACGAATTTGCGCGCGGCAGATATTGTTAGATGTGAAGTTTTATATTGGAATTACAGACTAAATGCTCATCTGGGGGATAATATGATCCATGGAATACTTAGCATAGATCTAATTTTGCAAATAGCTGTAGAATCTTTAATAGTTTAGGACGTTGCGCTAAAATAGTATTTTAGCAGCCCTTGATTCATCGTGCTCAAAAGCGGTTTCTAAGCGATCAATTGCATTAGTGTTTAATCTGAATTTGATAGCCTCTTTCCTCCATTCAGCGGTGACCATCGAAACTTCCTTAATAATGAGCTTCGCTTCCGAAAGCGAGAGGCCGAACAAGGAATGCACAGTTAAAGCATTCTCAATTGTAGCACTATTATCATCTAATACGATTGAGCTTCTAAGTATCCTAGGTGCAATATCAGCTGGTACAGGATTGATGTCATATGCAGGTGACAGGATCCAGCCGTTGGTTCCCTGATAAAGGAAACCATGATTTCGCATGTGATCATCCACATTTGTAACAAGAACCGTAAACACTATTCTTCTCCATAGTTCATGCATATCTCTCTTGGGGTGTGCTCCGAACTGCCTAAGAGCATCGACTAATTCCAGATAACTTCTATTCTCATGATCTGAGGCACCCAACATGCTCATCCCAGATAGGAAAGGAATCCTGATAGACCCATTGCGATCGAATCTGTCAAGAAGCAACACATGTCGACCCAAGACTTTTACAAGTTTAGTTTGGGGTGTACAAATCCCTGCTTTCCTTGCCAGACTTAGTGTAATAGCTTCCCATATAACTTCATCCCAGGTATCATCTTTTCTTGGGAATTTAGCCAACAGCAATTGAGAATTATGATTTCGTATTGATGCTTTAGGACGAGCTCCACCTAACGAAGAACCTGCTTCAAGAAGTATTTTTAGCTCTTCCACATCTCCCCCACCAGCATGGATAACATCTGCCGCATTCAGCAATTTTGGCAACTCAATTTTTGGAGGTATACCAAGCGCATCGGTTGCGTGAAATTCACCACCCTTTTGCAGTGAAAACCGTAGTGCGCCTGGTCGTGCTATATCATTAACCCTGAGTAAAAAATCAACTTCTCTTAGGTGCCTAATAGACATATTATTATTTTTGGCATCCAATCGAGCCGCACGAAGCATTAGGGTTCGTCCCCAAAGATCAGGAGCTGAGTCACCAATCGCCCCAAATAAAGCTTTACCCGGAATCGTATGGAATGAACCTTTACCAATTTGTAAAGCTGGATCTAGTGAGAATCTCTGCGGACTCTTAAGCCATTCATCATCGTACACAAATGTTGCACTTTCCTTATTATTCTTGGTATGCACCCATAATCGTCCTGCAAGGTGAGCTTTACCGGATAAATCAACATAGACATAAAGGGTATCAGCCATCTTATTTTTCTCCAAGTTCATTCTATTAAACGGGATAGGGGATTTTCCTGATTCTTTCAGGTAATCGCTCTTCTTCAAGCATTAATCCAATTTCATCATGTTTTGCATCGACGAGACTAGTCAATCGTTCAACCATTCCGAGTGCCATTAATACACTGGCATACGAGCCTAAGCAAACTCCAGGATCCCCCTTCTCTACTTTTACTAATGTTGTCCTGCAAATTGATGAACGCTCAGCTAGCAATGCGCTTGGAATACGTCTCCGACGCCTTGCGTTTCGAATATCACTTCCAAGTGTATTTAATGCCCTCTTTATTGGGATGGGTAATCGGCTGTACCTGTTGTTTATGTTTTCATTTTTCATAAGTCTATCCGTATGTTTATGTCTATAATAATGAACGTTATCAAATATAATGTACAGTATAATGAACATTACGGCAATAATAATTATTTGGTAAAGTGGCAATTAGATATTCCTATTCACAACACTAGTCTGGATACTGGGTTCTCCTGATCGTCGTGACAACAAGGATCGTTAAGCTATTGGTTAAAGGTTTGATCCCTCCTGGTGTACACAACCAGTGCCAAAACTAAAGTATAGCCAGCTCTGCTTTACGAAGGTATTCTTCACAAGAGTTTCACCTGTTACCCGAATCTCAGTCTATTCCTCGCTCTATATATCCTCGAATATTATTTTTGACCATTTTCATGAGATTCCAGATAAAGCCTGTGAAATAGTGTCCGAAAGATTACCGGAATCACTGTCCGAAACTTCCGGAATTACCAGTGAAATGAGCATTAGAGCCAAACAGGAAGTAAAACGAGCCCGATCTGTAGGTGAAATTCTTATAGCTGATATTTCATTGTGGGAAATAGCAATGCTAATAAAAAAACAACGTCTGAATATTGAAACAACCTACACAGAGTTTATGCGTTTGATAATGGAAGCTTTCCCATATCGAATTATTCCAATTTCACCTGAAATAGCCGACCTCTCAGTTGCCCTAAGCGATAGTATAAATTTAGATCCTGCAGACAGATTGATATGTGCAACGTCAATTATTGAGGGAGCATCTTTAATTACAGCTGATAAAAATTTGAGAAATTCAGCTTTAGTTCATACAGTTTGGTAATTATTGGTGGTATCTAACACTCACTTCCTTTAGGTAATTATCAAGTAATATTTGTTAAAATTATTTAACAAGATATAGGATAATGATCTACGAGTCCCAGTATCGGGTAAGAGGTAAGTTCCGAAGCGTCAGGACAAAATCCTTTATTCAAGCGATGGTAATAATAGGTTACATATAGTTATATAAGGTTATATATTGCAACTATTCAATGGAGTTGAAATGAGTAATGTTGCAATAAAAATAAGTCAAGATATAGTTCAAAGTGCTCGCGATGTGGGCCGGGTTGAACACCGATCTGCTCCAAAACAATTGGAGTATTGGGCGCGAATCGGACGAATTGCTATTGAAAATTCGGATTTGCCATATCAGTTCATTCATGATGTGTTATTAGGGCGAGCCCAAGTAAAATCTGGAGAACTTGAAGATTATATTTTCGGCGAAGGCAAATGATTCATGTATATCAAACACCTCTTTTTGCCAGGGCAAAAAAGAAGCTTCATCCATGGCAGATCAATTTATTGGATATAGAAATAGAAAATATTCGAGATAATCCTACAATAGGTGAGGTTAAGCGAGGAGATTTATCTGGGGTGTTTGTACATAAGTTTAAAATGAAACGTGATTTATATTTATTAGCCTATGAGTACGATCATGAATCACGAACATTAATCATGTTGGGATCTCATGAAAATTTTTATCGTGATCTAAAACAGTATCACTAGATCGTAAAAAATCGTTTAAACAGTATTCAAGATATGATGCTTGACCTTTTATGGGGAAATTATGAAAACAATAAATGTAACCAATGCGCGGGCAAACCTGTACAACCTTCTTGAAGAAACGTTTGAATCACATGAACCAATTCAGATTACAGGAAAAAAGAATAATGCTATTTTAGTGTCTGAAGAAGATTGGCAATCGATTCAAGAAACACTTTTCTTAATATCAATTCCTGGTATGCGTGAATCAATAATTGAAGGAATGAACACTCCTGTTGATGAATGCATAGGGACTCCGAATTGTTAATTGGAAATTAATCGATACGAAACAATCACAAAAAGATGCGAGTAAAATATAAGAATCAAGGTTGAGAAAAAAACTTACTTGATATATTAAAGAAGGATCCTTTTCAAAATCCATTAAGGTATGAAAAAATAATTGATGATTTATCTGGAGTATATTCCAGACAAATAACTATAAAACACAGATTAGTATATCAAGTATTAGATGACCTATGAACAGTAAAAATACTGCGCTTATGGTCACATTATGAATGAAAATAGGGTCAATACACGCTACGGACGTGAAATAGCCAGTTGTGGAAATGAGGTTTTAAAGGATAAAATATGCCAATTTCGCTTTTGATGAATTATACAAATAACTTTTACGCCACAGAGCTACCTCTACTTGGCTTGTGTTAAAAAGTTTCTTTTCTAAAGAATATATAGTATGACGAATACTGGTATTGTAAATTAGGTCAAATAGGAAATAATATTATCACATGAATAATACACCGACAATTACAGAGCACTACAATGTGCTATCAAAAATATTGGGTAATAAATATATTAAGTCAAGTATTGAGAGTCCCTATGACTTTATTTCTATTGCATCAAAGGGGGTTAATGCTCATGTTATTTTGAATTTTCGCAATTATTTCAAGATTTCAAGAGAATTGACGGCAGAAATGTTAAATGTTTCTAACTCTACTGTGTATCGATGGATCAAGCAAAATAGAAAACTTGAAAGAAATTACTCAGTTCTATTGTTTGAATTAGCAGATTTGTTTTTAACCGGATCTGAGTTGTTCCAAAGCAAAGAGAAGTTTTTGAAATGGCTTGATTTACCAAATTCTGTCCTTGGGGGACTGGAGCCCAAAAATTTGTTAGAAATACCAGGTGGAATTTCAAAGGTAAAAGATTTATTGGGGAGAATTGAATACGGTGTTTATAGTTAATTGTTTTGATAGTCTATAGAATTACAAATAGTGTTCATGCATCAGATATAAGTGGTTCAGGTGCATCACTTTATCCTGGTCGTTGGAATAAGAAGGGCACACCTGTTTTATATACAGGAGGTAGTAAAGAAATTGCATTGTTAGAACAAATAGTCCATATTCCCCCATTACTTATTCCTAATCTTGATATACTAACAATAGAGATTCCTGAAAACTCTATCACCGAATTAAATCCAAATAATTTACCTAAAAATTGGAAGCAATATCCTGCACCAACTGTACTTTCTGAGATTGGACATAAATGGATCATCAGTAATTCGAGTATTGTTCTATGTGTACCAAGTTGTATTTTAGAATCTTCGACTATTTATATACTAAATTGTAATCATGCGAAATATGGAGATGTTAAGATATTAGATCAAAGAAGGTTTCAGCTTGACAAAAGATTTATAAAAACAAAATAAAATGTAATAATGCAAACCCACACTCGCTAAGGGTATCAAGGATATCTCCTTTAGGGAAACAGCCATAAACTGAAAAAGATATTAGTTGGTAGATCCGACGGAAGGGCGGGATTTTCATCTATATGAACACAGTCACAGTATTTTAAAATAGAAAATCCCGTTTTCGATGAAATGGAATTAGTTTCTCCAATCAATCCCCCATTGCCATTAATCATCAGATCTGTTAATTATCCAAGAGCCAAATAGGCCAACCTGAATACCAACAAATTATTGATGATGTAAACCTATTCAGTCTCCCGGATTCATCCTTTGAACAAGTTTCATTTTCTTAAGCTTTTATTCAATTGCAACTAAAAATACAGCACTATAAATATTCATCTTCGTCAGAGTACTCAATTGGAAAATAATTTGAATCTATTGGTCCTAATATTTGTTCCGTTTCTAATTCATCAAAGTCCAATAGAGGTCTTCATAAAATCAAGTAGTCTTATCCTTTCTCAATTCACCCATCCAAATAACATTTTCAAATTGGGTTGTTACTTTGGATTAGAATAGATAAATGAAATAATTTAAAAACGAAATTTCTCCGATTACTGTAATTGAATGGGGTTATTATATCTAAATATTTTTGAATATATTTCTTGAAATAAGTTAACATATATGTTAACTTTCATTGTGTTAATTAAGTTTTACTTAAAGAAGAACAAAAGAAGTCCAATTGAAGAATTTTTAGATTCTTTAAATGCAAAACAGACACAAAAGATTACATGGGTATTGCAATTAATCGAAGAGTTAGAAAAGATACCAAAACATTATTTCAAAAAACTTGTTCATACAAATGGTATTTGGGAAGTAAGAGTACAAATAGGGAAGGATGCAATTCGACTTCTGGGTTTCATGGAGGAAAAAAACTTTGTTGTTTTAACAAACGGATTTATGAAAAAGAGCCAGAAAACCCCAAAGGTTGAAATAGAGCTGGCGGAAAAAAGAAAAAAAGATTTTATCGAGAGGAAGCAAAAATGAGCGATCTAAAAAAATATGTAGAAAAAAGAAAAAAGTCTGACAAGGAGTTTGCATTTGAATATGAATCTGGATACGACCATTTCAAAATTGGTGTTTTAATACGTCAAGCCAGAGAAGAGGCTGGGTTAACCCAGTCAGAGCTTGCACAACAACTTCACACACAAAAAACAGCTATATCTCGTATTGAAAATCATGCTGAAGATATCCGTCTCTCTACTTTAGAGAAAATAGCAAAGGTTCTTGGAAAAAAGATAACGCTTAAAATCGCCTAATTATGAGTTAAAATGAGAGAGAAATACAAATATATTTACATGATTATTATATATTCTAAATAATTCATCAATTTGTTATTTAGCTTACATGACCTCGCATGATACGCGATTATACGCAAGCCTTATTACATTATTAAATTTTTCAATAATACCAGAATCTGCTTTGGATTAACTACTTTTATGGTAGACTTAAATGTGACATGTTATATACAATTGTTAATTAAAGTGTAAACAAGGTCCTCGGACGTACTGGTAATTCCGGAAGTTTCGGACAGTGATTCCGGTAATCTTTCGGACACTTATATTAGTTTCCTAAAACTTCATTTTAAGTTACTCTAAAAGTCAGAAAGAGTAACGGTATTTTTCATTTTTCTCATTGATTCGCCCTGCAGGTTTATTTTGTAAGCATTGTGTATTAAGCGATCCATAATAGCATCAGCCAAGGTTGGGTTTTTAAAATAGGCATACCATTCTTTAATGGGCAGCTGGCTGGTTACGATGATACTACCGGTGGTATATCTGGATTCAATGACTTCCAATAGTTCCTGTGTTTGTTCGGTGGAAAGAGCCATGAGTCCCAAGTCATCCAGAATGAGGAGTTGAAACTTTTTCATTCGTTTCAGCCACTTTAAGTAATTCCCTTCCGCTCGTTTTAAAGAGAGTTCTTCAATCAGCGTGGATATTCGAATATAATGAGCAGAGTACCCGGAGATAATGGCATGATTTGCCAGGGCATTAGCCAGCCAGGTTTTTCCGGTGCCGGTGGGACCTGTTATGATAATGTTATGGATTTGATCTGAATATTCTACTTCAAATACTTAGATCAGGTGTCCTGAGAATCACCGGAATAGTGTCCGGAGAACTTCCGGAATGGTGTCCGAATGTTACCTGAATTTCCAGTAAATTATTTAAGAAACTAAAAGTGGCCTGTCTGAAATTGGAGGATTTATCTTTTAAAGGCCACATTCCTCTTGAATTATAAAGAATAAATTTGGTTGAATATTTAGAAGTCCATATAATGCCTTACAGAATTATATATCAGATTGTTGGTAATCGTGTTATTGTACATTGTGTACTTGATAGTAGGAGGAATATCCAGGATATATTACTGGAGAGATTAATACGATACTGATATAATAAAAAGGGATCACCTGGTGCGTGGCTAATGATCCAGATAGGGATGGGCTGTGAAATGCTATAGTGTGAAACTGAGGTTTTGACGAAATGATATGTTCGCTTTAGCCATTATGAATTTGTACCAATATTATTTATACCGCAGAACTTTCGGTCGCTTTTAATATTGCATTGTATAGTATCAAAGTGGTACTATACACTATGCCCAGAAAAATAAGAGATCTCATCAAAGATCTAAAAAGAGCAGGATATATTAATCGTGGTGGAAAAGGGAGTCACAGAAATTTCCTGCATCACTCAGGTGCCATCATTACAATTTCTGGGAGTTTAGGTGATGATGCCTAACCATATCAGGAAAAACAAATAAAGGAAGCACTTAAGAAGGTTTTAAAATGAAAGAGCGAGATAAATATTTAAAAATAGTTGAATGGTCGGATGAGGACAAATGTTATGTTGGTTCTGTACCGGGTTGGTTGGGTAAATGTTGTCATGGAAAAAATGAAATTGATGTTTATACAGAATTAAGCACAATTGTTGATGAATGGATAAAAATCTACTCCGAAGAGGGTTTAAAACGACCCAATCCTACGAATAAGGATTATTCCGGAAAATTTCTGTTAAGAATCGGTCCTGATCTCCATAAAGAAATAGCATTAAAAGCTCTTAATAGTGGTGAATCATTAAATAATTTTGTTGTAAAAAAGTTGAAGTCAGTTGTTTCCCGCTAACACACATTTCCAATAGAAAATTATCAAAGGATATTTCGTTAAATTAATTATACAGAATTAGTACAATGACCACCTAGTCCAAGTATGTTTAGTTTGTTTAGTTTTTTAATACCTCTTTTGCTTCTGGGTGCATCTTTGCCTCCTTTTATACACTTTAAATTTATCATAAAGTGTCCGGGAGGGTCTGAAGGATCATAATTACCAAATATTACTTGCAGGTTATATAACTATGAGGTAATATTATTATGTGACATGGCTAATTGAATACACCCATCAATTCAATGAATGGTGGGATTCATTATCGGAAGAGGAACAGGATTCTATAGCAGCGATTGTCCTTACACTTTGAGATCGAGGCCCAACTCTTCCATTCCCATTCAGTTCTAGTGTCGAATCTTCACGTCATAGTCACATGCGGGAGCTAAGAATACAACATTGTGGTGATCCATATCGAGTGCTGTATGCATTTGACCCGCGTCGTGCAGCAATCCTTCTACTTGGAGGAAATAAAGCTGGCAACGATAGGTGGTATGAAGAATATGTACCACAGGCAGATGAACTCTATGATGAGCATCTAGATGAGTTAAGAAAGGAAGATAAAATCGATGGCCAAACAATTTAATATGCTTTTGAAAGATATGTCTGATGTGCGCAAGCAACGCATTGATACCAAAAAGCAAGATATATTATACGAAATAGATCTCCAGGGAGTACGTAAAGCATTAAAACTTACTCAAAACCAATTAGCCGCTACCCTAAAAGTGAACCAAGCCGCTGTATCCAAGATGGAAAACCAATCAGATATGTTCATTAGTACCCTTCGCCGATTTCTAGAAGCCATGGGAGCGAATCTTAAAATTGTCGCCGAGTTTCCGGATCAACAAATCGTAATTAATCAGTTTGAAGAATTGAGAACTCCACCAGAGGTAGCAACACAATAGCACCAATCTGGAATGGTACACCACGGAGTATTAGACTATCAATTCTTGGCAATTGATAAACGTTTAGTGTGTGAACATATTGCAGAAATTGAACGAGGCGAAACAACATTTATATAAGTCTGTACCAGTTTAATTATCTGTCATTCGCTCAACCTGCCAATTGTTTAGTTTTTTAATTAGCCGGACTAATTTTATGTAAAAGCTAAGGTGATATTATGAGTAAAAGAAAAATGAAACCAATACATCCAGGTGAGATACTAAGAGAAGAATTCTTGTATCCATTAGGATTAAGTCAAAACAAAATCTCCAGAGACATAGGTGTACCTCCAAGGAGAATAAATGAGATTGTACTTGAAAAGAGACGTATTACAGCAGATACAGCATTAAGACTGGCTAAATACTTTAACATGACTCCTCAGTTCTGGCTTGGTTTACAGATGGATTATGAGCTTGATTCAGTAAAAGATAAAAAAGAAGAAGAAATCTCGGAAGAAGTTAAAGTTTACTCAGAAGTGTCTTAGCAATCTCATCGAACAGCAACAATTACGGACATGTTATACTTGCGACATGAACTTGGGTTGTTACTTTGGATTAGAAAAGATAAATGAAATAATTTAAAAAACAGAATTTCTCCGATTACTGTAATTGAATGGGAGGAAGGCAATTCTCAGAAAAACTGGGAAAAGCATTTTGTTCATATGCTTGAATGCGAAGAAGTGTTTTTTAATCTGCCTTTATTTGTTCTTGAGGATCCGAAACATTCTGACAAAGAACAGCGGTATTATGCACTTGGTAAAGCGGATATGTCCAGACAGTTATTTATTGTCTTCATAATTAGAAAGAATAAAATCCGTGTAATATCCGCAAGAGATATGAGTAAGAAGGAAAGAAATAAATATAATGGAAAAAGTTAAAGAAATTCCAAAATTCAAGAATGAAGCAGAGGAACATGAATTTTGGGAGAATCATGATTCAACTGAATTTCTAGATTGGAATTCAGCAGAAGAAACAATCTTTCCAAAATTAAAACTATCTACAAAAACAATTTCAATTCGATTCCCAGAATATATGCTAGCTGAAATACGATCTATGGCAAATAAAAGAGATGTTCCATACCAATCCCTGATTAAGTTGTTTTTAAAGGAAAGAATTGATCAAGAAATTCGTTCAATGAAATAGTGCTTTGCAGCCTAACACACACCGCTACGGACCCCAATAAATGGGGCAGGCTATGAAAAGCTGGTAACGTGGAAATGGAGTTTTGGAGTTAAATAAAGTTGATTTCACTCACTATCCGTTCTACTAATAACTTTCACGCCATAGATCTATCTTATTAACATATTATAAAATAAAATCCCATTGGAAGTGCATATAATTGAATTTATCTTATGCATAGTAATAAAGGATAATATGCATGAGAACTACACTTGATATTCCTGAAAAGCTTATGATTGAAGCATTGGAATTAACCCATAGTAAAACTAAAACAGAACTAATTAAAATGGCGTTAGAGAATATAATCAAACAAAATAAGATTTTGGGATTGAAAAAATATAGGGGAAAACTTGATCTTGAATTGGATCTCAATATTCTAAGAAAAAGATAATGAAGATATTAGTAGATAGCTCAGTATGGATTGATTATTTCCGTGGTGGAGATAATTCAAAAGTATTGGATAGGTATATTGAGGGAAACCTGATTTGTACAAATGATTTAATTCTCTCAGAAATTATTCCTGCTTTAAAACTAAGAAAGCAAAATAGATTAGTTAACTTGCTCAATAACATTGGTAAGCGGTCGATGGAAATAGACTGGATTAGAATAATAGAATATCAGGTAACTTGCTTGAGAAATGGAATAAATAAAATAAGTATACCTGATTTAATCATCGTGGATCATGTGATAGAAAACGATCTCATCTTGTTTTCTTTTGATAAGCATTTTGAATTGATAAGTAATCACATTGAATTGAAAATGTCCTTTTAATAGGTCATAATGCAATGCTGACACATGCCTCCTGTAGATAATTCTCAAGCAATATTTCGTTAAATTAATCATATTAGGATCTCATGAAATTTTTTATCGTAATATATAACAGTATCACTAGATGGGAGAAAGTTGCTGCATATTGTGATTGATGTCTTAAAGAACCATGTGCTATTTAACCCTGATTCGTATAAAATCCTTGTTCTATACTAATATTCCACTTTGATTATTAATCTCAACTATGAGTATATTATATTAATGAATACAAATTTATACTAACGTATAACATATGAGGTATTATGAGTTTAGGCGATGAAAACATTATCAATCGAAATTGTGAATGGGAGGATTGTTCGAATAAGGGAGGGTGTTATATTTTTGGTCGTTCCTATTGTGGACATCACAATGTGTTAGCAATCGAGAAACACTTTTATGAAGAATTAGAGTTGTGGGGTGGCAGTGAAGAGCCAAGGGGAAAATTAAAAAATCTGTTTGCTCGCTATATTGAAATACTGGCGGACAAAAAACCATTCAGACATTCGTATTTGACTTCGGGTAGGATAAAGGATAGGACATACGACTATAAATACAAGGATGGAATAATTGAGTTTAAAATTGTTCGACATTTAAATGCTTGGAAAAATGAAAGCTCAATGCGCGAGGTTGTTGAACATTGGAAGTTTGATTCTATAAAAAAAAAGAAATATTTCTATATGCCGTGGATGATCCACAGGAAGATGAAGTGAAGTATTTCGATGAAAATGACTAGATTTAAGAACGGTTAATCCTCATGCGGTTAATTAATGTCTAATAAGAAAAAATAAACAATGGGTATCTAACACGCGGCTATGGATTCCGGTGCATTGGGATTTGCTGTGAAGGCTGGCAGTGTGAAAATGAAGTATTAAAGAAAAACATGTAAAATATATTTAGGGTCATGGCTAGATGAGCGGTTTATTAATAACAATAGCACGGCGTCATGTAATAGTAACCATACAGGAACAAATGACAACACCCGGGAAAAAGCAGAATCCTTAGAAAAGCTGAAAAAGCTTCAGGATATAAAGCCATTTGCGGATTTTGTTGCGTGGTTGGTTGAAGCGGGATTTAAAGGAAATCCAATTGCGAAATTGAATATATAAAGGAGCGAGGAAAGAATTTGTTCTGGAATATGAGTTTGGGTATGATCATTTTAAAATGGGGGCTTTTCTTCGTCAGGCCAGGGAAGAGCCTGGATAAACCCAGAAGCAAAAAAAGGTCAAACAATTATGGGAGCGTGTTAACGAAAGGGCTTAAAGGAAAGGGTAAATTTCCCTAAGTGGTTAGGGATAAACAGTAGGTCAAAAGTTAGAGATAAGTTACAAAGAAATGGCATTCTGAAAAACTCTCACTTAATCCTTTGATATTTTCGAATGCATTATTTATATCATAATCAATATCATTCCGTTTATAATTATCAATATCCTTACAGAAAATAGGGTCGTCCAATTTATTTTCAAGATTAGCAAAGTATTGTGCTGCTGAAACTGAATGCCCTCCATATTCCATATACTTATGAAATGACTTTATTATATCTTTATATTTCACACTATGATGCTTCAATGCCCAATTAATGTCGAACAAATCCCGCCCCTTTTTTCTCTGGTATAGAGCGCGCATTTTGGTGCCAAGCATTTCTGTAAGTTCATAGGTATTTAATTGAGAGGCACCGGTAAACCACTGTGATTTCACTTCAAAATTCATTTCCTTAATTGGGAATACACTAAAATGCTCCCGGGTATTAATCTCAATTTTGATTCGTTTCTTTCCTTCTGGATCTGATTCAGGAATAAATTGATAATAAATACGAAACCCATCTTTTCGCGGTTGAGTGCTGCTCGCACCTAACCATGGATCAATAAGCCCTTGAATTGTCTTTACTATTTCCTTGATGGGTCCAGATTTTTTCTGTACAAAATCTAGATCTTCAGAATATCGAATCGGATCGGTAAAAAATAATTTGTTTAATGCAGTACCGCCTCTAAAAAGTAATTGTTTGTTAAGATATTCATTTTGATAGATATCAACTAGAATTCGACTCAAGATTAAGTCTTGTTCAATCTGGTCATCCCCTGGCCAAGGAGCGGAATGCTGCCACTCAATGATGAATGCTCTAGGAATCATAACTCAATATCAATTGTTTCATTGATAAACAGTTTCCACCTCGGATACTTGTTATTTCTATCCCTATTCTCCGAAGGATTTAGATGGGTATAGATAAAACTGCGATCAGCAAAATATGCATCTAATATTTCACATAATTTATTCTGATTCAGCATTTCTAATATGAAAGCTCCTCTTTGCACGACAGCATCGGGGTAATATTCAGCTGTATTTCCTATGGATTGTGGTGAGAATTGCTCTAATAATTCCGATACAATAAGTCCTACATGCTCAAGCCCTCCCAACTGGCGATTAAATGTCACCAAATCAAATAATGTGGCTTCTGGCGAGGACATATTAAAATATCCGGTTGTCGTTTTCCGTTTGATAATGTGACTAGTGTTCACACTCTTTTTCCGAAAATACAACATCTTATTTTTATCAATCCGAATATTTCTCTTATCTCTGGTAGTTACAACCTGGAAAGATTGAGGACTTTGGTGTGATGATCCATAATATGATGCTGCCGTGAGTAAACCAACGTAATACGGTAATGAATAATAATTCATCAACTGGTCAATGTAACGATCCACTGGGAGACGACCTGAACGCACATATTCTTCTGGAACAATTACATGAAATCCACGAGCCGGAGTAATAATTCGTCCCTTTTTACGCAGAATAGATATTTTATCCTTTGCTGGAAATCCAAGTGCCATTGTCATTTCCTTTGATGAAAATGACCATATTCCTCTGCTTATCTGATTCTGTATGTATGCTAAACAATCCATTAGCTTGTAATGTTGCTTGCACAACTTCGCATGATATGCGATTATACGCAAGCCTTATTACATTATTTAGTTGTTCAATTATACAATAATCTGCTTTGGATACGTTTTCCTTTGATCCAAAATCCATTGTCTTAAAAATGATATTGATAATATCATTTTATCAACGCCATCGGTACTAGGTGTTCTGATTAATGCTACCTGAAAAACGGGGTTCTCATTTTCTATCGAACCATATATTATAAAATAGAGAACCCCGCGTCTTTTAGTACTCAGGGATCATAGTCTAGGATCTAACTCCCCTTGCCATCGACCATTAGATCTGTCAATCAACCCCGAACCAAATAGACCAACCTGGATACCAACAAATTGTTGATGAAATTGGTGTGGTTTTAGTTTAACAATCTTAATGAGTTCATAGGCCTCTTTTACATTTTGAAAAGCAGTAGCGTCTCCACCATGATCGGGATGATGCTTTTTAGATAAACGGCGAAAATTTCTACGAGCGTTTAGGAGCAATTTCTTCTCCATTTTAGTGGCATTTTTTTGATCCATATTTTCTGGGACAGCTGTCAAGTCAAAGCCCAGTTCAAGGGTACCAAAAATTCGTGGTATATATGTCTTCATAATGATTCCTTTTCTTTATTTTTCAGTTGATTGTTGTAGGGAAGTTTCTCCGTCCCCCCAGCGATGTCCCGCGACCTTTAGTTGAATAGTTTCAGCAGAAAAAATATCGAATGGTTCAAAGGTGCATTGGGTACATTCTCGCTGGACTATTTCAATCTCCATCCTGTCCTGAACGACTTCTTTGTATTGGAGTAGATCGCCCACCAATTCAGCTTCTGAAATCTCCACAACTTGGTTATCAAACTGGCGCTCTAAAAAGGCCAGGGTAATGATGCGGTTAAATTCAACCACGTATTCGTCAAGGTCGACCATGAACAAAAACCACCACGGTACGAGGTTGGATAAACAATACGGGAAACCGCTTTCGCGCAACTCATTGATAATTACAGTAAACTCTTCCTCAGCCATCTCAAAGCTCCTGCCTCTTATACTCCTCACTAAGAACAATATCAATGAACTGTGAACCCATTTTGATGGCATCCGATTCATCATGGTGGGATTTGATTATTTTCGTTTTAAACCGTTCGTTTACGTAGGTTCTGGTCACTTCCTTAGATTGGAATCCCTTCCACTCCAGGGGAGACAAATATCGGATTTCAAGTCCACTTATGATACAAACCGAACTTATAATCCCTAACGCAATGTTATTTTTTTGCATGGCCGTTTGGTTTAACGGGTGACGTCCATTACTTAAGCTGCGGGAATATGTGAAACTTTCCGATTTTTCAATGACGGCTAGGGTTGGTTTGTGACACTGAATTATGGACTGCAAATGCGAATGTATCTGTTTCAGTATTCGATCAAAACCATTGGCCTTTATTCCAAAGATTTCACTCTCACCGTCAAGACCCAGAAATTTCCCTTTTGCTACCACTTCCGCCAGTTCTGGATTGCTGCGATTATCGGAGCGAAAGGTTGACCAGTTGATTCCCAGGGCATCACTGATAATTTTCAGGCCATTTTTTGTTAAGGCATAAAATTTGCTAGGCGAATTATCGGACCTTGTGAGTTTGTAAATATCCTGGCTTTCCGGATCTGTATCAAATTGGACCAAGATGTATGTGCGCTCCAAATATTCATGTGGTTTTCCCAGGGCCGAAGCTGGCAGTGTTAGCTTGAACTTGGAGGGGGGGAATTGCTGGTGTAGAGTAGAGGCTGAAAGTGATTTATCCATGTTTGTATTCCTTTGTTATATTTATGTTTACGGTAATCTGAAGGGCGATCAACAGGCCTTCCACATCTACTATACCTGCATGATTTTTTTTTGTTGAGATGAAATGAGATGCAGAAATTTTAAGCTTTTAATGCCTGAAATGAGGGATTTCGGAAAAAACAATGTTTATGATGGGATTAAGAATTTAAAGCATGTGACATTCATCATATCCCAGTCTATAAGTGATTAATATTTAGAGATTACAGGATAAAAAAGATTTGACATTTTTAGTATAAAATGTGAATAGGGATGATTAAGTTTCCGGTGAAGAAATTGAGGAATTGTTGATAAGCCGAAGTCAAATATTCTTAGACATTAATTTGATATGCATTTTTAAGGATTATTATGTAATATAGAGTAATATTATTACTCATTAAAAAATATGCTTGATTCACTTATTACATCCAAAGCGCGGCTTAAATTGCTGCTAAAATTTTTTATGAATCCGGAAACCCGGGGTTATTTACGGGAACTCGCCACAGAGTTTGGTGAATCCACCAATAATATTCGTGTTGAATTAAATCGTCTCACTAAAGCCAAGATGTTGCTGTCAGAAAGTGTGGGACGGACCGTCGTTTACAAAGCCAATGTAAATCATACCTTGTTCACAGATATTCAGAATGTAGTACAAAAATATGTGGGTATTGATCGCCTCATTGATGATTTAGTCTCCCAATTGGGAGAGCTTGAAGCGGCCTATATCATTGGTGATTATGCTCGGGGTGTGGATTCAGGACTCATAGATCTGGTGCTAGTGGGAGAAGTAAAACAGGATGTGCTCCATCAGCTGCTTGAGAAGACCAGTAAAGCTATCGCCCGGAAGATTCGACCTTTGGTGGTACAAAAGGATGAGTTAAAACAGCTTTGGAATCAACTGGATATTGAGCACGCCTTACCGATTTGGGTAAATGTAAAAGAGGAAGACGACCCTATTTCTTCTGCGCTTTAGGGTGTGAGTAAGGTAGCAGCTATGCTGCTGCAATATTATATTTAGCTCAATTGGTCTAAAAAATGGGACTGAGGGGGCGGAGCCATGCCCGGAAGGGGCGAATGTTCAATGATCAAAATTCAATTAACAATTTAACAAAGTGATCGATTTTCATAACCATATTCTCCCTAGTGCCGATGATGGTTCTGTTTCCATGGACATGACTTTATCCATGCTGAGAACTGCTGCCAATCAAGGCATTACAGAGGTGGTGAATACTATCCATTTCCAGCATCCCAAAGTGGAAGGGATGGATATTAATTATGAAGGCACTCTGAAATTATTGAATGAGGTTAGAGCTAAGGTTGAGGCTGAGGGGATACCCATAAAACTACATCTGGGAGCAGAAGTATTCTATTTGCCCAATCTCATGGATTTAAAAGATGATCCATTATGTACTTATGAACATGGCAAGTATATGCTCATCGAATTTCAAGTTCATCAAATGCCACCGAATTTTGAGACGTTATTATTTCAATTGAAAATGGCAGGGATTACCCCCATTATTGCCCATCCGGAACGTTATAAACCGATTCAGCGAGATTTAGCGCTTTTAGAAAAACTGATTCAGTCGGGATGTGTCATCCAAATTGATGCGGGAAGCATCTGTGGATCACTGGGACCATCGGCCAAAGCAGCATCCCTGGAAATATTAAAAAAAGGGTATTGTCATATCATTGGCTCTGATGCCCATGATGATCGGAAGCGCAATTTTTGTTTGAAAGAAGCGGTTGAAATCGCCCGGCATATTGTGGGAAATTACGTGGATGAAATGGTGACGACCAATCCCCTAAAAGTCATCGCCGGACTTCCCATTGATACGGACATTCAACTTAACTTTGAGCAAGTGCGTCCATCCTTGTTCTCGCGGGTGAAGAAAAGAATATTCAATCAATCTTCACTTCTTATCTACACTTTGTTACGATAGACTGGTCGTTACGATGGATAAATTTTCAATGCTCAATGATCAAATATCAATTTATTGTCATCACGAGGAAGAATGACGAAGTGATCTCACACATTGAATATTCCGGGATTGCCATCCTCCTGCAGGTAAACTTCTCCCGATAAATCGGGATCGCAATGACAGTTTGTTATGAAATCCATAATTTTTAAATGATCAAAATAATTACCAAAAAAATAGATCCCAATCAATTAAACGACCTCTGCCAGGAATATTTCAAAACATTTGTAAAAATCGTGGTTGATATTGAAAAGCAAATCATGGCTGTGGGTGGTGAGTTGCATGCTGATGCGGAAGCGTTATTAATTGAGCACGGATCAAAGCAATCTAATCTTTGGGGGGCAAACTTTTACCCCTTTAAAACAACTGGCAACAGAATAGAATACACGGCTCTCATTAACATCCGTCCAAGTGATGATAACCCTTCTATGGAAATTCTTTCTGAGAGCATCCGGGGAAAAGTACATGATTTAAGTCAACGATTATTGCTCATGCCAACCGAATCTATTCCTTTGGGACCAATAACGGATGTCTGATGCAGTGGCATAAAACTTTGGAACCTCGATTTTCTCAATTTACTCGGGAACAGCAACTGTTGATGGTGTGCAATGAACTGAACCGGGCTCAGAATAACCAGTCAGATATACAGGAATATAAAAATTGTCTTGAAAGAGCTCTGGAATTGATCGACTTTATGACAAATAAGGGCCTTGGTTTAAACCGCTTAAAGGAAATATTGCGAGCCAGGGATCAAATAGGACAGGCCTATTTATCTGATCCTGCATCGACCACTCAGATTCAGGATGTCCTCATTAAGCTTGATCAAAAAGCGTGGGTGATGGTCAATCAATCTTCACAGCGTTACGACGGATAAATTTTCAATGCTCAATGATCAATGGCCAAATTTCAATATATTGTCATCACGAGGAAGAATAACGAAGCGATCTCAAACACAGATTGCCGCGTCGTCCATTTGGACTCCTCGCAATAACCAATTGTTCTTTACTCTTCAATCGAGTGAAACAAATCATATTATCCATCGTAAACCATTACTAAATTTCAAAACTGATTTTAAAACCAGATTTAAGGAATAATGCGACAAATATTACTATTTAGAATTACCGTTATATTTCTGATTGGATCCTTGCTTACTCCAATCTTTGCCCAGAACCAATACCAGAAACCATTGGTGTACGGTGAACAATCCTATCCACAAAGTGGTGAACGGTATATTACCGACGAACACGGCGTCATTCGGATGTGGATCAATGTGCTGGGTTGGGTGAATAAGCCCGGGAGTATCCTTGTCTATGATGGGATTGACATCGTCACCGTTCTGGCTATCGCTGGTGGGTATCAACGGGGAGCAAACCTGAAAAAAATACGTGTGTTCAGGGAGAAACCTGATGAAAATGGTAAGATTCTGTACACGGTAGATCTGAATAAATATTTGAAAACAGGAAATCGAGAAGCGTTTATTAAAATTTTACCCAATGATACAGTTATTATTCCACAAACGCTGCCGTCTTATGTTTTATCCTATTCCGGGACATTGACAACTATTATGAACCTATTGTACTATTATTCAATTACACAGCTCAATTTGAGCATATAATATGAAACCACGAATTACACGGATTACACTAATTTAATTATATGAGCGAAAACCTAATTACCCAACAGAACCAATTCGAAGACGAAATAAGTCTGAAAGACATTTACTACATCCTACGGCGGAATATGAAACCAGTCGTGTGGATATCCGGGATTGTGCTCGTTATTACTGTCATCTTTACACTTCTACAAACGCCGGAGTATGTCTCCAACGCTACTATCATGGTGGAACAACCCAGTAAATCCCTGAGCCTGTTTGATATGGGTATGGGTGAAGATATGAACATGCTCAACAATGAGATGGAAATCCTTAAATCCCGTACGCTCGCCGAATCGGTGGCGAATCATCTCTGGGACAGCCCACACCGGAACAATTTATTTCTGTTTGGTACCACCCTGTATCAACCGGATAAAGGCGGACTGCGTTACATGACCCGCAAAATATTATCAGCGGGATTATGGGCAGCCGATACGGCATCCCTGCCAAAATACACAGGCGCTATACCAGATTCTGTGATTTTGGGAGCGGTGAAAGCTGTTCGATCATCCATGGCAGTATCCAACCAGCGGAATACCAATATCATTAATATATCGGTGACGTCCACCAGTGCGGAAGAGGCATCCCTGATTGCCAACACCATCGTGGATTTATACCGTACCTGGGATCGGGAATTGAGCACCGGCGAAATCATCAACCTGAGGGAATTTCTGGTGGAGCAAGCGGAAAAGGTCCAGATCGATTTATCGGAAGTTGAAGATTCATTGCAGGCATTTCAGGAGCGGGAACAGATTTATGGATTGGAAGGTAACGCCCAATTATTATTGAAACAGTTGACGGATATTGAGTCAAAGTATTATACCACTTTAACGGAAGTGAATATCGTTAAGGAGCGTAAACGGTATGTTTCGACACAATTATCCGAAGAAGAAAAGCAGTTGTCGGCAAATCTATTAAATACCATCAATGATCGTGTATTTGCATTGCGGTCTCAGATTGCCCAGGATGAAGGGGATTTGGTTCGTCAGGAAAGTATTCATGGTGGAAATCACGAAATTGTGAAATCAAAAAGGGAAGAAGTTCGAAAATTAAAGAATGAACTGGAGCGTCAAATAGCGGATCTCATTGCCAAAGGTATGGCGGTGGCGGATCCTATAAAATATAGACAAGCCCTTATCGATACGTTATTGGTCTTTGAGGGACACGAGTCGGGGTTAATCTTTCGCAGCAAAGAATATAAAAATCTGGTGGATCAATATGCCGCCCAGTTAAATAAACTTCCTGCAAAATCATTACAATTTGCCCGTTTAGAACGGGATCGTACCGTATTGGCAGACACATACATGCTCATGCGCCAGAAGCTGGAAGAAGCAAAAATAACTCAGGCCTCGCAATTAGGCAAGGTTCGCATTGTTGATCCGGCCATTCCACCAGAAAATCGCAGCAAGCCAAATTCCAAAATGAATGTATTGCTTGGCTTATTCTTAGGAATGGGTTTAGGCGTTGGGACTGCTTTTCTATTAGAATATCTGGATAACACCATTAAATCCGTTGAAGACTTGGAGCGAAAAGGTCTAACGGTTCTGGGAATCATCCCTGCCATTGGCGATGCGAAATACCAGAAAAAATATAAGAAAAAGGATGCTGTTGATCCGGAAGCATCCAAGCAGCAGTCGATAAAGCACATGCAACGGCGACTTATTACCCAAGAAGATCCAAAATCGCCCATATCTGAAGCCTACCGCAGTTTGCGTACTAGTATCATGTATTCATCGCCGGACAAGGTTGTAAAGTCCATAGTGGTGAGCAGTGCAGGACCGGGAGAAGGGAAAACTACTACTATTTCAAATTTGGCTATCACATACGCCAATTTGGGAAAAAAGACTTTACTGCTAGATGCAGATTTACGACGACCTGTTATCCACCGCGTATTTGGTTTGGACAAGGAAAAAGGTCTCACACAATATTTAGCTGGGGCTACGGATGACTTCAATTCTCTAATACAAAAGACTGATATACCAAACTTATTTGTTGTTACTTCAGGTATTGTACCTCCCAATCCGTCGGAATTATTAGGTTCAAAAAAGATGGCAGATCTCATTGATCAATTAGAAAAAGAATATGATATGGTTTGCTTAGATTCACCGCCACTTGTGGCTGTAACAGACGCTACCCTTATCTCGAAGGAGATTGATGGTCTTATCCTGGTTACAAAGTCTGGAGGTACAGATAAAAATGCTTTTACTCGCACCTTGCTGGCGCTAAATAATGTGGACGTACCCTTGACGGGAGTTGTGTTGAATAGGGTAACGTCGAAGAATAGTTATGGCAGTTACTACTACTATTATCAGTACTACCATTATTATGGGGATAAATAAACTTAGGCGTACTAATTGTCCGGTGTAGTCCCAATTATCCGGGACGTAGACGGATCATTAAGATGGTAATGCTAAGACGAAATAGAGCAATCTGATCACCCCCAATTATTAAAAGTATCACCTTAGCTTTTACTTCAAATTAGTCCGGCTGTTTAAAAAACTACATATTTGTAGCTTTAGACTCGCAGATATTTTATATACACTCTTGTAATCGACGAAGCCTCATACATCCAAAATCATGAGTATTAGAATTATTAGATCAGGATATTTCTATCAAGTTGCTCGAAAGAATCGCCTGTTTACACACTGCCTGATTGTTAAAAGATAAAAATATCTGTAGAGGCTAAATAGAAAAATATTTGAGATTATATAAATTCTTTTGATCGACGCTTTAAATACATAAGCCATTCATTTGCATTTTCTACTAGAGATGAGGGTGAAATGCATAACCTTAATAAAAATATTTTTAAAGTGAACGATAATGATGGAAATTAAAAGAACAATAAATGTCGGAACGTGAAAATAACAGACGAATAGCAAGTAATACTGTTATGTTATATTTTCGTATGTTCCTTACAATGGGAGTGTCTCTATATACTTCACGTATTATATTAAACATATTGGGTATAGTAGATTTCGGTATTTACAGCGTAGTAGGCGGTATTGTTGCTATGTTTTCATTCCTTAAGGGAGCAATGGCGTCTGCGACACAACGCTTTTTGTCAATCGAAATTGGCCGTAACAACGATGTTCAGCTAAAAAATGTTTTCAGCCTATCCCTTACCATTCATATAGTGATTGTAATAGTCATAGTATTATTTTCAGAGACTTTGGGATTATGGTTTTTAAAGAACAAAATGAATATTCCATCTGAAAGAATGGAAGCAGTAAATATGGTCTACCAATTTTCTGTATTCGCTAGTGCAATTACAGTTATTCAAGTACCATACAATGCTGCTATCATTTCGCATGAGAAGATGCACGTTTATGCGTGCCCTGCCCCCAATCATTGGACCAGATGTTAAGTTAGGATTTATTGATATTAATTGCATTTAAATAGTTTTGACCCATGAATGGATTCATTGTCTCTGGTGCAGGTGGTTTATAACCCAGGCTACTATGAGGTCTAATATGATTGTATTCATGTTTCCATCTTTCGATGATGACTTTTGCTTCAAATAGTGTATCAAATATCTCACGATTTAAGACTTCATCACGAAGCTTCCCATTAAACGATTCATTGAAGCCATTCTCCCAAGGACTGCCTGGTGTGATATACAGTGTTTTCACTTCAAGTGCTTTGAGATATTCCCTGACAGCTTTAGCGGTAAACTCAGATCCATTGTCACTTCTGATATGTTCAGGGATTCCTCTACGGATAAATACATCCGTTAAGGCTTCCAATACTGATTCTCTGGTTAAATGTCGATCTACCTTTAATGCTAGGCACTGTCTGGTATATTCATCTATCAGTGTCAGTATTCTAAATTTTCGCTTATCGGATGTATGATGCATGACAAAATCATAACTCCATACATGATCAGGATATAATGCTCTCAGTCGAACACATGATCCATCGTTTAACCACAATCTCCGTCTCTTAGGCTGTCTTTGTGGCACTTTGAGTCCTTCCTGACGCCAGATACGTTCTACACGCTTATGGTTGACCAAATAACCTTCATTCCTAAGCATGGCAGTTATTCGCCTATATCCATACCTGCCATACTGCAATGCAAGTTCTATAATATGCTCTGTCAGAATGATCTCATCTGGAGTTGTTTGCGAGTTATAATGGAATGTACTTCTAGGCAATCCCAATACCTTACATGCCCGACGAATGGATACTCCAATGGTTCTACATACATGATTTATTATTCGTCTTCGTTTCGTCGGGCTTAGAAGTTTTTTGATTCTAAAGATAAGGTTTCTTTGAAAATCTGAATATCTAATTCCTTCTCAGCCACCAACTGCTTTAAACGCATGTTTTCTTTTACTATTATCTTATACTGCTTAGCCTGATCTACCCTCATACCGCCATATTCTTTGCGCCAACGATAGAACGTCTGGTCGACTACACCGATCTTTCTGCACGCTTCTGAAGTGGTCAGACCTTGACTAATGAAAACTTCTGCCTCCCGTAAAAGATGTATTATCTGCTCCGGTGTATATCGCTTTCTTCCCATAATATTGCTCCTGTTTGTTTTAAGTTACTAACTTTCAAACTGGTACAACTTTTGGGGGGCAGGCCATTGTGTATATAGTTTAAAAATAATGATTTAATATGCAAATGATATTATTCGATATGAGGTAGAAACTCTAATGTGAACGTACTTCCTCTGTTTTTCTCACTAACAACTGATATATCAACATTATTTAAATCTAAATATCTTTTCGTAAGAGCAAGACCAAGGCCAATGCCTTGGTATTCTTTTGTATAGCCGGTACTTTCTTGTGAAAATGTTTCAAATATTTTTGATTGGTAGGTTTCGCTCATGCCAATTCCCGTATCAGCAATTTTTATAATATATTTCTCATTTTCTTCTTCCAATGAGACTGTAATTCCGCCATTACGAGTATACTTTATGGCATTATCCAATAAATTGCCAAGTGCTTGAGTAATACAATATTTATCTGCGTAAATAGTAGCATCAGATATTGTTTGTATTGATTCGAGAAACATCTCATTTTTTTCTACATGAATCCGATATTCTTTAACCATGGATTCTAATATAGTTGCTAGATTAATTGTTTCGTTCATTAGGACGAAATTCGATGTATCCAATTGTGAAATATCTAAAATACCATGAATGGTTCGAAGAAGTCTTTCATTGCTGTCACGAATTGTTTCAAAGAAACTTAAACCTTCTGGATCAAGGAATTCTGACACTTTATCCTCAATCAATTCTGTATATCCAATGATTGAATTAAGCGGTGTTCTAATTTCATGGGACATATTTGCCAAAAATATTGATTTAAGATTATCTGATTGCTTTGCGTCTTCATATAATCTGGCATTTTTCATCGCAATAGCAATAATCTTTGCTAGATTTTCAAAAAAGACCAAATCGCTTTCTTCAAATTCCAGTGTACTTACCTTACTTAATGTCATAACCCCAACAACTTTATTGTCAGATATTAACGGTGCTCCCATAAGTGATTCTGGTTCAGATGGTGTTCCAGGAACCTGTTTGGCGACATCATTCAAATCCACACGATTTGCTATTTGTGCTTTTTTATTTTTGGCAACGCCCCCCGTAAAGCCTTCTCCGATTTTTAAGGTCATGGCCATGATTTGTTCAGAATAGGTGCCAATATTTCTAATCGGTTCGAGTTCTGATTCAAATTTATCCATTAACCAGATCGTTACATCATCTGCATTGAACATGTTTTTGGCAATACTAACACATCTTTCAAGTGTTTTATTGAGATCTAAGCTTTTTGTCAATAACTGGCTGGCTTCGTTTATAGCAATTATTCTTTTATTATAATTTTTTAAATCAATTTCATCGTGTTTACGATCTGTAATATCTTCGCCTGAGCTTAATGTATGGGTAATGCGGCCATTTTGGTCACGTAACACGGTTGTATGCCAAGCAATTAAACGATTTTCACCATGTTTTGTTATAACGGAGTTCTCGAAATATTCACTAGGTTTAATTTCTTCAGAAATTATTTGATTAAATCGTGGACCTAATAATTTCCTTTCATCTTCAGGGACAAAATTATTAAACCAACTTTTGCCCAGAATTTCATTTTCAGGTAATCCTAGCGTTTCGCAACCTTTTATATTGATAAGGTCAACTGTTTGATCACGATTCAATACTAAAATAATTACACCTGCAATATCCAAATATGTTTGGGCACGACTGGTTTCTTTTGACAAAGATTCCTTAACATATATATAATCGGTTATATCTCTTAAAAGGATCATTCTCCCATTTGGATCGTTTTTAACATTCAATAATTCAGTTATCAGCAATTCATAATGAAGATTATCAAAGCCAAAAGTATCCTTTATTACTTCTCCGTGAATTCCACGTAAAAAATCAGGCCAATTTTGGAAAACATCCTTGGCCGGTTTACCTAATATCTCTTTTGCACGTAATTCAAAAATTGATTCCATAGCAGGATTCAGATCAACTATTCTGTTGTCACTATCAAGTACGAGAAGACCTTCTTTCATGGTTTGCACTAGTTTGCGCCTTGCCACAGGAATTATATCTACCAATCGGTACTTGATAATTCCCACCATAAAAAGAAATCCTGATATCGTAAATGCTATGGGAGTCCATTCCATTCCTGGAATAGGATTCAAATTGAAAACATACATAATATTTCCAATGAACGGAAAAAGTGCCCCACCAATTAAAATAACAATTTGTGATTTGTAATAGGGCGGGAAATGGAAAAGTGATTTAGAAAATAGAAGTAATCCTGATAGTAAAAGTACATAGCTATATGCCGTGTGCAACCAGAACCAGAAACCGTGCCCATAAATAGCTATGTTGTTTATAGCGTTGATATTTACTTCTGTATAATACCAATTATGCATTGGGTTGCTTAAAACAACAATAAATGTCATTAAAGGAAAAACCGCGAGCAATAGAATATTTTTGAGTGTTAAATATTTTTTATCTGGGCTGTATGAAAGTGCAAGGAGGAAATATAATAACGGTGCACTTGAAATACCAATATAAGTAACATTTGTCCAGAACATTTTCAATTGCAGTGTGGTACCTGAAACTTCAAACGCCGCGGCAAAAGACCAAATAGTGCTAGCTACTGTTAATAATCCAAGATGTGTAGCAGAAGATGATTGCCGATGTCTCCACGCAATGACCGAAACATATATGCTACTTATTGTGGAGATAAATAATATTAAACTTATAAAGTTGAATTGATAATTCAATGTTGGAATAATTCCCTCGTTAAGTTGTTTTTGATTTGAACGATAGTCGACGTCAGACTAAAAGTGATTGTCAAATACTCATATTTAGCTGCAAAAATATACGCATAAGAAGGTTCAAAATATCTTCAGAAAATTAAATGATCATTACATGCAATAGTTGCGGGAATATAGAAAAGAGGAGTACCCCGGACAGGACTCGAACCTGTGACCCTCAGATTAGAAATCTGATGCTCTATCCATCTGAGCTACCGGGGCAATTGTGTTTTCAATAATCAAGATTCACTTTAAGAAGCAATTATTAGTGCTAAATAAGCACGCAAAATTAGGTTTTCATGACGGCATATCACAAATGGAAACAAATTGTTTAAACATGAATTATTATTTGTGATAAGACGATCCTTGAATAGGAAAAGGAATAACGTTAAACTATGACAAGAATTTAGGTACTTTGATCATCGAAAATAATAAACCACATGTTCTCATTGTAGAGGATGACCTCTCAAATAGCGAATTATTTGTATATGCCTTCAAAGATAGGTTTTCTCTCTGTACAGCCGAATCAGCCGAAAAAGCAATGGTTTGTCTGGATAACCATCATATTGATCTTATACTAATGGACTTAGCATTAATAGGTGATATGGACGGTTTAGCGTTAACAAGCCTGATAAGAAAAAATGAAAAATGGAAAGACCTGCCAATTATTGCTATCACAGCACATGTAATGAAATATGATGAAATACGTGCGATCAATGCTGGCTGCACAGAATTTGTATCAAAACCGGTACGAATAAAAAATCTAATAAATATAATGGAAAAGTATATAAATAAGGCCAACCCTTAATTACATTTCATAAGTAATTGGAATTTTAGATTTTTTCTTATTTTATTGTCAGGAAAACTATTTGTATCAAATCTAAAATATTTAGCACGCCATTTCCATCCATATCCGCAGAACAAAATTCATCCTCCGATGGTTCATAATCTGAGGATATTATGATGTCTGATGTGCGTAAAATATCATAAACATCTATGTGTGTATCAGAATTTGGATCACCTGAAACACATGCTACATTTACAGGGATGGTAAAAGCGTCGCTCCAACTTAAGTCGCCAGCTTCAAAATCAATGATAAATTCAATTTCGTGGCCATCAGGGATTAATCCATCAATCTCATACGTAAATACATCCTCGCTAGTAGAAAACCCGGAGGGTATTATCATTTCAAATTCTACAGTGGAAGTAAAAACTTGAACAAATGGATCAATAGTTGAGATAGTTGCTGTAACATTTAATGCTGTATCGACACCAACATTATTTGAGGAAATTGTCATTTCAATCCACTCACCATGATCAATTTCATTGTTACCATTTGATTCAAATACTAAATCACACGAATTCATTATTAAATAGGGTCCATCAGGAACAATTACTTGCACACTGGCTTCATACGGAATGGCATTATAAGCGGTAATAACAAGAGCAAGTTCTGCAGGTTCCGTTAAAGGATCGTCTAGGATAATTGTTGCTGAATTCGCATCATTCTCAAAACTGATTACACCAAGAATAGTACCATCAATTGATAAAGCAGCAGTCCCATTAATTTGTTGATTCAGCTGAATGGTAAACTCTGAATTCCCAATGACGATAACATCATCATGGGATACCGTTAATTCCTCTGGAGTATCCGTGCGAACCAAAAGTGATGGATCCCCAAATAAAGTCCAATAATTGGATTCATTTTCACCACTGGATCCATAATTATCATTCATATGCATACAACCATTAGCAGATATGCCGCCAAAGGTACGTTTGATATTATTTTCATATAATTCAACAAGAATATCATTGAACTCATCTTGTGCGTCCATTGGTGGAGCCCAGGATTGATTTACAGTAGACATCAACGTTCCAATAGCGCCACTAGGAACACCATTATTTGTCGCGCGAAGCCAGGCTTCAGCAAAACACGTTTCATCATTAAAATAGCCATTTACACAGGCTACAGACCATATAAAAGGTAACTGGTTATCGTTTTGAAGCGCGTTTACATTATTAATATCAAAACCAGAACTACTCCAACCACCATTCCAGCCATGACCAGTATAATTAATAATACTGCGACCATCATTTACCGCTGAAGTGACATCATCATTACTTGCACCAGGATCATAGACTTGATCAACGATTGAGTAAGTATAATTCATTAGTTTTACACGGATACTGTCCGAATGTTGCCAATCACCTTGGCCTTCATCACCAGAACCTTGACCTTCTGAAGATGCAACACCAACTCCTTTATGATACCACTCACCAGTTGGATCAGGATACCGTTCATAATTGATCATGCGTTCTACTTGGGTTATCACTTGGTCATTATTTTGAGCCGAAAAACGACCAACCATTACTTCTGCATAGGAATCAGTTCCGGAAATAAATCCATATGTTGGATCTGATGCAGCATCACCAACCGTGTTGGAAGGAATCTGTTCAATATCTCCAACCAGTAATACATAAGCCAATCCATGCGTATTGTAATAATCTTCAATGAATAATTTTATTTCATTTGAAGAAGTACCAATCGAAGATACATCAATAATTTCAGTGGACAATCCACGCAAGTTTTTCCATTCTACAAATGGAGTCATAGCATCCATGAAATCAGTATAACAAATAATTAGCATTGATCCTTCTTCACTTAAAATATCATACCGAGAATTCATGGTGGAAGAATAATTCAAAAAGTGTTGCGAATATATATTTGAATATTCACGATTGAGATTAATCGTATTGTTCATCCGTTGGAGAGAATTTATGCCAGCATTATTTTCCTTGTATACACGTATTGTCATTTCTTGGTATACCCGCAATGTTTTCGACACAGGATTATATTGTATTGGGTTAATATTAACCGATTGTCCTCTGAAATCACGAATAATATAAGGATGTCCTAGATCAGCAATTTCTGCTGGAAAAAATTCATCTTTTGAGTATGTTTCCCCGAAATTAAACGGAATAGTAGAGGGAAGAATATCACGGGTAAAGTTTCCCTTTGAGGGTGCAATATCATATCCACCCAAATCAATGTAGTCGGTATCTAATATTTCAATACTCATTCCGGCATCATCCGGGATAATCAAGGATGCAGTCAATTTTGATAAATCTGGAGCATCTTTGATTAGAAGTGGATTTCCATTAACAAAAGAAGGAATTATTTGATTACCAAGCGATGTTGTGACGGTATTGGTATAAAAACCTTGAATTTGTATTTGGAGGACAGTTTCATTTTCTGTCTCAGAGATAATTTGGATTACAGGATCGATTGGTTTTTCTGAACTTATTCCTATCCATTCAGCAGCATATAGAAATGGCAATGCTAAAAGTGCTAAAATGGTGTTTTTCATGATATTTTGTTCCCCTAATGAAGATACAATAATACTACTCGAATTATCGTATATCAATGAAATATGAGATATAATCATTATAATATCAGATGAATTTTTCATGATATTTTTTTGGTGAAATCCTATCGACGAAGAAAAGCTTTTTTCTCGTCGATAAAAAGGCTTGACATATATGAAGGACGAGTCGTACACTTTCCGTCGAGAAAATTATTTAATTATCACATCCAAAACCCCTTACAAGGAGGCTTTCATGGCAGAAGTTGTTAAAGGTACCGGAGTATCAAAGGAAAAAGGCTATCTCTACTATTTAGGTAAAGACGGTAATGTATGGCGTTCAAAAATGGCTCGTGCAGGCAAAGGCGGCGGTAATGCAGAGAAAGTTGCTGATGCTGGTGTATCACGCGAATCTGGATTTCTATATTTCATCGATAAAGATGGAAATGTTGCCCGTTCAAAGATGGCACGTGGACGCAAATAACCCATAAGTTTATATGGTAAAGGGGCTGTTTACAGCCCCTTTTTTGTTATTCAAAATGATAAAAATTGTTTCATTCGTACTCCTATGTCTTATACAAGGATGTACTATATATAAAATTCCGATTAAAGGATTAAATCAAGACAACCTTTTAAGGCAGGATATGGTCAAAGTGCTGCCCGAAGGATGGGCCTTGAACGGGGTTCTGGCGGCCGCCTGGGGCTCCGGTTTACCGGAGTTCACAAAGTCCATTCCTGACACATCCTTCGATATTTCATTTTGGGAAGAAACATATTCCATAGATGACAATGCTCAGGTAATCATTCCACGAGCAACGATTACCTACGCCAATAAGTCTGGTGTAAGTAGGGAAGAAGTCCAGCTAGAGTATATCAATATTCAAAATTTAGTCAATCCAACCAGTCTTTTAGATAGCGACTATATTCTATCAGAAGTAAAACGTTCAGTTTATCTTTTCGATACTAATCCAGTTCAACTAATAAGCGATGATATCATTAAACGGAAAATGTTGATGGTGTATGGTAGTCCCATAGAATTTGATGGATTGTCCTATATTTATTATAATGATGTTACGGATATGAATATTCGCGAAATTGATGACCGCCACCTAATCATTCACCTAAAGAGTATTAATATAAAAAAACAGTTAGCTGCAACAATTGAGATGTACCATTCTAAAGCAGCCAAGGAAAAACAAAAGCAGCTTTTACTAGAGCAGATCGATTTATAATAGAATGCATAAAAATTTATTATTGATTTTATTTTTCTCAATTGGAATGTCTCAAACGAATCCAATTGTTACTTCCATTCGTTTCCATGGGAATGAAGTCACGGATGATTATATCATTCAAAGAGAAATCCAACATCCTTTGGACGCACCTTTAGATAGCAGTATCATCAATAATGATAAAAATCGATTATTAAACTTGGGAATTTTTAATGATGTTCGTTTTATGGTCATATCTCAAAATGATAGTACTGTTGAACTAAATTTTATATTTTTTGAAACATGGCGATACTTACCTGCATTTGTTCCTCAGTATTCGGAGGAAACCGGATGGTCATTATTATTAGGGCTAGCCATTAAAAATTTCCGTGGACACAATCAGTCTCTGTACATAAATACGTCCTTTGGTGGATTAGATGCATATGGAATTGCATTTGAAGATCCCTGGATAATGGGAGATCATGTTTCGCTCTATACTGATATATGGAGACATGAATATCCTAGCATGTTTCTCCCATATAATATGGTTGAAACATATTCAAATCTAATTTTCGGTCGTTATTTTGGTTATTCAAAAAAAGTGAAAGTAGGGCTGGAAGTTATACGAAGGGAATTTAATGGATCTGAAGAATCATTTATTATGGAGTATTTATCACCAACGATATCTATGACTTATGATACAAGAGATTTGTACTCAAATCCTACAAAAGGTATTTATATCAAATGGATCTATGACGGGAAATATGGTTTTACAGAAAATAATATTTCATTTGCGCTTCTATCACAATCGTATAGTGTTTATAAATCATTAAGCTCGGGAGATAAACCATGGATTATTGGATTAAATGGTACGTTGAATCTCAATCCCGGAAAAATTCCATATCCATGGACTGAGTATTTAGGTGGAGCTTATACAATACGTGGTTGGTCTGTTCCTAATAACAACATTTATTCTTCAGGTCAGTATGATTATCGGTTTGGTCATCATCAATGGATTGCATCTATGGAATTGCGAAAAACAATTATACCGAAACGTGTACCTGTACCAGGGATTGAATATGGATTGGATATTGCATTCTTTTTAGACGCAGGTGCCATATCTGATAAAATTGGATCTCTTGGAGATCAATTACCTATGGTTGGAGCTGGTTTTGGAATAAGAATACCAATGACAGGATATCAATCAATTCGATGTGATTATGGGTATGCTTATTATAATGGAGAGTGGATAGACGAATCTTTATATGTCACTTTTGGACATAAGTTTTAATGGTCGCGTTGAGGTTTAACTTAAAGTATTAAGCAGTTTTCTTTTTAAATATCATCGCTTTTTCAAAGCGATTTTCAGTCCCATTTCTTAAACGTCCTATATTGCTTCGATGCGTAAAAATAATAAACCATGGAATTAATAACCCAAATACTAATAGGGACATTGGTGCAGGAGTCATCCCTGTAAATGGTGGTAATAGTAATAAAAATACTGGTAATGAGGCTGACGCGATCATCGACGACATGGACACATAGCCCGTCATAATTAACGTGAATATGAAAACGAGTAAACAAAGTGGAAATACAATGGGGAACATGGCTAATAACATTCCGGCTAACGTTCCAACACCTTTACCACCTTTGAAGCCAGCAAAAACGGTATAAGTATGTCCTAATACCGCAGCAAATCCACAAAGAATTTGAAGGACTCCCAAATCTGGGATTGGAGTTGCATCAAGCCATATCTTTGCAAATACAAATGCAGGCAACCATCCTTTGAAAATATCAACGACAACCACGAAAAGAGCGGGTTTCCAACCCAACACACGAAAAACATTTGTTCCGCCGGCATTGCCGCTACCATGCTCACGGATATCGATTCCACGAACAAGTCGTCCAACAAGAATACTAGTGGGTGTCGATCCGGCTATGTAACTAATCAATAAAACAAAAAGTAACATGAGATATGCATTATCCATGTAAAGAATCCTCCAAATATTGGATAGCAATTACAGCGCCACCAGGACCTGAATGAACACCTAATGCTGGTCCGATTTCTGTAATATAAATATTTTCATTTCCGATTTTTGGCTCGAAATAATCAAAGATCATATTCGCGCCCTCCTTGTTAAGAGCATGGGATATTCCTACGCGATAAGGGATATCTTCTGGGAGTCTCTTTTCTACAAATTTAATAAGCTTCTCGACTTTGTTTTTCTTCCCAAAAGTTACACCAATATTTTCAACCCCATTTTCGTTGAATGTGAGAATAGGATTGATATGTAGAAAATCAGCAATTTTCTTTTTGCCTGGAGAAACTCGTCCACCCTTAACAACATTATCCAATGAATCCAGACTAATATATATAGTTGTGTTCTTAATGGCTTCATTTACGATATGAATAACTTCATCGAAAGTTTTACCAGCTTCTACTGCTTCAGAAGCCCTAATGGCAATTAAGCCAGCGCCGATACTTCCACTGAATGAATCAATAACCTTGGTTGGAAAATCCTTAACAGATTTTGCTGCAGATAATGCCGATTGCATAGTACCGCTTAATTTTGCTGGTAAATGAATTGAAATTGCAGATTCATAATGACTGGCTAGAAACTGGTATTGGCGCCTAAAATCACCTGGAGTTGGTTGAGATGTTTTTGGGTGGATTGGATTCTCAGCCAATTCCTGCCAGAAATCATCACTCGACATCGTGACTTTATCGACATAATGTTCTTCTCCAAAACTCAATCGCACTGGAACCATATGAATATTATGTTTTTCTATTAAATCATCTGAAAGATCACATCCTGAATCAACGATAATAACAATTTCTTTGTGCTGTTGTCTGGCATCAGCTTGTTGTCGAAACATATCATCTGCTTTTTCACCGGAAACAGTACCAAATTGTCCACAAATTTCCATTATTTTCTTTGGATCATCCGTGTGAATATGAATTTTGGCCTTCGTTTTGGTTCCAGCAATGACAATACTTTCACCAAAATCCATAATAGCTTCTTTTATACCGATTCTATCCACTGGATCATTGATGACGAGGCATTCAGTACAATATTGATATGTATCATTGAACTCCACTTTACCTGACACCGATGGATCTGTTACTTTTTCGATATTGGCACGTGTTAGCACACCCTTATCTATAAATTCTTGAATGCCTTCAAGCAGATCAACAAATCCCTGGGCGCCAGCATCGACCACACCTGCTTTTGCTAATACTGCTAGTTTTTGAGGTGTTTCCTCCAAGGATATTTTGGCTCGTTCCAATGCCTTTGCCATCAGTGTGCTAAAATCATGAATGTGATCGCTTAAATGGAGGAGGGCATCAGCCCAGTCAGATATTACCGTTAATATTGTACCTTCTTGTGGTTTTAGCAACGCTTCGTAGGAAGAGGTTTTGGCTTCTTGAGCGGCTTTAGCAAATTCTTTAGGCGTGATCTTTTTTAAATCCTGCATTCCTTCAGAGAAACCAACTAAAAATTGAGCAAGGATGGCACCTGAATTGCCGCGAGCGCTATCCAAGGCAGCATCGGCTATTGAAGTACTCATGTGATAGATATGCGAATGAACATTATCACTGACACTGTCTTCAATCATGGATAATGTAAAGGCCATGTTGGTCCCCGTATCACTATCAGGAACTGGGAAAACATTTATTTTATTTAGGTAATCTTGTCGAGCTATGACACGTTGAATCCCAGCCGTTAACGATCTGTATAGTCTTACACCATCGACGTATTGAATACCCATTATTTGGTTTCCTCGGTTATTTGATATATGCCAGCACTATGCTTTTTTGGTGCCAACATTCCACCTGAAATAATCGTTTTTAATCCATTTTCAATGGATATTCCTGCTTCAATAGTATCTGCTTTAGGAACCAGTATAAATACTCCGGAAGTAGGGTTTGGAGTTGTGGGTACAAACAAGTGGTAAAACTCTACACCATTTTCATTTACGGAGTCGCCGGTGACAAATGCCAATGTCCATAAATCTCTTCGGGGATATTCAAGATATACAACTTTTTGGAAGGATCGTCCTGATGTCCCTGATAATGCTTGTGTTATTTGTTTTACGGTCGTGTAAATAGTATTAACAAGGGGAATGGCAGATATAATTTTTTCGCTGTAAACAAGAAGTGTTCGCCCTAAAACATTGGTTACCAATACACCCAACATAAATAATAAAATCAATGTGAGAAGAATTCCTAAGCCGGGAATTTCAACATTGAATTGCCTTAGTATTGGAGATGTAAGTTTATCTAAAAAGGAAAACATCAATTTCAGGATATATAACGTCAATGCAATGGGTGCCATGGCGAAAAATCCTGTGAGAAGCTTGCGGCGAATATTTTGAGATACTGTACTCATCTTAATCTAATAGGCTCCTTCAAGTTTAGTAACAATTCGTTTTTATCCAATAATTATTTTGCATCGAATAGATCATTTTGAGTGGATTGATTGAGGAATGATATATAGTGTTTCGAATCATTTTATATTAGGGTAAATATACACATGAAACTGGATTTGTCGAATATTCAGGTGATAAAAAATAATTGGAGATCAGTGAACGATTTCTTCCGGTATTTTTTTTTGTCCAGGCAAATTTATTATCATAGCACCACCTAAAACAAATAGGGCACCAAGGATAATAAACATATTCAGTTCCTCCCCTAAAAATATCCAACCCACAATAGAAGCAATCACTGGTGGGAAGAGAGCAATGTAGGAAATTTGCATCATGGAAATGTGGGAAAACAGCCAGAAATAGATCAACCAGGAAACAGCACTTCCAATGAGCGAAAGATATAAAATGGCAGAAATATTAGGTGCAGTCCACAGAATATCATTTCTAGATTCAGTTAAAAAAGATACGATCAGTAATATGATGCCTGCAAAACTTTGACTTACTGCATTGAGCGTAATAGGTGAAACAACATCATAATTTTTCTTTAAATACACATTTGGATATGCAGCAATTACTACTGCTAATACCACAACGAAAATTCCCATACTGACATTTTCACCACCTAAGGATCCACTATTTGTCAAAATAATGATTACACCAATTGTACCTAATCCAATACTAGTAAGTTTTTTAGAAGTAAGCGGTTCTTTAGGGAGCATCCAATGAGATAATACTGCAACTACAAATGGAAATCCTGCCCATAATATGGCGGAAAGGTTGGAGTAAATATATTGTGTGGCCCAATAAGTTAGTGAATAGCTGATAGCAAAATTCAATACTGCAAATTGGAAATAAAGAGAAAGGGCTACCTTGTTGGTAGGTATGGTTTCTTTTTTATACCAGAATAATACCCATAAGGCACATCCGCCAATTACAAATCTCAACGCTGCGCTGAAAATCGGAGGTGTACCGTAATTCAGCGTGATTTTCATAGCAAACCACGTCGTACCCCAGAATATGCATAACAGGATGTAGTTTAGTAAAACTTTAGTTTTCATTTAAAACAAAAACGCCTCCCGATTAAATTGGGAGGCGTTTAAACATTGAATGAAACGGTTCAATTATTTTGGTACTTCTGCTTTATGAAGTTGAACTACAATCGGACTTGCAATGTAAATACTTGAATAGGTACCTACTACAACACCAATAATCATTGCAAAAGCAAAGTTGTGAATAACTTCTCCGCCAAATATCCATAATACGAATACTACAAAAAATGTTGTCATTGAAGTAATTACCGTTCGGCTTAATGATTCATTAATACTATCATTAACAACGACAGGATAGCTATCACGTTTCCGTGCTTTTACATTTTCACGAATTCGATCAAAAATGACAATAGTATCATTGAGTGAATAACCAACAATCGTTAGAAAGGCAGCAACAACTGGTAATGATATTTCATAATCCATGATGGAGAAAATCCCAATCGTTATTAAAACATCATGTGTTAAGGCGGCAATTGCACCCAAAGCAAATTTGAATTCAAAGCGAACGGAAATGTATGCCAAAATCAATACCAGGGAAGTGAGAATAGCCATAATGGCATTTCCACCAAGCTCAGCTCCAATTTTTGGACCAACTTTTTCTATGGAAAGAATAAACTCACCAGCATCAGCAGGGACTTTCCCTGGGAAGGATCGATAAAGATGATCAACGACGCCTTGCGCAAAGTTCTCATGTTTTTCTTCCACCTGGGGTAATCGGGCTGATACATTCTTTGCATCACCAAAATGCTTGATTTCTTCATTACGGAAATCGTAAGTCACACCGTCAATTATTACATGAGACATGGATTCTCGGACTTCCTCAATATCCATTTTTTCGGTATAAGTGACAGCGATCATTGTTCCACCATTAAAGTCGATGCTGAGCTTTGGGCCTCCCTGCAAGAACAATGATATTAATCCAGCAAGAATAACAAAGCCGGAAATCATAAACCCTAATCGGGTTTGACTAATAAAATCAATATGTGCGTCTTTTATAAACCTCATATGCTAAGCCTCTGAAGTCCTTTACGTTGTGTGAAGGTATTAAATATGGTTCGGGTAACATAAATAGCGGTAAACATACTTATGAGAATACCCCAAAATAAAACTGTGGCAAATCCACGAATTGGACCGGTACCATATTGATATAGAACTAATGCGGCAATTAGTGTTGTAATGTTGGCATCAATAATGGTTGACAATGCACGCGAATATCCGGCTTCAATAGCAGATTTAGGTGTTTTGCCTTTTCGCTCTTCTTCACGAATTCTTTCGAAAATAATCACATTTGCATCAATAGACATACCAATGGTTAGAATTAATCCGGCAATACCCGGTAATGTTAACGTGGCATCTAAAGACGCTAGAACTGCAAGAACCAGAATGATATTCCAGATCAATGCAAAATTAGCAATGGAACCTGACCATTTATAATAAACCATCATAAAGACCAAAACCAGAGCCAATCCAATTAGAATAGAGTTGGTTCCTTTTTTGATAGAATCTGAACCCAGAGAACTGCCAATAATACGCTCTTCAATGATTTTTACAGGGGCAGGTAATGCACCAGCACGTAGAACGATGGCAATATCTTTAGCTTCATTCATGTTGGCGAAACCTTCAATTTGCGTTCCACCACTAGGAATCTTTTCGCGAATATTTGGAGCCATGTGAACTTTACTGTCCAATACAATGGCGACTCTGCGTCCAACATTTGAGCCGGTAATCCGCGCCCATTGTTTTGTTCCTTCACCATTCATACTGAGTAGAACTACTGATTGACCAGAGGCTCCACCACCTTGTCCACCAATTGTGGCGTTAGCTTCTTCAATAACTCCACCTGTGAGTTCTGCTTCTTTTTCAAGATAATAAAGTCGGTATATACGTTCTTTATTTCCGTCCAAATCAGTGACTTCGGTAGGTTCATTACCGAAAAGAAACTGACCATTGCCAGCATCAAGCTTTTCCTGAACTTCAGGCATAGCTAAAATTTTCTTAATTGCGTAGACATTTGCTTCTGGAACAATTATGTCATTTTGTGCGCCACGGATAAGTGAAGAAAATGGACGTTCTTCGAATAAACGTTCATCTACAACAACGCTGCTCGTGTCACCGTCTGAAGCCTCGGTTACATCAGGCTCACCAAATAATTCACTTACTGAAACCGTTTTATCTTCAGATAAAGGTGCGGGTTCGGTAGAACGTGCTTCGGTGGTATCTGTTAACGATGCAATATCTGCTAACTCATCACTGCCTTTTAGAACATTATCAATTCGGAGTAGTATATCATTAGTCAGATCAGGTGACTTTACAATAAAGAATTCCAGTAGTGCAGTACTTTGTAATAAACTGCGTGCACGTTCTGGGTCATCGATCCCTGCTAATTCAACAATTATCCGTTGACCACCTTGTTTTTGGATAGTCGGTTCAGAAACGCCAAACTGATCAACACGGTTTTGAAGAATTTCCAAAACACGATTGATAGCATCATCTGCTTCTTCTTCTAAACCGGCAAGGATATCTTCATCGGATGCACCATATTCGTTATAATATCGACGCAGTTTAATGTTGTTATCGGTGACGGCTTGCTTGAATAAGACAAAGAAATCAGCATCAGGAGCCATGAGCTGAACTTGAACTTCTTCTAACATGCGTTCAAATTTTGAATCTTTATTCTGAGCCAGATTGCTCACCAGTGTTGGAATATCAGCTTCCAAAACGATGTGCATTCCACCTTTTAGATCGAGTCCCTGTTTAATAATCTTGGATTCAAGATTATACAGCGTGCCCTCAACCTTCATGGTTTCTTTCTGTTCATCAGACAAATTGTTATATCGGATTGTTGGCCATAGCGCCCAAAGGGCCCAAACCAGAGCAACCCCGATTATTAAATATCTTGGAGTTAATTTATTATTCATATCTTGTTTTTATTTTTGAAGAATATTGGAAAAAAAGCGGGGGAAATTTACGTCACGCACTTCGCGATACAAACGACTAATATGAAGTAAGATGAATCAACGAAATTTTAAGTTTTAGGGTTTAGGTTTTAAGAGTGAAAATTCAAGTTTTTAATTGGAAAAATAGTATTAAAAATCGTGCTCCTTGAAACGTCCTACTTAATCACACCTAGTGCTTTCCCAACTTTTGTAAAAGCACTAATGGCAGTATCAAGATGATCCTTATTGTGAGCGGCAGAGATTTGTACACGAATTCGCGCTTCACCTTTTGGAACAACGGGAAAGAAGAACCCAATTACGTATATACCTTGATCAAGTAATGCAGCAGCCATTTGTTGAGCAAGAGAGGCATCATATAGCATGATTGGCACGATGGGGTGAACACCTGGCTTTATATCGAATCCGGCTTCTGTCATTTTCTTCCTGAAATAGATTGTGTTATCCTCTAATCGATCACGTAATTCTGTCGTGGCAGATAGTTGTTTAAATACTTCAATTCCTGCTGCCACGATAGCAGGGGCAACTGTGTTTGAAAAGAGATACGGTCTGGATCGTTGTCGAAGCAAATCTATTATTTCCTGCTTGCCTGTGGTAAATCCACCAGATGCCCCACCAAGCGCTTTACCCAGTGTGGATGTGTACACGTCAATTTTATGCATCACATTATTATATTCAGCTGAACCGCGTCCGGTTTTCCCTACAAATCCAGTGGCATGAGAATCATCAACCATTACCATGGCATCGTATTTTTCAGCAAGCTCAACAATTTCATTTAATTTGGCAATATCGCCATCCATGCTGAATACACCATCCGTGGCAATAAGTTTTAAGCGAGCGGATTCGGCTTCTATTAACTGTTTTTCTAGATCCGTCATATCTGCATGGGCATAACGAAACCGTTGGGCTTTACACAAACGAATGCCGTCGATGATTGACGCATGATTCAGCGCATCGCTGATTATGGCATCTTCTGGTGATAGGATAGTTTCAAATAATCCACCATTCGCATCAAAACAGGATGTATATAATATGGTGTCATCTGTTTTGAAAAATGTCGAAATGGATTTCTCCAATTCTTTATGTAAATCCTGTGTGCCGCAAATAAAACGCACAGACGCCATTCCAAAGCCATACTCATCGAGGGCATTTTTTGCAGCCTGAATGACGTTAGGATCATTGGCTAATCCAAGATAGTTGTTGGCACAAAAATTCAGAACTTCACTACCTTCACTCGTTGTGATTGCCACTCGCTGTGGAGTAGTAATAATTCGCTCTTTTTTGTATAATCCTTCAGATTCAATTTGATCAAGGATGCTTCTGTAAATAGTTTGACTTTTGGTCATGGTTGTTCCTTTATAATCTTTCGTTCAGAGTTGAAATATATCCGTATAAGTTAATCCCCTCTAACAAGAGGGGAAATCCGATATTAAAATCGGATTGGGGTGTGTAATTGTTTATCATTTTCTGTTATCCAGTTTTCAATTCCAAATAAAACTTCATGAAGATGGTTTTTAATATCCTTATCATCATACCGTAAAACTATCAACCCTATATTCTCCAAATAATTTTCGTCAGGTAGATATAACCCCCAATGTCCCCCTTTGATAAGGGGGATTTATTCTTGTTCCCTCTTTAAATAAGTAAAATACACTCTATGTTGGATGTATAATCCTTATTGTATACTAATCCCATTCCAATACAACTTTGCCACATTGTCCAGATTCCATGATTTCAAACCCTTTTTGAAAATCATCAATATGGAATTTATGTGTCAAAACGCCTGAGATATCCAATCCGCCCCTAAGCATTTGCGTCATTTTATACCATGTTTCAAACATTTCTCGACCATAGATACCTTTGACATGCAGTCCCTTGAAAATTATCTCATCCCAATTGATCTGGGTCGATTGCGGGAGAAGCCCCAAAAGGGCTATTCGCCCACCATGATACATATTGTGTATCATATCCTTAAATGCTTTTGGGTTGCCAGACATTTCCAATCCAATGTCAAAACCATTAGACATGTTTAATTCTGGGAGACAGCTTGCAATAGACTCATTGGCCACATTGATTACTTTCGACGCACCCATCTTTTTAGCAAGATTAAGTCTGTAATCATTTACATCTGAAATGACGACATGTCGTGCCCCCACGAAATTGCAGATTGCCACCGCCATTATGCCAATGGGACCTGCTCCAGTAATGAGGACATCTTCACCAATCATTTCAAAGGATAAGGCGCAATGGGTGGCATTCCCAAAGGGATCAAAAAAAGCAGCAATGTCGGAAGGGATGTCTTTATGTACAGGCCAGACATTCCGTTCTGGTATAACCATGTATTCTGCGAAAGCCCCGTCGCGGTTTACACCAATTCCAATGGTTCTATGACAGAGATGGCGCTTCCCGGCTCTGCAATTTCGACAATATCCGCAGGTTATGTGCCCTTCACCTGACACACGATCTCCTACAGAATAATGGGTAACTCCAGGACCAATTTCAACAATTTCACCAACAAATTCATGTCCGATAGTCATGGGAGTTTTAATGGTTCGTTGTGACCATTCATCCCATAGGTAGATGTGTAAATCAGTTCCGCAGATGGCGGTTTTATGGAGTTTTACTAAGACATCATTTGTACCAACTTGAGGGAGAGGAACCTCTTCCATCCAGATACCTTTTTCAGGTGATATTTTTACTAAGGCTTTCATGATATTTTCATTAGCTTTTCACGTTATAAAATGTCCATAAAGTTACTAAATATTGGATTCTTGAAATAGTGGAGTTTCATGGAAGATTGGTGATGGAAGATGAGTCATGATAGATGGAACATGGATGAAGGGATAAATGTCATTGCGATCCCGACGCATCGGGATTTGGCGGTCTACAATTAAAACCGCCAAGTATTACATAATTACACAACATTTTGTATATTTTAGAATATCATTTTCTCTTAACTTATCTTACACTAAATATTAAAACGTTATGCAAATCAAATTCATTTTTATCTCAATAATATCATTTCTGTTTGCTCAGGAAAACATAACCATATCATTACATGTTGTTGATCTACTTGATCTTTCAGTACCAAACACGATAGTTACTCTTTCAGGGGGTGAAGGAATCATTGATCAGGATACCTCATCCGGCGATGGCTGGGTAATCCTTGAGATTCCTGTGGTGAGCATTGGTGAGGATACTCCAGTTCCGTTCACGCTTTCACTGGATCAAAACTATCCCAACCCCTGGAACCCAACAACATCAATTCAATTCTCAACTTTAGAACCAGGACGATTTTCCATTTATAATATCTTAGGTCAAGAGATAGTATCTTCTTCTATTAAAGAACCGGGACAATACAATGCCATCTGGGGAGGACTAAATAAACAGAATAAACCCGTCAGTGCCGGTGTTTATATCTATACCCTTCAGACAGAAAAGATACGACTGACAAAGAAAATGATCTTACTTGATGGCGGGAATACACACGGATTATCAGTTTCACATTTGGGAAGATACCCAACAAAACAAAGTAAAGTCATGACAACCTATGATATTTCCTTTACCGGTAGTCATATAGCAGAAGAAACCATTCAATTAGATATATTAAGCGACACAACCTATGTAAATAACGTTAATGTAAAACCGTACTTTTTTTCAGATATACCTGATGACTCAATGTATTATCAGGACACATTAATTATTGAGCTCTATGATTATGCTTATAATGATAATAATACCAATATTTTTATAGACGGATCACCATGTGTTTGGGGTAGTGCAAACCATGAGATAATCTTTAGAAACTGTGATCCTGGGTCCTATAACATAACCGTCTATATCTCAGATATCTTTGGAGATTGGCAGGATAGTACGTTTTTTATACTTGAGGTATATGCATTTGCCCCAAATGTTTCAAATGTTTTTATTAATCCAGATGAACCTGCTATTGGTGATTCATTATTTTTAACTTATACTTTTACAGATCCAGACAGTGGATTAGATATGTCGATTAAACAATGGTATAAAAATGGACAGTTGACAGGGGTTGAAGGTTTGATATTCCCTCCAGACAGTGCATCTGCAGGAGATTCGGTTAAAGTAACTGTAACAGCATATGATGGCGAAGTTACAGGCAATACTGAAGAATCAAATACTGTTGCTTATCCAATGCCACCTGATACTTCAAGAGATATTTCAGGAACAATTCTTGAATTCTTTTCTGAACTGCCAGACTCAGGCGCAATGATAATCACAAGTTTAGATACTGCAGTTACTGATGTTTCTGGTAATTATACAGTCGAAGCTTCATTTAACAGAGAAGATGTTTTGGTTTTAAAAGATGGAAGATTCGAATCAGGCTTTATAGTTGGTAATGGAGAAGATGATGTTATTTATGATCACGAAATTGCAAAGGATGACTCAAGTGGTGGAATTGACAGATGGTTGTTTGAGAATTATATATTAAATAGGTTAAATAGCCCAGAAGAATTAAATGGCATTTATATGAGTTTAACTGAAGAATCTGTTCCAGACACTGCTTGGATACTTGGTCAGATAATGATTGGAACAAATACTTACAGTCAGGGTTTTATGAACGTTGCACAACTGAACAAATTAGCTGAAAAAATAAATATTACTGCAGGAGAGCTTACAAATGGATTGTATGGAGAAGACAGAACAGTAATAATGATTGCAGATTCAAATTTTACAAACCCTGATAGCACTGCATTGTTTGCATATTCCAATATGCAGGCTGTTGACAATGATGATGCACCTATTTATGAGTATGATAGAATTTCTAGAACAATGATGATAAGACCCCACCTAACTGTCCAAGGAGGAAACACAACTGCTTTTGAAGATGATGGAGTAACGATAAGAGGTCATGAATTAATATTAAGATATAATTTGACACCAAATACATTAGGAGGCAACTTTGATACTGAATTTGCATCTTCTGCTTTAGGTGGTGTTGAAACCCCTTCAGGATTTCCCAGTGTTTTAAGTCCAACAGGAGGCACAATAACCGAACATGATTTAAGAATATATGATATGATCATAGATAGGGGTCCTGGACATATGTTCCCTGATTTCCCTGCTGATTTTAATTTAGAAGTCGCAAGAAACTACACAACTAATGCAACACCTATTCCTCAGTTTAGTGCACCTAACACTTCCATAGGGAAATAATATATATTTTTTAAACAATTTAGAGTATAATAGTTATTTTTCTTCTCACGTATTACATATAGTATAGAATAACTGTCATCTCGAACCTTGTGTGAGAGATCTTGTTATGATTATGGTAGTAAACCCTGCTTCATTAAAATATTTACTACTTAATAATGATAAACTCGTAAAGAGTCCTGCGTTGTCTTTCTTGAGCGTAGCGAAGAATCTCACAACTAATGTAATATTAATAATATCAGAGATTCTTCATTTCATTCAGAATGACATAAAACTACTTTTTACGAGTTCATTAGCATTAATGAAGATTTCTCACCACCATTCGGGAGGGATCGAAATGACAACACTTTTGGGATGAGATTGCTTCGTCATTCGCCGTGCTTATTCCTCGCAATGACGATTAATCATCAAAAAACGTCGAATATCCTCACATAAGTGCTTTCTCACATCCGCTCGTGGAATTCGAGCGATCATGTTGTAATTTTGTGTTCATTTTTTTAACCAAACACAGTATGACCAAATGGGACAGATAATAGCTATCGTAAATCAAAAAGGAGGCGTGGGTAAAACAACGTCTTCCGTGAACATTGCGGTAAGCCTGGCAGTTACAGAAGTAAAAACACTCCTTATTGATATGGATCCTCAAGCTAACGCTACTGTTGGTGTTAAAGATTTATTCGAAAAGGAAAATAAATCTATTTACGATGTACTTATAGGTCAACAACCTATTAAAGAATGTATCACGACTACAAAATTTGAAAACCTTGATCTAATTGCTTCCACGCATGACTTAGTTGGTGCAGAGATTGAATTAGTGAGTTTAATGGCGAGAGAATATCAATTAAAAAATGCTCTCGAAACAATTCGACATCAATATGAGTATATCATCATTGATTGTCCACCATCCCTGGGTTTATTAACCATTAATGCGTTAACAGGTGCAGATTCGGTTATTATTCCCATCCAATGCGAGTATTATGCACTTGAAGGATTAGGTCAGTTATTAAATACAATTCGATTAATCCAAAGACACCTAAATACTACATTATCCATTACGGGTGTTTTGTTAACTATGTATGATTCGCGATTAAATTTGACAAAGGAAGTTGCAGAAGAAGTGCGTAGTTACTTTGAGGACACATTGTTTAAAACAGTGATTCATCGAAATGTGCGATTGGGTGAGGCGCCAAGTTTTGGTAAACCGGTTCTGTTATACGATGCCAATTCAACTGGAGCAAAAAATTATATGGAATTAGCCGAGGAGATTTTAGAACGTGAACGCTAATCGATTAGGTCGAGGACTTGAAGCATTAATCCGCCCAGCGGATGAACTTGATTCAGCACAGAAACCGGGTGTATTTGAAATCCCCATAGATAATATTGCTCCAAATCCGCATCAACCCCGACAAGCATTTGATGATGAAGCGCTAGAAGAGCTAGCTGCCTCGATAAAAGAAAAAGGATTGATCACACCAATTACGGTTCATGCGCAAGACGATCATTACGTCCTGATTGCCGGTGAAAGACGGTTGCGCGCTTCAAAACGGATTGGATTAAAGAAAATCCCAGGCTACGTAATTGAACCGAAATCCGAAGCCGATATGATGGAAATGGCGTTGATAGAAAATATCCAACGTGAAAACCTAAATCCCATCGAAGAAGCGGAAGGATATGCATTCCTAAATAGCCAGTTTGGATTACAGCAGGAAAAGATTGCCCAGGCTGTTGGGAAAAAACGAGTAACCGTAAGCAATGCTTTACGATTATTGCATTTACCTACTGAGATAAAAGAAAGCTTAAAGCAAGGGGGAATCACCGCCGGGCATGGTCGGGCCATATTAATGACAAAAACCCCTCACGCCATGTTAAAATTATGGAAAATAATAGTAGATGATGGTCTAAGCGTTCGGCAATCAGAAGCGTTGGCATCGGCTTCAACCAAATTGAAAAAAACAAAAATCACAAAAGCCAACGCACAATTTCAAGATTTGGAAAATCAGTTGATAAGTGCATTAGGGACGAAAGTCAAAATCAAAGGGACAAAAGGAAAAGGAACTATAGAAATTTCCTATTTTTCAGATGATGATCTGGAACGTATCATCGAAATTATTCAGACCTAATACGAACCTTTATATTATATGAAATCGACAAAGTACACCGTTCTTATTATTCCTGATAATGATGACCAGAACAAGCAATTTGTACTAAAGCGTAACTCTGTACGACTTTGGATTACACTCCTTTCAGTATTCATTATCTTATTAATTGGTTTTGGCTATTATTTTGTTCCAAAAGCACTTGAATATGATGCCTTATCTGCTAAATATGAAGTATTGGCAGAAGAACGCATGGAAGTATATAGTCTCATGCAGGATTTACAGCGCATGGCACAGTTGGATGTTCTCATTCGAAAGACACTAGGCCCAGAAATGGAATTACCTTATGTGGATGAATCTGGGGACACATTGACTATTCCAGCAAAGATGAATGATAGTCTTTCCATTTCTTTTTTAGAGAATTTCCCTTCACAATTACCCCTCCAAGGATACGTGACACAACGGATGAGCCGCACATCGGTTTATCGCAGAAAAAACCATTATGGAATAGATATCGCAGCAAAAGAAGGTGAAGTAATATTATCGTCAGCTTCTGGCTTTGTAGTTTTCGCCGGATGGACTTATGATATGGGGAATATGATTATTCTTTTTCACGGGGATGGTTATTTTACGTATTATGGGCATTGCCAAAGGAATTTGGTTCAATCCAATGATGTGATCAAAAGGGGAGATGTTATTGGATTGGTTGGATCAACAGGTGTATCTTCTGGACCTCACCTTCATTTTGAAATATGGAAGGATGGGGAACCGATAGATCCAATGGATTATTTCCCACAATATTATGATAAGGATTTGAGCGTTGAAGAACACGGGTAAAATAGATTTTCATAATGTGCACACCATGATTGGTGCTGATGCAGAAGTCACTGGAGATTTATCATTAAGCGGTGGTACAATAGTATATGGTATCGTTCGTGGAAATATTTCTACAAATGGTCCGGTTCGTGTGGCCAGAACAGGCGCAGTCTATGGCGATATTGACGCCAGTGATATCCATGTTGGTGGATCTATTGAAGGCAATATCCATGTAAAAAATAGAGCAGAGCTTGGGCTGCAATCAACGCTTATAGGTAATTTGGAATGTGCAAAACTTCTCATTGAAGAAGGAGCTACATTTGAAGGTAAGTGTGATATGCCTATTAAAAAGGATGAGTCAGAAATTAAATAAACCATGGCTTTTAATGATGATGATCATTTCTTAGCGCGCTCCTTTGAATATTTCCAAAAAATTGTTCGTCAATCTGGTCCTGCCGCATCTGCATCTTATACACTCATTGGGGCAATAATATTACTAGGCGGTATCGGTTATGTATTGGATATTGTGTATGGTTGGTCTCCTTTTGGACTATTATCTGGTTTAATTTTGGGCATTATTGTAGGATTTTATGAGCTTATCAAAGTTATTTGGAAACCCTAGCACTCCAGGGTATAAACGGATTCAATATTACATCATAGGTTTATCGTTTGGATTGCTCCTTATTTTTAGCGTTTTTTATATAAGGTTCGCTGTTGAAATATTTTTAGGTATGGCTCCACCATTTTTAATCGGTTTGTGGACGGTAGATCGAGTGACAAAAATTTACCTGGATGATCCGCCGAAGGTGACAAATTTTATGGTAATAGCGTTCGGATTAAAGATGGTTGTGTATGCTGCATATTTTATACTTTTATTTGTTTTTTCCACTTTTAACCGATGGCATTTTATCATTAGTTTTCTGGGCTTTTTTAGTGTGCTTCATGCTTTAGAAGCGATGTATTTCAGTTATTTACTTAAACAACCTCATATACGATAAAATTTGACAAAATGAGTGCAGCTGGAAACGGTCACGAAGGGGGCGGCTTTGATGCGGGTAAAGTGATATTAAATCACGTGTCAAACAGTTCCCTCGAACACCCTATAATACATATACCACCTATTTTTGGTATTGACTTTTCCGTGACTAAGCATGTGCTTATGTTATGGATTGTTGCTGCCATCGTATTTAGTCTCGTTTCCTTTACGGTTAGGAAATATTTAAAACAAGATAGGCCCATTCCATCAGGATTTATGAACGCTATAGAAGCCGTTGTGCTGTTTATTCGTGATTCAATTATATTACCAAACATTGGGAAAAAATTCACTCCGGTTTGGACACCCCTCATTTTAACATTCTTTTTCTTCATTCTTTCTGCCAATGCCATTGGAATGATTCCGGTTTTCGATTTGCTCGGTGCTATCAACCGTTTTATTCTTCATGTAGATGCATCGGATAGTCACAATTTTATTAATAACATTTTACATGGCGGGGTAACAGCAACGGCTAATTACAATGTAACCGCTGCCTTGGCTACGATTACTTTTATTACAATCATTTTAGCTGGATCAAGGGCACACGGATTTTTCACTCACTGGAAGAATCTGGTTCCAAAGGGTTTGGCATGGCCGGTTTATATTATTCTTATACCTATTGAAATCATTGGAATGTTCGTAAAACCATTTGCGCTTACCATGCGTTTGGCGGCGAACATGACCGGTGGACACATTGCCATCTTAGCAATATTGTCATTTGTGTTCATCTTTAGTGGATTATTCCACAGTACTTTGGCAGGAATCGGTGTTGGTGTGCTGGTTTCAGTGCCATTAGCGGTTGCCATTTCTGCATTGGAGATCATTGTTATTCTGGTGCAAGCCTATGTGTTTACCATGCTTTCAGCAGTATTTATAGGGATGGCGATCAATGTACATCATTAAACAATTTACTCATACGACAAACTCAAATTGAAGACGGAGGATTAATTCATGGAGTTCTTACATTATTTTGGTGCAGCAATTGGCTTAGGCTTAATTGTAATTGGTGCAGGTCTTGGAATCGGTAAATTTGCAGCAGCAGCAGCTGAGAGCATTGCTCGTCAGCCAGAAGCAGCTGATAAAATCACTGGTGCTATAAACTTGCCGCTCTTCCTACTTGAAGGTGTTGCAATTTTAGCTGAAGTATTTGTACTCCTTATTGTATTGATGAAATAATTAAGTCTTTTATTATAGTGAACGGATGATTTTCATTCGTTCACTTGTAAGACTTTCATCACATTTAGGAGATCATTTATGAATCCATTAGTACAACCCGATCCAGGATTATTCATATGGACAATTCTGACGTTTTTGGTACTGCTTTACATCCTGGCAAAGTTTGCCTGGAAGCCATTACTGGCAATGTTGGACAAGCGGGAAGAAACGATTCGGAAATCATTGGATGACGCTGAAAAAGCACGACTCGAACTAGAACAGATGCAAATAAAATCAGAAGATATTATTGCTCAAGCACGTTCGGAAGCTCAGGCCATTCTACAGGAAGGCAAAGCTATTACGGAGCGCTTGAAAGAGGATGTTCTGAATAAAGCAAAAGAAAAGTCTGATGAGATTGTAGCAAATGCTCAAAAAATCATTCAGACTGAAAAAGATCGTGCCATTGGGGAGATCAAATCAGAAGCGGTAGATATTTCAATTAGTATTGCCCGAAAGCTGATTTCCAAAAATCTTTCCAAAGAGGATAACAAACAATTGATTGAAGACGCACTAAATCGGATCCAAATCCACAATGAAGCCTAATCGCAAATCAAAACTATATGCACGCAGTTTGTTTACTGTTGCAAAAAAGTTGGACGCGATTAGTGCTGTTGGAGAATCATTATCTGATTTGGCTGTATTGGTGAAAAAAGAGCCAACTTTCCGAGGTTTTATCATAACACACCGGATTACAAATGAGAAAAAACAATCTGTAATCCGATCAGTTTTGGATGGGGAAATACATCCCATTGTAATTGAGTTTTTGATCGTTGTTATGGAAAATAAAGCATTTGGTCTCATTGCTATTGTCGCTCGTACATATCGGCATCTAATGGCAAAAGAATCGGAAGTGGAAAATATGACGATTTTTTCTGCAGTTGAATTATCAGATGCAGAGTCAAAAGCCATTGTTGAAGAAATTGAGCAGAAATCTGGCAAATCACTCCGATGGAATTCTATTACAGACCCATCCCTGATTGGTGGATTGAAACTGCGTATAGGAAATGTTTTTCTTGACGGTTCAATATCAAGCCGTTTAAATAGCCTAAAAGAATCTTTATTATCTCAATGACCTTATAACTTAGGATTCTGGAATTGAGTATGGAAATCAAAACAGACGAAATAAGAAATTTATTAAAAGAACAGATCGAAAAATTTGATGTTCAAATCGATGTAAACGAAGTTGGCGAAGTTATTGAAATCGGAGACGGTGTCGCTCGTGTAAGTGGTTTGGAAAACGTTGTGAGTTCTGAACTGGTTGAGTTGCCAAACGGTGTATTTGGTATGGCACTTAACCTTGAAGAAGATAACGTAGGTCTGGTATTATTTGGCGAAAGCCGATTAGTCAAAGAAGGTGATCTGGCCAAACGCACTGGTCGTGTTGTTGAGGTTCCCGTTGGGGAAGCAATGGCAGGCCGCGTAGTAAATCCATTGGGAATACCCATGGATGGTAAAGGTCCCATTGACACCGAACATTCATTGCCAATTGAACGGAAAGCCCTCGGTGTTATGCAACGTCAACCGGTGGTCCAACCATTGCAAACTGGATTGAAATCAGTAGATAGTATGATCCCTATTGGTCGCGGTCAACGTGAGCTGATTATTGGTGATCGTCAAACTGGAAAAACGGCTGTTGCTATTGATACAATTATCAATCAGAAATATACGCATGACACAGATGAACCAGTTTTTTGTATCTATGTCGCTATCGGTCAAAAAGCATCTACGGTTGCTCGGGTCGTTATAGAATTAGAGCAAGCGGGAGCGATGGAATACACAACGGTTGTTGCAGCCAACGCTTCGGATCCTGCTCCAATGCAGTATATCGCACCTTATTCCGGTTGTGCCATGGGTGAATATTTCCGCGATAGTGGCAAACATGCTCTGATTATTTATGATGATTTATCGAAGCATGCGGTTGCATATCGTCAAATGTCATTGGTACTTCGTCGTCCTCCCGGTCGTGAAGCATATCCCGGTGATGTATTCTATTTACATAGCCGATTACTGGAACGTGCTTCCAAATTAGCTGATGAATTGGGTGCTGGGTCCTTGACAGCATTACCCATCATTGAAACGCAGGAAGGCGATGTTTCGGCATACATTCCCACGAACGTGATTTCCATTACCGATGGTCAGATTTATCTGGAAGGTAATTTGTTTAATTCTGGTGTACGACCAGCTATTGATGTGGGTATATCCGTATCTCGTGTTGGTGGTAATGCACAGATCAAGGCCATGAAAAAGGCTGCTGGAAAGTTACGGTTAGATTTAGCCCAATTCCGGGAACTAGAAGCCTTCTCGAAATTTGGTTCAGACCTTGATAAATCCACTATTCAGCAATTAACTCGTGGACGACGAATGGTTGAGATTCTCAAACAAAAACAATACGTTCCCATGATTGTTGAAAAACAGATTGCTATCATTTTTGCTGCAAACAATGGTTATTTAGATAAAATTGATCTGGACAAAGTGAAAGAATTCGAAGAAGGATTACTGATTTATATGGAAAGCAATTATAAATCAGCTTTGGACGCCATTCGTACATCCGGTGATATCAGCGATGAAACAAATGATACGTTGATTAAAGCATGTGACGAATTTTCAAAAGGATTCGTAGCCTGATTCAATGGCAAACTTAAAAGACATCCGCAACCGGATTAAATCTGTTAAAAGTATTCAGCAGGTGACAAAAGCCATGAAAATGGTTGCTGCTGCCAAGATGCGAAAAGCGCAAGAGCGCATGGAACAGGCACGACCATATACTCATAAATTGCATGAAATCATTCAGACATTATTACCTGATGTGGATCGCAGTTTATTGCCTTTATTGGATATCCGTGATATTAAACGGTATGCGTATGTTGTCATAACATCGGATCGTGGTTTAGCTGGTTCATTCAATACCAATATAATAAAACAGGCTCAGATTGAAATTGATTCTCTGGGCAAAGAAAATGTTGATCTATTCTGCATTGGTAAAAAAGGACGTGATCATTTTAAGCGTCGTGGATATACCATTATTGAAGAGCATCTTGATTTCTGGAATGAAATGGAATTCAATCACGCTATTAAATTAGGGGATGGTATCATCAATCATTTTATCGACGGCAAAGCGGATGAAATTCGTGTTATATATAACGAATTCAAAAATGTTGCTGTACAGATAATTGTTAAAGACAAACTGCTTCCTTTGGAATATGATGAGCAGCAAGAAGAGGCATCCAGTGGTGAACGCCTGTATGAACCTTCACGGGACGACATTGTAAAATCATTAGTCCCACGCCATCTTAATGTTCAAATATGGCAGTATTTATTAGAATCATATGCAAGTGAACAGGCCGCACGTATGGTAGCGATGGAAAATGCTACACTTAACGCCTCTGATATGATTAAAGCATTACAACTTGAATTCAATAAAGCCCGCCAGGCATCCATTACAACTGAGATGCTGGAAATTGTTAGCGGCGCTGAAGCATTAAACTAAGGTAAGGAACACCTATGCCCAATATTGGAAAAGTTTCGCAGGTGATGGGAGCCGTTGTTGACGTTGAGTTTCCAGACGGCAATCTACCTGGAATTATGAACGCACTCGAATTAACGATGGATGACCACGTTTTGGTTCTCGAAGTGGCACAACATTTAGGCGATTCAGTCGTACGAACTGTTGCCATGGATTCCACAGATGGTTTGGCACGTGGTGTACAGGTAAGGGATTCGGGAAAACCGATTTCTGTTCCCGTTGGACCAGAAACATTAGGTCGCCTTTTTGATGTTTTAGGAAATACCATTGACGGGAAAGAAGAAGTTCAGTGGAAAAATTATTCCCCGATTCATCGTTCTGCACCAAAACACGAAGATTTAGCGACTTCTACTGAAATACTGGTGACCGGTATTAAGGTTGTTGACTTGATGGAGCCATACACCAAAGGTGGTAAAACGGGATTATTTGGTGGTGCCGGTGTTGGTAAAACGGTTTTAATTCAGGAGTTAATCCGAAATATCGCCACGGAACATGGTGGTTATTCAGTATTTGCCGGTGTGGGTGAACGTACCCGCGAAGGAAATGATCTTTACCGTGAAATGACCGAATCCGGTGTTATTGATAAGACAACAATGGTTTTTGGTCAGATGAACGAACCTCCAGGTGCACGTCTACGAGTTGGTTTATCTGGTTTAACTATGGCAGAATATTTTCGTGATGTAGAAGGAAAAGATGTTCTGCTCTTTATTGATAATATTTTCCGTTTCACACAAGCGGGTTCTGAAGTATCTGCTCTCTTAGGTCGTATGCCTTCTGCGGTAGGTTATCAGCCGACGTTATCAACTGAGATGGGTGATTTACAAGAACGAATTACATCCACGAAAAAAGGATCTATTACATCTGTACAGGCAGTCTATGTTCCTGCGGATGATTTGACAGACCCGGCTCCAGCGACCGCATTTGCTCACTTGGATGCAACCACTGTACTGGAACGTAAAATTGCCGAGTTAGGTATTTATCCTGCGGTAGATCCATTGTCTTCAACATCGCGTATTTTGGATCCGCGCGTAATTGGCGATCGCCATTATGATGTGGCTCGGAATGTTCAAGGTGTATTGCAGAAATACCGTGAATTACAGGACATTATCGCTATTCTTGGGATGGATGAACTTTCAGACGAAGATAAAGCAATAGTTGCACGTGCACGTAAAATGTCAAAATTTATGTCACAACCATTCTTTGTAGCCGAACAATTCACAGGAACTCCAGGACGATACGTGTCTCTTGAAGACACCATTTCTGGTTTTGAAGCTATATTAAATGGTGAAGTAGACCATTTACCGGAAAATGCATTTTCATATGTTGGTACAATTGACGAAGCAATAGAAGCAGGTAAAAAGCTACAAGACTAATGAGTACATTTAAGCTAGAAATAGTAACTCCAACTCGCATTCTCGATGAAGGCAAGATCACCTATGTTCGTTGCCCGGGATTGGACGGCTCATTTGGTGTTATGACCAATCATGCCTCAGCCATTATTGCCATGGATGTTGGTGAAATTAAAATCACCAGAGAAAATCAGGATTATTATATCGCTACAGGTGGTGGTTTTGCAGATATTCAGGGAGATACTGTTTTGCTTTTGGTAGAGTCTGCTGAAGAAGCAAATGAGATCAATATCGCTCGTGCAGAATCTGCTGTAGAACGAGCAAAGGAACGGTTGAAACAGAATAAAGGTATTGATGAAAAACGAGCAATGATGGCAATTTCACGCGCCTTAAATCGTATGAAAGTAGCAAAACGATAAACGTACTAATATATCATATTTTTACTTTTACCGCTCCCCGGTGTGATCGAGGGGCGGTTTTTGTTTACATGAGGAGAAACCATGTTTAAACGCACACATACTTGTGGAGAATTACGGTCAAATCATATTGATAATACTGTATCATTAAATGGATGGATACATACCGTTCGATTACATGGACAGGTCATTTTTATTGATATAAGAGATCGTTATGGGAAAACTCAATTAGTATTTGATTCAGAAGATTATAACGGAGATTTTGAGCAAGTAAAAAAAATATCCATTGAAGATGTTATTAGTGTTCGTGGAAATGTGCAGGCACGGGGTTCAGTGAATCCGGAACTAGAAACAGGTGAAATCGAAGTAGCTGTTGATGAATTACTTATTCTAAATGAAACCGCACCATTACCTTTTATGATTAATGATCGTGAAAGCGCAACAGAAGACTTTCGTTTGAAGTACCGATATCTGGAACTGAGAACCAAAGAACTGCAATATAATCTGGATTTACGCCACAGGACTTATCAAGTAGTAAGAAAATATTTATCAGAAAATAAATTTATTGAAGTAGAGACACCCGTTTTAATGAAATCAACACCGGAAGGTGCACGGGATTATCTGGTGCCAAGCCGGATTCACAAAGGTCGTTTTTATGCACTACCACAATCCCCCCAGACGTATAAACAGCTATTAATGGTTTCTGGTTATGATCGATATTTCCAAATTGTAAAATGTTTTCGTGACGAAGATTTACGAGCAGATCGTCAGCCTGAGTTCACTCAAATTGATATAGAAATGTCTTTTATTGATGAAGAAGACATCATTTCATATTCAACAGCCCTGACACGCAAAGTATTTCACGATGTCATTAATGTGGAATTGCCTGAAACATTTCCAAGAATTACATATCATGACGCAATGAATACTTATGGATGTGATCGCCCTGATTTGCGATTTGGAATGGAACTAAATGATATCAAGTCTTATACGGATCAATCCGATTTTAATGCATTCAAATCTGCTGAAATGGTAAAAGCCATTATAGTTCCTGGCGGTGGTGAATATTCAAGAAAATTAATTGATCAACTTACAGATTTTGTAAAGAACTATGGAGCAAAAGGGTTGGCTTGGATGAAAGTCCAGGATGGTATTTTAACGGGGGGAATCTCCAAATTCTTTGTTGATCATTTGCAAAAAACTATGATGGTAGATATGGAACTGAAAGACGGTGATATCATACTCATGGTTGGTGATAATTCTGATATTGTTCATGCATCTCTTGGTGCATTACGCATAGATGTTGCAAAACGTGAAGGATTAATCAAAAAAGGTGATTTTAAACCTGTCTGGGTTATGGATTTCCCCATGTTTGAGTGGGATGAGAAAGCTCAACGTCATGTTGCCATGCATCATCCATTTACAGCCCCCAATCCAAAAGATATTGAAAAACTGAACAGTGATCCTTTAAACGTATTGTCCCGTGGTTACGATATCGTAATTAATGGGAGTGAAATCGGAGGAGGATCCATTCGAATACACAATACGAATGTCCAGCAACAGGTATTTGATTTATTAGGGATTAATAAGGAAGAGGCTCAAGCTAAATTTGGCTTTCTTCTGGAAGCACTAACATATGGTGCGCCTCCACATGGTGGTATTGCATTTGGATTTGATCGATTGGTTATGTTGCTCGCAGATACTGAAAATATTCGTGATGTTATTGCTTTTCCTAAAACGACATCTGCAATATCGCTAATGGATAATTCCCCAAGTGATGTATCTGAAGAGCAATTGAAAGAATTGGGAATAGCTTTAGTAAAGCAAAAATAAATACATCTAATAATTAGGCAAAATCTTTAAATCCTATAAAGCACAATAATTACAGTATAAATCCTATTCTTCCCTTAAGGACTGGATAGCAACAAGAACATCTCTTCTGCTGATTTGTCCAATAAGTTTTCCATCCTCAACAACCGGATAACGTCGTCGGTTATGTGCTAAGAATTTTTCAGCCAGTGCGTGTATACTTAAATCAGCATCAACAGTAAAGACTTCTTTAGACATAACATCTCCAACATGTGCAGATGGATAATTATTATATGTAGAATCCAATAACGTTTTGTGGCAATCTACTTCCGACAAAATACCAACAATGTCACCAGCCTCATTTATAACAGGTCCACCGGAAATTCGTTTATCTACTAACAATTTCATTGCATCATAAACATTCATTTCGGGTGTGAATGTGACGAGTTTACTTGTCATAAATTGTTTTACGGATTTCGATTTTACCATAATGTGACCTTTTTCCTTTTCATGAAAATATGGTTGCCGGATAATAAATCCTAGTCAGATTTATGTTTATAAAGTACGGCATCAAGTGATGTTTCATTGCCAGTAATTAAATTTTCTATATTCTCGCGATGTTTAAAAATGCCTACAAGAGAAATAGCCATCGACATTAATATTACAGCTGAAGAATAGTTTTGATAAAAAAGAAAAATTGGTAGCAGAATTAGAGAAATTAATGAAGCAATCACAACATATCTACTAATGATCAACGCAAGCCCCATTATGCAAATTAATATGAGACCCATTGAGATATTTGTACCAAAAAATAGTCCAAGAATACAGGCAATTCCTTTCCCACCTTTGAATTGAAGTATAACTGGAAAAATATGACCTATTACGGCCATTGATCCTGCTAAAAAAGCTGCATCAGTATTTCCCGGATATAAATAGGCAATTGCCAACATGGCAATCCATGCCTTACCCACATCAACAATAAATGTGACAAGACCAGCCCACCAGCCAAGAACCAAAACTGCATTCGAAGCTCCGGCATTGCCAGATCCCATTTCGCGAATATCCGTTTTAGTGATATATTTTGCCAGTAGGTAGGATGTTTGGATATTTCCTAATCCATATCCAATGATGACGGCTACGATTAATTCAATCATGTATTTTCTTTTGGTTCTGTTTCACCCTTCGTCATTTAATCTACATGGATTTAATGATAACTACAACTTTTGGCGCCACATCCAATAATATTTATAGTTTAGAATCCTATTTTTTGTATAAAGAAATTATATTCGTAACAGAATTGAAGATAGTTTTATCGATTCTTATAAATAAAATTTGGTGATTATTCAAATAGCATGGATTCTTCAGCGAGCAATATTTTTGCCAGTTTCTGTTCGAAAATATTTTCTGACATGACTTCAGGAATAATAGTAGGGTCAGCTGAAATAATATCATTTAACGCACGATTAAACTGTTCCCGCTGACCAGCTTTCGTGTAAAAGAATTGTGCTTTGAGCACTTTTGAGGCAAAATAATCCGGATAAGCAGAGATGGCCTGGTCAAAATAGGATTCAGCACGTGATATATCAACTCCAGGAATACGCGCATATAGCACACCAAATAATCGATATGGACCGCCATAAAAATAGTTTGGATTTATAAGTAACATATGATGGAGAATTTCTTCAAACCCTTCACGATGCTCCATGCGAACCATTACGGGTTTTGTAAGAAGATAACTACCAAAGTTTGCAGCCCACCAATAAAGAGCACCTATGTGAGTGGGGTCAGTATTTTTCACCATTTCTTGAATGGAAATTGAATCGGTTAATTCGTAGTTCAATGAGAGTTTCAATCCATCTTCAGCAATTGATTTTCCCAATAAATATAAACTGTCTTGTATCGCGATATCTTCAGTTAGGTAATGGGACTGGAAATAGTAAATCCGACTTAGTAAAATTGATAATTCAAGATCATCTGGTTGTTGACGATATGCCGCAGTAAGCAAAGTTCGTGCTTTCGTGACCATTTCCGGGTCATTTCGTTGAGCCCATAACCGATTACCCTCATTAATCAGATATTCTATGTTTTTTGCTAATCCTTCCTCAGATGTAGTTTGTCTTGAATGGGAACATCCTTGAAATATTACTAAAATCACAAAAACCGGAAATATAAGTATGTGGAAAGAATTACGAGTCATGTGAGTATTAATATCCGTTTAATTATGGTGTAAATTCAGAAAGAAAAATTACATCGTTATTACCTAATGAAAAAGACAATCGAATTAAAAGGACTGGATTTATCGACACTTTTTGGTGTTGCTGACGCTCACTTAAATCTTATCGAGGACGCTTTTTCGATCAAATTGATCGCACGCGGGCAATCAATTACCATTGATGGTGATTCAGAATTAGTGAAAACTGTGCAGGAATTATTTCATGAAATGGCTCAGACATTGAATCGAAAATCATCTCTAACTCTCAAGGATGTCCAAGGGCTGATAAAAATATTAAAAGCAGAAAATGGACATGCCAATATAGAGCAGGAAAAAACGATTCATTACGGGAAGAAAGGCGCAATCCTTCCTCGGTCTGAAGGTCAGGAGAAGTACACAGATTGTATACGCAATAATGATATTGTTTTCAGTATTGGTCCTGCAGGAACTGGTAAAACATACCTGGCTGTGACATTTGCTGTCGCAGCACTAGATAATCATGAAGTAGATAGAATTGTATTATGTCGACCAGCAGTTGAAGCTGGTGAAAATTTGGGTTTTTTACCTGGTGACTTACGTGAAAAAGTTGATCCTTATTTAACTCCCCTCTATGATGCACTTGGTGATTTAATGCCAAAATCCAGGCTGAAGCCATTATTAGAAAAAAATATTATTGAAGTTATACCATTGGCATACATGAGAGGTAGAACATTGGATAATGCATTTTTAATTCTGGATGAAGCACAAAATGCAACCACAATGCAGATGAAAATGTTTTTGACCCGTTTGGGAGTGAATTCAAAAGCAGTAATTACGGGTGACATCACGCAAATTGATTTACCAAAAAAGACGGAGTCAGGTCTCAGGCAAGTTATGGAAATTCTTAATGATATTGATGGGATTGGTTTTGTCTATTTGGATGAAACCGATGTGGTTCGTCATCAATTGGTACGGGACATTATATTAGCTTATGACAAAGCAAATGGACATTAGAAACACAGTTTAGGTTTAAATAAATATAATAGTATATACTTGGTGAAAAACCCTTCATGTTTTTAAAAGAAAGTTGGTAACTTTGTGCTTCGCTAATATGGTAACCTGTTGATTAAAAATCATTACAGGATTGCAGGTAATGGAACCTTTGTTATATCAGTTTATTGATCGAATTCAAAAAATGAATTACCCGAGTTATTCGGTGTGTCTGAATCTTTCGGATTCAATTCATATTCCCCTATTTCATTCTCAAGCCTATCAACAATACTTAGTAAGGATAACCTGATGTCATCCCCAAGAGAAGTTATTATATCTTTATCCAAGCGTACAGCTGTCGGATCATTTCAAGGAGATTTATCAACCGTACCTGCTCCAAAACTTGGTGCAACTGTAATCGAATCACTTATTTCAGAGTCTAACCTAAATCCTGAAACAATTGATGAAGTTATCATGGGAAATGTTTTAGCCGCAGGACTTGGACAGGCTCCAGCTCGTCAGGCTGCTTTGAGTGGAGGTTTGCCAAATAGCGTTGAATGCTTAACCATTAATAAAATGTGTGGTTCAGGTCTTAAAGCCATCATGTTGGCTTCACAGTCCATCCAAGTTGGAGATGCAAATATCATTATTGCTGGTGGAATGGAAAACATGTCTCAAGCTCCATATTTATTGCCAAAAGCTCGCTCAGGATATCGGTTGGGTCATGTTCAATTATTAGATAGTATGATTAAGGATGGTTTGTGGGATGTCACGAATGATATCCACATGGGGAATTGTGCAGAATTGTGTGCCAAAGATCGAAATTACAGTCGAGAATCCCAAGACGCGTTTGCAAAGGATTCCTATGAAAAAGCCCTAAAAGCTCAAAAAGATGGACTATTCCAAGATGAAATCGTTCCCGTGTCTATTCCACAGAGAAAAGGAGACCCATTAACCGTTGATGTCGATGAAGAACCAGGACGCGCAAATTTTGATAAAATGACCAAATTGAGATCTGCATTTGAAAAAGAAGGCACTATTACTGCGGCGAATGCCTCGAAAATTAATGATGGAGCAGCAGCTGTAATTGTTCAATCTATGAATAGTGTAGTTGCATCAATGAAACCATTGTTTAAAATTATATCTCAGGCTTCAGCAGCTCATGCACCGGAATGGTTTACAACTGCTCCAAGTAAGGCCATTGGCAAGGTGCTTGAAAAAGCTAAGTTAACTGCTTCTGATATTGATCTTTGGGAAATCAATGAAGCATTTGCACCTGTCACCATGGCGGCCATTGAGGATTTTAATCTTGAGTCTTCAAAAGTAAATGTCCATGGAGGTGCTATTGCGATTGGCCATCCAATCGGTGCTTCCGGAGCAAGAATTTTGACAACATTATTACATGCAATGGAACGCTATCAATCCCAATTTGGTCTTGCTACGTTGTGCATCGGAGGCGGTGAAGCCTCCGCACTTATAGTCGAGAGGATATCATGAATTTCACTCTTTCTGATGAACACGATTTAATAAAGAAAACAGCCCGTGAGTTCGCAGAAGAACACTTATCACCTGGTGTAATTGAACGTGATGACACAGCCACTTTCCCAAGTGATCAAATAAAAATGATGGGTGAGCTTGGCTTTCTTGGTGTCATGGTGCCGGAGAAATATAATGGCGCAGGGATGGACGCTTTAAGTTATGTCATCGCCATGGAAGAAATAAGCCGTTCAGATGCTTCAGCAGGTGTTGTTATGTCAGTCAATAATTCTTTGGTATGCCAAATATTTCTTGATTGGGCTACTGAAGAACAAAAAAATAAATATTTAAAAAAACTTGCTACGGGAGAATGGCTGGGTGCGTTTAGTCTCAGCGAGCCACAATCGGGATCTGACGCTAGCAATATGAGAACAGTTGCTGAAAAAGATGGCGATCATTACATCTTAAATGGTACAAAAAACTGGGTAACAAGCGGTATCTCATCCGACTTGGTTCTAGTCTTCGTCATCACTGAGAAAGGTGTTGGCTATAAAGGGATTTCTACATTTATTGTTGAAAAAGGAACTCCTGGTTTTTCTACGGGAGAAAAAGAAAATAAGCTGGGAATTCGTGGTTCTGATACATGTGAACTATTTTTTGATAATTGTCGAATCCCTGCGGAAAATATGATCGGTGATCCAGGATACGGATTTAAAATTGCTATGAACACGTTGAATGGTGGTCGCATTGGTATCGCATCTCAGGCGTTAGGAATTGCTCAGGCCGCATTGGAAAAAAGTATTTCTTATGCCAAGGATCGGAAGCAATTCGGAAAATCCATTAGTGAATATGGAGCAGTTCAATCCAAGATTACAAAAATGGGTACGAATATAGAAGCATCTCGTTTGTTGATTTATCGTGCCGCAATAATGAAAAATGAGCATAAACAATTTTCCAAAGAAGCGGCAATGGCCAAATTATTTGCTTCCCAGACCGCTGTTGATGCAGCCCGTGATTGTGTTCAAATCTATGGGGGATATGGGTATATGCAAGAAACAGGTGTAGAGAGATTAATGCGTGATGCAAAAATCACTCAGATTTACGAAGGGACAAGCGAAATTCAAGAATTGGTTATCGCACGCGAATTATTAAAAGAATATTCATAACATGAAAGGAATGATCATGTCAGACGTGTTTCAATCCATGAACAAAAAAAGCCATGAACAAGTAGTGTTTTGTAATGACCCCGATACGGGATTAAAGTCTATTATAGCTATTCATGATACGACAATAGGACCAGCTCTGGGCGGATGTCGTATGTTACCATACGCTACTGAAGAAGAAGCCTTGCGAGATGTTTTACGGCTATCCCGTGGGATGAGTTATAAAGCGGCCTTGGCTGGTTTAAATCTTGGTGGAGGTAAATCCATTATAATTGGTGATGCAAAAAAAGACAAATCTGAATTGCTATTCCGTTCATTTGGACGATTTATAGAAGGATTAGGCGGACGTTACATTACAGCTGAGGATGTGGGCACCAGCGTACGTGATATGGAATGGGTACGGATGGAAACGCAATATGTAACAGGTATTTCTAGGGCATTAGGTGGCAGTGGTGATCCTTCACCGGTGACGGCTTATGGTGTATTTGTTGGCATGCAAGCTGCTGTAAAACATCAGCTGGGGAAAGAAAGTATGTCAGGGTTAAAAGTGTCCGTACAAGGTATCGGTCATGTAGGATATCATCTCTGCAAATATTTACACGACAATGGTGCAAAGATTTTTGTATCAGACGTGGATGATTCTGCCCTCAAAGAGGCTAATAAGGAATTTGGAGCAACTGTAGTTGGCCTTGATGAAGTTTATGGATTAGACGTTGATATTTATGCGCCTTGTGCTCTTGGCGCTACAGTAAACGATGACACCTTGGAACAATTAAAATGTTCGATCATTGCAGGTGCTGCCAATAACCAGCTTGAAAATGAGTCTATTCATGGTGAAAAGGTCAAGGCAAAAGGCATTTTGTATGCGCCAGATTATGCAATCAATAGTGGTGGTTTAATCAATGTTGCAAATGAAATAGAAGGGTATAACAGAGAACGTGCATTCCGTCAAACGGATGGCGTATATGATACATTATTAAGAATTTTCAAAGTATCTGATGAAGAAAATATCCCTACACATATAGCTGGTAACCGGGTGGCTGAAAAGCGGATGGAAGACTTGGCAAAACTTAAAAATGTCTATTTGCCGAGAAAAAATGCCATGAGTAAACGTGACAACAACTAAAAAACATCCTCGAAGAATCGGACGAGAGGCTGTCCTCCAGGCGTTATTCGCCCTTGAACTATCTAAAGATGATTCAGGGAAAGTTCTGGAGGATATCCTTGAACGTTACAATTTTGATAAGAAAACAAGTCGTTTTGTCTCTGATTTATTTAAGAATACACTAGAATATCAAGGTTGGGCTGAGGAAAAAATCCAGAAGTTTTTAGAGAACTGGAGATTCGAAAGAGTGGCTAGATTAGATCGGCTAATCCTAATAATGGCGATCAGCGAAATATATACCGTTGAATCTGTTCCACCTAAAGTATCTATTGCTGAAGCAATAGAAATTGCCAAGGAATTTAGTACCGATGAGAGCCCTGGATTTGTCAATGGAATATTAGATGCTGTTTACCGTGAGCTGAATGAAAATAAAGAAAAAGAAAATTCATAAATGATACAATCGTTAGTAAAAAAAATATTCGGGACGAAATCCGACCGGGAAGTTAAAACCTACCAACCACTCGTTGATGAAATAAATACATTCTATTCCACGCTTGAATCAAAGACGGATGAGCAATTAGTAGAACGAACATTTGAACTCCGGCATGAGCTTCAAGAACAATGGTCTACGATTGAGAAGGAATCTGAAGAAAAAGACTGGGATAAGGACGAAACAAAAAAGCGGTTATTGTCATCTGAACAAGATATGTTAATGAGAATGTTACCTGAAGCATTTGCCATGGTAAAGGAAACGTGTCGTCGAATGATTGGTGATTCCTGGCGATGCGTGGGACAGACAATAACGTGGGATATGATTCCGTACGACGTTCAATTAATTGGATCGATTGTTCTTCATCATGGTAAAGTCGCTGAAATGAAAACAGGTGAAGGTAAAACATTAGTTGCTACTTTACCCATTTATCTAAATGCTTTGCCTGGAAGAGGTGTTCATGTAATTACAGTAAATGATTATCTTGCCCAGCGTGATGCCGAATGGATGGGAGAGGTGTATAAAAGACTTGGTCTTGAAGTCGGATTTATTCTAAATAGCATGGATAACAAACTACGCCGTGAAGTTTACCAAAAGGATATTACCTATGGTACAAATAATGAGTTTGGTTTTGATTATCTAAGAGATAATATGTCGTTGACTCCTGAGGATCAAGTGCAACGGGGTCACGCCTTTGCAGTTGTTGATGAAGTCGATAGTGTCTTAATTGATGAAGCACGAACACCATTAATTATATCAGGTGCAGTTGATACCCCAACTGAAAATAAATCGAAGGAATTAAAGCCTTTAATTCAAAGCTTGGTTCGAAAACAAAACTCACTTGTTTCTGACCTTGTTCGTGAAGCGGAAATATTACTTAAAGAGGAAAAAAATAAAGAAGCTGGATATAAGCTTCTTCAGGCAAACAGGGCATATCCAAAACACCCAAGGTTGCTGAAACTTTTTCAAGAATCGGGCACGAAGAAATTAGCTCATTCTGTTGAATCAGAATATCTTCGTGATAAACGTATGCACGAAATCGACGAGGATTTGTATTTTTCAATCGAAGAGAAAACGCATATCATTGATATCTCTGATAAAGGACGAAAAGTATTAGCTCCCGAGAATCCTGAGACTTTTGTAATCCCAGATATTGGTGAACTACTTCTTGATGTTGATGAGCGTCAAGAACTAAGTGAACAGGAAAAGCTTCAGGAAAAAGAAAAAGCACATCAGTTGCATGCCGATCGAAGCGGAAAAATTCATACTATTAATCAATTGCTGCGGGCGTATACATTATATGATAAAGATGTGGATTACGTCGTGCAAAATGATAAAGTGCTCATCGTTGATGAATTTACTGGTCGTGTGCTCGCTGGTCGTCGTTATAGTGATGGATTACATCAAGCGTTAGAGGCGAAAGAAAATGTTTCCATTGAGCGGGAAACACAAACTTTAGCCACGATCACTATTCAGAATTATTTCCGTTTGTATGATAAATTATCTGGTATGACGGGTACCGCTGAAACTGAAGCAGAAGAACTTGGGTCAATCTATAATCTTGATGTAACATTAATACCTACGAATGTCCTAGTGGTCAGAGAAGATTTTAACGATGTTATTTATAAGACAAAGCGTGAAAAATATAATGCTGTTATTGAAGAAATTGCTGAATGTTATAAAAAAGGGCAGCCTACCTTGGTGGGTACCATTACTGTAGAAGTTTCAGAATTATTATCGCGTATGTTGAAACGACGTGGGATAACCCATAATGTTCTAAATGCGAAACAGCATCAGAGTGAAGCTGAAATCGTGGTTCGCGCTGGACAGACAAGTGCCGTAACAATTGCTACCAATATGGCTGGTCGTGGAACCGATATTAAACTAGGGGCAGAGGTAAAAGGTTTTGGCGGATTGCATATCATTGGCACAGAACGTCATGAATCTCGTCGAATTGACTTGCAGTTACGTGGTCGTGCTGGAAGACAGGGAGATCCAGGGTCTTCACGGTTTTACCTGTCTCTAGAAGATGATCTGATGCGTTTGTTTAGTAGCGATCGAATCGCATCTGTGATGGATAAGCTAGGATTAGAAGAGGGTGAAGTTATCACCCATGGTATGGTGACCAGAGCCATTGAAAATGCGCAGAAAAAAGTTGAAGGCCGAAACTTTGGAATACGTAAACATCTTCTAGAATATGATGATGTCATGAATCAACAACGACAAGTTATTTATGATCTGAGGACTCAAGCTCTTCAGGGTGAGAATATGAAAGATACTGTTATGGAAATAATGGAATCTTTTATTGACGAAGAATTAGCTCAATATGAACAAAGTAATCCAGAGGATTGGGACTGGGATCGATTGCGACAAACTATTTCATCACATCTTTTGGTTGATGTTGCAAAGGAGAAAATATCAGATGGTGCATCGTTAAATGATATTACTATTGAGGATGTACGCAATTTTATTATTGATGAAGCCAATGGATTGTATCAGGCGCGAGAATCCTTAGTCCCTGAAGATTTTATGCGCGGATTCGAACGTTATATTATTTTGCGAACAATTGATGAGAAATGGAAAGATCATTTATATGGAATGGATCAACTACGGGAGGGTATAAACCTTCGAGCTTATGGACAGAAAAATCCGCTTCTTGAGTATAAATCCGAAGGTTTTCAAATGTTTCAGCAAATGATTGTGGATATGAATAGTCAAACGATACAGCGATTGTTCAGGACTCAAATTCAAGGGGCTGGAATTCCGATGCAACAACGGCAACCACAAGCTCGTAATATGCGTGTCCAACATGCGGATACAACCGGAATGGGATTTGCAGGGACACCACAAAAAGGTCAATCAAATAGACCGACATCTGCCCAGAGAAGTCCTGTTGTATCCGAAGATAAAGTTGGTCGAAACGAGAAAGTTACTGTGGTAAGTCCGTCTGGTGAATCGGTGATGATTAAACATAAAAAACTAGAGCAATATTTGAGCAAAGGATATACTCAGAAATAGTTTTTTAAAGTTTCTAAATGATATTCAAAGTATGTGATTTCTGATCAATTATGTGCGGTACATCAATCGCAATTATATAATTTATTTATAGGGCATTTTTTTGATGGATTATCACAATAAAATGTTTACTTTCCTTTATTGCTTAAAAGCAATTATCCTGGTAAAATGCCTTCATTCCTTATTGAAGGATTTTGATCAAAATCGCAAAATTTATGAACACACATAAATGTGGAGGGAGTCCATGAGATTCATCTGGAGAAAATTGTCACTATCGTTAGTCGTATTATTTGCACTTGTACCTATGATGGGGCAAGTCACTTTGGAAGTTGTTGATACAGAAGTAGATGGTTACCCTGCTGATATTTGGGTTCCTGTAATATTAAATAGTCCGACAGACGAAATAGGTGGAATTCAATTTGACCTGTCTTTAGATCCTGCTTGGGTTTTCTTAGGAGAAATTATTTCTGGTGCTACAGGTTATAGTGCAGATTTTACCGGGGATTTCAATGCGCTCGATGAGAACACAACACGAGTAGTATTTTATAACGCAGTAAATGCTAATACTATTCCCACGGGTATAGACACAGTTATGTGGTTAAGTTTTTCTGGCTCAGATGTACTATCAGCAGTCATTGATATGTCAATTTCGAATATGATTGTTAGTGATGGTACTGGAAATATCATCGAATCCAGCGGTACAGCAGGAGGTATTCAAATTGGTGAAGTTGTTGCATTTTCATTTACAGACGGCGAAGCTGATGTTCTCGAGACTGTGACTTTAGACCTTAACATGGATAATGATGGAGCAGTTGGTGGATTTCAATTGGATGTATTTGATACTCCTGACAATGTTGACCTAGTATCTGTAGCTACAACGGCAAGATCAGATGGATTTACTGTTGAAACTTCGGAAGTTGGGGGAGGCGCTACCAGAATTTTAGTCTATTATAATGGTAACGTCGAAATAGCTCCCGGAACAGGTTCCGTATTATCTGTTGATTTTACAATTCATCATGATGCTTTTGAAGGTTTTGTTGGTGTAAATATGACCAATGCAATTGCCACAGATGGTATTGGTGGAGAATATTGGATTGCTGCAACGGATTCTGGTACAGTTCATGTAACGCCAGGTTATATTGAAGAACCTCACAACTTAGAAGCAGTATCAGGTCTTGATGGACAGATTCCACTAATGTGGGATGCACCATATGGACCAATACCCCAAGATTTTGGTCAAGATTTTGAAGAAGGTGTTCTTCCAGCTAGTTGGACAGCAACAACAAATTCAGCAGTTGGTTGGTTTATTACTCAAGATGGATCCAGCGGTTTTTGGCCTATTCCTTCTCATACCTGGTATGCCTGCTCAAATGATGATGCTGCTGATGATGATGGATCCGTTGATTATTTAATTACACCAGCTATTAATGCCGGTGGTGCACAAAATATCACATTGAATTTTGAATCATATTTTGATGGAGCTTATGGACAATCAGCTCACATTGAAGTAAGTACTGATGGGACAAACTTTTCAGAGGTGACTTCTTTAGGTGCTTCCGCAGAATGGGTAACAGAATCTGTAGATTTATCTGCTTATGGTGGTAGTCCACAATTATATATTGCATTCCATTCTAATGATAATGGTGCATGGGCATCTGGGTGGGCTGTAGATGATATTTCTCTTAATTTTGGAGTAGGAAGAATTGAACGAACAGTTCATTTTGATTTTAACGAACTGGGTCAATGGGTTATCACTGCTGATAAAGCAGAAGCTATTGAATTATATCCTAATGGAATACCTTATGAATGGAAAGTCGATTGGGCAAATCCACTTCATCCTGAGTCAAACAATGCAAGTCGTGAATTGTCTGGATTCAACTTGGAGAGATCCGATGGCAATGATCAGAATTTTAATACTATTTTAACTCCTGGGACTAATGTAACCGAATATGTTGATACAGATGTTGACAACAGTACTGATTATTACTATCGCGTTAGGGCTATTTATACACCAGGTGGTGAATCTGGACCGTCAAATGTTGTCATGGCAACACCACTTGAATGGATTGAAATCGCTATCAGTGATGGTGGAGCTCTTTCTGGTACTACAGATACTTTAGATATTTATTTAGCCAATGAAACGAATATCAGTTTTTTCTATTTTGAAATTTCTGATATACCTAACTATTTCCTTGGGGAAACGATATTAGAAACTGATCGTACGACTGGGTGGAGTTTGGACGTTGTAGAGCTACCAAGTGGAGATATGGCAGTTACCGGTATTAGTTTAGGAACTCCCCTTGCAGCTGGTGATGGAGCAATTTGTAAAATTATTGTTCGTGGATTTAGCGATGAAGAAGGAACTGCAACAGTTGACTTTACAACTGCTAGTATAGTTGATATGGCTAATAATGAAATGCCTTGGACATCAACTTCAGGTCAGTTTCATGTTACCATTGAAACACAAACATTGTTCTTTGGACATGCAGTAGGGAATCCTGGAGAAATGGTTACAATACCGTTTGTTGTAAGCACAACTCAGAACGTGCATGGCATCCAGGTGTTTCTTACAGATGCTCCAAATTATCTCACTGGAATTACTATTGCGCCAACAACCTATATTGATTTTTCAAGCTGGACAGTTGATTTTTCAATTGTAGGGGAAGAACTTAGAATTTTATTCTTTGATAATACACTATCCAATCCTATCCCTCCTGGAACTGGACAGATTGCAGATATTTACTACTCCATAGATCCAGGTACACCAGTAGGTACAGCTATTGAAATCATGCCTGATTACGATAACTTGGTTGTATCAGATGTTAATAATCTTCCAATGCACACGGAAGTGATGGAATCACACATTCAGGTAGGTGCTCCGGAAGCATTATTCTCTATTGCTAACATTACTACTCCAGATCCAAATAATATGGTTAGCTTTGACATTACATTAAATAATATCGTTCCTGTATATGTTTTTGATGTGAGCCTAATTGAGGTGGCCATGAATTTCAATGTAACGAGTATATCTCCGTTTGGTCGATTCGCGAATGGTACTATCGACGGAAGTGCTGGAGAACAAGCAGACGGATCATTAAGCATATTAGGGTATGAGTTTGCTACAGGTATAGTTCCTGGTGATGATGCGATATTGACTGTCGAAGGACAGGTCTCAGGCGATCTGGATATGTTATTGTATTTTGAAATGGTAAGTGCTGCTGACGTGAATGTTCAACCATTATTTGCATGGAAAATTGGTTACGGTATCCTTGGCGTTGGCGTTGTTGGAATAGAAGATGAAAATGTAATTCCTACCGAATTCGCTTTACATCAAAACTACCCAAATCCGTTTAACCCAACGACCATGATTACCTATGACTTAAAGGAACAATCCACAGTATCAATCAATATCTTTGATTTGACTGGTCGTCAGGTAAGAACTCTGGTAAGTGATGTACAGGATGCCGGTCATCGCTATAGTGTATGGGACGCTACTGATAATGCGGGTCGCGATGTAAGTGCTGGTGTATATATCTACCAGATTAAAGCTGGTAATTTCAGCAAAACAAAGAAGATGTTGTACCTCAAATAAACTGAAATATGTTTAAGTATAAAAGGGCATCAATTGATGCCCTTTTTTGTTTCAATACAAAAATTTGATCACGTAATTTCATCCGCATTTTATATACCGGGATGGCGGAATTGGTAGACGCGCCAGATTTAGGATCTGGTGTCCTTTGGATGTGAGGGTTCGAGTCCCTTTCCCGGTACTCTTTTAATATCGATTCGTATGAGAATGGATATTAATATAATGAAGTTGTCTTATAGAAATTATTCTAGATTTAAAATAATCACGTTAGATGCTTTACTAAACCACCAAATTGTTTTTCTATTACAAACCCATATTTATAAAATAGTCCTGCCTGGAAAAACCCAACGGAAACATGTTGGTAATTTAAGTGAATTAATCTCTGGAAGAATTCATTCAGTAATGTAGTACTTAAATTGCGTTTTTGATAATCACGTTTAATTACGATACGCTCCAAATATGCGGTTTGATTTCCTGCATCTTTCCAAAATATTCCACCAATCACATTATCATTTGTTGTGATTAGTAATAAAAATTGATGTTCCTGATGAAATGCTGTAGCCATATTTGCTTTAGATAAAATAGTAAAAAACCTCGCAATTTCACGCGGGTGGAATGCTGGTCGTATACGATAATGATCTTTATGAGAATCTTCAACAATGCTTATTAGATCAAGATGTCCCTGTTGGCCTATATCCCATGTTACAAGTTTGCCGAAGTCAGTTGCTTGAACATGTTCGAATAATAAACGAGTGAGGAAATATTCTTCATCATTGGATAAATCCATGGTTTCCACTAATTGTTGAATTTGAAAATCTAGATCTTCAAGTGATAATTGCTTAGCGCGCACACCTTTTTGTAATTTTACAAGCTTGTGGATTAAAAGGGTATTCGCATTTTTAAAACATGTCATTAGAAAGAAACGGATTCTTGTCTCAGGATAATCGTCAATGAGATCTCTTAAATGATAATCTTTATACAATTCCAACAATATTGTGCCGCGGGCTTCCTTTGTTGCCTCCGGATTTAGCTCTAACCATCTATTGTATCGCAAAGCGGCAAACGTAACTTGTTTCGTTAATACGCCATATTCGTTTACTTCTTCAATGAAGTGTCTTATTCGTTTCTGGTCCAGGTTATATTGTTGTGCTTTATTTCTCCAATTAGTTGTTAATATTTTAGTAATTAATGTCTCTAGAAATTTCAATCCACGTTTAACTGTCACAACTTGGATAAGAGCTGTAAATAATACTTCCCAATCTGACATACGGTTAAGACCAGGAATAGTTTTTTCAGTATGTAAAATAAACTGTTCATATAAACCGAATAATAAATGAGCTATATCGTCATTTGGTTCACGATCGGAAATGGAAATCAACCGAGTCCCAGATGTGTAATCATATTCGGGTATTATGAGATTGTCCGTAGAGGGATTTGCAATACTATAGGTGCAACCAGTTCGGAACCAAAAATCAATATAAGCCATTGACCCATTCCAGATAAAATGTAGCCATCGCATTTGCCAACGGTCTTTGGCCTGGTTTAATGCAATTTCGGTTTTGTGGCGTATTAAATACTGATTGAGAGTCTCACCTGGGATATATTCTTCAGTATAGAGGGAATGGTCATCCCAATATCCACCAAAATCTTCAACCAGTTTACGCCCATTTTCATTTGAAGCCATTACCGTTAGCCATTGGATTTCTTCATCAATAAATGAATTGTCCAAAGTATCATTCAGATTTATTACAAAATTATAAGACTTATGAATTCTAGTTTGCACTAAAACTCTAAATACACTTTTTCCATGCCTTTCACCTAATAAAGAAATCCAAATGCCTTTGGGAGGAATATCGTGAAGTTGGATTAGTTTTTTACGGGAAAAAAGGAATATAGCTTCTCGCAGAATAGATGTATTTGACAAAGCTTGTGATAATAGTTGTTGTTGGGATTCATTGATTGCAGAATCAAACATTATCACATCAACCCAACCATACTCTTTACCACTTTCCGGGTCAATCGCAATAAGGATATTTTGACCCAACCAATTCCTAAATTGAAGCGTAAGTGTCTTCTGCATTTCTGTTGCATGAATACTTATGATAGCTTGTGAACAAAACATCTGCCACCAATTGATTTCTGTTCTGGCATCCAGATATGATACTGGATGTTTCGTAGAATAATTAGCTACACATGTTAAAAATACTGTAATAAGGGAAAGATCTTCTTTGTCAAAAGTGAACGTATTTTTTCTAATATACTTAAGATAGGACAAAATAGACTGAAAATGTAGATTAGATAGAAGTCCAGTATCTATCTCTAATTATTCAGAATAATTCATTTCAATTGCAAATTTATGTGATTCGATAAACAGTGTTATAAACTCATTCCCTGACAAATTGGGCAATAATAACTCAATTGCTTTCAATCGCATTCGTGGCGATTGATGGAATCGCATTCGTTGTAAAACTTGCTTTGCTATGCGTCCTAGATCTCCAGTTTCGTTTTGCATTGCATGAGATAAATGATTCATAGCCGTAGATTGTTCAATTCTTGGGGATTTATACAAGGCCAGAGCTGAATAATGCAATGATTCAATGGAATGTCGATTTTTACGGACATCCTTGGAAAAACTAATTGGTAAGGTAAATTCCGTTACACTTTGTTTGAAAATATTTGATTCATTTAAAGTGAGATTGGATGCTTGGTCTGAACGATGGTGTCGAAAAGCTGGGTTTCCAATAAACTGGACTAGCTCTTCATTTCCAAGCCACAATTCGGGATTTCGAATTAGATTGTTGATATCAACGACTGGATGGGTATAATTATAATCAAATTCACCAATTTGTACGGATGAATCGTGAAATGAAATTGTAAACTTGTCATCTGTTTTTTTACAGCCTAATACGTGTCCGTCCCACGAAAAATCAGACCGCATTACGCCTTTTTCGCGAAGCAACCAATTGGGTATTCGAATTTCATATTCTTCAAAAATTATTGAGCTGAAATCCTTTTGATACATTTGCTTTATATTATCTGAAAAATGAGATAATATAACTTTTCGCTTAAAAGTGTTTTTTGGAGTAATCTCACCTTTTTCCAGTGAAAAATCTTGATCAATTATTTCATAACTAACTACGCGTTCGTACGGAGCAAGGAAGCTATTTACCGATTGTACTAATGTATTAAAATATTCTCGAACTATATCCTTATCGTCCAATTTGATTTCTTGAGGAACTTGTTCCCAGGCAGGATACAATAACACCGTATTATATTCTAATCCATCACCAACAAGAAATACAGATTTGATAGATTCAAACTCTCTGAACATATTTTCAATTTTCTGAGGTGAAATAGTTTGACCACGACTGTTTTTATATATCTCTTTTATACGGTCAATAATAAAATAATGCCCTTTTCTTTCACGAAAAATATCCCCGGTTCTAAACCAACCATCAATATAAGCATCGTCAGGAGATTCAGGATAATACCCTGACGAGACATAGGAACCTTTTATCAATAATTCGCTTTTTTCACCAAGTTTTGCAGATATCCCTGGAAGTGGTGCCCCAACAGAATCTTGAATATAGTCGTTGGGAGGAGTCATTAATATCCCACCAGTTGCTTCTGTCATGCCATATCCACTGAGTAATTGAACATTGTTTTTATGGAAAAATCGAAAAATGATTGGATCCAAGTATCCAGCAGCGGACAAACCCCATTTAAGGTTTCCACCAGTAAGTTTGTGAATTGCCTTGTTTAATTCATCATCATTGGGATTTTCATCTGGAATAGTTTCCATTACTTGATCATATAATTGCTTCCAACGTTTTGGGATGCTAATAAAAACAGAAGGTTTTACACATTGAAAATCTTTCAATAATGATTTAAACGAAGGAGATTCTGCAAAAGTATAGGTTGCTCCTAAGAAAATGGAGCCAGTTAGTTCCAGATATCGACCAAAAGTGTGGAAAAGTGGTAAGTATGATAATAATGTGTCATCTCTGGATATTCGTGGCAATGCCAATGCTCGTGCAAAGCGTTTTGAAATAATATTTGTGTGGTTAAAAATTATTCCTTTAGGATTGGCTGTCGTCCCAGAGGTATACATTATAGTGGCGATACTAGACATATCCTGTTCTAAGGACAAATCCTTAGGATCAAAGTCATTTGAATAGTTAAAAAATTCATTCCAGGGAATTGAAGGAGGTTTTATCTCAATTGTATCTGGCAATCGAACCGTAATTGGAATAGGTGACATACGACTATATTGTTCGATTAACAATGGAGGTTGAGATCCACCGATGAATAAATGGGTAACACCTGCGTGTTTCAGAATAAACTGTAAATGTTCAAGTGGAACATTTGCTGGAATTGGAACGACCCGAAATCCAAAACTCAGACATGCTAAGTCAACAAGTGCTCCATGCAACGAATTTGGGGAAAAAATACCAATAACTGGCTTCGGTTCCGCTTGAGTCAAAATGTGAACTGAAGAAGCTATTTTGCATAGAATTTTCCAAGATTCTTTATACGTGATAATCTTTATATCCTTCCCACGAGGGATTTGGAAAAGAGCCTTATTCGGATACTTCACTTGGCGTTGATAAAAACATACACCAATATGATAATGGGATTTTGTTATTAGTTGAACAAGTTTATTATACCATTGATCCAAATAAGGAGATTTCGAAAAGACTTGGTTAATAATAGAAAAATGACCCAACTCAAGAAAGTCATGGATAACATTATTTTGAACTTCATTCTCTAAAAGAATATCTGCTAGATTAAGTAATTCCTTTGCAGGAACTGGTTTATCCTGATCTGCAGCATTGACGAATTGCTGTATTTTCTGAAAATGTACTATATCCATTTGTAAAATTTAAATAAAACTTAGGTATAAGAGAGGGGGAGATACACGTAATCCATGGATCTCCCCAAAACCATTATCCTGTAAATTGCATAGGCAACCCCTCAAGCGACTTTAAGTTTTCACTTACTTCCTCATCGGTCATGGCATGATCAATCAAATTTCCGCTTAAGTAATTGGTATACGCAGCCATGTCAAAATAACCATGTCCTGAGAGATTGAAGAGGATGGTTTTCTCCTTGCCTTCTTCCTTAGCACGGAGCGCTTCAACCACAGCACCATGAATAGCATGACTCGATTCGGGTGCAGGGATGATCCCCTCAGTTCTTGTAAAATCTAAAGCAGATTTAAAGACATCCAATTGTGAATATGCTTCAGCTTCAATTAATCCGGTATTGACCAAGTGAGATATCAGTGGAGCACCACCGTGATAACGTAATCCGCCAGCGTGAATAGCTGGGGGTACAAAATTATGCCCTAATGTGTGCATGGGCACTAAGGGCGTCATCATTGCTGTATCTCCAAAATCATATCTGAATTCACCCTTGGTTAGGGTTGGACATGAAGCAGGTTCTGTTGCCAGGAATTTTATTTCTTTTCCTGCTATTTTATCTCTAAGAAATGGAAATGCAATACCAGCGAAATTGGATCCTCCACCAACACAGCCAATAACAACATCTGGATAATCATTTACAATATCCATTTGCTTCATGGCTTCCTGTCCAATGATGGTTTGATGGAGAAGAACATGATTTAGCACAGAACCCAAAGCATATTTTGTATCATCACGGCTAACAGCATCTTCAACGGCTTCTGAAATAGCAATTCCTAAACTACCCGGTGTATTAGGGTTCTTCTTTAAGTACATTTTACCAAATTCAGTATCAGTACTTGGGCTTGCTACAATACTAGCTCCAAAAGTTTCCATTAATGCTTTTCGGTAAGGTTTTTGGTCAAAACTGATTCGAACCATATACACTTTACATTCCAGCCCAAAGATTGCCGATGCGAAAGCTAATGAACTTCCCCATTGTCCGGCTCCTGTTTCAGTCGCTAACCGTTTCACGCCTTCACGTTTATTATAATAGGCTTGTGGAATGGCAGTATTTGGTTTGTGACTTCCTGTGGGACTTACACCTTCATATTTAAAGTATATTTTTGCTGGTGTCCCCAAAAACTTTTCAAGCCGATGGGCTCGTATCATTGGAGAGGGTCTCCAAATTGATAGGGCTTCCATAACGGGTTCGGGAATATCAATAAATCGTTCTTGGCTTACTTCCTGCATGATTAATTCCATTGGAAATAGTGGAGTAAGATCATCTGGACCTATTGGTTGTCTGGTCCCAGGATGTAATGGTGGTTGCATTGGAGTTGGTAAATCTGCTGCAATATTATACCATTGTTTTGGCATTTCTTTTTCTGATAAATATATTTTTGTTTCAGGCATTGGTAAACCTTTCAGGCTTTGAAGTTTAATTGGAATATGTTTATTGGGTTAGAGTAGCGACAACAAACTGCTGTCGCAAAATATTATTAGTTGGTCCGGGAGGACCACCAAGACCAATGCCAGGAAGGCAGGAATGAAAAAAGGATATTGTTTTTAATTTTATGCATTTTAACGGCTGAAGTTGTGTACGTAACATTGGGATTGCCAAGAAATATTTTGGTTATGATGAAAATTTCACATATTTGTGACTCAGACAATATATGTGAACAACTCGTTGAGAATGGTAAATTCTTTAACTAGATTTAACATTATTAAGGGTTGGTTTTCAAATATGAAGAATGGTTCTCAACATTATCTTTCCCCAGATGAGATTGCTGCAGCATTAGCTACAGCACCTCAAGATTTACGTATTTATATCCATAATCTCAATTCCCAAATAAACCGTCTATCAGAAATTGGACTCTCTTTAACAAAAGAGAAAAATATGGATCAATTATTGGAGACGATTTTATTAGAAGCAAAACGTATCACAAATGCAGATGGTGGTACACTGTATATGATGACCGATGATCAACGTTTAAAGTTTGAAATTATGATGACAGACTCGATGAATTTTCATATGGGCGGCACATCGGGGAAGGAAATACCATATTATCCAGTTAAACTATTTGGGGAGGATGGAAAACCTAACAATTCGATGAATGTTGCTTATGTGGGGTTGACCGGAGAAACGGTGAATCTCGAAGATGCATATGAAGCAGAGGGATTTGATTTTACTGGAACAAAAATGTTTGACCAAAAAACAGGGTATCGATCAAAATCATTTTTAACCGTACCTCTCAAAAACCATCAAGATGAAATCATTGGTGTTTTACAATTATTAAATGCGACCGATCCAAGATCTGGCGAGACAACCCGATTTACAAAAGAAGTTCAAAAATTGGTTGAAGGATTAGCCGGGCAGGCGGCAGTCGTGATCACAAACAAAAACCTTATCAGAGACCTTGAAGTACTTTTTGAATCATTTATCAAATTAATCGCTTCTGCAATTGATGCAAAATCTCCTTATACTGGAGGGCATTGCGAAAGGGTTCCAGCCATTACTATTATGCTTGCTGAAGCTGTTAGTAACATGACTGAAGGTCCCATGGCAGATGTCCATTTCACTGAAGAAGAGATGTACGAACTGAGAATTGCAGCTTGGTTGCATGACTGTGGAAAAGTTACAACACCAGAATATGTTGTTGATAAATCAACCAAGCTAGAAACAATATATGATCGGATTGAAACAGTAAAAACTCGTTTCGAAATTTTAATCAGGGATGCCGAAATAAAAAGCCTTAAAGCACAACTCCGGTTAGAAAAAAATACTGCACTCAGCGTGGAAAATAAGAATAAGCAACTTCGGACTATTAAACAAAACTATAAGAGTACAGCCGCACAAATCCGTGATGATTATGAATTTATTGCCGTGTGTAATGTTGGTGGTGAATTCATGAGTCAGGAACTCAAAGAACGTGTGATAAATATCGCTAAAAAGTATAAATGGAAAGACAACAATGTTGTAAAACCCATCCTTGATGAAAATGAACTATATAATTTACAGATTGCCCGTGGAACGCTAACACATGAAGAACGAAAGACGATTAATGATCATATTGTTCAAACCATCAATATGCTGAACCAGTTGCCTTACCCGAAACATTTACAGCGTGTACCTGAATATGCCGGCGGACATCATGAAAAACTAGATGGAACCGGCTATCCATTGGGGCTTACTAAAGATGAAATGTCAGTCCAGGCCAGAATAATGGCGATTGCTGATATATTCGAAGCCTTGACTGCACGGGATCGACCATATAAAAAGGGAAAAACACTCAGCCAGGCAATGAGGATTTTAGGATTTATGCGGAATGATGCACATATTGACCCCGACTTATTCGACGTATTTGTGAATCAAAAAATCTATATGGATTATGCTCAAAAATTCATGGATAAATCCCAGATTGATGAGATTCAAGCATAGCCCATTAGGAAAATAGTGAAATGGATTGGGTTATAATCATTCACCGGATAATGTATTTTCTATAATAAGAAGCTCGTTCCAATAACCATTTCTCGGTATCCAAAACTGTTTTAAGTTCTAAGTATGACTATCGAAATTGGAATTGTCTTAGCCATTGTATTCCTTGCATTCATTCTGTTTGTAACGGAAAAATATCCCATCGATGTTACGGCGGTATTTATTCTGGCTTTGTTGCTTGTTACTGGGTTTCTTACTCCAGAAGAAGCAATTTCAGGGTTTTCTAATCCTGCAGTAATAACGATAGCATTATTATTTATATTGACGAAAGCTATTGAGAAAACACATGTCCTTGAATATCTGGTCGTGAGGATAAATCAAATATTTAGTCGATCCATGAATTTAGGACTTGTTGTCTTTTTGATATCAATTGCTGTCGCTTCCGCACTTGTCAACAACACCGCTATCGTTGCGATTTTTATCCCTATAACAATTCGAATCGCACAATCGTACGGAATGAGTCCATCAAAATTATTGATACCGCTAAGTTATGCCGCCATCCTTGGAGGCACGATGACATTGGTAGGTACTTCAACAAACTTGCTGGTGAACTCGATTTTGATTGAGGATGGATCTCAAACCCCATTAGGCATGTTTGAATTTGCAAAGTTTGGAATTGTAATGGTATCAATTGGAATCATCTATTTATTGCTTTTTTCACGAAAAATGCTCCCTTCACGAACGGTTGCATCTAGTCTTACAAAGTCATTTCATATGGGCGGATTTTTGACTGAATTGAAAATTTTGAAGGATTCTCCATTAATCGGACGTACATGTCTGGAACGTAGTATTAACCATAACTATGACGTAATGGTAATTGACATCCTGCGAGAGGGATCTCACATAACATCTAATATTAGAAATACAGTATTGGAAGAGGATGATATCCTTATTGTGCGTGGTTCCTTAGATAGTTTTGTTCGAATGAAAGAAGTTGAGCGAATTGCGATGCTTACGGATCAAAAACTCAACGAAGAAGAATTAGTGCAAAGTGATAACGTGTTGGTGGAATTACTTATTGCACAGAGTTCTGATCTAATTGGAAAAAATCTCAAAGAAATTAATTTCAGAAGACGATTTGGTAGTTTTGTCTTGGCAATTAGAAAAGAAGGATCAATTCTTAGAAAAAAGATTGCTTATGTAGTCTTGGCGGCATTTGACACATTACTAGTATATGGTCCACGAGATAAAATTACATCCTTAGGTAATAGCGGTGACTTCATTGTTCTGGAAGAAATTCGTGAAGAATTATCGAAACATAGATTCTGGTGGTTAAGTGTTGCACTTATTCTGATGATTGTCATTCTTGCAGCATTAGGCGTTTTACCCATTTTAAAAGGAGCATTAATCGCTGTGGCAATCCTATGGGTATACCAGTTAATCACACCTAATGAATCTTATCGGGCGATTCGGTGGCAGGTGATAATACTCATTGCAGCATTGATTCCACTGGGAATCGTTATCCAATCGTCTGGCACCGCAGCATGGATTGGTGGATTGCTCGTTAAAGCCGCACATGTTTTTCCGGCTCAGTATACCCCATATGCTTTGCTCGGATTATTGTATCTGCTCACTATGATTTTGACAGAAATTTCATCAAATGCGGCTACGGCAATCATCATGACACCGGTTGCACTTTCATTGGCTGCTCAGGTTGGATTGGATGCAAGACCATTTGTATTTGTTATCTGTTATGCTGCATCAGCATCCTTTATGACACCTGTGGGATATCAAACGAATTTGATGGTCTATGGTCCGGGAGGATATAAATTTGGGGACTATTTTAAAATAGGCTTTCCTTTAGCATTTATATTATGGATAGTTGCAATCGTTGTAATTCCAATACTTTGGCCTTTTGTTTCTGCGTAATATTATAATTATTGTAACGGATTGAGAGGAAAACCATCAAATTATATCGGCTGACGGTTAAATAGTCGATAATTTTGCACTATCAATTATGAAACCCATAAAATCACAGAGTATAAGCGAAACAGAGATTGTTGAAAAAGCGCAGGCTGGAGACAAATCCGCTATCGCTTATCTGGTGAATACTTACTCCTCAAGAATTTATAGTTTGGCATTACGCATCATGCGACATGAGGAAGATGCCGAAGATGTTTTACAGGAAACATTTATATTAATGATTCGCAAAATATCGACATTTTCAGGAAAATCGTCGTTCTATACATGGTTGTATCGAGTGGCAACCAATGTGGCACTTGGGAAATTGAGAGAAAAGAAATACAGCGATAAAACTATTTCTATTGATGAGCCGGATTTTCAATCCTTTAAAGGATATCAACTCAGTGAATGGCCAGATCATCTGGAAGAAAAATTGGACGATGAAGCCTTTCGAAGCTGTTTAACAATGGCGATGGAAGAATTATCAGATAATTATAGAGCCGTTTTTGTCCTTAGAGATTTGGAAAACATATCAACAAGAGAAACCAGCGCCATACTTAACCTTACGGATGCAAATGTAAAAGTACGGTTAATGCGAGCTCGCTTGTTTTTGAGAGACCAACTAGCTAACCATTTGAAATGTGTGGGATTACCTGATGGAGCATAAACATAAACAAAAAATGATCGATCTGGTTGAGTTGCAACTAGGTAAAGATTTCAATTCAAATATAATCGAAGAAGTTGCACAACATATGGAAGAGTGCCCTGATTGCAAAATTTATGTGGATAGCGTCCAGCAAACTATCAAACTTTATCGAACAACGGAAAAGGAACAATCCATACCTGTTGAAGTATCTGACAGGTTGTTTAAAGTATTGAACTTGCAACACAAAGATGATGCATGATCACTGAGAATGTTTTTATCGAAGATTTGGTGAAAGATCATCCTAAAGTTATACGACCTTTGGCTGACCATGGATTAGTCTGTATTGGCTGTGGTGAACCGGTATGGGGAACATTACAACAATTAGCCGAAAATAAGGGTGTAACCGATTTAGAAAATATCATCAAAGAACTCAATGAGCTTATTCAGTCAAATTAAATTAAAGTGGAAGTCACTCTCCATTGGTATCATAACAGGGGCAGGATTGGGATATGCATATTTTTATTTTATCGGATGCAATCCAGGATCTTGTGCAATTACCAGTAATCCACTTAATTCAACAATATATGGTGCTTTTGTTGGTTTAATTTGGACGTTCCCATCAAAGAAAAAATAGATTTTAGAGGTAATATGAAATACGGGTATCAGCGGCAAGTTCATCTGTCTTTTGAAGTTGTAGATGAAAAAATCCGCGAAACATTAAAATCCAATGGATTCGGAGTCATTACTGAGATTGATGTAAAGAAGACAATGAGAGAAAAATTGGATGAACCATTTAAAAAGTATAAAATATTAGGCGCATGTAATCCGCCAATTGCTCTTCAGGCTTTAACGATGGAAAGCGAAATAGGGTTGCTATTACCATGTAACGTGGTCATTTGGGAAAATGATGATAAATCAACGACTGTATCGGCAATTGATGCTAAAAAAATGTTATCGATTACGGGATTAGAGGGCTTGGACGAAATGGCATCACATGTTAACAATTTGTTAAAAAAATCCGTTGATAGTGTATGAACGATACTGTGTCCATCATTTTAATTATTGCTGCGTGGTACGTAATAAATCGTATCATACTCCCCAAAATGGGCGTTCCTACGTGACAAGTGCCGTATCCTCAGGCCGGGGATAAAACAACATTAACATCTGAAGAAAATTCCGGAGAATCCAAACATGCCGATGTATGATTATACCTGTATAACATGTAATAATACATTTGAAGAATTAGTCTATTCCAGCACAGTTCCTGATGAAGATATCACATGTCCAAAATGTGGAGAAAATAAATCCAAACGACAGTTGTGTGCGCCAATGATATCCACGAAGAGCACATCATACTCACCAGCTCCATCAGGTGGATGTAACTCTTCATCTGGTTTCACATGAGGATAAAACATTCCGCGGTTCGCGGTAAATAAATTTTAGGGTATAAGCTTCAAGTTTTATTTAATGTAGTATGTAGATACAATAAAAGAGAATAGTAGGTAAGCAGAATATATCGGATCATAAAACTTATTACTTCTATCTTTAGACTTACCCAATAACCTTGTAACTTCGCCGCTCGTTATGGATATCCAAAAGAACAAAACATCCCGCCTGGCATCTTTTAAAGAAAATCCTTCAAAAGCATTATGGACATTAGCAATTCCTGTTATGGCTGGAATGGCAGTGCACACCGTTTATACTGTTGTGGATATGATTTTTATTGGACGTCTGGGTGGTGAGCAAATTGCTGCAGTTGCATTTAACATGCCATTATTCTTCCTTGTCTTGGGGATGACAATGGGATTGGGTGCAGGTGTAACGGCGACAGTGGCACGATATATTGGTGCTGAAAGAAAACATAGCGCTGATAATGCCGCAGAACATGCAATGGTGATTGCCCTAATTATTAGCACAGTACTTACTGGATTTGGATTTTGGCGAGGAGAGGCCATGTTATCATTTCTTGGTGCAAAAGGTCCAATTCTTACTTATGCCTGGCAATATCTTAAATTTATTTGTGTTGGCTTACCGTTTATGATTTTTTCGGGCTTTTTTAGATCCATCCTTTCTGGTGAAGGAGATATGAAATTACCAATGATGGTAGCCGGGTTTGGAACGTTGTTAAATCTCATATTAGACCCAATTTTTATTTTTAGTTTGGATATGGGGGTGAGGGGTGCAGCCATAGCCACTGCTATTAGTCAAATAACAGTTTTTACTATTTTTGTTTATATGATGTTTGTAAAAGAACATGCTTATGTAACATTTAGAATGAAAGATTTCAAGTGGTCGTCAGATATAATAAAAGATATTATTAAAGTGGGTATCCCAGCTTCAGTATCCATGGTGATCATGGCCACTGGTGGAGGAGTATTTAATCGGATATTAGCCACTTTTTCTTCTGATGCCGTTGCAGGATATCAAGTCGCCGGGCGTGTTGATATGATCATTTTTTTACCAATTATGGGAATTGGTACGGGATTGACAACACTGGTGGGAATGTTTTACGGTGCCAAAGAATTCGATCAATTGCGTAAAGTCGTCAAATATGGGATTTCCAGAGCATTTTATATCACATTAATTCTATCAATAATAATTTATGCGTTTGCTCCTATAATTATGTCAATTTTTACAAAAAATGAAAATATTTTGTCTGTAGGAATTAATTATTTGCGGCTAATATGTATCGTCTACCCATTGATAGCCGTAGGAATGAATATTGGTCGCGTGCTACAGGGATTGGGTAGAGGATTGCCGCAATTGACTATCACCATTACTCGCGTTTTAGGGGTTTCAGTTCCATTAGCTCTTATTTTCACACAATTATTACATAAACCGCTGGAATGGGTTTGGTATTCCATGATGTTGTCTTCTTTTGTTGCAGTAACGATTAGTGTTATTTGGTTAAAAGCAGCATTTAAAAAACAAGTCCCTATTTAGCAACTTGAAAGTCTTCTCTCAACCCGAAATTGGTATGAAATTACTTGATCACCCTGGTTGGGAATATAATGGCAGCGAAATAACTAAATGTTTTGAGTTTAATCATTATATGGATGGAATTGATTTTGTTCAAAAAATTGCATTAGAAGCAGAAAACAACGATCATCATCCTGAGATTAAAGTTAATTGGTGTAAAGTTGAAGTTTCCTTTTCTACTCATGATGTAAGTGGCATTACAGATTTAGATTTTAATATGGCATCTATTGCCGATCAATTGATCCAACCGTAACCTTTTACTTATATTATTTTTAATGTATCTGATCGTGACTATAGTCACAGAGATTACAAATCTGAACATGTAATTTTATGTGACTTATCTTAGCAGAACAAGGAGACCAACCATGAATTATTTTAAACCTCAACGTAATAACCTATTTGGATTTACTTTACTGATGGCTTCATTCAGTATGATGTTAGCAACGAATCTGACAACCGACACTGTTACACCAAACCAAGATGAACAAAATGATCAGGCAGTCCAGACTGTAATTGATCAACATAAACAGATGCAACTTCAAAAAACAAAATACTCCTATGTGCAGAGATTTAATGAGTATAGCAATTTGAATGAGTCAATAAACCAGAGAAGAGAAACACCGCCAAAGCACAATCAATTTTCGGTTCCTGAATTATCTTGGGATTGGCTGGATCAAAAACCATACTATGATCATACTAATACTAATGACTCAAGAACGGACAGTATTAACATTGTAATTAATGAACTGGACGCCGATTCAATAGTACAGGGAGATGACTTTTCACTAACCGTTTATTTTGCCGATGGCATATATGAAGCTGATGTTTCTACATGGTTTGATATGGATGGTGATGGTGTATTTAATGACGCCGTTGATTTCGATTTTGATGAATACAATCATATAGTTGACAATAGTCCTGAAGACCAAAACGATGCAGTTGGTATTTATCAGGAATTTTTCTCAGGCAATGAAGATGGTCCAAATCGAGTAAGTAATATCCTGATATTTTTCATTGTTGATGATGGAGTATCCACAGATGTTGCTTCACTATTTATCGAACCAATAGACTCACCATATTCATTCTCAGGTCATGTTGAGCCCGCTGAAGCAAACATTATAATTATGGCAATGCCAATGAATGATAATGGTGGTGATCAAATGCCTTGGATGACCGTTACGAATCAAAACGGGGATTATCAAAATTTTATTCCAGATCCTGGTATTGATCTTTGGGTATTAATGGCTTTTGATTTCCTAAATATCACTGGGGGTATGGTTGCCGATACGTCCTATTTTGATATTAACGTAATGGGTCATGAAGTTGGATTTAATTTCAATTTTTATTTACCAACATCTGGTCTAGAAGGGAATGTTGTAGATGAAAATGGTTATCCTTTATTTGATGTAGAAGTTTGGGCTGATATGGATGGCCCAGGTATTAGCGCATATACAGATTCTTCAGGATATTTTATGATGAGTCTTGATAATGGAGAATGGCGTATTGGCTTGAATGAATGGGGATTAATTCCAGATTATTTGGTTCCGAATGATATGTGGGTTGAAATCTATGAGGATGATACTCTATGGATTGAGATTATTGTTCCATCAACCGATGCTATTATTTCTGGAACGGTATTTTTAGATGGTATGCCATGGAACGGCACAAACATACATGCCTCATCTCCAATCGGCTGGACGAATGCGCCCACTGAAACAAATGGTATCTTTGTTTTAAATGTTTCTACATATGCCGATCAATTTGGTGGATACCAACTTGATATTGATTGGAATAATCTTCCGCCAAATGTTATGGTCGACCAAATGCCTCAAATGGTTCTATCAGGTACATCCGGTGCTGATATATATCTCAGTACAGTTTCAGGTGGTATCCAAGGTTTTGTTTTTGATGCTACTACTCAAAACCCGGTTCAATATGCTTGGGTACAAGCTCAAAATGATATGGGTGGGAACGGCACAGGAACATGGGATGACGGTTCATACTATCTTCCATTGCCCAATGGCACATACACAATCAATGTTGGTGGTGACGGGTATTTCGTACAGTCATTTGATCAAGTTGTGATTCAAGATAATTTTATCCCAATGGACTTTTTCCTACAGCCATTTACGATTGATGGAATATTATCCGGTTATGTATATGATATAGGTGGATCCGTTCTGCAGGATGTTGAAGTCAACGTTGGTAACGATATGTTCTGGCAAAATACATGGACTGATGGTTCTGGCTATTATGAATTTGAATTACCGAATGGTATGTATGGTATTCATGCACATATGGATGGATTTATTGACGAATTTGATATGATTGAAATCAATGATGGTAATGCGCAACATGATTTCTATCTTCAACAAATCATTATAAATGCAGCTATTGAAGGCTACGTTATTGATGGTAACACCGGAAATCCAGTGATAGGGGCTGATGTTTTTGCCTTTGGTAGTTTCTATGAAGGATATGCCATGTCAAGCACAGGCGGGTATTTTTTCATGGATGTCCCAAGTGATACATTTTGGGTCACGTCACATGCTCCGGGATTTGGTAATTCCGAACATATCCAAATATTTGTGAATGAGAATGAAATTGTTCAGGTAACTTTAGAATTGTATCAACCAACATCCACTCCACCTCAAATTATGGGAATATTTGATGTTCCAAATGATCAGGGAAAACAAGTTCATATTGCTTGGCAACCAGGTCAACCTGAAGGTGACATGCCATGGAATCAATTCAGCATTTGGCGTCACGTGGCAAATACAGACTTTCCTCCATTGTGGGACTATATTGCCACCGTACCATTCCACGGTATGGAACCTTATTCAATGGTTGTTCCTACATTAGTTGATTCAAATCATATCACTGGACCAACTGGGCAATATATGTCGACCTTCCGCGTAACTGGGCATACTTACAATCCCTGGGATTACGCTGATTCAGAATCTGGTATTGGATATTCAATGGATAATCTTCATCCTATGCCACCTGCAGGATTTAATGCAACGGTGGAGCCAGGCAATGGTGCAATTGTGCTAAACTGGAGACATTCTCATGAGGAAGATTTCAGTCATTATACTCTCTATAGATATATCGATGGGACGAACTTTTCAGAGATTGGTATGATGGGCGATACAATGTATGTGGATACAGATATTTCCTCAGGTCATGAATATACCTATGAGTTAATTGCGTCGGATTTCAATGGCAACGAAAGTGATCCAAGTAGTACAAGTACAGAAGTACTCTCAATTATCGTTGGTGCAGAAATTCCAGATGTATATGCATTATCACAAAACTATCCGAATCCATTCAACCCAACAACTGAGTTGAGATATGATTTACCGGAGGACGGTTTTGTATCAGTAGTTGTGTACAATACGTTAGGGCGAGAAGTTGACCAATTAGTGTTTGATCATCAACCCGCGGGGCAATACCATGTTATTTGGTCGGCAAAAGATCAACCTAGTGGATTGTACTTTGTTCGGATGCAAACAGATTCATTTTCAAAAACACGGAAAATGATGTTAATTAAATAATAAACCACTCCTTGGTTTGTTTAGAAACGCCGTTTCAGGAAACTGGAGCGGCGTTTTTATTAATACTATCTAAATGTTAATTAATATATATCCTCCTTTTATAAGGGGGATTATTACTTATCACAAATCGTACATTGTAAAAATTTGATCGCAGATTGTTATGTGGTAATCTCCCTTTAATAAAGGGAGATACAGAGGGATGTTAATAAATGTTAGTTAAGAATTAATTTGTTATTACTGATTGAATGCTTTAGTGAAGTTCCATCTACATCAAGACTTCAATGAACTAGAAATACTTCCCTAATATTAATACAAAAAATATTATCTCTTATATACGGCATTAATCAATGCATCCGGTACAATTTTAAAGAAGGGGATAACCAATCTCCACTGCCATGGGAAAACGTATGTTTTTTTACCTGATTCCATCGCATTTATTATTTTTTCTGCAGCAATGTCTACGTCCATTAAAAAAGGCATATATCCATTATTGTCGACCATTGAAGTTTTGATGAAACCTGGATGGATTGTAGTGATTTGAATATTGTTTGGAGTAAGATCATAACGCCAACCATCTGCCATGGTTCGTACCGCGGCTTTTGATCCTGAATATGCACCATGCCGAGGAAGGCCGCGAAATCCTGCAACAGAACTTATTACAGCAATCTTACCGGACTTCTGTTTCACCATATGTGGTGTAGCAGCAAAGACTGTATTTACAACTCCATTAATATTGATATTTAGTACACGATGAACATCCTTTGTTTCGCCTTTCCAAATTGGATCCGCCGCACCAATTCCTGCGTTTGCGTATAAAATATCGATATGTCCAAAATTTTCGACAAAATAATTGATACTGGTGACGACTTTAGCTTCATCGGTAACGTCTCCAGAAAATATAATAGCTGTACCACCTAGCGATTCGCATTTGGTTTTTACTTCTTCTAAAACATCCGTCCGACGGGCAAATAATCCAATAGAATATCCTCGCTTTGCGTATGCATAAGCCAAGTATTCACCGATACCGCTACTGGCACCTGTAATAAATACAGTTTTACTCAATAGGTGCTCCGAATTGCCCCACCATCATGGACAATAGCTTGCCCAGAAATGTATGACGCGTGTTTGGAACATAAAAATGCAGCCACAGCTCCAAATTCTTCCGTTGATCCCAAACGACCTATTGGAATATCAGCTGCCAGCCTATTCATAGCTTGATCTTCGGTAATTTGGTTCTGCTCTGCGATGGATGCCGCTAATGACCGTAACCGATCTGTATCATGTGGCCCGGGTAACATTGAATTAATGGTAATCCCATCTTTCGCAACTTGTCGGGACATCGTTTTTATGTATGATGTGAGCGCAGTTCGGGTAGTATTCGATAATATTAAATCATCAATGGGTTGTTTCACAGAAATACTGGTAATACATAAAATTCGACCCCAACCAGATTCCTGCATATGTGGCAAAGCTTTGCGAATCGAATAAACGGCGGTATGAAATCCTTTGTGGAAAGCGTCATTAAAATCTTCCGGTCCGAATGATGCGGGATCCCCAGATGGAGGACCACCATTATTATAAACTAAAATATCGGGTGGATTGAATGTGGATTCACAATGAGAAAAAACGGCATCTAAACATGATAATTGGGATACATCACAGGGTAATCCCGAAACCATCCCCGATTCCGATTCAATTATTTTAAGTGCGGATTGCAGTTGAGCCTCATCTCTGCCGCAAATGACAACATTTGCACCTTCCCGGGATAACGCTTTCGCGACACCAAATCCAAGTCCTTTAGTTGATGCGAGGACTAATGCAGTTTTATGCTTTAAGCCTAAATCCATTATATTTTGATATAAATTTCTCTTCGATGAAGCCAATAGAGAATTAACCACCACCCTAGAATATGTGTGATAGCGAACAGAAATGAACCGTTCAAATTCCCTGCAAGGGGGACGAAGATTGTTTCGTATAAATAGGTATAGCCATTCACAGTTTCGCCTGCCAATGTAAATTTGAATCGGATAATAGACTTGACCCATAAGCCGGAAGCAGTGAAAACAAAAATGGCATTCGTTCCAAATATGACGAAAGGATATGCTATCTTTTTGAATCCTTTTATATCGATAATCCATAAAAATGCTGCTAGCATGATGGTGGCCAAACCTGCAGTATAAAATACATAACTACTTGTCCAGAGCTGCTTGTTTATGGGGAAAAACCAACCCCAGACCCAACCAATAAAAACCCAGAATAATCCAAAAATAATCATATTTTTAATGGTTTTTACTGTTGCTCCATTTTCCTGTATCCACGTACCAACTTTGAAACCAAGTATGACTGTAACAATAGCCGGAAGGGTGCTGAGCAATCCTTCGGGATCAAATGGAAGACCCATTCCTCGGTATAGATGGGATTCGCCAATAACAAAACTATCAAAGGTACGAGCGATATTTTCTGTCAAGCTATAAGGGTCATTACCACCAAATACCCATAATATGAACCAATATCCAAATAATATAACTGAGGATATAATCCATAACTTCTTTTTATCAAATAACAGTATCAGAAAAGCGGCAAATCCATATGCTAACGCAATCCGTTGCAAAACGCCAAGAATTCTCAATGATGAATAGTCCCAATCCTGCCGGATAAAGGGAAAGGCATTTAGCACAAGCCCAAAAGCAAAAATCGTAACCATTCTACCAACGATTTTTTTTGCCAGGTCATAATTGAGCGTATAATTGAATTTTTTAAAAGAAAAGACCATGGCTGTTCCCACTATAAACAGGAAGAACGGAAACACAAGGTCCGTTGGTGTACATCCATGCCACTTAGCATGTCGTAACGGGGAATAGACATGCGACCAGCTACCGGGAGTATTTACCAATATCATCATGGCAATAGTTAAGCCACGGAAAGCATCTAATGCGATAAGGCGTTCTGACGGTTTTACACTCATTGTTTACTCCCTCTTGCCGAATTCAGGATCAAGCGGCAGGAATTTAATTAATATTAGTCCGGGGATTGTAGCAAGCAATACCCAAATGAAGAAATGTTGATATCCGATGATTTCCTGGAGCCAACCACTGAACATCCCAGGGATCATCATACCAAGTGCCATAAATCCAGTGCAAATGGCATAATGCGCGGTTTTGTGTTTGCCTTCTGCCACGGATATCATATAGAGCATGTAGGCGGTGAACCCAAAGCCATAACCGAATTGTTCTATACCGACAAATATATTTATCAATAAAAAACTGTCAGGTTGAGTATAGGCCATTATCACGTAAACTACATCGGGTAGTTTCATGGCCAGCGCCATCCATAGTATCCAGTATTTCAATCCATGTTTTGCAGCGACAAATCCCCCAATGATTCCTCCTAGCGTTAGCATAAGCATCCCGACAGTACCGTAAACAAATCCTACTTGTCCGGTAGTGAGGGCTAATCCGCCAATTTCCTGTGCATCCAACATGAAAGGTGTAGCGAGTTTTACTAATTGCGCCTCTCCAAATCGATAAATCAAAATAAATGAGAGAATAAGTCCAATTTTATCCTTTTTGAAATAGGAGGCGAACGTTTCCAAAAAGTTTCCCATGAATGATGTCGTATGGAGGTGAGGAACATCATCTTCTGGGAAGGGTAGCATGAATTTGTGATATATAAAGAAAATTATAAATAAAGCGCCAATGATAAAGAATGTGGTCACCCAGGCTAATCTGATATTTCCTGATCGAGCCTCAAATGTTGCGGAAACAGGATACTTCAATTTATGATCCAATTGAATGACTGCCAGTACGGGTTTATCCCAATTAGATTCATTGAATACGATTCGGGGTTTTGTCAAAAGAGATAAACTTTTATCACCGGACACTCTACCAAAATTGACTACCGTTTCCCCATCAGGTTTGGCTGATAATTTTAGACGAACGACTCCGAAGTTTCCAATTTCATTATCTGGGACATCTATTACGGATTTTCCGAAATATTTTTGTAGTGTCTTCCCAAGTGGCTTTGAAATGGATCGTTTCCACCATGAGTCATTTGATTGAGCAGACGTGTTTCTTGCCCCGGAAGGTCCATTGGATTCAATTTGACCGTGAGCAATATTCCATTCTTTTACAAAACTCATCGTTTTATCAAAATCAGTCTTATTTCGTTTTACGATTGGAATTTGTAACAATGGTGGGTCTGCAATTAATGAAACTTTAGAAGAATCAATCACGATTTCTTGTTTTATAAATGTAGAATCTGAAATGGCCTGCGCTTGCAGTGTCAGTGTATCTAAACCAGTGTTACTTTCGATTATCCCTGCAAAAATGATGAGTAAACCCTGTCCCGTGATCATGGCAAATCGGTAAAAGGTGCTTCGAATGCCCACAAACCAGGCTTGCTGATGTTTGTTAAGTCCCAGCATGTAGAATCCATCGGCAGCGATATCATGTGTGGCAGAACTAAATGCTAAAAGCCATAAAAATCCGAGTGTCATTTTGAAAAAATTGGGAAGGGGGATTGACAGAGCAACGCCACCTAATCCGGCACCAATAATGAGCTGGGTAATGATTATCCACCAACGTTTTGTCTTGAGAATGTCGACAACCGGACTCCATAATGGTTTTATAACCCAGGGCAAATAGAGCCAACTGGTATAAAGGGCAATATCTGTATTTGATATACCCATTCGTTTATAAAATATCACAGAAATAAGCATTACAACCGCATAAGGAAGTCCTTCTGCGTAATAGAGCGATGGTATCCACCACCAGGCTGATCTTTTGGATTGCGTCGTCATTTGTTTCTCATGAGTATAATTTTACTAAATGTGAACTGGGATAATAATGAGGAATTATTTGATCACTAGAACAGCCCTTCAATGCCATTCCTAGTGCTCCAATCTGACATAATCCGGCACCATGGCCCCAACCGGCACCTTTTAATGTAAAGCTATCAGGGATATTCTGGTCATCATTATTATAATGAACATAAAAGGCTGAACTATATAAAAATCCAGGATGAAGATGTTTTCTTATTTCATACTCTGAATTAAGCGCGAGTGAATAAGAATTATCTTTTGTTGTTCTGCCATGGATGGTCAACTGAAGGATGCGTCCTGATCCACCGCGTTTGACAATATCCAGTGATTTAATAGATTCAAAATGTATTCCGGACTTCTCAGAAATCAATTTGGTTAAATCATTTTGCGAATATGAAAATTCCCACCGATAATATTCACCAGATTCATCAACCCCTCCAAGATATTTTGGCAATTCAGATTCAGGAATCGTTTCGGGGCTACAAAATGCAATTGGTGGATTGTTAATCCATTCAACAAATTGTGTTTCGTCGGTTAAATCATAATCATGTTGATTGGTAGCCATATCAGGGATTACTTGAAAATAATCAGGATTCGGTTGATTCCAGACAGCTTCAAATGATTCCATCATTCCACCGCATGATTTTGAGTAGCGTGTATCGCAAATTTCATCATTGAAAACAGGAACAATTCCTCGAGTAGCTTCTGAACCAGCTCTGGATTGTTCACTAAGACCAGCGATACCGTGATACCGTTGGCAACAATCATCATTGCAAAAATCGAATCCCAGATTGCTATGTTTTTTTTCAGCATTCGCTAGTATAAATGAACGGGCGACGATGGTTTGTGCCTGAATCAGTGCTTCGGGGCAGGCCGTACCCATTTCTGATGTGGCAACGCACATCAAATATTTTTCAAGTGGTAATTCATTGATTGCTAAAAGTACGCCATTATAATTATAGAAATGGAGTGTTCCAAAAAAGGACATGCTCACATTTTTTTGCCAATGAAATCCACGACCTGCAACAACTGAATCAATACGAATGGCAGGATACGTATTAATTGCATCTTGAGAAACTGAGACGGAAAAAGATTTCTGGGGTTTTCCATTTACGAGTAAAGAATCGCCCTGTGTTTGAACTAATAAATCTTCGATATCTTTTGATGAACTGTCAGGAGCGAGGGTCAGTTTGCAGGAAGTTTGTTTGTCTTCCGGTAAAATAATACCGACTTTTAGGTTAGGCTCAGAGCGGATGTCTTTGGCTAAAATCATCTCAGATATTTAAATAGGCATCCATGGCAGCACCAAGCACTGGAGCTTCGCGTAATTGAGATGTGCTAAAAATCTTTTCGTTTAATTGTCCATCTGGGCAATAATAATGAACAAACTTTGAGGGTAATCCTTCGTATGTCATGATCATGTGTGTCAGATTATTAACGATTTGTTTCCATAGAATATGTGAGGATTTTGATTGGTCAATTAAATCACCCAGCCGTTGACCAATAATGATGCGATCTAGCAAGGTTTGCCTAAACGGATGTTCTAGTGAAGGGATATCACGATTAGGATTCACAAATTCAAATAAATCCAGCCAACCAGTGTATATGGTTGTAATTCGCTCAAAAAATAGCATGGCAAGATTGGTGCTCACATCATCAAATGTGTCAATTGCAGCAGGATCTCCCTGAGTAGCCATTTCTAAAAGACGGTTAGGATAGAGTCCTTTATTATTCAATTCTTCAACAGAAATGGAAGTATAATGATTGCTATATACCCATTGGATTCCACCAGCAGAGGCGTAACGTTCAACACTATTGCCGAGCTGATTCATAAGCTCCCATGATTTTGTCAACCAGGGTTTGATATTATCAAAGGGAACAAGTTTCCCCTTTAATTTGAGCGCATCAGCAGCCCCTGTCCCGCCACCAAGATAATACGCATTTTGGACATCCTTGAATTGACCAATGCTGGCATATTCTTCACCAATTCCGCAATAATCTGCGTCACTGCCCAAACGTGAAATTGGCTGAAATAAATTTATCCCCAACTCAGACAGTTTGTTTTCTAAACTTTCAGCAAAATCAGGTATCCTTGGGCCATTGGCAAGTGCCACAATTCCACGACCATCAGATGATTTTAATCCTGGAAATCCCATCCCAATGAGCAATGGTTTTTCTGAAAGTTTTTTAGCGATCCGGGCAATTGCTGTTGCACAAGTTCGTACAATGACATCACCTTGTTGCAATTCGTGATCTGTGAGATGAATTGAAGAATTCATTTCAGTCAATTGTGTCTGAATAATTATAGGTGAGAAATCAGAAATATAGCCATCAGTTTCAGAATAGGATAGTGTTGACGATTGATCAGATAATTCTACGTTGTTATTGTCATTAATATTCACATTCCAAACGGAAACCTTGGTTGCTCCACCATCAATCCCAATTAGATGAAACGGTTTATCCATTATTGTGACCATTTTGTGCTTGGCGTCTGCGAATAGCATGGTAACGCATGTGGTCTTTGGCATTATCATTTCGGTCAACCGTATGTTGATCGATCGCATGATCAGTCCCACCGGAATGACGTATTACTTCATAGATGGGATCCCATACACGTCCAATTTTGTATTTTTCGCTAATATGCAATACCATGTCATAATCCTCACCATAATTCCGGGCATAAGGATCGTCGTTCATTCCAAAAAAACCAATTTCTTTTATAAGTTGAATCGGGATTGAACGAGGTGCACCAGCGCCATTAATGCGCAGGAGATTGTTGCGACCATTGTCTTCTGTCCACTCGTCATGGGTTACGACAGGAATTTCTTCCATGCGAACCAAATTGTCATCGTCTTTTTTCTCCCAGACTTCATAGGACCCAATCACCATTCCGATAGTTTTGTCAGAATTGTATACGGCAACAATTTTTTCAACTGCATCCGGCTTTAAACGATCATCAGAATCTAATTGAACGTAGTATTTTCCTTTGGCCTGAAGAGCTCCCATATTGAGACACATCCCGATATTGTTAATATCTAAAACAATCAAATGTACTGGCGGTTTATTGGCATCATAATATTCACCACCCACTTGGTATTTTTCAACAACAGGGATGGTAGTATCATTCTGTCCACCGTTTACAGCAATAATGATTTCCACGTCTTTAACCGTTTGCGCCTGGACGCTTTCAATGGCAGTACCAATGAACTCAGGGCGGTCATTAACAGGGATGATGATAGAAGCAGTTAATTCAGTATTTGTTTTTTCGATTGGGCGAGCATGATATCCTTGTTGAGGAGCCAAAAATGCTCCTATGCGTTTTAAATGATCTGTGACGACCAGTTCTGCCTCGAGCTGAGCATTCTTGGATGCTAAAAGATAATCAAAAACATTAGCGGATGTTTTTGACGCTTGTACGGAATACAACGAACCGCTGTATCGATTACTAATATGCACAACCTCGTGTTTCTCTGACAGTTTTAGCTTCATATCATACATTGTATTGTGTTTTAAGTTTTCATCAAAGCCACCGATGTCTAATAGTGCCTTTGTATTTATAAAGAAAACACGACCATAATCCTGATTATCACGAACACGTCCAACATGATGATGTAGTAAATGGATTTCATCTGTTTTATCATTTGCTTCGATTGCGTAATCAGCATACACAAATCCCAAATTTGCATGGCGGGAAGAAGTGAGTAAGAATAAATCGAGGGAAGATTCCTTCAGTGATACTTCGTTTACATCATTATCGATATATAATATATAATCGCTTTTGATAGAAGCTATGATGGAGTTTAATGCCTGTCCCAATGTTTGATTTTCAAGATTCAACATAGGGTCAACCGTATTATGTGAATCATGAGAAAGTCCAAATGGTTGAAGCGCAATATTATCGGATTGAACGCGTTTATTAATCTTCAAGTTGTGATTATTAATGTAATGTATGATGGTAACGGACGTCATTTATTTCCCTGCTAGTTATCAATAATTGTTATAATTTGAATTGCAAAACTAGTGGAAATCATAGGAATTCTCCATTTCTATTTTGAAATAAATCGGAAGAACAAAAATGGTACGAATTATTAAAGAGTATTATTCCCCAAAATATTTGGTCTTCGCCTATTTGATTCTCGTTCAATTTAGTTTTTCCGCAAATATTGATACTGTTTTTGTGTATAGTGAATCAATGGATACAACACTTTCAAATATTATTGTTGTACCGGAAAACTATAAGAATGACTCCATATCCTATCCTGTTTTGTATTTGCTCCATGGATGGAGTGGAGATTTTGATAATTGGAATAGTAAAACTGATTTAGGTGCGTACTCCGACACTTATGATATTATTATTGTATGTCCGGAGGGCGGTTACGCCAGTTGGTATTTAGATAGCCCCGTAAACCCTAAAAGTCAATTCAAGACATATGTAGGTAAAGAATTAATTGAATGGATTGATGCTAATTATAAATCAATTGCTCGCAAGGATGGTCGGGCAATCTGTGGTTTGAGTATGGGTGGTCATGGTGCATTTTATCTTAGTTTGGAATATCCAAATACATTTGGAGCCATTGGATCAATGAGTGGTGTTCTGGACCTATCAACAACGAGACTTGTCGATGGGATATATGAGCTACTAGGTTCAAATTCCAGAGCGAGATTAGATTCATTTTCTGTTTTTTACCGTTTAAACTGGCCGGAGAAGAGACAACCATTCATACTGATAGATTGTGGGCTAGAAGACAAGTACATTCATGTGAATCGAAAAGTGCACAAACGATTAAGTGAGATGGGTATTGAACATAGTTATCTCGAAGAACCTGGTAATCATAATTGGGAATACTGGACTAGTCATTTGGAAACTCATATTCAGTTTTTTAAATCCAGTTTGAATTGGAAATCGATAGATTAGAGTTTTAAATATGAAAATAGGAATTAGAAATATTGTGACCATTACTTTCTTTGCATTGATTTTTATTCTACCACTTTTTGGAGGTGCACCAAATAATCCAAAACAAGAAGACATATTATCACATGATAATATTTCCTATTTGAGCAAATTATTTCAAAAAGCTGTATCTGATTCAGCTTGGCCAGGTGGTGTACTATTAGCCTCAAAAGATGGTGATATATTTTATCATGAAGCGGTTGGGTTTCACACATATAAGAAAGAAATGCCTACTAAAACTGATGATATTTTTGATTTGGCTTCTGTAACTAAAGTTATTGCAACAACTTCTGCAATAATGAAGTTATATGAAGAAGGTTTGATCGATCTAGATGATCCCGTGCAAAAGCATTTACCACAATTTAGAGGAAATCCTGAAAAAAGAAAAATTACGATTAGACATCTTATAACGCATACATCAGGTTTGCCCCCATTTAATCAATATTTCTTTATGGATTCTAATGAAGAGACGAGAATCGACAGTGTTTTAAAAACGCTATCAGATTATGCACCTGGTGATACCACAGTCTACTCTGATATTGGATTGATTTCATTAGGAAAACTAATTGAAGCAGTCTCAGGGGAAACGTTAGATGATTATGTTCAGAAGCAGATTTTCCTTCCATTGGGGATGGTTGATACTGGATACAATCCATCCAAAGAAAAACTGCCACGAATAGTCCCAACAGAAATTAGTTTGCTAAACGGAAACCTAATTCATGGATATGTTCATGACGAAAACTCTTATTCCATGGGTGGAGTGACGGGGCATGCCGGATTATTTTCTACGGCAGAAGATTTGTCAAAATTTTCATATATGATGCTCAATAAGGGTATGTACAACTCTACCAAAATATTTAAACCGGAAACGGTAGAGCTTTTCACAAAAAGAGTAAATATTACAGTAAATAGCTCAAGGTGTTTAGGGTGGGATAGTCCTTCGGGAAGAGCGTCAGGTGGTGTGTATCTAAGTGATATGAGTTTCGGGCACACCGGCTACACCGGAACATCCCTTTGGATTGACCCTAAGAACAAAATTGTAGTAATATTACTAACAAATGCTGTGCACCCACACCGATCATGGAAATCGCCAAAATACTATCAGTGGCGGCAGCGGATTCATTCTGCTGTTTATGAAGGGCTTGGGTTCACTGAACAAAATCCAAATTTAGAATGGATAAAACAATGGTAAGATTCATTGGAATATTAATAGCTATTATCAGTTTTGTAATTGCTCAATCAAGCACGGAGTTAAGTTGGGTAGAATCGCTTCCAAAGCCATATACATTGTCGGAAGAAGATATATCATTGATTTTACCGGAATTTCATAAACACTACCCGAGTTTCCAAGATCGGTTGAAAGCGTTCGCAATCTGGAGACTTGGTACACCTTATGAAATTTTCAAACTAGGTGAAGAAAAAGAACCAGATAATGATCCGATAATCAGACTAGATGTTTCTGACTGCACTGGACATGTATTAACATCATTAGCCTTTACTCATAGTAATAATTGGGATGAAGCACGAGCAAAAATGATTGATATACATTACAAAATGGACGAGAATGGTAAGAAGCATCCTGATTATTTATCTAGATGGCATTATACATCTGACCGTATCACGAATAATCCATATACTGTTAATATAACTGACCAACTGCTACCTGTCGAAAAATTAACACCAATCACTATTACCCTTAATATTAAAGACGATAAATCCGAGTTTTTACCGCTTGATTGGCAGCATGAGCTATCCACGAATTATATTGCCAGTGATGAAATTTCATCAGAATTGCTTAATTCTATACCGGATATATGCGGTGTGGCATTTGTAAGAAAAAGTTACGGGGATAAGGGGATTTTGATTGCCCATGAAGGGATGATAATTGATAACAGTGATATCCTTCACGCTTCCATGGAATATCAACAAACAGTTAGAATACCATTTATGGAATATTATTTCAGAACGGATGGACCGTTATTCGATGGGATTATGATTTATAAGTTTGTTGAGAATTGATTAACAAGATGTTCATCCATTTTATCCCAATTTTTATTAAGACTTCTTGATTATATATAATAACTCCTTTTTTGTAAATAGTTTTAGATAAAAGCGTTTGAGGGATTATTAGGTTAGTTGTGTCATCTAAAGAAATTATATAATACGGATGAACTCATTATTACAAACTTGTACCAATTATTTTGCGTCCCCATTGGCAGGTTGAAAATTTATTTATTTCTCTTTGCTCAAAAATCCAATTGGATTACTTTTCAGTCCGATTATAGATTCATTAACTTGCGTTCAAATAATTAAAAGGGCATGAGATTGGTATAATTCACGTGAATAGATTAAATACATATATTCTCATCTTTTTTTTAATCTTTACTCAATCAGCTCAAGCCGGAACGACCGGAAAAATTGCGGGCAAAATTACGGATGCGCAAACAGGCGAAGCTTTAATTGGGGCAAATGTAATTTTGGTTGGCACACATTTAGGTACTGCCACTTCTTTAGATGGAAATTTTACTATTTTAAATATCCCACCTGGAAATTATGATTTAAATATTTTAATGATTGGATACAGAAATACTACTATCACAGACATAAGGGTAGAAATTGATTTAACTACAATTATCAATTTTGCCATGACTATAGAATCAATCCAAGGGGAAGAGGTAGTCGTTATATCTAATCGTAGTCCGATCCAATTGGACATTGCATCCAGTCAAGTAAACATCTCGCGAGATATGATTGATGATCTACCGGTCACTACTATATCAGGTGTAATTGGATTACAAGCTGGTGTTGAAGGTATGAGTGTCCGACAGGGAGGTACAGATGAACTGGCCGTTATGCTAGATGGTGCATCCATGAAAGACGACCGAACCGGACGACCGATTTTGGGTATTCCCTTAAGTTCTGTGCAGGAGATAATGATCCAGTCTGGTGGATTCAATGCTGAATACAGTGACTTGCAAGCGGGTGTCATTAATATAGTTACACGCGAAGGTGATTTATCGGGCTATTCCTTCAATATGGATATTAAATATAGTCCTGCAACTCCAAAGCACTTTGGTTCATCGCTCTATGATCCTAATTCTTATTTTCTTCGACCATACATGGATGATGAAGTTTGTTGGACGGGTACTTTTGATGAAGAATATACTGACCTGAATGGTAATTTTTTATGGGACTCGGGAGAACCATTTAAGGATGCAAATGATGACGGCCAATTTTATAAATCCACCTGGGATAGACATACACAAAACCAGTTTCCCAAATTTAAAGGGTGGATTGCTTTATCAAATGATTTATTGATGGATGAAAATCCTGATAATGATCTGAGTCCTGAGGGTGTACAGCGTCTATTTATGTGGCAACATCGTCGCCAGGGAGATATTATTAAGCCGGATTACAATATTGATTTCGGTTTTGGTGGACCTGTTCCTACGATTAGCGGATTGTTGGGAAATCTTCGCTTTTATTCATCAGTAAGAGCCGAAAAAAATATGTATTTGATCCCACTTTCAAGGAATGCATATCAAAATTGGGCGTGGTCTACAAAATTTACATCAGATATCACTGATTATATTAAGCTCCAGGTTAATAGTTTTATAAGTCGTACAACGGCATCATCAGCATCTGAAAATGGTAATCCAAGTTATTTTGAATCACTATGGGGTGTAGCCGGGATTTTCGGTGGTACGTCCCAGAATGAAAGTAAAATTTGGACACCGCAATATTATTGCTTGACTGATATCGACAATGATATGGTTTCAGCTAAAATATCACATATGCTGAATAATAAATCATTTTATGAAATCCAGGCTGAATATTCTGCTACAAAATGGCACACCTATCCTGATGACACACTAAATACGGTCTTGGGAAATGAAATATTTCCCGGAAACGATGAACTCTGGGTTAATGATGCTCCCTACGGTTTCGATTGGAGGCTTTCTCCTGGAATTAATGGATTTATGATGGGTGCCAAATCAAATTCAAGGGATAATACAGTAACATCCCATTTTAATTTTCGATTTGACTTTACATCACAGATTAATCAACAGCATCAGTTGAAATCCGGTGTTGAATACGATTCATATGTCTATAAAATGAACTATGGCGCGATTAATCCTGCACTACCCTCTGGTCGCCCATGGACTGAATGGAGTCGATACCCGTACCAATATAATGCTTACATTCAAGATAAAATTGAGGCCAAGGGTTGGATTGCCACGGTTGGTTTGAGGGCTGAATATTTCAATCCCAACGGGGAATGGTATGATGTAGATCCATACAATAAAACTCTATTTTCGAATAATTATTCACCAGACGAGGAAGAGTCCATTCCAACCACGCCGGTGGATGGGAATCTCACGTGGTTACCACGTTTAGGAATCTCTCATCCTATAACAACAAGATCAAAATTATATTTTAATTATGGACATATGCGGCAAAAATTCCTTCCAGATTATCTATTTGGTATTCGGAGGGAATATGGTAATTCTATGTCTAATATTGGTAATCCTTACATGCCAATGGAAAAAACAGTCATGTTCGAACTTGGGTATGACCAAGCTTTTTTTGCCGATTACAATATCCATGCTGCTGCTTATTATAAAGATAAATCTGACCAAGCTAACTCTGTCAGTTATCGAAGTGCTGATAATAATGTAAATTACTCGCAATACGAAAATAATTTCTATCAGGATATCCGTGGACTTGAGTTAGAAGTAAGGAAGCGATCTGGAAACTGGGTTACGGGATTTGCAAATTATACTTATTCGGTTTACACCTCTGGATATTTTGGTGTTCGATCAATGTACCAAAATCCTTCACTGCAACGACAGTATGAATCTAATGTTTCGGTACAGGCCCAGTATAAACCGATTCCACTTCCTCGGGTTAATTTTAATATTGCATTTCATACACCTCATAATTTCGGCCCAGATGTTGCCGGAAGATTGCTACTATCTAAATGGACTGCCGCGTTTACTGGATATTGGAAGGCTGGTTCCTATGCGACTTATGGCAATGTAAGTGGTGTAACCAATAATGTTCGATGGGTGGATAGCTATATGATAAATTTTAAAGCCTCCAAGACTGCTGGATTCAAGAAATTTAATATGACTTTTATTTGTGATATCTATAATCTATTTAATTTTAAATTCTTATCCATGTCGTCCATTGGAGATCAATATGATTATGCTTCAGACCGATCTGATTATTATGATTCGTTACATTTCCCTAAGAAAGTGTACAAAGATCTTAGCGAGCTGCATTTGTCAGGTAATGACCGATTAGGCGATTATCGCGATCCTGATGTGGAATTTCAGGCAATGGAAGTTGTATACAGTCTTAGCGCGGTCGCTAAACCATCGATTATCTATTATGTAGATAATATTGATCAATGGATTGAATTGGATGAGAATGGTATTGCTCAAGAGATCGACCAGAAAAAAATTGATAAGTTACTTGAAAAGAAGGCTTATATCGACAATCCCAATATCGTGTCATTAATGTTCCTAAATCCTCGCGATATCTATTTTGGAATTAAAGTATCTTACAATTTGTAATAATTTTATGCGGATTAATACACAGTGCAAAGAGATACGATGAAAACAATCCTCAAGTTTGATATGAACTCAAAACAATCTTTTTTGTTTCTGCTGATATTACTTTTACTTACGTCACAAATTGGTTTCAGCGCCGAGGGGAAATGGATAAGGGTAGGGATGCTGCATAATTTTTATCAATCTCATGGCAGTGAACCAGAAGAAGAATTTGGTGACAGCCAGCAGTTTGGGATGCAGTGGCCGGCTTTTTGGGATTTACAGGATATGCAAGCTGCCCGGGGATTGTGGTTTGGTGTAGCTAATTATTATGATCCAGTAGCTGACTATACATATCCCTATAAAGTGGCACATGTAGGTCCTCGACCCCGCCCTGAAGCTGAATTAAATGAAATGATGCCAGTCGAATTCAAACTGATTGCCCGATCGGCACATCCAACAGTTATTGTTGATTCTGAAATTTCATCTGACATGGAATGGGATGATATTATTGATGAAATAGATCCTCTTTTGCCGTCTGATCGAATGATTTATAATGTGATTAATTCTTCTGTTGGGCTCTCGATGGAGCGCAAGATATATGCTTTCAGTCAGCAGAACTATAATAATTTCTTCATTTACGATATGACATTTACTAATAACGGCATTTGTAACAAAGATAGCTCTATTACGCATAACAATACCTTAGATGGTGTCTATTTTTATTGGCAATATCGTAATGCTATCTGTACAGAAGGAACTGTGGAGGGTAGTGCCATTGATTGGGTCGGACAACCGGGTTGGGGTACTGAACGGGATATGCGCTGGGGTATAAATACAATGAACGAAGTTCTGGGAGAAAATCCCCTTTCGCCCGCCCCGAATGATGTTTATGATGACAATGGCGACATAATTCGCTGTTTTTATAGTTGGCATGGACGTCATTCAGCATCCTCTTATGACAATATCGGTTCACCTAATTATCTTGGCTGGCAGCCTGATGGCCGTTTAGGCGCCTCACAATATATTGGAGTTGTAACGATCCATGCCGACAAATCGCCCACTGATAACACTAATGATCAATTCCAACCAAGTTCAACACAATATATCGAATCAAATGCAGCAGCTACATTTAGCAATGAGCAATATAATCAGACACGAATGCAGGATGAGTATCTCCAATATTTGGCTGCTGGTCATCCACTCTTGAGTCAGGCTGAAATGGTCGGTGACGGTTTTGCCGATCAATTTGCATCTGATGGTGGTTATTCAGCCGGTATCGGTTTTGGGCCATACACATTAAATCCCGGAGAAAGTGTTCGAATTGTGTTGGCTGAGGGTGTCAATGGTCTTAGTCGGTATAAGAACAGTCGTGTTGGTGCGGATTGGTTTGCAGCACAAAATGGTCAATCAAGTACAGATACATTACCAGATGGTGGATTGACAACCGATCACAATGAATATAAAAATGCATGGGTTTATACAGGTCGTGATTCAATCCTGAAGACTTTCAAACGTGCTATCAATGTTTTCGGGCGTAATTATCAAATTCCTCAAGCTCCTGATCCACCATCCACTTTTGAAGTGCAAAGCCAGGGCAATCGTATCTATCTTACTTGGGATAATTCAGCTGAGAATTCAGATTATTTTGAAGGGTATAAAATATTTCGTGCAAAGGGCCAGAAAGATTCAACTTACCATGAAATTTTTGATTGCAATGTGGAGGATGGTAATGTAGTAAATGAATATTCTGATTTTTCTGCTGAACGTGGTCAAAGTTATTATTATTATATTGTTTCTTATGATGATGGTACGCAAAATCTTGTCCAACCCGGCAAAGCTCTATATAGTAGCCTTTTCTATACTCGAACAAATAAAGGAGCCACGCTTAAAAAACCGCCTTCACTAACTATGGATGATATCCGTATTGTACCGAATCCTTATAATATAAGAAATCTTAATTATCAGTATGTTGGTGAGCCAAGTAAAATACTTTTCCTCAACTTACCCAAAAAATGCGAGATCAAGATTTTCACTGAGCGAGGTGATCTGATATACACAGATATGCATGAGGGTAGTGGCGATTATTCATGGAATTTACTTACCTCATTTCGACAAATTGTTGTCAGCGGTATCTATATCGCAACTTTTTATGCGCCAGAAGATCTCGTTGATGATATCACAGGTGATTTCATCATGTCTAAGGGTACTCACAGTATTAAAAAATTTGTTGTGATTAGGTAGTAACATGAAAATAACTAAAAGACAAATAATGTTTAGAACCAGTTGGCTTGGGATACTGATGATATGTTCCTGTGAATACTTTAATGAACCTGAAGAGTATTCCATTTCTAGTTTTGACGAAGGAATTGCTCACGGCTTGATTGAAAATATTTATTCAACTAATCTTGATACAGTCAAACTTGGAAAGGTATTTGTAAATACATCTGGTGGCGAGAGTGATGCCAATGTGGATTCGTTGATAAAGATCACAACTGATCGTGAAGCGATTTTCTCTATGCTTGATTCCAACTCCTCTGCAATTACACCATCAATGAGCAAATACACATTAATTGTGGACACAAACTTTGTTAATGCTTATGCATTGCTGGATGTAAGTAGTTCCCAGGTTGGCGATGATCATATGGTATTCTTTTTTGATAATTATTTGGATCTTCAAATTTGGAATGCAAATGGCGATCTGGTAGAAATCTTTAGTAATAGTATTGAGTGGGGAATTATTTCCGTATCACAGAGAACCAAATCCCGATTTGAGTATGCATTAAGTACCGGGCGATATTTGGTGCAATTTATACGATCGCAGAAAATGATAAAAGACGTAGTTGATCAATATTGTATGGTATTGTTGCCTGAAAGCAGTGAACCATCTTCGAAGTCAAGTTTAATTTGTTCAATACTCAACGGATCGATTTCTGGAGGCCAGGAAATTAATTTTGTTTCTTTAGAGGACTTGGATACAAATTGGGTTGACGAAAATTTTGCTACAATATATGCAGATGATAGTTTGAGAAATGAGTTAATCATCGATTTGGAAATTGCTACAACCATAATCAATGCGAATAATTTTGATCAACGAATTGATATTGTAAAAAATACAGATATTGAAAATGGTTATGTGTTGCTTGATTTTTCCGACAACTCTTCTAGTATAACAATAAATCTTTATTTTAATGATTATTATAATATTGCGGCTTGGGATGCCGTTGATAGTTTGGAAGTCCCTGTGATTGAATACGGCATTACTTACTATGAAACTGGTGCTTGCAGTAATCTTCGACATATTTATACCATCGACCTAGAAAATAAAAAATATTTTCTAACCCTTACAAGAATTCAAGGAACAGACAATCCGTCTAGTTGCCAATTATTAATGACTGAAGAGTAATGGTGAGCTTTGATCAATTATATCATTTTCGGCAAGGAGCAATAATGAGGAGATACGGAATAATATGCACATTCCTCACCTTTTCTATACTAGCCTTATCACCGATATCCGCTGAGAATGAAAAACTGGCTCAGACCGGATTTCAGTTTCTAAGTGTTGTCAGTGATGCTCGTGCCGCCTCATTAGCTGGTGCTGTAACTACAATGGAACTTGGTTCCAGTTCATTATTTTTTAACCCCGCGGGATTGGCGCACCTTTCTCCATTATTTGAATTGACATCCAGCAACAACGATTGGATTGCTGACATTAAACACCAAACTTTTTCATTTGCTGTTAATCCATTCAAAAATCGAATTGGAGTTTTTGGCCTAAGTATTCAAACGGTCGATTACGGCGATATTCAAGGGACAATGGTCTGGGGTAATGAACAGGGTTATATTGATACGGAAGTATTTTCACCATCAGCATTGATGGTTGGGCTTGGTTATGCTAAAGCTCTTTCAGCTATGTTTTCCATTGGCGGCCAAGTAAAATATACCAAGCAGAATCTGGGGAACAGTTTGGTAGAGATCGGTGATGGTCTTGATGTGAAAAACTATATGACGAGTGCCACTGCTTTTGATTTTGGTACAATATTCAAGACGGGTTATAAGAGCGTTAAATTTGGTATGTCTGTTCGCAATTTTTCAAACGAAATCAAATATGAGAAAGAGAGTTTTCAGCTCCCATTAATTTTTTCTATGGGAATCTCTGCCGATTTAATGGATTTCATAACAAATCTACCAGTAATTGATTCTGCCCTATTAAGCATTGACGCAGCTCATCCACGTTCCTATCCTGAATATATTAATCTTGGTTTAGAATGCAAATTACTGAAATCCTTTTTCCTACGTTATGGGTTTGAACAAAATCGTGATAACCGTTCTTCAAATTTTGGTTTTGGTCTAGAAAAATTCGGAGTAGCAATTGATTATTCATATACACATTTCGTGTTATTTAGCAATGTTCAACGCTTCACAATTCGTGTGTCAATTTAACAGGGTAAAATATTTAGGAATACTTTAGAGTGGATACCAAAGTAGAAAGAGTAAACATGCTAGCAAGACTTTTTGTGTTATTACTCATAATTATAGGAAATGCTTTCGGCTCAACAACTGGCAAGGTAGCAGGTGTTATTACTGATCATAAAACAGGTGACCCTCTGATAGGTGTTAACATTGTCATTAAAAATACTAATCTAGGTGCCACTTCCGATTTATCTGGTTATTATGTCATCCTTAATGTTTCACCTGGAATCCATGAGGTTGACGCCTTTATGATTGGTTATGCTAATGTCAAAGTGACTGATGTTATAGTAAAAATTAATTTGACAAGCAATATTGATATACAGATGGAAACTGAAGTATTGAGTGGCTCAGAAGTTATCGTTATTGCTGATCGACCAGTTGTAGATGAAGAAATTTCACACAGCCAATTGAATATTACTGCAAGCGCAATTGAAACGATGCCGGTTACAGATGTTACTGATGTGATCGGTTTGCAAGCCGGTGTGGAGGGTTTGAGCATTCGTGGTGGGAGTGCTTCAGAAACTTCTATTATTGTTGATGGTTTTGTAATGAGAGATGCTCGGGATAACACCCCATATTCTGTCGTCAGCCTGTCAACGGTTCAAGAAATAACGGTGCAGACTGGCGGGTTCAATGCTGAGTATGCAAATGTTCGTTCAGGTGCGATTAATATTATTACGAAAGAAGGTCGGCCAGATAAATATGGTGGTACCATTTCATTGATTTATCAACCTGATATGCCCAAACATTATGGTATTTCCCCCTACGATCCTAATTCCTATTTCCTTAAACCATATTTGGATCCGGCTGTATGCTGGACGGGTACGTCAAATGGCGAACCCTATGAAGATCAGAATGGTAACGGTCAGTGGGATACGGGAGAACCGATTGCAGATTATAACAATGATGGAAAACAATCGGCTTGGGATGCCTATACTCAACGACAATATCCTTCGTTCGAAGGGTGGAATGCTATTTCCCGGCGGACCTTGGAAGATAGTAATCCTGACAATGATTTGACACCCGAGGCAGCCAAGAAACTTTTTGAGTGGGAACACCGACGTCAGGGGGATATAAAGAAACCTGATTATACACTGGATCTAAATTTTGGTGGACCGGTACCTGGAATTAGTGAAGCACTTGGAAACCTACGTTTTAACCTAGCTATTCGGGATGTTCAGGATATGTATATATTCCCCCTTTCCAGGGATGCTTACCACGAAAATCAGGCGCGGATTAAACTGACATCAGATCTAAATGTTGATACCAAGCTAACATTATACTTCTTATATGGGGAGGAGAATTCTACTATTCAGTACAATTGGCGTCCTACTCCAACAGGTGGTGTACTGCGTTCAGACTATACCATTGCCAATTTAATCAGTGGTGAGGCTCTGTTTGTTCCAGCGTATTACAGCCCAACAACAATATACCGCGGAATGTTTGGTTTGAAAATGAGCAGGGTTATCAGTTCAAGCGCATTCTACGAGATTACCGTGCAGAACAAACGAGATCGCTACTATAGTTTTCAAGTGGATGATCGTGACTCTGCTCTTTATACACCGATACCAGGATATCCAAATTACTTTGTTGATGAAGCACCTTATGGTTATTATGGCGATGACGGGATTAACTCAATCGGTGACAACCTCCGTATCGGTGGCTGGATGAATCTGGGCCGTGATCGTAGTATAATCAGTGCTACTATGGTTCGTTTTGATTTTACAAGTCAGATTAACAGTTATAATCAGATTCGCTTTGGTTTTAATACAGAACTAAATAATCTTAATATCAAATCGTACACTAGCAATCCAGGTATGACTACTTGGAACCGTGAACAGGTTTATAATGTGAAGCCCTATTTATTAGGAGCATATATTTATGATAAAATGGAATTCAAGGGCTTAATTGCCAACCTAAGCTTGCGAGCTGACCTGTCAAACGCTAATACATATTACTATATGCTTGATTCTTTTGATTCTTATTTCAAGGCTGGTGCTGGTTATTTAATAGAGGATGAAGCTAGTAGCGAAAAATCAAAAACACATCTGGTTCTGAGCCCACGTATCGGAATATCCCATCCGATTTCAGTTAACTCAAAATTATATTTCAATTATGGACATTACCGATCCGAACCATCCTCTACAAACCGTTTTCGAATGCAGCGTGAATATAGTGGACAGGTCACGGATATTGGTAACCCTAACCTGCTACTTGAGAAGACGGTTAGCTACGAACTAGGCTATAGTCACAATCTTTTTAATCACTATCTGTTGAATTTGGCCGCTTATTATAAAAATATAGATAATCAAGTGGCCTGGGTATCCTACCAAAACATTAATTCTTCGATTAATTATATTAAGCCTGAAAATAATCATTATGAAGATATCCGTGGTTTTGAGATTACTATCGACAAGCAGCATGGTGATTGGTTAACCGGATTTATTAATTATACGTATATGGTCAATTCTTCCGGTTATTTTGATTTGATGTCCTACTATGAAAATCCGACCCAGCAAAGGGAATATATCAATACCACAACTACCCAAAGCCGCCCAGTTCCGCGCCCATATATCCGTGCCAATATTGATTTGCATACACCTGACCGCTTTGGACTAAATGTTGGCGGATTATACTTGCTAGGTGGTATGGATATTAATTTGCTTGCAAGTTGGAAAGCAGGCAGTTATACGGACTATAACCCTACTGGTGCCCCAGGAGTCAGTAATAATGTTCAATGGAGAGATAGCTATAATGTAAATCTGAGGGTCGCCAAGGATTTCAAACTTAATAATTTAGATATGCGCTGGTATGTTGATATAACTAATCTGATGGATACAAAGTTCTTAAGTTATTCAGGCTTTGCCAATAGTCAAGATTATCTTGCTTACATGGGTTCTCTGCATTTTGATTGGGAAGAGGGTATAGAAAAAGGTAGGGATAGGATTGGAGAATACCGAGACCCAAAAATTAAATATACGCCCATGCGTTCCATAAATATCAATCCGCTCGACTTGCAGGAACTGGGTGTTAATTATCAAAGTGATGGTAGCGGTGCGATCTATCTCTATGAAGGTTCTCGGATAATATCTGTTATTGATGACGGTGATGGAAGTTATACACCAGTTTTTGATGAATCCCAATCAGTGAAGCAATATATTCGGTGGGATGAGGAATCAGACAAATGGCAGAAGGTAACATCATCTCTGGTCAATCAACTTTTGGAAGATAAGGCCTATATTGATATGCCCAATATTCAATCGATGACTTTTCTTAATCCGCGTTCTATCAAATTTGGCATTCAAATCTCATTTTGATTGGTTGCAACAGGACAAAACGAATAATGGTTAAAGAATATAATAAATTAGTACCGTCAATACTGCTTATTCTTGGAGTGGCAGTTCTTTCTGCTCAAAAGATTGATCCCACGGGCAAAAGCTACATACGGGTAGGAAGTCTACAAAGTCACATATCAGCTTACGGTGCTGAACGAGCCTGGAACGAAAGTTATTATGAAGGATTGATCTGGCCTGCTGATTATCTTTACCAAGATAATGCCGTTATCAAGCGTTCGTTCTTGGCAGCAAAAGATTGGGTAGATGGGAATGGATATACTTGGGAATATTGGGCTACCAATATTTCTCTGGGGACAGTAGATATATCCATATTTCCGGTAAAATTAGAGCAAAGCTCTAAATTCGAACAACCAATTGTTATTGTAGATGGAAATAACCTTACAGCTCCCTTTTTAGTAGATATCGATGTGGTCAATTCTGATCAGATACCGGACAGGATTGTTACCAATACGGTGAATACGGTTAATGGCCTGACCATTACTCGGCGAGTTTTGGCTTTCAGCCAGCAGTACCATGATAATTATTTCATTAAGGAAATTATCATTACCAACACTGGAAATAAAGATTATGATGATGAAATTGAACTGACTGAACCCATATACGGATTTCGAATAGGTTGGAGTACCCGTTATAGCGTTAGTCGTGATGGTGCATGGACGATAGGGGATGGTAGTCAGAAGTGGGGTAAACACAGTTGGGTGACCAAACGCGGGGAAGACTATGCTAATCATCAGGGTGAAGTATTTACGGAACTAGATGGTGTGCAGGATTGGTTACGAGCTGGATTTTGTTACCTAGGACAAGATGAGAATACTACAGCTTATAGTACAATCGGAGCACCCTATATTACCAAAGGTGGTTATTTAGCATCACCACATCATGTTGGTACAGCTATTCTTCATGTCCCTAAAAGCGCCAACGATAGTTCGGATGATGTCAACCAACCGGTTACATTGGGCTGGCATGCTGGTGACACTTGGCCACCTGGTACGGGTACCGATCCGGCGGTGATACCAGCATTGAAAAAGGTCTGGGATTTTCTGGCTGGAGTTCCTTATGGTGGTGACGGAATGGGTGGACTGGATCGATTTGATGAAACATACATGACAACACCCTTTTTTGATCCATATACCGTTCATAATGATGGCGGCGGTACCAATCTTTGGATTGGTTACGGTCCGTTTGACTTGGAACACGGGGAAAGTATCACAATCGTTGAAGTAGAAGGGATTGCCGGTTTGGATCGCCAAAAATGCATCGAAGTTGGTAGGAAATGGAAGAAGGCTAAGGATGATCCAAGTACAACCTATGATTTTGAAATGCCTAATGGTTCTATTGTCTCAGGAAGCTACAATAACCAGAAAGCAGACGAATATAAGAATGCCTGGGTGTTCACAGGAAAAGATTCTATCATGCAGACTTTTGGACGAGCATATCGTAATTATATGTCAGGGTACAATATTCCCCAGCCACCTAGTCCACCAAAATCATTGGAAGTAAACTCTGGTGGAGATCGAATATCTCTGAGTTGGACACCAAGTGACAATGACGGTGACGACGATTTTGCGGGCTATCGGATATACCGCGCCGAGGGGAAACCGGATACGGTTCATACATTGTTAGATACACTAGCTCCGGGTGAAAATGTTTACCACGATGTGACAGCAATACGTGGATTTAATTACTATTATTATATTACTGCGGTAAATGACGGATCAAATAACGCCAGTGCAGAATTAAATCCTTCTGGTCCCCTGGAGAGCAGCCGTTTTTACACAAAAACGACCGAACCTGCTACACTTAAACGCAAACAGGGAACCAACCTGGATCAAATAGTAATAGTACCTAATCCATACAATATTCAAGCCAAGGATATCCAATTTGGTAGTGCCGCACCAGATCAGATCATGTTTTATGAAATACCGGGGAAGTGTTTTATCAAAATTTATTCGGAAAGGGGAGACCTGATTGAAACCCTCAAACATGATGATGGTAGCGGGGATGAGGCTTGGAACTGCATGTCATCTTCCCGTCAGGTAGTGGTTAGCGGCTTGTATATAGTTTACTTTGAAGTATCAGAGGATATCTATGAGAATAATGTACTAGTGTTTACAAAAGGTGAGTCAACTTATCGTAAATTAATTGTAATACGTTGATAAATAAGAAAATAACTAATGAAAAAACATAATAATTCTGGTTTGTTACTAGCTATCCTACTGGTAGTCATCTACTTTGGGTGTGACGATTTTGAGGATGAGGCATTTAATAAAACGGCGTTGGAATCAAAGGCGGTTGATCTAATGCAGGACACCATGTACATTGATTTAAACCTGCCACTTATCGATGATTACAATGCCAGTTGGATCGATAATGAGACCATCTTCTCTATGACAGGAGTAATAATTGATAGCCTGATTTCCAATTCTTTTTTGGTTATTCCACAAGACAGTTGCTATCGGATATCGCTTGATGTTGATATTGATACAAGCTACGTGGCGCTGAGTATAAGTGAATCCGATTACGTTGCTCTATTTTTCAATGAAAGTTTAGATGTCGATCTGTTTTCCGAAACAGGTAACATGATTACAGCAGATGAGAAACTGCTCGGGATGGATTTAATTGCCACCGGAATTGGTTACGAATATGATAACACTGGATTGCGTACTCTGAAATATTTTCTCAAAACCAGGCGTTATTATAACATAGTGGAAGGTCGTTATCTTTTAAGGTTAATAGTAACAGATCAGACTGAATTGACCACTTTCCGACATGTTATTCAATCTGGAGATTAGTTGGGTTAAAACACAAGATGAAAAATAATTATATATTAAAATTAATTCTGATCTATTTGATAGTTATAATGGCCATGTTATCCAATTGGTTATTAGCCGAGAAAAAACTAGGTCAGACTGGCTTTCAGTTTTTGAGTGTTAGCTCAGATGCGAGGGCCGGAGCCATGGCTAACGCGAGTACTACTTTATATATGAATTCCAGTTCTCTGTTTTATAATCCAGCCTGCCTGTCCCAGATGACTGGCTTCGTAGATATCAATGTTAGCCAAAACAATTGGATTGCGGATATTACCCACAATGTTGTGAGCACTGCCTTTAGACCTTTAAATGGTAAGTTTGGTGTTCTTGGGTTTTCGTTTATTGCTGTTAATTACGGTGAGGTCCAAGGTGCGGTGGTCTGGGAAAATGAAGCCGGATATATCCTTACTGATAAACTTCATCCCAGTGCTTTTTCAGCTGGGATTGGATATTCTAAGTCATTAACAGATAGATTTTCCGTGGGCGGCCATCTTAAATATAGCGGACAACAACTGGGGAAAAGTATAATACCGGATGGAGATGATTATAAGGTCAAGAAGAACCTAGCCTACGCCTATTCTTTGGATTTTGGCACCTTATACCATACTGGTTTCAAAAGTCTGGTTTTTGGCATGAGCGTAAGGAATTTTTCCCAAGAAATCAAATATGAAATTGAGAGTTTTCAGTTACCACTTTTGTTCACAATGGGATTATCAATGAATTTGATGGATATGTTTGATCAGTTACCTAGTGGAAATAGTTTGCTATTTTCGGTGGATGCCATTCACCCGCGTTCTTATCCTGAACAGTTGAAGTTAGGTTTAGAATATGGTATCTTGAATTTGATAAAACTACGAATGGGATATCACTTAGTATCGGATGAACAAAAAATGGCTTTTGGTTTTGGATTGGAAAAATTTGGAATACATTTTAACTATGCATACACGCCCTTTGGTGTTTTTAACAATGTTCAACAAATAAGTATTCGGTTTGCACTATGAAGCACAAAAGTAACTTCATCACCCACGAGGTAAAAATGAACAAGCGTTTATCTGTTTTAATGACAATATGCCAGTTACTGCTGGTTAGTTGTGAGAATGATTATCCAGATAGCGTTTTTAATGCGGATGCACAATATGGTTCTTCACCAGTCATCACAGCTATTGACCCATCTGATGGGGTATATGCCGGTATTGAAAATGTTACGATAATCGGAGAATATTTCTCAGACCAGAAATACAATAATTTTGTTTACTTCGGCGGTGTTCAGGCTCAAGTATTATCCTCTAGTGGTACAGAGATAGTGGTTCTTGCGCCAATAATTGAAGGTGATTCATTGAAGGTACAGGTGACCACGGTTGGTAATAATGCCTTAGGGATTGGTGAATTTTACCCTTATAAAATCGAGTTTGCCGCAATTGAATACGGTGGAGTAAATGATCAGACTAGCGCCGGTGGTATTGCGTGTGACAAAAATGAAAATGTTTATGTAGCTAACAAAACATTAATGAAAATTATCAAAATACCCGGAGATGGTTCCGATGCTATTGATTTTGCACAAACCCCCGAAGGGGCACTGATTACATTGAAAATGGGTCCTGATGATTATCTCTATGGAGGTCGTACCAAGTTTATCTATAAAATCAGTCCGGATGGTGCAACAGTAGAACGATTTGGTGACCGACTTGGTCAATCACTCAGTGATATTGATTTTGATGAAAATGGTAACATGTTTATTGCTGCTAAGAAATATACTTTTTGCTTAAAACCTGATGGCAGTGATTTTGAAGCTGCAGATTATAACATAGCAACCGGGATTTATTATTCCATGAACACAGTTCGCGTTTATAATGGTTATGTTTATGTGGCCGGTGACCTGATAGGTATTGATACAACCGTTGTCCAAAAAGGTATCTGGCGAAATGAGATTCTAGATGCAGACGGTAATCTCGGACCAAATGAATTAGTTTATGACTGGGGATTTTATGTAGGTATTGGTGGGGCGAGTATTACGGCGTTGACATTTTCGGAAGATGGAGTACTCTATGCTGGTTTGGAAGATGGTTATGCTGTTGTAATTCTTACCGATGATGGCAGTGGAACATATATAAATTCTTCCCCGGTGCCTTTATATGATGCAATTTTATTACCACCCAGTACTAATTTTGTTTGGGGTAATGATCAATATTTATATGTTAACCGTGCAAGTACAGATCCGGAGCTCATGCGCTTAATCCGAATAACAATGGGAAAAATGAGTGCTCCATACTACGGTAGGCAACAATAACTTACTTGATAATAGAAGTAGGAAGGAAAGTCGATTTGCTGTTTGTCCTTTGTAAATCTGATACAACCAGCACAGACTTCAAACTCATCCTAACTAATAATGGAGGAAATAATGAGAAAAATGATACTAGTTGTTTTAGCTTTTCTGATCAGCGTTAGTTTTGTTTTCGCTGACCAATGGGAGTTTACCGGTGCGGTGATGAATGGCTATTCGGTAGCTACTAATGATGGGGCAGCGGGTGTGAATGTACCTGGTCTCAAGAATCTTTATGCCGTTGGTGTAGATCCGGATGGTCGTGTCTGGGCAGGTGCTTACTATTCAAGATTACTGGAAGGAACGGCAGGATTGCCGGATTTGGATAGATATCCCGATCTGTGGTATGAAATTAATGGAACAGACACCGTCGAAATCTGGAATAAGCCGATTTTTGTCTGGGATCCTGTTGATGATTCTATTGATACAGTGCGGTTCTTGACTTTCGCAGGTGGTGGACAGGATACTCTAGTCACCCACCGTGGAATGGCTCGTTCTTATGATGGTAATATGATTGTGGCTTCAGATGTAAAAATCTGGAAGGTTAATTACCAAACCTATGAAGTCATTGCCAGTTGGGATTTCCCAGCTTCTTCACAGCCTCTACAACAGATTGCTTGTGATGAAAACGGTTACGTGTATGCCACAGGGTTATGGGGAGGAGTTGTTTATGTCTTAGACCCAGATGATCTTTCCGAATACACACAAGCAACCACTACCGCTCCATCCACCCGTGGTGGTACTGTTTCATCTGATGGTATGCATGTATATGCGACTACTGGGATGACCACTGCTGGTGTGATTGATTACTATAGTGCAGATGGTCCCGATGGAACTTATGCTGCAGTGGATACAGTAGCTGAAGAAGTAATTGCTTCTGGTTGTGCTGCTTGGGATCCAGCTGGTTACCTTTGGATGATGGCCTGTGTTGATAACCAATCAAAAACCTGGAGTTTCGACCCCGACAATAATTTTTCCGTTGTCGACAGCACCAGCTTTGCCTATCCCGGTGCCGCAGATACAACAAGCGGAGGTTATTCACTCCCAGAATTTGTTCGTTGTCCAAGGGAGTATGCTTACAATGTCGCTGGTGATAAAATGTATATTGCTGAATACTACGGTTATACAATAAAGGAATACACCTATACTACAGTTAGCGTTGATCAGGAAGTATTTCAGCCTGAGGCATTCAAACTAAGCCAGAATTATCCGAACCCGTTTAATCCTACAACTTCTATTCCATTTGAACTGGTTGCTGATGGGTTTGTAAAACTCACAGTCTATGATATTACTGGTCGTACAGTTGCTTCCCTAATTAATCAACCCATGACTTCCGGCTACCACGTTGCGGAATTTAATGGCTCCGATATGGCTTCCGGTTTTTATCTTTATGAACTGGTTGTTGATGGACATAAAGATGTTCGAAAGATGATGTTAATCGAATAGTTCCAGCTTCTGTGCAATTAAAGCCCCCTGAAACCAGGGGGCTTTTTCATTAGAGACTAATCAAAGGATATAGTGTCTCAGTCATTAAAAAGAAAAATGTTAATTCAAATATTATAATAATGACTGTTTCCAAAGTGGGTACTTCGTTGAGAAGCTTGATTTGATCTTCTACCGTTAGGTAATTAATAGAAAGAATGTAAAGTTATATGGCAATGAATATTAGAATATTATTGACGACATTTTTATTAACATTGGTGTTGGATAGTTGTACCAAAAAACAAACTGACTTGGCAACAGTTGTCCAGGAGGGGGATATCATCTTTCAAAATCTAATAAAATCCCCTGATCAAAATATCTGGACTGCGATGAAGAGTGAATACAATCATGTTGGTATTATTATGAAACATAATAATGACTGGCAGGTTTATACGGTGGATTCCCTTGTTAGATACATATCCTTAAATAATTTTGTTGCACGTGGTGCGAAAAAAAAATACCTCATAATGCGAATGATATATAGTGATGGTATGATTGATAAATCTTTGTCCCACGAGATTAAAAATGCTGCCAAACGATACCAAAACCTCACATATGATTATCGACTATCAATAGATAATCAACAAATCTATGAGCCTGAACTAATCTGGAAGATGTATTATGAAGCTTTTATGACCGAGTTGGGGGATATTCAAACAATATCCAACATTGATCTTTCTTCTTCTGGTGTTCAAGAATATATTGCACATAATTTCGATGGGCAAATACCAAGTACACAGGAAGTTATTACCATGGATCAGATATTGTATAGCAATGTCTTGCGAGTGGTAGCAGAAAATTAATATTTCTTACTAATTCAAAAACGGATTTTTAATCAGTAAGTGAATTGATACAAAGTCATCTTTGGCTTAAGTGTTATTACAAATAAACTTTTTGAGGATTAACAATCCTAATTTGGAAACCCTACGGCTAATTTCAGAATTATTATTATTTCCTTACCATTAAAGAAATTGGAGATTTTCTATGACCTCCCAAAGACATTTACATTTTTACCTGATTCTAGTATGTACTTTAACTACCGTTTTGTGTGCTAATGATAATAGCATGTACGAACCTATTTTTAGTCAAAATATGGCGGTTATAAATCCACAATTATCTCCGGACGGTAAATTTATAGCATTTACTACACCTTCATATCAAGGTTTGTATATATGGAATCTTGATGATGAAAATGTAACTGAGATTTCTGAAGAGCCTGCCGCCGGATATGGTTTTAGTTGGTCGCAATCGGGACATGCCATTGTCTTTAAACCAGCGATTTATTTAAATAATAGACGATATAATTCATTAGTTAGATACCAGTTGGATACAAAAGAGCGAACATACTTATTATCCGATTTGCTACGCTTGCCGGGTCAGCCAAAATGGATAGATACTGCGAGCATTTACCTTTCTGGTAATATGGATCAACCACCGATACTCCTCTCTAATAAAGTATCCGAAATACAAAAAGATTATTATAATTATTCTAATAATACTATTTATCAAGTGCGCCATACTGATGGAGAAAAAGAGTCATTGAAAACAACACCAAAGCAGATTTTGCAGCTTGAAATTTCACCGGATGGAATGTACATGGCATACGAAGAATATGGGGGTCATTTGTACATATTGGATATTAAGAATGGAAGTACCCTTGATTTAGGAGTTGGAAACGAAGCCGAATGGTCTAGAGATAGCAAAATGCTGGTTTTTATGCGGACTCAGGATGATGGACATAGTATCACAGAATCTGATATTTATATAGTCAATGCTGATGGATCGGAATTAATTAACCTCACCGATGAAACGGAACAGATCACAATGCGTCCTACATTTTCAGTAGATGATAAATATATTATTTATGATACGGATGCAAATGGACAACTATACCGTGTGAAGGTGAAATAATGAGAAAGATTATATTTGTTCTAATGTATTGCTCATTTACATTTGCTCAGGTTGTTGGTCTGTCAGGTTGGGACATTTTTTTAGACCCAGGTCATAGTCAGACAGAAAACATGGGCGTAAACGGGTATTCAGAAGCCGAAGAAGTACTGCGTGTTGGATTGCAGTTACAAGATTTACTTTTATCTCAAACAGATATCGATACAGTATATATTTCCCGCACAAATGATCAACAAAGCGTCTCTTTGTATCAACGAACTAATCATGCAAATAATTTAGGTGCTTCTTGGTATCATTCTATTCACAGCAATGCTGGCGCATCTAGTAATAATAATACTCTGTTACTCTGGGGAGAGCTTTATAATGGTCAACCAGATCCACCTATTGGTGGTGAGGAAATGAGTTCGTATATGATTGACCTGCTTACTCACGGAATGAGAATCCCAACTATCGGATCACGGGGTGATTGCAGTTTTTATTCGTATAGTGATTATTGTGCTAATTCTGGTGGTCCGTATTTATACGTAAATCGGAATACCAATATGCCTTCTGAATTAAGTGAAGAAGGTCATCATTCAAATCCTGCTCAAAACCAACTATATATGAATACAGAGTATAAGAAACTATTGGCCTATACTTTTTATTGGTCAATTCTGAAGTATCATAATATCCAAAGACCCATAGTAGGTATTTGCACAGGAAAAATAAGGGATTCGGAAAGTGAAATCCCTATCAATGGTGCTACTGTAATGATTAATGGACAAACCTTTACCACGGATACATTTGAATCCCTTTTTGACAATTATTCTTCTGATCCAGATGAGCTTCACAATGGCTTCTTTTATTTAGAGAACCTCCCAAATACAACGATGGAGCTGACTGTCAGTGCAGATGGATATTATGCGGACACTCTTTCTGTAAGTATTATTGATTCATTTTTCACATTTCAAGATATTGAATTACTTTCTTCACAGGCACCGATTGTCATTAACACAAATCCTGAGGATGGAACAATAGGCTTTCCAGCCTGGGATCCAATTCGTCTGATATTTTCACGATCAATGAATTCGGACAGCACCGAATCGGCGATTTCATTTTCTACGAATACACCCCTTTCATTTAATTGGAGCAATAGCAATAAAACTGTAGATATTTATCCCGATAGCATTATGTTTGAAACAGATATAATTGTAACCGTCTCTCCATATGCCAGGGATATCTATGGTCATGGATTTGATGGCAATGCAGATGGCGAATCTGGTGGAATATTTGAATTGTATTATCAAAGCAGTGCAAGTGATATTGAAGCGCCCTATTTGGAGGATATTTATCCCCCATCATCGTCATCATTTATAGAGCAATATCCAGTAATAAACATTACATACAATGAACAAATTGCAAATATTCTCACACTCAGTAGCTTGATTGAATTAGAGAGATTTCAAACGACGGAATCTATTCCAATATTTCTTCAGCATTATTATATAGGGGAAAAAAGTGTCATTTCCCTGTTTCCTGAAAATCCACTCTATCCGAATGAAGTATTTGTAACACGAATCAGCAGTGGTATTATGGATTATTTTGGAAACACAACAACAAGTTATAATAATAATAGTTTTCAAACAGGAAATACAGATTGGGCAATAACACATATTGACAATTTTGACAACGGATTAATGAGCAATTGGTGGGCTCCAAGTAATAGTGGAAGTACGACAGGAACATTACCTGCTGGTACTGGGATGAATGGTAATAGTGCTATAGTAAATCATAATACTTCAAGTACTCAATCCATGGAAATTCAATATAATTGGAATGTTTCTGAAACAGATTGGTTGATTCGAGAATATTTAGACGGAGGAGCCCCCCGTAATGTGATATTCAATGATGAATACATCTTACAAGCATACATTTTCGGTGATGGGAATGGAACCCTATTTAGGTTCTGTGTTGATGATAATGTGCCACAATCCGATGCGGGTAACCATGAAGTGAGTCCCTGGGTTGAGGTTGATTGGTATGGCTGGAAACTGATATCGTGGAATTTAGCAGAGGATGAAACCGGGGAATGGTTAGGCGATGGGACACTAGAAGGAAATTTGCGATTTGATAGCTTTCAGCTTTCCTATGCAATAGATAATCCTTCCAATGGTCTTCTTATTATTGACGATCTACGACTGGTGCAGGAATTTCAGTTAAATATTGTTGAAAATATTTTAGTACCCAAAGATTATTCCTTAAATCAGAATTTTCCAAATCCATTTAATGCAGAAACGACCATTGAGTTTTCGGTCCCAACGTCCACCTTTGCAGATATTATGATTTATAATATTACTGGACAGCACATACGACACTTATATCAAAAGAATGTCCCGCCTGGAACCTATCATATGCAATGGAACGGGGAAACTGATGAGGGAATTTCTGTCCCAAGTGGAGTATATTTTTATACACTCTCTACTGATAATGCGAAATTAACTCGTCGAATGATTTTATTGAAATAATATTCTTCTTATGAGATAAAAAAACCTGATGACAAACTACTATATATCATCAGGTTTTTTGTTTTTTCAGTAAATATATAGAACTATTTAGCAAACACCATTCGGATAGTTTTTACGTCATTTTCAGATTTTAATTGGCAGAAATAAATGCCTGATGCGACCGTCTTACCAAACTGATCAGTTCCATTCCAAATAATTTTGTGAGACCCTGCCAGCATATTTTGGTTGAGAAGTGTCTTAATATACCTTCCTGTAATATCATAGACAAATAATTTGACCAGTCCATTATTAGGTATGTTGAACATAATTTGTGTGTTGGGGTTAAACGGATTTGGATAGTTGGGGAACAGTGTCAATTTTGAAGGGAATAATACCTTTATGTTATCCACTGCAAGATTAAATGATTTTTGTATGATTCGGTAATCATCAAAATAAATTACACCTTCGGAAACTCCAAAGGATTCGTTGTAAGTCATTTGAAATGAGTCGGTACGCAATGTTCCTTCTAACAGACCGTTACCTAACCACGATCCAACAGGATCTGAACCAAGATCCCAAGTGATAAGTTTCCATCCAATCCAGTCAAGTTCAATCCATTCACTTACTTCGTGATAATCGCCAGCAGTAGCTGGTAAATGATCATCCAGTGCAAATCGAAAGTAATTATGGCTACCGTCACCATAAATAAAGCATTCTAACGTATAACTGGTATCAAACTCTACTGCTCTGGGATCGCCACCTGAAAGATAGGTTCTAATAAGGTGCTCCGACGCGGATGTATCCCATACGTAGGACAATTTCGCGGAACGTCTTGGGTATGTTCCTGGAATCGAAATCGTACTGCTTGTTTCAAATGTTGTTCCTGATAAAATTCCCGTGGTTGAACCACTACCTGAAGGCTGCCACCAGTTGGATACATTACCAAATTCATCAATAAAAGTTATATCATCATAAGCCATGGGTTCAGAGGAAAAGTCAAATAGCGCGGAATCCATTGGATTTCCATTTATATCAGTAATTTCATCTGTGAATAGAATCTGATACGTTGAATTACTGCTAAGATTTCCATCCTCGGGACGTATCGTATATGTCGAATTTTCATTCAATGTTGAAAATGCATCACCAAATGGAATTAACATTCCATTTCTGGTGAGTTGAACTGTAGTTGAATTCAAAGATGTAGATTGGACTTCTTCATCAAAGACTACGGTTATTACTTGCCCAATATCCGTTGGACTATCTGAAACAAATGATTGATCAATAATCATTGGTCCCAATATATCTTCCTCAAAGGTTAGGAATTGCAGTGTAAAGCCGTCTCCGGCGATTCCATCACCGTTCCCATCTAGAAATACACCATTTACATCAGTAAGATTTGAAGTCAGAGTAATGGTGTAAGATGTGTTATAATCTAGATTTCCAAAGAAATTTACCGTAACGGATTTGTCGAAGTTGCTCCATACTAGATTATGTCCTGGATCTGGAGTTACAGTAATAGCGTCATAGGCACCATCAGTAATCATAGTCTTTGAAAAATGAAATACAGGAGAAGTATTTACACCAACCGTATCAATATCTAAAGGATATGAACTTATTAACATAGGCGGGTATGATGGAATAGAATCAGAAAGAAAGATGTTGGAAGGTGAAGATTCTTTCCAAAATCGATTCGCTTGAGTAACGTAATATCGATATTGTCCATTGTAATCTTGAGTCCCGTCAAATGAATCAGTAATCGTAAACGTAGAATCGGCAAAAATGATATCAATAATCTCATCATTATTTGTGTTTATCGTGTCATAAGGTGAACGGTAAATCACGAACCAATACGCATGACTTGAATCAGAGGGTGAAATGGTAAATTGGTAGGTAAGAGAATTTTGTTGACTACCCCATAATATCGGTTGGGAAGAAGAAATGCTGAGATCGGAAATAGTTTCAGGAATTTTTGTATTTTTACTAAAAAAAGTACTTCCAGCTACAGACCAATAATCGTGGAAATTCCAAGTCCCGTAACTGAAAAATTGAAATCCTTTAACCCACCCCACGTTACGGCATGCATTAATTATAGATGCATGATGATTCCAGACACCGTTGTCATGTAAAATGTAGGAACCTGGTCCAACAGAATATATTCGTTCATTTGTAATCCCTTCCTGGATGTAATCAGACCAACAATTAGGGCAATCATTTACTAACATACCCATGAAACCAGTAGAACTCGTCCAATGGTAATGCATGGGAGTGAGTTGATCAACGTAACCATTATTGTACCATAATGCTGCATCCTGATAAACTATATTATAACCCTGCCATCCTGACCAGTTATATTTTCCAAGGACTGCCGTACTCAAACGAACACTGGGCTTAACATCCTGGATAGAATCATGGAGCATAGAAACAAATTCAGTGACTCCCCAGCGCCACCATTCTTCCCATGAAGAGTAACCTGAAGGAACACCATCCGCATATCGATGGTCTACATCATATAAATATCTCCCGCTTCGATCATTTTGAAGTGCCTCAATTTGATCTTCGGTTATCATCCCATCCAAGGCACTTTCTTCTTGCTGAACGGTTGGTGAAGTACGTCCTGAATTAGAATATTCGTTCCAACGGATATAATCGAGGTGTATACCGTCAATATCGTAATTATTCACAATTTCCATTGCTGCATCAAGTGTATAATTTCGAACCGCTTCTAAACCAGGGCTAAGAGCGCGATATTCATTCATAGGAATACCATCTTGATCTCTGCAAACCCATTCAGGATGTTCGTATGCAGGAGTACCTTCATAAGTACTTGAGGCTTGGAATGCATTGAACCAGGCGTGGAGCTCTAAGCCTCGTTGGTGTGCTTCTTGAACAGCGTATTCCAGGGGATCATAACCGGGATAATCATAACCGGCATAATAACCCCATGGCTCAAATGAAGAATTGTAATATGCTGTACCACTTTGTCTAACCTGAAATAATACGGCATTCATATTTGCTTCTACATGATCATCCAGAATATTCCGAATACGCTCTTTTCCTTGTTCCTGTGTATCAGACGATGAAATATGCTCCCATGTGATTACCCAGATGGCACGAAATTCATCGTTGGATGTTTGCGCAAAAACAAAATGGAATATGAACACTGCAAATAATAATCGCTTCATTTTTTTACCTTTTAATTGGTGCATAATAGGGATGATAAAAATATCGTACAAGAATTTAAGTGAATATTGTCCTATGGGAAAAATGGGATTATCGTAATTTGCAATTGACGACTTATATGTCATAAAGGATGTTGCACATGGTGAATGAATTGGCTAATATAGTCTGTTTAACACAAACTAAACTTGATCATAAATAGATACAACTTGATCATAAATAGACACAACTTGATCATAAATAGAATAGATGAAGGAGATCAAATGAGAAAAACGATATTAACAGTATTTGTACTTTTGTTTTTTGTAGTTGGCTCTGGACTCTTTGCCCAATATAATCCCGGAGAAGGATTTAATCTGGCATGGAGTTTAGACCCTACCGGTGACCCAAATTTTGATACAAGAGATGGTTACGGTGCAAGAAGCGTCCAGGTTGGGATGGATTTTGACCGCGATGGTCATCGTGAAATCATGTTCACCATGGATGAAGCTTTGGCGCCTGGCGGACCAGATCCTGGCTTGGTAGACGTGTATCTGTATGAAGCTACCGGAAATGATACATACGAGCATGTTTGGCATTACACATCTCCTGATTTGGGAAATTCATTGCCAGGTCTTGCATACGGTGATATTGATGAAGATGGTTTATATGAAATTTATTTGGGTGTAGCACCAGCCGTCGGAAGCAATGACGATACTTGGGGTACGCACATTTTCGAACAAGATACATCGGGAGTCTTTCCTGCTACTCCAACATTAATATTTCAATATGGACTTACGGTTAATGACAATTTCCGTGCGGCCGGGTTTGTTTTAGATGATGTTGATGGCGATGGAGATATTGAATTAGTAACAGTAGATCGTGGAACACGAAAAATGACAGTTCATTCTCTTGTGGGAACTGATTTTAATGAGTTTGCAGCATTTACACAAGAATTTATCGATACTGAAAATCTCGGTGGCGGTGGTGTATATGATGTAGACGTTGTTGACTTTGATGGTGATGGATTTAAAGAAATCTGGGTGAATACCTGGGATATGTTTAGCATGGCAGTTTTTGAAGCATCTGGTGCTGATACATATTCATTACAAGTTGACCTAAATCAGATTTTTGGTTCTGCTAACGATCCAGGATCCATTAACAGTCAGGAAATGATGTTCAAAGATATCGATGGTGATGGTGCCATGGAGGCTTGGTTCCCAATGACAGACGGCGTTCTGTATTATCTTGATAATGTAGACAGTAGTGTCGCCGATTTAACAGGAAGTGATTTTGTTTCTGTTGGTCGGTTTAGCGCAGGCGAAAGCCGTGGTGCTGGCATGGGCGATATTGATGATGATGGCCACCCCGATATTGTTTGCTCTAATGGAACAGAGGAAAGAATAACCAGAATAGAATATCTTGGCATGGGTGATCCTGCAGATTCTACAAGCTATGAATGGACTGAAATATTCAATAGTGTAGGTGGTAGTGCAGATCGGTATTATCCACCAAGAATCGCCCCTGTAGACCTGGATGGTGATGGGAATAAAGAAGTTGTTTTGACAAATATTAAAGCAACCGATGTAGGTGCACCTGCAATCATCGTGCTTGAATACAATCCTGAAACCGCTAGTCCATTTGCAAATGGGTGGAGTATGTTAGCTGCTTTAAATCACCACGATTCACCTGATTCAACTTTTTATGGAGACATATCTGGAACTCCACGTTCGGTAATTGGTGGAATGGATATGGATCAGGATGGTGCTGCTGAAGTTATTGCTACTTCATACACAGGAAGACGTGTACATGTTTTTGAATATAATGCCACAGCTACGGCATTTGAACAAGTCTGGTCTTCCCCAATTGATACAGCAAGTCAATGGGGTTCATCTCCGCGAATTGTTGATGTTGGTGACCTTGATGGTGATGGAAAACAGGAAATTGTATTTCCACGTTCTACAGCTGGCTTAGAAGGCTGGTGGTTGTTTGAATGGGATGGTGTTGTTGGTAGTGACAATTACGGTACCACCTATTCATCCATAAATATGGTAGAAGTTGATACCTGTTGTCCAGGTGCAGGTTCTGCATTCAGAGGCGACCATGAGAGAATCACGATTGCTGATGTTGATGGCGATGGAACTGAAGAAATGGTAATCATGATCCGTCGTAATAGCGGTGGTGACAGAGGAACATTAATTACATCTGTCGTTGGCGATATTGAACACAATGCAGGTGGAAACGGATTTGAAACTTGGGTAAGTGAATATTTCCTTGAAAGAGGATCATATGGTGGTGGATCACCTTACGATTCACAACCGGCTGATCTTGATGGTGATGGTCATTTAGAATTAGTAAACCATACCTGGAATTATTTCAATTTCTATAATATTAGCTCAACTGGTACAGACACTTATGTTGCAGCCAGCCCTGATAGTGCATCAAATCATTATCAAACCACATATCCAAATGATCATGTAGCATTATTTGGTGGTGGTGTTGGTGACATTGACGGTGACGGCAATGATGAAGCTTATTTCCCTAATTATTATACTCGCGATTTATATGTTGTCGATTATAATCCTGGAGATAATGTATTGGAAATCGACGGTACTCATGTTGTGAAAATTGCAGAAAATGTTGGAAATTTCTATGCTTCAGTATTTGATGTTGATGGCAATGATCACATGGAAGTATATACTGGACAAAGATATGGACAAGCTGTCGTAAGTACCGAATTTGTAGGAACTGATCCTAGAAGTTCAGCAAGTTATAATTCTTCAGTAATATATACTGGAGAAAATGATTTGTTCTACTCGACGACAATTGTGGATTCGGGTGGAGTAGTCACAACAACTAGAACTCATGATGTTCCTGGAGATGCATGGTTTGCTAGCAAAATACAATCTAACTTCAATGGTGAAGCAATTGATTTTGATGGTGATGGCAAAAACGAACTAATAGTTAGTTTTCAGGGTATGAGTGATAGTTTAGTGACCAATAACTACACTTGGAATGGTACTTCTTGGGATACAGTTGTAACTACAGTGTTTAATGAAAGAGGTTGGGCATTTGTTGTTATTGAAAATGAAGAAATGGGTGTTGGGATTGATCCAATAACCTTCATCACTCCAAACAACTATGTGCTTAGGCAAAACTATCCTAATCCGTTCAACCCAACTACAACAATAGAGTATGAGATTCCGATTGATAAAAATATTTCAATCAAAGTCTATAATATGATGGGTCAACTTGTAACAACATTGGTTGACAATCAATACCAGACTGCCGGAAATCATCGCGTAATGTGGAATGGTTTAAATTCCAGTGGAATACGTGTTGCAACTGGTGCGTATATCTATTCGTTAGAATGGGGTAACTACAGAAAAACCCACAAAATGTTATTGCTTAAATAATATTTTGATTATTACTAATGCTGCCTTCAAAAAAAGAAGGCAGCATTAGTTTTTTTTATAAAAATAAAAGACACATTAGCAGCGACACATGCAAGATAAATTGGTTTCAATAAATGGAAAACAGTTATGAATACATCCTTTCTTAAAAATATTTTAATAATTCAGATATTTCTGTTCGCATTTTCATCGTTCCTTTTCGGAGGGGGAGGAAAAATTGTAGGGACAATCGTAGAACAGGGAACTGGTGATCCGCTTATTGGAGTCAATGTTATAGTTGAAGAATTATCCATCGGTGCTGCAACAGATTCTGATGGTAACTATGTTATTCTTAATATTCCAGCAGGGATGTATAGTATTAAAGCCAGTTATATCGGATATTCTACAACGAGGATTCAGGAAGTTCGTGTAAGTATTGATCAAACAACCTGGCAAAATATTAGTATGTCACAGGAAGCAATTAAAGGTCAAGAAGTTATCGTTACGGCACAAAGGGGGATGGTTCAAAAAGATTTAACGGCCTCACAAAAAACAACCTCGGCTGAAGAAATAAAAGTAATGCCCGTAGAAAGTTTTCTTGGTGTACTGACGACCCAAGCAGGTGTAAACGAAGGACACGATGGAGCGTTACATATTCGCGGTGGTCGCAGTAACGAAGTTGGCTATTATATAGATGGCGTCGCCATATCAAATCCCTTTTTCACAAATAGTTTAGCCATCAACGTTTCAAACCAAGCATTAGAAGAAATGAAAGTAGTAAGTGGTGCATTTAATGCTGAATATGGCAATGCCATGAGTGGTATTGTAAATCTCCAAATAAAAGAAGGCAGTAAAAATTATCACGGCAACTTTACAACATATACCGGAGATTATATTTCAAACGACACAGATATTTATTCGAACATAGACGATATTTCATTCTCAGCACGTCAAGTATATGAAGGATCATTAAATGGTCCTGTACCATTTTTATCAATGGACGGAAAATTTACTTTCAATATAACAGGAAAATATTTTGACAACGAAGGATATTATTTTGGTGTAAAAGAGCATCATCCTAGTGATCTTGCTTATTTTGGTCGAGATGGAATTTGGATTTGGCAAATGGGCGGTTGGGAAAATCAACCCTTTGCTCAACAGCTGTATAAGAACGAAGAAGGACAATGGGTTGATTATTATACAGAACAAAAATATTCAGAAGATGATTTTAAATTAGTCCCAATGCATCCATCTACCGGCAATAATTACTTGTTGAAATTGACATATAAATTCACACCGAGAATGAAACTTTCAGGACAAGTTCTTCATGGTGGAAGCAAATATAAAGATTACGTACATGCTTATAAATATAATCCAGGTGGAGTTTCAACTCAGGAAACGAACAATGACAATTATTCATTAAAATTTAATCATGCTATTGGTTCAAAAAGTTTTTATGAAGCGCATGTATTTTATGGCACAACTGATTATATGCTGTATTATGCTGATCCGATTGATCTGAATGATGCTTTGAGTGCGGTTGACCCTGGTAATGACAAAGATTTCTATATTGTTGCCACTGAAGATGATTCTGGCGCTACACTGTATGAATTGTATAACCATAGTTTTTATGAGACGCAAAGAATTTTTGGAGTGCCAAGTTCAGCCGCATTCGTTTTTGGCGGAACCCAAAGGGAGCAACGATATCGACAATCAAATTCTCGTGGCGGAAAAATTGATTTTACCAGTCAGGTGACACATCGACATGAAATGAAAACGGGGATTAGTTATAGAATTGATGATCTGGACGAACGATATTTTGAAATATTATTTGACGGAAATAAATATGACGTTCCTACTATCCTACCTGAAAATTCATCATCAAGCCATAGTCGATATAATAAAAAAGCTTATTTTTTATCAAGTTATGTACAAGACAAACTTGAATATGAAAACTTTGTAATGAATGTTGGTCTGAGGTATGATTATTTTGACCCTAATTCAACTTATATTGCCGACTTACTTAATCCAAGGGGGGAAAGAAAACAAGCAAAACCCAAGCAAATGTTCTCTCCAAGAATCGGCGTCGCACTTCCCATTACTGATGAAGGAATATTCCATTTTTCTTATGGACACTTTTATCAAATGCCCACCCTTAGGTTAATGTTTATCGAACCTATATTTGGCGTATCCGGCTCTCCGACAGTAGGGTACGCAGATGTAAGACCAGAAAAAACTGTGTCATACGAATTTGGTCTACAACAACAATTATCAAATATATTGGCGATAGAGACCAACATTTTTTATAAGGATATCAGGGATTTATTAGCATTACAATCTATCAAGTATAAAGGACCGGAAGGACCACAATCTTATAGTGTATATCAAAATAAGGATTATGGTGCGATTAAGGGTTTTACGTTTAGTTTAACGAAGAATTATGACCCAATTACAAAGTTATCCGCCTTTTTTGATTACACGTATCAGGCGACGGAGGGCAATGCAGTTGCAAGCGGATCCTTCTTTTTAAACGCCATCTCCGGTCTGGAAAAAGAAAAGGATATTGTCCCACTTAAATGGGATCAAAGCCATATTATCAATGTAACAACTACATTTAGTGAACCTGGGAAATGGAGTTTTAGTTTAATTTCAAAATTATCCAGTGGATGGCCCTATACACCAAATTATCCCAAATATACCGACCTCCAAAATATTAATCCCGATGAAAACAGTGGCCGAAAACCATGGCAAAAAACATTTGATTTATTAGTAAATAAATCTGTGCGCTTCGGTGGGGTTTCTGTGGGATTATTTGCTAAAACATATAATGTATTGGACACTCAAAATGAAGCCTATGTTTTTGACGACACTGGCCGATCGGGGTATACATTTATAGGTAGATCTTCCGAGGAGACTGAATTCTATAAGAGCCATTATGGTGAGCCAGGCATCCATACTTGGGAAGAATACCAAACCAGACCAAGCTACTACCGATCACCGCGATTAGTAACTATCGGTTTTTCAATTAATATTTAGTGGCATCAAGGAAAGATTTATGAAAATGCTAAAACAAATTAACACTTATCCCTGGTTAATCATGGTTTCTCTCATGTTGACTTTGATTCCTGAAATTTCCGGCAAAGATAAAGCGCCTCGAAAGGGTAGTCCGGAATATTTTAAACAAGGCGTTCAAAAAAAATGGTCAGAAATTGATTATAAGCAATTTAATAAGTGGCTTGGGTCAGTTAGAAATCGCCAATCACGATCAATGGTTGATGACCAGATTTTAAGACGTCAATGGGCTATTATTAATGGGAATAAAATCACTGCTGAAATTTGGAATTATGGTTCCATTTCAAGTCCCGGCAATCGCATTACAGATATTGTTTGGGAAGGCTTAGGATACGGCTATGAATTTGGACCTCTTGTATGTGCAGAGGTTGAAGTGCCCCCAGGAAGCCATCAGGATGTATATATCAAACTCGATGATTCAGGGAATCCGGTGATAAATACTGAAGGTGATACCGTATGGGTCGCAAGAGTGATTAGTGAAGGATTAATTTCATATCCAGAAGTGTCCCTGGATAATACAGAATTCTGGGGCTGGGATCCTCTCGCGTATAGTGATTTGGGTGTTCCATATGCTGATCCTGAAAGTGATCATATTCCTACTTCTGGAGATGTGGATCGCGATGGTGATGGTAAACCTGACAGTTGGCCGAATGGATGGTACAATGCAAATCTTCAAGAATACCAATGGCCCGGAGCATTACGTCAGGGATCATCAAATTCTGATATGGAAGCCTTTTTTGTTATTGATGATCGTGGAAACAAAGAATTCGAGTATTATCCCTTCGAAGATGACTCAACGCGAAGAGGATTAGGTATCGAAATTGAATGTAGATATTATCAATGGGCAAACCCATTAGCTGAAGATATTATTTTTCTAATATATAAAGTCACAAACAAAAGTGATAAAGATTTGAACGATGTGATATTCGGTATGTGGGGTGATCCTCATATTGGTGGTCCGTCCGATTATATCGATGACTTGTCTTATTTTGATAAAAGTATCAATATGGTATATGCTTGGGATGAAGATGGACTGAGCGATATCGCAGGTAAAAGACCAGGATATTTTGGATACAAATTTCTGGAAAGCCCGGGAAATCCCTATGATGGTCTTGATAATGATAGTGATGAAATGTTCGACGAAAGTCGCAGCGATGGTATAGACAATGACGGTGACTGGAATGTTGATAAGGATGATGTTGGGTTAGATGGTTTACCCAATACTGGGGATGAAGGAGAGGGTGATGGAATACCTACTGCCGGTGACCCCTTTGACATTCGGTATCCCGGAGAACCTAATTTTGAATGGACGGACCTTGATGAAGCAGATATGGTTGGACTTACGGGATTTAAAGCTCCACCATTTCTAGCTCAAAATGCTGCCCGTAATGATGATTATTTCTATAATAATTTTCTTATTCCCGGTGAATTTGATACCTCTAACTCCAGTACATCTGGAGACTTTATATTTCTATATAGCTCAGGACCATTTACTTTTCCCGCAGGTGAAGCACGGCGCTTTTCCATTGCTCTGTTAGTTGGTCAGGATCAGGAAGATCTGACTTTAAACGCATTGACGGCACAAGAGATTTATGAAAAGAATTATGAATTTGCAAAACCGCCAGCAAAGCCTATTGTAACCGCTGTCCCGGGAGATGAGAATGTGACTCTTTACTGGGACGATATCGCCGAATCGTCAATTGATCCATTATCTGGTACTAAGGACTTTGAAGGTTATGTCATATATAGAAGTACTCATCCTCAGTTTATAGATCAGCAAACTATCACCGATGCATATGGATCAGGATTTCTTTTTGAACCCCTGAAGCTGACTACAGGAGCCTCAGCAAAATTTGATATAGACAATGAATATTCTGGATTGAGTTCAATTCCTTTTTCAAGACCTGGGGTTTTTTATAATCTTGGGAATAATACCGGAATTGTCCATTCTTTTGTGGATTCAAATAATGTTATTAATGGTCAGCAATATTATTATGCTGTTGTGTCATATGATCACGGAGATGATAGCTTGGGAATTGCCCCATCTGAATGTTCAAAGCAAATAACAGTCGATCCTGAACGTAATGAGACATTATATGATGTGAACACACTCAAAATTATCCCTCGTTCTCCTGCTGCAGGTTATACGGAAGGTCAGATAAATAACGATGTCATTCTCCATACTGGTGGAGTAGGCACTGGCGATCTTCGGATTGAAATTGTGGATCCAAGAATGGTTGAAGAAACAAATGATTTTCGAATAACATTTACTTCCGGACCCACAACTTATTCTGTTGAAGACCTCAAACCAGTTGAAGCTGAAATCACGATTCGGCACGGACAATTTGTTGCTCTTCCACATGCCAATATCGTTGATAGCACGTTTGTACTTATGGATGGTAATGGCAATGTTGTGGTCGATACAAATTATACATTAAATGCAGAAGGAGGAAAGATTCAAGGGGATTCCGTATTGGTAAATCTTGGAAAGTACATAGCCAGCTACCAGCACTTTGGTGTTCGAATGAGTACTTTATTAGAGAATGAAGAATCAAATCCTGTCTTTGATGGGATGAAGATTTATTTCAAGGATGAACCTTTAGAATTGGACGATAGCCGCATGGGATGGAATATGACTAGTCCAACAACATTGAGCACAACTGTAAAAGCATTTAATGGTGTACCCTCAAAAAAATATCCTGCTGATTATGAAATCAGGTTTTTTGATGAACCTGTAGATAGTAGTTCACAACCGACTAAAGGTTACATAAAAGCAAATTTTGAAATATGGGAAGTCTCAGAAGGAATGATTCCTGAAAAACGTAAAATGATTATTCTGGAATTACCTTCGAGCAGTGACAGCCTATGGACGTCTGGAGAGAGAGTAATTATATTACAGGATAGTGTTACTTCTTCAGCCAGCTGGGAATTTACAATGGATTACACTAGCGGTCAGGATACCATACCACCACTTGCCGGTGATTCATATTATATCGCAACAACCAGACCGTTCACCGAACTTGATGTATTTGAATTTAGTACGCAGTCATCATTCATTGATAATAGGATGGCAAAAGCCGAGTTAGATAATATTTCTGCTGTACCAAACCCTTACGTTGTAACCAATGCCATAGAGTCAGCAGATATTCAAAATAGAACAGAACGTGGTCCCCGTAGAATGTACTTCAATCATTTGCCTGAAGTGTGTACCATCCGAATCTACACATTAAGTGGTGAACTGGTGGAAACACTGGAACATAATTCAACAATGGATGACGGAAAGGAATATTGGGATTTAACAACAAAAGATAATTTCCCAATTGCTTATGGCGTGTATATCTATCATGTAGATGCAGGAGAATTAGGTGAGAAGATTGGAAGATTTGGGGTGATAAAATGAGAGTGATTAACATGATGCGACCAAACTTCATTTTGATATTTATATCTATTCTGACGATTATATTTGGACAGGATAATACACAAACAATTACTAAAACTGGTACGACAGCAGCCTCATTTCTAAAAATTGGTGCTGATGCTCGTGGATCATCCATGGGAAATGCATTTACTGCCATGCAGGGAGACATAAGCTCCATTTATTGGAATCCAGCAGGAATTGCTCACATTCATGGCGTACAAATGTTGGCTGTTAATAATGCATGGATTGCAGATATTAATATTAATTATGCTGCGGTAGGTATTAATACAGGTAGAATGGGTGTAATTGGATTTTCGATTAACAGTATGAGCGTACCCCGCGATTTAGTAAGAACAGTTGAAAATCCGAATGGAACAGGAGAATATTGGGAAGCTGGTGGATTGGCAGTAAACTTATCTTATGCACGAATGTTGACAGATCATTTTTCTCTTGGTGGAAATATTAAAATGATTCATGAAAATATTTGGCATACTAATTCAACTACTTTTGCGGGTGATTTAGGGGTGCTATTTGTTACACCATTTAATGGAATAAGATTAGGAGCAAGCATATCCAACTATGGTGGTGATATGAGATTGAATGGTCGCGATCTAAATATTAGTGTCGATCCTGATCCAAATAATGTTGGCACTGCAGAATTTATTGATGGTGAATATTCAACTGACTACTACCCATTACCGATGCTGTTTCGGGTAGGGATTTCAGGCGAAATAGTGAAATCAACTCCTTTACGAGTGAGTTATGGAATTGATGCATTACATCCCAATGATAATTCAGAGGTAGTAAATGCAGGGCTTGAAATTGCTGTGCATGAAATGTTTTTTCTTCGAACGGGATATGCAAATCTTTTTAGAGATACTTCTGAAGAAGGACTATCATTTGGATTGGGTATTAATTATAGAATATGGGGTTCAAATTCTATGTTAAGAGTTGATTACTCATATACCGATTTCGGGCTACTAGAAGGAGTGAAAAGAGTATCTCTTGGGTTGAATCTTTAATTTTCCGTCGACAGTTTTCAATTTCAATAATTTTCAATCCTGATTAGGAATTTGGAAACTATGATCACAAAACTATGCAGATATCATTTCATTATTTTGATATCGTTATTATTTTCACATCCTGTAGAAACCCTCGCTGACGAGATGCCCAAACCTGTCTCATCACTAGATAAGGGCTATATAGCTCCAGTTTATTCTCCTGACGGAAACCATATTTTACTAAGCAACGGTGGATATAATACAGTATCAATTTTTAATATTAATACAGAAGAAATTGAAATCGTTTCTGAAAAACCTGGTTCCGGTTTTGGATATACATGGAATTACAATAGTACTCAAGTTGCCTATAAGTCTCAGGAAGTAGAATCACGAAATCATATATTGAATCTTTATGACCTTAAGGATCAATCAACAAAAAGACTACTGAAGAAAAAGAAAATCCCCGGTAGATTGTCTTTCTCAAGCAAGAATGAAGTTATACACAATGATGGATTCGGTGATTTGACAATTGTTGATTTAAGGAATGACCAGCGAACAGAAGAATATATTTATACTGTAAACAAAAACATTATCGAAAAAATGAATTTGTTGGACAATTCTACATCAACGGTTTACACTTCAGAAAAAGAACTATTGAATTTGGTTGTTTCACCGAATGAACAGTTTTTGGCTTTTGAGGAATATGGAGGAGATTTATTCATTTTTGATATTATTCTCAAAAATATACTGAGCTTGAATTCAGGTAATAGGCCACAATTTTCCCCTGATAATAAAAAAATAGTTTATATGATAACAATTGATGATGGACATCAATTAATTAGTTCTGACATTTATATGGCAGACATTCAAGGAAAACATATTCAAAATCTTACCGAGGATTTTAGTGATTTAGCTCTTAGGCCCAATTGGCATCCTGATGGTAAATCAATTGTTTTTGATACAGATGGGTTTGGTCCCATCTACATGTTAAAAGTCGAATGATAAGAATATTATTTTTATTACTATTCTTTATTTCTCACATTAGTTTCTCTCAAATTGTGGGATTATCAGGTTGGGATATTTTTGTTGATCCTGGACATAGTCAAACGCAAAACATGGGAGTAAGTGGGTACTCAGAGGCTGAGGAAGCATTAAGAGTGGCTTTACATTTACAAGATTTACTACTGACAAATACTGATATTGATGCTGTTTACTTGTCCAGAACAAACGATCAGGATTTAGTATCTTTATCACAACGAACAGATATGGCAAATACCATCAATGCATCTTGGTATCACTCCATACACAGTAACGCTCAAAGTAATGCCCAGGTTACGAATACTCTATTGTTATGGGGTCAATTATACAATGGTCAACCTGATCCACCTGTTGGTGGGGAAACTATGAGTGCAATCATGATTGATAACCTGACCCAAGGTATGCAAATACCTACTATTGGGTCTTGGGGAGATTGCAGTTTTTATACATGGAGTACATATTGTGAAGACAACGGAGGTCCTTATCTCTATGTTAATAGAAATACAATTATGCCTTCAGAATTAAGTGAAGAAGGTCATCATTCAAATCCTGCGCAAAATCAGTTACATATGAATGAGGAATATAAACGATTATTGGCGTATACCTTTTATTGGTCCATATTGGAATACCACAATCTTGATCGTCCTTTTGTGGGGATTTGTACTGGGATTGTTACTGATGGTGAAACTGGACTAAAGTTAAACGATGCTACCGTTGAAATAAATCAGTCACTATATACTACCGACTCTTTTGAATCGTTATTTCATAATTATTCAAATAATCCGGAAGCTTTAAGAAATGGATTTTATTGGTTTGAAAATCTACCAGATTCAACTTTTCAAATTATAACCAGTAAAGAAGGTTATAGAAACGATACAAGTTTTGTAACAATCATTGATGACTTCTTTACGTTCCACAATATTGAATTAATATCCGTATTGCCTACACAAATTGTAAGTACATATCCTGAGAATGGTGATTCATCACATAATTATACTCATCCCATATTCATCGATTTTTCACGATCCATGAACCCATCAAGTGTGGATTCTTTGCTGAGTATAGTTCCTGCAATAACTGCAAATTCTATTTGGTTAGAGAATAATCATCAATTTCGAATATATCCAACTGTCCTAGAAACTGAAACATCATATTTGATCACAATCTCAGATGGGGCATTAGATGCATATGGAACAATTTTGGACGGAGATGGAGATGGGGTAAGTGGAGGCGAATTCAATCTGAGTTTTACGACTTCTACATTATCAACTACTGATCTATCAACACTACCAGAATTATTTTTACTTAGTCAGAATTATCCTAATCCATTTAATCCGTCAACATTAATACACTTTTCAGTTCCATTTCATACTGATGTGACCATCATCATACATGATATCAAAGGAAATCATATTCGGACGTTAGTAAGAAATGGATTTCAAGCGGGTGATTATGAATTGATCTGGAACGGAAAAAATGATCATAATACTTTTGTGCCGAGTGGCATATATTTTTATACTTTGAGTACAAAACTGGGTTCTCTGACAAAAAAGATGACACTATTAAGGTGACACATCCGGATTTAATATTTTTCAACCTTTCAGAAAAACCAACAATCCGCTCATTGGGTCTTATGACAGGGACTTCCATGGATGGCCTGGATATGTGTGTTGCAGATATCGAATTGTCTCCCGACAGCGCCGCATTCGACATAAAATACTCCAAAACGATTGTATTCCCGATAGAAATAAAAGATCGAATACAATCTGCTCTTAATGGTAATACCGGACTTATTTCTGATTTACATTATGATTTGGGCCGCTGGTTGGCAGATACTGTATCAGCTGAAATTCCAAACGAGTTAATACCGGATATCATCGGATGTCATGGACAAACTATTTTTCATCATCACAATGTTTCAACATTCCAAATTGGTGAACCTTCATTTCTAGCGGAATCATTGGGGGTACCTGTCATTTCTGATTTTCGTGCTCGGGATGTTTCTGTTGGTGGATGTGGTGCTCCATTAATTCCGATCATTGATAAATGGTTATTGCAAGATAAAAATGAATTCAGGATTTCACTCAACGTTGGTGGGATTGCAAATGTTACGATTCTCCCGATATTGGATGGCGAGAATATTGCAGGTTTTGATACTGGTCCGGGGATGGCATTGATGGATGAGGCATACATTAATGCATTTAGTCAAGGTATTGATACAAACGGGAAAAAAGCACAAGCTGGTCAAGTTCATGATGACTTTGTATATCAGTGGGTCGAGGACAGCTTTATTCAAAAATTGCCTCCTAAATCTGCGGGGCGTCACGATTATGGTATCGATTGGTTAAAAGTCCATAATCATGAACTAGAAACATTATCAATTGAAGATCAGTTAGCTACATTATGCGCATTTACAGCTGAATCCATTCATAAGGGTTGTAAGCCATATATGTACGGCAAAAACGGAAGTCTAATTATCGGAGGTGGTGGATCACATCACGAGCGATTGATCCATGAATTAGAAAAACGATTTACGACATTTCAGATTAGAAAATCAGATGAATTCGGAATTCCTGTTGATGGAAAAGAAGCCTTAGGATTTGCAATACTGGCGGTGGCATACGTAAAAGGAATTCCTGGAAACCTCCCCCAAGTTACTGGAGCACGAAAAGCAACCATTTTAGGGAAATTGACAATTTAGCATATAAGTTCTTTCAGGATACTCATAAATTCAACTATGAAATATCAATCAAATGTCGAACAACATTTCTTTAACAAATCCAATTGGGATTTCCCCACAACTCAAATCCCATATATTATTGTTGATAATTTCCCCCAACTTGGATTTCTAACCGCATTGCGGTTTTTAGAATGGGTGGGAGATAATCCCAATGGACTTGTGAGCCTGCCAACAGGGAAAACACCTGAATATTTTATTAAATGGACACAGCATTTATTGAATCAGTGGGATAGTTCGGAATCTGAAACTATAAGGAAGGATAATGGACTATTCCTTAATAGAAAACCTGATTTTTCACAGCTAAAGTTTATTCAAATTGATGAATTTTATCCTATTGATCCAAATCAGCATAATAGCTTTTACAATTATGATATTAACTATTATCTCAAAGGTTTTGGAATGCTGGAAAAGAATGCCCTATTGATCAATTGTGATGAAATTCCACGATCAACAGGGAAAACACTTTCAGAAATATTCCCGAATTATATAGTTGACCTAACTCTAAGAGTTCGTTCGGCAAAGACAACGTTAGAGGAAATGCAGCAAAAAACGATTTTCATGGTAGATCAATGGTGTAGTGACTATGAACAGAAAATTCGCAATTTGGGAGGAATAGGGTTCTTTTTGGGGGGTATTGGACCGGATGGACACATAGCATTCAACGTGCGTGGTTCGGATGTTAATTCAACAACCAGATTGACAGGAACAAATTTCGAAACACAGGCCGCGGCTGCTACAGATTTAGGTGGAATAGAAATATCAAAAAATCGGTTAGTAATAACCATTGGGCTTGATACAATAACAGCAAATCCAAATGCCACTGCTATTATTATTGCCGCAGGAGAAGCAAAGGCACTGGTTGTAAAAGGAGCCTTAGAAAACAAAATTGATAACCGTTATCCTGCCTCAGTTTTACAACGATTAGAAAACGCACGGTTTTATCTCACAAATGGAGCAGCTATAGCACTTGAAGATTCACAACGAAGAGCATTTGAGAATTCTTCATGGGATCAAGTCAAACGGGAGAGAAGTTTTATTAGACTTTGTGAATCATCAAATACGTTTGGTACACGCATTACTATTGATGATATGAAAAATGATCCTTTTTGCGCACAGATTCCAGATTTATATAATGAAACTCCAATAAGCCTGGTAAAATCATTTAAACAAAAAATTGATCGCGGAATTAGTCGCGAAGACGGTGAAATATTTTTACATACTGGTCCGCACCACGACGACATTTTGTTGGGATATTTACCCCATGTCATTCATTTAGTTCGTTCCCCAAATAATAAGAATGTTTTCGTGAATCTAACATCTGGATTCACATCGGTGACAAATCAGTATTTGCGATCTGTTTTGCTAAAAACGAAAGAATTTATTGAAAATGATCTTATTCAAATGATGGAATACTCAGACTTCTTTGATAAAGGTTATAATGAAAAATGGGATAAAGATATCTATCATTATTTGGATCGAATTGCCTCAAAGAATGAAGAGGGTCAGAAACGAGGTTTGAGTCATCGTATTGTTCGTGCGCTGGTTGGTACCTATTCGTTAAAAAGTAAAGATGATACCGTCAAGGCAATTGATACAATAGTAAAGTATCTTGATGACTGTTATGACGGAGAAAAGAATACCAAAAATGTGCAGAAGCTAAAGGGTATGATTCGTGAGTTTGAAGAAGAGCTTGTTTGGGCGCATTATGGCGTAAAAGTTGCCGACATTCGTCATGCTAGACTTGGTTTTTATACAGGTGATATATTTACTGAAAACCCGCAACGTGGCAGGGATGTCCAACCAATTTTGGAAATGCTCCGGGAAGTGAAACCTACCGTTATCACCCTTGCCATGGATCCTGAGGGAAGCGGACCGGATACCCATTATAAAGTACTTCAAACTATAGCGGAGGCAATACGTCTTTGGAGCAAAGAACATGATACGTCGCAAGTGCGAATCTGGGGATACCGAAATGTTTGGTATCGATTTGATGCTGCTGAAGCTGATATCATTGTACCCGTGTCATTGAATTCTATGTCCGTATTGCAGGATACATTTATGAATTGCTATTTAAGCCAAAAGGATGCATCGTTCCCTAGTTATGAATTAGACGGTCCATTTTGCGATTTAACCCAAAAAATCTGGGTAGAGCAGCATCAATTGATGGAGCTAATTCTTGGGCGTGATTTTTGGTATGAAAATGAACATCCGCGATTGCGTGCCGCACATGGAGTGATTTTTATAAAAGAACTCACGGTAAATGCATTTCTGGATACTGCCCGTAGGTTAGAAAAATCTATGGAAGGACAAATTAATTAGTCTCACTCAGTCGTGGGTAAGGCTGGTCGTAAAATTTCCCGTATTTTATTCGCTGACAATTCCTACGTAAAGAGTAGTTTACAGATAAATACGGCTGCTAATGCTCCTGCTGCATCTGCTAGAAGCCCAGCTGGAAGTGCGTGTCTAGTCCGTTTTATCCCCACCGACCCGAAGTATACAGCCAGTACATAAAAAGTTGTTTCAGTAGAGCCAAACATGGTGGCACCAATTTTTGCAAATATTGAATCAGCTCCATGTTCATTAATTAGATCAGTTAGTAAACCCAATGAACCACTTCCAGATAGTGGACGCATGAGGGCTAATGGTAAATTTTCCGGAGGGAATCCAATCCAGTTCAGGAGCGGCGATAATCCCTGCAATAATAAGTCTAAAGCACCAGAAGCTCTAAACATTCCAATGGCAACCAAAATGGCAACCAAATATGGAATGATGCGAACGGCTATTGTAAACCCATCCTTAGCACCTTCTACAAAAACTTCGTACACTTTGACCTTTTTTACCCACAATCCATATAGCGGGATACCACCGATTAAAAAAGGAATAATATATTTGGAACCTTCATTCAGGATTGCAACAAAAGTATCAACCATTGTTGACCTCCTTTACATAAGCAAAGCGTTTCCGTTTTTCTAGGAATTTCGCCATAATTACCGCAACGATTGTAGAAATGGTGGTTGCAAAAATCGTTGTAAGAAAAATTTGATTTGAGGCTGTTCCCATTAATGCAATTACAGTAGCGGGAAGGATAAGTTGAACACTGGACGTATTTAAAGCCAAAAAGGTAACCATCGCGTTAGAGGCTGTATCTTTGTCAGGATTTATTTCTTGTAGTTCCTCCATTGCTTTTAATCCCAATGGGGTCGCAGCGTTACCAAGTCCAAGAATATTCGCTGCCATGTTCAAAATGATTGATCCAATTGCTGGATGATCTGGTGGTACATCGGGAAACAATCGAATTGTAATTGGTTTTAACCCACGGGCAATAAGGGAGATTAAACCGGATTTATCCGCTATTTTCATGATGCCGAGCCAGAGCGCCATGATTCCAATGAGACTAATTGCAATTTCCACCGCTGTTTTGGCCATATCAATAGCTGCTTGTGTAACAGCATCAATATTACCAGTGATAGCTCCAACAATTACTGAAATAATAATCATTCCAAACCAAATGTAATTCAGCATCAAACCTCCTTGATAACGAGTTTTACAGTATTAATCTACTCGATTATTTTGAAAATGATCATTATGTAACGGGTGATTCATTCCATAATAAGGAAAATGAATCAGATGATACATCCAATGTTACAGGATGTGAAACAGGTAATGTCATTTGAAATTTACCGTGCCCGCACGCGACATTTGTTACAATTGGAATATCTAAATCACCAAAAACATCTAGAATGATTTCGTCGGTGGTTTTACCAAATGGAATCGTATCATCCTTAATATCCTCCAGTTCACCAATAATTAGACCTTTGATTCTATCAACAGTCCCAGATTGTCTCAGATGAACTAAATAACGATCATAGGCATATAGATATTCATCAATATCCTCTAGGAAAAGAATTGAATCGTCAAAATCTACTTGACCGGATGTGCCTAGACGATTGGCTATTAATGTAAGATTTCCACCCATTAGTAGTCCTGAAGCAACCCCTGGCTTTAGAACATTGAATTTTAAATCAGGTGGGTTTGTTGCTTCAATATGTGATTTTCCAGATACTATAGATTCCCACATTTCCCAATTATAAGGAATGAACTCTTTTTTGTAAGTGACAAACATTGGGCCATGAAATGTGATCAATCCGGTTTGTTGATTAATTGAATGAAGGAGAGCTGTGATGTCACTATATCCCATAATTATTTTTGGATTTTGTCGAATGATATTGTAATCCAACAATGGAATAACACGATTTGCACCGTACCCTCCACGGGCACAGACGATGGCATCAACATCAGGATCGGCAAACATCTTCTCAATGTCTCTGGCACGTTCTTCAGGTGTCCCTGCAAATTGATTATCACGTAAAAATGGAGATTTGCCGTATTTTATTTTATATCCATGTGCCTCATAGATTTTTTGAACAGACCTAAGTTCTTTCTCAGTAGCCCATTTTGATGGGCAAACTACACCAATAGTGCCACCTTTTAGTAATGCTTTGGGTCTTATCATTGTTGAACCAGAATTCGACATATTTCATCCTGTAAATCACGATAGGGTTTTGCATCGCCTACATATCCATTCATAAGAATGGAGAAAATCAATGGTTCGCCATTTGGAGGATAGATAAAACCTGATAAACAGCTAGCACCTGATAGCGTTCCTGTTTTGGCATGAATATATTTCCCAGTATCATTTCCTGTCATGCGACTTTCTAATGTTCCATCCCATCCACCAGTGGGTAAAGCTTCCATAAAATTCTTACGATATAAATCGTTCTTATAAACCCATTGTAATAAATGTGTGAAATGGGCAGGAGAAGAATAATTATAGCGTGAAACGCCCGATCCATCTACATATGAAAAAGAGGTGGTATCCAGACCCACCTCATCTTGGAAAAACAATCGGGTAGCATGTAATCCGTCATTCCAGGAGCCGGGATTATTGGTGATGAGATTCCCAATGAGTTTAATATACAACTCGCCTGATAAATTGTCGCTTTGTTTCAAGAAATTTGACAAAGATTTATGAAAGGGATCTGCTGCATGTGAAGCTATCACTACGTCATCTGATTCAACCAATCCGTGGATAACTGGTCCGGTAATTTGAACACCTTTTTGTTCAAGCATTTCTTTTAACACTGTCCCAGTAAATAGTGCAGGATCATGCACGTTGCGATAATAAACTACGGTGTCAGGTTCCTCCATTAAAAATTCACCGTTAATTTCGATTATATTTGATGCATTCCACCAATGACGTGAAATATCTAATTCTTCAAAATCCAGTGTATCATTAACAGTGATGGCCTGATTTATGATTTCGACATAATTCGTATTTGGAATAATATCCACGTGTGGTGCTTCACCAATTTCATTTCCTGATATATGTAAATCAATACAATTATCATTAAAAGATAATCCATCAATTTGTGCAGCATACCAACCAGAACCTTCATCCCACATCCAACCTTCACCATAATGGACAGAGTCAATTTTACTGTTATCAACAATGATAGTATCAATACTTTTTATCTTCGATGCTATCCATTGGGCTAATGTATCAATATCTTCCAGTGAAAAATCAGGATCGCCATCTCCTTTGAGAACAAGACGACTAATATGAGATGCGTTAATCTCATCTTTTGGAATCCATGCAGTTGTTATGAATTGATAGTTTGTGGTTAAATACTTTAAAGCTGCTGTAGCAGTATAAATTTTGTTATTGCTTGCGGGATTGAATAAATGATGGCTGTTCAGACTGTATATGGTTTTTCCAGATTTGGCTGATAAAACGTGAATGCCCAAGTTGGTTTCCAAACCTGATTTTTTTATTGCCGAATTAATTTTGTGAACTGTGGACATTTTACCTTTTACAGGATCGACAAGTGGATGAACTGAACAACCAATAAAAAGTAGAAGTAGGAGCAATTGGACTTTTCTCATTTTAAGTATAATACCTTTTGTGTCTGGATGGTCTGGGAATGCAATCCCTTAATTTGAACAAAGTATACACCTGTTGCAGATGAGGAGATTGAAGGTGATAAGCTGAGTTTTGTTGAACCAGTAGATGACTTTTTATAATAGGACGTTGTTAAAACTGATTTCCCGAGAATATCAAACATGGATATTAAATATTGATCTGATTGACCGTTGATATGAACTGTGAATGTTTCATTGAAGGGATTAGGATAGGTTGTGAACATAAATTGTGAAGGTATTAAACCATTTTCTGATTCAACACTAACGGATCCAGGGAAAAAATGGTCAAGTATCAGCAAGGCAGGGGCATCAGGATCGGGGAACATTTCCAAAGGCGTGGATAGTACGATAGAGTTATTGTCATCAGGATTCATAAAACCTAGATATTGATCACCAAATGAAATCAATGGAATTGTGATCGAATTTGAGAAATCCAAACCATAGCCGATGGAATCAATTAATACTGAAATGTTTACATCATTTAGTCCACTAAGGAAATCATGTGTACTTACAGTGATAGGGACATCTAATGGCTCATATGAAACACTATCAATGCCAAGTGAGGCCAAATAATTTTGACCATTGTTTGATTGAAAAAGCATATTGGGTGCAAATGCTCCCATGGAAAGTGTTTTTGTAGCATTATTATTGTGTCTAGTCATTAACCATTCGACTAATCCATTCGAAATAGAATCGCGTCTTATTCCAAAGTGAATCCACGCGATTTGATGGGTAGAAAGCGTATCATAGTATAGAGAGATCAAAGAATCGTGAACGGTTTCAATCCCTAATAATGAATAAGTGTCTATTATGCTGCCAAGATTTGCTACAGATTCTTCATCTTCAATAATATTGTTATTCCGTGTTGCATCTACCAACAATAGCGTGGTTTCAGGTTCAGATTTTCGGAAAACTACCGTATTTGACTTTTCGCTTTCATTTGTAAAAGGTCCATCGTCTACAGCAGTAATATAAAGAAAAACCATCTCGGAACTAAATGATGGAACGACATATTCAGTTATCTCGGCAGTAAGAATTGTTTCGTTATGGTTACTATACCATGATGAATTATCATAACTGAAATAAAGTCGATAACCAAGTAAGTCTGAATCTTGATTATGCAACCAAGTTAGTCTAAACCCGTTTCCTTCACCCAACACTGACAATAGTGTAGGATTAGCGGGGGGATTGTCATCTGATTCCGTGACCTCAAATTCTTGTAGAAGTGTATCTGTCTGAAAATATTGATCCCAAGTAAACACACGAGCTGTATATGATCCCAGATTCCAGTCAGATACATCAATTTTATTATCTGAACTGACATTGTTTGTAATGGTATATCGATAGGTGCCTGTATTTGATCCCGGTGCAAATACATTTGTTATATAATTGTCTGTGGCAGGGATATTGTAAAATTCAAAGGGAGTACGTGGACCAAACACGATTGATCCGGTTGAGTCTAGGATATCAAATCCAATTTTATATATTCCATTGTTGTCCCCGATTGGTCCAGAATCTGTTCTATCCCAGGCTTGGCTAACGATATCGACATCACCAAAAACTCTATTATTTTGAAATTGAGTATTGGTTCCATTGATATAAAATTTGGCATCAAGGATGGTAGGATTCCACGTATCCACCAAAGGATCTAATCCACCATCTGCACGGAGAGGATTGATTTCATTGCTCGGGTAGCCATCCTTAAAATGGATGTGATTCCAGGAATTTGTCCATCCCACGACTGTTTGGAAAGCGGTTACTTGTGAACCCACACTTAAAGCAGGATTTGGATCTACATGGACATAAGCATAACGTCCTGCCCGTATCCAGGAATTTATTCCTGATTGGGAGGCTGTTGAATAGCCTGAGACAGTACTGTTGATTACCGAATATACTGGCTCACCTTGTGGAAGATGAATATCAATCCCATCATGAAAATGATCGCGATCTCCGCTTGTCCCTGATCGACATTCGCAAAATGTACCGTTAACCCAATGTTGTTGATTAAAGGGTTCGCACGGCCAATTATAGGATTGGGCATTTCCAAATTGGCTGAATAAAAAACAAACCCATAGAAGGGACGAAACCTTAATCATGGTAAATCATAGAAAAAGATTTTATCGGAGGTTCTAATACAAAATTGTGCGTTTTCTGAAATGAACCCTCCCTGAAGTATGGATGAATTGTGTACAACAGAGAATTCAGTACTTTTACCGTCACGGATACGATATAGTATACCTTGTGAATATTGTATTGAACCATTTGTATACTCAGGATTTATTCCACCCAAAACATAATAGGTCGAATTGCTTAAGTGAAAATCAAAGGGTACCATTTCTTCACTGAATTCATATTTTGTACTTACAAGTCCATCATCAGATAAAATGCGAAAATCTTTATTTGTGACTGAATAAATCTGATTCGTCCCTTTTGTAAAAATCTTTGGCGGTGATGGAACCTCAATATTTTTGATAAGGGAATTGCTTGTCAAATCATAAAGCAGAATTTTGTGGATAGCATCCTGGTAGGTATTAGTAAATGATGTGCCCGTTACGCCTAGAACATTATTTTGTGTTAATATTCCATGATAAGGAAGTGAAAGCTGAATGGGTATAACTGATGAAAATTGAACGTTTTTTGTAAGAGCAAATAAATATGAACTGTTTTTATTTCCAGTTGCTTCTTCTTGAGCTAAAATCAGATCATAATCATTTTCAGTACCCTGAATAAAGAACAGTCTTTTTTCATGATCAAAGTCATTATTGTCAAACAATGACTTTTGAACAATTTGATCTCCTCTATCATTATATATAGTTACAATCTGTTCAACTGGATTTAGAAATAAATACTGATTGTTTGCCCCACGATGAATTTGGGGAAACCCAAGATCTCTAATAATTTCAAAATCAAAAGTGGATAGTATTTTAAAATCGCTATCAATGTTTGTGAATTGATAAGTAAAACTTTTAACATGAGAAATAATACCAATTGATTTCTTCTCCATATTAAAGGCTGATACGATATTTTTCGCTGTTGAAAATCGTTTCACACCTTTTGTGATTTTAGTATTTTCAACAATACAGACTCCATCCGACTGGATAATTAATTTTTCGTTACTATTAACGGAGACTGAAGATTGAACCTGAAGTTTCCCTTGTGAAATTCCAATGGAAAGGAATATTGTTATCAATAAGGATAGAGGGCGTATATTAATTCGTTTCATGTTTGACATCTTTGAATAATGGATAAGTTACTACTTTTCTAACAGAATACTGATATTTGAAACGCTATTTTCTCATGGTAATGGAAGATGTCGTCAGTAATTTAGATTTCTCCATTTATTAAAATTTTGAGGTAATAATGCAAGTGAATCCGTATATGTTCCGTGAATATGATATCCGAGGAAAGGTCGCCGATGATTTTCCACCGGAAGTTGTTGTTGCATTGGGAAAGGGTTTTGCCACATATGCAAAACGACTAGGAGCAAATGAAATAGCATTAAGTGGCGATGTTCGAACATCTACACCACGATTATTAGAAAATTTCAAGGAAGGTGTATTATCTACAGGGATGGACATTATCTATCTTGGTATACTCCCGACTCCAGTTAATTATTATAGCATGTTTAAATTAAATGCAAGTGCAGCCGTTCAGATAACAGGCAGTCATAATCCTCCTGAATTCAACGGATTTAAATTATCCTTGTTCAAAAAAGCAGTTTTCGGCGATATGATACAATCCGTCAAGACCCTCATTGAAAACGAGGACTATGAAATCGGAGAAGGCGGTGAAGCAAGATATGACCTGAAAAAAGAATATGCAGCGATGATAAAAGAAAAAATCACATTCCATCGACCTGTAAAAGTGGTAATGGATTGTGGCAATGCAGCAGGAGCTATCAATGCACCAGAAATATTTAAAATGCTAGGAGCTGATTTAACAGAACTATTCTGTGATGTGGACGGAACATTCCCAAATCACCATCCTGATCCAACCGTTGCTGAAAACTTAAAAGACTTAATTGGTTTAATGAAAACGGGGAATTATGACGTTGGTATTGCCTTTGACGGAGATGCTGATCGTGTTGGTGTAGTTGATGAAACCGGTGATATTATTTGGGCTGATCAATTAATGGCACTATTTTTACCTGGAATAATTGAACCAGGTGATGAAATTCTCTATGATGTAAAATGCTCAAAAGCATTAGAAGATGTTATTCTACGCCATGGTGGTAAACCGATTATGTGGAAAACCGGACATTCACTAATCAAGCAAAAAATGTCTGAAGTTAATTGTAAACTCGGCGGGGAGATGAGTGGTCACATTTTTTTTGCAGATGACTACTTTGGCTATGATGATGCAACCTACGTTGCAGCCCGTTTAGTAGAATTATTATCAAAAACGGATAAAAAACTATCTGAACTAAAGGCCGAAATACCTAAATATTATTCCACGCCTGAAATGCGTATGGCAGCGGAAAATGACGAAGAGAAATTCCGTATTACAAAAGAAGCCGTCGCCTATTTCACTAAAAATTATGATTGTAGTACCGTCGATGGAGTTCGGATCAATTTTCCCGATGGTTGGGGTTTGGTTCGCTCGTCTAATACACAACCAGTTATCGTTTGTCGCTTTGAAGCGTCTTCTCCCGAAAAGATGGAAGAATACAAGAATTTGGTGTTAACCAAACTTCAATCTATTGGTCACTTAGAGATTGAGGCAGGCCATTAATATAGAATTTCAGAATCATGTAAAGACCTTTCAAGATCAGGTTAATCGGGAATTGGAATCCCTTGATATTCCAATGGAACCGCATTATTTGTATGATCCTGTTCGTTACGTAAGTAAAGGTGTCGGTAAAAGACTGAGACCCATCCTTGTAATGCTGGTTTGTGAAAAATATGGTGCCGATAAAACCGATGCTTTGAATGCCGGCCTTGCAGTAGAAATGTTGCACAATTTTACGTTGGTTCATGATGATATTATGGATCAGGATTCAATACGCCATGGGCAACAAACTGTTCACAAGCACTGGGATGAATCCACAGCCATATTGGCTGGTGACGGGATCTATGCTATCGCTCAATTACTCATGAGTCGTGTAAAATCAAATCCTTTACAAGCAGTACGTGCTTTTAATCAAGCGACATTGATGGTATGTGAAGGGCAAGCATATGATAAGGAATTTGAAAATGATTCAAGCGTATCATTAGATAAATATATCATAATGATTGAGAAGAAAACCGGTTGGCTTATTGGTTTATGTGCTGAATTGGGAGGAATACTGGCAGACCTGGACCAAGGATTGATATCGTGTTTACGATCTTATGGGTTGAATCTTGGAATTGCATTTCAAATTCAAGATGATATTCTTGAAATCACTTCCAATGCGAAAGATATGGGTAAAAGTTTGGGTAGTGATGTGGAAGCAGGGAAACAAACCGTGCTATCCATTATGGCTCGTGAAAAATATCATCATAAATGGGATGAGAGTTGTGAAAAATGGTCCACATTAGATGTCAAAGAGCGTATGCGTGAAGTAAAAACATTTATCGAGCAGAATGGTATTCTTTCTGATGCCCAAAACTTAGCCAAAACATATATTGAAAAGGCTCATCAAGAGCTCATTAAATTTTCTCCCCAAATTGATGACTTGCATCGATTTTCAGAAATGGTTTTAAACAGGAAGAAATAAATGCAATATTCGATAGATAAAGAAAATATGCACAAATCAATATATGACTTTTCGGAACATATGACATTAGCCATTTCAATTGGTAAATCTATTATCCTCAATCAATCTTATTCCGAAATCAGAAATATTGTAATTGCCGGAATGGGAGGGTCTGCTATTGGCGGTGATATCATTCGCGCGCTGGTGGGATCGACATTAAAAGTACCATTAGTCGTATCACGTCACTACGAATTGCCAGCTTGGGTCGATGAGCATTCCCTTGTAATTTGTTCGTCCTATTCAGGAAATACAGAAGAAACATTATCTTCCTATGAGGATGCCGTAAAAAAAGGCGCTCAGATTTGTGGGGTTACAACTGGTGGGAGATTGTTGTCACTTTTAAATGAAAACCAGTTAGATTCTGTTATCATCCCTGATGGTCTCCAACCACGTGCTGCTTTAGCAATATCGTTTATACCAACTTTATATTTGTTACAAGCCTTAGGATTAATCCCCGACACATTCCAGAAAGAACTACTTCAAGCACAATCCAGATTAAATAAAATACGTGAAGTATTTTCAATAGATAATGATGAAAATCCGTGCTATTCACTTGCAAGTAAAATTTACCGCACCATTCCAGTAATCTACGGTCAAACAGAATGGACATCTATTGCAGCAATCCGATTTAAAGGGCAACTTTGTGAGAATGGAAAGATGTTGGCCTATCACAATGAATTGCCGGAATTCAATCACAATGAAATTGTTGGCTGGGAAAATAATTCCAGTTTGCTCAATTCGATATCAGTTATTTGGATTCATGATGAACAAGATCATCCTCGTGTGAAGTTGCGTCAGGAAATAACTGAAAATATTTTATCAGGATTACCGTCATCACAGCATATTGTAAAGGGTGAGGGAGATTCCGCCTTCGAACGGTTTTTATATATTGTCCATTATGCAGATTGGGTGAGTTATTGGTGTGCAATCCACCATCAAACCGATCCTACTCCTGTTATCAAAATTGATCATCTTAAAGATGAATTAGGTAAAGTGAAATAACCCTTGAGAATTCTAGCCTGAATTGATATAATCAACTATGGAATTTCTACTCCCTGTCACCATTGATCGAATTCGATTTCATCCACCTAGCCGCAGTTACGCTGTTGTTGTGAAAGATATGAATAGTGAATTAAAACTACCAATCATGATTGGTACTTATGAAGCTCAATCCATCGCAATGGCACTTGAAAAAGTTAAAGCATCACGCCCAATGACCCATGATTTACTGACGTCCTTAATCGGAGAATTTGATTCTCATCTTGTTTCGATTCATATATCTGATTTAATCGAAGGTGTTTTTTATGCCAGGTTAGTTATTGAAAATAATAGTGATGGGGTTCAGCGAAATATTGATTGTCGTCCAAGTGATGCAATTGCTATTGCTGTTCGCATGGATGCCCCAATCAAGGTGGCTAAACATGTAATGGATGAAGTGGGATATCTGGAAGAATCTGAAGTTGAAATGATGATAGACGATAATCCAACTGAGACTGAGTCAATTAGCGAATTAGAAGTGCAGTTAAATGATGCCGTCTTGCAAGAGGATTATGAAAAAGCTGCAATTATTCGTGACAGAATAAAAGAATTGCCCTAAAAATTTCCCTGTAACGTATCCAATGCATTTTGAGCCGCTGATTGTTCCGCGGTTTTTTTATTTGATCCCAATCCTGGGGGATATGTCTCTTCACCAATTTTCACATGAACTTCAAACATTTTCTGATGTTCAGGACCTGTGACACTGGTGATTTGGAAGCGTGGGTTTCCAATGGAGAGAGAATGGCAATATTCAATTAATCGACCTTTATAATTGGTGGATTTCCATGCTTCTTCACGATGACGCCAGACCGTATCTATGATAAAGATGCGACATGGATCAATTCCATTATCGAGAAATATTGCGCCTACAAGAGCCTCGTAGCAGTTTGCATTTTGACGATCTGCAATTTTATCTATCTCTAAATTGACTGTGGGGTCAATTGTTAAAAAATCGAGCAGATTTAATAAGCTGCCCATATTTGCTAAAAATGATTTTTGAACCAGAGCAGCACGTTTTTGAGTCAATAATCCTTCATCACCAGCAGGATATTCTTTCATGAGCTCTTTGCTGATTACAATATCGATGACGGCGTCACCAAGGAACTCGAGGCGTTCATAATTTTTTCTTGGAGTTGGATCTATAGAACGATGTGTGAATGCTTGATTAAGAATGGTAGGATCAAGAAAACGATACCCAATTATTGATTCAAGTTTTTTGAATTCATGTTTTGGGCGAAAAAGAAAATTTAGGAATCTCAAACGTCGTGCCAACGCCTGATACAAATCACTCCATTATGTCCACCAAACCCAAAAGTATTTGAAAGAGCTGCTTCAATTGGGAATGACTCAGCCTTATTGGGAATATAATTTAAATCACAATCGGGATCTGGTGTTGTTTGGTTGATTGTAGGTGGTGCGATATTATTTTCAATGGCTTTAACAACAGCAATAGCTTCAATAGCACCTGTGGCACCTAATAAATGACCTGTCATAGATTTTGTTGAACTAACTTTAAGATTATTATAGGCATGATCACCAAAAACCTCACGAATTGCAATCGTTTCATTGCGATCATTAATAGAAGTAGAGGTTCCATGAGCATTGATATAATCGATGTCTTCAGATGCTAATCCTGCGTCCTTTATTGCCAAACGCATCGCCCGAATGGCTCCATCTGGGGCAGGGGCAGTAATATGATAAGCATCGTCAGTAGAAGCATAGCCAGCTAATTCAGCAAGGATGGTTGCTCCACGATTTTTGGCATGTTCTAGTGTTTCTAATACTAATAAACCAGCACCTTCACCCAATACAAATCCAGAACGTGTTAGATCAAATGGTCTGCTGACTGTAACGGGATCATCTTCACTTTTAGATAATGCCTTCATATTAGCAAAACCAGATACTGTTAGGGGGGTCACACTGGCTTCAGCTCCACCACTAATCATGACATCTGCATCGCCGTAATGTAATAAACGAAGAGCGACGCCTATGGCATCAGTGGCAGATGAACATGCAGTAATTATCGTTTGATTTGGGCCTTTGAATCCGAATTTTATCGAAAGATGAGCGGCTCCTATATTTGCAATCATTTTAGGCACAAATAGAGGAGATACCCTTTTAGGACCACGATCCATGTAGACAGAATGTTGTTCTTCTAGGGTTTGGATTCCACCGACTCCCGTGCCGAGCGTTACACCCACACGTTCCAAATCGATGGAATCTAAATCTAACCCGGAATGATTCACCGCCTCTTGAGCCGCTATTAATCCAAGGATCGAGAAACGATCCAGCCTACGTACTTCTCGAGGATCCAAGTAGTCTTCAGGATTGAAATTAGATAGTTCACCAGCAATTTTTACCGAATGATCTTCGGTATCATAACTGGTAATCGGACCGATCCCACTTTTCCCAGCAAGAAGTGCGTTCCAATATTGCTCTACATTATTTCCGTTTGGTGCGAGGGCACCCATTCCCGTGATAACTACTCGACGATGTTTCATAAGAATTTTCTGCTATACTTTGGTTTCTATATAAGTTACCGCAGCTCCAACTGTTGTCATATTTTCAGCATCTTCATCTGGTATTTCAATGCCAAATTCTTCTTCTAATTCCATGATAAGTTCTACAGTATCTAAAGAATCTGCACCAAGATCATCAACGAATGATGCTTCCATGGTTATTTTATCTTCTTCGACACCAAGTTTATCAACGATTACTTCTTTTACTTTATCATAAGTAGACATACTCTCTCCTTGTTTATATCATTGTCATTCCGCCGTCGACCGTGAATGTTTGTCCTGTTATATAACCGGCCTCGTCGGATGCTAAAAAGTTTACCATTGCTGCAATATCTGCAGCCTTACCAATGCGACCCAAAGGTATTTGACTAAGCAAAGTCTCTTTTGCTTTATCAGTAATAGCATTGGTCATTTCAGTTTCAATGTATCCGGGTGCAACACAGTTTACTGTGATTCCACGAGATGCATATTCTTTTGCTATCGATTTTGTAAATCCAATTAAACCCGCTTTTGAAGCAGCATAATTGGATTGACCGGCGTTTCCTGTTAATCCAACGACAGAGGAGATATTGATAATCCTTCCACTGCGTTGTTTCATCATGGGACGTGTGACAGCTTTTGTCCCGTTAAAAGCGCCTTTAAGATTAATATTTAGGACCGTATCCCAATCATTTTCTGACATTCTCATAAGTAGAGTATCTCGAGTAATTCCTGCATTGTTCACAAGAATGTCAATATGACCATATTGCTCCATTGTAAATTTTACCAGGTTTGAAAAAGATTCGGCATTGGAAATATCAGCTGCGAAATAATGAGCATTTCCATTGTTTGCGTTAATGGAGTCAGCAACGGCTTTTATATCGGCTTCAGTACGACTTACACAAACAACTGTGGCACCAACCTTTGCTAATTGTTCTGCTATTCCTTGCCCGATTCCACGGGAAGCTCCGGTAACAATAGCAACTTTATCTGTCAAATTATACATGGTTAAAATTCCTGATATCTTCTATCATTTCAACACCGGATATTGGGATATCTCTGTTGATACGTCGATTAAGCCCTTGTAGTACTTTACCAGGACCAACTTCAAAAAATGTGTCAATTCCGTCATTAATCATTGCTAAAATTGTCTCATCCCATCTAACTGGGTTTTCCAATTGTCTTTCCAAGCCATCCTTAATAGATGCTCCACTTTTTACAGGAGCAGCATCTACATTGATATAAACAGGGAAATGAGTGTCGTGAATTTCCACTTTACAGAGCTTTTTCGCAAGTGCTTCTCTTGCTGGTTTCATGAGAGGGGAATGAAAGGCGCCAGAGACATTTAACTGGACGACCTTTTTCGCACCATATTCACGAGCCAGTTCCATGGCACGATGAACAGCAGCAAAATCTCCTGAAATTACAATTTGACCGTTTGAGTTATAATTTGCTGGGACTACAACTTCATCCACAGTAGTTGCTTTTGCGCAAAGACGTAAAATATCATCAGGTGAAGACCCAATTACGGCTGCCATTGCTCCATTTTGAGTTTGACCAGTTTCATACATACTTGATGCACGTAGTTTGACCAAATCCAAGCCCGTAGCAAAATCGAATGCACCTGCAATAGCAAGGGCAGAGTATTCACCAAGACTATGTCCGGCAGCAGCTTTGGGAGTGGCACCTTGTTCCAACAGCAATTCTCCAAGGATGACGCTAACGATGTAAATTGCAGGTTGCGTATATTTTGTTTGTTTTAATAACTCATTTGGGCCTTCAAATATAATGGATTGAATATCCTCGCCCATAATATCATTTGCCTGATTGAAATAGGATTTACCTAATTCGGTATTGTCGTATAAATCTTTTCCCATTCCAACCTTTTGAGAAGCCTGTCCTGGAAATAAAAATGCTGAATTCATTGCTACATTCCCCAGCGAATAAGAGTACTACCCCAGGAAAATCCTGCACCAAATGCTGCCAGTAACAAAAGATCACCTTTTTGTAATCGTCCGTTTTCGTAAGCCTCATCAATGCCAATAGGAATTGTACCGGCTGTTGTATTACCATAGCGATCAATATTTATCAGTACTTTGTCTTCTGAAATATTGCATCTGTTTGCGGCTGCATCGATTATGCGTTTATTAGCCTGATGTGGAATAAATAATGTGAGATCTGTACCATCAACACCGTTCCGTTCCATAATTTGAGCACTTACATCAGCCATACCTTTGACAGCAAATTTAAAAACTATTTTACCATCTTGTTGAATATAGTGCATTCTTTTATCGATTGTTTCATGAGAGGTTCCGTGTAAAGATCCTCCTCCTGGCATTTTTAAGTATTCTCCGCCGGAACCATCAATGCGCATAATAGAATCAATGATTCCTGTATCATCTTCAGATGCTTCAAGCATAACGCCGCCAGCACCATCCCCAAAAAGGACGCAGGTGTTTCGATCTGTATAATCAAGAATGGAACTCATGGTATCCACGCCAATCACGATAACTTTTTTGTATTTCCCAGATTCAATAAATTTTGTCCCGCATTCAAGGGCATACAAAAAACCAGTGCAAGCACCGGATAAATCAAAACCCCATGCGTTTTTAGCTCCAATATTATTTTGTACTAATGCAGCAGTAGAAGGGAATTGCATGTCTGGCGTGACTGTAGCCAAAATAATTGCTTCAACTTCAGATGGATCAGTATTTGATCTTTCTAATAGAGTATTAGCAACATGTGTTGACATATCTGCTGAAGCTTGACCTTCTGCCACGACATGTCTTTCACGAATTCCTGTTCTTGTACGAATCCATTCATCAGACGTTTCTACCATTTTTTCCAATTCATGGTTTGTCATTATCCGTTCGGGTAAATATCTTGCAGTAGCTGTGATGGTTGCCTTCAAGCGCTTGCTCCTAAATGTTCTTCTAAACTGATTCGAATATCATCGATTAGATTTTCATCAATACATTTTTTTGCCAAAAGGACCGAATTACAAACAGCTTTTGGTCCAGCACTGCCATGTGTGATGATCGAAACACCATTTACTCCCAATAAAGGTGTCCCACCGTGTTCTTCATAGTCAAATTTTTTCGCAAATCCTTTGAATACGGGTTTTAATAATAGTGCGCCAATTTTATAAGAAAATTTATCTGAAATTCTTGCTTTAATTTCATTGGAAAAAACATTGACCCAACCTTCGGCAAATTTCAATAATATATTTCCAACAAAACCATCACAAACCAAAACATCGGCTTCGCAGTCCATAATATGGCGGCCTTCAATATTTCCTATAAAGTTTGGCAATTCTTTTTTTAACAATTGATATGTCTCTTGGTACAATTCACTGCCCTTATTAGGCTCAGCTCCAATATTTATTAGTCCCACTTTAGGATTTTTATGATTTTCAACATGGTCAAAGTAATGGCTTGCCATGATAGCAGACTGGAGCATGTGGTATGGTTTAGCATCAGGATTAGCACCTACGTCACATAATATTTTTCCACCGTGTAGAGTGGGGATATATACACCCAATGTGGGTCGCTTTACATGTTTAATCCGACCATAGGATAATAATGATGTTGTCATCACAGCACCAGTATTCCCAGCACTTACGAATGCATTCGCTTCCTTATTTGTAACCATTTGAATACCACGTACCAAGGATGAGTCGGGTTTGGTTTTCAATGCTTTAGATGCACGATCATGCATCCCTACGATTTGGGTAGTATGTATAATAGATAGTCTAGGAGAAATAAAACCATCCAACACTGTATCGATGGTATTTTCATCTCCTAAGAGTACAATTGAAAGATCATCAGGCGATTCGGATAAGGCCTGAATGGCACCCTGTACTACCGCCTCGGGAGCATTGTCTCCTCCCATAGCATCCAAGGCTATGATCATTCGATATTAAGATTCCTTGGCGGAAACAACAGGACGACCGCGATAATATCCGCAGTCAGGGCAAGCGTGGTGTGGCATTTTCATTGATCCACATTGCGTACATTCCATGAAAGAAACATGTGCCGCATTCCAATGTGTTCTACGTTTTCGACCACGTGCTCTTGAAATTCTAGTTTTTGGTAGTGCCATTTGCTCTCCAAATTATCAATATTTATTTAATTCTTTTAATACTTCCCACCTGGGATCACCAGATTTACTCTCACATGAACAACGTTCATGGTTTAAATCATTTCCACAAGTAGGACATAAACCCTTACAGGATTCTGAACATGTTTTGCTATACGGGACTTCAAGTAAAATGAGATCATGAAAAATCGGACCTAGATCAATTTCATCCATGGAGTCTGGAAACCAAATCATATCCAAGGAACCATTGTCTGCATTATCTTTATCTGGAGTCAACCAAATTTCAAAATGGTGTGTGACTGATGAATTGAATTGATTTAAACATCGATCACAGACCAAGCAAAATGTGATATCAACAGTGCCAAACACTTTAAATCCAGTAGGGACAGTTTGCGCTGATAATGTGCAGGGAAACGACTTATGACCTGACAAAACATTATCAGCACTGATATTCTCAACAGAAATATCAAAAAACTCTTCGTGCAAACCACGATTCAATTCTAATCGTAATAGCTTCATTTTTAGCCCGGAAAAGTACCCAAAAACAATTGTTTATCCAAGGGATAAAAGGGTGAATTAAATCATTAATTATTGGGTGAGTAACCCGTTATTATTTTATTCTTTTTCTTCCGTGTTGGTATCAGCCGTTTCGCTTGAATCATTTTCAATTGTGCCATCGTCTGATTCATCATCAATATCATCGTTGGAATCAGGTTCGTCACTATCATCATCTTCTTCTTCAAGCTCTTCTTCATCTTTTCTCTCTAAGAGATTATCGTCGTCTGTTTTCTTTTTGAAAATAACAAACATTAGGACTTCACCTACGGAAAGAATGGATAAACCATAGCTAATGACGGAAACCACAAGCAAGAATAAGAAAATTGCCAGAATAATCCCCGAGACATATTCGGTGCCATTTAAAACCACATTGGTTGGTACCGCACTCATATCAAACCATGTACAGCATGACCATCCACTACAGGCATGAGTTGTTGCACAACAGGCATCAACTTTTGGAGCACATAATGCAAATGGATTGACTGTGTTCCATGCCCAATGTGCAATATTTGCCAGTTTACCACTTGTAAACCACTCTAGACCAAATACGGACTGTAACCAGTTCATACCAAATACAGCATTTACTAGTTTGTAACTGGCAAACCAGAAAAATTGAAATATATGAATGCCAATCATACCAATGGGTAATAGGACTGCATGATAAAGTACAATCCGCCATGGTTGTGACCAGGTGATAGAATAGCTTTGGAAAACTGCTCCCATTGTATCTTCTTCATAAACAGCTACAATAGCAGGAGTGTAGATAAAGGAAATAAGGAAAACAACCGCTGTGTACACGGTGAACAGTGATCCGAAAAAGTACAATAAATATGGAAGAACAAACAAGAATTCGCCGATAAATGGTATTTGACCGAATAGAGCAAATACAGCTGCACCAATCAAGAAAAACAATATGATAAGAACAAATGAAATCCATGTAAAAATAACAGGATGCCAATGTTTCTTTACATATTTAAAAGCATCACCAGCTGAATAGAATTCATCGCCTTTTAGTTGCTTATAGGTGACACGTGCTACTGCAGTACATCCCAGGCTAATAGCATAGAATAGAATAAGTGCTCCTGCCCAGTATAAAATGTTTCCAAAAAGGGTTAACGAACTGCAACACAGAAATGGGTATAAACCGTATTGTTCCCATCCGGCGCCAACAGTCGTTCCAGAAACAGCCAGAGCAATATAGGCCAGCAGCCAAAAGGCTGCGTAACCAATAACACTAGCCAATGTAAAAATAAATATCTTTTTTCCACTTAACGCCATCCGTGGCGCACGGAAAATATCTCTTACATCAAAGTAGAGTTTCATTGGACCCATTACTATCTCCTGGTATTATAATTATTGTTCAATTCGAACGTGATCAATCCATGTGGATAAACCATGTGTTTCACCTATAGATTCCGCAACAGTTTTTGCTATTGCAATATCATTATAGCTGCCAACTCTCACACGATACCATATTTGATCGGTTTCGACAAAATATGCTTTTTGAATATATGCGTCAAACCCAGCATTAATTAAATCAGCGGCTACTTTTTCAGCATCTTTGAGTTTGATTCTTGAAGCAACCTGTATGGTATACCGTTCCACATCAAAAGGGATTTTTGATCCAGGAATGGCTTGTTTTTTTTGTTTTCGTACCGGAGGAGGAGGTTCTTTTTTTGCAATTTTTACTGGTTCGATTTCAATAGCCACTTCTTCTGCTACAATTTCAGTAACTACAGCAATAGCATCAGTTACACTATCCGCACCAGGCGTTGTAGTCAACCATTCTTCTTCGGTGACTTCAGGTCGTTCTTCATCCTGAGAATCCTCGCCATTGTCATCGTCTTCAATTTCATAGGTGAAAGTTTGAGAAGATACTTCATCACCATATTGTGATAGAGTGGCTATAAATGCATATGTACCAGGTTCGTCAGGGATAAATGTGGCAGTTGCCATATCATCAGAATATTCAGCGTCGTCAACGTTTAACCAGCTATCCTCAGGTTTTTCCTGGATTACCCAGGTTATTTCCAAGTCATCACCGGATTCCAGTGACTCAGCTTGAAGAATAATTGATTTGCCAACTACGCCTGTATCAGTTTGACCTCCACAGGAAATCAACAGACTGTATAGTAGAATGAGTATTATGTTAAGATAGAACTTCAAGGTATGATTTCCTCTCCGATATAATCACTTAAATTTGGATTGATGTAAGGAAAAATGCAAATACTCTTCTAATTATTGGTTTGCAATCAATTCTACGTCAGAAAAGAAGAATGAAATCTCGATAATTGCATTTTCATCACTGTCAGAACCATGCACTGCATTTTCACCTAAACTGGTCGCGAAATCTTTACGTATTGACCCTTCATCAGCATCAGCTGGATTGGTTGCGCCGATTGTTTCACGCCAGGCAGCGACGGCATTTTCTTTTTCTAGTGCTAATACCATACTTTGACCTGAAGACATGAATGTAGTCAATTCTTCATAAAATGGACGTTCTTTATGAACAGCATAAAATCCTTCAGCCTGTGCTTTAGTCATACGCATAAGTTTTGCACCAAGAATTGTAAAATCTGCCTGCAGGATACGGTCATAGATTTTTCCAGTATGTCCGTTTTTTACTGCATCAGGTTTAATAATTGCGAAAGTTCTTGTTCCCACTGTATTTCTCCTAATAAGTCATCACTAAAGCAATGACGAAATGTTTATTTATTTAATTGTTCTGCCATGGCTTTACCAATTTCAGCAGGACTGTTCACAACATGAATCCCAGCTTCTTTTAGTGCTTCCATTTTCTCTTTAGCAGTTCCTTTACCACCAGCAATGATGGCTCCGGCATGTCCCATGCGGCGTCCGGGAGGTGCTGTTTGACCTGCGATAAATGAAACAATTGGTTTTTTAAAACTATTATCAATAACCCATTGGGCAGCTTCTTCTTCAGCTGTCCCACCAATTTCCCCTATCATAACAATTCCGTGTGTGTCATCATCTTTAGAGAACAATTCTAACATATCAATAAAATTTGTGCCAATAATGGGATCGCCACCAATACCGATAACGGTGGATTGACCCATGCCAAATTCACTTATTTGATGAACAGCCTCATAGGTTAACGTGCCTGATCGAGACATAATTCCAACATGCCCAGCGGAATGAATAAACCCTGGCATGATTCCAACTTTTGCCTGCCCGGGAGAAATTACACCGGGACAGTTTGGTCCGACCAACCGTGTGGGTTTTCCCTTCATAAAATCATTAACAATGATCATATCTTTTGTGGGAATACCTTCTGTTATACAGATGACAAGATCTAAGCCAGCATCAACCGCTTCCATAATGGCGTCTGCAGCAAATGGAGGGGGAACAAAAATAACTGATGTATTGGCATCCGTGGCGGCTTTTGCTTCTGCAACTGTATTGAAAACGGGTATGCCAAGGTGTACAGATCCACCTTTATTTGGCGTAACGCCACCCACAACATAGTTTCCATATTCAATCATCTGGCTACCATGGAAAGAGCCTTCTTGTCCGGTAAATCCCTGGATGATCAAGCGGGTATCTTTATTGACTAAAACACTCATATTCTCTCCTAACTGGCAGCGTGTACTGCTTTTTCAGCAGCATCACTTAAACTTGTTGCGACAATAAAATCTAATGGGGATTCTTCTAAAAGAATGGCAGCTTCTTTGGCATTCGTACCTTCTAGTCGTACCACGACTGGAATTTTAACTTCCACCGTTTGCATAGCATCAATCACCCCTTGAGCCACACGATCACAGCGGACGATTCCACCAAAAATATTGATCAATATGGATTTCACATTTGGATCAGAAAGTATAATCTTGAAACCATTTGCTACAGTTTCAGGATTTGCTACGCCGCCCACATCAAGGAAATTTGCAGGTTCACCACCATATAATTTGATGATGTCCATTGTACCCATTGCTAAACCAGCACCATTGACCATGCAGCCGACGTTTCCGTCCAATTTGATATAGTTTAGATTAAAGCGACTGGCTTCAACTTCTGCAGGATCTTCTTCCGACAAATCACGAAGTTCAACCAAATCCTTCTGACGGAAAAGCGCATTGTCGTCAAAATTGATTTTTGCATCCAAAGCGATAACATCATCGTCTTTGGTAACCACTAATGGATTAATTTCCATTAATGTACAATCTTTTGCTTTGTATACTTTCCATAAAGCCATGAAAATGGATACGGCATGTTTTACCTGTACGCCTGATAATCCTAAAGCAAAAGCGAGTTTTCGTGCTTGAAACCCGGTTAATCCTAATCCAGGATGAATCCATTCCTTTACAATTTTTTCAGGAGAATTTTCAGCAACTTTTTCGATTTCCATTCCGCCTTCAGTTGAAACCATAAAGACGTCTTGCTTTGATCCACGATCTAATACGATCCCAGCGTATAATTCACGCTCGATCGGAATACCGGACTCAATCAATAATCGCTGAACTTGCTTCCCCTCAGGACCAGTTTGATGGGTAACCAATTGCATTCCCAGGATGGATTTTGCAATTTCCCGTACTTCCTCAATAGAATGTGCAAGTTTGACACCGCCGCCCTTTCCACGTCCACCTGCATGAATTTGGGCTTTTACAACAACTGGAAATCCGTCCAGTTGTTTGGCCAAACTTACCGCTTCATCGACAGAAAACGCTGGATATCCAACGGGAACATTTACATTAAACTTCCGAAATAGTTCTTTACCTTGATATTCGTGTATTTTCAAAGAATACTCCTTTTAGGTGGCATTGTCTCGGACAATCGTTGTACCGGATCGTCCACCAATGGCTTCTTTAACATGTGAGATGGACGTAATGATCACTTTCTCACCATGGTATTTTAAAAAATATATGGCTGCCTCAAATTTTGGTGCCATACTTCCTTTTTGAAATTGTCCTTCATCCAAATATTGCTTAGCCTGAGATGCCGTACATTTTTTTATGGGACGTTGTGACGCTTTATTAAAATCCAAATATGCACATTCCACATCGGTTATAATCCACAACTCATGGGCTTTGATAATGCGACCCATAAGTGCAGCAGCAAGATCTTTGTCAATGACAGCATCTAAGCCTTCCAACGTGTTTGAGTCCTTATAATGTACGGGGATTCCTCCGCCACCAGCACATAAAACAATGGTGCCATGGTCAACAAGCGTTTTTGTGCTAAAACCGTGCATGATAAATTGGGGAAGAGGAGACGATACAACCCGTCTCCATTCCCCTGGATTTTGTTCTTTAACCGTCCAGCCGAATTTTTTCGCTAGAGATTTCGCCTCATTTTCAGGATATCGCTGACCAATAAATTTGGTTGGATTCTGAATAGATGGATCATCTTTATCAACAATAACCTGTGAAACTAACGTTACAACTTCACGATCGACATGTGCTTCTTTTAAGCGGTTTTGCAGAGATTGTTGGATCATATACCCGATTGTGCCCTGGGTTCCAGCAACACATAACCCAAGAGGTAATGGAGGTACTTGCTCATGAGTTAAATCCATGCGCAAAAGTTCATCACCAACTTGTGGCCCATTGCCATGTGTAATGCAAATATTGTAATCAAAGTCTACAAAATGCATGATGGCTTCAAGACTTTTTCGAGTATGTGCAAATTGCACAGTAATATCACCTGCACTGCCTTTTGGTGATAGGGCATTCCCACCTAAAGCAATCATGACAGATCGGTTTGGTCTCATCTTCGGTTGTTCTGCAGTCTATTTAAGATGTGAAGGGTTTTAATACTTCTTCAAGATTTGGTGAACCAATTTCCTGTAATTCATACGTGACGCGAACAGATGGTTTATTGATCTTTGCAACACGTCTCAAATCTATAGGAGTACCAATAATGACAACGTCACACTCAGTATTCTCAATGGTTTCTTCCAGATCTTTCATCTGCTGCTCACCGTATCCCATGGCTGGTAATAATTTGCCAATATTAGGATATTTTTCAAATGTTTCAGTAATAGAACCAACGGTAAATGGTCGTGGATCAACAACGCTGTCAGCACCAAATTTTTCTGCTGCCACCATACCGGCTCCATATTGCATTTCGCCATGTGTTAATGTAGGGCCATCTTCTACGACAAGTGCTTTTTTCCCATAGATTAGTGTTGGGTCATCCACTGAGATAGGAGACGCCGCATCAATGATTATTGCCTTTGGATTGGTTTCGCGTACATTCCAACGCACTTCATCGATATCTTCCATATCAGCCGTATCAATCTTGTTAATGACGACGACATCGGCTAACAAAAGGTTTGTTTCACCAGGGTAATAGGAAAGCTCATGTCCGGGACGGTGTGGGTCTACTACTACGATATAAAGATCGGTTTGATAAAAGGACATATCGTTGTTTCCGCCATCCCAAAGGATGATATCAGCTTCTTTTTCAGCTTCACGAACAATGGCTTCGTAATCCACACCTGCGTAAATAATCGTGCCTGAAGTAATGTGTGGTTCGTATTCTTCCATTTCCTCAATTGTACAGTCGTGCTTCTTTAAATCTTCGATTGTAGCGAAACGCTGGACTTTTTGTTTTACCAAATCACCATAAGGCATAGGATGTCGTATAGCTGCAACTTTTTTTCCGGCTGCTTTTAATATTTCAGCAACTTTGCGTGTTGTTTGACTTTTACCACAACCAGTTCTAACAGCACCGATACCAATAACAGGTTTGGTGGATTTTATCATGGTGGGTGTGCTACCCAAAAGTTTAAAATGTGCTCCCGCTGCCATAACGCGAGAGGCTTTATGCATTACATCTTCGTGGGCAATATCAGAGTAGGAGAATATGACTTCTTCTACCTCTAAATCCTGAATGAGAACATCAAGATCAGATTCATCGTGGATGGGGATTCCGTTTGGATAGAGTGAACCTGCTAATTCAGCAGGATATGTACGTCCGTCTATGTCAGGAATTTGTGTGGCAGTAAATGCAACGACTTCTACAGTATCATTATTTCTGTAGAGTAAATTGAAATTGTGAAAATCGCGCCCTGCGGCGCCCATAATTAATGTTTTTGTACGATTCATTTTTCTTCTCCATTAGTTGTTTAGGTAGTAATCATCAAGTAAAAGATGAACGTATTAACTAAACCCAAACGTTTGTTCAAAGGAGATTAATCGATAAATATATTTGATCATTTTTCTTCCATGAAGGGATATCGGTAATCTGTTGGTGGTACAAAAGTTTCTTTGATTGTTCGTTGGGATACCCAACGTAATAAATTAGACATGGATCCTGCTTTGTCATTTGTCCCAGATGCCCTGCCACCGCCAAATGGTTGTTGACCCACTACTGCTCCAGTTGGTTTATCATTGATGTAGAAATTTCCTGCAGCATGTGTTAATGCATCAGCCGCTTCTATTATGGCATAACGGTCATTGGCAAATACACATCCGGTGAGAGCATAGGGAGAAGTAGAATCAACCAATTCTAATGTTTCTTTCCAATCCTTGGGGTCATAGAGGAAAATAGTTAGTACAGGTCCAAAAATCTCTTCTACCATCGTTTTAAATTTAGGATTATCTGTCAGGATTACCGTTGGCTCGATGAAATATCCGTCCGTTTTATCATAACCTCCACCAAAGATAATTTCAGCATCATTGGCATTCTTTGCATAATCGATGTACCCTGTAATGGTGTTAAATGCAGCCTCATCGATAACAGCATTCATAAAATTAGAAAAATCTGTCACATCACCCATTTTGATGGTGGAACATTCATCTATCAGCAGTTTTTTTAATTCAGTCCATTGCGTTTTTGGTAAATAGGCACGGGAGAGGGCAGAACATTTTTGACCTTGATATTCAAAGGATCCGCGAACCATTGCAGTAATGACACCCATCGTGTCGGCAGATTCATGGGCAATACAAAAATCCTTGCCACCAGTTTCACCAACGATTCTCGGGTAGGATTTATAGGTATTTATGTTTGATCCAATAGTACGCCACATGTTTTGAAATACAGCAGTAGATCCGGTAAAATGAACTCCCGCAAAACTTGGATCATTTATGACGATTGGACCGACTTTGCTTCCAGGACCAGGAATAAAATTGATAACTCCATCAGGAAGACCGGCTTCCTTAAACATTTTCATCAAAAAATAAGTGGGGTAAACTGCCGAAGATGCTGGTTTCCACAAAGCAACATTACCCATGAGAACCGGGGCAGTAGGTAGATTGCCAGCAATACTCACAAAATTAAATGGAGTAACTGCAAATACAAATCCTTCCAAGGGACGGTGTTGTACAGTATTCCATAATCCATCAGGAGATATAGGTGGTTGCTGTTCGTAAATCTCTTCGGCGTACCAGGCGTTAAAATTATAAAAATCTATCAGTTCACATGCGGAATCTATCTCAGCCTGATAGGCATTTTTACTAACATTCAGCATAGTAGTAGCATTCAGCGTGTCGCGATATGGACCTTGTAACAAAGAGGCCATCTTTTTAAACACTGAAACACGATGTTCCCACGGTGTAGTTGACCATTCTTTCCAGGCTTTTTGAGATACCCTTATTGCTTCGTGCACTTCAACTTCACTTGCTAGGTGATACGTGCCTAATACATGATTATGATTATGAGGCATCACACAATTTGCAGTATTACCAGTGCGTACTTCTTTTCCATTGATAATCAATGGAATTTCAATTGTGGTATTTGATAATTCAGCGAGCTTCGTTTTCAACGAGACTTTTTCTGGGCTTCCAGGACCATATGATTTAATTGGTTCATTAACTGCTTTTGGGACAGTTACCTTTGCATTAGCCATGATACCTCAATCGTGAATGATTTATAAAAATATTATTCGAAAAAAGAGTAAAAAATTACCCTTATTTTGGCAAGGGAATCAATAGAAGTGAACAATTTCTGTAGATACTTTTTCATAGAATAGAATATTCACGTTCAACAATATAATTTCATGATTTTATTGTAAAAAGTATCTCTCTCATTTCATCAATTCCCGAAGAAGAAACCAGAGATTTTCTAATGCTTGTAGCACCGGGAAATCCTTTGATGTACCATCCGAAATGCTTTCGAATGAGATTTGTAGCAATATATTCACCTTTATCTTCAATGAGTAATTGAAGATGTCGCTCACACATCTCTATTAAATCATTAGGAGATGGGGGAAGGCTAACAATACCATCTCTATCATTATTAAGTTGTTTGAATATCCATGGATTTCCTAAAGCAGCTCTTCCAATCATAATGGCATCACATCCCGTTTCTTCGAACATCCTTGTGGCATCATTCGGCGATTGTATATCGCCATTCCCGATTACAGGTATATTAACGGAATTCTTCAATTCGTTGATAAGAGACCAATCTGCAAATCCCGTATATTTTTGATTTGCAGTTCGTGGATGCAACGTTATGGCGCTAACGCCAAGAGCTTCCAATCTAACTCCTGCTTCTGGAATAACAATCGAGTTTTTATCCCAACCCGCTCGCATTTTAACTGTTACTGGACGATCTTGCACAGACTCAATGACGGCTGCCGTGATATCATCCATGAGACAAAGATCTTTCAACGCTGCTGATCCTGCGCCTTTTTTAGTGATCTTTGGCACCGGACATCCATAATTAATATCAATTAAATCGGGATCAAATCGACTAACAATCTCTTTGGCTGCTTTTGACATAACTTCAGGTTCATCACCAAAAATCTGAATTCCGATAGGTCGTTCTGCCTCAGAAAATTGTATCATATTTAGGGTTTTGGAATTCTCCCGGATGATACCATGTGCTGAAACAAACTCAGAATACACAATGCCTGCACCTTGCTCTTTGCATAAAAGGCGAAAAGCATAATCAGTCACTCCCGCCATGGGAGCCAGAAAAAATGGATTTTCTATTTTTAGTTTACCGATAACCATTATATATAAAAAATTACGTTGTTACTTTGACCAATCAATTTCAAAAAACTGATAGTCTGTTTTCTCCCATCCAAGCGAAGAATACACATGTTGGGCTGTTGTATTTGATTCATCAACATATAATCGCATTCCACAAATGCTCCCTTTCTGCTGGGCTAAATCTTTAGCATGGAGGAACAATGAGCGAAAGATACTTCGTTTTCGATAGTCAGGATGAACATATACAGACTGAATCCACCAGAAATAACCATTGCGCCAATCAGACCATTCAGTTGTAATCATCAGTTGCCCCATGATTATATCGGCATCCTTGGCAATAAAGTAAAATCCTTTTGTTGTATCATTAATTACAGACGTCACGCCCTTGTGAACCACATCATAATCAAGCGTCTTATTTTCCGTTTCCTGTGCCATGGCAATATTATACTGAACAAGTATTGGTATGTCTGATACAGTAGCGACCCTAATATTCATTTTAACCTCGATTTAGAAAAACAAAATTACAACAACAAATATTTGAACTGTATCAATTATGAGATTAAATTCATCGGCTTTTTTGGATTGCAAAAAGATTTATTAGAGGATATCATGAGTAGAGTTTGCGACGTTACAGGTAAAAAACCAATGTTCGGGAATAGTGTAAGTCATGCTAACAACAAAACCCGTCGTAGGTTCGATGTTAACTTACAGAAAAAAAGATTTTGGTTGCCGGATGAAAAACGGTACATCACGCTTAATGTATCCACACGTGGATTACGAATTATCGATAAAAAGGGAATTCGTAAGGTTGTGAATGAACTGCGTGTAGGTGGTATGAAAATTTAAATCACACTTGACACTGTATTAGATAAAAGCCCCGATATTTTAAATATCGGGGCTTTTTGTTTCTATCCTGCTATGGTAGAATTAACTATTCGTGCTGACGACGAATGAAAGCCGGAATTTCCAACTCTTTGCCAAAAAGTGATGGTTTGGTATCATCAAAGAAATGACGTTGTTTAGATGGTTCCGGTATTACGGATTCTTCTTTAGGAGTTGTTTTTTGATTATGTAACGGCATATTTACTTTTTCAGCCAATATGTTTGTCTCAGGCTGCATGTTTCTTTGCGGCACAGAGTGGATGGATTTTTTCTCTTTTTCAGCCGTATCCATGCGGTTGAAGCCTGTAGCGATTACAGTTACAGAAATTTGATCACCCATATTTGGATCTATTACAGCTCCAAATATGATGTTTGCATCATTTCCTGCTTCTTCAAATATAATCTGCGTGGCATCCGTTACTTCATGAAGCGTAAGATTGGTCCCACCAGTTATATTTACCAATACGCCTTGTGCGCCATTGATACTTGCATTATCCAGTAATGGGCTTGAAATGGCTTGTTGTGCAGCCAAAACAGCACGTTCTTCTCCTGCAGCAGTTCCAGTACCCATAATGGCTTCACCCATGTTTTTCATAACCGTTTCAACATCGGCGAAATCAAGGTTTATAATCCCATTGACATTGATAAGGTCAGAGATGCCTTTTGCTGCTTGATGCAGGATGGAGTCGGCTAATTGAAATGCTTCTGTCAATGTGGTGGATTTATCCACAATTGTCATCAATTTTTGGTTCGGGATGACAATCATAGTATCACATGCTTTCCGAAGTTCAGAGATTCCGGCCATTGCGCGGTTCATCCTTTTGGGACCTTCGAACGTAAATGGCAATGTAACAATACCAACCGTCAGGATACCCATTTCACGGCTGATTTGTGCCACAACTGGTGAAGCACCAGTACCGGTTCCACCGCCCATCCCGGAAGTGATAAATACCATGTCGGCACCTTCCAGAAGAGTTTCTACAGCCTGACGGTCAGCTTCTACTGCCTCTTTACCAATGTCTGCTTTGGCTCCAGCTCCCAGACCCTTGGTTAAATTTTTTCCAATTTGTACTTTGTGTTTAGCTGGATTTAGATCAAGATCCTGGGCATCTGTATTAATTACAATAAAATCCACGCCACCCATACCGGAAGTGATCATTCGATTAACGGCATTTCCACCGCCACCACCGACACCAATGACTTTTATTTTTGCTTTTTGTTCAGCAAGATTATCGAATTCAAATAGCATAACAATGCTCCTTCATTTGCAGGTTAGAAAAACTCTTTAAACCATTTTCCAAGTTTTTTAAATAGATATCCCGGGTGTAATACCCCTTCTTGAATGTGACTTGATTCGGGATTAAACTGATACCATTGGGTTAAACCAAGGGCACAAGCATATTGTGGTTTTGCTGCCACGTCAGAAATACCGCGGAGTCCCCTTGGTGAGCCAATTCGCACTCGTGTTTTTAACACTTCTTCAGCCAGTCCGGCTAAATTTTTAAGTTCAGAACCGCCGCCTGTTAAAACCAATCCATAAGTGAGTTTTTCATGGATGTCGGCTTTAGCAATTTCACGTGCGGCTAATTGTAAAATTTCTACCATCCGCGCTTCAACATAGCGGGAAAGTTCATGCTCTGAAACATTACGCTTCATATTTTTTTCATTGTCTGGGATTTCAAAATCCAGCTCTGGTGATGCCATGGATGCTTTGGCAGAAGCATATTTTAATTTGATTTCTTCAGCAATCTTCTTGGGGACTTGCAGCATGACAGCAATATCATTGGTCACACTGTTGGCACCAATTGGAATAACACCCGTATGACGCACACCACTGTCAAAGAAAACGGTAACCTCTGTTGTTTCAGCACCGATATCCACACAGGCTACCCCTAATTCCATTTCATCCGGATCAAGGATGGCAATCGCAGAAGCCAATCCCTGAAAGACCAAGCCATGAACTGTAATTCCCAATTCTTCAACACAATTTACAAGGTTGGTCATGGCGGATATGGCAGTCGTGACTAAGTGAACACGCGCCTCCAAACGACGACCAGTCATTCCAACTGGGTCTTTAATTCCAGTCATCGTATCAATAATAAATTCTTGTGGGAGGACATGGAGAATATTGCGATCAGGGGGGAAGGTGATATTTTTCGTCATCTCCAATGCCTTTTGGACATCTTCCTTACGTATTTCTTGTTCTTGAGGAATACCCGACCCAGGAGCCTTATGGATCGGAGTTGCACCGTTTGTATTTATCCCACGGATATGATCGCCCGTCAGAGAACACCACGCATTTTGAATTTTTACATTTGCCATGGTTTCCGCATTGGTGATTGCAGATTCCAATTCCGAACTAACCTTGTCCCTGTGAATGATACATCCTTTACGAATTCCGGTGGATGGAGATGTGCCAATCCCTAATAATCGAGCATCATTATTGGCGTCACCTAAATCAACAATACTGCAGGTTATTGTAGCAGACCCAATATCAATGCCGGTGATAATATTTTTATCTGTCGTCATACTCAAATTCTTCATAATCGTCGTTCTCGTGCAATCACCTGGTTATTGTATCTCAGATCTAAGTAAGCATAATCCGTAAGTAATCGTTTAGACAGAAGCGTAGATTCAAATTCTTTTAGTACATTTAGTTTTGAGTACAAATCTGATTTCCCAAGAATTATGCGAGTGGGAAAATATTCAAGCACTAATTCATAATCATCTGATGGATTTAGTCGTATTTCTGATAGACTTTCATATAGCGCCGGATAGGATTCGATCATCCAACTCAAAATATCGCCAGCTTGACGTACTGGTTGTGAAATAACCAATTTGCCTTCAGGGTAAAGCTCTGGTGCCGGATTAAAATTTGACATAATGGGCAAGTCCAAATCGTCTAAACGTTCATTGTACGGCAATATATACCCTTCGCGTCCAATATAGATATTGGATGAATTATTAACCCAGGCAATAGGTTGTCTTTCTGATAATTCAATAATAACTCTCTTTGGAAAACGACGAGAAACACGTGCTGCCTTCACATAAGGATGGTTTTCCAACTGCGTATGAATTAATCCCATATCAAGCGACAAAATTGACGATGAATCAATTGTTGGAATTGCATTTAAATATTCAGACTTTTGTATGATAGAATTGCCTTTTATTGTAATGGCGGCAATCCGCGTAGACTCTGTGAAATCTGCCCATTGATAACTATAACCCGTAATGAGAAAAAAGACTATTGTGATTGGAATACCAACCAACCATATTGACCAAGGTTTTGGTTGCTGTGATTTTCTACGCCTGGCCATGAATATCCTTCAAATGATTTGCATAGGATTCACTAAAACGCCAAATGCTACCGGCACCAAGAGAAATAATGATGTCTCCGGGTTGTGATAATTCATCGACCAGTGGAGTTAATGAGTCAATTTCTTCAACATAGTGAACATGTTTATGTCCTGATTCCTGAGCCGCTTTCGCAACAATTTCTCCCGTAATTCCAGGGATGGGTTCTTCGCGTGCAGGGTAGACATCCAGCACAATAAAAATATCGCAATCCATAAAGGCCGAAGCAAAATCCAAATAAAAGTCTCTGGTACGGGAATATAAATGGGGTTGAAAAATGGCGATGATACGACGATCCCATCCATTACGTGCTGCTTTGAGTGTCGCCTTAACTTCCGTTGGATGGTGAGCATAATCATCCACGACCATTATATCATTTGTATGGCCTTTAATTTCAAAACGACGACGCACACCACCGTAGGATGCGAGTCCTTTTTTAATTACCTCAAAGGATAATCCCATTTCCATTGATAATGCCACAACTGAGAGCGCATTCAATACACTGTGTGTCCCGGGGACTTGTAATACGATTTTCCCAAGTTTTTCATTTCCAGACATCACTATAAATGTGGATTGAACCCCATCGAAATTCAAATCTTTCGCACGATAGTCTGCCTGGTAGGAAAATCCATACGTTTTGACAGGTCGTTTTATCGATGATAAAATAGTTTGTACGCCAGGAGAGTCAATACAAGCGATCACTCGGCCATAGAAGGGTGATGAATTTGCATATTGCGTAAATGAATTCTGGATATCTTCCAGATCGTCGTAAATGTCTGTATGTTCTAATTCAATGTTGGTAATGATACTCATTGTGGGGCTTAAGGCCAGAAAGCTGCGATCATATTCATCAGCTTCCACCACAATGATGTCACCAGAGCCAAGAACGCTATTCGTATTTAATGTTGTAACTAGGCCGCCAACCACAAGTGTTGGGTCTAGTCCTGCATCAGCGAGAACAGCACCAACCATTGATGATGTTGATGTTTTACCATGCGTTCCTGCAACACCTATACTTGTTTCCTTAACCGCCATAAGCTGACCTAGCATTTCAGCGCGACGGATAACTGGAATTCCACGACGGTTAGCTTCAACCAGTTCTGGATTATTCTGTTTTACTGCGCTGGAATAAACTAAAACTTCGCAATCTGCCACATGGGAAGCTTCATGACCTTTAACTACATTGGCGCCTAATCTTTGCAAATTTTCAACAATGGGCGAGAAGTTTAAATCTGATCCTGAAACCTTGAAACCCAGGTTAATCAATAATTCAGCAATTCCAGACATTCCGATTCCGCCAATTCCCACAAAATGTATATTTTTTACTGAGCGGTATTTCATACTCGCGCAATCTCCTCAATAATGTCAACAATATGGGATGTTGCTTCAGGTTTACTCATGCTTTTTGCAGCTTTACTCATTTCAGATATTCGATCTTTGTCACTAATAATTTGTTTTATCAATGAAAACAGTTTTTCTGGTGTCAGATGGGGTTCTTCAATCATTATAGATGCACCAACCGTTGCCATTGCTTCAGCATTTTTTCTTTGATGATCTCCGGCAGCAGAGTGAAGGGGAACCAAAACACTGGGTTTCCCCCAAACGGCCAATTCGGCTAGCGCGATGGCACCAGCACGACTAATTATGGTATCGGATATGCTATATGCTAATGCCATATCTTCAATAAAGGGTAGGACACGGATGCTTTCGTTATTCTTGGATTGATACCGTGAAAAATGATGTTTTCCAGTTTGCCATAATACCTGAATACCAGCATTTACAAACAAGGAAGAAGCAATGTTCATTATATGATTTAGTATGGCAGAGCCCTGACTTCCGCCAGTAAGGAAAACGGTGGGCATATTTGGATTTAAATTGAAGGTTTCAGCTGCCAAGATCCTATTTCCTTCTGGCTGTGAATACCGTACCGGATTTCCAGTAAAAACAGTATTAGTATTTAGAAGATTGGTCGTTGTTTCAAATCCAAGACAAACTTTTTCAGCCCGTTCTGCGAACATTCTGGTTGTTAATCCGGGGAACGAGTTTTGTTCTTGCAATACGACTGGAATGCCTTTTTGAATTGCGATTTTGACTGGCAACGCGCTGGCATAACCGCCAGTCCCTATTACAACCAATGGACTAATTCTATTAAACAGCCTCTTCGCTCTATAATATGAAACGAACAAACGCCAAGGTAAAAGCAAATTTCTTCCGACGGATCTAAAAGAAAGACCACGTTGCAATCCACGAATAGGTAATAATGTGTAGGTAACATTTTGATTTGGTAATAACGAAGCTTCAATCCCAAATGTGGATCCTACATAATGTACAATGCAATCATTGTGACGTTTTTTCCACTCATTCCCAATTGCCAAAGCCGGGAATAAATGTCCGCCTGTTCCTCCACCTGCAATTAAGATATTCATTTATTATACCTCTGCATAGTTGAAGGACGTGATACTACTCGTCGGGATTGACTGATATTGAGTAAAATACCAATTGCAGCAAAATTGATAATCATTCCAGACCCACCATAACTAATCAGAGGCATAGGAAGTCCTGTTACGGGGAATATATTTGTTGTTACGGCAGCATTGATAAAGGCATACAATACAATATTGAATGAAATGCCAATCGCCAAAAAAATACCAAATGGATCAGTGCAATCTTTAGCTATTTTGATTCCACGTTGGAAGACGGACAGAAAAATCGTCAAAATAAATATGGTACCGATTAATCCAATTTCCTCACCAATGATGGAAAAAATAAAATCAGTATGAGGGGTGGGGAGGAAAAAGTTTTTTTCCATACTATTGCCCAATCCCAATCCAAAAAATCCACCGTTACCAAGACTAATCAGAGACTGTGTAACCTGATAACCGATAGATCCATCATCAGTGCCGTACAACCACGCCAATACACGAGCGCGACGGTATGGCATTGCCATCATTACCGGTAAGGCCACAGCGATAGCAATCGCTCCAGTGGCCATCATATGTGGTAATCTGGCACCACCCATGAATAGCATCACCGCTGTTATGATACCAAACATCATTGCAGTGCTGAAATCAGGTTGAAGTACTATGAGAGCAAATAGAATTCCGATAACGACAATAGGAGGCACGAATCCACTGTAAAAATCTTTGATTTGATCTCGTTTATAATCAAGGTATGCCGCAAGGTAAATAATGAGTGATAATCGTGCAATATCCGCTGTCTGAATAGATATGGGTCCAATATACAACCATCGCGCTGGGGCGTGAATTCCTTTAATAAGAAAAATAGCTTTTGTAATAACCAGAAGGGCAATTGAACCATACATTAACCACGGAGCAACGCTTTTTAGATTGCGATAATCGATGAAAATAAAGGTGAATAAAACGATAATACCAACTAACAGCCGTTTTAGATGTGCTTGCAGGAATAGGGTATCTGTTCTACCGCTCGATTCTGACATGGATAAAGATGAACTTGCACTATAGAGCATGATGGTTCCAATGACAGCCAGAATCACGACTGCGGTCAATAATATGCGATCAAAATTCTTCATGCTGAGCGTAATTGTTTTCATGCAATCTGCTCCAATTCATTGGCCCATATTTTGAACATTTCTCCACGTTCTTCATAATTTGAAAATTGATCAAAGCTGGCGCAGCCCGGGGACAATAAAACAATATCCCCGGAGCTGGCAAGCTGATGGCTCAAGCGGACCGCATCCTTAAGACCCTCCACTAAGGACAGTCTAACCGCATCCTCTAATGCAGTCGCTATGATATCTCGAGCCTGGCCGTAAGCGAGGACGGCCTTTACGTTGTGGGTATGTGGTAGGAGTTGTGTGAAATCACCACCTTTATCTTTCCCTCCAAGGATTAGGATAATCGGTTGCGTATAGCTTTGTAGCGCCACTTTAACTGCATCTACATTTGTAGCCTTGGAATCATTAATGAAGTCGATTCCGGATATTGTAGCTACCTTTTCTAACCGATGTTGGATGGCCTGGAAAGATCGAAAAACATGCTTAATTTGGTCATCAGGAATGCCAATAGTTTTTGCCGCTATCGCGGCTGCTGTCAGATTGGCAACATTATGAGGACCTGGTAAAGCGATTTCATCAATTTTTATATATATATTTTTGGACTTATCGTAAATATTGGCTGCATTAATTCTAAATGAATATTCAGAATCTTCATTAAATCCGAATATTCTGATTTGAGAAGAGACATTGTTTAGTTGTTCTGTTAAAATAGGATCGTCGCCATTATAAATAATCGTATCAGATTCGCCCTGATTTTGGCACATATTCATTTTTGAAGAAGTGTATTCTGCCATGGAACCATGACGATCTAGATGGTCTGGTGTAATATTTAGGAAAACAGAAATATTCGGATGAAAGTGTTGAATGAATTCCATTTGAAAACTTGAAATTTCAAGTATATAAACTCGGTTCGGATCAGGATTCTTAATCTCGTCTAAGACATGCTTTGAGAAGGCAGAGCCCACATTGCCCGCCAATACACCATGAGTAGAATCTGTTTGGCACATGGCAGTCAAAATGTTCACAGTTGTTGTTTTACCATTAGAACCTGTCACTGCAATTATGGGAGATTCTGTAAACCAACTAGCGAATTCAATTTCGCCTACAATTGTGATCTTTTTAGCTAATGCACGTATAACAATTTGTGCGTTTTTGGGCACACCGGGAGATAAAATCCACAAATCTGCGTCATAAATACTTTCCGTATGACCGCCTAATTCTACTGAAATTCCTATTTCACTTAATTCTTCACCACGTGATTTGACTATATCGGATTGGGAAGGATCACTAATCAAAACGTGCGCACCGCAATGAATTGCAAGTTTGGCAGCGGCGTATCCACTCAAACCAAGACCGATCACCACGACCTTTTTATTTTTCAAATCAATAGTATTTCTATTTGAAATGTCCATTTATCGAATTTTAAATGTGGTTAATGAGAATAATGCTAATAGCAAACCAATAATCCAAAAACGGATTACAACGCGAGTTTCAGGCCATCCTGATAATTCAAAATGATGATGTATGGGGGCCATACGAAATAATCGTTTACCTTCACCGGTCTTTCGCTTTGAATATTGGAAATAAGTAAGTTGTAACACAACGGAGGTGGCTTCCCAAACGAAAACACCGCCAATGATGAACAACAATAATTCTTTTTTAAGTAAAACAGAAAGAGTACCCAATGCCGCACCCATGGAAAGGGAACCTACATCGCCCATAAATACTTGGGCGGGAGCGGAATTAAACCAGAGGAAGCCTATGCAGGCCCCTGTCAATGCTGCAGTAAAAATTGTGAGTTCTCCTGCACCAGGGAGATAGATAATATTTAAATAATCAGAAAAGTCCACTCGACCACTGATATATGCAATCGCTGAAAAAACAGTAAATGCAATAGCCAATAAACCTGCTGCTAACCCGTCTAATCCATCGGAAAGGTTAACGGCATTAGAATAGCCAGTAATAACCAGAACAATGATTAATGGATAAAGCAGGCCAAAATCTAACTCGAGATTCTTGAAGAAGGGAACGGAGGTACTGCTTTTAAATGCGGCAAATTCTGGTGTATGAAAAATGATATAACTTATGATGAATCCAAGGATAATTTGTCCCGCCAGTTTATATCGCGCTACTAAACCGTCTTTCATCTTGCGGATGGTTTTTAAGTAATCATCAAGGAATCCAATCAATCCCATCCATACTGTCGCCAAAATGATGATTTGCACATAGATATTATCCAGTTTTGCAAACAGTAATGTGGGAATAAGTACTGCCAACAGGATGATGATTCCACCCATGGTTGGAGTTCCACGCTTTTTTTGGTGGGATTCAGGTCCGCGATTTCCAATTTCTTCGCCGATCTGGTGTTTCTCGAGTTTTCGAATAATCCACGGACCGATAATGAAGCTGATGAGCAAGGCGGTAATAGCCGCGAACGCTGAACGTGCCGTAATGTATTGAAATACATTCAGGAATGATAAGTGCTTGGTTAATGGAAATAGGAGTTCATATAGCATTATTTTGACTCCAATTCAGCAATAAGGGTTTCCATTGCCATTCCGCGAGAACCTTTGAATAGAACAATATCGCCAGGTTTGACGATGTCGCTCATTGTTGGAATAAGTCCTTCTTTAGTATCGGAATGAAATTTGATAATTCTGTTGTTTACAGCCTCATGGGTATAAGTGGTCCATTTCCCAGCGGTTAATACGACATCTAGTTGTTTTTGCGTACAATAGTTGCCGATTTGTGAATGGAGGTCAGAAGATTCGTCACCAAGTTCCAGCATATCACCAAAAATGAAGATTTGTTTGCCACTGTCAAATGAGGATAGAAAATCGATGGATTCTTTTGTCGATGTCACGTTTGCGTTGTACGTATCATCAATAATTGTGATATCACCAATTTGCTTAACGACACACCGCCCATTAGTTGGTGTATAGGAAGCAATTTGAGATTGAATAACCTCCCAATCAACGCCGAGCGTAACTGCAATCGAAGCAACTGCCAGAATGTTTTTTGCCAATGTTTTATTTCGGGAATACGTGAGAACATCTACAGTGTTAATGTTCACTGTAACAGATTGGTCGTCTTCTACAATGAGATCGGCGGCAAAATCACAATTAGGTGTAAACCCAAAATGGATTTCCTCACCAACAATGGGTAAATCAACAATTCTTGAATCAGAATCATTAACAAAAGAAATACCATCTGACAATGAGAGGAATAATTCACCTTTTTCCTGAGCAATAGCATCGATAGATCCAAAGCCTTCAAGGTGGGCTGGAGCAATATTGGTGATTAATCCATGGGTAGGTTGGGCAATGTCACACAAGTATGAAATATCCCCGCTTTGATTTGCGCCCATTTCAAGAATTGATGCAGTATGCGTTTCTGTCAGTGTTAATAAGCAGAGCGGTAATCCAATCGACGTATTGAAATTTCCCTCTGTTGCATGGACATTATATGACGACGACAAAACATGTCGTAATAGCTCTTTGGTGGTCGTTTTACCGTTTGTACCCGTAATACCAATTACTGGAATCGAAAATCGTTGGCGCCATTTCTGAGCAATTTCCCCAATAGTGATTATTGCATTGCCCACGATAATGGATTGAGCAAATTCAAATTCTTGATTACCATTCTCGACCAGTAAAGTTGTGGCACCAGCTTCTACGGCCTGACTGACAAAAGTATGTCCATCGACCTGCTCACCTTTTAACGCAATGAACATGTCTCCAGGAAGAACATGGCGATTATCCGTGGCAATTCCCGTCACCTTATTATCAAGATGCTGTCCTGTAACCGCTTGGAATACTTCAGCAAATAATTCAGGTTGTGGCAAGCTAATTCTCACAGCAGTACTCCCGAATTATCGCCAAATCTGAGTACGGTATTTTTTCTCCGCAGATTTCCTGATAGTTTTCCCGGCCTTTTCCTAAAACCACAACAATATCACCTGTATTGCATTCTTGAATTGCCTGTTTTAGGGCAACTCCACGGTCATCAAATAGTGTATAAATATGTTTGGTAAAACCGGCGATAATATCCTGGTTGATTTGATTGATATCTTCATCCCTGGGATTATCAGGAGCAATAAAGCATCGATCCACATGCATTTCTGCGATGGATGCCATAGCCGGTCGTTTTGAAGCATCCCGATTGCCACCGCCACCAAAAACAAGAGTGATGCGACCACCTTTGTCTATCAAATTGTGGATGGTTCTTAATACTTGGTCATAGGCATCGGGTGTATGAGCGTAATCCATAATGACCATTCCACCATTTCGACAGGGAAATTGTTCCATTCTACCGGATATTGTTTTGCAATTTTTTATACCATTAGAAATGGCTGAATTAGGAATGCCGATGGCATGCATGGCGCCGACAGCAGATAAAATATTTTCTACATTAAAACTACCAATAAGACCAGACTCAATAGTATAGGTCTCATGTCCACCTATGATGGTGCCATTAATTCCATTTAAAGAGGAATCCAAATCAGAAAAATGCAAATCATCAGAATTGTAGGTGGACGTAAAAACAACCGGTGCCGGACAAAGCTCAGGAAGTTGTTGCCCGTATTCATCATCCATATTAATGACTGCGGTGGCAGTGATTGGGAGCTTTTTAAACATTCGTGCTTTTGATTGGAAATATTCTTCCATGGTTCCATGATAATCCAGATGCTCTGGAGTGAGATTTGTAAAAACAGCTACATTAAAATCCACATCTGCTACACGATATTGATGGATGGCATGGCTGGAAACTTCCATGACGACATGGGTAAATCCCTGATCGACAAAATCCCGCATAGTGCGCTGTAACGTGATGGCATCTTCTGTTGTGAGGGTCTTTTTTGCCTCGTATCCATCAGCAATAATGCCCAAGGTTCCCATCTGTGCAACCTTAATATCAGCCGACTCTAATATGCTGTTTATAATACTAGCCGTTGTGGTTTTACCATTTGTTCCTGTAATGCCAATAACGGTTAATTCCTTTGTGGGATGTCCATAATATTCAGCCGCAACCAAACTTGCCATACGCCGTGGGTTGGCCACGTGAATCACGGGAACTTTTTGCTTTCCAATTTTCCTGCCATTGGCAATAATTGCTGATGCACCTCGTTCAACAGCGTCTGGGATAAATTCATGGCCATCATGCGCCGTGCCAGGAATAGCAATATATATGTCCCCGGGATTCACTTTCCGTGAGTCAATGGATATGCCGGATACATGCGTAGGCGGTAGGGATTGTTCTTCAGACAATAGATGTTTTAACAATGTGTCTAAACGATGATTCACTGCAATCCTATCTCACAAGTATTTCCGCTTTTTACTCGTGTTCCAGGAGCAGGACTTTGCCAGATTACTTTCCCTGAACCATTGACTTTAACTTTGAGATGAGCTTTTCTCAGTGTTGATAAGGCTTTCTTCAAACTCATCCCCCTTACCTCTGGTACTTTGCCTAATTTTTCTTTTTCTGAATAAAATTCTGTGGTTTGTAATAAAGCAGTAGATATGCTGCTTATAGGATTCATTGCCATAACCATCTTTGTTTGTGCCAAAACTGGTTCTGGTTTACTTGGTCGTGTTTTTGGTGTCTCCAGATTATCATCCATATTGATTATCCGTTGCATTACCCGTCGAAAAACCGGTGCTGCACCTTCGCCACCCCAATGTTTACCATAACGTGGCTCATCAATTATTATCACACCTAAAACCTGAGGGTTTTCAGCAGGGAAGAAGCCCACAAAATTGCTTACGAATTTGGAATTGGAATATTTTCCGTCCATAAATTTTTGTGCGGTACCCGTTTTGCCAGCCACGGACCATCCCATGATTTGAGCTTTATCGCCCGTGCCACTTTCCACAACCTTTACTAGCATGGATTTCACAGATTCCATTACCTGAGGAGAAGCAATTTTCCTGATCACTTCAGGTGTCTCGCGGTATACAATTTGACCGTTTTGATCCACAATTTGATTCACCAAACGAGGGCGCAATAAATACCCACCATTGGCAATGGCAGAATAGGCAACCGCCAACTGGAGTGCCGTAACACCAATTTCGTGTCCCATGGATAATTCAGCTAAAGATATATCACTCCAGTCATCGACTTTTCGTAATGTTCCGTTAACTTCACCAGTCAGATTAATATTTGTATTGCTGCCAAAACCAAAATCGCGACAGTAACGATAAAATGAATTTTTGCCAATGGTTTCAGCAATTTTTATAATGCCAACATTACTGGAATGCTGAATGATTTGGCCGACAGTGAGCAATCCATATTCTTCATGATCGTTGATCCGAATATCTTTTAATGTATAACCGCCGTATTCGCAGTTGAATTCCTGATCAGCTGTTACAGTATTCAAATCTAATGCAGCAGTGGCAGCTACAATTTTATACGTGGAGCCAGGTTCAAACTGATCGGTTATCGCTCTTATTTTTTGATTTTCAGTTGGATATTGAGAAGAATTATTTGGATCAAAATCAGGGACGGAAGAGATCGCCAGAATATTACCGGTTTGAGGATCGATAATGACCCCGGTGGCGCTGGTGGCGTCAAAGGATTTTACAGCATTCGCCAATTCATCCTGCAATATGGACTGATATTCCAAATCCAATGTTGTTTGGATATTGGCACCATCCACCGGATGTTTGGAAGGGAAACCAGTTTTTGGATTGAGTTGACCTTTTCCATTCCGTTGTTTTACAATCCAACCTGGCGTGCCAAGGAGTGTCTTATCATAATCTTTTTCCAGCCCTGTGACACCATGATCATCAACATCAACGAGACCAATAATCTGTGCACCGACATTATCGTGAGGGTAATTCCGGCGGGAGTTTCGTTCAACGATAATCCCATCTGTTTTCTTCAAGTCCAGCGTGCTGTAGACATCCTTGCGGAGATTACGCTCTAAATAAACAAACGATTTACCCGACTTCAATTTCTTCATATAATATTCGCTATCGCGACCCGTCACTTCGCTGACTTTCACTGCAATAGCTTCTTTATCACGGATGCCAGATGGATGTGCTCCGATGGAATAATGAATAATGTTTCGTGTCAAGGATGTGTTGTTACGATCAAAAATGTTTCCACGAACTGCCATAACAGGTTCACGGAATTGACCTTGCTGGATTCCACGTGCATGATAGCGCTCACCACTCATAATCTGCACTTGAAACAGGCGGATGGCCAATCCTGCCCAGCTCATAATGACGAGCGATGATATTATCATGACGCGGGTTCTATATTTAAGGTAGGTCTTTGTCATAAGGTGTTATTAAACCGCATGGGTATATAAACAATAAGTGATTCAGGTTCGGCAGGAACCATATTTAATTCTTCACGGGCTTTTTTTGCGACCATATCGGCACGCTGTAAATAATCGATATCACTTTTCATTTCTTCAATATTATTTTGAAGCTCGTGCAATGTTGTGTATTGTACTTCAATGGCATAAAGTGTTTCATCGACTTCTGAATAGACCCATAGGTATGCAATCAAACCAATTATGGTGGTTGCGGTAAAAAAGAAAAACAAAAGGGTTTGGATAATTTCCTTTTGTTTTTTTGAACGTCGTTTTGTTTTTCGAACCATTAGCGAATGCGCTCCAATGCACGGAGTTTGGTAGGCTTGGCTCGTGAGTTTTCACGTAATTCTTCTTCTGTTGGCGTTAAAGGTCTTTTGGTGAGAACGTTGGCAACACCTTCCTGTTTTAACGCACGAAAGCGATGTTTTACCATGCGATCTTCCAGTGAGTGAAAACTCATGATAACAACCCGACCACCAATTGCAAGATGGTTGAAAAAGATATCGAGGAAATTGGTGAGATGATCCAATTCTTTGTTAACAGCAATACGTAAGGCCTGATATATCCGGGCTTGGGATTTATGTCGTTGTGCCGGTGGAGTAGACCTGCGAATCGCCTCATTTAAATCACCAATTGTCTGCACCACCGGCATCTTCTTTATTGCACGAGAAATTTTTCTGGAATGACGCTCTTCGCCATACTCATATAATATATTGGCTAATTCTTCTTCTGAGGAATTGGCAATAAGATCGGCGGCAGTACCATCTGCGGATGAATCAAATCGCATATCAAGGGGACCTTCATTGCGGAATGAAAATCCTCTTTCATGGGTACCCAATTGCAGTGAAGAAAGGCCAAGATCTAATAATATCCCGTTCACTTCGGTGATTCCCAATTGTGACAGGATGGAAGGAAATTCGTCGTATGCCGTGTGAAAAAGTGAGACCGGTGAAGAGGCAAGTATATGCTTTTTACATATTTCCAAAGCCTCTTCATCACGGTCAATCCCGACAAGCCTCCCAGTTTGGAGAGTTGAAAGGATGTGTTTGGCGTGCCCTCCTAATCCGATGGTACCGTCCAAATAGATTCCATCGGGGAGAATGTTGAGATAGGATAAAACTTCCGCTACCATGACCGGAAGATGAACTGGTGTTCCATCCTGCTGCTGAATGGTCATATAATAATTTTTTCAGCCAGTTCATTATAATCAGATTGTTCAATAGTTTTAGCCTGTTCTTCAAATGTTAACAGGATTTGTGGGTTCCAGATTTCAATTTTATTCACCATGCCGATGATTAGGGCATCGTGCGATAGATCAGCATGTTGAATGAGAATTTGCGTTAATGGAATGCGACCTTGTTTATCAAAGCTAACAGTGGATGCGTAACGCACCATGTCACGGATGAACTGTCGGTTCACGGCATTAATAGAGGATAAACTGCGCAAGGCGCCTTCGATCTGAATTTGCCAGACGGACAGGGGGTAGGCATAAATACACGGATCTAAACCTTTAGTAATAACAAAGGTTTGATCGCTATCTGCCGACAGCGATTGTCGGAATTTCGCCGGAATATTGACACGCCCTTTGGCATCAATAGTATAGGCGAATTCGCCGGTGAATGTATTTTCACTTATGCTCATGCTTGCACTTTTATACAGAGATAGTTACCCACAACTACCCACAACGTAACACTTTTAGACCAAAATGGGAAATATTATTTACATTATTCTATATAAAAATTTGGGAGCCACCATATTTAAGTTTGAATATTTTAGAGAAGAGTTAGGGTATTTATGTAAATGAGTGAAATAAAATGGTGAGAAGTGGGGGGGAATTGCGCAAATTAGATTTCAATTCAATCTATAAGTAGGTCAAAATCCATGGAAGTAAGTATTCGAATAATAAACGAGTAATAGTATATTATCTTACATTAGTTAGGAATAAAAAGATTCAATTGATATCGTTAGCATATTTTTTAAAAAAAGTATAAAACTGATGCGAGGCATTGATGAGTAAATTATACACACCTGAAGTTGGTAATTGGGGTATTCGTAAATATAAATTAATTGGCTACTATGCCAATATTTTTTCAAAGAGTATGAAGTCATCGTGGACTTATCGCATCTATTTGGATCTTTATAGTGGCGCAGGAAAGGCTAGAGATAGGGATTCGAGTAATATTTTGTTAGGGTCACCATACCAAGCATTAACAGTAGGCGTTCCTTTTGATAAATATATTTTTAATGATATGGATCCTATTTGTATTGAATCGTTAAAAACTAGGGTATATAGAGATTTCCCAAATATAGAGTCCCATTATTTTAACTATGATGTTAACAGAAATATTCAAAAAATAATTGATCCTATACCAAATTCATCTTCTATATCGTTTTGCGTGGTTGATCCCTTCAAAGTGAAAAATTTACATTTTAATACTATTGTGGAGATAAGCAATAATTTACGATCTGATTTTTTAATTCTAATACCTACTGTAATGGATATTGGTAGAAATGAACATAACTATTCAAAAGAAGATTCAGTATATTTAGACAACTTTTTGGGGACTGTAGATTGGCGAGAACAATGGAGTAACCAAAATAATAAAACTGGAAAAAACTTTTGGATATTTGTTACCAATTATTTCATCTCAAGAATGAATGAAATAGGATATATACATTATGCTCATGAACCAGTTAACAAGCCGGGAACTAAAGTGACAAAGTATCATTTAGTATTTTTCTCAAAAAATCCTCTAGGTAAGAAATTTTTTGTTTCTTCAATTAAAGGAACTGATAATCAACAAAAACTGGATTTATAATAATGTCACAAAAATCAAGTATTGAATGGACTGAATCAACTTGGAATCCCATAACAGGCTGTGATAAAATCAGCTCTGGATGTAAAAATTGTTATGCTGAACGTATGGCGAAACGATTAAAAGCAATGGGAAATGCGAATTATAAAAACGAATTTGAACTAACACTTCATCCACATGTGCTTGAGTATCCCTTAAAATGGAAAAAGCCTCAAACTATTTTTGTTAATTCTATGAGCGATTTGTTTCACATAGATGTTGAAGAATCATTCATTCATAGTGTTTTTGATATAATGAATCAAGCGGATTGGCATCTGTTCCAGGTATTAACAAAACGCTCCAGTAGATTATTAGAATTAAATGGCGATTTGGTTTGGACGGATAATATTTGGATGGGCGTAAGTATTGAAACGCTAGATTATTTATATCGAATTAATAATCTGCGTAAAACTAAAGCAAGTATCAAATTTCTATCATTAGAACCACTACTTGGCCCATTGCCAAATATGAATTTAGAAGGGATAGATTGGGTAATCGTTGGTGGCGAATCTGGACCGGGATCGCGACCAATGGATGCTTCATGGGTAGAAGATATTCGAGATCAATGTACCGCTTCTGGAACTCCATTCTTTTTTAAACAGTGGGGTGGAATTAACAAGAAAAAAGCTGGACGATTATTGGATGGTAAGACTTGGAATGATATGCCAGAAGTTTATCCTAATTTATAATATAGATCAGATTTCAACCAGTTTCAGCAAAACCAACAACATGCCGTCAAGGTCTAAGCAATATCCCACACGTTGACCCCAATCGCGATCTTGCAATAGCAGTTTTGTATTATGTGTATTTCGCCATTTAATAGGGATTATGCGACGATTTAAACCCATCGCCCAAATTTCTCACTGATTATTGTTATCCCGATATTTTTCATACTGCATATAATTAATAAAAATACGTAGTAGAGCGTATGGACATAAACTGGAAGAACTATTAATTTAGTCCAGTTGGAAATAAAAAATTCTGATGTGGAATATAATATTCTTTATAGTAGTAATTATCGTATTACAACGGGGGAATCAACAAGATGCCCAGAATATAACCATCGTTATTTCCAAAGAGTAGAATGTAATGAAGCATGCACTATGAAAATAGATGTTGCTTACAGAATGTAAAATCATATTGAAATAAAAAAGAGGACTAAATCATGAGTGATTATAATATCGATCTTGACAATTTCGAAGCCAAAACACTAAATGAAGAAGAAAGTTGTACTAACTTAAATGTTAAAGCAAACCGAACAAGTACCTTCACAGCCAATAAGGGTATAAGCGTTGATAAAAATGCTTCTTTGATAACTGATAATGTGAGCACCATTACAATAAACAAGCACTTGAAATGCAATGGCGATAGTACTATAACAGCAAATAATGTGAGTACCATTACGATTTATGGTGCTGATTTAAATGGTCATACTACAATAGTAGCCAAAAAAACCTCTACTGTGACAATTCATGGAAATGTTAAAAGTTCAACAATAGATAAAGACAATTCCTCAACGGTTACATTTTATAGCCGCTAAATAGACTGCGAATATTGCTTATACTAATTTTCAGGAAAAACCTTCCGAAGGTTTAAAACCTTCGGAAGGTTATTAAATAAAATTGGATGATTAATCACTCAACCAATTTCAGCGAAAGCAATAACATGACCATCAAGGTCTAAGCAATATCCCACACGTTGCCCCCAATCGCGATCTTGTAATGGGCTGAGCAGTTTTGCTCGCGCTTCTTGGGCGCGACTCAAATATTCATTGGCATTTTTCACCTGTAAATACAATTCAGCTTTGGCCTGAGAAACATCAAAATCTGTAGAATCCAGGTGGGGTGATAGTAATTGTTGAATTCCTGAATAGGGCATGAGTCCAAGTGATGATTGTTCGCTTAATTTGAATTCAGTCATTCCCGGGACGTGTAAAACAGGTTCAGCAGCAAGCACGGTTTTATAAAAAGATGCACTTATTTCCTGATTGGAGACATAAAGAATAAACATGGGATTCATGAGCTTCCCCGTATGTTGGGATTATTGAATTGGTGTATAATGAATAACGGTAATATTCAACGGATCAACTGTGACCCGAACACGAACAGGATCATTCTGGGATTGAATCTTCCGAATGGCATCGCCATTGAGATATATATTTAAACCGCGAGAATGATTAAATAAGAGATCAAGTTCCTGATCAAACGTATAGGTTCGAATATCACCAGCAGGGATGGCAATTGCTTCACTTGCCAATGTATCTTGTTTCACCTGAAATCCAGTGGCGTCAATCGTAATGATTTTCAATGAAAATGGTGGTTCAATATTGAGTTCTGCCTCATCGGTGGATGCTGCAACAAAGTCAGAAAGCAATGCGACCTCAGTAATAATATCCACATCATTGGCTAGATAGGCTGCTGCTGGAATTGTTTCAGGTGACGTATCCTGCTTTTGAGAAATTGATTTCTGAATAATAAAAATAGCAAAAACCCAGATGATGAGTAAAACGCCACCTTTAACCAAGTTCGAACGATATTGGGAAATAGAAAACGTTTTGCCAGAGCTAGGTGACCCGGCTTGTTCAGCAGCCATGGTAATAACTGGTTTAGATTTAGACTTTTCTCCAACAGGTTCTCCTTGAGCACGGCTCAAAAAATGTTCAAATTGAGTCAGGGCTTCTTCAGGATCGCCGCCAATTTCGATGACGTAGGCGCGTAAAAACAATCGGACATACGCTTTAGGTAATACTTCAAAATTGCCTTCTTCAAACGCCTCTAAAAATTTAATATTGATTTTAGTACGGTTTTGTATTTCCGCTAAATCAATGCTTTGGCGTTCTCGGAGTGCTTTTAGTTCTTTGTAAAATTCGTCCATAACTTAAAATCGTGGCGGGAAATTAACGGGGATTCTTGAGAAGAGGAAGAGAAGTTTTAAGGTACAAGGTATATGTTTGATGAAAGATGGCAGATGTTGGAGTCCCGATTTATCGGGAGAAGATGGCCTTCTGTTTCATTTATTTTTCCCATTGGTATTTTTCCAGCCTTAATTTTTGAATTAGAAAATAAGTTATAATTTTGTAACCCAAGTAATAAAAACGCATCTGATACATATTAAATAGGAACCTGAATGTTTTTTAGAAAACCACGACTAGATGAAATTGATGTAAATAATGCCAAACAACTGTTGGATAATCCTGACATAGTTTGGTTAGATGTGCGTGAAATTATAGAGCACAATCAATTGCGTCTTCCGAATTCGACATTAATTCCAATGGGATTACTTCCTTTGCGAGAATCTGAACTCAGGGATGTCCTGGACAAAGAAATTATTGTCTACTGTCGGACTGGAAGCCGTTCATATCATGCCACGCGATGGTTAAACGACAGAGGATATAACGCTAAAAATATGGTAGGTGGAATTATGCAGTGGAGCAGGTTTGATCATCCAACAATACAAGGTGCAGTATGAAAACAAAATTTCAATTATTTATCATTTTATTATCACTTTCTATCATGGCTTGTTTTGCAAAACCCAGTGCAACTGTTTCAGGAAATTTGCTTAGCGGATACCGGGTTTTAGCCGTTCAAGACAATGTGGAAAATTTGAAATACACAGTGTATCGTGGTGATTACATCAAGTTCCAATTATCCAGTCATGAACAAAATATTGATGTCATATTTCCATCACTGGAAAAGTCTGAATCAATTACGGGTATACCAGAGAATGATCCTTATTTTAAAATGAAAGCCAGTGGAAATTTTCCATTTACTATCGATGGTAAACCGGGAATTATAAAAGTATTGGACTATGTTGAAAGCTCATATACTGAAATCTCCGCGATTGAAGCCAGGAATTTTATCCAAGATCGTGAACCGTTTGTTTTGGATGTGAGATCAGCTCGTGAATACGCTGGTGGTCATCTACAGGATGCGACGCTGATACCCGTGCAAAACATTCAAAATCGTCTTCACGAGTTAAGTGATTATAAAGAGAAAGATATCATTATTTATTGCCGATCAGGTAATCGTAGTACTGTTGCTTCTAAAATCCTAGTTGATGCAGGATATAAACGAATTTATAACCTGCGGTCTGGTATGAGCGGTTGGACCAAAGCAGGTTATCCTACCCAAAAATAATCTTTTGTTTAAGAGCGGATTTTCAATTTGATTTCGTTGTAATTTGTCCTCCAAACTGATATCGAAGGACGTATGGCAGACAAAAAAGAAAAATCTATTCAACACCTCATCGGTGTAGCCGAATCTGTAATCAAAGCCGAGGCGGAAGAATTATTGCTAGTGGCAAATCGCATCGATCATGATGTGGTGAAAGCGGCTGAAATCATTTTAAATCATTCCGGTAAAATTGTTATTTGCGGATTAGGTAAATCTGGCATCATTGGGCAAAAAATCGTTGCCACATTAAATAGTACAGGTACCAGAGCCGTTTTTCTACATGCTGGCGAGGCTCTACATGGCGACTTGGGAATTTACAAGCCGGGTGATCCCACCATTCTTTTATCTAAAAGCGGAAGTACCGAAGAAATATTGCAGTTGATTCCGGTTTTGCGTGAATTCAATTCGGTATTGATCGGTATTGTAGGAAATGTCTCTTCACCCGTGGCTGAGCATGTGGATGTTATTATTGATGCTTCCGTAAGCAGGGAAGCCGATCCGCTGGGTGTCGTACCCACATCAAGTACGACGGTAACCATGGCAATTGGTGATGCATTAGCAGCAGTGCTTATGGTGGCACGCAATTTTAAACACGAAGATTTTGCACGCTTTCATCCCGGAGGCAGTTTGGGTAAGCGTTTGAGATTACGGGTGAAAGATATCATGAAACCGCTTCGTTCTGTAGCAACGGCAAAAGCAACCGACTCGTTGCAAAAAGTTGTTATTGAGATGACAAAAAAACCGCAGGGTGCAGCCTTAATTGTAGATGATGATAATCGTCTTGAAGGAATTTTCACTGAAGGTGATGTTCGCCGTTGTATGGCTCTGGACAAGGATTTTCACGAGATCGAAGCAGGTCAAGCCATGACTGCCAATCCCATTTTTATTACCAGTGATGCTATATTAAACGATGCCATAAATTTGATGGAAGATCGCTCATCACAGATATCAGTTTTGCCTGTCGTGGAAAATGGTGGAAAGATTTGCATAGGTCTCATTCGATTACACGATATTTATCAAACCAAATTGGTTTAATTCGCTTTGTAAACTGACACAGACACTTAAAGTGTCCGTGTCAGTTTCTCGACCAAGATATAAATAAAAACCCCCGAATCATCGGGGGCTTTTTATTTTATTCAAATGGATTGGTTGCAGTTGTATCCGGTTTCGGCGGTTTAGGAATTTCACCCCAGTATTTTGGTGAAGTATTTAAAGTATAAACGACATTTTCATTTGTCAAATACACTTCATCTTCTCCTGAAGTTCGCACATAATTATGACTCCAATCTGAGCTCGAACGCCCAAATATTGCAGATGCCAATTCTTTTTGTGCTACATCTTTAACCTGGATAAATGATCCAAGGGAATCATCTACGGAATAAGTCGCCCACTTAGTAGGATTTGACGATATCATTGTTTCGCGTTTAACAGCAAGTGTTTTGCTAAACAGATTGTCAATTCTACCGGATTTCATCACGAGGGAATCATTCCCGGCAATCGTCCAACTATCACCAGTCCGGACGAGTGTGATGCTTTCATTATCCTTAGAAATGGTCACTTCCCAAACATCATCTTTTTCAACATCAAATACTTCACCCGTTTTGGTAACGTGTCGATTTTGCATCAAGGAGTTAATTCCCCAAATGACTACTAAAGCCACTAAAGCAATGGATGCCCATTTAAGTTCTTTAGTCATAGAGTTCCTCCAAGAGTTTTGTGCGTCCACTTTCGCGCTTCCAATTGATAAATCCAAATCCAATAACCAATAGTGCAGGAAGCAAAATATTCAACCATTTCCAGCGTGCTTTAGAAGCATCTTCCAACTCTCCTAATGGACGGGTTGTGATTTCTCTCGATCTAAGTGCTACCAGATCACTATCGCCGATGAGGAAATCAACGGCATTCATAACAAATACCATATTTTCAGGACTTCGTCCGCCACCGTTATCACTCATGAGTTCAGAGTCACCCACCAAAATCAGCTGTGATAATCCACTGTTTTCACCAAATGATGCCGTAGCATATGCAGCCACCAATTTTGGAGGTTGAGACAGATTTTTCAATATCGGATTATCAATGGGACTCAAACTATATCGTCCCGTCATGGCTCCTGATCGATTTGATGAGGAAAACAGAGGAAGGATTGATCCACTTCCAGTTGTATCAGCGATGATTTCACTGGTGAAAAACAATCGTAATTGTTCTAAACCTGACACGATGGTATGATCATTAAAATCTCTGATCAGTGGGAAGAATTGATATTCCATGGCAGTATTGTAAGAAAAGATACCATTCCGCTGTTGAACAGTGACGCTTCCACACTTTTTGTCCAGCACAAGGTTTTCCTGAATATGTAATCCAAATTGATCGGTGAGATTAAAAATATTGGATTGAATAGGGGTCCCTTGTTGTGATTGCAAATCAGCAGAAACTCTGGATTGACCCATGAGAATATTTCCACCATTGGACACGTAATTCTGAAGATTCGCATATTCGGTTGCAGATAATGAGTCCGTCATGCCATTCACTAATACCATTTGAACAGTAGGTGGAATGGGATTTGCTAACTGAATGTTCTGTACTTGATAGGATTCCCTGAGAGCATTGGCAATATTCTCATTCTTTGACGTTTGATGAGCTGCTGTTGCAAAAGCCACGGATTTCTGTTGCGTATCCACCAGTTTTTTGATTTTGGTGGTAATATCATATTCAAGACCCGTCGTTGTTTGAATAATGGGAATCGATTCACGTTTATCTTCATAAAGGATAACCATTCCCATATGAACCCGTTTGATTTCCATTTTATCATTTTCTACAACCTGAAGTTGAACCGGTTGAATACCATATTTTTGTGCTTCTTGAGTCAGTTCTTCATCATTATCCGGTTTATAAAATTCAAACCGAAGTTTTCCGTCGGAGTAAGCAGAATATTCTTCTAAGATATCCTGTAAGAAGCGACGATTATTTCCGTATTCCCCAGGAAGATTTTCTGAGAAATACACTTTTACCGTCATCAAGTCGTCAATTTTATTCAAGACAGCTTTACTGGATTTTGATAAGGAATACATTTTGTTATCCGTAAAATCAAGACGGAAGAACATATTCCGCGCTACCACATTTGCCAATAAGACAGCCACTAAAGCGATGACGATATATATCGTTAGAGATTTTTTATTCATTACATCCATGACTTATCTCCATCTCCGAGTTTCTACCATACGGATGGTAAGGGTGAGAAAAAGCCATATCATGGTTCCAAAGTAAATCAGGTTCCGGGAATCAATTACTCCTCGCGACATATTTGATAAATGGTAATCCACGCTCAAATACTGGATAATCCCTGCCAGTGAATGAGGGACGAATATTAGGAGTTTATCCATGAGGAAAAAGACCAATACGATGACGACTGCAATGATAAATGCCACAACTTGATTTTCAGTAAGGCTGCTGGAAAAAATCCCGATGGCAGCGTAAAATGCACCAACGAAAATCAATCCCAGATACCCACAAAGGGCCGCACCAAAATCAATATTAGCTCCCACAGACGCTAAGGTGAAAAAGTGTACCAGGGTAAATGCTAATCCTGCAACGATAAGTACTAAAGCGGACAGATATTTACCCACCACAAATTCCCAATCACGGATTGGCAATGTTGCAATCACCTCGATAGTACCAATATTTTTCTCCCTCGCCAAAAGTCCCATAGTAATCACAGGAATAAAGAAAAGGTAAACCAACGGAACGATGCTGAATAATGCGCGCATATCCGATTGATTAATGAGGAAAAATGTGTTCGTAAAGAAATACCCGTTAAACAGGGTGAAACACACCAAAAATATGTACGCCATTGGACTCATGAAATAGGAACGGAGTTCTTTGACAAAAATGGTTTTCACATTATGCATTTGAGCCTCCTTCCATGGTCAATGAGCGGAATACATCTTCAAGTTGAATCTTATGTCTGCTCATTTCAAGGATGACCCATCCGGAATCGACGGCATGCTTGAAAATGGATTCCCGCGGATCAGATCCACGTTCATATTCAATAGAAAGTGAAAATGTTTCTCCATCCTTAGGTCCGATGGATACATCCAATGCTGGATGTGTTGCTTTCAATGTATGAATAGAATCCTCGCTCACATTTTTTACTTCAAGAGTAAGTTGGGTACGACCTTTAAGATTGGCAATGAGTTCCTTGCTGGTTCCATTTGCCACAATGATTCCGTCATCAATGATGACGATTCGGTCTACCGTTGCTTCGATTTCTTGAAGAATATGGCTGGACATAATGACCATTTTTTCTTGTCCGATTTGCTTGATAAGCTCCCGGATTTCCACAATTTGGTTTGGATCTAATCCTGTGACAGGTTCGTCCAAAATTAAAATGTGTGGATCATGAATCATGGCACATGCTAATCCAATGCGCTGTTTATATCCTTTCGAACAGGCTGAAATCTGGCGGTGGATGACACCTTGTAACCCGCATTGTTCCACAACTTTGCCCAATGCTTTTCGGAAATCTTTACCGATAATTCCTCTTACACGAGCGGTGAACTCAAGTAAATCATATACCATCATTTCTGGGTATAGTGGATTCGATTCAGGTAAATATCCAATTTGCTGACGGATATCCAGGGAATGATCTAAAATGTTTTGATCGTTTACATAAACATTTCCCGATGTTGGGGAAAGAAAGCTAGTCATGATTTTTAAGGTTGTTGATTTACCAGCGCCGTTGGCACCTAAAAATCCAACAATTTCGCCATCATTTACGTCAAAACTAATAGATCGCAAAGCCTGGACATCACCAAAATGTTTAACAAGATTCTCAATACGAATCATTGGTGATAACCCTCCAATATTATTTGGCTATACTTTGAAAAAAAACAAAAGTTCCATACAAATTCAGGGCGGGAAATTAAGTTGTGACGGACGGAGATGGAAGAGAGAAAATGAATCAGTTGCCAGCTATTTGTTAGCAGTTTGCAGGTTTCAGTATTAGGAGATAAGAATAGAGTGGTTGATGGATAAAAGAAAAAGCATTACCCCGTTTGTCATTCCGATCCCGACGGAGGGGGGGAGGAATCTACTTTAGTAATAAGGATTAATACATCTATTGAAGTATGTTTGAAAAACACTAAACTGTCATCACGAGCGAAGCGACGTGATCACATAAAACATACAATGGGATTGCTTCTCCAGATAAATCGGGATCGCAATGACAATAAATTAACTGTGAATTATTTTTCCTCAACATTAGTGTCTCAAAATGCATCGAAAATCTATAAATTTTGCTCTAATTATTGTGGTAAAGGTTACTGAATGAATAAAGATTTTGTTTTAAGTATAGACGTTGGCGGCACGAATACTGCGTTTGGACTTGTTGATAAAACGGGTTACTGTATTGCCAAGGATTCCTTACAAACTAATTCAGGGAAAACTGCCGAAGAATTATTTACGCATTTATTTATGCAGTTTTCTAACACGCTGAAAGAATTTAAAAAGGATCATCATTTGGTTGGGGTTGGTATTGGCGCTCCCAATGCGAACTATTATACTGGTGAAGTCAAAGCTCCTCCAAATCTAACCTGGCATGATGTAAACCTGGTCCAGCTCCTTTTTCAATTTGTGGACGTTCCTGTAGTAATTACCAATGACGCCAATGCTGCTGCTTTGGGTGAAATGCATTTTGGTGCGGCTAAAAATATGAAACACTTTATTGAAATAACATTGGGTACAGGTTTGGGAAGCGGTATTGTTGTTGATGGAAAAGTTGTATATGGTCAGGATGGTTTTGCTGGCGAGTTGGGACATGTGACAGCAATATTTGATGGGCGAATATGTGGTTGTGGTCGCAAAGGATGTCTTGAGGCATATGCATCGGCCACTGGCATTGTGAAAACCGCAGTTGAGATGATGGATACTACAAATCGTAATTCAGAGCTTTTGCATGTAGATAGGGATAAACTTGAATCTAGAGATGTATTTGTAGCCGCGCAAAATGGTGATCAATTGGCATTGGATATCTTTGAAAAAACAGGTGAAATCCTTGGACGTACTCTGGCAAATTCCGTCGTTCATACATCCCCGGAAGCATTTATATTTTTTGGTGGCATGGCGCAGGCAGGTGATTTGATTTTGGATCCGGTACGACGACATTTAGAAAAAAATGTTATGAAAGTATTTAAAGGAAAAACAAAAGTATTACCATCCGGTTTGCCTGGAACAGATGCTGCCATTTTAGGTGCCGCAGCGTTGATTTGGGAAGAATTGGAAATAAGGGGGAAGGATTAAGTTCCAAATTATAAGGATGAATAAAATACTTATTTGTCATCGCGAACGTAGTGCGGCGATCTATGCGTAATTATAGATTGCTTTGTCGTCATTTTAGGACTCCTCGCAATGACAATAAGAATGGTAACCAACTAATATGAAAATACTAATATCAAATTTGCCGAAAAATCCCTGGTGGGGACACGGAACTCCCATTTATGAAAATAATCCTGCCATGAAAGAAGGGGTCGTACCCAATCAGGAATTGGTTGAAATTGAGATTTATCTTCTGAAGAAACTTTTTGAAAAACTTCCTCTGGAATTGGTTGATTTGGACTTTCCATATATCTTAGACCAACACAATTTTGATTTACGGCAACACGATTTTGTTTTTGTCCGTGATTTATTTACCAGTGATCAAAATGGAAACGTCGTTATTTCAAAATTCCGTGAAAAAGAGCGACAGATTGAAGCTGATATTATTCAGGTTATTTTAGATGCCATGGGCTACAAAACGCATCGATTACCGGAATCATCCGATTGCTTTGCTGAAGGGGGAGAGTTCTATTATTGTTCGAAGGAAAAATTTCTTTTTGGAGGAATTTCACGGAATAATATAAAAGGTACTGAGAAAGTCGCCGAAATCCTCAACGTCAAAGAGTTGGTTGTATTGGAATCAAAAGCATTTCATCTGGATACGATTTTTACGCCTGTATTTAATAAGGAAAACAAAACGGTGGCGGTGATTACAGCAAAGGAATTACTGACGAATGAATCTGTAAGGAACTTGACAGTATTCTGTGAAAAGAATGGTATTGAGCTGGTAAAGGTTTCTCCAGAGGAGGCCATCGGCACCGACACCGAATTAGGTGAATTTGCAGTTAATTGTTTACCGCTACCTGGATATCTAATTGGTCCGGCACGATTCAGAAGCAATAAAATTGACCCATTGTTAAAATCGTTGGGTGTCATGCATATCACCATTCCAACGACCCAGTTTCGATTAAGCGGTGGAGCGATTCACTGTTTAACAAATGAATTATAAATTGCTTTGTCGTTCTTTTAGGACTCCTCGTAATGACACGGGTATTGTCATCGCGAACGTAGTGCGGCGATCTAAGCAGAATTATAGATTACTTCGTCGTTCCAATAAACTGGAACTCCTCGCAATGACATAGGTATTGTCATCGCGAACGCAGTGCGGCGATCTAAGCGGAATTTGAGATTGTTTTGTCGTCCTGTCAGGACTCCTCGTAATGACAATGAATAGTGGAAATACACTGAAATATCATCATTTATGATTGTTTGATGATATTGAAAAAGGCAGTCCCTTGGCTATCTTATTTGCACTATAAACCATCATTATTATAAACCAATTGGTAGCTCGAAAATGAGGTGGACCCCATGGACTGGACACATTTTTCCAGATTTAAGGTGTTGTGTCAATTCTGCGATTATGGTCATTATGCAGCCAATTCCTTTATTGGCTGATTGAAATATACCTGATCCGGTGTTTGTCTACCAAGTGATTGATGGGTTCTATCCTGGTTATAGAAATTTATCCATTCACCAATTCCAGATCTGGCTTCCGCCACGGTATCATAGGCTTTGAGGTAAACTTCTTCATACTTTAAACTGCGCCATAACCGCTCAATGAAAACATTATCCATCCAGCTGCCTTTACCATCCATGCTGATCCTGATATCAGCGTCTTTCAATACACCGGTAAAATCTTCACTGGTAAACTGAGACCCCTGATCCGTATTGAAAATCTCCGGTGTTCCATATTGACTGATCGCTTCTTGTAATGCATCTATACAGAAGGCTGTATCCATACAGTTTGACAGTCGCCAGCTCAACACTTTACGGCTGTGCCAATCCATAATGGCTACCAGATAGACAAATCCTCTGGCCATGGGTATATAGGTTATATCCGTTGCCCATACCTGATTTATCTTATGGATATTAAGATTCCTAAGGAGATATGGATAAACCTTGTTTTGCTTCCCGGGTCGGCTGGTATTCGGCTTGGGGGCCGTGGAATGGATGTTCATCTCAATCATCAGTCTACGTACACGTTTACGGTTGATCATATAGCCCCGGTTTTGTAACTGATCACGAAGGCTACGGGAACCCATAAAGGGATGCTTCATATGGAATTCATCCATCAGTCTCTTGATTTCCAGTTCTTCTTTATCCGGCTCAGATTTAACCGGATAGTAGTACACCGTGGAGCGGTTTATTGCTACCAGATTACACTTGGTCGTCTTGGGTAGTGTCTGATCTTCAAGTATCATGGTTCTGCGCTCTTCCAAACTTAACGACCGAACGCTTTGGCTAAAAAATCCCGTTCCATGATTAGCTGGCCAATTTTAGCGTGAAGTTCTTTGATTTCTGATTCAACATGCTTCTGTTCTTTTTCTGAAGAACCAAATACGTCTTTTGAACCCTCTAATAGTTTTTTCTTCCATTGTTGGATCTGTGTGGGATGAAGTTCATATTGAGATGCTAATTCACTTAAGGTCTTTTCACCCTTGATGGCATCCAATGCCACTTTAGCTTTAAATGCTGCTGAATGATTTCGTCTTTTCTTTCTCATGTTCTGCTTTTCCTTTTTATTACAGGTTCAGGCAGAATTTACACTAAGCACCTGTCCAGTTTTTGGGGTCCACTTCTAAAATTTACTCTAGCTACAAAACAGGCGACGTAATAAATATAAAATAATTCACATTTCTTTCTTCAGATCTAAACTTTAAAACTTTGTCGTTCTCGAGGGGCAATACATTTGGTTTTCGAATTCATTTCCGCCAAAAGTTTTTGAGCGGTTTTCAATTTCATATCTATATCATCATCATTTTGATCGGGATCGTGATGAATAATATGTAATTCTTTTACGCCCGCCTGATGAGCCAGCTTCACAACTTGTGACACAGAGGAATGTCCCCAAGTACTCTTTTGCTTATATTCCTCGTCGGTATAGGTAGTATCGGTAATTAAAATATCTGCGGAACTTAAAAAAGCGGTTAGCTTTTCCCAGTAATCCAAATTATAGTTTCGTGAATTTTCAGGAAATAACTCATTATCGGTTATGTAACATATAGATCGGTTCTTGTATTCTAATCGATACCCAAGGCAAGTACCAGGATGGGAAAGCAACATCGTTTTTAGCTTGATATTATTTATCTCGATTTCCTCTTCCTTGAGATTTCGAAAATATGTTCTGGAGGCAAACTCTTTCATTGTGATGGGAAAATAAACCCCATCCATTTGAGCTGAAATCAATTCACGCATTGTAATATCACCATGTGAAGCGCCCAATATCTCGAATTCATTTCCTGGGATGTATAAGGGAACGAAGAATGGCAGGGCGTTGATATGATCCCAGTGGGGATGAGAAATGAGGATTTTTGCATGAAGTTTTGGACCCTGTGTGCTCAATAAGTGATTTGACAACTGTTTGATTCCTGAGCCAGCGTCGAGAATAAAGAGATTGTTTTTTGGGAATTGGATTGATACACAGCAGGTATTGCCACCATACTTAAGTGATTTTTTCCCAGGAACCGGCAGTGTTCCACGTACACCCCAATACGTTAATTCTATTTTGTCTTCAATTATATCTTCTAAGTGTTTGATGAATACTTCATTATCTAATGGTTTAGTTAAATACCCATCGGCACCTAATTCCAGGGCACGTTGTTGATCGTGCTCATACGTTTTGCCAGAAAAAATAACAATTTTAAGATTTTCCAGGTTTGGTTCCTGCCGCAATAACCGGCACATATCTAATCCATCTATTCCGGGCATCATTAGGTCGAGAATTACTACATCCGGCTTCGTCCTCTTTATTTCCACAATAGCCTCTGTGCTGGAAGAGCTGGTAATTACCTTTGCCTTGTATCCCTCCAGTAATGATTTCAGTATTAACAATGTACCGGGATCGTCATCGACTATATGAATAATAATATTTTTTAATATGGACATTGTTTCAATTTACATTGTAAAGAAACGTAATACACTGTGACTTTTAGGGAAGTTATAATGTACACGTAAGCGTTTTAATCTATATTTTATAAATCCATAATTAAGATTTGGAACTTATTCTAAACATAAATATTATCAACATACCATGAGGCAGCCGATTCAAAGTTTGTCGGTTTTAAATAAAATATAAACTTTAGAGCATTCATGACAACATTCTGTAATTATTACTATCAGATAGAAGATTTATTAACGAATTTCAAAAATTAAAGAGGTGCCCCTTGCGAAATGCAATTATTCTTTTGATTATATCTTCGCTTTTTGCTAATGAGTCGGTTTTTAATCCTGAAGATTTTAGGTTCAGAGATGTTTATGCTGTTCGATTGGAGAAACCACTCGTGTTAGATGGTCTTCTGTCGGAAGACCTCTATTCTGGAGCATTCGTTTCAGATTTTATTCAATATATTCCTAACAATGGAAATCAAGCCACAGAGAAAACTGATATGTGGATCGGCTATGATGATGAAGCTCTATATGTCGGTGCTCGTATGTGGGATGCCAGTCCTGATTCGATTGTAACTCGTATTGGACGCCGGGATGATAATTTTAATTCCGATTTATTTGAAGTGATTATCGATTCATATAATGATAAGCGCACCGGTTTTTCATTCCAAATTAATCCGTCTGGAGCCATCCGTGACGAAACATATTATAATGATAGTTGGACCGACCTAAGCTGGGATGGCATCTGGGAAGGGAAAACCAGCATCGATGATGAAGGATGGACGGCTGAACTGCGCATTCCATATTCTCAACTTCGGTTTGATGAACAGGAAGAATATACCTGGGGCATTTTCCCCACACGGTTTATACAGCGTCGTGGCGAATGGGATTATTTTATGTACAAACCGCTCGAGGAAAGTGGAGCCATGTCGAAAGCCGCAACGTTACACGGCATCCGTGGTATTAAACCACCAAGAAGACTTTCTGTTATGCCATATTTTGCTTCGAGCACAAGCAATCTACCATCGCAGGAGAATAATGCATTTACGGGCGGTCGTCGTTCAAATTTAGGGATTGGAACTGATATTAGAATGGGCATTGGCGGAAATCTGACCCTTGATGCAACGATAAATCCTGATTTTGGCCAGGTTGAAGTTGATCCTTCCAGTATCAATCTATCAGCGTACGAAACGTATTACCAGGAGAAAAGACCATTTTTTGTAGAGGGACGTTCAATATTTGATTTTGGTAGCAGTGGTCCAACCAATAACTGGGGTTTTAACTGGAGTAGTCCAAGTTTTTTTTATAGTCGGAGAATTGGTAGATCGCCACAAGGTTACATTGGTGTGAACTCAGACTCATTAAACCAGCCTGATGCAACACGCATCCTTGGAGCTGTAAAGGTCAGTGGTAAATTGAAAGGTGATTGGTCGGTTGGTGTATTAAGTGCCCTAACCAGTCGCGAGTTTGGTGAATACTATCTTGATGGCAAAAAGGATGAGCAACAAATAGAACCACTTACTTCATATAATGTGCTTCGTGCGCAAAAGGAAATAGCCGATGGTCGTCGTGGTATTGGCTTTATTGGATCGTTTACAAAACGAAGTTTCAACGGTTCTAACCTAACTGGGATTGATGGTATTTATACTCTATCCGACAATCTGGCCGATCAAGCGTTAACCTTCGGTGTTGATGGATGGAATTTCTTTGGAGAGGAACGAGATTGGGCTCTTGGTGCCTGGGCTGGTATGTCAAGTGTTAGTGGTAACAGGAATCGCATCGCTAGTCTGCAGAAAAACTCCAGTCACTATTTTCAAAGGCCTGATGCTGATCATCTTGAATTTGATCCAACTCTCACTGAACTAAATGGGTTTGCAGGACGACTTTCGCTCAACAAAGAGCAGGGGAATATCCAGTTTAACACGGCATTGGGAGCGATATCGCCAGGTTTTGATAGCAATGACCTTGGACTTACGTTCGTTACTGATAGGATAAATCAGCATACAGTAATAGGCTATCGTTGGACTGAGCCCGGCAAGATTATCCAATCTGCAAGGGTGGATTTTGCTTACCAGACAAATCATAACTTCGCAGGCGTTAAAAATGGTGTACAGGTAATTTCTATGGGTTGGGCCAGCTTCCTCAATTATTGGGGTGTTAATTATTTCTACAATTGGATGCCTGAAGTATTGAGCACAACGGCTCTTTGGGGCGGTCCAGCAGTAATAAGACCAACTATCTATAGCCTGGATTTAGGTGTAAACAGCGATGGCCGAAAGCAAATTTCCGGCGATGCATATGTCAGCTTCTCGACAGACGCTGCTGGTGGCCATAGTGAGTTTTTTGAATTATCAGCGGACATGAATTTTGGCGATCAGTTTAATGTGAGTATTGGTTCATATATATCAAATAATTTAGAAAAGGCACAATATGTCAGAAAAGTGTCCGATTCTCTAGCGACTGCAATGTATGGAAAACGGTATGTTGTAGGTCAAATGGAACAACATACAGTTGGTTCAAATATTCGAATTAGTTACACATTTACTCCCAAACTATCTTTACAGGCTTATATACAACCATATCTATCCGTTGGGAAGTTTAGCAATTTCAAAGAATACGCTGCGCCTGAAACGTACTCCTTTATCAATTATGGTGACGATGTAGTCACAGTGACTGAGGATGGCAATTATGTGATTGATCCACAAGGTGACCCAGATACAGATGATCAGTTTACAATTTACAATCCTGATTTCAACTCAAAATCGCTGGTGGGTACCGCCGTATTGCGATGGGAATTCAGCCCCGGTTCCACAGCTTTTCTGGTTTGGACACGTAATGGCTCAAACGATGATCGCCCGGGAGTTTACGATTTTGGCCGCGATATGGGAGATGTACTTTCTGCCCAAGCTGATGACTTTATTGCTCTAAAAATAACCTATCTACTTGGAAAATAGTAATTTGGTTTGAACCAAGTGTAAAACAAATCTGAATCGCGATTAGATTACCATTTCAACAACCCGATTTCGGTTAAGTGGTGGAGCGATCCACCGTTTGACGAATGAATTATAATCAGTTTTCAGCCGGAAAACTTTGATATTGAAACATTACTTATAACTAAAAAATATAATATTATTACGATTTCATTAGCGTTAAAAGCAGGTTGATTATAAAAGTACTCTCATAATAGAGAGTCTAAACCGTGCTTAATACTATTGTAAAGTCGCGTGCTTTTATTGTGAAAATATCCAGCCCTAATTATATGAATTATACCTATTAGAAAAATAAAATCATATACGTACGAGATTGAAAAGATTTTACCTATGGTTGCAAATCCAATGTATAAAATTGAAATTAGAAAATTCTTATTTCCATAAATACCATATAACGCAATAATACCGATTCCAGAAGAAAATACTTCTGAATTCTCTTCAATATTATTTATTTGTTCAGTGCTTTTTTCCTCAATTTTATCTCTCCAAAGTTTATATTTTTTAAAGGATATTTTTAGTACCCAATCAATACCTTTTGCAATAAAAACTGCGATGATAACTAAACCGATCCAAATAAGCACTTTTTCTAAAAGTTCTAATTTCATAACAAATTCCTCATTGGTTTAAATATTGGTGTAATTTAAGAAATAGTTCGCATTTATTATTTATATCAATCTCGTTATATTCCGTCATAGTAAATAGTAGGTTATAGTTATGGCTAAAGAAAAACAAAAAGATAAGATTCAAGATGCTGAACTCAGTCTCCTTAAAGCTCAAGAGAAAAGGGAAAATGCTGAGCGAAGTAAAATTGAAAAGGAAGAACAGGAGGTATCAGAACGCCTCAATCAAAAATGGTGGCATATAAGACTTACAGTATTATTACAAGTTGCTATTGCTGGAATAGTGGCAGGAGCACTGATCTGGGGGTTTGCTCTTGATCATTTTATAAATATAAGTGAGATCATCCAAAAACAACAAAATGCATTGAAAGCGGAATCAGACAGCGTTCACAAACAATTAGAAAAGGATCGTAAACAATTTGAACAAGAAAGAGAAGTATTTTTAAGTAATGTAAAAGCATTAGAAAATGAAATTAGAGAAGGAGAGATTGAATTTTTAAGATTAGAGGAGATATATAGAAGAGATCTGGAAGCTAAACAAGCAGATGTATACAATTTGGAGGAACAGTTGGTATCTCTCCAATTGTCATCGCAAGAATATTTAGATGTTGTATCCGCAAAGGAAAAGGCTGAATCAGAAGTAAATATTTTATCGAGTGAATTATCAGAAATTCAAAACTTATCAAAGAAATTAACATTCAAAAAACCAGAAATTTCACAAATAGAAATGACAATTCTCCTTCAAGAACATGAATGGGTGCTTAGTTATGGAGGATCGGATCCAATTGAAATACAATTTCAATTGGATGGTAAAATATTAGCAAAAGAAAGTAATATTATAGTTCGGTGGTTTTTAAATAAAATGACTTGGAAAATAGAAGATGGTATCTTAATTATTAAAGACCCATATATTATTGCTACTTTTCCATTAAGTGGTGGAATGTTTGATTTTACCTATTTTTCTGGAGAAGTTATTATGGATAAAATAAAATATGTCGCATTACTCCAACGGTCTCTGATGGGTCCTTTCATTAATTAAAATATTTAGGAGCTCTTTTATAACATAGATACAAAATATTCTGGATTCTCTTTTACCTCATTCCCCTCAATCAAACTCCAAACGACCGCAAAAATATATATTTACCGATCACGGTTCTTGTTTTGAATCTTATTTATAAAACGTATCTATATGCTTTGGAACTTTTCACTTAAAACATCATACATAAAACTTCATTAATGACTGACCGGTCAGTAACTTACTGGCTAGTCATTTGAGGAAAATATGTCTATCATAGAACGTAAAGAACGGGAAAAAGAAAAACGACGTTTATCCATACTGCGTGCAGCAGAAACATTATTTGCGCAGAATGGATTGCATCAAACCAATCTGGAAGATGTGGCTACGGCGGCTGAAATCAGTAAAGGCACTATCTACCTGTATTTTAAAAGCAAACAGGATTTGTTTTTTTCCGTCATTGAAAATAAATATCAAGATTATATCGTTGGATTAGAAAAGGAATTGGACAAAGCCACTTCATTAGAAGAAGCCATTCGATTTCTCGTGAAATACCAATTGATGCATTCGCAAAATCACCATCATTTCTTTCGTATTATGATGTCAGAGCAATCGAAAGAAAGAGATGCTGCCCACAGTGAACTTCAGCGTGGATTCGTGCATAAATCAAAACTGGTTTTGGATATCTGTACAACAATATTTGATCGCTTTATGAAAAACGAATCACGTTCGTTCTCATCAAGCACATTGGCATTAGGCATCACGGGTACAATCAACGCCCATGTTATGTCCTGGCTTATTTCAGGCAAAAGCAGTGACCTGGATCAGGCCGAAAAAGAAATAAATTATCTCATTATTAATGGTATCAGGAATTAGGACGTACAATGCGAATTACTCTTATTTACATGTTTATTTTTTCCATTGGATGGTCACAGGCGCCGCTTGAATTATCGTTGCAAGATGCCCTTCGATTATCTGATGAGAATAATCTCACACTCAAAAAAGCACGTTTGGATTATGATGTTTCCGTATCCCAAAAGCAGGAAGCGAAATCCAGTGCTTACCCGGTAATCAGTACATTTGCCCAGGGCACAAAAAATCTATCCATCGCTTCTCAGCCCATGCAGTTTCCCGTGCCATTTGGTCAAATTGATCCTATAACTGGGTTCCCGGTAGCATTACCAAACGATCCTGAACACCAAAATACGGATTTGTTTTTTATTGATGTTAATATCCCGTTTGGTCAGGATAACACTCTGGTTTATGGTTTCAATATTACACAACCACTTTTTGATGGACGAGTGCTGGCAGCTTTACGCAGTGCAGGCACGTATGAAATCATGGCAAAGTCAGGGCTCACTTCTAAAAAAAGCCTGATTGTTGAACAAACAACATCGCAATATTATTCGGCGCTGGTAACCAATCGTGTATTAGCAGTGATGAAAAAATCTCTGGAATTGGCCAATCGACATCTCATGGATGCCCAGGCACTTTACGCCATTGGAAATGCAGCCGAACTTTCAGTCATTCAGGCGGAAGTTCGTGTGGCAAATGCAGAAACGCAGGTGAGTCAGGCACGAAAAACCATGGAGCTAACCCAATCCATGTTAAAACGTACCTGTGGACTTCCCATGGATCAGGACATTATTCTCACGGAACAACTCGACGCTCCCCTTGAGGATATTCCAAGCTATAAAGAATTGTCCGATAAATTGCTGGAGAACCAACCCATATTGAGTCAATTGGAAGCCAATCAAAAACTCATGAAGGAAAATATATTGTTAAAAAAAGCAGAGTTTATGCCATCGCTGGCCTTGACAGGAAGTTATTCACAACAACTTCCCTACAATGATGGACAATTTAGCGACGGTGTTTTTAGAGAAGCTTCTTCCGTGGGAGTTGCATTGAGTTTTCCCATATTCAATGGGTTTGGATCGAAGGCACGATTAGACCAGGCGAAAGCCACGTACCAGAGCAGCAAATACACCTATAAGGATACGGAAAACGCTTTGTTAATGGAACTCTCCCAACTTTATTATTCTGCAAAAGAAGCTATTTTGCGAATCAGCGCAGGAGATAAGCAAGTCAACTTAGCGCATCGTGCAGCAGAAATAGCTGAATCCTTGTATCAAAAAGGCATGAGTACGGATTTGGAATATCAGGATGCCATCAATGGATTACGACAGGCTGAGCTGGGTTTGGCACAGGCTTATTTTGAATATCACACAGCGTTAGCTGGAATTCGTCGATCAACCGCGACAATCAATTTTTAGATTAGGAATCATTATGAAAAGACTCTTTATACCAATCATCTTCCTATTTGCAATCGGATGTCAATCCGATAATAAATCTGCTGAACCAGAGAACTCAAAAGATGCTCCAGCGATTCCGGTACGGATAGCCACATTGGAGTATTCTGAATTTCGTGAAGCCATTAATGTTATCGGGAAAACAGAAACCGTTCGTCGAGGAAATATCATTTTTGAAGTTCCGGGCAAAGTGAACCAGATAAATGTGGAAGAAAACGACAGGGTTTCCGCTGGAACTGTTTTAGCGCAACTGGATGATGAGCAATACCAAGCAGGATTTACGTTAGCAAAATCAGCAGCAGTAAAAGCCCGTTTAGATTTTGAAAATGCTCAGTCGCTATTTGATTCAAATGTTGTATCTCGTGAGCAATATGATATGGCAAAAATTGGTTTAAATAATGCGGAAGCGGGATTCATACAAGCACGAAAAGCAATGGAGAATACGGCCATAAAAGCTCCCTTCGATGGAACAATAATTGACAAAAATTTGGAAATTGGCGATGTTGTTGCTCCCGTAGCTGGTTTGGCTCCACCATTTGCAATTGCTGATATGTCAGAAGTAAAAATTATTGTATCTGTACCAGAATCCAGGATTGGATTTCTTCATAAGGATCAATTAGCTGAAGTGCATATTAAATCCTTACCCAACAAAATATTTAATGGGAAAGTGCATCGCGTGGGCCTGGCGACACAACGACTGACAAATTCTTTTGAAGTTGAAATTCGTCTGGAAAATACAGATGGTCTCATAAAACTTGGGATGGTCGCAGATATTACGATCATTGTAAATCAATGGGATGAAGCATTGGTAATACCGATATCCGTCATACATCAGGATAAAACCGGACCATATTTATATGCTGCAAAAGATGGGAAAGCTGAATTACGCCGTATCGAAATATTAAGCCTAAATGGAATTAGTGCTCGAATCAGTGGTGAAATTGCCAAAGGCGATATCCTGATCACTCATGGACATCACGATGTGAGAAATGGCTCCAGACTCTCGGTCGTGGGAGGTTAAGATAAATGAAATTATCTGAAAAAGCGATTTACCAACCGGTACCGGTTTTAATCGTTTTAGGTGCAATATTCGTTCTTAGCCTTATTTCATTTTTTATACTTCCAATGGAGCTCATTCCAAAGATCGAAGTTCCGTATGCTTTTGTAAGTGCAGTATATCCAGGAGCGGCGCCAGCAGAAGTAGAAGCCGATTTAATCAAGCCACTCGAAGATAAAATATCCCAGCTTAATGATTTAGAAAAAGTGGTGAGTTATGCCCTCCAAAATATGGCATTTATTACGGTGGAGTATGCAGCAGGAACCGATTTAAATAGCAGTATCGACGAATTAAAAGATAAGGTAAACGAAGCCCTTCCTGACTTGCCGGATGATGTAATGAATGTTTCCGTGAAGGAACTGGATTTTAATGATATACCCATTTCAATATTGAATATTTACGGTGATATAACACCGCGACAACTAAGAGAAATAGGTGAAGATGTAAAAGATCGTTTAACACGAATTCCCGGTGTAAATGAAGTAGAAGTTTTTGGGGGTGTTGAACGGGAAATATCGGTAAAAGCTGATCCAAAATTATTAGCTGCAAATTTGATAACCATTCCACAGATTATCCGAGCATTGCAGGTTAATAATCGCAATATGCCAGGTGGTGTACTCAAACTGAATTCCCAGGATATTCTTGTTCGAACCATCGGGAAATTCAATTCGATTGATGAAATTGCTTCCATTATTGTTGGAATGGGTCAATCAGGTAATCCCATTCGATTAATGGATGTGGCTACCGTAGAAGATGGTACAGAAGAGATTACCTCTTTTTCCCGGTACATGGATGATCCCAGCGTAACCCTATTAATTAGCAAACGCCGGGGTGCTCATATTGTTGAAGCGACTGACATGATTGAAAAGGCAGTGGAAGAGATTTCACAATCCTTTCCTGAGGGAGTGAAATTTGCCTATACTGCACGTCAAGCGACAGATGTTGAACGGCAAAACAGGCAAGTCAATACCAATGCCGGGTGGGGAATTATATTCGTTATTGTCGTTTTGTTTTTTGGCATCGGATTCCGAAATGCATTGTTGGTTTCCATGGCATTGCCATTTTCGTTGATGAGTTCGTTTTTGTTTATGTACATCTTCGGAATTGATCGAACCAATATTTCAATGTTTGGTTTAATTATGGTTTTGGGCATTGTAGTGGATGGAGCCATCATCGTAGCCGAATCAACCTATCGTCATATTGAAGAAGGGATGCGTCGAAAAGATGCCGCAGTGGCATCCATACGAGAAGTGGGAACACCCATTATGACTTCTGTTCTTACTACCATGGTCGCCTTTGCACCCATTATGTACATGAGCGGAATTATGGGACAATTTTTATCCGTAATTCCTAAAGTTGTTATTTTTACCTTAGTTGGCGCATTTTTAGCGGATCATTTTTTGATTCCTGTGGCTGCTGCTAGATTGATGAATCGATCCAGTGGCAAAGGGAAATTAGCTGGTGATTGGTGGGGGAAACGTGCTTATCGAAAAGTTCTGAAATGGGCATTAGGTCACAGGTTAGTGACATTAACCATTGCTTTTTCAATGTTGATGTTATCGTTTGTAATTGTTGGGATATCAATGAGTACCGACGTAAAACTGGTTAAAGTGGCAATGTTTCCAAAGGTCCCTCAGCCACGGATTGTTGTGGATATCGCCAATGCTCCGGGCAGTCAGATAGATGCCACCGATGATATTACCCGTGAAATCGAAAAATATATTAAAACATTACCCGAAGTGGATCGCTATGTATCAACTGTAGGTGCAAGTGGTGTTCAAAATGTTCGTTTGGCGCAAGGTGGCGGAATCGGTGCTGAAATTGCACAAATAAATGTGGATTTATTAAATGCCGAAGATCGGGATCGAACGGTAGAAGAAGTTATCGATGAATTAAATGGAGTATTTGGAGGCATCCCTGGGACGAAAGTAACATTTGGTTTAATTCATGAAGGACCACCAATTCCCACCAATGTAGAAGTAGACATTTCCGGTGACGACATAAATGCCATGGAGTTGGTTAGTGATATAATTAAAGATAGAATGGAATTAATCGAAGGAACGACAAATGTTGAATCCAGTCAAGGTGTAAAGCGCACGGAGTTTCAAGTCGAAGTTGATCATGAACGAGCAGCCTGGTATGGTGTATCTGCGGATGATATTAGTCAGACCATTACGTCAGCTCTGTTTGGAGTTGAAGCCACTGAATTCACCGATGGATTTGAGGATATTCCTGTTCGTGTTAAAATTGATTCAAAGGGCGAAAGCGCCTTGGATGATATCCGGAATCTGATGATACCAAGTCCATTGGGAAAACTGGTTCCATTTACAGATGTAGCTTCTTTAAACCTTGCTGCGGGGGAAACGTCCATTCAGCACAGAAATTTCAAACGAAATGTTAGCATTTCCAGTGATTTACTTCCAGGTGTTGACGCCACGGATGTCCAACGGAGATTGACTCCATTTTTAAATGAAATGAATCTCCCCGGTGGAATATCCGTGGAATACGGCGGCGTAAAGGATGAGACAATAGAATCTTTCGCCAGTTTGGGTCGCGCAATGTTGATCGGTTTTATTATCATAATTATTATTTTATCCATTCAGTTTAAGTCGTTGAAACAGCCAATGATTATTGCCATTACAATTCCACTCTCATTTATAGGTGTTATTTTTGGATTGATGATCACCCGTGTTCCATTTGGACTCATGGCATTTTTTGGAGTTGTGGCGCTTATGGGAGTTGTCGTTAATGATGCCATTGTACTCATATCCTATGTAAATGATTTGCGTCGTGGTGGAATGAGAATGATGGACGCCTTAATCAAAGGTGGACAAATACGGTTACGCCCCATTATTCTCACAACAGTAACTACATTAGCTGGTATGATTCCACTTGCACTGAACTTTGGTGGTGGAGGCGAATACTGGCGTCCTTTAGCAGTAAGTCTGTTATTTGGTCTGGCCGTGGCCTCAGTGTTGACACTGGTAATTGTTCCCGTCCTTTATTCCTTATTTGAAAGCAGAGGCGAACGGAAAAGATTAAGTGCAGAAGCGGCAAAATAACTAAAGTGGTTATAAAAATTACGTTATTGCGTAAAATATGCTTGCAAAAAATACGTTATTACGTAAATAGTGCTAGCATAAAATACGTATTTGCGTAAATTGTATCTATGGAAAGAGCAATAATATCAGACCTTATATCATGGAAAAACAATAAGCCACGAAAGCCGCTGATCCTTCAAGGTGCACGCCAAGTAGGAAAAACATATATTCTTCAGAAATTTGGCGCGAAATATTTCAAAAATGTACATTATATCAATTTAGAAGAGACTGTTCAAGTACAAAAGATTTTTGATAGTGACTTATTGCCAAATAGAATAATTAGTGAACTGGAATTGATTTTAAATGATAAAATTGATATTATAAATGATTTACTGATAATCGATGAAATCCAAGAGTCTCCGCGAGCACTTACTGCATTAAAATATTTCTATGAAAATGAACCGAATTTGGCAATATGTACTGCTGGTTCATTATTAGGCCTACACACAAACACAAGCTCATTCCCGGTTGGGAAAATTACTTTTTTAGATATGTATCCTATGACATTTTCAGAATTCCTCATAGCCATGGACCAATCCGAACTAAATCGAATTCTAGTCGAAACAGATATTGAGAAACCATTACCCATAATAGCCCATGAAAAATTATGGGAATTATGGAAGTCGTATCTGTTTGTAGGCGGGATGCCGGAGGTAGTAAAAATATATGCAACGGAAGAACAAGGAGAATTAGTTGCTTCAAATAAAGTAACCGAACAGCACCAGGTTTTAATAAAATCGTATATGGCGGATATTGCAAAACATTCTGGAAAGACAAATGCTCTGCATATAGAGAGACTATGGAATAATGTAGTGTCGCAGTTAAACCGTGTTCAGGACAGTTCAATTGCTAAATTCAGGTTTAAAAATGCGATTCCAGGTAAGCGTGGATATATTGAGATTATATCCTCTTTAGATTGGTTAGAAAAAACACGCCTCGTGTATAAAGTAAATATTCTGGATACAATTCAACACCCATTGATGGCGTATAAAAAGGAAAATTGGTTTAAACTGACGATGTTTGATATTGGAATACTTAGCGCAATGTCATCCTTAAAGTATCAAACAATACACGACTATAGTTTTGGAAGTTATAAAGGGTATATGGCTGAAAACTTTGTTGCTCAAGAACTAAAAGCAACCAGTTTACCCTTAATGAGTTGGATTGGGAAAACTTCAGAAATTGAATTTTTGCTTGATGGTCATTCTGGGGTTATTCCCATCGAAGTTAAATCGGGAAGTAGAACTCAAGTGAAGAGCTTGCAAACATTTATAAATAAATATAATCCGGATCTTTCAATTATTCTATCTGCAAGAAATACTAAAAGAAGCAAAAATGTTCTTTATTTACCCATTTACGCCACCTGTCGTTTGGCTGAATTAACTTGATTGCCCACTACAACACAATCATCATTGGTGCTGGCCCTGCTGGATTAATGGCCGCTATCGAAAGTTACCATCCAGATAAAACAACGGTGGTATTAGAGCGCACGACCATTCCGTCAATGAAATTTAAAATGACAGGGAAGGGTCGCTGCAACATCACCAACAGCGCACCTTTAGATGAATTTCTCACCCATTTCGGAAAAAACCATCGCTTTCTTCGATATGCCTTCCACGAGTTTTTCAATAATGAGCTTTTGAAATATTTTACTGACTTAGGTGTCCAAATAAAACTTGAACGAGGTGGGCGATATTTCCCGGTTAGTGACAAAGCCATTGAAGTTGTTAATGCCATGCTTGAGCAAGTGAAATCGTTAAACATTCCCCTTCAAGTAGGCAAGAAAGTTGACAAGATTATCGTCCAGGATGACGATACATTTAAAGTCATTGTAAAACCTGTAAATAAATCCGATGAGAGCATTGGAAAAACCATAGAATACACTGCGGATGTGGTTCTCATTGCCATGGGTGGGAAATCCTACCCACGTACTGGATCTACTGGGATGGGTTACAAATTAGCTAAGGATCTTGGTCACAAGATTATTCCCCCAACGCCCGCATTGGTCTCTTTAGTTACAGCGGGGAAAACAGCCAAACATCTCCAGGGATTGAGTTTGAAAAATGTTCAAGTCAATGTTTGGTGTGAGAATAAAAAAAGCGATGAACGATTCGGAGAAATGCTTTTTACCGATAAAGGTGTTTCAGGTCCGATAATATTATCATTGAGTAAAAATATTATACTTCAATTACTTGAAGATAAATCCGTTTTCATTTCCATTGATTTCAAACCAGCATTATACGACAAACAGTTAGATGCTCGATTATTGAGAGAAATTAATGAACATGGCAATCAAAACTTCTCAAGTTTATTGAAGAGTTTATTGCCTAGAAAACTCATCTCTGTTTTTGTTGATAAGCTGGGTTTAGATGCAGATAAACTCTTAAATCAAATCACCTCAAATGATCGAAAACGAATACGCTTACTGTTAAAAGACTTCCGAATGGAGGTCACGGGATATGGTTCATATGATGAAGCGATTGTAACTGCTGGTGGCGTAAGTATAAAAGATATAAATCCGAAAACAATGGAATCGCGAAAAGTGAAAAACCTGTATTTTGCCGGAGAAATCATCGACATTGATGCTGATACGGGTGGATATAATATTCAGGGAGCATTTTCTACGGGTTGGGTAGCGGGGCGCAGTATTCGTGATATTTCGAACAAAAGATCAGAAGAATGAATAAGATTTGGCGTAAAATAGATTATCATCGTGAACAACCTGTCCAGATTGATCGGGGAAGTTTGGCGATCTTGTTACTGTAATTTCACCCTGATAATCCACTACTTTGACCACCTAATTCCTCAGTAGTTTCACCAACTAAAAATGAACGATATACGAGCACATATTCTCTGGGTCGATGACGAAATTGATCATCTGAAACCACACATCATGTACCTTGAGGACAAAGGCTATAAAATGACCACCGTTACAAATGGTCATGATGCTGTGGAATTGGTAACGAAATTCCGATATGATATTATATTGATGGATCAATTTATGCCCGGCATGGATGGGTTAGAAACGTTGCGTCGAATCAAAGAAATCCGTGATACGATCCCTATTATATTGATCACAAAAAGTGAAGAAGAATGGCTGATGGATGAAGCCATTTCAGAAAAGGTTGATGCGTTTTTAGTAAAACCTGTGAAACCCACTCAAATATTTATCGCCGCAAAGAAAATATTGGAATCCACCAAAATTCTTGAAGAAAAGGCGACGTCCGGTTACTTGAAAGAATTTCAGGAAATCGAATTCAAATTACAGGAGCAATTATCAATCAATGATTGGTGGGAGCTCTATAACAAACTAGTGAAATGGCAATTAGAGTTTGATGAGCATAAGGACACTGGTTTAGGGAATATTTTAGAGGAGCAACTTCAAACCTCCAATCGCGAATTTATCCATTTTATCAATTCAAATTATACAGATTGGTTGGCTTCTGAAAATCGACCCCGCATGACCGTTGATTTGATTCCTGACAAAGTTATTCCCCATTTAAAACAAGGTGAAAAGGTCTGCTTTATTCTGGTTGACAGTATGCGTCATGACCATTTGATTTCAGTATTACCAGAATTGCAAAAGCATTTCAATGTTGAAATTGATTTCGCCACATCAATATTACCATCAGCAACACCGTTTAGTCGAAATGCAATTTTCAGTGGATTATTTCCTGATGATATTTTAAAGAAATATCCTCAGCAACGAAAAGACATGGAAAATCATGCTGCCAGTCTAAATCAACATGAAAAAGATATGCTCAAGGATCAGCTGAAACGTCATGGATTGAGCGATAAATCATTACATTACCATAAAATTTGGCACGTAGATGAAGGAAAAAGATTTGCTTCGCGAATGGCAGAATTTATGAAAGTAGATTCGCTCAGTATCGTTATCAACTTTGTGGATATACTGGCACATAAACGATCTGAGTCTGATGTTTTGAAAGAAATGTTACCGGATGAGTCAGGATATCGTTCTGCTGTAAAAACATGGTTTGATAATTCCTGGTTTTCTGAAGTGATAAAGCAATTAAGTCAAAGCAATTATAAAATTATACTCACGAGCGACCATGGTAGCATCCGCGTAAACCGTGGTGTAATGGTTGGTGCTGACAAAGATACGTCAAGCGGTATTCGATACAAATACGGGCGAAACCTGAATTGCAAGGAACGTTCTGCTTTGGTGATTAAAAATCCAAAAGACTACCGTTTACCTGAATTTGGTACTCAAACCAATTATCTCATTGCCAAGGATGACATTTATTTTGTGTATCCGACCCAACAACACAAGTATGAAGCAATGTATAAGGGGAGTTTTCAGCATGGCGGAATTTCATTGGAAGAATTATTTGTTCCAGTCGTTACAATGAGTTCACGGAAATGATAGTTTTTGGCTCAAGGTTATCATTACAATAAATGATCATAGGGTAACTCTACAGTTATCACTCCTGAGAAATATGATTAAATCCATTTTCACATCCAATTCTACAGAAGAAACTCAAGCCTTTGCATCGAACATGGCAAAATCATTACCCATTGGAACAGTGGTTGCTTTGATCGGTGATTTAGGTACTGGGAAAACTACTTTTTCGCAAGGATTCGCCAAAGGATTTGATGTTGAGGATTTCGTGAATTCACCGACTTTTAAACTGGTAAGCCAATATGATAGTCCCAAGGGTCAATTTAACCATGTGGATTGCTATCGCCTGGAAAATCCCAATGATTTTCTAAATATTGGTGGTGAATTATTGTTAAATCCTGAAGATGGAATTACGTTAATCGAATGGGCAGATATCATTGAGAAAATTATCCCTGACGATGCAATTATTGTAAAATTTTCACGAAATCCAGAATTCACGGAACGACGCTTGTTAAATATTGAAGGATGGAAACCGTGAATATTATCGCAATTGAAACGGCCACAGATGTTTGTGGTGTCGCGTTGTTTATGGGTGGAAAATTAGACGATATTGTCGAAGAAAAAAGTCCACGTGAACACGCAAAAAAACTTCCGATCCATTTTTTGGAACTACAGAAAAAAACAAAATTTACACTAGAAGATATTGATGCAATTGCGATATCAATAGGTCCAGGGTCATTCACAGGACTTCGAATAGGATTGAGCTTTTCTAAAGGATTAGCCTTTAGTCATGGACTACCAATTGTTCCGGTTCCAACACTGCATTCTCTGGCTCATGGATATAATGATGAATCTTATAAAAATCTGTTAGTATTAATGCATTCTCATAAGAATAGTCTATTTATCCAAAATTTTCAGCGTCTAGGTGATTCCATCAAGGCAGTAGAAAATCCGGTAGCGACGACTTATGATCAATTAAAAATAGAGAACACTGAAAATCTGATCCATTATAATTGTGCTGAATATTTAAGTATGTTTAATATGATTGAAGTGACACCCTCTGCAAAGTTGGTTGGAGAATGTGCTGTTCTACATTTTGAAGAATGGAAAAGTGATGATCCTAAGGAATTGGTTCCAGATTACATATCACCATTTAACCTTGGTAAAGTGAAGCAATGAAAATTCGTTGCGCTTCATTAGAGGATCTTGAATCAATTCATGCCATTGAGCAACGATCGTTCAAGCATCCTTGGACAAAAAATCAATTAGCATATGAAATCGGAAATGAACCTATTTCTCAAGTTTACATATTGGTAGACGATGGCATTGTTTTAGGATATATTTTTATTCATGATACTACACAAGAAGTTCAGATATTAAATATTGCGGTAGATCAAGATTACCGTAAATCGGGTTATGGAAAACACTTAATGAATTATGTATTGAAGAATATTTCAAAAAACGCAAATATTTTTCTTGAAGTGAGAGCATCGAATTTTAATGCAATTCAGTTGTATATTGCCACTGGTTTTAAAGAAATTGGTCGACGGCAAGCCTATTATCAAGGCGGGGAAGATGCTATTGTTATGAAATTGAAAAGAAATATTTAGAGTTAGTCAGGAATTTTATGGTTTGGTTTACACGCAAAGATAAAAAGTTTAAAGACGCAGAAAAAAAAGATATGCCAGATGGTTTATGGGTAAAATGTCCCAGCTGTTCGGAAATACTATACAAACCTGAGCTGGATAAATCACATTCTGTTTGCCGACATTGTCAACACCATTTCCGCGTTTCACCAGACTTGTATGAAACGTTATTACTGGATACGGGCACGGGCAAAGAAATGTTTGGAAATATAGAGGCCATTGATCTACTAAACTTTAAATCAGGGAAAAAATATACAGATCAGTTAAAAACTGCAAAAAAGAAAACCGGGCACAATGAAGCTGTTCGCTGTTTTTCTGGAATGATTAACGGGCAAGAAATAATTCTTGGTGTTATGAATTTTAAGTTCATTGGCGGGAGCATGGGATCTGTTGTTGGAGAACGGATTGCACGATCCATTGATTTGGCTATGGAAAAGAAAATTCCGTTTATATTGGTATGTGCCTCAGGTGGAGCCCGTATGCAGGAAGGTGCTATATCATTGATGCAGCTGGCAAAAACCAGCGCTCATTTGGCAAGATTTTCAGATGCAGGTGGACTCTATATCCCCATTTTGACAGATCCTACAACAGGCGGAGTTACTGCCAGTTATGGTATGTTGGGGGATGTTATTTTAGCAGAACCTGGTGCATTGATCGGATTTGCTGGACCACGAGTGATAAAGCAAACGATTGGGCAAGATTTGCCTAAAGGATTTCAGCGAGCAGAATTTTTATTGGAAAAAGGATTTGTGGACCATATCGTCCCAAGGGCAACTATGAAATCAAATTTATCAAATATAATCAGTCTATTATCATGAAAACACAACCAAAAATCCTTATTACAAATGATGATGGTATATATGCTCCTGGAATCTTTGCTTTATGGGAGGCCATGGATGCCCTAGGTGATGTCGTCGTGGTTGCACCGGACACAGAAAAGAGTGCAGTCGGACACGCTATCACCATATCTGATCCCATCAGAATTCAGGAGATTACCCGCCGCGAAGGGTTTAAAGGATATGCAGTAAAAGGAACTCCAGCCGACTGTGTAAAAATAGCTGTGCAAGGCATTTTAGACTCTCCTCCTGACATTGTTATTTCCGGCATAAACGCTGGTGCAAATGTTGGAAATAATATTATCTATTCTGGTACTGTATCTGCTGCAACCGAAGGTACAATGCTGAAAATTCCGTCAATTGCCATTAGCCTGGATGCTGTTCGTGGTGGAAATTATGAACCTGCAAAAACAGTGGCTCAACGCGTTGTACATCAGGTTCTGGATCGCGGATTACCCGAAGGTGTTTTATTAAATGTAAATGTACCAAATATTCCCATTACAGATATTCAAGGTATAAAAATAACGAAACAGGGAAACATCTTTTTTAAAGATTGGTTTGAGGGCAGGGAAGATCCCCGAGGACACCAATATTATTGGATGACAGGTAAAATAGTAGACCCCGATAGCGACGAAAATTGTGATGGTGTTGCTCTTTCACAAGGATATGTATCCATAACGCCCATTCATTACCAACTTACATGCGAATCTTTTTTAGAACCTCTGGAACAATGGACATTTGATGAGTAATTCCCATATTAATGGAATTGTTATTCTTGATTTTGGGTCACAATTTACCCAACTCATTGCCAGGCGCATTCGCGAACAGCACGTTTTTTCAGAGATTCTTCCTCATGATACTCCTCTGGAGGACATTTTACATCGTGAACCTAAAGCAATTATTCTTTCCGGTGGACCATCAAGTGTTTTTTCGGATGAATCTCCAGATTATGACAATAGAATTTTCGACCTAGAATTACCAATTTTAGGAATTTGCTATGGATTACATTTATTGACTCTTCATTCTGGTGGTCAGGTTGAAGGAACAGGTTCCGGTGAATATGGCTTGGCGCATTTGGTAAAGAAATCGGACTCGCCCTTATTGGATGGAATATCAAATAATTCATCAGTTTGGATGAGTCATATGGATCAAGTGACTACAATTCCACGAGGGTGGACCGTCATAGGAACTTCATCCAATGGTGTTGTTGCTGCTTTAAGTGATGAATCTCGCAAACGATATGCTACCCAATTTCATCCCGAAGTTGCTCATACAACCGAAGGTCAAACAATTATCAGCAATTTTTTGTTTAAAATTGCTCATTGTGTACCCAATTGGACACCCGGACATTTTATCGAAGAACAAATCAAAAAAATTAGACAACAAGTTGGCAATGAAAAAGTTGTCATTGGTGTGAGCGGGGGAGTTGACTCGTCAGTTGTAGCCGCCATTATGCACAAGGCTATCGGAGATAGAGCCATTGGCGTTCTTATTGACCATGGCTTAATGCGGAAAAACGAAGCATCACAGTGCATTACAGCACTACGAGATGGCCTTGGTGTCAATATTCATTTGTTTGATGATTCTGAGAAGTATTTATCAAAATTAAATGGCGTTGTTGATCCGGAAAAAAAACGAAAAATTATTGGTAATCAATTTATTAGGTCTTTTGAGGCATTCGCACTTCAATTTGGTGAAGTGAAGTTTCTTGGTCAAGGAACACTTTACCCTGATGTAATAGAAAGTGGCGGTAGCAAAGCAAAAGGTGCGGCTGAAGTCATAAAAAGTCACCATAATGTTGGCGGGTTGCCAGAGGATATGAAATTTGAACTTGTGGAACCATTGCGTGAATTATTTAAAGATGAAGTACGTAATGTTGGTCGTGAACTTGGATTACCTGAATCTTTACTGCAACGGCATCCATTTCCAGGTCCCGGTTTAGGCGTGCGTATCATTGGAGAAATCACAAAAGAACGATTGGATATTCTTCGTGAAGCAGATGATATTTATATGAATATTCTCCATGAGGAAGGCGTCTACGATGAAATTTGGCAAGCATTTGCAGTACTCATCCCTGTAAAAACGGTCGGGGTAATGGGAGATCAAAGGACGTATGAAAATTTATTAGGGATACGCGCGGTTACAAGCAGTGACGGGATGACTGCCGATTGGTATCGAATGTCACCTGAGATTTTATCTCGGATATCAAACTCAATAGTGAATAGTGTTCGCGGTATTAATCGCGTAGTCTATGATGTTACATCAAAACCACCAGGAACTATCGAGTGGGAATAACTTATAAACAGCAAACTTTTAAATTGGGGAGCAAACTAAAATGTGCGGAATAGTCGGGTATTACGGTAAACAGGAATGTGTTCCAATTCTGATTAATGGGTTAAAACGATTAGAGTATCGCGGATATGATTCTGCTGGAATTGCAGTTTTGCAGGATGGTGTGATGCACAAAGTGAAGCGTGCCGGAAAAGTAAAAGAGCTAGAAATCGCCCTCGATGATTCTATAATTCGCGGGAATATTGGAATTGCTCATACAAGATGGGCAACCCATGGCGAACCCAATGATATAAACGCCCATCCCCATTGGAATACCGACGAATCTATTGCATTAATTCATAATGGAATTATTGAAAACTATCAAACCCTCAAAACCGTACTTTCCCAATCCGGTGTCATATTTCAAAGTGAAACGGATACTGAAGTTTTAGTGCACTTGATTTCTTCTCTTTATAAAAAAGATTCTTTATCCTTCGAAGATGCCGTCCGTGCTGCGTTGCAGCAAGTTGTGGGTGCTTATGGCATTGTTACACTTTGCAAGGATGAACCAGATAAACTGGTAGCAGCACGTTTTGGTAGTCCGTTAGTGTTAGGTATTGGGGAAGATGAATATTTCTTAGCCAGCGATGCATCTCCAATTGTGGAATATACTCGCAATGTTGTGTATTTGGACGAGGGTGAAATGGTTACTATTACTCCTGACGGTTATACCATCAGGAAAATTATGGAAAACAAGGTCGTCACAAAAGAAATTGAAACCTTGACCTTATCTTACGAGCAAATCGAAAAAGGTAGTTTTCCCCATTTCATGCTCAAAGAAATTAATGAGCAGAAACAAACAATTATGGACACCATGCGGGGGCGAATTCAGATGTCAGAAGGAACAGCCCATTTAGGTGGGATCGTTGATTTTATGCCTCGCATTTTATCAGCAAAGCAATTTTATATTACTGCTTGTGGAACATCCTGGCATGCGGGTCTAATCGGTAAATATTTACTGGAAGAATATGCCGGGATTCCTGTGCATGTTGAGTATGCCTCTGAATTTCGATATCGGAAAACAGTAGTAGATGGAAATACGATAGTTATTGCAATTAGTCAGTCAGGAGAAACGGCAGACACTTTGGCGGCAATTCGAAAAGCAAAAGAAAAAGGGGCTTTAACCTTAGGAATTTGCAATGTTGTGGGGAGCTCCATTTCTCGTGGAACGGATTGTGGAGTATATACCCATGCTGGTCCTGAAATTGGTGTGGCATCTACAAAAGCATTTACTGCGCAAGTTAGCGTATTAACAATGTTAGCATTAGCTATTGGTAGGCAGCGCGGATTGTCATTACAAGATGGCTTACAAGTCGTGCAAGCCTTGGCGAAAATAAGTGAAAATGTTCAAATTATTTTGGATAATAGTGCTCAAATTGAGAAAGTAGCATGGGAAACTCAATATGCTAATAATTTTCTCTATTTGGGGCGCGGATTGAATTTTCCCGTTGCACTTGAGGGCGCTTTAAAATTAAAGGAAATTTCCTATATCCATGCTGAAGGATATCCTGCAGCTGAGATGAAACATGGACCCATTGCTCTGATAGATGAGCGTATGCCAGTCGTCTTTCTTGCACCTCACGATCGTACTTATGATAAAGTATTATCCAATATTCAGGAAGTTAAAGCACGGCGCGGAAAAACCATTATTGTAACCGATAAAATAACTTCAGATATTGAAGCCTTAGCGGATTATATGATTGAAGTACCCTTCACACATCGTATTGTATTCCCGATTTTAGCTTCTATTCCATTGCAATTACTGGCATACCATTTAGCGGTCTTGCGTGGATGCAATGTTGATCAACCTCGTAATTTGGCAAAAAGCGTAACAGTTGAATAATAGACGAATCATAGTAATCATATTATTTTCGGGTTTACTTTCAGCCCAGGGATGGTTTCGTCAGAAAACAGTAGAAGATCGTTTTAATAAGGCAGTTGAATACTACAATGAGGGACGTTTTGGTGCAGCTGAATCCGCGCTTAGTAAAATTGGAGCTAAAGGTGCTGAAGAGTACCAAGAAGCAATGCAATTAATGTTGATGAAGTCGAAGTATAGATCTGGTGATTTTGATGGAGCGCGATCTATTGGAATATCTTATATCCATAATATGGATTATACAGATTATCAGCATTTTATCGTGGAAACTTTGGGTGATATTTTTGTTGAAGATGGAAATTATTCTGCAGCATTAAGGCAATACTTAATTGCACGTCGGACATCAAAAGGCGACAATGTATTTACTCGGCGATTGAATGAAAAAGTAAGTCGTTTATTTGGATTAAATATTTCCAAGGATGTTATCTCTGAATTATTTGTGACAGATAATGATACTGTGAATCAAATAATATTGCGATTGGTAGAAGCATTTCAAGAATTAAACCAAAGTAATCCTGAGCAGGCAGCCCAACAACTAAGTTATGTGTATCCGGAATATGTGCCGGACGAATTATTCGCAATTTATGAACAATTAATTTTAGCATCGTACCAAGAGAAATCAACGATAGTTACAATTGGAATCGTTGCTTCCTTAACGGGGCTAGATAGTAATGAAGGAAGAATCTTTTTACGGGGAATACAGCAAGCCTTCAAGCACCATCTACAGGTGGGACATAAAGTAAGTTATATTATTTTAGATAATGTAAGTGATGAGATTGAAACAGCACGGGCCATATCCGCGCTGTTGACAAATCCCAGCATAACGGCTATTGTTGCTCCACTAGGTAGTCGTGATGCTCTGATCGCAGCAAGTATGGTAAATAATAGTACTATACCCATTATAATACCAGCATCCATGCAAGATGGTCTTACTGATTTATCTCCAAATATTTTTCAATTTAATTCCAACTTATCCATGCGCGGAGTGTTTGCTGCTCGGTATGCAATGCAAAAATTGAATGCAACATCAATTGCAGTTATTGCACCAGCCGATGCGTATGGAAAAACATTAGTTGATGCTTTTATAAAAGAATTGGATATCAATGGTATCGTGCCTGTGAGAGTAGAATGGTATTCGGAGGATCCAAAAAATTTAAAAAGCGAATTCACATCAATACGGAAAACCGCATGGTCATTGGTTCCAGAAGAAGATACGGATGAACAATATTTTGGTATGGCACTAGATAGTTTGGATGCACTTTTCGATGTCTCAACAGAAGATTTCTTCGATTTGCCTGAAGAAGAAAACAAGAAAAAACTAAGTCGATCTGATTCTACAGAAGTTGTATTAGAAACAATACAAGCACTATATATTCCTGCTCACGCAGCCGAGGTTTCATATCTCGGGACACAATTCCCTGTTTATAATCTAAAAACGACTATCATTGGAACAGAAGGATGGAACAATTTGGATATCCTTAATGAGGGCTCCATAGGCCCGCATGTTAATGGAATGGTGGTCATTTCCAGTGAATATCCTAATGAGCGTATCGATGAAGTGTTGCCTGAGAATATTTCAAATCCATCAGTATTTTACTTAGGTTATGATACTGCTCAAATGTTATTACATGTTGCAGCAAAAACGCATAATGATCCAAGCGCATTTGCGATGCAGCTATCAAATGTGGATGGTATTCATGGAAAATTTCATTCATATTCTTTTGACAAGTCACACAAAAATGTGAATACGGCATTACATGTACTGAAATACGAAAACGAATCATTTCGGGATCTTGGATTTTTCCAAGGGGATTCCTTGGCGAAAACGTATTATCCTGCTCCTTAATTCATGAATGAATCAATAATTGATTATTCAGGATATTTTCAATTTCCAGGATTAACCGCTCTATTCACTAAAAAATCTTACCCCTTTTCCCCACCCGAAGATCGCATTGAGCTTACAAAAATCGCAGGATTTTCTTCTGATCGATTGGTAATCCCAAAACAAACCCACACAAATCATGTACACGTCGTCGATAAACCAGCTTTTCTACCAGACACGGATGGTGTCATCACCAACAAAAGAAACCTAATATTATCTATTCAGGTGGCGGATTGTATTCCAGTATTTATAGCAGATAAATCGACCCAAACAATTGGACTAATCCATGCCGGTTGGCGTGGTGTAACCAACGGTATTATTTTAGAAACCTTGAATAAATTAGAGAGTTTGGGAACAAATTTTGACAATACTCACGTATTACTTGGGCCCTCAATAAGAAAATGTTGTTTTGAGGTAAAGGAAGACGTTCTCAATCATTTCCCAACCGAATATCGAAATACTGATGATCAAGGTCGATATTGGATTGATTTACAGTCGATGGTTGTTGACCAATTAATCGGCAGAGGAATATTGGGTAAAAAGATTTTTGATGTTCAACAATGTACAAAATGCAAAAACGATCAATTTCACTCTTATCGTCAAGAAGGTGTATCTGCCGGGAGAATGGTTGGATTGATGGCTATTAATTGACGTGTAATGGAAAATGGTAGGTGAAAGAAGTATCTAACTTTTTGATAATATAAGTATGTAAACTACTTGAATATTTAACCTTACTACATAAAACCGTACAATATAATTTATATCTATTTGATTTTCTTTTTTAGTCCGAGATAACCAAATAAATTAACGGCTCATTATTTCAGATTATGACATTCTTAGACTCAATCATATTAGGCATTATTCAAGGATTTACTGAGTTCTTGCCAATCAGCAGCTCTGGACATCTTGTGCTAGGGCAACGGTTGCTAAACCTTAATATGCCCGGCAATCAATTAGAGGTTGTGATGCATATGGGGACTTTGCTCAGTATTCTGGTTGTATTTTGGAATGATATCCTATCGATCTTGAAATCATTACTGAATAAAGAAACACAGCGATATGTTCTTACGATTGTTTTTGCAACAATCCCTGCAATAATAGTTGGACTAGGATTTAAGGATCAAATTGAAGTTATATTTGATTCGGTAATATTGGTTGGAGTGAATTTATGTGTAACCGGCATATTTCTCTGGCTGACAAAATATTTATCTCGTATGGAAAATAAGATATCGATGAAACGTGGAATATTGGTTGGGATTATCCAAGCTATAGCTATTCTCCCAGGGATTTCACGATCTGGCAGCACGATTTCAATGGCATTATTTCTAAAAATTTCGCAAAAAGAAGCTGCAAAATTTTCATTTTTATTAGCGATTCCTGCATTAGCTGGAGCAGGAATTCTTACTGCCATAGATGGAATGAACAGCAATGATCCTTCGATGTCAATTCTTCCATTGGCGGCCGGATTTATATCTTCGTTTATTGTAGGCTGGATATCACTAAAATGGTTAATGAAATTACTTAAACAAGGGCAATTTCACTGGTTTGGTATCTATTGCTTCATAATTGGACTATTAACAATACTCTTTGCCTAAATCGTAATGAATCCAATTACCATAACATTTATTATTTATTTAATTATCATCATGATAGTTGGAGTCATCACTGCAAGGATGACCAAAAATATAAAAGATTTTGCGTTAGGAGGTCAGAGACTAGGTCCAGTAGTTATTGCATTCAGTGAACGAGCCTCTGGAGAGTCTGCATGGCTAATCATTGGATTACCAGGTGCTGCCATGGTTGCTGGTTTACTACAATTATGGACAGTAGTTGGGTGCATTACAGGGATTATTCTATCATGGCTCATCATTGCAACACCCATACGACAAGCCACGGAACAATATAATGCATTAACGCTACCTGAATTATTAGCAAAAAAATACGATGATGAGAATGGGACGATTCGTTGGTTATCATCAATAATTATTACATTTTTCTTCACGTTTTATGTGGCAGCACAATTTTCAGGAGCGGGAAAAGTCTTAAATGTGACCTTTGGTCTCACTGAAATACAGGGAATGATAATTGGTGCAATTATTATTGTGTCTTATACAATATTAGGCGGTTTTCTTGCAGTAGCCTGGACGGATTTGATTCAGGGTATTATCATGATTGGTACTTTAGTGATTTTACCAGCAGTTGCTTGGATAGAATATTCTCAACTTAACATTAATGATTCCGTATTTGATTGGTCGACTTTATTTGGTGGCCATTCAGGTTTAGGTGCAGTTGTCGGTGCAGTGGGAGGATTAAGTTGGGGATTAGGATATATGGGTCAACCACATCTCATTGCTCGCTATATGGCAATCGATAAAACCGAACATATTAAAATTAGTCGACGAATTGCGGCCGCTTGGGCGATTCCGGCATTTTTTGGTTCAATGCTTATAGGTTTGATTGGAATAAAACTCTTATCTGCAGGTGTTTTAACAAATGAAGGTGGTATTTCCAAAATAATTAGTGACCCTGAAAAATTGATGCCCTTGATGGCGACATCTTTACTGAATCCGTGGATTGCAGGAATCTTCATTTCCGGAGCAATTGCTGCAATGATGTCTACAGCAGATTCTCAATTACTGGTCAGTACGACAGTATTGACTGAAGATGTTATGAAGCGATTTTTCAATAAGAAAAATTATTCAATTGACTTATTATTCATTGGTCGGATTCTTACAATTGTTATTGGTGTTATCGCATTCATTTTTGCATGGAAAACAACAGATTTAGTCTTTGAGCTTGTATCGTACGCATGGAGTGGTTTGGGAGCATCATTTGGACCTGCACTTTTACTTACTCTTTGGTGGAAGAAAACTACAAAAAATGGAGTCATTGCCGGGTTGATAACTGGAGCCATCTCCACAATTATCTGGGCAAATATTGATACATTGCAATCCCTTATTACAGAAAGATTTGCCAGCTTTGTTCTGGCATTTATTGCAGTAGTACTATTCAGTATTATGGACAAAAAGAATAAATGAATAAAGATTACGGAGATGCTATTCGATCGATAGAGAAGGGTCAGATTGATCCGCTCTATTTTCTTCGAGGGGAGGATCGGTTTCTACAGACATTTTTTGTTAAAAAGATTGAAAAGGGAATGTTTGGAGATGGAACTGCCAATATTTCCACACTTAACCCTGATGAAATATCTTCTAAAGAAATTATCGAACGATTAAATAGAACTGATTTGTTTGCATCAAAAACAATTTTTGTATTACGGCAGCCACAATTGATTCGTGGTGCTTACCGTGATGGTCTAATGGCATACTGTAAACATCCACCATTGACGAACTCGCTCATCATTCTCCATAATGAGTGGCAAGCACGTACAAAGTATTTTAAGGATATGGAAAAAATGAGCTCGAGTATATCTGTAAGTACTCCATTGGAACCGGGTATGAAAAAATGGGCTGGTTACTTTTTTAAGGAGCGTAGTCTTCAGGTTTCAGGAGATGTTATACAAACTATAGTTGATATGGCCGGCGACTCGTTAGATCATCTTGAAAATGAAATTGAAAAAATAAGTATCTCTCTGGATAACAACGAAATTGTTACATCAGAAAAGGTAAGGCAATTTTCTGGTTGGCAACGTGAACATCAACGTTGGGAATTCTTCATCGCTTTAGGAGAAAAGAAATTTCCGAAAACGATATCCCTGGGGAAGACCTTGGTTACACAAAATGAAACATTAATCTCATTAATCTATGGATTGACGTCATACTATATTGAAATGTGGTATTTAAAAAAATCAATTGGAACTTCTCAATCCTATCCGGGTTATACTGGATTACCGCCGTCAGTAATGAAGCGGTTGCCACAATTCGCAAAGTCAGTAACAACTAAGGAGGTTGAACTTGCGCTATATCTATTGTCAGAAATGGATATACGTGTGAAATCCAAAACCATCGATGATGAAACAGAATTACTCAAATTTCTCCTTAAAATCCAATCTGCACATGGTTAAAGAATACATTTATACTGACGAAGAATTGATTGCTCGATTCCAGCAAGGGGATGAGCAGGCCTATGTTGAACTGGTAAATAGGTATCGCGATAGGTTGATGGCTTTTGTATATCGGTTTGTAAATGATATGACACAAGCTGAGGATATCGTCCAGGATACGATGGTCAAATTATATACACACCGTCATTTTTATAAAGAAATTGCAAAGTTTTCAACCTGGATATACACTATTGCCGGGAATCTAGCTAAAACCGAATTACGTAAAAAGAAACGGCGCAAGGTGACATCGCTTAGTCAAATGGGAACTGATGATAAAGATTATGATTTGCCGGCCGTTTTTCAAGAATCAGATACCGAGATACAAGGTCAGTTTACTGAGCAACGGTTACAAGCGGCAATCCAAGAATTACCTCTTCATTTTAGAACTGTCGTCATCATGCGAGATATTCAGGAACTTTCTTACGAAGAGATTAGTAGAATTGTCGACGTTCCGTTAGGGACGGTCAAGTCGCGAATTAATAGGGCTCGTTTACAATTACAAAAGGCTTTAAAAGAATATAGATAAATACGGAGGTCTGCTTATAAGATGGATCGCTATCAGTTTGAAGATTTAATATCTGACTACATAGAAAACACTCTCAGCCTTTCCCAACGGAAAGCATTCGATGCATATTTGGTTTCCCATCCTGAAGCGCAGGATGAAGTCAATTCTCTTCGTGATACAATGATGACTATGAAAAATATGAATGATGTAAAGACATCTCATGCCTTCATGTCAAAACTTAAATCACGGATAGCACAAGAAAATATCCAATCCGTTTTAACACAAAAACAGGAAAAGACATTTTTTGGATTCACACCATTATATGCTTCAATATTTAGTCTAATGGTTATTGCGTTGGTTTTTACAGGGATACAGTTTGTTCCAAATTCACCGAATGTTAATCCTACACGAAATATGCAATCCCATATGGCTGAACAAACAACAAATTCACCGACTAAGTATCAGGCGCCAATAGAAAGAACATCTTCTGATTTGTTAGCTGAAGCACCGGAAGATAGCTTGATCGATGATTCTCAGCCATTGCGAAATAACACAAATTTCAATGATGGAATTCAGCTAGTAAAGAATCCGCGATAGATTAGAACCAGTTATTTTATTATCCCCGCGATCACCGTAATTTTGATCTCGGGGATTTTTATATGGATTTCTTTAATAATTCTATTCGATTTCGCTATATCCTAATCACACTTGTTGTGATTGCACTCTTTGCGGCCATTTTTGACCAACAAGAGTCATCAGTATCATTTGTTATCCATTGGATTCTAGTTATTGGATTATTGTTTTCGTTAATTATTCATTATTGGTCTGATAATATTAAAGATGAAGATTTTGATGAAATAACTATAGAAAATACTGCCGATGACCAGTCGGCTGATTACGACAATTCACAGCAATTATATTCCAAATGGCTATTAAATATTGAAAAGATGATAACCACATTAAATCAAGATTATCAGGTTGGTATTTATTTCTTAGACCCTGCTAGTGGAAATATGGTAAAACAAAATGATTCGAATGCATTATTTTTATCCACAATTTCATCAGATCACGAAATAATTACTAAAATATTATCGAGCAACAAATCAGAAAAATTTCAAGAAAATGAAAATCGTGACAGGTGGGAAGGCATTCTTGAAAAACAAACGTGGCGTGGGAGTGAATGCATCCTTGGACAAAATTTTCTCTACCATGACGCTCCATATGGATGCATCATGATTTATGTGGATCATTTTACTAAAATTGAAGACAGAGACGATAATATTCTTTCACAAATAGGGAAAACATTTGAATTGGGTCTCACCCAAATGGAAGAAGTTGAGTCAGTTGAGGCACTGCATCATTATAGTCAACGAGTGTTTAGTCTCTATCATAAAATCAACCATGATACTTCTCTGGATGATGTTTTTCATCAGTTCGGAGAGGTCTGCAATCAATTGTTCAAGTTTGATGCATTTACTGTTTCTATCAAAATGCCATCTGATAAAAGGCCCATTGTATATTATTCAATGGGTGAAAATTCTGAATCCTGGCAAGGATTAA